>Ga0196970_1000050_pt1 | contig 194296 bp, 179 predicted proteins | sample S1v_513CmetaG_FD_148672 | JGI IMG/M metagenome (GOLD analysis project Ga0196970, IMG submission 148672) | Soil microbial communities from Anza Borrego desert, Southern California, United States - S1+v_5-13C | ecosystem: Environmental > Terrestrial > Soil > Desert | place: USA: California... | reverse complement strand
ACCGAACCGGAGGCGCGCACCGGTCCAGGCCGAAGCCGCCCGAAGGGCGGGCGCGCGCCAGCGCGAGCCTTGACCGGGAGCACCTCCGGTTCATCCCCAGGGCCATCATGACACGGTTGCTTTTCCGGGTCGAGCGTGGTGCGCTTGACCACCGCCAGCTTGCCGGCCTGAAGTTCCGTCACCACCCATTGCCGCCCGTCGGAGGCGATGCCGACGAACCGCTCGCCCTCCGCTCTTTCACGGTCGGCGAGATACTCCGGCATCCTCCGTTCGACGTCGCGCCATTCGGCCTCGAGGTCGCGCTTCGCCTCGAACACCGTATGGCCGATCAGCGCATCCAGCCGCCCGCGCACCTCCGGTACCCGGTGCTCGAAGCGGATGGCGTCGATTTCGGCCCCGAACTCCTCGATCAGGAGTTGGCGGAAACCGGCCTTGACCTCGTCATGGCCCGGACGGCCGGCAAGGTGGCGCAGCAGGTCGGCCGTCTTGTCCGAAGCGGCGGGATAGGCGCTCATGCTGTCCTCACCCCTCCAGCAGAGCCTTCGCGCGCACCGCCAACTCCGCCAGCGGGACCTCGACCTGTTCGCCCTTGACCAGATGCTTCAGGGTCGCGGTGCCGCGGGCCTTCTCGTCGGAGCCCATCAGCAGGACGACGGGGATGCCGGCGCGGTCGGCGTATTTCATCTGCTTGGCGATCTTGCCGCCGTCCAGCTGGATTTCCGTGTTGATGCCGGCGGCGCGCAGCTCGCTCGCCATGCGGAAATAGTCGGCGGACAGGGCCGGGTCCATCTGCGTCACCAGCACCTGGGCGGTGGGGGCGGCGTCCTTGATCAGGCCGGCCTCCATCAGCTGGTAGAACAGGCGGGTGGCGCCGATGGAGATGCCGACGCCCGGCAGCTTCGACTTGGTGTAGTGGCTGGCGAGATTCTCGTAGCGCCCGCCGGAGCAGACCGAACCGATGCCGGGATGGTCGTTCAGGAAGGTCTCGTAGACGGTGCCGGTGTAGTAATCGAGGCCCCGCGCGATGGCGAGGTTGATGCGGACCGTCCCCTCCGGCACCTGGAAGGCGTTCAGCCCCTCGATGACGGTGGTCAGCTCGCCCACGCCCTCGCGGAAAATGGCGTTCTCGATGTCCAGCGCGCCCAGCGCCGCCAGCGTCTCCGCATTCGTGCCCTTCATGTCGATCAGCGACAGGATGGTGTCGGCGGCATGTTCGGTCACGCCGAGGTCGAGCAGGCTGGCGCGCACCTTGTCGCGGCCGATCTTGTCCAGCTTGTCGATCTCGCGCAGCACCAGCACGCGGGTGTCGGCGTCGGCGACGCCCAGCCCATCGAGCAGGCCCAGCAGGATCTTGCGGTTGTTCACGTTGATGGTGAAGCCGCCGAAATTCAGCTCGGTGAAGACATGGTGGATCACCGCCGGGATCTCGGCGTCGTAATGGGCGGACAGGCTGTCCTTGCCGATCACGTCGATGTCGCATTGGTAGAATTCGCGGAAGCGCCCGCGCTGCGCCCGCTCGCCGCGGTAGACCCGCTGGATCTGGTAGCGGCGGAACGGGAAGGCGAGGTCGCGCTCATGCTCCGCCACATAGCGGGCAAGCGGCACGGTCAGGTCGAAGCGCAGGGCCAGCTCCGGCTTGTTGCCCTGCTGGATGGCGCCGGTCGACTGGACGAAATAGACCTGCTTCTCCGTCTCGCCGCCCGACTTGGTCAGCAGCGTGTCCACCGTCTCGAACACCGGGGTTTCGACGGGGACGAAGCCGAACCGCTCGTAACCGCGGCGGATGGTGTCCAGCATGCGCTGGAAGGCCACCTGCTGGCGCGGCAGCAGCTCCATCGTTCCGGGCGGGGTGCGGGGCGTGATCAGGCTCATCGGAGAAGGTCCGCGCTTGGATAGGAAAAGCGTGCGTTTTCTAGCCCCTTTCGCCGGCCCCGTCACCTGCAGCGGAGAATTTTTCGGGGGACACGAAAATTTTTTGGAAGGGCGTGGAATGAACGGGGGCGGGGCTGCGTTCATCTAAGCACGATCCCGCAGCGCGGATCGCTCACCGAAATGGAGAAACCAAATGTCCGGCACCGTCTTTGGGTCGCATGTCCGCTCGTCCGTTTCGACCTTTGCGTTCGTCGTCCTGATGGCGACGGCCCCCGTGCTGAGCGCGGGTGCGGCAACGGTCGCACCGGCCGCTCCGGCCACGCCGGCCCCCGCCGCGACGACCGACTCCACGACGACGACCCCCGCCCCGGCTCCGAAAGCCGAGCAGAAGGCCGTCACCAAGAGCGAGGCCACCAAAACCGAAGCCACCAAGATCGATGCCCCGAAGGCGGACGCCACCAAGGCGGATGCCACCAAGGCCGACGCCGGCAAGACCAAGCATGAGCAGGTCGCGGCCACCCCGAAGGCCGAGGTGACCAAGGCCCAGGCCGACGCCGTCGCCAAGGAGCTGGGCGCCAAGCCGTCCGACCAGCTGTCTGTCCAGCTCGGCAAGTATCACGAGCAGATGCTGGCCGCCCATGCGCTGAAGGACGGCGCCGCCCGCGACAAGGCCGTCGCCGAAGCGCGCCAGCAGCTGGCCTCCATCGGCGGCAAGCCGGTGACCGCCGAGCAGGCCGCGAAGATCGACGGCATCCTGGGCGTGAAGACCTCGACCAACATCCAGTAAAGCCGACGAAAGCGGCCGCCCCCACCCGCCAACGCCGGCCGGCGGGTGGGGGCGGTCCGATCGTCAGCTTTCGGTCAGGAACTTGTAGGTGATCCGGCCGCTGTAGGTCTCACCCGGCCGCAGCACCGGCGACGGGAAGTTCGCCTTGTTGGCCGAGTCGGGGAAGACCTGCGGCTCCAGGCAGAAGGCTTCCTGCAGGCCGTAGAGATGGCCGCCCTTGCCCTGGTCCTTCGGCACCGCGCCGGCCAGGAAGTTGCCCGAGTAGAACTGGATGCCCGGCTGCGTGCCGTAGACCTCCATCACGCGGCCCGACACCGGCTCCGCCACGCGGGCCATCAGGCCGTATTCGCCCGGCTTCTTGTCGATTACGAAATTGTGGTCGTATCCCTTCACGAAGCCCAGCTGGTCGTAGCTGGAGGTGATGCGGGCGCCGACCACCTGCGGCTTGGTGAAGTCCAGCGGCGTGTCCTTCACCGGCCGGATCTCTCCGGTGGTGATCAGCGTCGAGTCGACGGGCGTGAAGGCCGAGGCGTTGACCTGCAGCCGGTGGTCCAGGATCTTGCCGTTGCCTTCACCTGCCAGATTGAAGAAGACGTGGCTGGTGAAATTGACGATGGTCGGCTTGTCGGTCGTCGCATCGAACGAGATGTCCAGCGCGTTGTCGTCCGTCACCTTGTAGACGACGCGGGACGGCACGGTTCCGGGATAGCCTTCTTCGCCATCCTTGTAGGTGTAGCGCATCTCGACCGTCTGCGGGTCGATCTGCTTGGCGTCGAACACGACGAAGCGGCTCCCCTTCTTGCCGCCATGCAGGCTGTTCGGGCCGTCGTTGAGCGAGGCCTGATACTGTTGCCCGTCGATGGCGAACTTGCCGCCGCCCAGCCGGTTGGCGTAACGGCCGATGAAGGCGCCCATGGAGGGCTGGCCGGTCATCACCTGATCGAGGCCTTCATAGCCGAGCGCCACGTCGCCCAGCTTGCCGTTGCGGTCGGGAACCAGGATCTGTTCGACCTTGGCGCCATAGTTGGTGATCTTGACCACCATGCCCTTGGCATTGGTCAGGGTGTAGAGATCGACCTGCTTGCCGTCGATCTCCTTCTGGAAATTCTCCCGTTTCAGTTCGACATAGCCGGCCGGCTCGCCGGACGCCGCCAGGGCGCCGGTCGACACGCCGACCAGAAGCAGAAACACGCCACTTGTCCATTTCCTCATGACGCAACCCTTGCTTTGCCGTTGCTTTGGAGTGGGGCAGGTGCCCTCGTGTCGAGGCGGGAGACGGGCGCCGCACCGCGTCGGCACGCCTGTAACATACTAATATATCAAAGACGCGACCAAGGCCCTTCCGGGCGGGTCAACCTTGGGCGGCGCTTTTGCCGCAGCGCTGTGAGGAACGAGGGGAAGGGACCGCCTCTGTTGAGTAGCGGCGGCGATGGCGATAGAACGTCGTCCATTCCTTCACCGCCCCCTCGACTCCAGCGCCGGGACCTCTGCCATGCCCAACGACCGTCTTGTCATCCGCCGTCCCGACGACTGGCATGTCCATCTGCGCGACGGCGCCATGCTGAAGGCGGTTCTGCCCTTCACCGCACGCCAGTTCGGTCGTGCCATCGTGATGCCGAACCTGAAGCCGCCGGTTGCGACGGCCGCGGATGCGGTGGCCTACCGCGAGCGCATCCTGGCGGCCCTGCCGGACGGCGTCGCCTTCACCCCGCTGATGACCGCCTACCTGACCGACGGCACCGACGCCGCCGATCTGGCGCAGGGCTTCAAGGATGGGGTGTTCGCCGCCGCCAAGCTCTACCCGGCCAACGCCACCACCAATAGCGCCCATGGCGTCACCGACATCGCCCGCCTCAATCCGGTGCTGGAGCGGATGGCGGAAATCGGCATGCCGCTGCTGATCCATGGCGAGGTGACCGACCAGTCGGTCGACATCTTCGACCGCGAGGCGGTGTTCATCGACACCATCCTGGCCCCGCTGGTGGAACGCCATCCGACCCTGCGGGTGGTGCTGGAGCATGTGACGACGGCGGATGCCGCGCAGTTCGTGCGGGCGCATGCCGCCGGCGGCCGGATCGGCGCCACCATCACTGCGCACCATCTGCTGATCAACCGCAGCCACATCTTCCAGGGCGGCATCCGCCCGCACCTGTACTGCCTGCCGATCGCCAAGCGCGAGACGCACCGGGTTGCCCTGGTCGAGGCGGCGATCTCCGGCGAAGGCCCCTTCTTCCTGGGCACCGACACCGCCCCGCATACCGTCACCGCCAAGGAATCCGCCTGCGGCTGCGCCGGCTGCTTCACCGCCGCCAACGCGCTGGAACTCTATGCCGAGGCCTTCGACGAGGCCGGGGCGCTCGACAAGCTGGAGGCCTTCGCCAGCCTGAACGGCCCGCGTTTCTACAACATGCCGGTCAGCGAGGAGCGTGTGGCGCTGGAGCGCCGCCCGTCGGTCGCTCCCGACCTGATCCTGGTCAGCGAGGGCGATGCCGTCCTGCCCTTCCGCAGCGGCGAGACCCTGCGGTGGAGCTTCGCCGGCCCGGTCTGAGGCGAACAGGGCTGAGGCCGGGCCGTACCGGCGGTCTTCCCGCCTTTTCAGGCGGGCGGCCGGTCGCGGGCTTCGGCCTGCCGTTCCATCGCCGCCCGCAGCAGGGCGGCGACGCGGAACGGCGCGTGCAGGAACTTGCCATAGGGCAGCGTCGCGAAGACGCCAAGCACGATGCCGAGATGGATCAGCAGCAGCGGTCCCATCGCCGCCGTCTCGCGCAGAGCCAGCAGGGCGAAGCCGCTGGCTGCCGTCAGGAACAGCAGCGCCAGCAGCGCGTAGTCGGCGCCGGTCACGCTCGCCGCCACCGGACCCGGATCGGCCCGGCGCTTCAGCAGGGCAAGTCCGGCGGTGCCGGCCAGCATCCCGGCCCCGCCCAGGCTGCCCAGCAGGACCGGCAGGCTGAAAAGCGGATAGGGCGCCTGCCAGCCCAGCAGATGGTCGTACAGCGTGGCGACGCCGGTGGCGGCGAAGCAGAGCGCCACGCCGTAGAACAGCGCATGGTGGCAGCGCCGCCGCGCCTGGGACAGCCCGCCATCCCGCCCGTCGCATCCCGCCCCGCCGCCGCCGAGATTGCGCAGGGTGGCGGCATCGCGCAGCGTCTCCCGCAACACCGGCAGAAGCGACACGCCGGAGGGCGCCGGCCCCATGCTGCGCCAGAATGCGGCGACGCTGAAGCCGATGGCCAGCAGTGACCACAGCATTACGATTCCGGCGAGTCCGGCCATGATCTCCCACGGCACCACCCGGTAGAACGCGCCGGGGCCGGAGTGCTGACCGAACAGCGTCTCTGCCGGAACCGACAGAACCGCGGTCAAAGACAGGGCTCCCACCGCCAGCAGGGCGGCGGCGATGACCGCTCGTCCCGAATAGCGCAGGCGCCCCCGCAGGACCGGCGGCCAGGCATGGTCGCGGTAGGAGTCCTGCCGGACCAGGCTGAGGCTCTTCGGAAGGTTGACGCCGAAGGCGTGCGGCGGGGCGTATTGGCAGGCGTGATAGCAGGACCGGCAGCTGTGGCAGAGGTTCGCCAGGAAGACCATGTCGGCCGTTCCCACCTGCCGCCGCGATTTCAGGGCCCGGAACACGGCGCAATAGCCGTTGCAGTATTGGCAGGCGTTGCAGATCTCCAGCGCCCGCCGCGCTTCCTCCGCGATCTGCTCCCGCGGACCGTCAGTGCAGCGCATAGGCCGCGGCCTCCCGCCCGGCGATGCGCCCGAACACCGCACCGATGGACATGGCGCTTCCCGCCAGATAGCCGCGGCCGAGGATGTTGGGCGCCATGATCACGCCCGCGGCAAAGATGCCGTCGATGGCCTCTCCCTCCTCCCGCAGGACCCGCGCATGTTGATCGACCCGCACGCCGAGGCAGGTGGAGGTGACGCCGGCCCGCATCGGATAGGCGCCGAAGGGCGGAACCAGGATCGGCGCGGCGAGCCGCGACTTCGGCGGCTGGAGGCCGAAGGTGGAGCCATCGCCGCCGATTGCAGCATTGAAGCCGTTCACCGTGGCTTCCAGCACTTGGCGTTCGATGCCCAGCTTCAGCGCCAGTTCGCCGATGCCGTTCGCGCGGATCGCCGGGAAGATGGATGGGCGGAAGCGCTGCTCGATGGCGGCATCGAAGATCGAGAAGGCGGCGGCGCCCGGACAGCGCGCCACCCGATCCCCCCAGACCGAGAAGCGCGTCGGCCCGGTGTGGGAGCCCTCGTCGGCGAAGCGGCGGCCGTCGCGGTCCACCACGATGCCGTGGGCGATCCCGTCCAGCCGGGTGACGATGCCGGCGTCGAAGCCGGGGGAGCGGCTGTCCACCGCGACAATGTGGCAATGGCCGGCGGCACCCACCGGCCGTGCCCCGTCCTCCAGCAACGCCCTCAACATGGTGCCCGTTGCATGGGGGGTGCCGCGGATCACGAAGCCGTCGGCCGCGTCGCCCCACTGGTCGCGCAGCCAGTCGCGGTCGGCCTGGAACCCGCCGGAGGCGACGACGACCGCCCGCGTCCGGATCACGCGCATGGCCCTGGGATGGCGGACGGTGACGGAGGGCAGCCCGCCCTTCGCATGAAGCGCGCAGGCCTCGCTGTCATAGTGGATTGTGATGCCCAGCGCTTCGGCGGCGGCGTAGAGCGCATTCACCAGCGCCTTGCCGCCGCCGAGGAAGAAGGCGGTCTTGCGCGAATAGGGCAGTGCGTCGTCGGCGCCGCTCTGGAACCGCACTCCGTTTTCGTTCATCCAGTCGATGATTCCGGCGGACTCGGCGATCAGCAGGCGCGCCAGCCTCTCGTCGGCCGCGCCGTCCGTCACCGCTTCCAGGTCGGACCAGTAATCCTGCGCGGGGTAACTGCCCTGGAGCCAGGGCGTCGGCCTGTCATGCATGACGCGGAAATTGCGGGAATGGCGGGCGTTCCCGCCACGCAACGCCCTGGGCGCGCTTTCCAGCAGGGTGACTGCGGCACCGGAGCGGCGGGCGGAAATGGCGGCGCAGAGCCCTGCGTTCCCGCCCCCGATCACCAGGACGTCGCAGTCGCGCGGGACAATCGTCATCGATCAGCCATCGGAGGGCGGCTCGCCCCGGAATGTCCGGAGCGAACCTGAGAAGCCGATGGCTTTAGTCCCGGCGGATGCCGCCTGGGAAGGGTCGCCTGCTGCGACGCCCTGCGACACAAGGCTGCGGCCGGCAGGGCGATGCCGTCAGAACAGCGTGCCCTGCACCGGCGCCACCCGCGGCTTGGCCTTCTTCTCAGGCTTCGGCTCGGGCTTTGGTTCTGGCTTAGGCTCGGCCTTGATTTCCGGCTTTGCCTCCGCCTTGGGTGCGCCGCCGTCGATGGTTGCTGCAACTTTGGCGTCATCGGCGAAGACGATGTTGACGGCCAGACCCGGAGTCGCCTGATCGGCGCGTGTCACGGGACGACCGTCGCGGTCCTCGACCAGGGCGAAGCCGCGGGCCAGCACGCCCTTGTAGCTGTAGCTCTCCAGCAGCTGGCCCAGCGACGCCAGCTTGGCCGCCTTGTCGGCGACGCCCTTGGCATAGCTGCGGTCGAGGCGCGGCGTCAGGTCGGCGACACGACGAGTGCCCTCGTCCAGCTTCACCCGTGCCGGGGTCAGCGACAGCCGGCCGGCGACGCGCTCGAACCGTCCGCCGGCGGTGGTCAGGGCATGGCGCAGACCTGAGTCGAGCGCCCGGCTCTCCGACGCCAGCTTTTGCCCGGCCTGGGCCAGCTTCTCGCGCGGGTGGCGCAGCTTGGCGGCAAGTTCGCCGACGCGGGTGCGGCGCCGCTCCAGCAGGGCAGAGGCGGCGAGGTTCAGGCGTTCGGCCCGGTCGTCCAGCCGCTGGGCATGGCCTTCCAGCAGGGCGCGGGGATCGCCCAGCCCGCGGGCCAGCCCCTCCACCCGGTTGCGGCGGTCCTCCACCGCGCGTGACGCGCAGGCGAGCAGGCGGCGCTCGTCGTCGAGGATTTGGGCCATCAGTTCGCCGCGCACCGGTACCGCCATTTCCGCCGCGGCGGTCGGAGTGGGGGCGCGCAGGTCCGACGCGAAGTCGATCAGGGTGGTGTCGGTCTCGTGCCCGACGGCGGAGATCAGCGGGATGGCGCTGGCCGCCGCCGCGCGGACCACATTCTCCTCGTTGAAGGCCATCAGGTCTTCCAGCGAGCCGCCGCCGCGCGCCACGATGATCAGGTCCGGGCGAGGCACCCGGCTTCCCGGCTGGATGCGGTTGAAGCCCTCGATGGCCGCAGTCACCTCGGCCGCCGCGCGCTCACCCTGGACGGCGACCGGCCACAGCAGGACATGGCGGGGGAAGCGGTCGTTCAGCCGGTGCAGGATGTCGCGGATGACCGCCCCGGTGGGGGAGGTGATGACGCCGATCACGTCGGGCAGGAAGGGGATGCGCTTCTTGCGGGCGGGGTCGAACAGCCCCTCCGCCGCCAGCCGGCGCTTGCGCTCCTCCAACATCTTCAGCAGCGCGCCTTCGCCGGCCAGCTCCATCGACTCGACGATCAGCTGGTATTGCGAGCGGCCGGGGTAGGTCGTCATGCGACCGGTGACGATGACCTCCAGCCCTTCCTCCGGCCGGACGGCCAGCTTCGCCATGGTGCCGCGCCAGCACACCGCCTCGATCACCGCGGTGTCGTCCTTCAGGCGCATGTAGCAGTGGCCGGAGCTGTGCTTCTTCGGCTGGCTGATCTCGCCGCGGACGCGGACGAAGCCGAATTCATCCTCGATGCTGCGCTTCAGCCGGCGGGCGAGGTCGCCGACGGTGAATTCCGGCAGGTTGGAACCGGGGCGCGGCTCCGGGGCGATCAGGGGAGTGGAGTCGGAGTCGGTGGTCATGGCGCTCTTGAGTTGGGGCGCCGCCATGATACAAGGCGCGCAGTTCGCAACAAGGCGGAAGGAGCGCCACCCCATGAAAGTCCTCGTCGTCGGATCGGGCGGTCGTGAGCACGCGCTCTGCTGGGCCATTTCCAATTCGCCGCTGTGCGACGCGCTGTATTGCGCGCCGGGCAACGCCGGCATCGCCGACGTCGCCACGCTGGTGGCAATCGGGTCGGAGGATATCGACGCGTTGGTGCGCTTCGTCCAGGACAACGCCATCGACTTCGTCGTCGTCGGACCGGAAGGCCCGCTGGTGCTGGGGCTGGTCGACCGGCTGACCGCACTGGGCGTCAAGGCCTTCGGGCCGAGCGCGGCGGCGGCGGAGCTTGAGGGCTCCAAGGGCTTCATGAAGGACATCCTGGCGAAATACGGGGTGCCCACCGCCTTCTACGAACGCTTCAAGGATCCGGAAGCCGCCAAGGCCTATGTCCGCAAACACGGCGCGCCCATCGTGGTGAAGGCCGACGGTCTGGCCGCCGGCAAGGGCGTTACCGTCGCCCGCACCGAGCAGGAGGCGTTCGAGGCCATCGACGACGCGCTGGTCGGCGGCCGTTTTGGCGCCGCCGGTGCCGAAGTGGTGGTGGAGGAGTTCCTGGACGGCGAGGAGGTCAGCTTCTTCGCCCTGTGCGACGGCGAGAACGCGCTGCCGCTGGCCTCGGCCCAGGACCACAAGGCTGTCGGCGACGGCGACACCGGCCCCAACACCGGCGGCATGGGCGCCTATTCCCCGGCCCCGGTGCTGACCCCCGACCTGCAGGACCGCGTGATGCGCGAGATCATCCTGCCGACGGTCAAGGGCATGGCGGCGGAAGGCAAGCCCTTCAAGGGCGTGCTGTTCGCCGGCCTGATGATCATGCAGACGCCGGACGGCCCGGTGCCGAAGACGCTGGAGTTCAACGTCCGCTTCGGCGACCCGGAATGCCAGACGCTGATGATGCGGCTGAAGTCCGATGCGCTGGCGGCGCTGGTGGCGGCGGCCGACGGGGTGCTGGACAGCATCGATTTGCGCTGGCACGACCAGACCGCGCTGTGCGTGGTGATGGCGGCCAACGGCTATCCCGGCGATTACGCCAAGAACACCGAGATCCGCGGGCTGGACAAGGCCGGGGCGGTGGACGGGGTGACTGTCTTCCATGCCGGCACCAAGCGCGCCGAGGACGGCCGGGTTCTGTCGGTCGGCGGCCGCGTGCTGGGCGTCACCGCGCTTGCGCCCACGGTGGCCGAGGCGCAGGCGGCGGCCTACAAAGCGGTCGACGCGCTGGACTGGCCGGACGGCTTCTGCCGACGCGACATCGGCTGGCGGGCGGTGGGGCGGTAAGCAGCTACAAAAATAGTCATGAAAGGGCTATTTTGGGCCTGGTCCCAACAGACGCCGTTTGCTCCGCTATGGACACCGCTCCCCAGACCCGCGCGGCCATTGCCGCATTCCGCCAGGGGGCCGAAGCTGTCTTCGGCTCCCGTCTGGAGTCCATCCTGCTGTTCGGGTCGCGCTCACGCGACGATTACACCGAGGACTCCGATCTGGATTTGGCGGTGATCCTGAAGGACGAACCGGCGGGTCCGCTGGAGGAAGCGGACCGCGTCATGGACATCGCCTTCGTTCCCACCATGGAAGCGGGCAGAATCGTTCAACCCTTCGTCTGGTCGATACGGACATTGCGCACGTCTCAACACCCGTTGATCCGGACCGTGCGGGAACAGGGAGTTCCGGTGTGAACGGAACCGTCGACCCGCTGGCGCGTGAACGTGCGGCCAAGCATCTTTCCAACGCCGAACGTTTTCTCGCTGATGTCCGCTCTCTACTGACCGCTGCTCCCTGACGCGTCCCGCGGTATGATGCTTCGACCGGAAGAAGGAGGCGCATCGCTGCGCCCCCTTCTTCATGTCCGCATCACGCCCGCAGACGCTCCGACGCGGTGGCGATGTTCTGCGACACCACCTCGATGTCGCGGACGACGCGGGTGACGCTGTGGGCGATCTCCTTGGTCGCCGACTCCTGCTGCGACACGGCGGCGGCGATGGTGGTGGAGATCTGCTGGACGTCGGAGACGATCGAGCCGATGCGGCGGATCGCGTCGACCGCGTGCAGGGCCTCCTGCTGGACCGAGGCGATCTGCGCCGCGATGTCGTCGGCGGCGCTGCCGCTCTGCTGGGCCAGCGACTTCACCTCGTTCGCCACGACGGCGAAGCCGCGGCCCGCCTCGCCGGCGCGGGCGGCCTCGATGGTCGCATTCAAGGCCAAGAGGTTGGTCTGCGAGGCGATGCTGTTGATCAGCTTGGTGATGGCGCCGATGCGCTCGGCCGAGGTGACGAGCGCCTCCACCGCGGCGTTGGTGCGGCTCGCCTCCTCCGATGCCTTCAGCGAGGCGCCGGACGCCTCGTTGGCGCGGGTGCTGATGTCGGAGATGGAGGCCGACAGCTCCTCCGTCGCAGCGGCGACGGTCTGCGCGTTGGCGGTGGCGCGGTCGGCGGCGGTCCCGACCTCGCGGTCCAGCGATTCGGCAAGGGTGGTGACGCTGCGACGGCGCTCGCCGTCCATCTCCGCTTGCCGCAACTCGGCCTTCTTCTGCCCGTCGATGTCGATCAGCGAGCCGCAGGCACGCAAGGCCAGGCCGTTGCCGTCGCGGGCGACGCCGCCGATGGCGCGGAACCAGCGATAGCTGCCGTCCTTCAGCTTCAGGCGGTAATCGACGTCGTAGCCGGTGCGGCCGCTGCGGTCGTTCAGGCAGGCCATGAAGGCGTCGAAGGTCCCCTTGGCATCGTCGGGGTGCAGCCGGTCGGCCCAGGAATTGACGCCGTCGGGGAAGCCGATGGTGTCGTCACGGTCGAAACCGGCGAGACGGCGGAACTCCGGCGACCAGTGCCAGCGGCTCTGCGCATGCATCGGGTCGCCGTTGTGGAAGATCGCGTCCCACAGACCGACGCCGGCATGGCGGTCGAGCAGCTTGGCGCGCTCCAGTTCCCTGCGCTCCGCATCGATGTCGATCAGCGAGCCGCAGGCGCGCAGGGCCAGGCCGCTGCCGTCGCGGGCGACGCCGCCGATGGCGCGGAACCAGCGATAGCTGCCGTCCTTCACCTTCAGCCGGTAGTTCACGTCATAGCCGGTGCGGCCGCTGCGGTCGTTCAGGCAGGCCATGAAGGCGTCGAAGGTCGGCTTGGCATCGTCCGGATGCAGCCGGTCGGCCCAGGAACCGACCTTGTCGGGGAAGCCCGCCTTGTCGTCGCGGTCGAAGCCGACGAGCCGGCGGAACTCCGGCGACCAGTGCCACTGGCTTTGCGCGTGCATCGGATCGCCGTTGTGGATCACCGCGTCCCACAGCCCGACGCCCGCATGGCGGCCCAGCAGGGCCAACTCTTCGGCCGCCTGATTGTCCTGCGGCTTGCGGAACGACAACATTCGTAACTCCTGATGGCTGGAAGCGGTCAGCCCATCATGCGCATATATTCGCTAAACAAACACTTAACAGAATATATCGTTTTTACACGAATCATGTCGGCGGTTGTTGAGTGCCTGGGATTTTCATCCAAGTTCGATGACTGGGAATTGTGCCTGCATGGGCGCGGATTTCGGAAATTATATTGCAGTGCTGCAGAAACAATATTGTGCGCACGGTCGGGGTGCCTTCGAGCCGTTCGTTGCTTGGGCAGGCGTTACCGCCGCTGCCTGAAGAAATCCCGCAGCAGCACGCCCGCCCGCGTCTCGCCGATGCCGCTGTAGACCTCCGGCGCGTGGTGGCAGGTGGATTGGGCGAAGAAGCGCGGGCCATGGTCCACGGCGCCGCCCTTGGGATCGTAGGCGCCGTAATAGACCCGCCGGATGCGGGCGAAGCTGATCGCGGCGGCGCACAGCGCGCAGGGCTCCAGCGTCACATACAGGTCGCAGCCGGGCAGGCGTGGCTGGCCGCGTTGCGCGCAGGCCTCGCGAATCGCCAGCAGTTCGGCATGGGCGGAGGGGTCGCACAGCTCCTCCGTCCGGTTGCCGGCGGTGGCGAGGACGGCACCCGTCGCGGGATCGACGACGACGGCGCCAACCGGCACCTCGCCGCGCGCGGCGGCGGCCTCGGCGGCGGCGAAGGCGAGGTCCATATAGCGGGGAGACGGCATGGCCGGGCAGGGTGCCAACCGGCCGCCGAGCGCGTCAACCGGATTCCGGTGTCCGGGCGCCGGACTCGTGTTGCGGGCGGCGCGTCCAGGCCCTATGGTCCGGCCATGGACCGCTCCGATACTGCCAAGAAATCCGATTCCGCCAATAATGGCGGTGAACGCATCGCCAAGCGACTGGCGCGCGCCGGCCTCTGCTCGCGCCGCGACGCCGAACGCTGGATCGCCGAGGGCCGCGTCGCGGTCAACAGCCGCGTGCTCGACAGCCCCGCCTGCGTCGTGCGCCCCGGCGACATCGTCCAGGTCGACGGCAAGGTCATTCCGGAGCCGGAACCCGCCCGCTTGTGGCGCTATCACAAGCCGTCGGGGCTGGTCACCACCGCCCGCGACGAGAAGGGGCGCGAAACCGTCTTCGACCGGCTGCCGGCCGACCTGCCGCGCGTGGTCTCCATCGGCCGTCTCGATCTGACGACAGAAGGCCTGCTTCTGCTGACCAACGACGGCGAGCTGGCCCGCTTCCTGGAACTTCCGGCCACCGGCTGGACCCGCCGCTACCGCGTGCGCGTCTTCGGCGAGGTGGACGAGAGGCAGTTGGCGGCGCTTGAGAAGGGGCCGACCATCGAAGGCGTGAAGTACGGCCCGATCGAGGCCGTGCTGGACCGCGTCCAGGGCCGCAACGCCTGGCTGACGGTCAGCCTGAAGGAAGGCAAGAACCGCGAGATCCGCAAGGTGATGGAGGCGCTCGGGCTCCAGGTGAACCGGTTGATCCGCGTCGCCTATGGTCCCTTCCAGCTCGGCAAGCTGGAGGAGGGCGCCGTCGAGGAGGTGCCGAAGCGCGTCGTCCGCGAACAGATCGCCCCCTTCTTCGGCACCCCCGAAGGGGCGGAGTCGACCGAGTCCGGCACCAAGCAGCGCGCCAAGGCGAGAGCCGACGCGGCGGTGAAGGCCGCTCCGGCGAAGTCGGCATCCGGCGGCCGGCCGGGTGGCAAGGCCGACGCGAAGACGGATGCGAAGACGGATGCCAGGGCCGCGCCGAAGCGTGCGCCGCGGTCCGCCTCCAAGCGGCACGAGGCCGAAGCCGCCCGCGTTGAAGAAGCCAAGCCGGCGCGGCGCGGAACCTCGTCGCGCGCCACGCTGTCGCTCGGTGGAGTGGCGGCCAAATCCGGTCGTCCCGGCAAGCCCGAAGGCCGCGACGCCGCCAAGCCGGCCGGTGCGGCCGGTCCGCGGGGGCCGAAGCCGGGCGGGTTCAAGGCAGGTGCCGCGAAGTCGGACGGCCCGCGTTCCGAGGGCGTCCGTTCCGAGAGCGCCCGTTCCGAGGGCGCCCGTTCCGAGAGCTCAAGGTCCCGGGATGCCAAGCCCAGGGATTCGAAGCCCAGGGACGACAAGCCGAGGGACGCCAAGTTTGCCGGCCCGAAATCGGCGGGCTCCAGGTCCGCGGGCCCGAAGGGTGCCGGTCCGGGTCCGAAGGGCGGGCCGAAGGCCGGCGGCCCCGGCGACAGGTCGGGCGGCGGTGCCGGCGGACGGACGGAGCGCCCTCGTGCGGATCGTCGGCGGTAAGCACCGCGGCCGCAGTCTGGTGGCGCCGGGCGGGCGTGACACCCGCCCCACCACCGACCGCACCCGGCAAGCCATCTTCAACATCCTGGCCCATGCCGACTGGGCGCCCGAGTTCGAGGGCGCCGCAGTCGTCGATGCTTTTTGCGGCACCGGCGCACTGGGGCTGGAGGCCCTGTCGCGCGGGGCCGCCTGGTGCGGTTTCCTCGACATGGGCCGGCCGGCGCTGGATGCCGTGCGCGCCAATGTCGATGCCCTGCGGGAAACCGACAATGCGCGGATCCTGCGCGCCGACGCCACCAAGCCGCCGACCGCGCCGCGGTCCTGCATGCTGGCCTTCCTCGATCCGCCCTATGGCCAGGATCTGGCGCCGCGTGCGCTGGACGGGCTGCTGAAGGCCGGCTGGCTCGCCGACGGCGCTCTCGCCGTGGTCGAGGTGGCCGACCGTGATCCCCTGCCTCTGCCCGACGGCTTCATCGCCGTCGATGAACGCCGCTACGGCGATACCCGCGTCGCTTTCCTGACGGTCCGCCGCCCGGCCTGACCCCCGCCAGGGCGGTTTTTCCTTTCCCGCCCGGCCACCCGCCTCGCCTTCCCAAGCCCGAGTTTCATTTTTCGCGCCCGCGGACCATGGCCGGGTCGGGCGAATGCCGCACGTTCCAAGACGGTCCCCGGCGTTTTTCCATCATGCGGAAAGCCCAAACGGACTGTTGAGTTCCAAAACAATCCGAGTAAAAGATTATGTGTCGCCGATGCGGTTCCTCTATGGAAACGGCGGCATCTATCTATCTCCTAAGACTGCACACCCTCGTTCGAGGGGGCCGTGCAGGTACCGGCACGGCTTCTTTTTACAGGATGTGCGTCGCACCGAGTGATCGGACACAAAAACCGATGTGGACCGGACATTCTGAGCGACACGAGGTGTAAGTTTTACTTGGTCAGTACGTGTGCATACGGCGTCGGACCGTCCGTCCGGGTCTTTCTGTCCCCGGTTTTGGCATACCAGATTACATATCTGGCATGCCAAAACCGGGACAATCGAACTCCGAGCGATTGTCGGCATCCGCGCCGAGTTCCGGAATGGAACCGTCAGCAAGAGCGGTCCGTCCGGGTCATTCCGCAATCGTGATTGGTGTGCCGGTCCCCGGGAGAGGGGCCGCGCCACCGGCTCAGGCAAGATCATTGGGAGGCACGATGGCTCATATGAATTCACAACCGGCGGCGGCTCAGGCGCCGGTGTCCGATACAGTCCGCTGGATGCAGATCGTCGTCGGCATCGTTTGCATGGTGGCTGCGGCCAACATCCAGTACGCCTGGACGCTGTTCGTCCCGGAAATCCAGGCGACCCATGGCTGGACGCGCGCTTCGATCCAGACCGCCTTCACCATCTTCGTCGTCGTGCAAACCTGGCTGACGCCGATCGAGGGTTACTTCATCGACAAGTACGGCCCCCGCGTGATCGTCGGCGCCGGCGGCTTCTTCACCGGCCTGTCCTGGGTCATCGACAGCTATGCCGGCTCGCTCAGCATGCTGTATGTCGGCTCGGCCATCGGCGGCATCGGTGTCGGCTGCGTCTACGCCACCTGCGTCAACAACGCGCTGAAGTGGTTCCCGGAAAAGCGCGGTCTGGCGGTCGGCCTGACGGCGGGCGGCTATGGCGCCGGCTCGGCCCTCACCATCCTGCCGATTTCCGCGATGATCCACAGCAGCGGCTATCAGACCACCTTCTTCTGGTTCGGCCTGCTGCAGGGCGCGATCATCATCGCCGCCGCCTTCTTCCTGCGCATGCCGCAGAAGGAGCACGTCAAGGCCTCCACCAAGGTCGCCCAGACCCGCCGCGACTACACGCTGGGCGAAGCCATCCGCACCCCGGTGTTCTGGGTGATGTGGGCGATGTTCATCGGCACCGTCACCGGCGGCCTGATGGCAGTGGCCCAGCTGGGCGTCATCGCCCACGATCTGGGCGTGAAGGAAGCGCCGGTCAGCGTGTTGGGCATCACCATGGCGGCTCTGCCCTTCGCCCTGATGCTGGACCGCGTGATGAACGGCATCTCCCGTCCGCTGTTCGGCTTCATCTCGGATCACATCGGCCGTGAGGCGACCATGTTCGTCGCCTTCACCCTGGAAGGCCTGGGCATCATCATGCTCAGCAAGTTCGGCCACGACCCGATGATGTTCCTGATCCTCAGCGGCATGGTCTTCCTGGCCTGGGGTGAAGTGTACAGCCTGTTCAGCGCCACCTCGGCCGACACCTTCGGCACCAAGCATGCCGGCAAGATCTACGGCGTCCTGTACTGCGCCAAGGGTGTCGCCGCCCTGCTGGTCCCGCTGGGCAACCTGCTGATGGAAGCCACCGGCACCTGGGCGACCGTGCTGTACGTCACCGCCACCATGGACCTCACCGCCGCGGCCTGTGCGCTGCTGGTCCTCAAGCCGATGTTGGCCCGCCACCATGCCCGCAACGAAGAACTGGCACGCCGTGAGGAACAGGGTGAGGCAGCCCGCGGCGTCCCGGTCGGGGTGGCGACAGGTACCGCCAACGGCTGAAGGGCCGGCGGCCGAAGAACCGACGGCCAAGAGCACAAGCGTAAGGGATCGGCCTGAGGGGTCGACTTAGGAGACAAGACAGGCGACGGGCCGGGGACGCGACAAGCGGTCCCGGCCCGTCCGTCATTCAAGCCAGAAGGGACGATCCTCGCCCTTTTCGGTCCCGGGCTTCTTCTGGGGCGTCTGCTGGAAGCGGTCGGAGGTGAACAGGATGGTCTCCTCCTCCGTCTCTTCCTTCTCGGGCTCGATCACGGTGAAGCCGCCACGGCCGCTGGCCATGTAGACGGCGTGGCCGATCATGCCGGTCAGCGCGAGGAACAGAAGGGCCTGGGTCTCGATCATGGCGGAGCATCCTTCTCGTAAGGGAGGGGCCAGGGGAGGGGGATCGACAAGGGTCAACAGCGCATGACCCGGAAAAGCAACGGTTACGGCGGCCAATATCCGCCGGCCAAGCCAGGGCCATGCTGTAACGCAACATAAGCAAACTGGCATACCATCGCAAAAAGTTTTGCATGCCAGATACCGGGTGCCTGACCTGCAACTTTGCCGCAGTGCTACTGCCCCAAATGGTCAGCCCCATCAGCAACATTGCCCCGCAACCAAAGTGGCCTTGCCGCTGTTGCCCGCCTGTCGATCCCGCATCGGGACGGCGATCGGCACCGGCACGACGCGGGACGGAACGGCCATGATCCGGGACCTCTGGTACAAGAATGCGGTGATCTACAATCTGGCGCTGTCGACCTTCATGGACGCCAGCGGCGACGGGATCGGCGATTTCCAGGGGCTGCTGCGCCGGCTGGACTATCTGCACGGGCTGGGCGTGACCTGCATTTGGCTGGGGCCGTTCCAGACCTCGCCGATGAAGGACGACGGCTATGACGTCGCCGACTACTACACGGTCGATCCGCGATACGGCACGCTGGGCGACTTCGTGGAATTCACCCACGCCTGCGAACAGCGCGGCATCCGGGTGATCATCGATCTGGTGATCAACCACACCTCCGACCAGCATCCCTGGTTCAAGGCGGCCCGCAGCGATCCGAACAGCAAATATCGCGACTGGTATGTCTGGTCGGACAAGAAACCGGACAATGCCCACACCGGCATGGTGTTTCCCGGCGTGCAGGAATCGACCTGGACCTACGACCGCGAGGCCAAGGCCTGGTACTTCCACCGCTTCTACAAATTCCAGCCCGACCTGAACACCGCCCATCCGGAGGTGCATGCCGAGCTGCTGAAGATCATGGGCTTCTGGATCCAGCTGGGCGTCGCCGGCTTCCGCATGGACGCCGTTCCCTTCATCATCGCGGAGAAGGGGGCGGACGTGACCAAGCCTCGGGAACAGTTCGGCATGCTGCGCAGCTTCCGCGAATTCGTGCAGTGGCGCCGCGGCGATGCCGTTCTGCTGGCGGAGGCCAACATCCTGCCGGAGGACGATCTGGAGTATTTCGGCAGCGACGGCGACCGCTGCCACATGGTGTTCAATTTCCAGGTCAACCAGAACCTGTTCTATGCGCTGGCCACCGCCGATACGGCCCCGTTGATCAAGGCGCTGAAGGTGACGAAGCCGCGCCCGGCCACCGCGCAATGGGGCTGCTTCCTGCGCAACCACGACGAACTGGATCTCGGCCGCCTGACAGATGAACAGCGCCGGGCCGTCTTCGCCGCATTCGGGCCTGACAAATGCATGCAGCTCTACGACCGGGGCATCCGGCGGCGGCTGGCGCCGATGCTGCACGACGACCGGCGGCGGATCGAGCTGGCCTACAGCCTGATGTTCACCCTGCCGGGGACGCCGGTCATCCGCTACGGCGACGAGATCGGCATGGGCGACGACCTGTCGCTGCCGGAGCGCAACTGCGCCCGCACGCCGATGCAATGGTCGGACGAACCGCATGGCGGCTTCACCAAGTCGGACGAGCCGGAAATCCCGGTGATCAGCGGCGGGGTCTTCGGCTATGAGCGGGTCAACGCCGCGGTGCAGCGCCGCGACCCTGAATCGATGCTGAACTGGACCGAGCGCATCATCCGCATGCGCAAGGAATGCCCGGAAATCGGATGGGGCGACTTTCAGATCCTGAAGACCGGCCGGCCGGAGGTGCTGGCGCTGCGCTATGACTGGCGCAACAACGGCCTGGTCGTCCTGCACAACCTGTCGGACAAGCCCTGCGAGATCGTGCTGGACGTGGAGGGCCACGGCGAGACCTGCCGGCTGGTCAACCTGCTGTCGGAGGAGCACAGCGAACCCGACGGCGAGGGCCGCCACCATTTGGTTCTGGAGGCCTACGGCTATCGCTGGTTCCGCGTCGGCGGGCTGGATTACCTGCTGCGCCGGACGGAGGCGGAGGAAAAGCCCGGGAAGTGACGGGCGCCGGAGCCGGGTGACCGGAGTTCAGGCGACCGCAAGTCAGGCGACCGGAACTCAGGCAACGTCGAGCCGGGCCGGGACATCTCCCTCGTCCCGGTCATAGGCGGCGCGCGACTCCAGCACCTGGGCGATGTGGGTCTCGGCCCACACCCGCAGAGGCACCAACGTTTCGGCCAGCGTGGCGCCCAACGGGGTGATGGCGTATTCGACGGTGACCGGCACCGTGGCGAACACCTTGCGGCTGACCAGCCCGTCGCGCTCCAGGCTTTTCAGCGTCTGCGACAGCATCTTCTGCGAAATGCCCTCGATCTCGCGGCGCAGCTGGTTGAAGCGCATCGGTCCGCCCTCCAGCAATCCGAGGATCAGCACCGTCCATTTGTCGGCGATCCGGTCCAGCGCCTGGCGCGTCGGACAGCCGGAGACATAGGCGTCGGGGAGCTGATCCATTTCCGACGGCCGCTTGCCGCCGAGCCCCAGCAGGGTTCTGTCCATCCGCATCCACTCCCAAGCAAGTCATCTGGACGGTTACGCGCAGGTGACCATGTCACGAAAAGGTGCCTTCTTTACACCAGATTTCCGAATCGGCATCAAGTCACCATTGGAAACCAGTCGAGAGGACACCTGCCATGAACGTTGCCATCATCGGTGCCGCCGGCCGCGCCGGCAGCCGCATCCAGGCCGAACTGCTCCGTCGCGGGCACAGCGTCACCGCCATCGTCCGCGATCCGTCCAAGGTCGCCGCCGCCCCCCGCCTGACGGTGAAGGCCGGCGACGCCAACGACGCCGCGACGCTGGCTCCGCTGCTGGCCGGTCATGATGCGGTGGTCAGCGCCGTGATGTTCCTGATGGGCGATGCCGACAGCCTGATCGGCGCGGTGAAGCGGTCCGGCGTGCCGCGCTATCTGGTGGTCGGCGGCGCCGGCAGCCTGGAAGTGGCGCCGGGCGTGCGCGTGCTCGACCTGCCGGAATTCCCTGAAGCCTACAAGGCCGAAGCCACCAAGGGCGCTGAGTTCCTCGACCGTCTCAAGGCCGAGGCCGACCTGAACTGGACATTCCTGTCGCCGTCCGCCGAGTTCGTGCTGGGCGAACGCACGGGCAAGTTCCGGCGGGCCGACGACACGCTGCTGGCGGACGAGAGCGGCCGCAGCTGGATCAGCTACGAGGACTTCGCCGTTGCGCTGGTCGACGAGATCGAGACGCCGAAGCACGAGCGCAAGCGGTTCACTGTGGGGTACTGAGGGGAGCGGGCGGCGTTCGGAGAGGAGCGCCGCCCATTTGTGTTTGGGAGTTTGGTCAGGCTGCCCGCTGGACAGGATAGTCGCGCACCAGGATATCGACGGGAATGTGCAGGCCTTCCGACAGCCGCCGGATCATCGGCAAGGTCAAGGCCCGTTTGCGGTTCAGGATTTCGGCGACGCGGGCGCGACTGCCGATCATCGGTTCCAGATCGTGCCGGCTCAGCCCGCGCTGGTCCATCATGAACTCGATGGCGCTGATCGGGTCGCTCGGCGGAATCGGGTGGTTGGCCTCTTCATAGGCGTCCACCAGCATCATCAGGATTTCGAGCCGCGCACCGTCTGCGGTATCAGGGTCGGCGCCCCACAGACGTTCGATCTCCTCCAGGGCGGCGGCGTGGTCCTCATCGGACCGGATCGGGCGGATATCCATGATTACACCGTCCTTACGTCGATGGCGTCGTATTCGCGATGCGTACCGACCCATTTCACATAAACCGTGCGGTAGCGGTAATCGATCCCGGCAACCAGCCGGTACTTGTTGCCGGCGATGTTGAAGACCACCCGGTCGCCCACGAAGGATGCCGAGCGGAACTGGGCCTTGACGGCTGCGGTATCCGGCCAATCGACATTGCGAACGACGTTGAACCAATCCGTCAACGGCGCCTCGCTGTCACCCCGGCCGGGCTTCTCCCAATGCTCCCGCAGGGTTCGGCGTGAAATGATCCGCATGGGGAGAGCTTATAGCGCTCCCAAGGTGGGAGCAAGGACTGTAACGGAGTGAACTGTCGCGTGGAGTTATGTCGAGAGGCGATGCTACCGCACCTCCTGCCCAGGCGTTTTATCGTCGAAGGGGGCGTCCGGGAGTCGCGAGAACCGGAAATTGCAGTGGCTTGCGCCTCCGGCCAGCGTTTGTGTCCGTTCGAGGTGAATGCCCCGTGTAGCGTAAGCCTCGAAATCCAGGCCGCAAATGTGGGGCAGTATTTCGTCATCGCCATATCGGCCAGCGAACTTGCAAAAGCCGCATTCCTTGTAATTGATTCCGAACTCGAAACTATCTCCTGGGCTCGGCTCGACAAAGTCATAGACAAAGTCTTCCGCGTACTCCAGTGCGTGGCTTTTCTCGGCCTGCTCGCGCATATGAATCTGATTTTCCGGAGACATGAATTGTTGCCCCGATGCGAGACGTTCGGCCTCTGGGATGGTCAGCAACTGAGCTTTATAGCTTTCTCGTTCGATATCGCCGATCAGGGAGGGCGCTACGCAATACCGATGGAGTACGCGTCCGATTGCGATGAACCCCAGTAAACGCATGAAAAAATCAGTCATACGGCTGGCTGAACCACCAACATAAGGCATCTGGGTGAGGACGATCTCAAACTCATCCATCACTTCTTGCTTGATTTTATCGATATCGGAGATCTGCGGGATTTTGCGCAACATCGTCTCGGCAAGATCGAGGCGCTGGCGCATGGCGCCCTCCATCGCATCGCGATGAGCCAGATAGAAGGGATGAATTTCAGGCATGACCTTTCCCCTTATCTACAAAGCCGAACTACTTCATAAGGGCTCAGCATGATTTACGGGGGGCGGCACTCCAACAGTCGCAACAGGTCCGCTCCTGGCGCAAAGCGGACTTCGATTGGCCTAATCCCCCTACCTCCGCCCAAACAGCCTCTCAATGTCCGCCAGCTTCAGCTCCACGTATGTCGGCCGTCCATGGTTGCACTGTCCGCTGTGCGGAGTCGCCTCCATCTGCCGCAGCAGCGCGTTCATCTCGTCGACGCTGAGCGTGCGGCCGGCGCGGACGCTGCCGTGGCAGGCCATCGTCGCGCAGACCTCCTCCAGCCGCTCCTTCAGCGACAGGGCGTCGCCCAGTTCGGACAGTTCCTCGGCAAGGTCGCGGATCAGGTTCTTCACGTCGGACTGGCCGAGCAAGGCCGGGACCTCGCGCACCATCACGCAACCGTGACCGAAGCCCTCGATCACCAGGCCGAGCTCGGCCAGTTCGGCGCTGCGGGCCAGCAGGCGGTTGGCGGAGGGTTCGTCCAGCTCGATCAACTCGGGAATCAGAAGGGCTTGGCGCTTCACGCCGCCCTCCAGCAGCGCGGCCTTCATCCGTTCGTAGACCAGCCGCTCATGGGCGGCGTGCTGGTCGACGATGACGATGCCCTCGCGGGTCTGCGCCACGATGTAGGTGGTGTGGACCTGCGCCCGCGCGGCGCCCAGCGGGTGGCTGTCGGGCGGAGGCTCCGGCTTGTGCGCGGACGGGTCGGGGGTGCGGTATTCCGGCGGGCGGGCCGAGGGGGCGAAGCCGTTGCCGAAGCCGCTGAGACGGCCCTGTAGCGGCGGCAGGCCGGTCTGGGTCGGCGCCTGGAAGGCGGCGGAGCGCTCCGCCAGACCGCGGGTCACGGCGGTCGGCGTGTAGGAACCGCCCCAACTGCCGCTTGAGCCGCCGCCGGAACGTCCGTAGGGCAGGGGGGAGGGGGTGAAGCCGCTGTCCGCCGGCGCGTCGCCCGACGGCTCCGGCCGCAGGGCGCCCAGCGTGGCGAGGCCGACGGTGGTGGAGGCGCGGTGGCCGGCCTCAGCCAGCGCGTGCTTCAGCGATCCGACGATCAGGCCGCGCACCAGACCCTGGTCGCGGAAGCGCACCTCGGCCTTGGCCGGGTGGACGTTCACGTCGACCTCCTGCGGGTCGATGTCCAGGAACAGGGCCAGCATCGGGTGGCGGTCGCGCGGCAGGAAATCGGCATAGGCGGCGCGCACGGCGCCGACCATCAGCTTGTCGCGCACCGGGCGTCCGTTGACGAACAGGTGCTGGTGCTTGGCGGTCGGGCGATGCAGCGTCGGCAGGCCGATCCAGCCGGCCAGCGTCACCCCCTCGCGCGCCGCGGTCACCGGGACGGCGTTCTCCTGGAAATCGCGGCCCATCAGCGCGCCCAACCGCGTCAGCCGGGCGTCCAGCAGGTCCCCCTGCGCGGCGCTCAGCCGCAGGCCGCCGCGCCCGCCGTCGCTGAGCGTGAAGGCGACGCCGGGATGGGCCATCGCCAGCCGTTCCAGGCAGTCGGCGATGTGGTCGTATTCGGTGCGGGAGGCCTTGAGGAACTTCAGCCGGGCGGGAACGGCGGCGAACAGGTCGCGCACCTCGATCCGTGTGCCCTGGGCCAGCGCCGCCGGCTGCGGCGACCCCTTGGCGCCGGCATCGACGGTCAGGCTCCAGGCATTGTCGGCGCCGCGGGCGCGGCTGGTGATGGTCAGGCAGCTGACGGCGCCGATGGACGGCAGCGCCTCCCCCCGGAAGCCGAGGGAGCGGATGTCGAGCAGGTCGTCGCCCGGCAGCTTGGAGGTGGCGTGGCGTTCGACCGCCAGGACCAGTTCGTCCGGGGTCATGCCGCAGCCGTCGTCGGTGACGGCGATCAGCGACTTGCCGCCGTCGCGCGCCACCACGTCGATGCGGGTGGCGCCGGCGTCGATGGCGTTCTCCACCAACTCCTTGACGGCGGCGGCGGGACGTTCGACCACCTCGCCGGCGGCGATGCGGTTGACGAGCGTTTCAGGGAGAAGACGGATCGGCATGCCCATAGATATAGTGGCAGCCGGCGCCCGGCACCACCATCTTCGGGCATATTCCCGCGCTTACAGGCCCTTCAGGGCCTTCATGTACTCGATCAGCTTGCGTTCGTAGAAGGGCTGGGGCGACTGGAAGCGGGCGACGAGGCCGGCCTCCTCCGTCAGCTTCACCACCATGCCGATGCAGGAGACGTCCACGGGATCGCCGCCAAGGTCGAACTGCAGGCGGAAATCGAACTTCTGCTTGGCGATCAGGTCGCCGTCATAGGGGCGGATGCGGAAGGAGCCGAGGACGAATTCCTCCGGCACGTAGTCGTGGTGATCGATGACGATCGTCGGCGGGGCGGACGGCCGTTCCCGTCGCGGCTCGCCGGTGGTCTTCGCGGCGCCGGACGCCTTGTTGCCCCCGGAAAAGATCGACAGCCAAGACATGAAGAGCGATGTCCCCTCGTTCCGGAAGCCTGAAACCACGCCGACATATTCCGACAGTTTTGGGGGCATATCCTTTAGTAACGGTTAATGGCCTAAGCATCGGTTACGGCGCCGTAACTTTGCCGCCGCCAAGACGACCGTACTGCAATGGAACGCCGGAACGGTAGGGGGCGTCCTGCCGCGACGGCCGCCCCCGGCCGATCGCCGGACCGTCAGATGCGGCCCGGCATGCGGCGACGGTCGGCGTCGTCGGCAGGCACGATCTCGGTCCCGACCGGCCAGAGCGCCAGCAGCGCGAGCTTCAGATGCGCCCAGGCGAAGGGCAGGCCGATGATGGTGATGGCAAGACCCACCGCGGCGATCAGATGGCCGGCGGCCAGCCACCAGCCGGCCAGCACGAACCACACCACGTTGCCGATGAAGCCCAGGGCGCCGGTGCCCATGTCTTCGCGTCCGCGGAACTCATCCCGGCGTACGGCGGTTTGTCCAAAGGGAAGCAAGGTGTACAGGGCGATGGTCAGGGCGGACCGGGCCCAGGGCAGGCCGATGATGGACAGAGCCATCAGGACCGCGGCCAGGAGCCAGCCGAGCGCCATCCAGATGCCGCCCGTGATCAACCACAGCGCATTGAGGAGAAGACTGAGCAGAGGCATGACACGAACCCTCCCTTTCGCCGCAGATGTGGGGACGGCCCCGGCCGTGGACCAGAGGGGCGGCTTTCGAGTGCGGGACCAGCCGCAACGATGGGGCACCCCGTCCGGGGGCGCGAAAGAGGGGGAGGTTCATGCAATCCATGCCTTGAACCGGATCCGCAGGGTCCACAGATCCGGTAGAGGCATCATGACGACGCGTCCGGACGGGTCCTCCGCCGACAGCACCGCCGGCGGGCCGCCCGTTTCCGGACAATACGGATCGGAGGCCGCATGAACGAGGCTTTGAACACCGACCCCGGCGCCGATGCGCCGAACATGCCGCGCGAGGGCGAATCGCTGTCGCCGGTGGTCGCCGCCATCCTCGGCACCGCCGTCGCGGCGGCAACCAAGCGCGGCAGCGGCGGCGACGTCGTCCGCGGGCTGATCGCCGGCCTGCGCGTCCTGCGCGCCACCGTCGAAGAAGAGGCCGGCTACACCATGGCCGCCGCGGTCGACAACGCCATCCGCACCCGCCTGCTGGCCGACAACCTGTCGCGCCTGCGCGTCAGCGGGGAAAAGCCGAAGGCCATCCCTCTGCCCGATCCCGGGCCGGGCACCAGCGCCGCCGCCGCCATCTTCGAAAGCGCGGCCGAGTCCTGCCTGACCGTCAACGCCCACGCCGAGGACAACGGGCCTCTGGAACATGCCGTCTTCGCCTTCACCGCGCAGTTGCTGCAACAGCTGGGCGGGGCGCCGGAATGGCGGAGCCTGGCGGGCGAACTGCGCCGTCCGATGGCGGTGGCGCCGGACGGCGAGGAGATGGAGGTGACGCTGCATTGAGCAGCTGCCGACAGCACCGGCCAAAAAAACAGCACCGGCAAGTAATGAAATTTGGTTTGTTTTTGAGCCGTTTCGGCGGCGGCTGAAACCTTTTGCGGGCAGGGCGGCTTTCGAGGCCGTGTTAAGGGTTTTGCCCGATTTATCGTACGGGACGACTTGCGTTCGGCTTCGTTAGGGTTGGCGTCGGCGGTGGGAACGTCCCATCGCGGAACGCCAGCACCGGGGAACCCGAACGTGTTCTTTCACACCCAGCCCTCCACCGTCCGCACCGGACGGGCAGAGTCCGTCCGCTTCGCGGTGAACGGCACGGCCGGTGACCGCACGGCTGACCGGGCGGGCGATCCGTTGGGCAGGCAGGTGATCTTCCTCCATCCCGGCAAGGGTGCCTGGTGGCGCCTGCTCGACCATGTCCCGTCGGGCCAGGAATGGCTGACCTTGCCCGCCTCCGCCTCGGCACGGCTGTCGTCGATGCTGGTGGAACGCGGCGGGCGGCGGCCGGTGCTGGTGGCGAGCGCGGTGACGGCGCCGCTCGCCATCGTGGCGGCGCTGGATTTTCCGGATCAGGTCGGCGGCGTGATGATCGTCGACGATGTCGGGGCCGATTCGCCGCTGCGGCGGCGCTGGAACGCCCTGTCCACCTGTTTCGGACGGCCGCGGCCCGTGGACCTGACCGACCGCCTCGGTGAATTGGAGGCGGAGCTGCCGGCGGTGCGGGTGCCGGTGACCCTGATGCAGGGAAGCGAACCGGCGGAGCTGTTCGCCCGGCTGGAAAGCCGGCTGACCGGCTGCCGGACGCTGACCGTCGTCGCGGTCCCCGATGCCGCCGCCGTCCGCCCGCGCACCCATGCCGCCGAACTGCGCGGCGCATTGCTGGCCCTGGTCTCCGCGGTGGAGCGGGCGCAGCGGTAGGGCGCGCACCCAATGATGCACCCTGGATCCCCACCTTCTGGATCCGCGCCTTCGCGCTACGGAATGCACATATTTCCAGGCATTGCTAAGTCTCTGGATCAAAAGGAACTTTGCGTCATCCCCGCGAAGGCGGGGATCCAGAGTTTCCGGTGCAAGGGCGGGCACAAGCCTGGATTCCCGCCTTCGCCGGGATGACCGTCGAAATGTAACGCCTAGAAGCTCTGCGCCGTCAGTGCGGCCTGCGTGCGGTTGCGCACGCCCAGATGCCGCAGGATGGCGGTGACGTGGACCTTCACGGTTCCTTCCGTCAGCCCCAGCTCATGGGCGATCTGCTTGTTGGACTTGCCGTCGCGCAGACGGGCCAGAACGTCGCGCTGGCGTGGCGTCAGCTGGTCGCCGCCGCTGCCGTTGCCAAGCGCCGCGGAGTCGTCCGTCTGGTCGCCGGCAGCGCCGCCGCCATAGCCGCCCTGCATCTGATCGACGCGGTCGCCGCCGCGGATCGCCTGTTCGGGAAGATAGATGCCGCCGGCAAGCACCAGCTGCAGTGCGCCCAGCAGCACCTTGGCGCTGGAGGATTTTGGGATGTAGCCGGCCGCACCGTTCTCCAGCGCGGCGAGAAGATCGGAACGCTTCTCCGATCCCGATACCACCACCAGCAGCGCCTTGGGCAGGCTGACATGGATGTCGCCCAGCGCCGAGAAGCCGGTCCAGCCCGGCATTCCGAGATCGAGCAGGATCAGGTCGAAGGGTCTCGTCCCGTCGCAGAGCGACCGCACCTCGTCATAGGTGCTGGCCTCGAAAAACGTCATGTCGTCGTCGAATTGCGCCAGCAGGCGGCGCAGACCGTCTCGGAACAACAGGTGATCGTCGGCGATCAGCACGTTCATCGCGGGCATTTCCAGGAAGGTTGCGGCGATGGCACACCGGAATGGCGTCATCGGCCCGGACGTTCACATAGGCACGGTCATTCTGACGCTGTAGTTCGCTTTTCGTCTTAGACCGCTTCCTCTATGCCCGTTCCTTTCGCGTCCGGAACGGCGGCGTCATTCGCCTTGACGCCGGAATCGGAAACGGCGCCGCCCCGCCGACCGCCGGCCCCGGATGGAAGGGGCGGGCGGCCAGGACGGATGGCTGGCGAGACCTTTGGCGAAACTCTGTCTGATGAGGATCGGACGGCTAAGGTCAGACGGTGGCGGCGACGCCCGTCTCGGCGGCCTGATCGCCGATGCCGTTGTTCAGCGCCCAGATGGCGGCCTGGGTGCGGTTGGACGCGTTGATCTTGCGCAGCAGGCTCTTCAGGTGAACCTTCACGGTGGCTTCCGTGATGTTCAGGTGGTTGGCAATCATCTTGTTGCTGTTGCCGTTCAGCAGGCAGCGGAGGATCTGGACCTCGCGCTGCGACAGGCCCTTGCGGCGGGTCGGCAGCTCGGCGCCCATGTCCTCGGTGCGGCCGCTGACCAGCAGTTCGGCCAGATGGGTCGGGAACACCTTCTCGCCCATCATCACCAGCTTCAGCGACTGCATCAGCGCCTCGCAGGCGATGTCCTTCAGCAGGTAGCCGCCGGCGCCGGCGCCCAGCGCGGCAGACAGCCGGCGGGTTTCCAGGTCGTTGGTCAGGATGACGATCCGGATCGACGGATGGCCCTCGCGCAGCGTGCGCATCGCCTCGACTTCCTCGTCGGCACCGCTCGGCAGATCGATCAGGATCAGGTCGGGGGTGGTGCCGGTGCCGAGCGCCGTCAGGCCCTCGCGCAGGCTGCCGGCCTCGCCGACGACGTTGAAGGGAGTGCCCTCGAACAGGCGCTTCATGCCTTCACGGAAAAGCTTGTTGGCATCGATGAGGAAAACGTTGATGGCATCCATGGTCTCAGCCCGCCTTTTGTTCCGTTCCGATCAAAGTGGCGCCGATTGGCGCTTCCGAGGCATCCCCGACCGCTCGCTCTCGCGTCCGGCCCGCTCCCCCCTCAGGGTGTGGGGTGCCTCGTTGTGATCCATAGATACCCCCGATTTGCGCGGCGCAAAATTTCGCTTAGGTAAATTTCGCGTCGAGCAATGGGCATATGCCGTAAGACCGGATAAGACAAGATGCGGACATAAGCGGAACTTTGATGGTCGGGCGGAATAACGGCCTGTGACAGAAAAGGGGAAATCGTTAACCACGGGCCTCTGACTTGGTCATGTTTCTCAGTTGCAATATGGCGGGACTTCGACCCCGGCCGGCATAGGCCGCGCGAGGATTGCGCCCCTGCCCGATGGTTGGAGTCCTATGTCCTGAACGCCCGCCCTTCGGCCTAGGTTCGGTCGCGCAACCGCGCAATCCCGAATGGGAGACGCGGTCTGTCGCAGGGTTCGTGCCGGGGCGCTCTGTGCTATATACGTTCCAACCGCAAGACAGCATTCCCATGCTTGAGCCGATTTTTCTTCTTTTCCCCAAGCCGGGCCGCCCATGTCAGACGCGTACGACGACGATCCGTTGAGCCATGCCGCTCCCCCCGCTGCCGCTTCGGCCACGGGCTTTCCAAGCGCGGCGCAGCGCTTCGCCTATCTGGACGGGCTGAACCCGACCCAGCGGGCGGCGGTGGAGGCGCTGGACGGGCCGGTGCTGGTCCTGGCGGGCGCCGGCACCGGCAAGACGCGGGTGCTGACCACCCGGCTGGCCCATCTGCTGATGACCCGCCGCGCCGCCGCTTTCCAGATCCTGGCTGTCACCTTCACCAACAAGGCCGCCCGCGAGATGCGCGAGCGTGTCGCCCACCTGGTGGGGATCGAGCCGGAGGGCTGGTGGCTCGGCACCTTCCACGCGCTGGCCGCGCGCATCCTGCGCCGCCATGCGGAACTGGTCGGGCTGAAGTCGAATTTCACCATCCTCGACACCGACGACCAGGTGCGGCTGATCAAGCAGCTTCTGGCGGCCGAGAACATCGATTCCAAGAAATGGCCGCCCCGGCAGGTCCTGGGCGCCATCGAACGCTGGAAAGACCGCGGCCTGACACCCGACCGTCTCGGCGACGCCGACGGCGGCGATGTGGCCGGCGGCCGGGTTGTGGCGATCTATCGTGCCTATCAGGAGCGCCTGCGCACCCTGAACGCCTGTGACTTCGGCGACCTGCTGCTGCACAACCTCGCCATCTTCCAGAACCATCCGGACGTGTTGGCGGAGTATCACCGCAAGTTCAAATATCTGCTGGTCGACGAGTATCAGGACACCAACGTCGCGCAGTATCTGTGGCTGAGGATACTGTCCCAGGCGCACAAGAACATTTGCTGCGTCGGCGATGAAGATCAATCGATCTACGCCTGGCGCGGTGCGGAGATCGGCAACATCCTGCGCTTCGAGACCGACTTCCCCGGCGCGACCATCATCAAGCTTGAGCAGAACTACCGCTCCACCGGCCATATCCTGGCCGCGGCATCCGGGCTGATCGCCAACAACCAGGGTCGTCTCGGCAAGACGCTGTGGACCGAGGCCGACGGTGGCGAGCCGGTCAAGGTCAAGGCGGTGTGGGACGGCGAGGAGGAGGCGCGCTGGGTCGGCGAGGAGATCGAGACGCTGCAGCGCAAGGGCACGTCCCTGGCGCAGATCGCCGTGCTGGTCCGCGCCGGCTTCCAGACCCGCGAGTTCGAAGAACGCTTCATCACGCTCGGCCTGCCTTACAAGGTGCTGGGCGGTCCCCGCTTCTACGAGCGGCAGGAAATCCGCGACGCGATGGCCTATTTCCGCGTCGTCAATTCCGGCGACGACGATCTCGCCTTCGAGCGCATCATCAATCTGCCCAAGCGCGGCGTCGGCCCGGCGGCCATGCAGTGCCTCTACACCGCGGCGCGCGCGCAGGGGCTGTCGCTGACCGAGGCCGGCTGGGCACTGACCGAGACGGACGAGCTGAAGCCGAAGCTGCGCGCCACCCTGCGCGGGCTTCTGCAGGACTTTTTCCGCTGGCGGACGTTGATGGCGACGGTGCCGCACACCGAGCTTGCCCGCACCATCCTTGACGAATCCGGCTACACCCGCATGTGGCAGGAGGACAAGACGCCGGAGGCCCCCGGCCGGCTGGAGAACCTGAAGGAACTGATCACCGCCATGGCGGAGTTCGAGAACCTGCCGGGCTTCCTGGAGCATGTGGCGCTGGTGATGGAGAATGCCGAGGCCGCCGGGATCGAGCAGGTCACGGTGATGACGCTGCACGGCGCCAAGGGGCTGGAGTTCGACCATGTCTTCCTGCCGGGCTGGGAGGAGGGGGTGTTCCCCAACCAGCGCGCGCTGGACGAGACCGGCATCGCCGGGTTGGAGGAGGAGCGGCGGCTGGCCTATGTCGGCCTGACCCGCGCGCGACGCCGCGCCTATGTCAGTCATGCCGCCAACCGCCGGCTCTACGGCAACTGGGTCAGCGCCGTGCCGTCCCGCTTCGTCGAGGAAATCCCGCAGGACAATGTGGAGGCGGAGGCCGCCAACGGCCTGTTCGCCGGCAGCGGCGGGCGCGGCAGCTTCGGCGGCGGGGCAGGGGCCTATGGAGCCGGCGGCTTCGGCGGCGGTTCGGGCGGCGGCTTCCAGTTCCGCGGCTCCACCCGGCAGGCGCCGGCACCCAAGACGATCACGCTGGACCAGGGCGCCTATGCCGTGGCGCCGCGTCCGCGGCCCGATGCGCCCTTCGCCAAGGGGGCGCGCGTGTTCCATCAGAAATTCGGTTACGGCACCGTCACCGCGGTGGCGGAGGACAAGCTGGAGATCGATTTCGACCATTCCGGCGCCAAGAAGGTGATGGACAGCTTCGTCGTGCCTGCCGACAAGGCAGGCTGAGGGGGCGGGCGGACGGTTTGCCGCACTGTGACGGCCGTCACAGCCGCGGCTTCCGTCGCCGGCCAGTATTGCAGCATTGCAACGGAGCCGGAGGTCTTCCGCCGTGTTCGGAACGGGCAGCGTCAGTTACGAGGTGCAGAGCCGCCGCGAGGGACGCTGGCTCATCGAAGGCGCCTATACGGACCAGGAGGCGGCGTTGTCGGCCGCCCGCTCCCAATTGGCCGCCTCCGGGGTGGAGGAGGCGAAGGTGGTGAAGTTCCGCACCATCGCCGGCCTGTCGCTGGAAACGGTGATCCTGCACAAGACGGCGCCGCAGGTTGCGCGCAAGGGGCTGACCCTGGGCGGCACGGCGGAAGGGGCGCCGATCTGCCGCAAGCCGGACAACCTGAGCGGTTTCGAAAGCCGGGTGGTCATCGGCCGGCTGCTGCGCCCCTATCTGGATGCCCAGCGCATCACCCCGACCGAATTGCTGCATTCCTGGCCGCTGTTTCGCCGCCTGGAGGAGCAGGGCGCGCTGCTGGGCGCCGCCATCCATGCGGTGGCCCGCCACCATGCCGATCTTCACGGCGTGTCGCATGCCGCCCGCGCCCGCGAACTGCGGCAGATGGTGGAGGCGGTCGCCGGGGCCGCCCGTGATGCGCTGGCCGAACGGCGCCGGCTGCCGCGCTTCGACGCCGCCGACCTGCCCGGCACCAGCAACAGGATCGAGGAGTCGGTGGGGGAGGCGGGGCACGACGCGCTGTTCCTGATCCTGCTGTGCCAGCATCTGGAAGGCGGCGGGACGCTGGCCGGCAAGCTGGAACTGCTGCTGGCGATGATCGACGACGACCTCTGGCCGCGGCATCTTGCCCTGCTGGACGGGGTGATCGCCGACATCATGGGCTCCGCCGATACGATGAAGGAACTGCTGGGCGCGCAGCCCAGCCTGCATGCCGGGCTCTGCGCGCTGGCCGACGCGCTGTTCGACCGCGACGCGGATCCGGCACTGGCGCCGATGGCCGCGTCGCTGCGCCGGGTCTGCCGCCTCGCCCTGCAGGGCCGCGCGCCGCAGAGCCTGGCCGTCCTGCTGGAACGGCTGCGCCAGAGTGTCGCCGGGGACCACCCGCTCGACCGGCGCGACGCGAAGGCGGAAGGCATGCTGACCCGCGACCTTGCCGACCGGATGAAGGGGGCGGACGGCGCACTGCTGGGCGGGGCGGCGATGGAAAAGGCGCTGGAGCGGCGTCTGCTGCGCCACCGTCAGTCGGTCCTGCGCGCCCAGGGCATGCACGACATCGCCGATCGGCTGTCGGGACGGTAGGGGTTTTCCTCGAAGCCTTTTCATCGAAACCGGGCAGCATCCGGAATCCTTGGTGTCTTTCCGGCTTGATGCTAAAAACGCCGCTTCTTCTCGCGTCGTCGTCGGAAAGCCCCTGTCATGTCGCAAACCCCGCTCTGGCGCATCGCGCTGGTCGTTCCCGAAGCCCATGCGCCCGCCTTCGCCGAGGCGGTGGGGGACCATGCCGATGCGGTGTCGACCTTCGAACTGGAGGAGGGCGGCAACTGGCTGGTCGAGGCGACGCTGTACGGCGCCCCCGACGAGGCGCGGCTGCAGTCGCGCGTCGCCGTGCTAGCCAAGGCGCTGGGAATCGAGGAGCCGCGGCTGGCGGTCGAGAACCTGCCGCCCATCGACTGGGTGTCGCACAGCTACCAGGGCTTTCCGCCGATTCGCGCCGGCCGCTTCTTCGTCCACGGCTCCCACCATGAGGGCATCGTGCCGGCCGGCAGCATCCCGCTTCTGGTGGACGCCGCCACCGCCTTCGGCACGGGCGAGCATGGTTCGACCAACGGCTGCCTGCAGGCGCTCGACCGGCTGTCGCGCCATCTGAAGCTGCCGCGCGGCGGCCGGCGCGGCGCGCTCGACATGGGCTGCGGCTCCGGCATCCTGGCGCTGGCGGTGGCCAAGCGCTGGCGCGTGCCGGTGACCGCCGTCGACATCGATGCGGAGGCCGTGCGCGTCACCCGCATCAACGCGGCGCTGAACGGGCAGAAGGGCATGATCCGCGCCCAGGGCGGCGACGGCTACCACACCCGCATCGTCGGCCGGCACAAGCCCTACACCCTGGTCACCGCCAACATCCTGGCCCGCCCGCTGTCGCGCATGGCGCCGCAGCTGCGCCGCCACCTGAAGAAGGGCGGCTATGCCGTTCTGGCCGGCCTGCTGAACCGGCAGGAACGCCACGTCATCCAGGCCCACCGCAACCAGGGCCTTCGGCTTGTCGCGCGCATCCCGGTCGGGGAATGGACCACTCTTGTGGTCAAGCGTTAAGCCAGGGGCCGTTGAAACCAAAGGGCCGGGTTGCGACTTCCCCTAGGGACGATGTCCCGACACTCACCTGGGGAGACACCATGCTGAACCGCATCCGGTCCTTGTTCGCAGGCGACGACGACGGCACCGAGCCGGGCGAGGACGCCCTGCAGGCCGCCGCCGCCGCCCTGATGGTCGAGGCCGCGCGCACCGACGACACCATCACCCAGGCGGAGCGCGACCGCATCATCTCCGTCGCGCAGCGCCACTTCCACTTGAACGAGGAGGAGGCGCAGGACCTGCTGTCCGCCGCGGTCTTCGACACCGAGGACGTGTCGCCCTACCACCACTATGTCAGCATCATCATGAACCGCTGCCCACCCGGCCGCCGGGTCTGGATCATCGAGATGCTGTGGGAGGTCGCCTACGCCGACGGCGTGCTGAACGACCTGGAGGCCAGCCTGCTGCGCCGCATCGGCGGCCTTCTGCATGTGTCCGACATCGAGCGCGGCGAGGCGCGCAAGCGTGTGCTGGAGCGGCTGGGGCTGCCGGACGATGCGGGGTTGCCGGTGTAGGGGTGCTGCTTCGGGTGCCCCCTCCCTAACCCTCCCCCTCTTCGAGGGAGAGGGGACTGCCGCTGTCCTTTGCATACTCCTGCAAGCGTCCAACCCCCTCTCCCGCGAAGCGGGGGAGGGATAGGGAGGGGGCATTCGCTTTTGCCCCCCACCCCAACCGGCATAGCCGTCACCCCGCCGCTTGCGCATGCCCGGCCGGGTGCCTAGCCTGGGGTCACAGGCTTCACCCTTCCGAGGAACACGTTCCGTGTCCAGCGCGACTCCCTCCGGCGCTTACCGTGGCGACGACGCCCTTGCGACCCTGTTGACCGAGGCCGGGACCGGCCGCTCCCCTGCGGATGTCCGCGCGCTGCTGGCCGGCGTGCTGGCCGCGCCGGAGGGGGAAGACCCGGCGGCGTGGCTGGTGCTGGTGGGCGAGACCCTGCCGCCGGCATTGGCCGAACAGCTCCAGGCGCTGAAGGCGGTCCTCGCGGCGGAAGCCCCGGCGGCCCGGCCGGGTCCGGCACAGCGGCTGGCCGATCTGCGCGCCGCGCTGAAGCGCCGGGATCTCGACGGCTTCATCGTTCCGCGCGGCGACGAGCATCAGGGCGAATATGTGCCGCCGCGCGCCCAGCGGCTGGGTTGGCTCACCGGCTTCACCGGGTCCGCCGGCAACGCGGTGGTGACATCCGGCCGCGCCGCGATCTTCGTCGACGGCCGCTACACCCTGCAGGTCCGCAGCGAGGTCCCGTCCGACCTTTACGAGTACAAGCATCTCGTCGAGGATCCGGTCACCGACTGGATCATCGCCGCCTTGCCCGAAGGCGGGCGCTTCGGCTTCGATCCCTGGCTGCACACCATCGGCTGGGTGGAGAAGACCCGCGCCGCTCTGGAACGCGCCGGCATCCTGCTGATCCCTTGCGAGGACAATCCGCTCGATTCGGTTTGGCAGGGCCAGCCGCCGGCTCCGCTCACCCCGGTCGTGCCGCAGGACGAGGCGTTGGCCGGCGAAAGCTCCGCCGACAAGCGCGCCCGGCTGGCCGACGAGTTGGGGCAGTCGGGGGCCGCCGCCGCGGTGCTGACCCAGCCGGACAGCATCGCCTGGCTGCTGAACATCCGCGGTGCCGACGTGCCCTGCACGCCGCTGCCGCTGTCATTCGCCATCCTGTCGGCCGATGGGTCGGTGGACCTGTTCCTCGACCCGCGCAAGCTGGCGCCGCAGACCCGCGCCCATCTTGGCAACCGGGTGCGGGTGCGGCCGGTGGAGGAGTTTGGGCCGGCATTGGACGCCGTCGCCCGCGGCTCCGCCCGCGTGCTGGCCGATCCGACCTGCACCTCGGCCTGGATCGTCGACCGGCTGCATCTGGCCGGCGCCAAGGTGGAGCGCGAGGGCGATCCCTGCGCCTTGCCCAAGGCCTGCAAGAACCCGGCGGAGCTGGCTGGCACCCGCGCCGCCCACACCCGCGACGGCGCCGCCATCGTCCGCTTCCTGCACTGGTTCTCGGAGGAAGCGCCGAAGGGCGAACTGACGGAGCTTGCGGTGGTGGAGCGGCTGCTGGCCTGCCGGCGTGAGAACGAGCGGTTCCGCGGCGTCAGCTTCGACACCATCGCCGGGGCCGGTCCGAACGGCGCCATCGTCCATTACCGCGTGACGCCCGAGACCGACCGCCGGCTGGAACCGGGCAGCCTGTTCCTGCTGGACAGCGGCGCGCAGTATCTGGACGGCACCACCGACGTCACCCGCACGCTGGCTGTCGGCGAGCTTGACCCGGCACTGGCCGCGGAGATGCGCGACCGCTTCACCCGCGTGCTGAAGGGCCATATCGCGCTGTCCACCGCGCGATTTCCGCGCGGCACCACCGGTTCGCAGCTGGATGCGCTGGCGCGGATGCCGCTGTGGCAGGCGGGGCTGGACTACGACCATGGCACCGGCCACGGCGTCGGCAGCTTCCTGTCGGTGCATGAGGGGCCGCAGCGCATCTCCAAGGTCGGCAACACCGTGGCCCTGCAGCCGGGCATGATCCTGTCCAACGAGCCCGGCTATTACAAGACCGGCGCCTACGGGATCCGCATCGAGAACCTGATCGTCGTCCAGCCGGTGGAGCCGCAGGGCGAACCGGCCGGCGCCGAGCGCCAGATGATGGAGTTCGAACCGCTGACCCTGGTGCCGATCGACCGCTCGCTGATCGAGCGCGCGCTGCTGTCGGACGCGGAGGCCGCCTGGGTCGACGCCTATCATGCACGGGTGCGCGAGTCGCTGTCCCCCCTGTTGGACGAGGCGGCCCGCCGCTGGCTCGCCGGGGCGACGGCGCCGCTGTGAACGGGGGGTGGGCCGCATCGGATCGGGTGCGGCCGCCCCCACGGGCCCGATCCGGGGATGGCCGGACGTGATCGAACGTGGGGATGACCCTGATTCGGCAAGATGATGTCCCGCGTGGTAACACGTTCTTTACCAGGCTGATGCAGTGTGTCCCAAGGGGATGACTTTTGGCGGCAGTTAGGGCACTACAGTCGGCATCACTTCCCGGATTACGGCGCAGCCCCCGCGCCGGGTGGGCGTAACGGCCGGACAGACACCGGCAACGGATTATTGCGGAGACGTCTAGATGAAGATCCTCGTCGTCGATGATTACGCCACCATGCGGCGCATCGTGCGGAACCTGTTGACCCAGATCGGCTACACCGACATCGACGAGGCCGGCGACGGTGTGTCGGCGCTGGCGAAGCTGCGTGAGAGCAAGTTCGGCCTCATCATTTCCGACTGGAACATGGAGCCGATGACCGGCCTCCAACTGCTGAAGGAAATCCGCGCCGACGCGAAGCTGGCGGCGACGCCCTTCATCATGGTCACCGCCGAAAGCAAGACCGAGAACGTGATCGCCGCCAAGCAGGCCGGCGTGAACAACTACATCGTCAAGCCTTTCAACGCCGACACGCTGAAGCAGAAGATCCAGGCCGTCATCGGCGGCTGATCCCGCAAGGGCAAAACCCGCAAGGGACGATCGAAGCTTATCGTGACCGGTCCGGGTGGGCGGCGGCACATGCCGCCTAGCGCCCGGTCCTTGGGGCGGCTGGCGAATCCAGTTTGGGGAGTGGACCGGTTTGGAGCAGCTTCCGCAGCTGTCCGATGAGGAGTTCGAGCAGATCGAGGACGCCATCGCCCGTTCGGCGAAGGGCAGGGCGTTCCTGCGGCGGCTCCACCGGCGGTCCCTCGGGGCCGCGACGGAGGAAGTGCGCGCCATGCTCCAGGAGTTCCGCGACTCCTGGAACCGGCAGAACGAAGCGGTGGAGGCCGGCAAGCATGTCGGCGTCCTGCGCCGCGAGCTGATGGAAATGGCGGCGTCGATCGAACAGGCGCGGCGGGAGGTTGCGGCACTGCGGCCCCCCGACGGGTCGGGCGACAAGATCCTCTCCGCCACGAACGAACTCGATGCCATCGTCATCTCGACCGAACGCGCGTCCTTCGAAATCCTGAATGCGGCCGAACGGCTGATGGATTTGGCGGGCAAGCTGCGCGCGAGCGGGGCCGATCCGACGATGTGCGGCGAGATCGACACGCAGGTGAACGACATCTTCACCGCCTGTTCGTTCCAGGATCTGACCGGCCAGCGCACCAGCAAGGTGGTCAACGCGCTCCGCTACATCGAGCAGCGCGTCATGGCCATGATCAGCATCTGGGGCGAGGATGGGCTGGCCGGCATCGTCGTCAAGGAAGAGCAGACCGACAGCCGGCCGGACGCGCATCTGCTGAACGGTCCGCAGTTGGACGGCCACGGCGTCAGCCAGGCCGATGTCGACAGCATGTTCGACAGCCCGGTTGCCGCTCCGGCGCCCGCACCCGCGCCACCTCCGCCCCCGCCGCCGGCCCCGGCGAAGGCGAGCCAGGCCGACATCGACAGCATGTTCGACGCCCCGGCGCCTGCCGCCGCACCGGTACAGTCGAGCCAGGCGGACATCGACAGCATGTTCGACGCCCCGGCACCCGCCGCCGCGCCGGTAAAGGCGAGCCAGGCGGACATCGACAGCATGTTCGACGCCCCGGCGCCTGCCGCGGCACCGGTACAGGCGAGTCAGGCCGATATCGACAGCATGTTCGACAGCCCGGCTCCGGCGCCCGCCCCGGCGAAGAAGCCGGTGCCGAAGCCGCCCGGCGCGGCGCCGAAGGCCAAGGCCGCTTCCAAGCCTGCCGCACCGCCCCCGCCGCCCGCGGCGGCGGAGCCACCGGTGCCGCTCGATCAGGCTGCCATCGACGCTCTCTTCGGATAGGGCGGGGAAGCCGCGCCGGCATGTCCGGCCGATCTCTCCCCCCGTAGGTTTCCCCCGATTGACCCGCCCGGCAGGCCGATGGCCCCATGCGGCGCGGTCGACGGCTCAAGAACGCAGACCCGGTACGCAACCAGACATTCCACCACCCCATACATTCACCACCCAGGCCATAGGCGGCCGTTTCCGAGAGGCGGGACCGAGGATGAAGCAGATGACCAAGCCCTTCATGGCCGAGCTTCAGAAAGCCCGCAAGTCCGGGCACCCGTTCCAGGCCCTGATCGAAGACGGTGCCGCCGCAGCGGCGCTTCCGGTGCCGGCCCAGGTGGTCCAGGCCGACAACACCGAGGTGCTGCGCGCCATCGGCGACCTGGGCGCCAAGCTGGACCGCTTCCTGACCATGGACGCGGCGCAGATCGACCAGATCCAGGTCGAGATCGCCGACATCTCCGGCCGCATCAAGGCGACCAAGGTGGAGATGGCGGCCATCCGCCACCCGCTGGCCGGCGACGACAAGTTCCAGCAGGCCAGCCAGGAGCTGAGCGCCGTCGTCGCCGCGACGGAGGCCGCGACCAACACCATCATGGCCTGCGCCGAAGAGTTGGAAGAGGTGGTGTCGGAACTGAAGTCGTCCCTGCCGGAGGGCTATCACAACGACCGCGTCAACGACATGGTCGACGTCATCGTCCGCATCTACGAGGCCTGCAACTTCCAGGATCTGACCGGCCAGCGCATCACCAAGGTCGTCCGCGCCATGTCCTTCATCGAGGAGCGCGTCGACGCCATGATGGGCCTGTGGAACAAGCGCGAGTTCGAAGCGATGCCGCTGCCGCCGTCCGTCACCAAGAAGGACGAGAACCTCGACCTGCACGGCCCGGCCGAAGCCACCCCCGACAGCGGCAACATCAGTCAGGCCGACATCGACGCGCTGTTCGGGTAAGAAAATCAAAGCCCTTCTCCCACAAGGGGAGAGGGGCTTCTCAATATTTCGGCCCTCAAATCCGATTGCCCGGCCCACCCCCGCGTTACCGCTTGCGGCGCCCTCACCCCGGCGTGCTATACAGGGGCAACTTCGAAAGCGCCCAAGACGACGATGCTTCCTCGCCCGTACCGCCTGCCGCTGACGGCCATCCTTCTGTCCGCCGCCCTGACCGCCTGCTCCTCCACCAAGGAGGACGCGTATGTCGAACGTCCGGCCGACCAGCTTCTGTCGGAAGCCGACGCGGCGATGCGCGAGGAGGCCTTCAAGAAGGCCGCAAGGCTCTACGACGAGGTGGAGCGGCAGCATCCCTATTCGGATTCGGCCAGCAAGGCGCAGCTTCTTGCCGCCTATGCCCACTATCAGGATCTGAAGTACGACGACGCCATCCTGGCGCTCGACCGCTTCATCCAGCTTCATCCGGGCAGCCCGGATGTCGACTACGCCTATTACATGCGGGCGCTGTGCTATTACGAGCAGATCACCGACGTGCGCCGCGACCAGCGGATGACCCGGCAGGCGCTCGACGCCCTGTCGGAGGTGGTGCGCCGTTTCCCGGACAGCAAATACGCCCGCGACGCGAAGCTGAAGATCGACCTGACCAACGACCACCTTGCCGGCAAGGAAATGGAGGTCGGTCGCTTCTACCTGCGTCAGCATCAGTACACCGCCGCGATCAACCGCTTCCGCGTCGTCGTTGAAAACTACCAGACCACGTCCCATGTGGCGGAGGCGCTGCACCGGCTGGTGGAGTGCTATCTGGCGCTGGGCGTGACCGACGAGGCGAAGGCCGCCGCGGCCGTGCTTGGCCACAACTTCCCCGGCAGCGAATGGTACACGGACAGCTACGCACTGCTGGTGGACGCCAATCTGCGTCCCGAGCGAAACGAGAAGTCGTGGATCAGCAAAGCCTGGAACTCCCTGTTCTAGGACGCTCCATGCTCGTGTCGCTGACGATCCGGGACGTCGTCCTGATCGAGCGGCTGAGCCTGTCCTTCCGCAAGGGCCTGTGCGCCCTGACCGGCGAGACCGGCGCCGGCAAGTCGATCCTGCTCGACGCGCTGGGGCTTGCCCTCGGCGCTCGCGCGGATTCCGGGTTGGTGCGCCATGGCGCCGATCAGGCCACCGTCACCGCGGAATTCGAGCTGTCGGGCGACCACCCGGCCTTCGCCATCCTGAAGGAACAGGGGCTCGACGCCGATTCCGGTGACTCTGCCTCCGGTTACGGCTCGCTGGTGATCCGCCGCACCGTCAACACCGACGGCCGCAGCCGCGCCTGGGTCAACGACCAGCCGGTTGGCGTCGGACTGCTGAAGTCGCTTGGCGCCGAACTGGTCGAGGTCCATGGCCAGTTCGACACCCACGGCCTGCTGAACCCGCAGACCCACCGCGGCGTGCTGGACGCCTATGCCGGCCTGTCGGCGCAGGCGGCGCAGGTCGCCGCTGCCCACCGCGCCTGGAGGCAGGTCGAGGACGCGCGCCATTCCGCCGCCGCCGACATCGCCCGCGCCCGTTCCGAAGAGGAATATCTCCGCCACGCCGTGGCCGAGCTGGATGCGCTCTCCCCCAAGCCCGGCGAGGAGGAGGAGCTGTCGGAGACCCGCGCGGTGCTGATGCACCGGGAAAAGCTGGTCGACGGCATGAACGCCGCCTATGCGGAGCTTTCGGGCGACCGTGGCGTCGAACGGGCTCTGGCTTCGGCCATCCGCACGCTGAGCCGCATCGCCGACCGGGCCGGCGGCACGCTGGACCCGGTGATCGCCGCGCTCGATCGTGCCGCGACCGAGGCGGGGGAGGCCATCGCCGCCCTGCAGACCGCCTCCAGCAGTGTCGACATGGACCCGCGGGCGCTGGAAAAGCTGGAGGAGCGGCTGTTCGCGCTCCGCGCCGCCGCCCGCAAGCATGGCGTGGATGTCGACGCCCTGGCCGCCTTGCGCGAGGAGATGGCCGGACGCCTGCTGCTGATTGAGGATCAGGGCGACCTGCTGGCCAAGCTGGCGAAGGAGGCCGAGCAGGCCCGCGCCGCCTTCCACAAGGCCGCCGAGGCGCTGAGCGCCGCCCGCCGCGGGGCCGCCAGCCGGCTGGACGTCGCGGTCGCCGGCGAACTGGCGCCGCTGAAGATGGAAAAGGCCAAGTTCCGCACGCTGGTCGAGCCGCTCGACGAGTCGGAATGGAACGCGTCGGGCATCGACCGCATCGCCTTCCAGGTCGCGACCAACCCCGGCTCCCCGCCGGGTGCGCTGAACAAGATCGCGTCGGGCGGCGAACTGGCCCGCTTCATGCTGGCGCTGAAGGTGGTGCTGGCCCAGACCTCCACCGTCGGCACGCTGGTGTTCGACGAGGTGGATACCGGCATCGGCGGCGCCGTCGCCGCGGCGGTGGGCGAGCGGCTGGAAACGCTGGGCCATGGCTTGCAAGTTCTGGTCGTCACCCACAGCCCTCAGGTCGCGGCGCGCGGCGCCGTCCACCTGAAGGTCCAGAAGTCGCAGAAGGGCGAGCAGGTCACCACCGGCGTCGCCGAACTGGATGGCGACGAGCGGCGCGAGGAGATCGCCCGCATGCTGTCCGGCGCCACGGTCACCGCCGAAGCCCGTGCGGCGGCCGACAGCCTGATCGCCGGCCGCGGCTGATCCTCATTTTTCCAGCCGAAGCTTCCGCAAGCCGGGAATCCGCCGTCAGGCCTGGACTCCCGGCGCGCTTGCTTGCGCATCCTCCCCGTCATGCCGGCGAACCGTTGCGCGGCTCACGATCCGGAGTTGTGCGAGCGTGACGAGATATCTGAATCGTTCCTCGAAAAAATGACTATTCACTGGGCAGAAACAGACGCAGAACTCTTCAAAAATTATCCTATGTTAAGTTAATGCGCCTTAATAAGAACATAGGAATAGCCATTTTGGAGCGTTGCGGCGCTCCATTGTCCTGTCTAAATTGTTGTACACATCCCTTGGCAGGGCGTGACAAGCGCCACTGGTCTAGCTTCCGCTTGAGGTTGCGTTTGTCCGAAGTCTTTGCTCGATGAGCAGCCCTGTTCCTTCGGGGTCTGTCGACCTCACCGATTGCGACCGGGAACCCATCCACCAGCTGGGTCTGATCCAGCCGACCGGTTTCCTGATCGCCGTCACGGCCGATTGGATCGTCGTGCACGCGTCGGCCAACACCGCGCGCTGGCTGGGGGTGGTGGCCGAGGATCTGCTCGGCACGCCGCTGTCGCGCGTGATCAACGCGGACGCGCTGCACACCATCCGCGGGAGGTTGCAAGTCGCCCACATCAACGGCAGCGTCGAACGCGCCTTCGGTATCCAGCTTTCGGAAACCGCCCCGGTCTGCGACGTCGCCGTCCATCTCTCCGGTTCTTCCATCGTGATTGAGGCGGAACCCAGCGAGGGCGAGGGACCGCAGGATTCCGGGTCGCTGCTGCGCTCCATGATCGGGCGGGTCCAGAACACCCGCGGCTTCGACGCCTTCTGCCGCGAGGCGGCGCGCCAGATGCGGGCGCTGACCGGTTTCGACCGGGTAATGGTCTACCGTTTCGATGCCGACGGCGCGGGCGAGGTGATCGCGGAGTCGGCGGTGCACGGCATCGGCAGCTTCCTCGGCCAGCGCTATCCGGCCTCCGACATCCCGCAGCAGGCCCGGCGGCTGTACGAGCGCAGTTGGCTGCGCTGCATCGCCGACGTGAACGCGCCGCCGGTGCCGGTGATCCCGGCGCTCGACCCCACCGGCCAGCCGCTGGACCTGTCGCTCAGCCTGCTGCGCAGCGTCTCGCTGATCCATGTCGAATATCTGCGCAACATGGGGGTCGGGGCCTCGCTGTCGGTGTCGATCCTGCGGCACGGCAAGCTGTGGGGCCTGTTCGCCTGCCACCATCGGCAGGCCCGCTCGCTGTCCTTCGAACGGCGCACCACCGCCGAACTGTTCGGGCAGATGGTCTCGCTCCTGCTTGAAGGCCGGGAGCGCGAGCAGGAGGACCAGCGCGAGGCGCAGGTGCGCCGTGCCCATGTCCGCATCATGTCGATGCTGGCCGACAGCGAATCGCCGCTGGATAGCCTTGTCACCTTCGCCACCGAACTGCGCACGCTGATCCACTGCGACGGCTTCGCCTGCTGCATCGACGGCCAGCTGCAGATGGAAGGCGAGACGCCGACGCGGGAGGAGACGCAGGGCGTCATGCGCTTCCTGCACCGGACCCCGCCCAGCAAGGTGTATTTCACCGACCAGCTGGGGACGGTCCATCCGCCGGCCCGCGACTTCACCGAACGCGCCTGCGGTCTGCTCGCCATCCCGGTGTCGCGCACGCCGCGCGACTATCTGGTCTTCTTCCGCAAGGAACTGGTCCGCACCATCACCTGGGGCGGCGACCCGTCCAAGCCGGCGCAGTATGGCCCCAACGGTCCGCGCCTGACCCCACGCAAGAGCTTCGAGGCCTGGAAGGAGACCGTGCGCGGCCGGTCGCAGCCCTGGAGCGACCTGGACCAGCGCAGCGCCGAATCGCTGCGGGTGACTCTGCTGGAAGTGGTTCTGCGGTTGGCCGACGTGGCCGGCCGCACGCGCAAGGAGGCGACCGAGCGGCAGGAACTGCTGATCGCCGAACTGAACCACCGCGTCCGCAACATCCTCAGCCTTGTCCGCGCGCTGGTGCGCCAGAGCGAGAGCGGGGCGGAAACGGTGCAGCAGTTCGCCGCCATCGTCGCCGGTCGCATCGAGGCGCTGGCCCGCGCCCATGACCAGATCACCGCCGACAATTGGGGGCCGGCTGCGCTGCGCTCGCTGATCGCCGCGGAGATCGGTGCCTACCTGTCGACCAAGAGCGAGCGGGTGCGGCTGACCGGTCCCGACGTTCTGCTGGCGCCCCAGGCATTTTCCGTCTTCGCGCTGGTGGTGCATGAACTGACGACCAATTCCGCCAAATACGGCGCGCTCAGCGACGGCGGCGGCTGGGTCGAGGCCGACTGGTCGATCGACCAGGGCGGGCGGCTGCTGATCGACTGGCAGGAGAACGGCGGTCCGCCGGTCCGCGCACCGACCCGCACCGGTTTCGGCACCACGGTGATCGAGCGCTCCGTCCCCCACGACCTGCAGGGCGAGGCCGAGGTGACCTACGTGCTGTCCGGCCTGCGGGCGCGCTTCATGATCCCGGCCCAGTATGTGACCGTCGCCGACAGCCTGCCGGACGGCGGCCGGAACGGCCTGCCGGTGCCGGCGGCGGATTTCTCCATCGACGGTCCGGTGCTGCTGCTGGAAGACAACATGATCATCGCCATGGCGACGGAGGACGTGCTGCTGAGTTTCGGTGCCAGCCGCGTCAACACCGCCGCCGGCGTCCGCCATGCCCTGCGCCTGCTCGACGACGATCCGCCGGTGGTCGGGGTGCTTGACATCAACCTCGGCAACGAGACCTCGGTGGCTGTGGCCGACCGGCTGCGGGAATTGGGCATCCCCTTCGTGTTTGCGACCGGATATGGCGAGTCCGCCGCGGTGCCGGAGCGGTTTGCGGATGTGCCGGTGCTCAAGAAGCCCTATGGGTCGGATCAGGTGGTGCAGGTGCTGGCGTCGGTGATGGGGTAGGGGAGAGGTAGGATAGGCGTCGGCTGACGAATGCCCCCTCCCTAACCCTCCCCCTCTTCGAGGGAGAGGGAACTCCGCCGCCCTTGCACTTAGCTCCCTCTCCCGCGGAACGCGGGGGAGGGTTGGGGAGGGGGCATTCGAAGCCTACCCCTTAACGGCCGCATACCGCGCGAACAGCGCCACGCTGACCGCCACGGTGGCGTTCAGCGACTCCACCGCGCCCGTCGTCGGCACCGACAGCCGCGTCGCCGGGCAGTCCGCCGGCACGCCCTGGCCTTCCTCGCCCAGGATCAGCCTCATGTCCGCCGGCCAGTCGAAGCGGGTCAAATCCTCGCCGCCGCCGTCCAGCGCATAGAGCGGCCCCGCCGCCTCGTTGACCGCGCTCCAGCGCGGGCCGCGCAGCAGGGTCAGCGCGAACTGCGCGTTGGACGCCGCGCGCAGGCATTTGGGGTGGAAGGGATGGGCCGCGCCCTCCAGCAGCACGATCCGGGACACGCCGAAGGAGACTGCGCTGCGCAGCAGCGCGCCCAGGTTGCTTGGATCGCCCAGCGCGCACAGAAGCTCCAAGCCCTGCGGCGGCTGCGACAGGTCGATGGCCGGCATCTTCGGCACCGCGCCGACCAGCAGCGGGAATCCGGTGCCCGACACGTCCAGCGTCCGGAACAGGGATGGTGCGAGTTGCACAGGCTCCACCCCCGGCGGCAGGCGCCAGGACGATATCTGCGCCGGGTCGGTGAACAGGATGCGCTCGAACCGCTCGGGATGCTGGCGCAGCGCCTCCGGCACCGTCTTCAGCCCGGCCAGCAGGAACTTGCTGTTCTTCTTCAGCCCGCGGCTTTCCAGCGCCGATTCCCACAGCTTGAACTGCGGGTTCTGCGGGCTTTCGATCAGCAGGGGCGGGCGGGTCATGGCAACGGACTTTCCGGCAGGGATATGCCCCTGCCTAGCACAGCCGTGCCCCCAAAGTCAGGAGCCGAAGTCAGGTCTTCAGGTTCCGGCCCATGACCGGCCCAGGAACAGCAGCGGCCCGCGCTGGCAGGCGTCGGTGAAGCCGGCGCGCCGGTAGAACCCCACATTGCGGGCGAAGACGGCGGTGACCAGATGCACGCCGGGCAGGCCGTCGGCCCGGCAATCCTCGGCGAAGCGGTCGACCAGCCGGCGCCCCAGCCCGTGCTCCCGCCATCCCGGTCGGACATTCACATGGAAATGGGCGGGGTAGGCGGCGAAATGGTCGGAAAAGACCTCGTATTTCGGAATGCGGCGGGCAAGTTCGGGCGTGCCCGCACTGTCCTTGCAGCCGGTGAGGTAGCCCACCACCAGCCCGTCCGCCGTCACGGCCATCCAGATGTCCCGCGGCGCATTATCCACGTACCAGCCGGTCCAGGTGGCGAGGAAGGCGGCGCGCTCGGCATCCGACGCGAACTCCGTCCGGGTGGTGGAGGCGAAGAAGATCTCCTCCAGCGCCGCCAGCGCCCCATCCCGGTCGGGCAGGGCGGTCAGCCGTTCCAGCCGGATGTCGCCACCCACCGTCATCGCTTCCGCCGTCCTCACTTCCGCTGGGCGGTCTCGACCGACAGGTTGCGCGGCGCCAGCATGGTGTAGCGGCCGCGCGCCTTCATCACGCCGGCCCCTTCCTCCGCCTGGGCCCCGTGGCCCCAGAACAGGTCGCCGCGCACCGGACCCTTGATGGCGCCGCCGGTGTCCTGCGCCATCACCAGCCGGTTGATGGCACCGCCCGGCACCGGGGCATCGCGCACCTCAAGCCAAAGCGGCACGCCCAGCGGGATATGCTCGGCATCCACCGCAAGGCTGCGGCCGGGCGTCAGCTCCATGTTGCGGGCGCCGCGGGCGCCGACCTCGGACTTCACCTTGAAGAAGACGTAGGAGGGGTTGAGGTTCATCACCCGCTGTGCCTCGGCCGGATGGTCCTTCAGCCAACGGCGGATCGTCTGCAAGGACATCTGTTCCGGCGTGGCGTCGCCGCGGTCGATGATATGGCGGCCGATCGGGTAATAGCTGTGACCGTTCTGGCCGCCATAATGGATGCCGACCACCGACCCGTCGGCCATGATCGCCCGGCCGGAGCCCTGGATTTCCAGGAAGAAGGCGTCGACCGGGTCGTCCACCCACATCAGCTCCAGCCCCTTCCCCTTCAGCGCCCCGGCTTCGATCCGGGCACGGGTGGGCAGGCCCTTCTTGCCGCGCGGCGGCATGCGATAGAGCGGGACGTTGTAGCGCTCGGTGCGCGTCCAACTGCCGCGAAGCTCGATCTCGTAATAGCCGGTGAACAGGCCGTCCTCGCCGTTGGCGACATCGCGCGGGGCGAAGAAGGCCTCGAAGAAGCGGCGGGCTGCCTCGCTGTCGCCGGGGGGCAAATCGCGGGCGGCGGCGCAGATGGCGCGCCAGTCGTCGGTGGTGCCGGCGGCGCGCAACTGCCCCAGCGGCTTGCCCGGCGGCTGGTTCTTCACCCAGCCGCAGGTGCGCTGGACCGCGGGAACCGCCTGAGCATGGTCGTCGTCGATCCAGCCGGCGAGATGGCGGAAATCGGGCGCCACCTGATCCAGCGTCGGGCGCTGTGCCGTCGGGCGCTGGCCCTCGACCATCGGAGTGGTGCCGGCGCAGGCCGCCAGCGTCGCCAGAAGGCCCGCGACCAGCGACAGCCTTCCGGCCCGCTTCAAGACACGCGCACACGCCACCCCAGCCGCAGCCGCCATCGCGCAACTCCGCCGTAAAAATCCGTCATGTCGGTCGAAGACCTCGCCGCCTGCCGGCCAAGGGCCGGTCCGGTCACGCGAAGGTCACATCACCCGATCGTTTGTGCCGGTGGTTACCCCGAGTCGTCAATCCCCAACCTGCACTTTCGGATAGGTCGCGGCCGGTTGTCACGGGGAGCGGCATCCCCGAGTCGCGGTCTGGGCAGCCGCGCGGCGGCGAAGCGTGACAGCGCGCGGCAAACGCGGTATCGACAGCCCATACGCGAAGGACCGCCCGAAATCCGGATCATCGACCCGGAACATGCCGGCCCCGGTCCTGTTCGCCGCCATGAGACACCCCAAGGGACCAGACGCCATGACACCCGCCGCCCGCCTCCAGGCGGTCATCGATCTGCTGACCGAGATCGACGAGACCCCTCGCCCCGCCGACGCGGTGATGAGCGCCTATTTCCGCAACCGCCGTTACATCGGGTCGAAGGACCGCACCGCCGTCGCCCAGATGGCCTACGCGATCCTGCGTCGCCATGCGCGGCTCGGCTGGTGGATCGAGCGCGGCGGCTACGAGCGTCCTACCCCGCGCGCCCGCGTGCTGGCCTATCTGCTGCTGGAAGAGAACCGCAACGCCGGCGTGGTGCTGGAGATGTTCAGCGGCGGCAAGTTCGCCCCCGCCCGCCTGACCGACGACGAACTGGCGATGGTCGGCAAGCTGGAAAGCCACACGATGGACCACCCCGACATGCCGGAAACGGTGCGGGTGGAGTGTCCGGAGTGGGCGGAAGCGGCGATGCGCGCCTCGCTCGGCGACCGGTTCGGGGTGGAGATGGAGAAGCTGCTGGAGGCGGCGCCGCTCGACCTCCGCATCAACCCGCTGAAGGCGAACCAGCAGAGCGCGATCAAGGCGCTGGCCAAGGCGCAGATCACGGCGGAGACCACCCACTGGTCCCCGTTGGGCCTGCGGGTGAAGGGCAGGCCGCCGCTGGGCAGCGTCGATGCCTTCAAGGACGGTCTGGTCGAGATCCAGGACGAAGGCTCGCAGCTGGTGGCGCTGGCCGTTGCGCCGAAGCCCGGCCATCAGGTGGTCGATTTCTGCGCCGGGGCCGGCGGCAAGACGCTGGCCATCGCCGCGCTGATGAAGAACAAGGGCCGCGTCGTCGCCTGCGACGTGCTGGACAAGCGCCTGAAGCGCGCCGCCGAGCGGTTCCGCCGCGCCGGCCTGCACAACATCGAAGCGCATCCGCTGACCAGCGAGCGCGACCCCTGGGTGAAGCGCCACAAGCGCAAGTTCGACCGCGTGCTGGTCGACGCTCCCTGCTCCGGCACCGGCACCTGGCGCCGCAACCCGGATGCCCGCTGGCGCCAGTTGGGGCCGGGGCTGGAGCAGCTGCTGCCGCTGCAGGCCAACATCCTGGACAGCGCCGCGCGTCTGGTGAAGCCGGGCGGGCGGCTGATCTATGCCACCTGCTCCATGCTGCATGACGAGAACGAGGCGCAGGTCGAAGCCTTCCTGCAGACCCACCACGACTTCATCGTCAAGCCGGTCGCCGAGGTGTGGGCGGAGGAAGAGGCCGGCGCCCCGCCGGTCGAGGGTCCGTACCTGCGTCTGACGCCCGCCCGCCACGACACCGACGGCTTCTTCGCCGCCGTGCTGGAACGCCGCGCGGAAGAGAGCGTGTCGGAGGAGAGCGTGTCCGACGTCGGTCTGGAGCAGGGCGAGGTCGATCCGGTCGAACTGGGCAAGGCGATCGATGCGTGAGTGATTGGGGGGAGCAGTCGGCTTCGATTGCCCCCTCCCTAACCCTCCCCCGCCCTCGGTCGGCCGAAGGCCGATCCGATCGCGGGAGAGGGGACTGCCGCAGCATCGCGAATCCACCCTCTCCCGCGAAGCGGGGGAGGGAGGGACCCGCGAAGCGGGAGGGAGGGGGCATCTCGTCGCCAACTCCCCCCGCCCTTGACAGCCGGGGTGGCGCGCTCCTTATCGGTGGGGTAGGCTTTCCGCCGCTGAATTCGTCCGGGCATATCCGCCCCACCTCCCAAGAGGACCAGATGAAGTTCTCCTTCGCCAAGCCGTCCCTGCCTGCTGCCGGCGTGCTCGCCGTGACCGTCGCCGCCGATCGCGGCCTCGGCCCGATCGGGCGCGAGCTCGATCAGAAGACCGGCGGGGCGCTGGCCCGCGCCATGGCCGCCGCCCGCTTCAACGGCAAGAAGGACGAGACGCTGACGCTCCTCGCCCCGGCCGGGACCGAGTTGGATCGCATCCTGCTGGTCGGCCTCGGCAAGGGTGCCGATCTGAGCGACCTGATCCTGCAGTCCGCCGGCGGCGCCATCGCCGTGGCGCTGGACAAGGCCACCGAGGAGGCGGCGCTGCTGGTCGAGCTGCCGGACGGCGCCACGCAATCGCCCGCCGCCGCGGCGGCCGAGATCGCCTTCGGTGCGCAGCTGCGTTCTTACAAGTTCGACAAGTACCGGACCAACGACCGGAAGGCCGACAAGAAGGAGCCGAAGCCCAGCCTGCGCAAGCTGACGCTGCTGGTCGAGGACGAGGGTGCGGCCAAGGCCGCCTTCAAGAAGCTGGACACGCTGGCCGACGCCATCCGCTTCACCCGCGATCTGGTGTCGGAGCCGGCCAACGTCATCTATCCGGAAAGCCTCGCCGAGAAGACCCGCGAACTGGAGCAGTTCGGCGTCGAGGTCGAGATCCTCGACCAGAAGCGGCTGCGCAAGATCGGCATGGGCGCGCTGCTGGGCGTGGCGCAAGGCAGCGCCTTCGAGCCGCGCGTGGTCGTCATGCGCTGGAACGGCAATCCGGAGGCCGACGACAAGCGTCCGGTCGCCTTCATCGGCAAGGGCGTGACCTTCGACAGCGGCGGCATCTCGATCAAGGGTGCGGCCGGCATGGAAGACATGAAGTGGGACATGGGCGGCTCCGCCACCGTGATCGGCACCATGTACGCGCTGGCCGCCCGCAAGGCGAAGGTCAATGCCATCGGCATCGTCGGTCTTGTTGAGAACATGCCGTCGGGCACGGCGCAGCGTCCGGGCGACATCGTCACCTCGCTGTCGGGCCAGACCATCGAGGTCATCAACACCGACGCCGAAGGCCGTCTGGTGCTGGCCGACTGTCTGTGGTACGCGCAGGACGTCTACAAGCCCAAGCTGATGATCGATCTCGCCACCCTGACCGGCGCCGTCATCGTGGCGCTGGGCCACGAGCATGCCGGCCTGTTCGCCAACGACGACGACCTCGCCATGAACCTGACGGCCGCCGGCCTGAAGGTAGGCCAGCCGGTGTGGCGCATGCCGCTGGGCGATGGCTACGACAAGGAGATCGAATCGCCGGCCGCCGACATGAAGAACACCGGGTCGGGCGGCGGCGCCGGCAGCATCGTCGGGGCGCAGTTCCTGAAGCGCTTCGTCAACGACGTGCCGTGGGCACACATCGACATCGCCGGTGTCGCTTGGGCGAAGAAGGACAGCGCCACGGTGCCGAAGGGCGCCTCCGCCTTCGGCGTGCGCCTGCTCGACCGCTTCGTGGCGGACTTCCACGAGGCTTGATGGCAGAGGCTTGATGTGTGCGTGAAGGAGCCATGACCGAAGTCCGCTTCTACCACCTGCAACGGCGCACGATGGAACAGGCGCTGCCCAAGATCCTGGAAAAGGTTCTTGAGCGGAACTGGCGCGCCGTCGTGCTCGCCGGTTCGCCGGAGCGGGTGGACATGCTGAACCAGCATCTGTGGACCTACGATCCCGGCTCCTTCCTGCCGCACGGGGCGGCGCGCGACGGCTTCGCCGAAAAGCAGCCGGTGTGGCTGACCGATGCCGACGAGAACCCGAACGGCGCCACCGTGCTGGTCACGGTGGACGGCTGTGTCAGCGACCGGATGGACAGCTTCGAGCTTGTCTGCGACCTGTTCGACGGCAACGACGACGAGGCGGTGCTTGCCGCCCGCCAGCGCTGGAAGGCCTGCAAGGCGGCCGGCCACGCCCTGACCTATTGGCAGCAGAACGAGCGCGGCGGCTGGGAAAAGCGCGCCTGAGCAGGCCGATCCCGCAGGCCGCCTTTCCTGATCATTTCGATTGCATTTGATCCGTTCAGAGGCAAATCTAACTGCCCGTGTGGATGGTCAAAGGTACAAGCTCCCAATGAACAGGAGCCAGTTCGACCCGGCGCTCGCCCAGCAGGTCAGGGACGCCAGCATCCTGATCGTGGACGACAACCAGTCCAACGTCGACCTGCTGCGCGAAATCCTGAGCCATGACGGCTACACCCGCGTTCTCGGCGAGACCGATCCGCGCAAGGTGCCGGACCTCTGCACGGTCGAGCCGTTCGACCTGCTGCTGATCGACATCCGCATGCCGCACATGAGCGGCTTCGAACTGATGGAGCGGCTGAAGCCGGTCTTCGGCGACGATTACGTGCCGGTGCTGGTGCTGACCGCCCAGACCGACCAGGAAACCCGGCGCAAGTCGCTGGAATTGGGTGCCAACGATTTCCTGACCAAGCCCTTCATCGCCTGGGAACTGCTGCACCGCGTCCGCAACATGGTGGAGATCCGCAAGCTCTACCGGCGCGCCGCGGAGCAGAACCGCGAACTCGAACGCCGGGTGTCGGAGCGCACGGCCGAACTGTCGGACGCGCTGGAGGCGGCGCGCAAGGCGGATCGCGCCAAGCTGGATTTCCTGGCGGTGGTGAGCCACGAGCTGCGCACGCCGCTGAACTCCATCATCGGCTTCGCCGACGTGCTGGCGGGGGAGGGGATGGGCAAGCTGGGCCACCCCGACTATCTGGAATATGTGAAGCTGATCGAGGACAGCGGCCGGTCGCTGCTGACCATGGTCAACAACATCCTGGACTACACGCGGGGCTCGACCGGCTCGATCGAAATCCAGGAGAGCGACGTCGACATCCCCCAACTGCTGTCAGGTTGCGCCGACCTGCTGTCGCCGAAGGCTTCGGCCAAGCGGCTGGCGGTGACGGTGCAGCCCTGCCCGGCCTTCCGCATGCGGATCGACCGCCGCCGGCTGCGCGAGATGGTGCTGAACCTGCTGGACAATGCGGTGAAGTTCACCCAGTCCGGCGGCCATGTGGCGCTGGCGGTGGAGGACCGCGACAATTTCGTCGGGCTGACCGTGCGCGACGACGGTCCGGGCATTCCGGCCGAGTTGATGGGCCGCATCTTCAACCCCTTCACCCAGGCCGAACGCTCGCTGGTCCGCCAGCATGAGGGGGTGGGGCTGGGCCTGCCCATCGTCCGCCGCTTCGCCGAACTGCATGGCGGCGGCGTGGAGGTGGACAGCGCACCGGGCCGGGGGACGGCGGTGACGATCCTGCTGCCGAAGGAGCGCTTGCTGGGGGGATGAGGGGTGTAGGAGCCTGCCCCCTCCCTAACCCTCCCCCGCTCTCGCGGGAGAGGGGACTGCTGCTGAACTCCCGCAAAGCTCCTGCCCCCTCTCCCACCGAAGGTGGGGGAGGGATGGGGAGGGGGCATCACCCCCTCAATGAAAGGTGAACATCTCCGGCGCCGCGCCGATGCGCGCGACCAGCCCGCCGCCGGGCGGCACCGGGCGCCACTGGTCGCGCTGGGAATCAACCGGCTCCGACACCACGATCAGGCCGTTGTCGCCGCGCCGCCAGTAGAGGCTGGGCGGCTTGTCGTCCGACGCCCAGCGCACGGCCCACACCCGGTCGCCGTCGGTCCATGTCGCGGTGAATCGCAGGGGAGACGTGATGCCCAGCGCCAGCATCTCGTCGCGGATGGCGTGCAGGACGCGCTGGAAGGCGCCGACCGAATCCCGCTCCAATCCCTGGCCGAGCGCGGCGAGGAAGATCGCCTCGCTGTCGGTGGTGCCGGTGCGGGCGCCGTACAGCTCGTCCGGGATCATCGCCTCCACCTTGCGGCGCAGGCGGGGCCAGTCGCCGACCTGCCCATTGTGCATGAACAGGAAACGCCCGGCCTTGAAAGGATGGCAGTTGGCCCGGCTGACCGCGGTGCCGGTGGCCGCACGGACATGGGCGAAGAACAGGTGGGAGCGGACATGGCTGCAGATCGACTGCAGGTTCTCGTCCGACCAGGCCGGGCGGATCTCGCAGTAACGGCCGGGCTCGGTCCGCTCGCTGTACCAGCCGACACCGAAGCCGTCACCGTTGGTCTCGGTCTTCGCCTCCGCGGCGTGCATCGACTGTTCGATCAGGGAATGGCAGGGCGTGCAGACCAGCGTTTCCAGGAACACAGGTTCGCCGCAATAGGCAAGGAACCGACACATCGACCGACGCACCATGGCAGCCGCGACAGGAGCTGCGTCAATTTGACCCGATGCGGGGTGTGAAACAAGGGGGCGGAGTCACGGAACCGTCATGCCGCCCGCCGGGTGTTGCATTTCCGCCGGTTCGGCGCGGGCGTGCCCCGCTTTTGTCACCACACGACCCTGGGCAGGGCCGCGACGCGCAACGGGCCGACGAACAGGGCGCGGTCCTGCACGGTGACGGGAGCGGTGACCACCGGCTCGCCGTTCGGGCCGGTCGGGCGGGCCAGCATGGTCAGGACGGTGCGGGCGATGGCGGCCTCGTTCGGGCGCATCATCGGCTTCACCGCGTCGAGGATGGCGGGGGCGCCGCGGATCTCGGCGGTCAGCGCCGCCTGCGGCTGCAACTGCGCGTCCAGCGCCAGCGTGCCCGACAGCACCGCACCCAGCGGTCCCCAGTCCAGCGCCAGCCGGTCCACCTCCACCGTGCCACCGTCGCGGCTCCAGGCCGACAGGCTCGCTGGTTCGGGGCGGGGCGGGGTGCCCATGACGCGCAGGGTCAACTCCGTCCGCTTCACCTCGCGGCCCAGCGTCGGCACCATGCCGTCGGGCAGGGTGAGGCCGTCGGCGGACAGGGTCAGGGTCAGGCCGGCGGTCGTGCGTTCAGCCGGCGGCTGGTCCGGCTGGGCGGCGCCGACGTCCAATGCCGCGACCGGCACGGCCTGTCCGGCGACCTGCGCGGTCAGGCCGGTGAAGCGCAGGGCCAGACGCTCCAGCGTGCCCGACATCCGCATGGTCAGGTCGCCGCTGCCGCCCTGCGGGGCCAGGATGTCGATCGGCGGCTGGCCGGGCTGCACCACCGACAGGCGCTGTTCGCCGGAGAAGGTCAGGGCGATCCGGGTGGGGTTCCAGGGAGCCGCCTCCGCCACCAGGCGCGCGCCCTGCCATTCGGCGCCGCGGGTGGCCAGATGCGGCTTGTCCAACTCCGCCCGCAGGGCGAAGGGGAAGCCGGCGACGGTCAGGCCGCCATGCTCCACCACCGCCCCGCTGTCGCGCTGTGCGGCGACCCAATCCTCCAGGCCGCCGCGCACGGCACGAGCCGCCTGCCACCACCACAGGGTATAGACGACGGCCGGCAGCAGCAGGACCATCAGCACGAGGATCGAAGCGATCCTGCGCCCGGTCAGCAGGCGGCGCGGCGCGGAAGTGGTGGGGGTGGGTCGCATCGGTGGCATGTCCGTTCCATCTCCGTACCCTTATAGCGACCCCGGAAGGCGCATGCTAGGTTTGGGCATCGCCGATTCGCTTCCGGACACGCTTCATTCTCCATGGCTCCCGATCAGCAGCTTCCGCGTCCCGCCTGGTCCGCCGACATCGCGGTCGAATCCGGCAGCGACCTCTGGGTGTTCGGCTATGGCTCCCTGATGTGGAATCCCGGCTTTCCCTTTGCCGAGCGGCATGCGGCGACGCTGCCGGGCTATCACCGCAGCTTCTGCGTCGCCTCCCACCGCTACCGGGGCACGCCGGAGCGGCCGGGTCTGGTGCTGGGGCTCGACCGTGGCGGCTCCTGCCGCGGCATCGTCTTCCGGGTGGCGGCGGCGGACGTGCCCGCGGCGCTCGACTATCTGTGGGAGCGGGAGATGGACAACCGCGTCTATCTGCCGAAGATGCTGCAGGTGCGCCTGCGCGGTGGCCGCTCGGCCGAGGGGCTGGAGACTGTGCGCGCCTGCTGCTTCGTCGTCGACCGCAGCCATCCCCAATATTGCCGGGGCATGGACGAGGCTGCGGTTGTTTGTCGCATCGCGGACTGCTGCGGCCAGCGCGGACCGAACATCGATTACCTCGCGAACACAGTCCGACATCTGGACGAACTGGGGATCCGCGATGAAAGGTTGTCAAAGTTGTATGATTTGGTGAGGCACTATCCGGGTTGACCTATGCCTGGGCGCAAGCGCATCGAGTCTTTGCGGCAAATGTGATCATTTTCGCCAGTCTTGATGTCGACTTGTAACGCAGCACTGAACTTTGTCCGCCGATTGTGTCCAAATTGTACGGTTTTGACTCTGACCGACCGGATCCATAGACTTCGAATTGTCTATCCGGGAGGTCGTTTGAATGCAAAACATCACCATAAGAAAAAAGTTCCTCATCATATCCGCAGTCATGCTCTGCGCGATCATTGGTGTCGCAACGATCCTTCTGTCGTCTCTTCGCGATACCCAAGAGGAATCAAGCCGGGAAAGGGTTCAATCCATCGTCGAGGTGGCGATCGGTACAATCAAAGACTTCGAGACGCGCGCGGCCAAGGGGGAGATGACGCTGGATGCCGCCCGCCTGGCGGCGAGGAATGCGATCCGCGCGATGCGGTATGATGGAGACGAATATCTGTTCGTCACAGACTTGGACTCGCGGATCGAAGTCCACGGCGGGAAGCCGCAGATCGAAGGGCAGAATCTTGGAGGATTCAAGGACCCGAACGGCGTTCCCTTTGCGCAGCTTCTGGTGGAGGCGGCCCGCAAGGGCGGCGGCTATGTCTCCTATTCCTGGCCGAAGGCCGGCCAGACGGTGCCCAGCCCGAAGATCGCCTATGCGCAGATGACGCCGGGCTGGAAGTGGGTGGTCGGGACCGGCGTCTATATCGACGACATCGAGGCCGATTTCCGCCGCCACGCCATCGAGGCCGCTCTGCTCGGCGGCGTGCTGGGTGTCGGTGCGCTGCTGCTGTCGCTGTGGATCGCCCGGTCGATCACGCAGCCGCTGTCGCGGCTGACCGCGGCGATGCGCCGGCTCGCCAACGACGATCTGGATGTGGAGGTCACCGACGGCGGCCGGCGCGACGAGATCGGGCAGATCGCGGTGACGGTCGGCATCTTCAAGGAGCGCGGGCTGGAGAACCGCCGGCTGCGCGCCGAGCAGGAGGAAATGCGCGTGAAGGCGGAGGCGGAACGGGTCGCCCTGCTGTCCAGGCTGGCCGACGGTTTCGAACGGTCGATCGGCGAGGTGGTGCGGCAGGTGACGGCGTCGGCCGGGACCATGCGCCAGACCGCCCAGGCGCTGACGTCCAGCACCGCCACCGCGGCGACTCGCAGCACAGCCGCCGCCCAGGCCGCGGAAGAGGCGGCGGTCAGCGTCAACACCGTCGCCGGTGCGACCGAGGAACTGTCCAGTTCGATCGGCGAGATCGGCCGGCAGGTCAGCGCCTCCAACGACGTGGCGAACCAAGCGGTGTCGGAGGCGACCAAGACCAACGAGGTGATGAACGGCCTCGTCCGTGCCGCCAACGAGGTGGGAGAGGTGGTGAACCTCATCAACTCCATCGCCGGGCAGACCAACCTGCTGGCGCTGAACGCCACCATCGAGGCGGCGCGGGCCGGCGAGCATGGCAAGGGCTTCGCCGTCGTGGCGAGCGAGGTGAAGGGGCTGGCCAACCAGACCGCCCGCGCCACCGAGGACATCCAGCGGAAGATCGCGGAAATCCAGCAGGCCACCAACGTGGCGGTGGTGGCGATCCGCGACATCGGTCATGTGATCGGCGAGATGACCAGCATCTCCAGCGCCATCGCCGCGGCGGTGGAACAGCAGGGGGCGGCGACGCGCGACATCTCCGCCAACGTCCATCAGGCGGCCCAGGGTGCGCAGGCGGTTTCCGTCAACGTCGCCGGCGCCAGCGAGGCGACCACCGATGCCGGCGCCAAGGCCAACGAGATGCTGGGCGAATCCGGCCGCCTGACCGGCGTCGCCGACCGTCTGCGCGGAGAGGTCGACGGCTTCCTGGCCAGCATCCGCGCCGCGTAAGGCAGCGCTGGCGCAGCGGTCGTCCACGGCCCATCTTGAGGGGCATGACGACCCTGCGTATCCGGGCCCCAGTTCTTGGGACCCTGGCGGGCGCGGCGCTGGCCCTGGGCGTGGTCGCCCCGGCCGGCGCCGCACCGCTTCACCACGACATCGACCTGACGCTCGACCCCGCCGCCGGCCGGCTGGAGGTGGTGGACCGGCTGAGCCTGCCGGCCGGGGCGCAGTCGCTGCAGCTCGACCCCGCCCTGACCCTGCATGAGGTGCGGGTTGGTGATCGCGCAGTTCCGGCCGACCGGCGCGGCGACCGGCTGCGGCTGGTCGTGCCGGAGGGAGGAGGGCCGGTGACCATCCGCTTTGGCGGGCGGCTGCCGGGCTTCACCGCGGGGACCGGGGTGGCGCTGGACGGGGAGGGCGCCTTCCTGCCCGGGCAGGGCGGTTGGCTGCCGGACCCGGCCGCCGATGGCGACGAGCCGCCCAGCTGGCGGCTGTCGGTGCGGGTGCCGGCGCCCTATGTCGCCGTCGCCACCGGACGGCTGGTGGAGGAGGGGCGCGACGCCGCCGGCTACCGCGCCGTGTTCGAGGAAACCCGCAGCGTCGAGGAGCCGTCCGTCTTCGCGGGTCCCTGGACGGTGGAGGAGCGGATGGCCGGGGCGCTGCGCCTGCGGCTCTACCGCCATCCGGAGCAGACCGGGCTTGCCGACGGCTATCTCGCCCTGTCGGAGCAGGCGATCGCCGCCGGCGCCGCCCGCATCGGCGCCTATCCCTTCGACGGATTCAGCATCGTGTCCGTTCCGCCGCCGGTGGGATTGGGCTTTCCGGGGCTGACCGCCATCGGCCGGTCCGTCCTGCCGCTGCCCTTCATCCGCAGCCAGTCGCTGACCCACGAGATCATGCACAACTGGTGGGGCAACGGCGTGCGCGTCGGCGCCGGCGGCAATTGGGCGGAGGGGCTGACCACCTATATGGCCGACTACGCCGCCGCGCGCGACCGCGGCGCCGACGCAGCCCGGGCGATGCGGCTGGACTGGCTGCGCGACTACGCCGCCCTGCCGGCCGAACGCGACCGTCCGCTGACGGAGTTCCTTTCGAAGACGCATGACGCGTCACAGATCGTCGGTTACGGCAAGGCGGCGATGCTGTTCCACATGCTGGAGGCGGAGATCGGCCGCGATGCCTTCGACGCCGGCATACGGCGCTTCTGGAGCGACCATGTCTTCCGCGATGCCGGCTGGCCCGACCTGCGCCGCGCCTTCGAGGCGGCATCCGGCCGCGACCTCGGCGGGCCGTTCGCCCAATGGCTGGAGCGTCGCGGCGCGCCGCTGCTGGTTCTGGCGGATGCCCGTGCCGATGGCGACGGGGTGCTGCTGACCCTGCGGCAGGAGGCCGACAGGCCCTATGCCCTGACCGTGCCGGTGCGGGTGGAGACGGCGGCGGGGGTGGAGGACCGCAAGGTCCGCTTCGATGCGAAGGAGGCGACGCTGCGCGTGCCGGCCGGCGCCGCGGTGCGGGCGGTGTCCGTCGATCCCGATTTCGATCTGTTCCGCCGGCTGGCTCCAGGCGAGGCGCCGCCGATCCTGCGCGACGTCACCCTGCGCCCCGGCGCCGAGCGGGTGATCGCCGCCGACGGCGACGCGGCGGAGGCTGCGCGGGCGTTGGCTGGCCGGCTGATGGACGGCGCGGGAAGGCAGGGCGGGAGTGGGGACACGCCGATGCTGCTGATCGGGACCGACGCGGCGGTTGCGCGGGAACTGGAGCGGCGCGGATTGGGGCCGGTGCCGGCGGAACTGGCCGGGCGGGGCAGCGCGCGGGCGTGGGTGTCGCGCGCGGCGGACGGGCGGACTGCGCTGGTGGTGTCGGGCGCCGATGCCGCGGCGCTGCAGGCGCTGGTCCGGCCGCTGCCGCATTACGGACGGCAGAGCTGGCTGGTGTTCGACGGGGCGAAGGCGACGGACCGCGGGGTTTGGTCGGTCGGCGACAGTCCGTTGCGGCGGGTGGTGGGGCGGTGAGGTGTCGGCTTTGAATGCCCCCACCCTAACCCTCCCCCTCTTCGAGGGAGAGGGGACTGCCGCCGAAATCCCGCAAAGCTCCTGCCCCCTCTCCCGCGAAGCTCTCGCACAAAGCTTCGCTTTGTGCTGACGCGGCAGGCGGACCATAGGTCCGCTGAGAGCGGGAGAGGGATGGGGAGGGGGCTCCCAGTGGCCGCCCCTTACTCCGCCTCTTTCCCCTCGCCCCAGACCAGCCCGTTGAACAGCGGCTCGATCACCGACTGGCCGACGTCGCGGGTGATGAAGACCAGCTTGGTGCGGTGGTCGTCGCTGGGCCAGTCCTCCAGGCGGACGGGCGGGTGGAACATGTGCTGGACGCCGTGGACAACCACGGGCAGCTCGCTCTCCTGAACGTTCAGCAGACCTTTCACCCGCAGCAGGTTCTCGCCGGCCTGGGCGATCAGCGCCTCCATGAAGTCGACGAAGCCGTTCCACGGGATCGGCCGGTCGATCACCATGCAGAAGGCGCGGATGTGATCGTCATGGCGGTTGGCGTCGTGGTGATGGTGTTCATGGCCGCAGTCGGGACCGCAATGGTCGCCATGGTCGTGCCCATGGTCGTGGCCATGGTCGTGATGGTGATGGTGATGGTCGTGGTCATGATGCCCATGATCGTGGTCATGGTGCTCATGCCCGTGCCCCTTGGCCTGCTCGTCGCGATAGGCCTCCTCGCGCAGCCAGCGGGCGACGTCGGGGCTCTTGGTTTCCGGGTTGTAGAGCCCGGCGTCGAACAGCCGCTTCGGGTCGATCTCGCCATGGGCGGCGGGAAGGACCGGGGCGGCCGGGTTGATGGCGGCGAGGCGCTGCATCAGGGCGGCGGTCGCCGCCGGGGTAGCGACGTCGGTCTTGGTCAGGACGATGCGGTCGGCGACGGCGGCCTGCTTCACGCTTTCCGGCTGGCGGTCGAGCTGGAGCGAGCCGTGCGCCGCGTCCACCGTGGCGATCACCCCGTCCAGGCGGAAGCGGGCTGCCAGCAGCGGATCCGACATCAGGGTGTGGATGATGGGTGCGGGATCGGCCAGCCCGGTCGTCTCCACCACCACCCGGTCGAAATCGGGGATCTCGCCCTTCACCCGCTTCAGGAACAGGTCGCGCAGCGTGTCGACCAGATCGCCGCGGATGGTGCAGCACAGGCAGCCGCTGTCCATCAGCACCATGTTCTCCGACGCCTTGGCGACCAGCAGATGGTCGAGCCCGACCTCGCCGAACTCGTTGATGACGATGGCGGTGCGGGCCATGGCCGGGTTGCGCAGCAGCGCCTGCAGCAGCGTGGTCTTGCCGCTGCCGAGGAAGCCGGTCAGCACCGAGACGGGAAGGCGGGCGGGACTTGCGGCGGGAGCGCTCAACGGGGATTCTCCTGACAGGATTTGCACAGGCCGCGCACCTCGACGGTGGGGCGCTGGACGCGGAAGCCGCGCTCGGCCGCCGCGGCGTCGATGGCGGCGCCGACGCCCGGATCGTCGATCTCGGCGGCGTCGCCACAGGCCTCGCACACCAGGAACTGCCCGGAATGGACGGCCCCCGGTGCTGCGCAGCCGACATAGGCGTTCAGCGATTCGATGCGGTGGACCAACCCCTGCTCGACCAGGAATTCCAGCGCGCGATAGACGGTCAGCGGCGCCGCCGCCTTGCCGTCCTGCTGGCTGAGGTCTTCGAGGATCGCGTAGGCGCCGCGCGGCCGGTGGCTGGACCACACCAGCTCCAGCACGCGGCGGCGCAGCGCGGTCAGTCGCGCGCCCCGTTCGGCGCACAGCGCCTCGGCACGGCTCAAGGCGTCGGCGATGCAGTGGGTATGGTCGTGAAGTGCGGACATGGGTGTTACTTTATAACACTCTTGTCTGCGACGCAACGCGGCATGGAAAAGGCGGCCCCGGGGCTGGGGCCGCCTTGCCGAGTGGCGATTGTTCTTTTTGGGGTCGGGCTCTTTGCAAGCCTGGACATGCATCGGCCGCGGCGGAGCGGTCGGCGTCCTTCAACGCTCTGACCCGGGAGGCTGGGCGGGACAGGGCGGCCGCACCGGGCCGCTGAGGGGAGAATAGCGACCGGGCGTGACCGTTTGCGGGCAAGCCGGTGACGCTTCGGTGAAGATGGCAACGAAATAAGCCGTCAGGACACCGGCGCGACCCGTCCTTTGCGCTCGTTGTAGAGGGCCAGCGCACGGTCGCGGGCGGCGCCATGGTCGATGATCGGCCGCGGGTAGTCGTCGCCCAACCGGACGCCGGCCTGCCGCAGCACCTCGGTCGGGGCGGCCCAGGGCTGGTGGATCCAGCGCGGCGGCAGCCGGTCCAGTTCGGGCACGTAGCGGCGGACGTAATCGCCTTGCGGATCGAACTTCTCGCCCTGCAGCACCGGGTTGAAGACGCGGAAGAAGGGGGCGGCATCGGCGCCGCATCCCGCCACCCATTGCCAGTTGCCGGCATTCTGGGCGAGGTCGGCATCGACAAGCGTATCCCAGAACCAGCGCTCCCCCTCCTGCCAGGGCAGCAGCAGGTCCTTGATCAGGAAGGACGCCACGATCATCCGCACCCGGTTGTGCATCCAGCCGGTTTCCCACAGCTGGCGCATGCCGGCATCGACGATGGGATAGCCGGTGCGCCCGCGCTGCCACGCCCGCAGGCCCGCGGCATCCTCGCGCCAGGGGAAATCGGCGAAGCGGGGATCGAGCGGGCTGTCGGGCAGCTCCGGCGCGTGGTGCAGCAGATGGTACTGGAACTCGCGCCAGCCGACCTCGCGCAGGAAGGAGTCGATGCCGGCCGCCAGTTCCGGCCGGGCGTCGGCGGCATGGCGGGCGGCATGCCAGACCTGCCGCGGTCCGATCTCCCCGAAGGCCAGATAGGGCGACAGGGCGGAGGTGCCGTCGCGGTCGGGCCGGTCGCGGTCCGTCGCATAGACGCCGACCGGCCCGTCGAGGAAATCGGCCAGATGGGACAGCGCCGCCGCCTCGCCTGGAATCCAGCGCTTGCGCAATCCGGGCGCCCAATCGGGCTTCGTCGGCAGCAGGCCCCAGGCGTCGAGCGAATCGCCGGCCGGCGCCTTGTCCGGTGCCTTCAGGGCGGAGGGCGCCCGGGTGGGCAGCGGCGGGTTCAGCGTTGCGGACAGGTGGCGCCAGAAAGGGGTGAAGACCTTGAATGGACCGCCGCTCTTGTTGCGCACGGTCCAGGGTTCGGCCAGCAGGCCGGCGTTGAAGCTGCGCGCATCGACGCCGCGCGCCTTCAGCCGCTCCTTGATCGCCGCATCGCGGGCGGTCTGGGCGGGGGTGTAGCGGCGGTTCCACAGCACGCATTCCGCCCCGGTCTCCTTGGTCAGTGCGTCGAGCACCGCCCCCGGCTCGCCCCGGCGCAGAACCAGCGGCGAGCCGTGGCGGGCGCAGCAGGTGGCGAGCCGTTCCAGACTGCCGTGCAGCCACCAGCGCTGCGCCCCGCCGAGCGTCCAGGGATCGCCGGTGTCCTCCTCCAGGATATAGAGCGGGATCACCGGCGCGCCGCGTTCGGCGGAGGCCTGGGCGGCGGCGGTCAGCGCCGGATTGTCGGCAAGCCGCAGGTCGTTGCGGAACCAGACGATGATGGGGGAGGCGGACATGCACGGCGCTCGGTTGGTCTACTCCGGACCAACCGATATAGGCCGCGCTCACGCTTCGGCCAGAGCGTCAGCGCGCGCGGTCCGGCGACAAACGGGCGCAGGGGAAGCGATAGACCCGGCCGCGCACCGTCATCAGCACCTCGAACCGCCGCGCCAGCAGCCCGTCGAAGGCGGCGTCCAGCACGTTCAGCCCGCCGGTGAAGCTGCCGAAGGCCGGCAGGATCAGCTTGGCGCCGTCATGGGCGAAGCAACGCTCGCGCACCCGCCGTCCGGCCAGCGCCAGCGCAGCCGCCGGGTGCAGGTGGCCCGACAGTTCGCCCACCGCGCCCGGCTGCGCCTCGTGGCGGAAGGTGAGGGGGCCGATGGACAGCTCCGCCGCCACCCGGCCGCCGAGCCCCTGCGGCGGTTCGGGATCGTGGTTGCCGGTGATCCACACCCAGTCGGCGACGGCGGCGGTCAGGCGGCGCAGACGCTCCACATCGGCCGGGTCCATCCGCTCCGCCGCGCGGCGGTCGTGGAAACTGTCGCCCAGGCACAGCACGCGCGCCGGCCGCGTCAGAGCGATCAACTCCGCCAGCCGGTCGAGCGTCGCCCGCGTGTCGTAGGGCGGCAGCATCCGCCCGCGCGCGGCGAAGGCGGAGCCCTTTTCCAGATGCAGGTCGGCGACGGCGAGAATGCCCTCCGCCGGCCACAGCAGCGCGCCCGACGCGTCAGCCAGCAGATCGGCGCCGCACAGCGTCAGCGCCGCGTGGCCGGTGCTCTCAGTGAGGCTCATCACAGGATCAACCGGCCCTGTTCCGGTTTGGCACGTTTGGCAGCGGTCGATTTGGGCGGGGCCAGTTCCGGCATCGCCTCCGCCAGCAATTCGGCCTCGGCGGCGGCGAGCAGCTCGTCGGTGGCGCTGCCGTCCACCCGCTCGCGCCCGATCTCCAGGATCACCGGCACCGCCAGCGGGGAGATGCGGTCGAGATCCTTGTGGGTGATCCGCCCGCGCACCCGCGCCAGGAAATCGGACAGGCGGCGGATGTCGGTCAGCCCGCCCGCCGCATCGGCCCGCGTCGCCCGCAGCAGCACATGGCCGGGATCGTGCTTGCGCAGCACGTCATAGATCAGGTCGGAGGAGAAGGTGACCTGCCGCCCGGTCTTCTCCTGCCCCGGATGGCGGCGGTCGATCACCCCGGCGATCAGCGCCACGTTGCGGAAGGTCCGCCGAAGCATCGACGACTCATCCATCCAGGCTTCCAGATCGTCCCCCAGCATGTCCTGGTCGAACAGCGCGTCCATATCCGTGGGCGACCGCAGCGACCACACCGCCAGGACATAGTCGGTGGCGACGAAGCCCAGCGGCCCCAATCCGAAGCGCTCCATCCGCCGGGTCAGCAGCATGCCCAACGTCTGGTGGGCGTTCCGTCCCTCGAAGGCATAGGCGACGAGGAAGCGCTTGCCGGCCTTGGGGAAGGTTTCCACCAGCAGCCCGTCGCGGTTCGGCAGGACGGAGCGGTAGCGCTGCAGCCGCAGCCATTCCTGCACATCCTCCGGCAGCCCGTCCCACTGGCGCGGATCGGCCAGCATGGCGCGCACCCGCTCGGCCAGATGGGTGGTCAGCGGCAGCCGCCCGCCGGCATAGGCGGGGACCTTCGGATCGCCGGTGCCGCCCTTGGCGACCTGCGCCTCCATCTCGCGCACGCCGAGGAACTTCAAAAGCTGGCCGGCGAACAGGAAGGTGTCGCCGGGGGTCAGGCCCTGGATGAAATACTCCTCCACCTCGCCCAGCACCGGGCCGCGGTTCAGGCGGACGCGCAGCAGCGCCTCCTGCGTGATGGTGCCGACATTCATGCGGTACTGGCGCGCCACCGCCGGCCCAGCCACAGCCATCCGGCCGTCTTCGCGCAGCTTCAAGCGCTGGAAGCGTTCATAGGCGCCGAGCGCGTAGCCGCCGGTTGCGACGAAATCCAGCACGTCGTCGAATTCGTCGCGGGTCATCGCGGCATAAGGGGCGGCGGAGACCACCTCCTCGTAGAGTTCATCAGGCAGGAAGGGGGCGGCGCAGGCCATGCCGAGCAGATGCTGCGCCAGCACGTCCAGCCCGCCTGGCCGCGGCGCCTCGCCGTCCAGCGTGTGGTCGTGCACCGCCTCCAGCGCGGCGCGGCATTCCAGCACCTCGAACCGGTTGGCGGGGACCAGCAGGGCGCGGCTCGGTTCGTCCAGCCGGTGATTGGCGCGGCCGATGCGCTGGACCAGCCGGCTCGACCCCTTGGGCGCGCCGATCTGCACCACGAGGTCCACCGCCGCCCAATCGATACCCAGATCCAGCGAAGAGGTGGCGACCACCGCCCGCAACTCCCCGCGCGCCATGGCGCCCTCGACCTTGCGGCGCTGCTCCACCGCCAGCGAACCGTGGTGGAGCGCGATGGGAAGGTTGTCGTCATTGACCCGCCACAGCGCCTGGAAGACCAGCTCGGCCTGGGCGCGGGTGTTGACGAACAGCAGGGTGGTGCGCTGGCGGCGGACGCGTTCGTAGATTTCCTTCATGGCGTGCATCGCCATGTGGCCGGCCCAGGGCACCCGCTCCTGCGAGGTCAGGATCTCCACCTCCGCCTGCGCGCCGGAGCGGCCGAGGACGAGGCGGACGTCGTCGGAGTCGCTTCCGTCATGCCGGCCGCGCCGTGACAGCCAGGCCAGCAGCCGCTCCGGCTCCGCCACCGTGGCCGACAGCCCGACCCGCCGGGCGGCAGGGGCAAGCCGCGACAGCCGCGCCAGACCCAGCGCCAGCAAATCGCCGCGCTTGGTGCCGGCCAGCGCATGTAACTCGTCGATGATGACGCAGCGGAGGTTGCGGAACAGCCGGTCGGCGTCGGTGTAGGACAGCAGCAGCGCCAGACTTTCCGGCGTCGTCATCAGCATGTGCGGTGGATGGGTGCGCTGGCGTTTGCGCTTGGCTTCCGGCGTGTCGCCGGTGCGGGTTTCCGCCCGGATCGGCAGCCGCATTTCGGCGATGGGCTGTTCCAGATTGCGTTGGATATCGACGGCCAGCGCCTTCAGCGGCGAGATGTAGAGGGTGTGCAGGCCCTCGCGCGGCCGTTCCGCCAGTTCGATCAGCGAGGGCAGGAAGCCGGCCAGCGTCTTGCCGCCGCCGGTCGGCGCGATCAGCAGCGCGCTCTCGCCCCGCTCGGCAGCCTCCACCATGGCGACCTGATGCGGGTGCGGCGCCCAGCCGCGCGACCGGAACCACGCGGCGACGTTGGGCGGGATCAGGGCAGGGGAGGGGGCATCCATGGCGGCCGGACTGTAACGGATCGCCTGGAACGGAGGAAGAACGAAGTGCGGGAGAGGGATTTAAACCGCCGCCGCCTTCTTCACCCCGAAGCAGTGCTCCGGACCCGGGAAGGCGCGGGTCCGCACCTCGGCGGCATAGGTCGCGGCGGCTTCGCTCACCGACTCGCCGAGATTGGCGTAACGCTTGACGAATTTCGGCTGGAAAGCGCCGAACAGGCCCAGCATGTCGTCGGTGACCAGAACCTGACCGTCGCAGGCCGGCGAGCCGCCGATGCCGATGGTGGGGATCGCCACCTCTTCGGTGATGCGGCGGGCGAGTTGCTCCATCGTGCCTTCGATCACCAGGGTGAAGGCGCCGGCCTCGGCGATGGCGCGGGCATCGGCGGCGATCCGCTCCGCCGCTTCGGCATCGCGACCGACCGCCTTGTAGCCGCCCAACGTGTTCACGGATTGCGGCGTCAGCCCGACATGTCCCATCACCGGGATGCCGCGGGCGGTCAGGAAGGCCACCGTCTCCGCCATCTCCAGCCCGCCTTCAAGCTTGACCGCCTGGGCGCCGGTCTCCGCCATCACGCGGGCCGAGGCACGGAAGGCCGCCTCCTTGCTTTCCTGGTAGCTGCCGAAGGGCAGGTCGACCACGACGCAGGCGCGCTCGGACGCGCGGACCACGGCGGCCCCATGGGCGATCATCATGTCCAGCGTCACCGGCAGCGTGCTGTCCAGCCCATAGACCACCATGCCCAGCGAGTCGCCGACCAGCAGGAGATCGACATGCGGATCGAGCAGCCGGGCCACCGGAGCGGTGTAGGCGGTCAGGCAGACGATGGGCTCGCCTCCCTTGCGGGCACGCAGCGCCGGGACCGACTGGCGGGCGGTGAGGTTGGACGCACTCATGATCGGGCCTCTCCGGTACTGGCTGCGGCGCAATGGCTCGCGGAGCATTCAATACGCTTGCCCGGCGCACAATCGGGCCACGCAGAATGGCGCAGATACACCAAAACCGCCCACGCGAAGATCGCGGGACGGTCGGGTGCAAGACACAAGGGGTCTTGGGCGCGCATCACACGCGCCCATCGCAGTCGCTAAAAGCGACCGACGATTAGTAGCCCTCGCGTTCCATCCGCTTGCGGAGCAGCTTACGGGTGCGACGCACCGCTTCAGCCTTCTCACGCGCACGCTTCTCCGAGGGCTTCTCGTAGTTACGGCGGAGCTTCATTTCACGGAAAATGCCCTCGCGCTGCATCTTCTTCTTGAGCGCGCGGAGGGCCTGATCGACGTTGTTATCTCGGACCAGAACTTGCACGTTAACCGTCACCCTTCCAAGTGAAGCATGTTGCGCAAAGGCAACAAATAGGCATGCGCGGCGGGCGCACCCCTTGTGTGGGCGCAGTGTGTAGCACGCCCCATCGCCTTTGTGAAGGGGAGTCTTCGGTCCGCAAGCATGGGCCGGGCAGGAACCCACAGGAAACGGTTGCTCCAGCCCCATCCACACTCCAGATATAGCGGCATGCCAGTGCTTCCAATAGCCCGGATGGGCAATCCCGTGCTCCGCAAGATCGCGGAGCCCATCGCCGACCCCACCGATCCCGCCGTCGCCCGGCTGGCGGCCGACATGATCGCCACCATGCTGGATGCTCCCGGAGTGGGATTGGCTGCGCCGCAGATCTCGGAGTCGCGCCGGATCATCGTCTTCCGCGTTCCCGCCGACCGCGGCGAAGGGGAGGAGGTGGCGAACACCGTCCTGGTCAATCCGGTGATCGAGCCGTTGACCGACGACAAGGTTCTGGGCTGGGAGGGCTGCCTGTCGATCCCGGGCCTGCGCGGTCTGGTGCCGCGCTATGGGCGCATCCGCTATCGCGGTTACGGCCTGGACGGCGCCCGGATCGAACGCGAGGCAACCGGTTTCCATGCCCGTGTGGTCCAGCACGAGGTCGACCACCTGGATGGCGTGCTCTATCTTGATCGCATGGACGATCTGCGGCTCCTCGTCTGCACCGAGGAGATGCATCATATCAACGCCGCGCTCGCCGCGGCCACGGACGCGCCGTCCCGGACCTGAGGGCGGGCGCAGGGAGAGTTGGCCATGAGCATCGACAAGCTTCGCGACGATATCCTGGTGGCGAGCCTGCCCAATGTGGTGTTCGACGGCTGGAGCCTGCAGGCCCTGCGCGACGGCACCCAGATGGCCGGCCACGAGCCCTCCGCGATGTTGCGGGCCTTCCCCGGCGGCGTGACCGACGCGGTCGAGCATTTCGCCGATTGGACCGACCGCCAGATGCTCGACCGGCTGGAGGCCCAGCCTCTGGCCGAGATGAAGGTGCGCGAGCGCATCTCTCTCGCCGTCCGCACCTATTTCGAGGTGCTGGAGCCTTACCGCGAGGCCAAGCGCCGGCAGCTCTCCTATCTGGCCATGCCCCAGAATGTGGCGCTCGGCCTGCGGCTGCTCTACCGCACGGTGGACGCCATGTGGTTCGCCGCCGGCGACACCTCCACCGACTACAACCACTATACCAAGCGGGCGCTGCTGTCGGCGGTGGTCAGCTCCTCCACTTTCTACTGGCTGGACGACAAGTCGGAAGGGCATGTGGAGACCCGCGCCTTCATCGACCGCCGGCTGGCCGATGTGATGGCGGTGGGCAAGGCGACCTCGTCGGTCGGCAAGCTCGGCTCGATGCTGAACTTCCTCCCCAACCCCCTGCGCTTCGCCCGCCAGATGCGTCAGCGCACCACCAGCGCCCAGGCCAGCAACGCGACCGTCCACATGGCGGAGAATATCTGAGGGGATGCGTGACTCTCCCTCTCCCCCCGGGGAGAGGGTCGGGGTGAGGGGGATGCACTGCGTGCTTTTCCCGAGAATCCTCGCCGCGCTTCCCCCTCACCCTAACCCTCTCCCCGGGGGGGAGAGGGGACTATAGGGGAGAGGGCTTTCTTCTTCCGCCCCGCCTTCGCCGCCTTCTTCGCGGCGGCCCGCAAAGCCGCCCCGAACCCGGACCGTGCCCAGGGCAGCAGTTCGTCGCGGTCGTCCAGGGCCGAGTCGGGCGGCGGGTAGTAGGACAGGGTGGGGTCGGCTTGTCCGGCATCGGCCGGAAGGGCTCCAGGCCCAACTCCGCAAACGCAGAGCGGTTCACGTCGTCCGCCTTGAAATACAGCGTCTCGTCCGCGACCAGCGCAAAGGTCAGCCCGTCGATCGACAGGCCATAGCCGCCGAACATGCGGCGCGCCCGCACGTCACCCAGCGACGCCATCATCTCGCAGAGCGTGGCGACATATTCGCTGGGCGGTTGGGCGGGCATTTGTGGAAGACGGTTACTTCTTGCGGAAGGCGTCCAGCGCAACGACCTCGCCGCGCTTGGGCTCTTCGGCCGGAGCGGCTTCCTCCACCTTTTCCTCGGCGCGCTCGGCAGCGGGGCGGGGCGGGATGGAGGAGACCTCCGCCGATTCGGCGGCGGCCAGCGGCTGGAACTGCAGCGCGAAATTCACCGACGGGTCGGCGAAGGTGGTGATGGCGGCAAAGGGGATCACCAGCCGCTCATGCACGTTGTTGAAGCTCAGCGTCACTTCGAAATGATCGTCCGTGACGTCCAGACCGTAGTACTGGAACTGCAGGACGATGGTCATCTCGTTGGGATACTGGGATGCCAGATAGTCCGGAATATCGACGCCGGGAAAACCGGTGCGGAAGGTCAGGTAGAAATGGTGATTGCCCGGCAAGCCGCGCTCGGCAACCTCGGTCAGCGCGTCGCGGACAACGCCGCGCAACGCGGTCTCGACCATGCGGTCATAGCGGAGCTGCTCTTTCGGCATGCTTGGGCGGATCCCTGATAACGCATCGGTCTGGCGTCCCGCCGGCGGAAAGGCCGGTTGCGGACGCTGGGAAGAAGAGGTGTGGGCCTTCTGTTGCTAGGCGGCCCACGGCCCCACCCTTAGGCGCTAACCCTCGGGGATTAGGTTTAGGCTACCAGCCGCCGTTAGGCAGCGAGGCGAGCCTGAGCAACGTTGTCGTTGGCAACTATTGCAACGGCCCGATAACGGCGGAACCATGCCGAGCGAAAACCATGCCTTTACCACGCGTGTCGATCCTATTTCGCCCCCAACGACCCCGGTCAACGAGTCCGGTGTATGGTTGGTGGAGGCGCCGGGTACCGCCCCCGGGTCCACAACGCTTATTCCACAAGGCGTTTATCGCCATAGTCGGCGAACCGACGACGCGAATATAGGCACTCCGGTCCGGCAAGGGAAGGGGGTGTGTGCATGATCGCCGAATGCGTTGCGTTGACGCGGGCCGAACCGTTCGTTCACCGTTCCCGATAGCCACGCGGTCTGGTAAGACAGCCGGCACCGTAACCCCGGAGTCACCATGCCGATCACGCCCGAGCAGCGCGACGAAATCGATCGCCTGCGCGCCGTCACCGCCACCACTCGCCGCGCCACCGTCCCGGCCCTGGAGGAAATCCTCTATCAGCCGTTGGACGTGCTGGACCACGGCTTCGTCCGCGTCATCGACTATATGGGTGACGATGCGGCGGTCGTGCAGGCGGCGCGCGTGTCCTATGGCAAGGGCACCAAGAAGGTCAGCGAGGATTCCGGCCTTATCAAGTATCTGATGCGCCATCGCCACTCGACCCCGTTCGAGATGTGCGAGATCAAGTTCCATGTGAAGCTGCCGATCTTCGTCGCCCGCCAGTGGATTCGCCACCGCACCGCGAACGTGAACGAATATTCGGCACGCTACTCCATCCTCGACCGCGAGTTCTACGTGCCGGCGCCGGAACAGCTGGGCGCCCAGGCCGTGGTGAACCGCCAGGGCCGCGGCGACGTGCTGGAGGGCGAGGAGGCGGCCGACGTCATGCGGCTGCTGCGCGAGGATTCCAAGCGCGCCTACAACCACTATGAAGAGATGCTGAACCACCGCGAGGACGGCACCGTCATCGACCCGTCCCGCCAGGGGCTGGCGCGCGAGCTGGCGCGGATGAACCTGTCACTGAACTACTACACGCAGTGGTACTGGAAGGTCGATCTCCACAACCTCCTGCATTTCCTGTCGCTGCGCGCCGATGCCCACGCCCAGTACGAGATCCGCGTCTATGCCGACGCCATGCTGGACGTGGTGAAGCGCTGGGTCCCGGCGGTCTTCGAGTCGTTCACGGAATACCGCATGGGCGGCGCCCACCTGTCGCGCACCGGGCTGGACGTGGTGAAGCGCCTGCTGGCCGGCGAGCCGGTAACGCAGGAAGCCAGCGGCCTGTCCAAGCGCGAATGGCGCGAGCTGATGGACCAGCTCGGCCGCAGCGACTCGTAAGAACGGACGTAAGACGATGACGCCGGATCAGGCCGAAAGCATCTACCGCCAAGGCCTGATCGCTGCGCAGGCCGGCCGCTGGGCCGAGGCGCAGGAACTGATTGCCCAGGCCATCACAGCCCGCCCCGGCGTCGCCGTCTGGTGGGCCACCTACGGGCTGGTGCTGGAAAGCCAAGGCGATTTGCCGGCTGCGGTGCAGGCGTTCGCCGGGGCGCTGAACCTCGACGGCGATCTCGCCATGGCAATGGATGGCCTGCTGGCGGCGGCGGAAAAGCTGGCCGTCGCCGGCCATGTCGCTCTGGCGGAGGGGTGCTACTGCCGGGCGCTGGCGCTCACCCCTGCTACGCCAGCCGCTCTGGTCAAAGCCGGCGCCCTGCTGTGGTCACAGGGAGTTGACCCGGCGGGGCTGCTTCGCCGCGCCGCGTTGCTTCGGCCGGCTGTCTCTGATTGAACTGTCGCCGAAACCCGTTTCAGCCCAGGTCGTCGTAATCGTCGTCCCGGTCGTCGTCTTCCTCCGCTTCCGCGGCGAGGCGGCGCTGGTTGGCCAGCATGTCGAGCGCGCCTTGCAGGATGTAGGCGGCGGCCATCTTGTCCACCACCTCGTCGCGGCGCTTGCGGGTCATGTCGGCCTCGCCGATCATGAAGCGCTCCACCGCCGAGGTCGACAGCCGCTCGTCCCAGAAGGCGATCTCGGCCTCCCAGCCCAGCAGGTCGGGGCGCTCCAGCAGGTTCTTGGCGAAGGCGCGCACCGATTCGGCCCGCGGCCCCTCCGTCCCGTCCATGTTCAGCGGCAGCCCGACCACCAGACCGCCGATGCCGTAGTCGCGGATGGTCTTGCCAAGCTCGCGCGCGTCCTGGGTGAATTTGGTCCGCTTCAGCGTGCCGATCGGGGATGCGACGATCAGTCCCGGATCGGCAACCGCCAGCCCGACGGTCTTGGTGCCGACGTCAAGGCCAAGCAAACGTTGGTTTTTGCCCAGGCGGGCAGCGAGTTCGGAGAGGGTGTGGATCATCACCCGACCATAGGGCCGCAGCCTTGTCACCGCAAGATCGCTTGAGTTGTTGTTCAAGATACTTATTCTTCTAATCATGAGCTGCGCATCGACCCCGCCCATCCTGTCGCACCGGCCGCTTGCCGACGGCGACATCCCGACCATCTGCGGATTCCCCCGTAGCGCGGAAGAACTGTATTTCCTGTTCCCGCGCGCGGTCTGGCCGCTGACCCCGGATCAGGTCCGGGCCACGCTCGGCACCCGCCGCGACCCGACCGTCGTGACCCTGTCCGAAAACGGGCGGGAACGGGTCGTCGGCTATGCCAACTATGCCACTTTCGAGGACGGCCGGACCGCCAGCATCGGCAATGTCAGCGTCGACCCGACCCTGCGCCGCCGCGGCATCGCCGAATATCTGGTGCGGACGATGATCGGCCGCGCCTTCGACCACCACCACCTGCCCGAACTGACCCTCTACTGCTTCAACACCAACACGCCGGCCCTGCTGCTCTATGCCAAGCTCGGCCTGACGCCGATCGCGCTGGAGACGCGGGTGACGCCCTGGGGCGACCCGATCGCGCTGTTCAAGCTGCGCATGGACCATGCCAGCTGGCAGTCTGCATCGCGCATCGCCGCCTGAGCGTCCACTTGCTTGATCATTCGGCCGCTGGCGCCCCGGCCCGTGCGGAGTATAGTCGGTCATCCCATCGACGGAGCGGACGGATGAGCAGGACAGGGGTGGGTGCGAACCGGCGTGCGGTGCTGACCGGGCTGGCTGCCGGCGGTGCCGGCCTTTTCGCGGCCGGTGGGGCGAGGGCGATCACGGCCCAGCCGCGGTCCGACTATGGCGCCATGCTGGATGTGGCCTGCGGCGCCAGCGCCGACCACAAGCGCCAGATCGCCGCGGTGGAACGCGCGCTTGGGCTGGCGTTGCCCGATGTCCGGGTGCTGCAGGTGCTCCGGCAGACCTCCTGCCGGTCCTGCGGATGCCCCCTGGCGCTGGTTGCCGGCCCTGCTTCGGGAAATCCGGACGCCTTCTGAGGGGTCGCGGGCCGCAAACGTTGCGGTGCGCGTGCGCGGGTGATAGCTTCGCGGCCGATTTCCAATGTTTTGGAAGAGAGTAGAGGCATGTCGCTCGACAAGGCCACGGTGGCCAAGATCGCGCATCTGGCCCGCATCAAGGTGCCGGACGAGGAACTGGAATCCCTGGCTGGGGAACTGAGCCAGATTCTGACCTTCGTGGAACAGCTCAACGAGGTCGACACGAAGGACGTGCCGCCGATGACCAGCGTGGCCGCGCAAAAGCTGCGCCGCCGCAAGGACGAGGTCACCGACGGCGGTTACGCCGCGCAGGTCCTGTCGAACGGTCCGGAAACGGCCGAAGGCTTCTACGTCGTGCCCAAGGTGGTCGAGTGATGACGGCGCTCACGCATCTGACGATGGCGGAGGCCCTCGACGGCCTCGCCAAGAAGGAGTTCACCGCGGTCGAACTGACCGAGGCGCATGTGCGCGCGGTCGAGGCCGTGCGGCCCTTCAACATCTTCATCACAGAGACCCCCGACGCCGCCCTGTCGATGGCCAAGGCCAGCGACGAGCGCCGCGCGAAGGGCGCGGCCGGGCCGATGGACGGCCTGCCCATCGCGGTGAAGGACCTGTTCTGCACCAAGGGCGTTTCGACCACCGCCGGCAGCCACATCCTGGACGGCTTCAAGCCGGAGTATGAATCCACGGTCACTTCCCAGCTGTGGCGCGACGGCGCCGTCATGCTGGGCAAGGTGAACCTGGATGAGTTCGCCATGGGCTCCGCCACCATCACCGCCCATCAGGGCGAGACGGTCAGCCCGTGGAGCCCCGGTGCGCCCGGCGCCTGGGACAAGAAGATCGTCGCCGGCGGCTCGTCGGGCGGTTCCGCCGCGGTGATCGCCGCGCGCGCCGCGCTGGGCGCCACCGGCACCGACACCGGCGGCTCGATCCGCCAGCCGGCCGGCTACACCGGCACCGTCGGCATCAAGCCGACCTACGGCCGCTGCTCGCGCTGGGGCATCGTCGCCTATGCCTCCTCGCTGGACCAGGCCGGGCCGATGACCCGCACGGTCGAGGATGCGGCGATCATGCTGCGCTCCATGTGCGGCTTCGACCCGAAGGACTCCACCTCCGTCGACATGCCGGTGCCGGATTTCCGCGCCGCGCTGACCGGCGACATCCGCGGCCTGCGCGTCGGCATCCCGAAGGAATACCGGGTGGAGGGCCTGTCGCCGGAGATCGCCGCGCTGTGGGACCAGGGCATCGCCTGGCTGAAGGAGGCCGGTGCCGAGCCGGTCGAGGTCAGCCTGCCGCACACCAAATACGCGCTGGCCGCCTACTACATCATCGCGCCGGCCGAGGCGTCGTCCAACCTCGCACGCTATGACGGCGTCCGCTACGGCCTGCGGGTCGAGGGCGGCAACCTCAAGGAAATGTACGAGAACACCCGTGGCGCCGGCTTCGGCAAGGAAGTGCAGCGCCGCATCCTGATCGGCACCTATGTGCTGTCGGCCGGCTATTACGACGCCTACTACAACAAGGCCCGTCAGGTGCGCACGCGCATCAAGTGGGACTTCGACGAGGCGTTCAAGAGCTGCGACGTCATCCTGACGCCGACCGCCCCCAGCACGCCCTTCGCCATCGGCGAGAAGATGGACGATCCGGTGCAGATGTACCTGAACGACGTCTTCACCGTTCCGATCAACCTCGCCGGCCTGCCGGCCATGTCGGTCCCCGCCGGCCTGGGCGCCGACGGCCTGCCGCTCGGCCTGCAGTTGATCGGCCGCCCCTTCGACGAGGAGACGCTGCTGCGCGTCGGCCATGTCGTCGAGAAGGCCGCCAACTTCACCGCGGTTCCGCCCTTCATGGCGTGACGCGGGTGCGTTGAATGCGAAAGGGCCGGCTCGCAGGAGCCGGCCCTTTTCATTTGTGATTGAGCTTTGGCAGGAACAAATGAGTTCGCAATGGGACGATGATCCCCTCTCCCGTGATCGGACCGGCCTTCGGCCGGCCGAGAGCGGGGGAGGGTTAGGGAGGGAGCTTCGTAAGCCGACGCCTACCCATCAAGCCCCGCCGATCCCCTGCACATAGCTCTCGCCGGTCTTCGGATCGATGTTCTCGCCCGTGCCCGGCGTGCCCGGCGGTGCTTCGTCCTTGTCGCTCATCGGCTCGACCGCCGGCTTCACCGGGATCGGCTTGGTGGCGGGACGGTCACCGCCGGCCCGATCATTCTGCGGCATATCGGACGTCTTTTCCTCGGCCATGGCGGCATTCTCCCTCTGGTGGACGCTTCACCCTCACCAACAGACCGCCCGCCGCTTCGTCACCCCCGCCGCGCTTATTCCGCCGCTTCCAGTGCGACCCGTGCCAGTTCCAGCAGCTTCTTGTCCACCTCCTCCTTGTCGTAGCCGGGATTGTCGGCCAGGGAGTCGCGCAGCCGCATGGTGATGAATTCACCGGTATGGTGCTTCTCGTAGAGGCGGACGTCGCCCAGGGCCTTGGCGACGCGGTGCAGCCGATCGCGATCCATCATGCTCTCCCATCCTGGTCACTCATGTCGTTCACTGGCGTGCCAACAGCCGGGCCGCCGCATCATTCCTGTGCGTTGAGTTCCCCTTGCGCCGTACTGCGCTTGGATGCCGGAACAGGATGCGCCTTTCGGGCGTCCCTGTTCATGGCTGCAATCACCGGCGACTGGGGGCGACTGTATGGACCCGGGACACGATCAACGGCGAGAACTGCTCACCCGCGTGCGCCATGTCGTGGAGCATTACGAACGCCACAGCACCGCCGGCCCCGCGATCATGCGCGGCGTCCGCTACGACCTCGCGGTGCGGGCAACCGACCTGAACGGCGACGGCTGCCTGTTCCCCGCCTGCACATGCGTCAAGGCGGACTGCGCCGAACGCAAGGGCTGCGCGCCGCCCGATGTCGGCGTCTGGATCGAACAGGCAAAAAAAGAAAACCGCCCCCGGCGCGAACCGGGAGCGGCTTTCGAATGATGCGTGACCAACCGCGGCGCCCGTTGCCGGACGCCGCGAGGCAACATCAAACCGAGTAGTACATCTTGTACTCGATCGGGTGCGGCATGGTCCTGAAATCATTGGATTTTTCCCACTTCACGGCTTAAGCCGCGCCCACAGGTACACCGGGGAGGTACACCGGAACGGCCTGTCGGCGCCCGTGGGTGAGGGCATCCGGTGCTTCATGTCCAACGTCGGGGCGATGGGTTCAGGTGGCGGCGCAAGGTGCCTGAGGGTCTGCGTTCGCGGTTTGTTAAGCGGGAACTGGTGGTGTCCTTGCGGACCAAGGATCGCGCTACGGCCATCGTCAGGGGACGGCGGCTGACCGCGGTTGCCGACAGGTTGTTCGTCAGCGCCATGACCGATACCGCCCTCACCACCGACAGGATCAACGCCATTGCCCGCGATTGGCTGGCGAAGGAACTCGACGCGGCGGAACGCGACTTGGAGAAGGTCAGGGCAGGGGAAACCCTCTATGCCGCCCCCGATCCCGAGATTGAGCCGATCCAGGCCGACTTGACACTCCTGTCCGACTTGATCGGGGACAGCCGGGAGGCACTGGCCGTCAACGACTACAGGCAGATTGAGGTTGTGGCCGATGAACTCTTGGCCGCAGGCGGGCTGTCCGTGGATCGGGCAAGCGATGCCTATGGGCGGTTTTGCCGCACTCTCCTTCGGGCACAGGTGGAGTTGCTGAACCAGACCAAGGCCCGGCGGGTTGGCGACTATGGGCACCCCGGCCGTGATCCGCTGTTCGCCCTGCCGCCCGCGGCGATTGCCGCAGCCCCGCCGGTTGATCGCACACCCCAATCCATGTCGCTGGCGGAGTTGGTGGAAGTCTACGCCGAAGCGAAGGTCAGGGATGGGGAATGGAAGGGCCGCACCCTCACCAACACGAAGCCGAAGCTGACCCGGTTTGCCGAAATCCTGAACAACAAGGCGGTTGATGACCTCACTCGGGATGATGTCCGTGACTGGCGCGATGCGCTGGCCGATATGGAGTTGTCGAACAACACCATCATCCAGAACTTCAAGTACGTGAACGCTATGCTCAATTGGGCGAAGATCGAGGGGAAATGCACCATCGACAGCCCGTTGAAGGGACTGGCGCCCAAGGCGGATGACGCTGACCGTGACGCCTACACCCCCGCAGACCTGAAGGTGCTGTTTCACTGTCCGCTCTACACCGGCCATTGGCGGGCGGATCGGCGGGAGAGGCCCGGCAGCGTTCTGGTGAAGGACCATAAGTTCTGGCTGCCCCTGATTGCCCTGCATTCGGGCTTGCGGGCTGAAGAGGCGGCGAAGCTGAAGGTGACGGACCTGCGGCAGATCGAGGGCATCTGGTGCTTCTCAGTGGAAGACACCAAGACGGCGGCAGGAACGCGCATCGTCCCGGTGCATCCACGGCTGATCCGGCTTGGCCTGCTGTCCCACCATGAACAGGTGTCCAAGAAGGGCGTCGGTCCCCTGTGGCCCGAGATAAAGCCGAGTGCCGATGGGCGCTATAGCGAGAAGTTCTGTGCGTGGTGGTCGCACTTCAGGCACTTGGTTGGGCTTGGCCGCTCCGGTCTGAAGTTCCACAGCTTCCGTCACACCTTCATATCCAGTTTGCAGGTCGCCGGGGTGCCGGAAACACTCAGCGGGCAGCTTGCCGGCCATGTGGTCAATGTCGGCATCACCTACGGCGTCTATGGCGGAAAGCTACTCTCGGCACCCGAACGCTTGGCGCTGATCGAGAAGTTGGATTTCGGCGTTGACCTCTCGCATCTGGAACCCGCCGGGTGATAAGGGCAGAGAGAAATCTACAGAGGCCCTGCGTGAAAGAAGGTCGGAACAACAACTGGGAGAATGACCTTTAGCCCTATTCTACAAAAGTGAACTTTGGGAAGCGGGGCGGAGCACGGGGAGTCACTACTCTTGAAATTGGACCCTTTAAACCTTTGGTCGAAAGGAGTAGTTTGTCGCTTTCGGATTAGCCACACGAGGCTGTTATGGCGCAAATAACTGTTGAGCAGCGACGCTTCCTCGCAGAGCAGAAGATCCCGCTGAGTATCGTATTTGATGCAACAGGAATGAAAACTGCTGACTACAGAATAGTTATGAAGCAGCTAGGAAAGCATTTTGCTTACGGAGTTACTCCGTGTCAAAAGGGCGGACATTCATTAAAGTCTCGCTCTGGGCAATGTATCCAGTGCAATACTGCCAACATCGCATTTCAACTAAGAAACTACAAAAATGGGTTTGTTTACTTGGCTGGATCTCCATCTATAAAGATACTTAAGGTGGGAGTGACATCGGATCTTGAGGCACGCATAAGAATGCTCAACCATTACCGATATGGTGAAGCTGGAGATTGGGAATACCTGATATCAACTAAAACGGAAAACGCCGGAGCCGCAGAGAGTAAGGTTCATTCACTGCTAGGCGCTTATTCGATCGATGGATACTATTACAGAGAAGGGCGCAGAACTCAGTGCTATGAGCTATTTCGCTGTAGTTACGTTACAGCTAGGTCTGCATTGACTGATACAGTACCTGAGAGAAATTATAAAATACACTCGTTAGAAACTCGCTCTCAGAAGATATATTGGTAAAGTATGGCTGTTTTTTTATTCTATGCTGCTGTCCATCCGCTGTAGATAGGCTTGGGCTAACAAAGCATGGGGTCGGCACCAAGGATGCGGTAGACGCTCGCACGGCCGATCCCGAGTCGCTTGGCTATCTCACTGGCACCCACACCTTGCGCCTTCAGGGCCATCACGTCTTCCGCCTTGGCCTGTGCCGTGGGCTTCCTGCCCTTATACTTCCCCTCAGCCTTGGCCTTGGCGATGCCCTCGCGCTGGCGTTCAAGCATGATATCCCGCTCAAATTCCGCCACGCCACCAAGCATGGTCAGCATCAGCTTGCCCGTGGGGGTGCTGGTGTCGATGCCCATGTTCAGGATGCGCAGGGATGCGCCCTTGGCCTTCAGGGCGTCGAGGATCGTCATCAGGTGGGCGACAGAGCGGGCCAAGCGGTCGAGCTTCGTCACCACCAGGGCATCCCCTTCCCGGATGAAGTCGAGGGCAATGGCAAGCTGTTCCCGGTTCGCCACGTCCACAGAGGATACCTGTTCCTGAAACAGCCTCTCGCATCCTGCCGCCTGAAGGTCACGGACCTGTGCCTCAATGCCGGCCTTCTGGTCGAGGGTGCTGGTGCGAGCGTAGCCGATCAACATGGCCTGTTCCGTCCCAAGTGTCTCAATGAACCCTTAGATGTTATTGCCTCATTGTCTCAAAAATGCAAGAGGGTACTTTATTGGGGCAGCTTAGGCGTGGGCGTGAGACGGTTCGCTAGGGCACGGCCTATTGGGACTGGAATACCCTCAGAGGTTGGATGGGAATGCAGCGCCGTTACGCTTTTGCCGCGTCGCTCAAAATGATATGCTTATGCAATTTTGAGGTATGGCCATTCATTGGGGGGAACTTTGAAGCCAACGAAGAAAGGTATAACCACTCGCTCTATCTACTATCGCCGCCTGACAGACCCACTTGGGGTGCTTAATGGCGCTACGCTTGAGAGCAAACTGCGGGAGGCTTTGGACGAGACACATGCCTCCGGTGCTGGGAAAAGCGTTCTAAATCGCTCCCTTGATGGAGAGCGCACTTACGCGCTGAACTTTTATGAACCCAAAACCACTGCTAATGGCTCAACGTTCTTCTTCGGGGAAATCATTGCTTACGAACGTGGGGCACACCAATCCTACATAGAGCACAATTCAAACGCGAGATGGTTTTCAATATCTCAGATGCCGCCAGGAGAAAACAAGAGCTGGCTTGACTCTGTTATGTACTTCATTGTTAAAGGTAACAATGTGGTTGCTACGCAGTCAACTCATGTTAGATTTCAAGAGCTTCAGAGTTATATTCGATGGCTTCTGTGTTTTCATACAAAAGTACTTCCAAATGATTTCAAAGTCACTCTTAGTGAAAAAGCGGACTCCAGCGTTACTGGCGAGGATTATGAAAAAGTAACGAGCATACATATAAAAGATCCAAATTCTTCAATAAAATCTACTTCTGAGATGTTTACGGCGGAGCAGAAGAGATTGCGCCTTGACCCTCAGTCTATTAACGACTTTTTCTGGGCATTGCTTAGGGGTGCTAAAGAGGTATTTTCTTCATCCGAAAACTCAGCCGATATTGACTACAAGATGCTGAGTAAAAACTTCGGACTGCGACCGGATCTTACCTTCCGTATTGACCGAGCATTTGATAAGAAAAATCAAGCCAGCGCCTCTACATTGGCTAATTTTCTAATGCAACTTCCCGATGATTTTGTAGAATTTGGCATTCCAGGCGGGACGATATCGAACGGAAAATTAAAGCTCGTTTCTGATGAGAAGATACAAACCATTGTAGGCGCTAATCGTCTCGATCCTGAAAGCGCAGCTAGGGTTCTCTATGGAGTTTATACCTCTTGGGTGAATAATAAGCGGATACCAGCGCTGTAGGGAAGCGATGAAAACTGTATTATTTAGGGCAATGATATCGTTATCCGCCGCGTCGTTTGCCTATTATTTTCTCTCTGCGGAGGTGTTTGATTCAGCAACCAGCGGCATACTTTCAGTGTTCTCAATCCTTGCTGGCTTGGTGGCGCAAAGCATGGTCTTTACTGCCATGCTCGTTTCTCCAGAAAAACTACCTATTACTAAAGCAAAAGCGCTGAGATTGGCTCTAGAACGTCAGCAAAAATTTTGGCTGAAGCAATTTCGGATATATATGTGCGTATGCGTCGCGATGTTGCTATGGATACTAGCAATCAAGCAATGGGAGGATTATATAAAACATGGTGAAACCGGAAAATATTTCATGGCTATAAACATATTTATTGTGACTTATGGTGTCGTTAGCGCATTTTCATTTCCAAAAAGAGTCATAGGTCTTCAGAGGCTTCGATTTGATGTGATGGAGGATGAGATTAAGTCTGTCTAATAGAGAAATTAGCGCAAACACGTTGGTGAGTGCAAAAAGAAAGGGGAGGAACCCGAAGGCCCTCCCCTATGTCACCCTCTGCCCGCCTGCTGTTCAAGGTACAGACACGCTAGGACCGTTTCCCGGCTGATCCGGGCCTCAGGCTTCTCACGGTCGATGTACGAGCGGCGGCTAATGCCTAAAGCATCGGCTGCGGCTGCCTGGGTCATGCCCATGCGCCCACGCCATACCTTCAGGTCTTCGGGTGTCCACTCGGGAACCTCTGGGGTGCCTGCCATTAACTCCATCCTCTCAAATGCATTACTAGAATTGGAAAGAGGTCTTCCGCGATTTGCCTCCGACCTCGACAATGCCGAGTTCGCCCAGCGCCTCACTGAAAGCCGGATGCTCGCGAACATCCTTGTTAAAGTTCTCGGGCTTCATACCAATTGCCTGTGCGACTTGCTTGAACCGCACCTTGGCACCTGCTTGAACGACCTTCGCCATTTCCGACAAGTAGGTAATCGCTTTTGCGACATACCCAGTCAACCTTAGCCCTTCGGGTCGCCATGGCGTCACTCTCGCACCTGGGAACGCTTCTACAAGCGCCCCTTGGAAGTCATGGCGGCTGCTGCCGATGACATAGGCGTTGGTGGGCGGGCAACCATCACCCTCACAGCGACGCACAGAAGCCCGGCAGAGGGCCTGTAGGAGATGGTGCATCGTTTCCCCCATCTTCACCCGCGCCAGCGCCTCAGCGCTCACACTGGCGTCGGATGCCCTCTGATCGGCAACGGATCGCTTCAGGGCCTCATACTGGGCGTCGCTGTAGAACAGCGTACCGGCAAGGATCACGTTCGGCCGATCCACGTAGGCGTTGGTTGCCATGTGATTGCCCCACGTCAGGAAGGCTACATCCACGTCGGCCCCCTGTAGCTGCTGGCGAATCAGTCGTTCGTAATCTCCGCCGGTTGGGTGGGGCTTGTGGACGATGACCAACCAAGGTTCCTGCGGCTTGGTCAGTACCATGCGGGCGACCTCCTTACACAGTTCATCTCCGTGGTTAGAGAAGGAGGATTTCCCGCCGCCCTTGTCCCACAGATGGACGGTGAGGTTGTCGTACCGCTTCACAGCCGGGCGGAGTTTCACCAGTAGGCCGCGGGCTTCCATGTCGTCATAGGTGGCCCGGACACGCCCCGACGCATCAAGGATGAGCATGGGGGCCATATCAGGGGGAAGGCTGTCGCGATAATCGACCAAGGCCCATCCGTCCCTGTTACCGCATCGGACGCTGACTGTTCGCCCCGACAGGTGCCAAAGGTCGGCCGCGGCATCCTTCAGCCTTGTGGGTGCCCTCCGCCCCATTGCCCGGATCACCTTCGGAAGACCTATGCCGAACTCCGCCTCGAAGTCAGGAATGGTGTAGGTGCTGTTGTCAGGTAGCCCCTCGACCTCATTCACCGTCGCCATGATCCGGGCGCGCAGGTCCGGGTTGATGGTGGACAGGGTTTCCAGCAGGCCAGCAATGGTGTTGGTGTTCAGCACCACGGCACGGGCGGGGAGGAACGACTCATCCCACACCCGGACGGCCCTTGGCTTGCCCTGGTAGAAGAAGGCGGAAGCATCGGACAGCCGACGGCCCCTCATCCGCTCCAAACGCTGGTGGGTCGTTACCAACACCTGCGCCTCTTGGGGCACCGGATGCCCAAGGGCGTTCACCTCCTTCTTGCCGGTCATGACGGCAACAGCGTTAGACGGCAGCGCTCCGAAGGCGTTCATGCCCTGTACGAAGCTGCGGACCTCTTCCAGCCGACCAAGGCAGATCAGCACCCCAACACCGGCATGGGCGGGGGAGCGGACAAGGTTGCGGACAAAGGCGTAGAGGGTCTGTGTCTTGCCTACCCCTGGGTCCAGGGACGAGAGGTGGAGGGACGGACGGGCTGTACCGTTTGCCATCGCCTCCATAGCCTTGGCCTGATCGGACAGCGCTTCCCACATCAAGGGATTGGGGCTATGGCTGACCGAAGTGAAACACTCCTTCAAACAATCAATCGTGATAGTGGAGAGCGAAACACATTCATGGTCTGTAGGGCACGGCATTGCATTGTCCGCAGCCGAATTGGCTGGGAGAGCGATAGGTTCCATGGTTTTCCTGTTTGGGATTGTGATTGAAATTAGAGGGGAAGCTTCTCTTCTTCTTTAATAGAGGCGTCCCCCTTGTTTTAGCTTTAGCGCTTCAAGTAAAATTTCCTGCCACTTCCAGCGCTTACCAAACACCTTTGATCCGAAGATCAGTCAGGATGCGAAGAAGGTCCTCTTTCGGTGTGTTGGAAAACTGTTCTTCCAATTCCCGGAAAATGGCTTCTCGTTCCTGAAAAGCCGAAGCCTGTGCCTTCAGACATTCTTCAAACGTTCTGGCTTCTTTTTCGGCGTCGGTAAGGTCGTTGTTCGGGCGCAGCTTGTGTGCCTGCTTGACCATGGCTTCAGCCGCCATTCCGAACCGCTCGGCTGTCTGGGTCAGCTTGTCCGCAGCCACATCCCGTTCATGCTCCGCTCCCCGCTCGGCAAGAGCATGGATGCGCAGGACGTGATCCGCATCACGATGGGTGAACTCGGGGGCAGGATCCTTGGTACGCTTGGTTGCGAACGTCTGAAGGAAGGCGTCAATGCCACCGTCAAAAGTGCGGAGGTCCGCATCTTTGGACAGCTTGGCAACACGCATATAGGCGGTGGCTTGGCGGTAGCTGAGGCGGCAGTGTGCCTGCACCCAATCCTTGAACGTCCCGTGCGGGCACAGGCCCTTGGCCTTCACCAATGCCTCACCGGCCCGCTTCGCCTCCAAGAGCATCCCCTTGGCGTGGTTGTGGGTCTGGGCGTGAGCATCGTTCACTTCGCGGGCCAGGAAAGGCAGGTCTACGGTGATGGTCGGCAGCATGTTTTGATCCCTCAGAGTCGGAGTTTCTCCCTAAGGGTGGGTGAATTAAACGCCGCCAATGTTGCGACGGCGAAAATTTATCAATTAGAAGTGTGCAGGGAGCTTGTTGGCTACTAGATACGGTATTCTGGTCGTAAAATCGGACCTAACTAAGCCGACTTTGGGAAGCGGTGCCGGAGAGCGGCGCTTGGGCATCGGTCGGAGGGTAAGACGGTTGAGTAGGAAGCCGCCAACATCAACCGCATCGACCTTTACCCCTCATTTGTGAAGCGGGATTTCCAGAGGGGCCGGGGTCTGCTGGTTCCATCTGGAGTCCCACACCTCCCTCCCGCTGATCCATGGCCCACAGGGAGCCGCAGTAACGCCAGCTGATTCGTTTGGGCTGGTGTCGGCTGCATCGGTAGCGGTCGGGGCAACCCGCACCAGGGCGCCCATCCGAAGGCTTTCCAGGGGCACAGAGAGAGGCGCCAGTAACCGCAAAGAAAAAAGGCCCCCTGATTTCCCAGGGAGCCTCTTGACTGGGTACACCGGGCCGGTACACCCTCCGTTTCCGAAGTGATGAAAGGCCCAGTGTTTCCAAGGACCAAATCAAACCGAGTAGTACATCTTGTACTCGATCGGGTGCGGCATGGTCTCGAAGGCCATCATCTCTTCCGTGCGGAGGTCGATGTAGCCGTCGATCATGTCCTGCGAGAAGACGTCGCCCTTGCGCAGGAACTCGTTGTCCTCGCGCAGGGAGTTCAGGGCTTCGCGCAGCGAGCCGCAGACGGTCGGGACCTTGGCCAGCTCTTCCGGCGGCAGGTCGTACAGGTTCTTGTCCATCGCGTCGCCAGGATGGATCTTGTTCTGGATGCCGTCCAGGCCGGCCATCAGCATGGCGGCGAAGGCCAGGTACGGGTTGGCCGACGGATCCGGGAAGCGGACCTCGACGCGCTTGCCCTTCGGCGAGGCAACGTACGGGATGCGGCAGGACGCCGAACGGTTGCGGGCCGAGTAGGCCAGCAGAACCGGGGCCTCATAGCCCGGGACCAGACGCTTGTAGCTGTTGGTCGACGGATTGGTGAAGGCGTTCAGCGCCTTGGCGTGCTTGATGATGCCGCCGATGTAGTACAGCGCCAGCTCCGACAGGTCGGCGTACTGGTTGCCGGCGAACAGCGGCTGGCCGTCCTTCCAGATCGACTGGTGGCAGTGCATGCCCGAGCCGTTGTCGCCGAACACCGGCTTCGGCATGAAGGTGGCCGACTTGCCGTAGGCGTGGGCGACGTTGTGCACCACGTACTTGTAGTACTGCATGTTGTCGCCGGTGCGGACCAGCGTGTCGAACTTGATGCCCAGCTCATGCTGGGCGGCGGCCACCTCGTGGTGGTGCTTCTCGACCGGAACGCCCATCTCGGCCAGGACGCTCAGCATCTCGGCGCGCAGGTCGTTGCAGCTGTCGATCGGGGCGACCGGGAAGTAACCGCCCTTGGTGCCCGGGCGGTGGCCCAGGTTGCCGTCCTCATAATCCTTGTCGGACGAATAGGTGCCTTCGTCCGAATCGAACTGGTAGGACACCTTGTTCATCTCGACCGTGTACTTCACGTTGTCGAAGACGAAGAATTCGGCTTCCGGACCGAAGAAGACGGTGTCGCCGATGCCGGCCGAGGCGGTGTAGCGCTCGGCGGCCTTGGCGATGCCGCGCGGGCAGCGGGCGTAGGAGCCGCCGGTGCCCGGATCATACACGTCGCAGAGGATGTTCAGCGTCGGCTGGGCGGCGAACGGATCCATGACGGCCGTCGTCGGGTCCAGCTTCAGGATCATGTCCGACTCTTCGATGCCCTTCCAGCCGGCGATCGAGGAACCGTCGAACATGATGCCGTCCTCGAACACATCCTCGTCGATGGTCGAGACGTGCTGGGCCGTGTGATGCAGCTTGCCGCGCGGGTCGGTGAAGCGCAGGTCCACGTACTTGACGTCGTGTTCCTTGATCAGGTCGAAGACCTTGCTGATGTCGGACATGTCTCTTTTTCCACGCTTTAAGAGGGTTGGATCCCGCTGCGTCAAGCCGCTGCCCCAGCCCCTTCGGGGCTTCGGCGGCGGAGGGCGGCGCTCGCGGCGGACGTTATCTCACGCCTTTCTTCCCCGTACAACGCGCCAACCCAAAAAGTCGCACGTTCGCCATAGGCGGCCATCGGCCGTTCGGCGAAGGGTGCGGCAGGGGCCGGCGCGAGGGGATGGGGAAAGCGGCGCATGTTGGCGGGTGCTGGTCGGAAGGGAGCCGGTTGGAAGTGCGGGAACGGGTGCGGTGCGCGATCAGATCGCGTCGGCACCCTTTTCGCCGGTGCGGATGCGGACCACTTCCTCCACGGGCGTGACGAAGATCTTGCCGTCGCCGATGCGGCCGGTATGGGCGGCCTGCTGGATCGCCTCGATCGCCCGTTCCACCAGGGAGTCTTCCATCACCACCTCGATCTTCACCTTCGGCAGGAAGTCCACGACGTATTCCGCGCCGCGGTAAAGCTCGGTGTGGCCCTTCTGGCGGCCGAAGCCCTTGGCTTCGGTGACGGTGATCCCCTTGATCCCGACCTCGTGAAGGGCTTCCTTCACCTCGTCGAGTTTGAACGGCTTGATGATGGCTTCGATCTTCTTCATGGGTCTCTCGGGTACGAGGTGCCAACGCCGGCAGGCACCGTCCACGGCACTGCCGACAGCGACGACGGTAAGCATGGAGCGTGCCACATTCGGCCGATCCGGTCCGGCGGCATCGACGCTGGTCATAAGACGGTCGGGTGCCGTCCGATGGGGCAGGGTGCTGCCGAAGGATTCAGCGGATTGAACAATATTTGTGCAATTGGCGCAAGCACTGCGCTGCCTGCGCGTCATCGAAGGCGGCAATCGGCGGCGAAAGGGGTGTGCTCCAACCCCGAAAGAAGTTTTTTCACTTTTCGCGAAAAAGGCGCTTGACCGGAAAGCCGAGGTGGAGGATAACGCGGCTCCCGACGGCGGAAACGCTGACGGTGGCGGTGGTAGCTCAGTTGGTAGAGCCCTCGGTTGTGGTCCGAGTGGTCGTGGGTTCGAGTCCCATCCATCGCCCCATCTTCCCTTTCCTTTCCCCTTAAAATCCGTTCTTCTTATCGTCCGCACGGCTTACTGGCCGTCTTGCGGGCGTTTATGCTTGTCTGCATCGTCCGTTGCGGGCAAAGACGCAGCCCAGGGGTAGAGTGGGGGCGTGCAAGTTCGCCCGCAACGGAACGCAGCGCCGGGGAGTGGGGGATGGATGAGCTTCTGTCCGTCGCAGAGATGTATCGGGCCGATCAACTGGCCATTGCCGCCGGGGTGCCCGGCCCGGCCCTGATGGAGGCCGCCGGCGCCGCCGTGGTCCGCGCGGTGTGCGAACGCTGGGCGCCGCACCCGACCGCGGTGCTCTGCGGTCCCGGCAACAATGGCGGCGACGGCTTCGTGATCGCCCGCCTTCTGCTGGAGGCCGGCTGGCCGGTGCGGCTGGCGCTGCTCGGCACACGCTCGGCACTCACAGGCGACGCCGCGGTGGCTGCAGACCGCTGGCCCGGTCCGATCGAGGCGGCCGATCCCTACATCCTCAAGGGCAATCCCCTGGTCATCGACGCGCTGTTCGGCGCCGGCCTGTCCCGGCCGCTCGACGGCCACGCCCGCGCCATCGTCGAAGCGATGGACGGGCGCACGGTGGTGGCGGTGGACGTGCCGAGCGGCCTGCACGGCGACAGCGGCCGGGTGCTGGGCGCCGCGCCCCAGGCGGCGCTGACCGTCACCTTCTTCCGCCGCAAGCCCGGCCATGTGCTGTTGCCCGGCCGAACCCTGTGCGGCGAGGTGGTGGTCGCCGACATCGGCATTCCGGAGCGGGTGCTGGACGGCATCGCCCCGCAGACCGCCGTCAACGAGCCGTCGCTGTGGCGCCACCGCTTTCCCTGGCCGGCGCTGGACGGCCACAAATATGCGCGCGGCCATGCCGTGGTTCTCGGCGGCGCCCGGATGACCGGGGCGGCGCGGCTTGCCTCGGTCGCGGCCCTGCGGGCCGGGGCCGGGCTGGTCACCATCGCCTGCCCGCAGGAGGCCTTCCCGATCTATGCCGCCGGATGCGCCAGCGTGATCATCGACCCGCTGGAGGATGACGGCGCCTTCGCCCGCCTGCTGGAGGACCAGCGGAAGAACGCGGTGCTGATCGGGCCGGGGGCGGGCAGGGGCGCGCAGACCCGCGCCGCGGTGATGGCCGCACTGGACGCCCGCAAGGCCTGCGTGCTGGACGCCGATGCGCTGACCAGCTTCGCCGAATCGGCCGACGAACTGCTCGACCGGCTCGACAAGCGCTGCATCCTGACCCCGCATGAGGGGGAGTTCGCCCGGCTGTTCGGCGACTCCGTCGGCATGGACGGCGACAAGCTGTCGCGGGTCCGCGCCGCCGCTGCCCGGTCCGGTGCCGTGGTGGTGCTGAAGGGGGCGGACACAGTGGTCGCCGCGCCCGACGGCCGCGCCGTGGTCAACGTCAACGCGCCGCCCGATCTGGCGACCGCCGGGACCGGCGATGTGCTGGCCGGCATCGTTCTGGGCCTGCTGGCGCAGGGAATGGACGGGTTCGAGGCCGCCTGCACCGCCGTCTGGCTGCATGGCGAGGCCGGGCGCGCGCTGGGCCCCGGCCTGATCTCCGACGATCTGGCGGGTGCGCTTCCCGGTGTGCTGAAGGCACTGAAGGCGCAGGCCTGAAATCCGCGAAGGGTCACCCAAGGGTGACGTTGGCGGTACTCCCGACGGCAGCGTCCACGCGCCCCCTTGCGGCGTCGGTCGGGGCGGGCCAGACTCCGGGGCATGAGCGACGCACCCGACACGACCACGCTGGATCCTGTGCCGCCGTCCCAGGTCGCGCAGCCCAATTTCTTCGACCGCGCGCTGGACAACCTGCGCACCCGCTGGCGCGAGATCGCAGCCTCGGCCCGCGGTGCCGTCGGCGCACCGCCGCGCACCCATCTGCCGCGGGAAGACGCCGAACGGCTGAAGGAGCAGATCGAGGCCTGCCTGGAATCGCGCGGCGGCGAGGTTTCGGCCCGCGCCCGCGCTGCCCAGCTCGGCCGCACCTATCTGGCGCTCGATCCCCAGGGTCGCCGGAACTTCCTTCTGATGCTCGCACGTGACTTCGACGTCGATCGCGACGCGGTGATGGACGCGATGGTGACCTTCCAGGCGGCTGCCGACCCGGTCGCCCGCGGCCATGCCGAGCGGGCTCTGCGCCGTGCGCTGGAACCGCCGCGCCTGCGCCTGCTGACCCAGTTCAACGCCCTGCCTGAAGGCGTCAAGTTCCTGGTCGACCTGCGCGCCGAACTGATGGAGATGGCGCGCGGCGAACCGCTGCTGCAGGCGTTGGAAGACGATCTGAAGAACCTGCTGCGTGCCTGGTTCGACGTCGGCTTCCTGGAAATGCACCGCATTACATGGGACAGCCCGGCCTCGCTGCTGGAAAAACTGATCAAGTATGAGGCGGTGCACGAGATCAGCGGCTGGCAGGATCTGAAGGACCGGCTCGATTCCGACCGGCGTTGCTTCGCATTCTTCCATCCGCGCATGCCGCACGAGCCGCTGATCTTCGTCGAGGTCGCGCTGGTCCAGGGCATGTCGGACAATGTGCAGGCGCTGCTCGATCCCACCGCCCCGGTCTGCGATCCGAAGAGCGCCGACAGCGCCATTTTCTATTCGATCTCCAACGCCCAGGTCGGGCTGGCCGGCATCAGCTTCGGCAATTTCCTGATCAAGCGGGTGGTCGACGGGCTGGCGACCGAATTCCCCAACATCAAGTGTTACGCCACCCTGTCGCCGATTCCCGGATTCCGCCGCTGGTTCGATCGCACGCTCGACCGCGACGGCGACGCCGTGCTGACCAACACGGAAGCCGAGCGCATTGCCGAGCGGCTGACCGAACTGGAGCAGTCCGACGATAGCGAAGCGGTGACCGAAGGCGGCGTCGGCATCGACGAATCGCCGCTGCTCGCCCGCGCCCTGTCCCGCCCCGGCTGGGCGGGGGATGAAGAACTCCAGAAACGCCTGCGCGGTCCCTTGATGAGGATGTGCACCCATTACCTGACGACGGTGCAGGAGGCGAAGGGCCATGGACGCGCCCGCGCGCAGGATCCGGTGGCGCATTTCCATCTGACCAACGGCGCGCGCATGGAGCGGCTGAACTGGCTGGCCGACCGCTCGGCCAAGGGGCTGAAACAGTCGCTGGGGATGATGATCAACTACCGCTACCGGCTGGGCGAGATCGACGCCAACCACGAGGCCTATACCGGCGAGGGGCGCATCATCACCTCGTCCACGGTAAGGTCGCTGGGCAAGGCTGGCGGCTGACGCGAACAGACCGGGCCTCACTCTATTGAGCGGGGCCATTTTGCCTGTTTGCTTCCGGCGCGCTGTGCTATAGACCGGACTTCGCCGGCGGTCCGGCGGGTGTTTGCGCACCCGTCGCGGCTGCCTTTGCCATGAACGCGGGCGTGGCGGAATTGGTAGACGCGCTGGATTTAGGTTCCAGTGACTTCGGTCGTATGGGTTCAAGTCCCTTCGCCCGCACCATGGCAACACCTTGGACCGCATGGACAACACGGATTCGGGCCGCCCGGACGGGCGCCGCCGGGCCGGAACAACGAGATAGGCTTTCGTTCCGATGAACATCACCGAGACCAGCACCGACGGCCTCAAGCGCGAATTTCAGGTCGTCATTTCCGCCAAGGACATCGAAGAGAAGGTGAACGGCAAGCTGGAAGAGCTGCGCCGCACGGTCCAGCTGCCGGGCTTCCGTCCGGGCAAGGTGCCGGTCACCGTGATCAAGCAGCGCTATTTCGGTGGCGTGCTGTCCGAGGTGCTGGAGGACGCCATCTCCGACAGCTCGCGCCAGGCGCTGAGCGAGCGCGGCCTGCGCGTCGCCCTGCAGCCGAAGATCGAAGTCGAGAAGTACGAGGACGGCGGCGACCTCACCTACAAGATGGCGGTCGAGCTGCTGCCGGACGTGGAGCCGGGCGAGTTCACCGGCATCGAGCTGGAGAAGCCGGTCGCCGAGGTCACCGACGAGTCGGTGGAAGAGGCGCTGGCCCGTCTGGCCTCGGCCCACTCGACCCAGGCCCCGGTCACCGAGGACCGCGCTGCCGAGACCGGCGACATCGCCGTGATCGACTTCGCCGGTTCCGTCGATGGCGAGGCCCTGCCGGGCATGGACGGCAAGGACTACCCGCTGGAACTCGGTGCCGGCCGTTTCGTGCCGGGCTTCGAGGAGCAGCTGGTCGGCGCCAAGGCCGGCGAGCACCGCACCGTCAACGTCACCTTCCCGGAAGACTACCCGCACGAGCGCCTGAAGGGTGCCGCGACCGTCTTCGAGGTCGACGTGAAGGAGCTGCGCAAGAACGTCCCGGCCGAGGTCAATGACGAACTCGCCAAGGAGTTCGGCATGGAGAGCCTGGAAAAGATGCGCGAAGCCATCCGCGACCGCATCAAGGGCGAGTATGACGGCCTGTCGCGCCTGCGCGTGAAGCGCCAGCTGCTCGACAAGCTGGCCGAGGCCCATTCGTTCGAGGTGCCGGCCGGCATGGTCGACATCGAGTTCGAGGGCATCTGGGCCCGCCTGCAGGAAGAGCTGAAGAACGGCACGGCCGGCGAGGACGCCAACAAGTCCGAGGACGAACTGAAGGCCGAGTACCGCTCGATCGCCGAGCGCCGCGTCCGCCTGGGTCTGCTGCTGTCGGAAGTCGGCCGCCGCAACAACATCCAGGTCACCCAGGACGAGGTGAACCGCGCTCTGATCAACGAGGCCCGCCGCTTCCCCGGCCAGGAGCGTCAGGTGTTCGAGTTCTTCAAGCAGAACCAGCAGGCGCTTGAGAATCTCCGCGCCCCGATCTTCGAGGACAAGGTGGTCGATCACATCCTGGATCAGGCCAAGGTGACCGAGAAGACCGTCAGCGTCGAAGAGCTGACGAAGGACGAGGACGAGGCTGAGGCCGCCTAACTCCCCAAAAGGAGTGGGGGCGGACTACCATCCGCCCCCAAAGGTTCCTATATGTGGTTCCGTGCCGGCAACGATCACCGGTTCAGCCAACTGCGGGGGCAGGGAAGAACACATGTACGACTTCGAGCCGAAGATGAATGCTCTGGTCCCGATGGTCATCGAACAGACCAACCGGGGCGAGCGCGCGTACGACATTTATTCGCGCCTGCTGAAGGAGCGGATCATCTTCCTGATCGGCGGAGTGAACGACGCCGTCGCCAGCCTGATCTGCTCGCAGCTGCTGTTCCTTGAGTCGGAGAACCCGAACAAGGACATCGCGCTCTACATCAATTCGCCGGGCGGTTACGTCTCGGCCGGCCTCGCCATCTACGACACCATGCAGTACATCCGTCCGCAGGTGTCGACGGTGTGCATGGGGCAGGCCGCGTCGATGGGCTCGCTGCTGCTGGCCGCCGGCGCGCCGGGCAAGCGCTTCTCGCTGCCCAACAGCCGCATCATGATCCACCAGCCGTCGGGCGGCGCCCAGGGCCAGGCCTCGGACATCGAAATCCAGGCCCAGGAAATCCTGAAGCTGCGTTCGCGCCTGAACGACATCTACGTCAAGCACACCGGGCAGGACCTCGACACCATCGAGACCGCCATGGAGCGCGACAAGTTCATGTCGCCGGAAGAGGCGAAGGCCTTCGGCCTGATCGACGAGGTGGTGGAGAAGCGTCCGGGCGTCGACCACCATTCGTGAACCGAGGTTCCCGAGCCCTCCCAACAAAGGGTTGATCGGGTCGTGACGCTGTTGTTGAATGGCAGTGACACGATCCGGTCATAGGGGGAGTCCCGAGCAGGGACCCGGATATGCGGATCGTGATGCGTCGCCAAATCGGCGCATGACCTTGTCGCGGGCGTCGTCCGCGATAACCTGAGTAGGACCGGCGTCGGGGGGCGCCGCGAACGGGCATGGTCCTCAAGGATCACGCCTCCCGCGAGATGACGGAGTACCGATGAGCAAGTCCAGCAGCGGCGATTCGAAGAATACGCTCTACTGCTCCTTCTGCGGCAAGAGCCAGCACGAGGTCCGCAAGCTGATTGCCGGTCCGACGGTGTTCATCTGCGATGAATGCGTCGAACTGTGCATGGACATCATTCGCGAGGAGAACAAGACGACCCTCGTGAAGTCCCGCGATGGGGTTCCGACTCCGCGCGACATTCATGCGGTGCTCGACGATTACGTCATCGGACAGTCCTACGCCAAGCGCGTGCTGTCGGTGGCGGTCCACAATCATTATAAGCGCCTCGCCCACGGGACGAAGCACAACGACGTCGAACTGGCGAAGTCGAACATCCTGCTGATCGGCCCGACCGGCTGCGGCAAGACGCTGCTGGCCCAGACCCTGGCCCGCATCATCGACGTTCCCTTCACCATGGCCGACGCCACGACGCTGACCGAAGCCGGTTACGTCGGCGAGGACGTCGAGAACATCATCCTCAAGCTGCTGCAGGCCGCCGACTACAATGTGGAGCGGGCGCAGCGCGGCATCGTCTACATCGACGAGGTCGACAAGATCAGCCGCAAGTCCGACAACCCGTCGATCACCCGCGACGTGTCGGGCGAAGGCGTGCAGCAGGCGCTGCTGAAGATCATGGAGGGCACCGTCGCCTCAGTGCCGCCGCAGGGCGGGCGCAAGCATCCGCAGCAGGAATTCCTGCAGGTCGACACCAGCAACATCCTGTTCATCTGCGGCGGCGCCTTCGCCGGCCTGGACAAGATCATCGCCCAGCGCGGCAAGGGCACCAGCATCGGCTTCGGCGCCGATGTGCGCTCCGCCGACGAACGCGCGACCGGCGAGATCCTGCACGAGGTCGAGCCCGAGGATCTGCTGAAGTTCGGTCTGATCCCCGAGTTCATCGGCCGTCTGCCCGTGCTGGCCACGCTGTCCGACCTGGACGAGGGCGCGCTGGTCGAGATCCTCAGCAAGCCGAAAAACGCCTTGGTCAAGCAGTACCAGCGCCTGTTCGAGATGGAAGACGTCCATCTGGAGTTCTCCGAGGACGCCATGCGCGCCATCGCCCACAAGGCGATTGCCCGCAAGACCGGCGCCCGCGGCCTGCGATCGATCATGGAAGCCATCCTGCTCGACCCGATGTTCGACCTGCCGGGCCTGACCGGCATCGAAAGCATCCTGGTCAACAAGGAAGTGGTCGAAGGGCGGGCCAAGCCGCTCTACGTCCATGCCGAACGGCGCAGCGAGGCGCCGGGCGCCTGACCCGGTGACACTCTGTCGCGCTTGTCGCGACGCGGCGAATAAAGGGGCGCTTCGGCGCCCCTTTTCTTTTGTCCGCCCCCTTCTCTTCTGTCCGCATGGTCCTGGTGCCGCCGGTGCCATGGGTCGGCCGCCTTCCGATCCGAATCGTCCCCTCTCTCGAGCCGTCATGGCGGTCCTGTCCTGGGTTAGGGCGCGAACGGGGCCGTAATGCTCCCCATCGGGCCGCCGAGCGGGCGCTAAGCGGGTCCGAACCGGCGTTCAAGCCGTCCGAAAGGGGAATAAGCGCGGTGTTGGCCGCTGGAATGGCCGTCTCACCCCGTGGAAACGGCGCGAAGGAAGCCGCAGCCACTTGAAGGGCGCATGGGCGTGTGCCACGTTAGTCGGGTGCCGTAGGCGATCCCCGCGCTCAACCCGAGGCGGGGGCTGTGTCAGGCCCATTCCGGGCTGGCGGCGATCCATTCATTGAGGCCCTGCCCATGATCGAACTCTCCCGTGGTGCCCTCTACCCGGTCCTGCCGCTGCGCGACATCGTGGTCTTCCCCCACATGATCGTGCCGCTGTTCGTCGGGCGTGAGAAGTCCGTGCGCGCGCTGGAAGACGTGATGAAGGATGACAAGCAGATCCTGCTCGTCACCCAGAAGAACGCCGCGCAGGACGATCCGACTCCCGCCGACATCTACAGCGTCGGCACCGTCGGCACCGTGTTGCAGCTGCTCAAGCTGCCGGACGGGACCGTCAAGGTGCTGGTGGAAGGCGGCCAGCGCGCCGCCATCACCAAGTTCGCCGACAATGAGGAGTTCTTCCAGGCCCAGGCCGAACTGGTCGAGGAAAAGACCGGCGAGAACCAGGAGCTCGAAGCCCTGAGCCGCGCCGTCGTCTCCCAGTTCGAGCAGTACATCAAGCTGAACAAGAAGATCCCGCCGGAGGTGCTGGTCTCGATCAACCAGATCGAGGAAGCCGGCAAGCTGGCCGATACCGTCGCTTCGCATCTGGCGCTGAAGATTCCGGAGAAGCAGCAGCTCTTGGAATGCGCCACCGTGTCGGAGCGTCTGGAGCGCGTCTATGCCTTCATGGAAGGCGAGATCGGCGTTCTGCAGGTGGAAAAGCGCATCCGCAACCGCGTCAAGCGGCAGATGGAGAAGACCCAGCGCGAGTACTATCTGAACGAGCAGCTGAAGGCGATCCAGAAGGAACTCGGCGAGACCGAGGACGGCCGCGACGAATCGGCTGAGCTGGAAGAGAAGATCAACAAGACCCGCTTCTCCAAGGAAGCCCGCGAAAAGGCCCTGGCCGAGCTGAAGAAGCTGCGGTCGATGAGCCCGATGTCCGCGGAAGCCACCGTGGTCCGCAACTACCTGGATTGGATGCTGTCCATTCCGTGGAAGAAGCGCACCAAGGTGAAGCGCGACCTGAAGCTGGCCCAGAAGGTGCTGGACGCCGACCATTACGGTCTGGAGAAGGTCAAGGAGCGTATCCTCGAATATCTTGCCGTCCAGAACCGGATGAACAAGGTCAAGGGTCCGATCCTCTGCCTCGTCGGCCCGCCCGGCGTCGGCAAGACCTCGCTCGGCAAGTCGATCGCCAAGTCCACCGGCCGCAACTTCGTCCGCATGTCGCTGGGCGGCGTCCGTGACGAGGCCGAGGTCCGCGGCCACCGCCGCACCTACATCGGCTCGATGCCCGGCAAGGTCATCCAGGGCATGAAGAAGGCGAAGTCCTCCAACCCGCTCTTCCTGCTGGACGAGATCGACAAGCTCGGCGCCGACTGGCGCGGCGACCCGTCGTCGGCCCTGCTGGAGGTCCTGGATCCGGAGCAGAACGGCACCTTCAACGACCATTACCTGGAGGTCGACTACGACCTGTCCGACGTGATGTTCGTCTGCACGGCCAACACGATGCGCATGCCGCAGCCGCTGCTGGACCGCATGGAGATCATCCGCGTCGCCGGCTATACCGAGGACGAAAAGGTCGAGATCTCCAAGCGCCACCTGATCGAGAAGCAGATCGAGGCGAACGGCCTGAAGAAGGGCGAGTTCACCATCTCCGACGACGCGTTGCGCGATCTGGTCCGCTACTACACGCGGGAAGCCGGTGTCCGCAGCCTGGAACGCGAGATCGCCAACCTCTGCCGCAAGGCGGTGAAGGAGATCCTGCTCAAGGGCACGGGCGGCGCCAAGGTGTCGGTCACCCGCCGCAACCTGGACAAGTATGCCGGCGTCCGCCGCTTCCACTATGGCGAGGCGGAGCTGGAGGATCTGGTGGGCGTCACCACCGGTCTGGCCTGGACCGAGGTCGGCGGCGAGCTGCTGTCGATCGAGGCCGTGGGCCTGCCCGGCAAGGGCCGCGTCACCACCACCGGCAAGCTGGGCGACGTGATGAAGGAATCGGTCCAGGCGGCCGAGAGCTACGTCAAGTCGCGCGCCGTCGCCTTCGGCATCAAGCCGACGCTGTTCGAGAAGAAGGACATCCACGTCCACGTTCCCGAAGGCGCGACGCCGAAGGACGGCCCGTCGGCCGGTGTCGCCATGGCCACCTCCATCGTCTCGGTGCTGACCGGCATTCCGGTGCGCAAGGACGTGGCGATGACCGGCGAGATCACGCTGCGTGGCCGGGTCCTGCCGATCGGCGGCCTGAAGGAGAAGCTGCTGGCTGCATTGCGCGGCGGCATCAAGCATGTGCTGATCCCGAAGGACAACGAGAAGGATCTGGCGGACATCCCCGACAACGTGAAGCGCGGGCTGGAGATCATGCCCGTCGCCACGGTGGACGAGGTGCTGCGTAACGCGCTGGTGCGTCCGCTGGAGCCCATCGAGTGGACCGAGCCGGAGGTCGATCCGGCTGCGGCGAAGGCCCAGGAGAAGGGCGCTGACGGAGAGGCCCTGCGTCACTGATCCGGGACCGGCGGTTGCGATCCGATCGTGGCCGCCACCGGACGCGCGACTTTTGGGACATGATGAGCTATGCCGCCCGTCGGGAATTGACGGGCGGCAAACGCTGTGCTTATCCTTTGCTTCCAATAAGTCGTGGACGAAAAGTCCTGGGGCGGCTTTTGTCTTTCAGTATTTGCTGAATTTGGAAGGGGGATTGCGTGAACAAGAACGATCTCGTGGCGCATGTTGCCGAAGCGTCCGGTTTGTCCAAGACCGACGCCACGAAAGCCGTCGACGCCGTGTTCGACAGCATTGCCGAATCCTTGAAGAATGGCGATGAGGTCCGTCTGGTCGGCTTCGGCACCTTCGCGGTGGCTGAGCGTCCCGCGACCGAGGGCCGCAACCCGCGCACGGGTGAGAAGATTGACATTCCGGCGTCCAAGCAGCCGAAGTTCAAGGCCGGCAAGACCCTCAAGGACGCGCTGAACTGAGATTCAGCCGGACGGGCTTGAAGTTTCCGGCCCATTCAGGGCATAGTGCGGCCGGCCGGGCAACCACCCGGCCGGCTTGTATTTGAAAGCAAAGCCTTTTCAGGCATCGGGCGATTAGCTCAGCGGTAGAGCGTCTCGTTTACACCGAGAATGTCGGGGGTTCGATCCCCTCATCGCCCACCACCCATATCCGTGCTTTCGCAGTCAGGCCCCGCTCCGGGGCTTTTTTTCATGCCCGGAAGGCGAGGGGCGCCGGATGGGCGCCCCTTTGCCGGTCACTGCTCGCCGCAGGGGTTCGGCTGTTCCTTCATGCCGACATAGCCTTGGCTCGCGTCATACAGGAACTGGTACTGCCGCAGGAAATGGCGGCCGGTGTTGATGAAGGGCGCCTTGGGGGCGGCGGGAGGCGGCGGCTGGGTGCTCGAGGGGATCACCTGTGCCGGCTCGTTCGGCACGCCGCTGCCGACGATGAAGGCGTCGGTGGCGATCGGGTTGACGGCGTCGGGAATCTGCACGGCAACCGACGTTTGCGGCGCCAGAACGTTTACCGTCTTTGTCGGTTCGCTCAGATCCGCCTGCGCCACCTTGTTGAATTGGATCGTGGGCGGCACCGTCATGTAGCTCTGCGGGATGCCGGTATCGACCAGGATGTTCGCCGGGGTGCAGATCGGGCCGTTGGCATTGCGGTTTTGGTCCGGGTTCACCGTGATGCAGCCGCTCGGCATCATCCAGTCGCCGGGATACTGCTGGTAAGGCTGCAGCTTGGCGAAGCGGAAACCCGCCGTGTTGGCCGCGGTCAGCCCGACCTGGATGCCCTGGCGGCCGATGATGTAGCCCTTGTTCAGCGTTCCCGGAGCGACGGGCTGGCCGTTCACGCTGCGCAGGTTCAGGAGAACATTCTTGTCCGGCGTGCCCTGCGGCTGGAAATCCGCCTCCTGCCCGAAGCCGACGCCCATGTAGAGCACGGGCTTTTGCGGCGCCGGCAGGTTGGGGCAGATCTGCTGGTCGGTCTGGTAGGTGTCGCAGCGGCCGGACTGCTCCACGCCCAGCACGAAGACGTCCGAAGTCGCCACCGGCTGCTTGTTCCGGTCATACAGGGTAACCGTCATCGGCACCCAGGTGCCGACCCACAGCACCTTGCTGCTGGACAGGAACTGCGTACCGGCCGTGGCTCCGGCGGCCGTTTTCAATTGGTCATAGTTGGGGATGTTGGCGGCCGAAATGGCGATGCCGACCGACCCCGTGTCCATCGTCACGGAATGGATGGTGCTGTCGCCGGCGATGCTGAAATTCAGCTGGGGGGCCTCGGTGAAGGAAACCGGCTGGAAATTGGCGAAGGGAATGCATTGGGTGACGCTGGCGCCGTCGTAGCTGGGCAGGCTCTGCGCCAAGGTGGGGGCCACCGCAGCGAGGCTCAACGCCGCGACGGTCACAGTACGGGTGGTCAAATTGGAAAATTTCATGGCACCACTCAGCATTGATTGAGAATGCCTTGAGAATTGCCGGCATCGCGAGTGCCGTCCAGTGATCATTCTTGTCAAGAAAGAGCGAATCTTTGCAAAGCCACAACCTTTGGCGCGACCATTGCCCCGCGGTCCATCGGGTGATCAGCGTGCGTGCTGGTCCAGGAAGCTGCGGCACTGGTCGAAGTCGCGCAGGCACGGATCGGGCAGGGCGATGCCCTTGCGTTCCGCCAGACTGCGGGCAAAGGCGACCATGCGTTCCGTCGGCTCGCGGCGGCGATGCGCATTCGCCGCCGCCGGGCCCGCGGGCGGCTCGCTGTCCAAGGTGACGCTCTCCGGCGGTGCCGATGCGCCGGCTTTGGCTTTGCGGGCGCGGCGCGGCTTTGGCGTCGCAGCCTCTCCCTCCACCGGCGTGGCGGCTTTGCGGGTCCGCCGACGCGCCGGCTTGGTGGCACCGGCGGCGGCGGAGCCGGTGCGCCCGCCCCCCGCCCCGCGGCGGGTGAAGCGTGCCTTGGGGGCGGGCAGTCCAAGGTCGAGCGTCGTGCCGCGCTGCCCGACCAGGGCACCGATCAGCCGTTCCGCCTCGGTCGCGATGGCGTCGATGACGCGGCGGAAATCGGCGCGGCCGGTCACCACCTCGTCCAGCTTCATTTCCCACAGCGCGGTGGTGCCGGGATCGACCAGCGTCGGTGCGGCGGCACGCAGCGTCTCGAACAGATGCAGGCCGGCCGGCGTCGGGACCAGCCACTTGCCGTCCGCCCCCAGCAGGTTCTGTTTGCGCAGCCCCTTGATGACCTCGGCGCGGGTGGCCGGGGTGCCGATTCCCTTGGCCTCCTTCAACCGGTCGCGCAGGGCTGGATCCTCGACGAACCGCCAGGAGTTCTGCATGGCGTCCACCAGCGTGCCTTCGTTGTAGCGCGGCGGCGCCTGGGTGCGCTTCGCCTCCACCTTCGGGTCGCTCAACGTCGCCGGCTCGCCGTCGGTCAGCGGCGGCAAGGTCTGCTCGGCCTCCTCCTCCGGTTTGCCGTCGGAGTCGGCGGAGCCGAAGGCCGCCTTCCAGCCTAGCTTCAGCGGGATGCGGCCGACGGCGCGGAAGGCGACCGGCTTTGCCCCCCCGGGCGTCGGCACCGGGACCGGCATGGTCACGCTGGTCTGGCGATACTCGTAGTCGGGCATCACCGCGGCGAGGTAGGACCGGCAGATCAGCGCATAGAGCCGCTTTTCGTCGTCGGTCAGCCGGACCAGCCGCGATTCCAGATCGTCCAGCACATTGACGTTGGGAATCACCGCATGGTGCGACACGCCCTCCAGAGCCTTGTCGCAGAAATGGCCGGACTTGCCCCTGCGGATCACCGGCCGGGCAATGTCGAGATGGGCGAAGCCGCGCAGCCGGGTCAGCGCGCCGACGATGGCCGGCACGTCGGCGATCTGGTTCTCCGACAGATACCGCGCCTCGGCGCGCGGGTAGGTGATCAGCTTCTTGCCGTCGCCGTCATACAGCTCCTGCGCCACCGACAGCGTGCGGTCGGCGGTCCAGCCCCATCGTTGTCCGCAGGTCTTCTGCAGGGAAGGCAGGTCGTACAGCTTTGGCGGCGCCTGCCGCTTCTCCTCCACCGTCACGGTCAGCGGGCCGCGGTGGTTGTCCGCGGCGCGGGCGATGGCCTCGGCCGCAGCGGGGTCCTTGATGCGGTCCTTGGGCGCCGGGGCGTGGCGCATCTGGAAGCTGCCCTCCGCCACGGTGGCGGTCGCGACGACCTCGAAATAATCCTCGGGCTTGAAGTTGCGGATTTCCAGCTCGCGCAGGCAGACGATGGCGAGTGTCGGGGTCTTCACCCGGCCGATGCCGATGACGCCGCGGGTGCCGGGCGCCAGCAGGGTCTTGGTCGCCGTGCGGGTCAGCGACAGGTTGTAGATCTGGTCGGCCTGCTGGCGCGCCACCGCCGCCTCGTAGAGCGGGCGCATGCTGTCGTTGGGCTTCAGCGCGGCGAAGGCATCGCGCAGGGTCTTCGGGTCCTGCGCCGTGAAAAGCGCGCGCCGCACCTTGCCGCGATAGCCGACATGCTCCAGGATCTCCTGCCCGATCAGCTGGCCTTCGCGGTCGCAGTCGGTGGCGAGGATCACCTCGTCGCAGGCGCGCAACGCGGCGGTGATGGCCTGCAGCTTCGCCGCCTTGTTGCCGCCCTGGTCGGGACGGGTGGGATAGAGCCCGTCCGGCTTCAGCAGGGTCGGCGACCAGCGTTTCCAGGCGGGATCGACCTCGTCCGGCTCGGCAAGCCGCAACAGGTGCCCCTCTGCCGGCAGGATACGGCCGTAACGGTCGCCCAGGGCTGCGCGCAGGTCCTTCGCCTGGCTGGATTTCTCGGTGATGATCAGCGTCGCCATGTGCGGGAGAATACGGGATTGAGGGAAACGGAGCAAGAACATGCGCGCTGTCGGCGCGGCCTTGGCCCCGGCCGTATGGTCGCAGCGGCGCTTGCGCTCGCAATCCTGGCCGGTGCGCCCGGAGCCGATGCGGAGCGGCCGCTGTTGCCCGGTGTCGGGCCGGGGGACCGGCGGGTGCCGGTGGATGCGTCGGCGGCTCCGTGGCGCAGCGTCGTTCGGGTGCAGACCAACCTGGCCGGCCGCTGCACCGGGGCCCTGGTCGGGCCGCGCACGGTGCTGACTGCCGCCCATTGCCTGTTCAACGCGCGGACGCGGCGCTTCCTGCAGGCATCCTCGCTGCATGTCCTGTTCGGCTATGACCGGGGGGAGTTCACCCGGCATGTCACGGTGGCCCGCGTCGCGACCGATCCGGCCTATGATCCCGCCGCGCCCAATCCAGTGGTTTCGGCCGACTGGGCGGTGCTGACGCTGGCCGAGGCGGCGCCGGAGTCGGTGCCGCCGCTCCCCGTCAGCGCCGCGCCCCTGCCGGCGGGGACGCCCCTGATGCTTGGCGGCTACAGCCAGGACCGGGCACAGATCCTGATGGCCGATCGCGACTGTCGGATGCTGGGGGAGAGTGCCGGACTGCTGGTGCATGATTGCGACGCTACGCGCGGGACCAGCGGTGGGCCGCTGCTGGTGCGGTCGGCGGGCCGGGACGGCGCAGCCGGAGGCGGCTGGGCCGTCGCCGGAGTCGGCGTCGCCGCCGGAAATGCCCCGGCCGTGCGCAATTTCGCGGTCCCCGCCGGCCGGTTTGCCGCACTTTTGGCGAAGGATACCGCCGCGGAGCAGCCCTGAGCGGGGGAGGCGCATTTTTTACTTCGCGCGAGGCTCTGAATGGCATAGACGTACGCGCGTCTTTTTCGAGCCCCCGGAACCCGGAGTCTTTTCGTCATGTCGATCCAGCGCTTCCACACCGGACCGCGCATGAGCCAGATGGTCGTCCATAAGGACACGGTCTATCTCGCCGGTCAGGTCGCCGACGAGCCGACGCCCGACGTCGAGCGTCAGACCGCCCAAATCCTGGCCCAGATCGACGCCCTGCTGGCGGAAGCGGGCAGCGACAAGAGCAAGCTGCTGTCGGCCACGATCTATCTGGTGGACATCGCCAGCTTCGGCGCGATGAACAAGGCGTGGGAGGCCTGGGTCGATCCGGCCAATCCGCCGGCCCGCGCCACGGTGGAAGCCAAGCTGGCGGCCCCGGAGTATCTCGTTGAAATTCAGGTCACCGCTGCTAAATAAGGCGGCGGAAACGGGGCGACCCGGCAGCCTCGGTTGGGGTGTGCCGGCGTGGCCCGAACGCTGTGAGGGCCGCGCGCTTCAATAATCCGACAAATTGCTTGTCGGTTTACGGAATGTTAATGACGCCTTAACAGATCGCCCGTAAAACCCCGACCAACCTCTGCCGCCGAAGCGGACGACCCTGACGGTCGCGCTTCGGTTGTCGCGTTACTGCAATGGAACCGCAACATGCCGCGCCAAACGCCACTGTCTGACATTCGGAACATCGGCATCATCGCCCACGTCGACGCGGGCAAGACGACGACCACCGAGCGCATTCTGTACTACACCGGTCGCAAGCACACGATCATCGACGTCCACGAGACGAAGGATCTGAAGACGTCGACCACGACCGACTACATGGAGCAGGAGCAGAAGCGCGGCATCACCATCCAGTCGGCCGCCGTTTCGGCCTTCTGGCGCGAGAAGAAGATCAACGTCATCGACACCCCGGGCCACGTGGACTTCACCATCGAGGTGAACCGCTCGCTCCGCGTGCTCGACGGCGCGGTCGTGGTGTTCGACGGCGTCGCCGGCGTGGAGCCGCAGTCGGAGACCAACTGGCGTCTGGCGGACAACTACAACGTTCCGCGCATCTGCTACGTCAACAAGATGGACCGCTCCGGCGCCAACTTCCAGCGCTGCGTCAGCATGATCAAGACCCGCCTGAACGCGCGTCCGGTCTGCATCCAGGTCCCGCTCGGCTCGGAAGACAACTTCCGCGGCATGGTCGACCTGGTCGAGATGAAGGCCTATGTCTGGTTCTCCGACGACAAGGACGCCAAGTGGGAAATCTGGGAGGTCACCGACGACCTCGCGGCCAAGCTCAACCTGTCGGTCAAGGAAGACCTCGACAACATCGCCATGATCCCGCAGCTGCGCGCCGAGCTGGTCGACACCGCTCTGGAGCAGGACGACGCGGCGATGGAAGCCTATCTGGAGTCGGGTGAGGAGCCGTCGGCCGACGTGCTGCGCGCCTGCCTGCGCAAGGGCACCATCAAGAGCGCCTTCACCCCGGTCCTCTGCGGCTCGTCCTATAAGAACAAGGGCGTCCAGCAGGTTCTGGATGCGGTCGTCGATCTGCTGCCGGCCCCGACCGACGTCGAGGCGATCAAGACGGTGGACGAGGACGGCAACCCGAACGGCGAGCGTCTCAGCTCCGACGACGCGCCCTTCTCGGCGCTGGCCTTCAAGGTGCTGAACGATACCTACGGCTCGATGACCTTCGTGCGCGTCTATTCGGGCGTGCTGACCAAGGGCATGTCGATCCTGAACTCGACCCGCGGCAAGCGCGAGAAGATCGGCCGCATGGTCGAGATGTACGCGAAGGACGCCAACCCGATCGAGGAAGCCCGCGCCGGCGACATCATCGCGCTCGTCTCCCTGCAGGAGACCGAGACCGGTGACACGCTGTGCGACGCCTCCGCGCCGGTCATCCTGGAGCGCATGCGCTTCCCCGACCCCGTCATCAGCGTCTCGGTCGAGCCGAAGACCAAGGGCGAGCAGGAGAAGTTCTCGATCGCTCTGGGCAAGATGGTCCGCGCCGATCCGTCGCTCCGCCTGGAGACCGACCGTGAAACCGGCCAGACCATCCTGCGCGGCATGGGCGAGCTGCATCTGGAAGTGACGCTCGACCGTATGCGCACGGAGTTCGGCGTGGAAGGCAACATGGGCAAGCCCCAGGTCGCCTACCGTGAGACGATCACCAAGCCGGTCGAATACACCTACACCCACAAGAAGCAGACCGGTGGTTCGGGCCAGTTCGCCGAGGTGAAGATCGTCTTTGCGCCGCGCGAGCGGGGTGAGGGCTTCGAGTTCCTCGACGAGACCGTCGGCGGCACGGTCCCGCGCGAATATGTCCCGTCGGTCAAGAAGGGCCTGGAGATGCAGAAGGAAGACGGCGTCCTCGCCGGCTACCCGACTGTGGACTTCAGCGCCCGCCTGGTGGACGGCAAGTACCACGACGTCGACTCGAACGCCCTGACGTTCGAAATCGCCGCCAAGGCCTGCTTCCGCGAGGCTCTGCCGAAGGCCGGTCCGATCCTGCTCGAGCCGGTGATGAAGGTCGAGATCGTCACCCCCGACGATTACCTGGGCGACGTCATCGGCGACGTGAACCGTCGTCGCGGCACCGTCCTGGGCCAGCTGGAGCGTGGTTCGAACATCGCCGTCGAGGCCAATGTCCCGCTGAACGAAATGTTCGGCTACATCGGCCAGCTGCGCGGCATGACCTCGGGCCGTGCGTCCTACACGATGGAGTTCAGCCACTACGAGCCGGTGCCGCGCAACGTCACCGACGAAATCGTGGCCGGCCGCAACAAGGCCGCCTGATCGCCCGGCCCGAATCTTCGGGCTGGCAATCGGGACACATCCGGTAAAGCAGACGGCCGGCGGAGCGATCCGCCGGCCGTTCGCCGTTTCAAGAGGTTGTGGGAGGATCCTGAACTTCCGGCTCAAGTCCGTTCCGTCACCCGACGAGGACTGCACCGATGGGGTAAGGGTCATAGATCGGCGGCTTATGGCACCGAGTCAGCGCCTCTGACCAATTCTTTAGCGATTTGCAACCAAAAAATAGTTGGCAGAGCGTCGAATCCGTGCCCAAATTTGGAGCATGATGATTCGGCGCTTCTTTTCCTTGACAGTGCTTTTGCTGCTGACCCTCGGGGTGCCGGCCGGGGCGGGGCAGGGGAATCTGCGTCTGGACAGCCTTTTCCAGGCCTTGCACAGCACCACCGACGCGGCCTATGCCGAATCGGTTGAGGAGCATATCTGGGACTTCTGGCTCGACCATCCCGACCCGGCGATGGTCCGCGACATGCGCGCCGGCGTGCTCAGCCTGAACGGCGACGATTACGAGTCGGCTCTGCGCGCCTTCGATGCGGTGGTTGCCCGCGACCCCTCCTATGCCGAAGGCTGGAACAAGCGCGCCGCGACCCATTACATGCTGGGCGACTACCGGTCGGCCATGCTGGACCTGCGCCACGCCTTGTCGCTGGAGCCGCGCCATTTCGGGGCGCTGGTGGAACTGGGGTTGGTCTATCTGGCGCTGGGTGACGAGAAGCCGGCGTTGCGAGCCTTCGATGCGGCGCTGAAGATCAACCCGCATCTCGGCCGGGTGCGGGCACAGGCCGACGCCCTCCGGCACCGCGCCGCCGGTACCGACCTCTAGGCAGGCCGGCAGGATCGGCTGCTACCGATTGTCACGAGCAATAATCTCCCAAAAGACGCGCGATGGAGGTATAACCTTCGGTGATGCGACCAATGGGCGGTCGCCGTCTCAATCCTGCGCGTCCGCAATCGGTGCGGCTGGGCCGGGTGCCGGGGGTACGATGTTCGACCAAGCCATCCATCTCATCGGCGAATTGCGGGTGCTTAGCGCACTGGGCCTGCTCGGCCTGTCCTTCATTCTGCCGCTGACGATCTTCATCGGCCGTACCAACATCAAGAATGTCAGGCAGAAGATCATCGCCGACCTGGAGTCGGTCTTCCGCATCGAGGGGCGCGAGCACGACCAGCTGATCCCGTCCTTCGAGTTCGCTGCCTACAAATACCGCGCCTTGCCGCAAGGACCGGACAACACGCAACCGTCGGAGTGGCGGGCTTATTTCTTTCCCGTCCTGGTTTTCATCATGGTGTCCTTCAGCGGTTTCCTGACTTCCAGCGGCATGCTGCTGGGCAAGGATCGCCTGGACCATTTCCAGCCACTGTTCAGCGGGATGACGCTGTACGGAGTCGACGGGGTCACGCCGGTCGATCTGGTGCATTATCAGCTTCAGACCGTGGCGGTGCTGTCCTTCACCTTCTTCGGCGCCTATGTCTGGTCGATCAATTACCTGATTCGCCGAATCTCCAACTACGACCTGTCGCCGATCTCCTTCCTGCGCGTGACCGGCCACATCATCCTGGCCTGCGTTACCGCGGTCACCCTGCACCACGGCTATATGGATCTGGCGCAGATGGTGCCGGAAGGGGCGGTCGGCGACCGGGTCCCGGAGCTGATCGTGGCGTTCCTGATCGGATTCTTCCCCAAGCTCGGCTTGCAGACGCTGCTCAGCCGGGTGCCGCAGCTGCAAATCCGGCGGATCGACCCGCGGGCGCAGGCTTTCATCCGCGAATATCCGATCGACATGATCCTGGGCATCGACTCGTCCATCAAATTCCGGCTGGCCGAGTTCGAGATCGAGGATGTGCAGAACCTCGCCACCGCGAATCCGATCCTGCTGTTCGTGGAGACGCCCTACGGCATCTACGAAACGATGGACTGGGTGGCCCAGGCCCAGCTGATTCTCGCGCTCGACCTCGACCAGATCGAGGCGCTGCGGGTCGTCAATGTGCGGACCATCTTCGACATCGAGCGTTTCATGGCGCGGCCGGAGTCGCGGCCTCGGCTGGTCCAGGCGCTGAACTGCCCCAAGACGGACGGCAAGGGCACGGTGCTGGTGGCCGACCGCGGCATCACGCTGGAGAACCTGGACTCGGTGGTGCAGGCCATCGGCGAGGATCTGCATGTCCAGCGCCTGCGCCAGATCTGGCGCAACATCGAGCTGAAGCTGAGTCTCGACCTGCCGCAGGTGAACCGCGACCGCGCGCTTCTGAATGCAGGGCGACTGCCGCGGAGCCCGGTTCCGGCCAGGGATATGGCGGTCAATGACACCGACCCCGGCCGCGAACCGCTCGATACCGCGCCGGGGCTTGTGCGGCCGGCGGTTCCTGCCGAGTAATCGGCCTTGACAAGTTCCGGGGTTTTTCTATAGTCCCACCCTCTCGCCGCCCCACCGGGTGGCGGGTAACATTGTGCGTTCCTGGTCGCGGCCTTGTGCCCGACGGGATTTGCTCGGTGTGTAGGTGGCCCGACGGGCTGCCGTTGAGATATCGAGATCGAGGAGAGTAACGTGGCGCGTATCGCTGGCGTCAACATCCCCGCGCAGAAGCGCGTGGAGATCGGGTTGACCTACATCCATGGCATCGGCCCCTTCAAGGCCAAGGAAATCTGCGCGAAGCTGGAAATCCCGGCCGAGCGTCGCGTGAACGAGCTGACGGACGACGAAGTCCTGAAGATCCGCGAGACCATCGACGCCGACTACCGCGTCGAGGGCGATCTTCGTCGTGAAGTCGCTATGAACATCAAGCGTCTGATGGACCTGGGCTGCTACCGTGGCCTGCGTCACCGCAAGGGCCTGCCGGTCCGCGGCCAGCGCACCCACACGAACGCCCGCACCCGCAAGGGTCCGGCCAAGCCGATCGCCGGCAAGAAGAAGTAAGAGGACGAACGCAAAATGGCCAAGCCCTCCGCCGCTTCTCAGCGCCTGCGTCGTCGCGAGCGCAAGAACATCACCGCCGGCGTCGCTCACGTGAACGCCTCGTTCAACAACACGATGATCACCATCACCGACGCGCAGGGCAACACCATTGCCTGGTCGTCGTCGGGCACCATGGGCTTCAAGGGTTCGCGCAAGTCGACGCCCTACGCCGCCCAGGTCGCTGCCGAGGACGCCGGCCGCAAGGCCCAGGAACACGGCATGAAGACCCTGGAAGTCGAAGTGAAGGGTCCGGGTTCGGGGCGTGAGTCCGCCCTGCGCGCCCTGCAGTCGATCGGCTTCCAGATCACCTCGATCCGCGACGTCACGCCGATCCCGCACAACGGCGTTCGCCCGCCGAAGAAGCGTCGCGTCTGATCCAGTACCGTTTCCGCACCCGCGGGGACCGACCGTTCCGGGACAGGGGGCCGCTGCCATCGCGGCCCCCTCAGCATGGGAATGGTTCGGGCCCCGCGGGTTCGTGTCCACCCGATGGCATCTTGAGGTCGATCCGTGCTTCAGAAGAACTGGCAGGAACTGATTAAGCCGAGCAAGCTGGACATCCAGCCCGGTGACGACGCCGACCGCTTCGCGACCGTGGTCGCCGAGCCGCTGGAACGCGGCTTCGGTCTGACCCTCGGCAACGCGCTGCGCCGTATCCTGCTCTCCTCGCTGCAGGGTGCCGCCGTCACCTCGATCCACATCGACGGTGTGCTGCACGAGTTCTCGTCCATTCCCGGCGTCCGCGAGGACGTGACCGACATCGTCCTGAACATCAAGACGATGGGTCTGCGCATGGGCGGCGACGGCCCGAAGCGCATGCGTCTGCGCGCCGAAGGCCCGGGCGAGGTCAAGGCCGGCATGATCGAGACCGGTCCCGACATCCAGGTCATGGATCCGGAACTGGTGATCTGCACGCTGGACAACGGCGCGCGCCTGAACATGGAACTGACGGTCGAGACCGGCAAGGGCTATGTCCCGGCCAGCCAGAACCGTCCGGAAGACGCGCCCATCGGCCTGATCCCGATCGACGCCCTGTTCTCGCCCGTGCGCAAGGTGTCCTACAAGGTCGACAATGCCCGCGTCGGGCAGGTCACCGACTATGACCGCCTGTCGATGACGGTGGAGACCAACGGTTCGGTCAAGCCGGACGACGCGGTGGCTCTGGCCGCCCGCATCCTGCAGGACCAGCTGCAGCTGTTCATCAACTTCGAGGAGCCGACGCACGCCGTCTCCGAGGAGAAGCACGAGGAGGTTCCGTTCAACAAGAACCTGCTCCGCAAGGTGGACGAGCTGGAGCTGTCGGTCCGTTCGGCCAACTGCCTCAAGAACGACAACATCGTCTACATCGGCGACCTGGTGCAGAAGACGGAGGCGGAAATGCTCCGCACCCCGAACTTCGGCCGCAAGTCGCTGAACGAGATCAAGGAAGTGCTGTCCCAGATGGGCCTGCACCTCGGTATGGAAATCCCGAACTGGCCGCCGGAGAACATCGAAGAGCTGGCCAAGCGTCTGGAAGAGCCGTACTAAGCATCTCGCGTTTTCCGCGCCCTTTCCGTCGTCAGGCGGGAAGGGCGCGTTTCCCAGGGCCGACACGGCCCGACCCCGCAGCCGTACCAGCATTTCGACTGGGCGGCGGGGTTCACGATCGGCTCCCCGAGGGGGGCCAAGCCATGAAGGAGGACCGCCATGCGTCACGGCGTTTCGGGACGTAAGTTCAGCAAGACCAGCAGCCACCGCAAGGCCATGTTCTCGAACATGGCGAACGCGGTGATCAAGCACGAGCAGATCACCACCACCCTGCCGAAGGCGAAGGACCTGCGTCCAATCGTCGACAAGCTGATCACGCTCGGCAAGAAGGGTGGCCTGGCCAACCGTCGTCTGGCTTTCGCCCAGCTGCGCGACAACGAGACGGTCACCAAGCTGTTCACCGTTCTGGCGGACCGCTACAAGGACCGTCAGGGTGGCTACAGCCGCGTCCTGAAGGCCGGCTTCCGCTATGGCGATGCCGCCGACATGGCCGTGTTCGAGCTGGTCGAGCGCGATGTCTCCGCCAAGGGCCAGAACTCCGGCCCGACGCAGGATGCCGCCGAGGCCGAAGGCGAGACCGCCGAGTAACATGACCGGGCATCGCGCCGGTTTCCCGCCCCGTGCGGCATCGGGTCCCAGGACCCCGTGTTGTGCAGGACGGAACCGCCGATATCGGTGATATATTAGACCCTTCCTTCGGGGCACCCCCCGGAGGAAGGGTTTTCTCTTATGTGGCCGGTCGAATGTTGCGTTCCCTTTACACGCGCCTCCAGCGCCTCTCCGCCCGCGACGATGCCGTTTGGTGGATGTCGGCGATCTCCTTCGCCGAAAGCTCCTTCTTCCCGTTGCCGCCGGACGTGATGCTGGTGCCGATGTGCCTGGAGAAGCCCAAGAAGCTGTGGTTCTACACCAACATCTGCGCGCTGGCGTCGCTGCTGGGCGGGCTGCTGGGCTATGCGCTGGGCTTCTATCTGTTCGAGAGCGTCGGACGGATGATCATCGACTTCTACAATGCGCAGGAGTCGTTCCAGCATTTCCAGGAGATGTTCGCCGAGTTCGGCCCCTGGTTCCTGATCCTGAAGGGGGTGACGCCGATCCCCTACAAGCTGCTGACGATCACCGCCGGATTCGCCCATCTGGACCTGACGGTCTTCATCCTCTGTTCGATCGTCGCGCGCTTTTCCCGATTCTACATGATCGCCATCCTGCTGCACTTCTACGGGCCGCAGGTTCAGCAGATCATCGAAAAGCGCCTGATGCTGGTGGCCACCGTCCTTCTGGTCGTGGTGGTCGGCGGCCTGCTCAGCTTCAAGTTCGTTTGATCAGGCCAGTTTGATCAGTCGGGCATGCCCTGGTCCTGGCGGTTGCGCCGGGACGGGGGCAGGGCGTCGCGGTCGGCACGGTCGCGGCGCACGATCATGACGATGGCGACCGCCACGAACAGCCCGCCCAACATTGGGATGATCATCTCGCCCATTCCGATGTTGGGCAGGGCCAGCGCGCGCGAGGCCAGCATGACCAGACCAAGGACCAGCAGCGCCAGCAGCAGCCGCAGGGAGCGGTGGCGCGGCGGGTTGCGTGTTGATCTGCCGTCCGATTCCGGTGTCATTTCAGTCATTCCCTTCTTGATGCGGTTGTCGGCATAGTGGGGACCGAACGGGGGATGGTCCAGAGGGGTGTGGCATTCCGCCATGCCCGCGGCCGTCCTCACAACAAGAAGAATAGGAGCCGTCGTGGCTATGTTCCGTCCGGTCCGTCTCATCGCCCCGCTGGTGGCCGTCGCCTTGCTCGGCCTGTCGGCCTGCGCCGACCGTCCATCCGACCGTCCGGCCGCTTCGGGCCCGGCGCCCACCGTCACCATCGTGCCCGGCCCCTCGACTCCGCGCGGCGGCGCCGACGACCAGTCGCTGCGCCTGGATAACGGCACCGGCGCCGATGTCGGCGCCTCCTGCCAGGCCCAGTGCGAGCGTAGCCACAATGTGTGCATGGATTCGGTGGCCGCGCGCAACCAGGGCGGCATCGACCGCGCCAATTCGACTCCCTTCAGCCCGACCGACAACTGCAGCTTCCAGCTGAAGCAGTGCTACCAGCGCTGCGGCGCGGCGCGCTGAGGCAGCGGCCATGGCGAAACGCGGCGAGTCGGGCGGGGATGCCGGGCTGTTCGAGTCGGCGGCTCCCCGCCCGCTCGCCGACCGGCTGCGCCCGCGCACGCTGGACGAGGTGGTAGGCCAGGACCATCTGCTGAAGCCGGACGGGCCGCTCGGCCGCATGGTCGCGGCGCGGCGGCTGGCCTCCATGATCCTGTGGGGACCGCCCGGCTGCGGCAAGACCACCATCGCCCGCCTGCTGGCCCACAGCACCGACCTGCATTTCGAACCGCTGTCGGCGGTCTTCTCCGGCGTCGCCGACCTGCGCAAGGTCTTCGACGCCGCGCGTGCCCGGCGGGTGGCGGGGCAGGGCACCCTGCTGTTCATCGACGAGATCCACCGCTTCAACCGCTCGCAGCAGGATGGCTTCCTGCCCTTCGTCGAGGATGGCACCGTCACGCTGGTGGGCGCCACCACCGAGAATCCGTCCTTCGAACTGAACGCCGCCTTGCTGTCGCGAGCCCAGGTGTTCGTTCTGAACCGGCTGGACGACACGGCGCTGGAAAAGCTGCTGTCGCGGGCGGAGGCGGAGATGGGCCGGCCCCTGCCGCTGGATGCCGATGCGCGCGCCGCGGTGAAGGCGATGGCCGACGGCGACGGCCGATTCTGCCTGAACCTGTGCGAGGAGCTGTTCGCACTGCCCGGCGAGACGGTGCTGGACACCAATGCGCTCGCCGCCACCATCCAGCGCCGCGCCCCGCTGTACGACAAGGCGCAGGAGGGGCATTACAACCTCATCAGCGCCCTGCACAAATCGTTGCGCGGGTCCGACACCGACGCGGCGCTCTACTGGTACAGCCGCATGCTGGACGGCGGGGAGGACCCGCGCTACATCGCCCGGCGCCTGACCCGTTTTGCCGTGGAGGATGTCGGGCTGGCCGATCCCAACGCCCTGACCCAGGCCATCGCGGCGTGGGAGGCCTATGAGCGGCTCGGCAGCCCCGAGGGCGAGCTGGCGCTGGCTCAGCTGGTCATCTATCTGGGGACGGCGCCGAAGTCGAACGCCGGCTATACCGCCTACAAGGCATCGGTGCGCGCGGCGAAGGAGACGGGCTCGCTGATGCCGCCCAAGCATATCCTGAACGCGCCGACCAAGCTGATGAAGACCATCGGCTACGGCAAGGGCTACGAATACGACCACGATACGGCGGAGGGTTTCTCCGGCCAGAACTACTTCCCCGAAGGCATGGCTCGGCGCGAGTTCTACCAGCCGGTGGAACGGGGATTCGAGCGCGACCTGCGCAAGCGGCTGGACTATTGGGCCAAGCTGCGCGAGCGGCGGGGGGAGGAGTAGGGGAGGGTTAAGCGTTTCGCCCCCTCCCTCCCACGCTGGCGCGTGGGTCCCTCCCTCCCCCACCTTCGGTGGGAGAGGGAAAGGTTTGCAATGCGACGCCAGTTCCCTCTCCCTCGAAGAGGGGGAGGGTTAGGGAGGGGGCGAGTGCTTTCGTAAAACAGTGATTTTTGGCGAAAACGTTACGCCGCCATCCCGCCCGACGGTGCCGCCGCGATCAAGCGATAGTGGCTGGTGTCGGCCAGAACCGAGCAGCTCAGGGTCTTCGACACGCCGTCGTCTTCGGTGCTGACGACGCGGGCGTGGGGGATGCCCAGCAGGTTGACCGTCGCCGTCACCCGCCAACCGCGGCCGCCGGCCGTACCGACCGGTTGGAAAACCTGCCCGATCTGGACATGCTTCTTGCTCATGACGGACAAACCCTTCGACGGCCGCCCGCACCCCCTCGATGGGGCCGAGTCGGCCTGTTGCGCAAAACTCAACCCACAGTTAAACGCAGCAACGAGTCGCGATCAACAGGGAAACAGCCGTTCTTCCACCTGATGCGATGATGCAGGCATGATTGTCACGGGGCGGCCAACCGTCAGCAGCCCGATTTCGGCAGCGCCTCGATCTTCTCCAGCACGGCGTTGACGGTGAAATCGCCATAGTCGATCTGCATGGACTCGGCGATGCCGTTCTCCAGCAGGCGCAGGCTCATCTCATATTCCGGCTGCGCCGAATCGCTCTGCAGCGGGAAGAAGGCCATGCGGACCGGCCAGGATTTGCCCACCTTCAGCAGCGGATCCTTGCCGGCTTCCTTCGGCGCGCCCGGCTTGCCGGCGACGGTCGACACCTCCGTCGGCCCCTCCGCATCCGATCCGTCGAAGATGGTGCGGGTGAAGAAGGGCTCGTTCCGCTCGGCATGATCGAGGATCGCCAGCGTGTGGGCGGTGGGGAACATGGTGCCGGCCGGCAGCTCCATCTCCTGCGGTTCCGGCTTGGTGAACTGGGCGGTGCCGGCGCCGTCGGCCTGCAGGTTCGCCTCGCCGCGCACCTCCTCGTCCAGCTCGCCGTTCACCAGCTTGCGGACGTTGAAGCGGTAGCGCATGCCGTTCTTCGCCTCCCACGTCGTGTAGTTGGTGTTCATCGCCATGTCGTCGCCCTCGCTGTAGACGAAGCGCAGCTGGAAGCGCTGTTCCGTCGTCCAGCCATCGCAGGCGTCGGCCCATTCGAACATCATGCGGCCGCGGACGTCGCTGACCTTCGACCCGTTGCGCGCCGATCCCAGCGACATGGCGTAGATCGCCCGGTGCGGCTGGATCTTGGCTGCGACCGCCGCCATGGAGGTGGCGGCCGGCTGTGCCAGGACGGGAGTGGCCGCGAGGAGCGCACCGGCGGTGACGGCGGCGGCGAGGACCGTGCCGACGGTCGCCGGCAGGGCAGAGAGACGGTCGAGCAAGACGGGATCCACAGGTGATTGACGGCTCTGGGTGAAGTATGGGTGTTTTTGCCGCGGTCCGAAAGAGCCGCCACCCTTGATTCCTAATCAATGGAAGGGAACAGCCGGAATGACAAGCCCTGCCGAGACCCCGCTGGACGCCGCCGCCCGTCCCGTGGTGCTGCTGACCCGCCGCCTTCCCGATGCGGTGGAGGCGCGGGCGTCGCGCGATTACCGGGCGATCCTCAACCCCGAAGACCGGGCGTTCAGCGGGGCGGAGATCGCCGCCCGCGCCGCGGAGACCGGGGCCGATGCCGTGCTGTGCTGTGCCGGCGATCGGCTCGACGACGCCGCCATCGCCGCCCTGCCGGAACGGGTGCGGGTGCTGGCGACCTTCTCCGTCGGGACGGACCACATCGACCTGGAGGCGGCGCGCGCCCGCGGCCTGACCGTCACCAACACGCCCGACGTGCTGACCGACGCCACCGCCGACATCGCTCTGCTTCTCCTGCTGGGTGCCGCGCGCCGTGCGTCCGAGGGAGAGCGGATGATCCGGGCGAATGCCTGGACCGGTTGGACCCCGACCCAGCTGATGGGAAGCCATATCGGCGGCAAGCGGCTGGGCATCGTCGGCATGGGCCGCATCGGCCAGGCGGTGGCGGCCCGCGCCCGCGCCTTCGGCATGGCGATCCACTACAGCAACCGCCGCCGCCTGCCCCCGGAACTGGAACTCGGCGCCACCCACCATGCCGACCCGGAGGAGATGCTGGCGGTCTGCGATGTCCTGTCGCTCCACTTCCCTGCCACGGCGGAAACCCGCCATTGGCTGAACGCCCAGCGGATCGAGCGGTTGCCGCCGGGGGCCATTCTGGTCAACACCGCGCGCGGCAGCGTGGTGGACGACGCCGCCGTGATCGACGCGCTGAAGAGGGGACGGCTGGCGGCGGCCGGGCTCGACGTGTTCGAGAACGAACCCAACCTGCATCCCGGCTATCGCGACCTGCCCAACGCCTTCCTGCTTCCGCATCTGGGCAGCGCCACGGTGGAGACCCGCAATGCCATGGGGTTCAAGGCCCTGGACAACATCGACGCGGTGATGGCCGGCCGTCCGGCGCCCGACCGGGTGGTGTGAACCGCCGCCGTGAGGTCGGTGCGACCGCCGCCCGGCAGGGATTTCCTGCCACCAAAGAGCGGCGGTGGGCAGAAGATGCCGGCCGGGTGGGAAAGACGCTCCATACCCGGCCGGTGATCGGCAGGCACAATTCGCCGCCGATCGATAAAATGCTTGGTATCCGCGGGGTCCGTTGGGTTGGCACGATGGTTGCTTGGATGAGGTCGAAGTGTTCCGACCTTCATCAGAGGAGCCGACCCCATGAACGCCATCGTCGCCGCCCTGGACCTGAAGCATCATGCCTCCGACCGTTTCGACGTGCCGGTGGGCTGGTCGCCGGTCGCGCTGGCTTCGCGCGTCGGGCTTCTGCGGGGGACCGAGCGCCAGACGCTGGACGAGACGATCGAACTGCTCGCCGAGGCAAAGGAGACGATCGCCGAGTTGCAGGAGCGCATCGCCTACCTCGAAAGCCTGACGATGACGGACGAGTTGACCGGGCTGCTGAACCGGCGCGGTTTCTACAGCCATTTCCGCCGCGAACTGGCGTCTGCCCGCCGCAACGGGTCCGCCGGCGGCCTGCTGGTCATGATCGACCTGGACGGGTTCAAGGCGATCAACGACACCCACGGCCACGTCGCCGGCGACGCCTATCTGCGGCAGGTCGCGCGCATGATCGTCGGCAATGTCCGCCAGGAGGATGTGGTCGCCCGGCTGGGCGGCGACGAGTTCGCCGTGCTGCTGACCAACACCGACACCGCCAGCGGCCTCGCCCGCGCCCGGCAGTTGGCGGCCATCGCCGACGCCACCCATGTGGAATGGGGTGGGCACAGCCTGCCGGTCCGCTTCTCCGTCGGCACCCAGCCCTATGGCGCCGACGACAGCGAGGACGAGGTGATGCGCCGTGCCGACGCCATGATGTACGGCGCCAAGGGGGCCCGCCGCCGAGACGCCAAGCGGAAGACCAAGCGCGCCGCCTGAGCCGCAACGCCCGTCCCTCGATTGCCCGCACAAAGCCGCCCGCGCCCGACGCTGGCGGCTTTTTCCTGTCCGGACAGGGCGATTGGACGGCGTCAGGGGTGACGTCCATTGGTCAGGTAACGACTATTTAACCGTCGCGACCTATTCAGAAAGGGGGTATACCGGAGTGCGATGCCGCACGGGTACCAGCCGCCCGATGGTCGAATGGCGGGCGCAACCGGGTATCGGATGGCGTGAAGGCGGGGGCCAGACCCAGGGGAGGATGCATGTCAGCGGAGCCGGGCGGTCCAACCTTGGCCGGTGGTAAGCCGACGAAGACCGTCCTCATCGTCGAGGACAACGAGCTGAACATGAAGCTCTTTCATGACCTGCTCGAAGCGCACGGCTACGACACGCTGCAGACCCGCGACGGCATGGATGCGATGCGGCTGGCCCGCCAGCACCATCCCGACCTGATCCTGATGGACATCCAGCTGCCCGAGGTGTCGGGGCTGGAGGTCACCCGCTGGATCAAGGACGATCCCGATCTGAAATCGATCCCTGTCGTGGCCGTCACCGCCTTCGCGATGAAGGGCGACGAGGAAAAGATTCGCCAGGGCGGCTGCGAGGATTATGTGGCGAAGCCCATTTCGGTCGTGAAGTTCCTCGAAACCGTCAAGAAGTTTCTCGGGTAAGTCGGTTTTCTCTGTAGCAATTCTGCAGGAATTTGCCTTTCGATGTCCGCGCGTGTCCTTGTCGTCGATGATGTTCTGCCCAATGTGAAGCTGCTCGCGGCGAAGCTGACGCGCGAGTACTTCAATGTGCTGACGGCGTACAACGGGCCGGACGCGCTGGAGATGGTGCGGCGGGAATCGCCGGACATCGTCCTGCTGGACGTGATGATGCCGGGCATGGACGGGTTCGAGGTGTGCGAGAAGATCCGCTCCGACCCCGCCACGATGCACATCCCCGTCGTGATGGTGACGGCGCTGTCCGACATCGCCGACCGGGTGCGCGGGCTGGAGGCCGGGGCCGACGATTTCCTGACCAAGCCGGTGAACGACATCGCGCTGTTCGCGCGCGTGCGCTCGCTGGTCCGCCTGAAGATGATGATGGACGAATGGCGGCTGCGCGAAAGCACGTCCGGCCAGTTCGGCGTCATCGAGCGCAGCGGCACCATGCTGAGCGAATCCTTCGAGCACGCCACCGTGCTGGTGCTGGAGGATTCCATGCTCGACCTGGAGAAGGTGACGGAGACCCTGCGGCGCGACCACAACACGGTGATGTCGGCCGACACCTGCGCCAAGGCGTTGGAACGCGCGCTGGGAAGCGAACTGGACCTCGTGGTGGTCAGCCTGACCCTGCTGAACGAGGACGGGCTGCGGCTCTGTTCGCAGCTGCGCTCGCACGAGCGGACGCGGCAGGTGCCGATCCTGCTGATGGTGGACGAGGGCGATCTGGGGCAGGTGGCCAAGGGGCTGGAACTCGGCGCCAACGACTACGTCGTCAAGCCGGTCGACCGGAACGAGCTGCTGGCCCGCGCCCGCACCCAGATCCGGCGCAAGCGCTATCAGGAACGGCTGCGCTCCAATTACGAGCAGAGCCTGTCTATGGCGCTGACCGACAGCCTGACCGGCGTCTTCAACCGCCGCTATGTCAACGCCCATCTGCCGCGGCTGCTGGAACGCGCCATCGACAGCCACAAGCCGGTGTCGGTGCTGATGTTCGACATCGACCACTTCAAGGTCGTCAACGACACCTACGGCCACGCCATCGGCGACGAGGTGCTGCGCGAGGTGTCGGCGCGCGCCAGCCGCAACCTGCGCACCTTCGACCTCGTCGCCCGGCTGGGTGGTGAGGAGTTCGTCGTCATCCTGCCGGACACCGACGGAGAGGCTGCGCTGATCGTCGCCGAGCGCCTGCGCTCGCGCATCGCCGACACCCCCTTCGCCGTGTCGGCCGACCGCGGCGAGATCAACGTGACCGTCTCCATCGGCATCTCCATCGGCGGCCGACTGGGCGACACGGCCGAGGGCCTCATCCGCCGCGCCGACGAGGCGCTGTACGAGGCGAAGCGGTCCGGCCGCAACTGCGTCATCGCCGACGCGCGCGCCGATCAGGTGGAGGGGTAGGGCGGGGCGGAATTTCCCGGCCCTTGTCGTTCGTGCTGCGCCGCACCATCTGGCAAAGCCGTTCCTTCCTTCGCCGCCTCCACCACCACCATGCACGGGGTCCCGATGTTCGCCACCGCCAGCGGCGCCATCACCCATCTGGGCAGCAGCAGCCTTCTCGTCCCGCTTTCCGCCCTCTACGCCACCGCCCTCTGGCGGCACCATTCGGCGCCGCTGGCGCTGCGCTGGCTGCTGGCGCTGTCGCTCTGCCTCGGTGTCATGGTGGTGCTGAAGCTGGTGGGGCATGGCTGCGGCCTGCCGGACTTTCCGCTGTTCCCCTCGCTGTTCGCCGGCGACCGTTTCGTCAGCCCCAGCGGGCACGCCGCCTTCGCTACCGTCTTCTACGGTTCCGTGGCTGCACTGGCCGCGCGAGACGCCCGCTCCGTCTGGCTCAGGATCGGCCTGCCTTTGGCGGCGGTGGCCCTGGTGCTGGCCATCGGCGCGTCCCGTGTCGCGGTATCGGCCCATTCGGGGGCGGAGGTGGTGGCCGGGCTGCTGATCGGCGGCCTGTCGGTCCTGCTGTTCCTGTGGACCAGCCGGAAGGACGGCGCGCCGCGCCTGCGCGTCTCGCCCTGGCTATTGGGGGCTCTCGCGCTCGGGCTCGCCCTGCTGGTCCATGCCGGCGACCCGTCCTTCGTCGAGGGGACCATCCGCCGCGTGGCCTACCATTTCGGCAGCGGCGCCGGACTGTGCGAACTCGCCGGCCGGGTCTTCCCCGGTGCCCGCGGATAAACCACCAATCGGGATGAAGCCGGCGGCGTCCTGTGGTATGACGGGCGGTCGCGCGTGACCCGGAGGCTTGAGCCCCCGGAAGCCTGACACCCCTGCAAGCTTGAGCCAGGGGCTTGCGTCCCGCCGCGCAAGGTCCTATACCGACGCCCCGTTTCCGTTCCGTTCCGGCCAGGTCACTTCCGCACCGCATGTCGCTATTCGATGCCCTGCCGCGTGGCCCTTCGGGTGGCGCCGCCGTCCCCTTCGCCCAGGAGGACCTGACGCGCGTCTTCGATGCCAAGACGCTGCAGCGCGGCCGCACGCTGATGATGACCGGTGCGGCGACGCTGGGGCCTCCCGGCGGCGACCGGATCGAGGCGGAGGTCAGCGACCTCGGCCGCCGCCTGTCGGTGACGGTGACTCCGGTGCAGGGCAAGCGCAGCGTCGTGCTGGAGCGGACCTGCAGCTGCGGACGCAACGCCTGCGCCCATATGGCCGCGGCGGCGATGCTGGCGCTGGAAAGCCGCCCGGAATGGCGCCGCGCCTCCCTGTTCGACGTCGCCGACGTGAAGGCGCCGATCGCGCCGCCCCCGCCACCGCCCCCGATCCCATCCCCGATTCCATCTCCGGTGGCCGCGCCGGCAAGCCTTTCGCCGGCTCCCCAGCCGAAGCCGCCCGCGCCGCCCGTGCCCCCAGCACCGAAGACCCCGCTGTCGCTGGTCCGCCCGCCGGTTCCGCCGCCGATCCGCACCATCGCGCCGCCTCCGCCGGCCCCGCCGAAGCCGGAGCCGGTGCGCAGCCTGCGCTGGACCCTGGAGCCAGGGCAGGGCGATGTCGCCTGCTACATCCTGGCGGAGTTCGTGGCGGAGGGATCGGCCGACAGCAGCCCCGCCACCCCGCGCGACGTGCTGGCGAAGGCGCCGCGCTCGCTCGACGCCGACGCCGACCGTGCCATCGCCCGCCTGCTCGGCGGCGGCGGGACCGAGCGCACGCCCGTCGCCAAGAGCCGGGGAGAGGCGGTGGACCGCCTGCTGCGCCGCCTGCTCTCCACCGGGCGGCTGCGCTGGCGTGATGGCACCCCGCTGGCCGAGGCGCCGGGCCGCACCGTCCGGACCTTCCGTGACCCCGCCACCCGCAAGTTGCGCCCGACCGGCCTGCCCGAACGCAGTGTTCTGGTGAAGGGCCAGACCTATTGGTGCGTCGACAGCGCCACCGGCACCGTCTTTCCGGTCGATCTGCAGGTGGTCGAGGTGCCGAAGGCCAAGCCGGTGCCGGCCGCCCCGGTGCCGCCGCCGGTTCCGTCCAAAGCGACGCCGTCCCGCCTGTTCGGCCCGTCGCGCGGCGGTCCCTCGAAACCGGGGGCGGCCTCGATGCCGCGCATCACCCCGCCGCCGTCGATGCCGGGTTCCAGTTTCCGCGACACCGGCATTCCCGGCGTGCGCAGCGGAGCCGCCGATGCCGCGGCCATCGTCGAGCGGTCGCCGCGCATCATCGCGCGGCTGGGCCGCGTGGTGACGCCGGCCGACGGGCTGGTCGACGTGCTGCGCCTGTCCTTCGACTATGGCGAACCCGGCCGCCCGGTGGAGATCGAGCCCGACGACCAGCGCCAGTTCGCCCGCTACGAGGATGATTTCGGCGACGTCACCTTCGTCCGCCGCGACAAGGCCGACGAGCAGGCGGCGCTGGACCGTCTGTCCGGCCTCGGCTTCGCCCAGGCGCGGATCGAGCCGCCGAAGGGTGCGCTGAACGCCCGCGGCTCGCGCGTCCACTGGCTGACCGGCCGCGACGTGGAGGAGCGCTGGCAGCATTTCCTCACCACCGAGGTTCCGGCCCTGACCAAGGCCGGCTGGGTCATGGAGGTCGGCGCCGATTTCGGCACCAAGGTGATCGAGCCGGGGGCCGAGGTGGAGGTCGCGGTGCGCGACGCCGGCGACGGCTGGTTCGACCTGGATGTCGGCGTTGAGATCGACGGCGAACGCCAGCCGCTTCTGCCCATCCTGGCCCGGCTGGTGGAGAAGGGCGGCCTGTCGACCACCCGCATCATCGACGGCCGCGCCCATATCGTGCTGGACGACGGCAACGTCCTGGCCCTGCCGGCCGAGCGGATCGAGCGGCTGCTCAGCGTTCTCGAAGCGATGCTTGACAGCGGGCGCAGCAGCGGCGACCGGCTGAAGGTGCCGCTGGCCGAGGCCGACTCCCTGCTGGACATCGACGACCTGATCGCCCGGCGCGGCGACGAGACGGCGCAGATCGACGGCTATCTCCAGCGCCTGCGCGCCGACGAGATGCCCGGCGACATGACGCCGCCGCCGGGCTTCAAGGGCGAGCTGCGCGATTACCAGCGCGCCGGCCTCGCCTGGATGCAGAGCCTGCGCGCCAACAACGTCGCCGGCATCCTTGCCGACGACATGGGGCTGGGCAAGACCGCCCAGACGCTGGCCCATATCGCGATGGAGGAGCATGAGGGGCGGCTGACCGAGCCCTGCATGGTGGTGGTGCCGACCAGCCTCGTACCCAATTGGGTGGCGGAATCGGAACGCTTCACCCCGCATCTGCGGGTGGTGGTGCTGCATGGCGTCGACCGTCACGGCAAGCTGGCCGACATCGACCGCGCCCACATTGTCGTGACCACCTATGGCGTGGTGGCGCGCGATATCGACCTGCTGAAGCGCCTGACCTGGCACATGATCGTTCTGGACGAGGCGCAGGCGATCAAGAACCCCGACGGCAAGGCGACCCGCGCGGTTGCGGCGCTGCCGGCGCGGCACCGGCTCTGCCTGTCCGGCACGCCGGTGGAGAACAATCTGGGCGAGCTGTGGAGCCAGTTCGCCTTCCTGATGCCGGGGCTGCTGGGCGACCGCAAGGATTTCGGCAAGCGTTATCGCGTCCCCATCGAAAAGCGTGGCGACAACACCCGCGCCAACCTGCTGATGCGCCGCATCCGCCCCTTCCTGCTCCGCCGCACCAAGGAGGCGGTGGCGAAGGAGCTTCCGCCGAAGACCGAGGTGGTGGTGCGCATCGACCTCGACCGCGACCAGCGCGACCTGTACGAGACCATCCGCCTGTCGGTGAACGAGACGGTGCGTGCGGCGCTGGCCGCCAGCGGCAAGGGGCTGGGCCAGAACGCCATCGCGGTGATCGACGCGCTGCTGAAGCTGCGTCAGGTCTGCTGCGACCCGCGCCTGCTGAAATCCATCGCCGCGCTGGGCGGCAAGGCGCGGTCGAGCGCCAAGCTCGACGCCCTGACCGAGATGGTGAAGGAGATGGTGCCGGAAGGCCGGCGCATCCTGATCTTCTCGCAGTTCACCACCATGCTCGACCTGATCAAGCTGGAGCTGGAGAAGGCCGCCATCCCCTATGTCGAGCTGACCGGCCGCACGCTGGACCGCGCCCTGCCGGTGAACCGCTTCCAGAACCGCGAGGTCCCGGTCTTCCTGATCAGCCTGAAGGCCGGCGGCCGCGGCCTGAACCTGACCGCCGCCGACACGGTGATCCATTACGATCCCTGGTGGAACCCGGCCGCCGAGGATCAGGCGACCGACCGCGCCTATCGCATCGGCCAGGACAAGCCGGTCTTCGTCTACAAGCTGATCGCCGCCAACACGGTGGAGGAGCGCATCCTCGATCTCCAGCGCCGCAAGGGCAGCCTGTCCGCCGCCACCATCGAGGGCAAGGGGCTGGTCAGCGCGCTCGACGGCGGCGACATCGACTATCTGCTCGGCGACGGGGAGGAGGAGTAATAGGCGTCAGCGCGGCCGCTGGGCGGCCAGCATGCTGGCGACCGACGCCCCGGTCCTGCCGGCGCGCTCGCCGATGGCGGTCAGTGTCTCGCCCGGCGCCGCCTCGATGTTCGCGGCCTTCAGCACTTCCACCGCCTTGTCCGGCGTCATGCCCAGGGCCGGCGCCGCCGCTTCCAGCCGGGCGGCGGACAGCGCGCCGAACACCGCGCCCGGATTGGCCCCGCCGCCGCCGGTGGTGCCGGTCATGCCGGTGAAGACCACCGAGACGATGATGCTGGTGACGAAGGCCGCCTGCGCCGCATGGCGCTTGAGATATCCCATGAAGGCGCGCCAGTTCTTTACCAGATGCCAGAGCGCAATGGCGGAAAACACCACGCTCAGCCATTCGTGGGAGAAGCGCACCAGCCCGGCGTTCCAATGCAGAAGCAGCATGATGCCGGTCACGGTGGACACGACGAAGGTGACGATGGTGACGGGGGTCACAACGTCGCGGGTCATGGTCTTGGAGATTGACATCGTCATGGCAGTCGCCCCTGAAACATTGTTGTTCTTGGTGAGCGACCATGATCGCGCGCGACTGTAACTGGACAATATCCAGCAGGGTGCGGCTGTGTAACAGTGTGTAACGCGCCGGCCGGCATGTTATCGGCCGTGTCGCCCGTCATTGTCCGCGATGTGTTTGGGGAGTGTCATGGCCTCGATTCAGGAAGCCTTGCGGGTCGCCGTCGACCATCACGGGGCCGGGCGGCTGCGGGAGGCGGAAATCCTTTATGGCCGCATCCTCGACGCCGCCCCCGAAACACACGCCGCATCCCATCTGCTGGGCATGCTGCTGGCGCAGACCGGCCGGCTGGAGCAAGCGGCCCCGCATATCGCCGATGCGGTGCGGGGCAGGCCGGAGGTGGCCGATTACCACCGCGATCTCGGCAAGGTCCATCAGGCGCTCGGGCAACCGGCGGAAGCCATGGTCAGCCACCGCCGCGCCGCCGTCCTGCAGCCCGACGATGCTGCGGTCCTGGCTCTTCTCGGCGTGACGGCGCAGATGACGGGCGACACCGGCGCCGCCATCGACGCGCTGGGCCGGGCGTTGACGCTCGACCGGCAGGACGGCGAGACCCGGCAGCGCCTGTCCCTGCTTCTGGAATTGCGCGGCCTCGACCATCTGGAAGGGCGGCGGGCGGAACTGGCGGTCGCCGACCTGTCGCGCTTGATCGACGTGGAACCGCCGACGGCGGAGCGGATGTTCCAACTCGGCAACGCCCTCTCCCGCGCCGGACGGGCGGACGATGCGCAGTCCCGCTACCGGCAGGCACTGGTTCTGCAGCCCGACCATGTCGGGGCTGTCTTCAACCTCGGCGTCCTGACCCGGCAGGCGGGGGGACTGGATCTGGCGGCGCTGGAACAGGCGGCGGCCATCCTGGGCAGGGCGGTGGCGCTGGCGCCCGATTTTCTCGACGCGCGTGAGAACCTCGCCATCCTTCTCTTCCAGTCCTATCGGGAGGCGGAGGCTCTGGCCGAGGGCGACAGGCTCCTGACGATGAAAAAGCGGATCGCGGTGCAGGAGGGCGCGGCGCTGGCTTTGCCGCCGCTTCGCGGCCGCCCGGCCGCTCCGGAGCGGCGCATCCGCAATGTGGTGGCCTTCAGCCTGTGGGGGACGGCCGACATCTACCGCCGTGGTGCGGTGGAGAATGCCCGGCTGGTGCGGTCGGTCTATCCCGGCTGGACCTGCCGGATTTACCACGACGACAGCGTGCCGCCGGAGATTCTGGCGGAGCTGGACGAACTGGGCGCGGAACGGGTGGTGATGCCGCCCGGCAGCGGCCCGGTCATTGGCCTCTACTGGCGCTTCCTGGCCTCCGACGATCCGAACGTCCGCCGTTTCGTCTGCCGCGATTGCGATTCGCGCGTCGGTCCGCGCGAGCGGGCGGCGGTGGAGGCGTGGATCGCCTCGGGCAAGCCCTTCCACGTCATGCGCGACCACCCGCTGCACAGCGAACTGATGCTGGCGGGCATGTGGGGCGGGACCGCCGGCCTTTTGCCGCCGCTGGAACCGCTGATCGAACGCTTCGCTGCGGCGGAGGCCGATCGCTGGCAGGACCAGCGCTTCCTCCGCTCCCACCTGTGGCCGCTGATCGCCGATGCGTGTCTTGTCCATGACAGCCACCAGCCGTCCCATGGGGTTTCGTTCCCCGAGCATCCCGGCGACCCGGCGGAGCATGCAGTCGGCCGGCGCGTGATGGGGTAGTCTGCGGTCCCGCCGCAACAATCCTGTCCAAGACGACCGCCGCGCCCGCCTGTTAGACTGCGGCATGGACCAGCAATCCGCACTCTTCGAGACGCCGGCCGCCGGCGGCGACTTCGCCCGGCTGTGGCGGGAGGCGCGCTTCGACGGCATGGAATGCCTGAACGCCCGCTTCCAGCGCCACAGCTACGCGCCGCACACGCACGAGACCTATGTGGTCGGCGTCATCACCGCCGGGACCGAGCTGTACCGCTGCCGCGGTGCCGAACGGGTGGCGCGGGCCGGGCAGGTGGTGGTGCTCGACCCGGAGGTTCTGCATGACGGGCGGCCGGCCGAGGACGGCTATGCCTACCGCATGTTCTACCCGTCGGTGGCCCTGTTCGAACAGGCGATGGCCGACGCGCTCGGCCGGCCGGTCGCACCGCATTTCGCGGCCACCGAACTGGACGACCTGGAACTGTTCCAGGCCCTGCGCGGCCTGCACCATGGGCTGGAGGGGCCGAATCGCGAACCCTTGCGCACCGATACCGATGCGCTGCGCGCCTTCACCGCGCTGGCCCTGCGCCACGGCGACCTGAGTGCGCGCCCGCGCGAGGCGGGACGGGAGCCGGCGGCGGTCCGCCGTGCGCGGGAATTCTTGGATGCCCATCTCGACAGCCCGGTCGAACTGGCCGATCTGGCGGAGGCGGCCGGGCTTAGCCGGTTCCACCTGCTGCGCGTCTTTCGGGCGGCGGTGGGGACGACCCCGCATGGCTATCTGACCGACCGGCGGGTCGCGCAGGCCAAGCGGCTGCTCGCCGGGCCGCTGCCGCTAGCCGACGTGGCGCTGGCCTGCGGCTTCTGCGATCAGGCGCATTTCAACCGGGTGTTCAAGGGGCGGGTCGGCGTCTCTCCCGGCCAATACCGGCGCGGCAGCAATCCCGTCCAAGACGCGCGCGCCTCGGCCGCCTAGCTTGCCGCCCATGAGCAAGCATATGGCACACTTATGAGCACGGACAGCATCACCATCCCGGCATCCCCGCGACAGGAGTTCGCGGCGGGTGTCGTCCATTCCCTGCCCATCGTGGCGGGCGCCGTTCCCTTCGGCTTCCTGCTTGGCAGCCTCGCCGCCAAGGCCGGGCTGTCGGCTCTGGACATGGGGCTGATGAGCGCGCTGGTCTTCGCCGGCAGCTCCCAGTTCGTCGCGGTCGAACTGCTGGACAAAAATGGGAGCGGGGGCAGCGCCGGGCTGGCCGTGGTCGGGGCCATCCTGCTGGTCAACCTGCGCCACCTGCTGATGGGGGCGACGCTGGAACCGCGTTTCCGCGGCATCCCGCGGGCACGGGCCGGTCTGGCGCTGTTCTTCATGACCGACGAGCAATGGGCGCTGGCGCTGCGCCGTGGGCCGGAACTGACGCTGGCCTACTGGTACGGGGTGGCGGCGACGCTCTATCTGGCATGGCTCGCCAGCACGGTGGCCGGCACGCTGGCCGGGGCGCTGATCGCCGACCCGAACGCCTGGGGGCTGGATTTCACCTTCATCGCCGTCTTCCTCTGCCTGCTCGCCGGATTCTGGCGAGGCGTCGGCTCGCTGCCGCCCTGGCTGGCGAGCGCCGCCGCCGCGCTGGCCGTCCATGCGCTGTCGCCCGGCGGCACCTGGCACATCATCGCCGGCGCGTTGGCCGGCGGCGCCGTCGCTGCCGTTCAAGCCAAGTGGCAGGGGAGGGCGAGCGATGCTTGAGTCGCTGCATCTGGACTGGAGCCTCCTCGCCATCGTGCTGGGCGGGGCGCTGGTCACCTGGATGACCCGGATCGGCGGGCCGTGGCTGATCGCGCGGGTGCGCCTCGGCCCGGTGGCCAATGCGGCGCTGGAAGCCACGCCGGGTGCGGTGCTGGTGGCGCTGGTGGCGCCCGCCGCCCTGTCGCGCCCGTCCGATGCGCTGGCCGCCGCCTTCGTCTGCCTGATCGCCCGCCGTGTGCCGATGGTGGTGGCGGTGGCGGCCGGCGTGGTCGCCGTCGTGCTGCTGCGCCGCCTGCTGTAGCGACTGTTGCAAACTGCCGTCTGGTGAAGCGCGCGGGGGATGCCTATAAGTCGGGAATGACCGACCCGACCTCCGCCCCTGCCGCCGCCGCCGCGCCCGCCGCCTTCGACCCGCACGCCCTGCCGCCGCTGCGCGACGTGATCGCGCGCTTCGGGCTGGAGGCGCGCAAGTCGCTGGGTCAGAACTTCCTGCTCGACCTGAACCTGACGGGGCGGATCGCCCGCTCGGCCAACCTGCCGGCCGGCACCACCGCCATCGAGGTCGGTCCCGGTCCCGGCGGCCTGACCCGCGCGCTCCTGGCGACCAACGCGGTGAAGGTCATCGCCATCGAACGCGACCGCCGCTTCATCGAGGCGCTGCAGGACGTGATCGAGGCATCCCAGGGCCGGCTATCCATCGTCGAGGCCGATGCCCTGACGGTGGACCCGGAGGACCTCGCCCCCGCCCCGCGCGCCATCGTCGCCAACCTGCCCTACAATGTCGCGACACCGCTTCTGCTGGGCTGGCTGGCGCGGATCGAGGCCTATGTCAGCCTGACCCTGATGTTCCAGAAGGAGGTCGCAGACCGGCTGGTGGCGAAGCCCGGCAGCAAGGCCTATGGCCGGCTGTCGGTCATCACGCAATGGCGTTCCGACGCCCGCGTGCTGTTCAACCTGCCGCCGCGGGCCTTCACCCCGCCGCCGAAGGTCGAATCGACGGTCGTCCATCTGACCCCGCGCGCCAACCCGGAGCCGGCCGACTGGCGCGCGCTGGAACAGGTCACCGCCGCCGCCTTCGGCCAGCGCCGCAAGATGCTGCGCCAGAGCCTGAAGTCGCTGGGCAACGCCGAAGCCCTGCTGGATGAGACCGGCCTCGCCCCGACCGCGCGGGCGGAGGAGATCGACGTCGCCGGCTTTGCCGCACTTGCCCGCGCCTTCCGTGCCCGCCATCCGCTGGAGCCACCGTCGGAGAGGACTGAATGATCAGGGTCACGCCCCGCATCAGCCTGGACGAAAACGAACTGCAGGAGGAGTTCGTCCGCGCCTCCGGCCCCGGCGGCCAGCACGTCAACAAGACGGAGACGGCGGTCCAACTGCGCTTCGACGTGAGGCGCTCGCCGAACCTGCCCGATCCGGTGCGCTATCGGCTGGAGCGGCTCGCCGGCTCCCGCCTGACCCAGGACGGCGTGCTGATCCTGGTCGCCGACCGCCACCGCTCGCAAATCCGCAACCGGGAAGACGCCCGCGAGCGCCTGATCGACCTGATCCGCGACGCCGCGGCCCCGCCACCGCCGCCCCGCCGCCCGACCAAGCCGACCAAGGGCTCCAAGGAGCGGCGTCTGGAAGGGAAGGCCAAGCGGTCGGAGGTGAAGAAGATGCGCGGGAACGTTAACGACTGAGCGGTCCCGATCTAGAGAGCCATTTTCATCTCGACATCGTCATAGTCGACCCGTAATCCGTCCTGATCGTCGATCAGACCGGCCTCGACCAACGCGGTCACGTCCATGTGGACGTTGCGGTAATCGCGGCCCAGCGCCCCGGCCAGCGCCCGGATGCTGGCGGTCGGCGTACGGTGCAGGTAACGGAGGATTTCGAGCCGTTTCGGCGTCAGGATCCTGGCCATTCCCTCGAAAGACTCGAAGGTGATGTGGTGTTCCCTAATGGTCTCTCCGGCCTCATGACGGCGGAGCGCATCCTTGATCGCAGCCGCTTCGGCCTGGAGATCGACACCGATGTGGATCTGAAGCGTGGTCATAACCTACCCTCTCTAACCGCGGCGACTTCGGTGAAGAACTGGTCGATCAACTGCTCGATGGTTTCGAACCGAACTGGCGATTCCTGACCTCGAATGTGTTTGTGGTCGCCTTTGCCCTTCTCATTGTCGTATCCGACGATCCGTTCGCCGTCCTTGCCGTAGAACAGGCTGTATTTGTACCGGTGTTCCGATGGCGGCACCGGAACCGCGACTGACCAGACCCGCACCTGGACAATGCTTCCGTCGTCGTAGACGGTCTTGCGGGATAGGAGGAGCGCGGCTTTGTGCATGCATCAATATAAGCCGTCCCTGCGATGTGGTGAAGCCACATATGGCAAGCTACCACATCGGACTATGCGCCGCCCTGCAGTCGCTGAAGAAACCGGCGCTCCAAAGCAGGCAGACATGCCCGCCATGAGGCAGGCGCATTGGACGGTTCAACCATCCCGTGCCAGCCTTTGCTCTTCGCTTGCCCGTGAAACATTCCCCCGTGAGGACAAATCCGGGGCCGGAGACGTTCGATGAGTCATCCATCCGCCAGCGCCGCCCTGCCGTCGCCGACCTCGGCCCGTCTGTCGGTCGGCTTCGCCTGGGTCGGGCATACGCTGATGCACATCGTGTCGGCGTTGTTCCTCACCATCGTGCTGGCGCTGGAAACCGAATGGAAGCTCTCCTATGACGAACTGATCCGGCTGTGGACGCTGGGCGCCTTCATGATCGGGCTGGGGGCGCCGCTGGCCGGCTGGCTGGGCGACCGCTGGAGTTCGGCCGGCATGATGGCGGTCTTCTACCTGATGACCGGAGGCGGGGCGGTGATGGCCGGGCTGTCGGACGGTCCGGAGATGCTGATGTGGTCGCTGGCCCTGCTGGGGCTGGGGGCGTCGATCTACCACCCCGTCGGCATGGCCTGGATGATGGCGAATGCCGAGAATCGCGGCAAGGCGATGGGCTGGCTCGGCCTGTTCGGCACCTTCGGGGTCGCCACCGCCGCCATCGTCGCCGGCAGCCTGACGGAATGGCTGAACTGGCGCATGGCCTTCATCATCCCCGGCGCCATCTGCCTCGTGATGGGTGCCGCCCTGGCCCTGCTGATCATGAGCGGCATCGTCCAGGACCGTCACGCCGACGTGAAGCCGCAGCCCAAGCCCTCGCGCGGCGACGTGGTGCGCGCCTTCTTCGTGCTGTCGCTGACCATGGTCTGCGCCGGGCTGATCTTCAACGCCATGCAGGTCGTGCTGCCCAAGCTGTTCGAGGCGCGGCTGGGGGGCTGGCTCGGCACCGGTACACTGGGGGTCGGCGGGCTGGTGACGGCGGTCTATCTGATCGCGGCCCTGCCGCAGATGATCGGCGGCGTGCTGGCCGACCGCCATTCGCTGAAGCGGGTCTATATGCTCTGCCTGCTGGTCCAGATTCCGATGATGGCCGCGGTGTCCGTCCTGGCAGACCTGCCGCTGGTGGCCGCCGCCGCTTTCGTGGTCATCGCCTCGCAGACGCAGATCCCGGCGGAGAACATGCTGCTGGCCCGCTACACCCCGGACAAGCACCGCGGGCTGGCCTTCGGCGCCAAATACATCCTGTCCTTCGGCGCAGGCCCGCTGGCGGTTCAACTGGTCGCCTGGGTGTACGAGCGCACAGGCGAGTTCACCATGCTCTACCTGACCCTGTCGGCGCTGGCCGCCCTGGCCTTCGCCGCCGCCCTTCTGCTGCCCGACGACCGCCGCAAGGCCGAACCGGTGGCGGAGCCGCTGCCGGCGGCGGAGTGATCCGCCGCCGGATTGAGGGGCTTTACCCCAGCGTCTTGTTCAGCGCCTGGTCGAGGTCGGCGATGATGTCCTCCGGCGTCTCCAGCCCGATGGACAGGCGGAGCACGTCGGGGCCGGCGCCGGCCGACGCCTGGGCTTCCGCCGACAGCTGGCGGTGGGTGGTCGAGGATGGGTGGATGATCAGCGACCGGGCATCGCCGATGTTGGCGAGGTGGCTGAACAGCTCCACGCTCTCCACCACCTTCACGCCGGCCTCGAAGCCGCCCTTGACGCCGAAGGTCAGCACCGCACCGGCGCCGCGCGGCAGGTACTTCTGCGCGAGCGCGTGGTACTTCGACGACTCAAGCCCGGCATAGCTGACCCAGCCGACCGCCGGATGGCTTTCCAGGAACTGCGCCACCTTCAGCGCGCTGTCGGCATGGCGCTGCATGCGCAGCGGCAGGGTCTCGATGCCGTTCAGCGTCAGGAAGGCGTTCATCGGCGCCTGGCTCGGCCCCAGGTCGCGCAGGCCCACGGCATGGCCGTGGATGGTGAAGGCCAGATGGCCGAAGGTCTCGTGGAAGCGCAGGCCGTGATAGCCGGGATCGGGTTCGCTCAGCGCCGGGAACTTGCCGGACTTGCTCCAGTCGAACTTGCCGCTGTCCACCACCACGCCGCCGACCGAGGTGCCGTTGCCGGACAGGAACTTGGTGGTGGAATGCACCACCAGCGTGGCGCCCCACTGGATCGGGTTGATCAGGTAGGGGGTGGCCAGCGTGTTGTCGACGATCAGCGGAATGCCGGCGTCGTCGGCGATCTTCGCGATGGCCTCGATGTCCGTCACCACGCCGCCGGGGTTGGCGAGGCTTTCGACGAAGATCGCCTTGGTCTTTTCGGTCAGCGCCGCCTTCACGGTGTCGACGGTGTCGGTGTCGACGAAGCTCGGCTGCCAGCCGAAGGCGCGCGGGAAGCTGATGCCGAGCTGGTTCAGCGAACCGCCATAGAGCTTCTTCGACGCGACGATGTGGTCGCCGGGCGCCATCAGCGGGAACAGCGCCAGCAACTGCGCCGCATGGCCGGACGAGGTCGCGGTGGCGCCGGCGCCGCCTTCCAGGTTCGCCAGCCGCTCTTCCAGAACCGCAACCGTCGGGTTGGTCAGGCGGGAATAGATGAAGCCGACCTTCTGCAGGTTGAACAGCGAGGCGGCGTCGTCGACATTCTCGAAGACGAAGCTGGTGGTCTGGTAGATCGGCGTCTGCCGCGCGCCCGTCGCCGGGTCGGGAGCGGCGCCGGCATGGATGGCGCGGGTCTCGAAGCCGAAGCTCTTCTGCTCAGTCATCTGCGTGATTCCCCCAAATTTTCAGATCAGCTTTTTGAACGATTTCGTCGGCGCCATGCGGCGCGTCACCAGCACGTTGGAATTGACCCCGATCCGGCCGATCTCGCCGTAGAGGCGCTGGATTTCCATCTTCGGGCAGCGGTCCATCACCACGGTCAGTCCGGCGGCCTGTGCCCGCGCCGCCGCCTCGTCGTTGCGGACGCCCAGCTGCATCCAAACCACCTTGGCCCCGGCGGCGATCGCCTCGTCCGTCACCCCGCCGGCGGCGGCGGAGTTGCGGAAGACGTCGACCATGTCCGGCGGCTCCGGCAGATCCTGAAGGCTGGCGTAGACGGGCAGGCCGAGAATGGTCTGGCCGGCCATCTTCGGGTTGACCGGGATGACCTGATAGCCCTTGTCGCGCAGGTACTTCATCACGAAGAAGCTGGCCTTCACCGGGTCGGCGCTGGCGCCCACCACGGCGATGCTCTTGGCGCTTTCCAGGATGCCGCGCAGGAAGGCGTCGGTGTAGTCGGCGGGCTCCGTGATCTTTTGCCCGCCCGTCTTGGGATCGGTCATCGGCCGCACCAGACCGGCGTGCGCTTGCCCAGGAAGGCGTCGATGCCCTCGGCGGCATCCTGCGCCATCATGTTCTCGGTCATCACCTTGGCCGCATAGGCGTAGGCGCCCTCCGCATCCAGATCGATCTGGCGGTAGAAGGCCTCCTTGCCGGTGGCGAGAGTCAGCGGCGATTTGGACGCGATCTTCGCCGCGACGCTGTCCACCACCTCGTCCAGTTGGTCGGTCGGCACCGCGCGGTTGACGAGGCCGATGCGCTCCGCCTCTTCCGCGTCGATCAGGTCGCCCAGCAGCAGCATCTCCATCGCCGCCTTGCGCCCGACCGCGCGGGTCAGCGCCACCATCGGCGTGGAGCAGAACAGCCCGATATTCACCCCCGGCGTCGCAAAGCGCGCCTCCTCCTCGCAATAGGCGAGGTCGCAGGTGGCCACCAGCTGGCAGCCGGCGGCGGTTGCCACCCCGCGGACCTTGCCGATCACCGGCTGGCGGACGCGGTTGATCGTCAGCATCAGGCGGGAGCACTGGGTGAACAGCGCCTCGTACAGCTCGCGCGACGGGGCGGCGCGCATCTCCTTCAGGTCATGCCCGGCGCAGAAGGCGCCGCCGGCCCCCGCCAGAACCACGGCGCGCACGGAGCGGTCCTCATGAATGGCGTCCAGCGCGTCCTGCAACGCCGCCATCAGCCCCACCGACAGGGCGTTGCGCGCCTTCGGCCGGTTCAGCGTCAGCGTGGCGATCCCATCGCGGTCCTCTCGCAGGACCAGCGGGGCGTGGGGATCGTGTGTTGAAACCGCGGCGCTCATGGTCGTTGTCCTCCCGTATTCCTTTGGTTGCGCACCGCCGGCAGCTTAGCGCGCCGGGCCTGCGGGCGACACGGGGAACCTGCAGGGCAGGGACAATGAGACGACAGGTGGAGAAGGAATTCAACGGGTAATTTTGCTATAACTCCTCAAAAAGCTACTATATTAATAGGGAATATGTCTGGGCAACGCGGTGCGGACCGATGTCCGGCCTGGGCGTCAGCGATGGTCAGACCGAGAAGTGAAGCCGTCCGGCGATGTAGCTCAGGCGGGTCTCGACCATGTCGCCAGCCCGGACCCGCCGGTCGATCGTCAGGAATTGCAAAGCCTGCTGCCAGTGGCGCGACTCCGAACCCGGAGCGGTGGACAGCACCGTGTCGTCGTCGATGTGCAGTTCGAACCAGAAGGCGATGGCGTGCAAGGCACCGTCGGCGGCAATGGAGAGGCGGGCGGACCCGACCGGACCATGCGCGGGTGGATTGCGCAGGTCGATCCAGCAGACATCGGTCGCCGGCCCCAGCGGCCGGTGCGGCAGATCGTTCAACGCCAGGACCATGTAGGAGGGGTTGCGATACGCCTCCAGCCGCGACAGGTCGAATCCGGCGATGGTGCCGACCGGGTTTGCGCTTCGCAAGCCGGGGCATTCGATCGGCATCGCCTTGATGACCGCGCCTCGCGGCAGGATCACGGCATTGGGCTTCACCAGGGCGCGCGCGGCCTTGGCCACGCTTGCCGCCGCTCCTTCGCCCAGCAGTCCGGCGTCGAGGATTTCTGAGATCAGCAGATCGGCCGGTTCGGGAAGATCGATCCCGACGCGCAGTTCCGACGACCGCTTGTTGATGACGGTGATCCGGTCCGACAAGCCGTTGTCGGACACGATTCCCCTCGCAAGCTCCGCCAGCGGTCGCGACAGTTCGCAGCTGTAGACATGGGCGGCGCCGGCCCGGGCGGCCATCAGGGCGAGCAGGCCCGCACCGGTGCCGATCTCCAGGACGATCATGCCGGGCTTCACGGCTGAGTCGATCGCCCGCTGATAGGCGGCATTGCGCGCCTGATCCGCCAGCATGGTGAAATGCCAGGCGGGAAATTGTCTGCCAAGCACAAGGCGCAGATCGAGTTGGGCTGCCTGGAAGGAAGGCTTGACGGCCAGCGCCCGGCGGTATCCCGCGGTTGCCGCATCCATCCGGTGCCGGTCCTTCTCGACGGACGCGAGGCTGTACCATGCCTCGGCATCGCCCGGCGTCAGCGCGAGGGCCCGGCGGTAGCCTGCGGACGCGGTCTCCAGGCTGCCCGATTCGTGATGAAGGCCGGCGCGGTTGAAATGGGCTTCTGCCAGATCCGGAACTTTGCGGACCAACCTGTCAAGGAGGGCGATGGCGCCGTCCACCGCGCCGGATCGCGAGAGAGCCGCCGCGGCGCGAAGGATCGACCCGAAGGAGTCCGGAACCAGACAGGCGACCCGCAGGAACAGGGCGGCCGCCTCGGCCGGCCGATCCGCTTCCAGCAGTTCGGCTGCCGCATGAAGGGTTGCGGCATGCGCCGGCGAAAGCAGCAGGCAGGCGCGAAAGCTGTCCAGCGCCTCGCCCTCGCGTCCAAGCCGGCGCTGGAGAACGCCGCAGTTGAACAGCGTCTCCTCCTTCAGCGGCTCGAGACGGCCGCTGCGGCGGGCGATGACCAGCGCCCCGGCCGGGTCGGCGATCATGGCGGCGAGATTGCCCAGTGCATCCGGATGATCGGGTTCCAGGGCAAGGGCCATACGGTAGCAGGTGCGGGCTTCGTCGTTTCGCCCGAGCGCCTTCAGGGCATTCCCCGCGTTCGACCGGTAGGTGGCCTGCTCCGGCGCGAGACGGATCGCCGTCCGGAAGGACGCGACTGCATCCGTTGCGCGCCCCATCTGCGTCAACGCGACGCCGAGCAGATGATGGGCATCCGCTTGGCCGTAATCCGCCTCGATGATGCGGCTGTAAAGCGTCGCCGCGGCATCCAGCCGACCGGAGCCGTGATGGTCGAGGGCGGCAAGCAGGGCTTCACGGATGGTCGCCATTGCTCAGTCCCCGCCATACGCCGCCGTTCGTTCGGTCAGGATGCCTTGGCGGTCTTCTTCTTCGGTGCGGCGGCTTCCGCCGGTGCGTCCTTGGCGGCCTTGGCCTTGGTCGCCTTCTTGGCGGCGGGCTTCTTCGCAGGCGCCTTCGCCTTGGCGGGCTTTTCCACGTCGGCGCCCTCGGCTTTGGCCGGCTCAGCCTCCTTCGGGGCCTTGCCCTTCTTGGCGGCGTCCTTGGCGACCTTGGCGTCGATCAGTTCCAGCGCCTGTTCCAGCGTGACGCTGTCCGGCTCGGTCCCCTTCGGGATCGAGGCATAGACGCTGGCGTGCTTCACATAGGGGCCGAACCGGCCGGAGCCCATGGTGATCGGCTTGCCGGTCTTCGGGTGGTCGCCCAGCGTCTTGGCCGGCGCCGACGCCTTCTTGGCCGCACCGGCCAGCAGATCGACGGCTCGGTTGATGCCGATGGTCAGCACGTCGTCATCGGGCGTCAGCGACTTGTAGACGCTGCCATGCTTCAGGTAGGGACCGAAGCGGCCGATGCCGGCGCTGATCTCCTCGCCCGTCTCCGGGTGGTTGCCGATGGTGCGGGGCAGGGCCAGCAGCTTCAGCGCGGTGTCGAGATCGACGTCCGCCGCGGCCATGCCCTTGGGCAGCGACACCCGCTTGGGCTTCGGCGCCTCGTCCTTCTTCTTTTTCTTCGCCTTGGGCTTCTTGCCGTCGGCAGCGGGCTCTTCCGCCACCGGCTCTTCCGGCGGAGCGACAGCCGCGACAGGCGCCGGGCCCAACTGGATGTAGGCGCCGTAGGGGCCGCGGCGCACCGTCACCGGCAGGCCGGTCTCAGGATCGTTGCCCAGCTCGCGCGGTCCTTCCTGCGCCTCGCCGTTCTCGTCGTTGGCGACGGCCAGCGGCCGGGTGTAGCGGCATTCCGGATAGCGCGAGCAGCCGATGAAGGCGCCCATCTTGCCCAGCTTCAGCCCCAGCCGGCCCTCGCGGCAGACCGGGCAGACGCGCGGATCATGACCGTCCTCGGTGGCGGCGGGGAAGAAGTGCGCGCCGAGTTCGTTGTCGAGCGTGGTCAGCACCTGGGTGATCGTCAGATCCTTGGTGCCGTTCACCGCCACGTCGAAGGCGGTCCAGAAGTCGCGCAGGACGGTCTTCCAGTCGATCTTGCCGTCGGAGATCTCGTCCAGCTGGTTCTCCAGCTCCGCCGTGAAGTTGTACTCCACATAGCGGTGGAAGAAATTCTCCAGGAAGGCGGTCACCAGCCGGCCGCGGTCTTCCGGGATGAAGCGCCGCTTGTCCAGCCGGACGTAGTTGCGGTCCTGCAGAACCTGGAGGATCGAGGCATAGGTCGACGGCCGGCCGATCCCCAGCTCCTCCAGCTTCTTGACGAGGCTGGCTTCGGAATAGCGCGGCGGCGGCTGGGTGAAATGCTGTTCCGGATTGATGTCGCCGCGGGCCAGGGCGTCGCCCTGGTCCATTGCGGGCAGGCGGCGTTCCTGCTGGTCGTCCTCGGCCGCGTCGTCGCGGTCCTCCTGATAGACCTTCAGGAAACCGTCGAACACGACGATGGAGCCGGTGGCACGCAGCACCACGTCCTTCGAGGGGCCGGCGATGTCCACCGCAACCTGATCCAGCACGGCGCTTTCCATCTGGCTGGCCAGCGTGCGCTTCCAGATCAGCTCATAGAGGCGCAGTTCATCCTGTTCCAGATAGCCGGCAACCGAATCGGGGCGGCGCTGCAGGTCGGTCGGCCGGATGGCCTCGTGGGCCTCCTGGGCATTCTTGGCGGCGGTCTTGTAGACGCGCGGCTGGGCCGGGACGTAGCGCTCGCCATACTGGGAGCCGATCAGGCTGCGGGCGCCGTCGATGGCCTCCTGCGACAGGCTGACGCCGTCGGTTCGCATATAAGTGATGAGGCCGACCGTCTCGCCGCCGATGTCGACGCCCTCATACAGCTTCTGCGCGGTCCGCATGGTGCGGGTGGCGCCGAAGCCCAGCTTGCGCGAGGCCTCCTGCTGGAGGGTGGAGGTAGTGAAGGGCGGCGACGGGTTGCGGCGGCTCTGCTTGCGCTCGACCGTCGAGACGGCGAAGGCCTGCGGGCGGATCTTCGCCACGGCGGCTTCCGCCGCCTCGCGGTTGGGCAGGCCGAACTTGTCGAGCCGCTTGCCGTCCAGCTGGGTCAGCGACGCGGTGAAGGAGGCCCCGGCCGGCGTGGTGAAGCCGACCGCGATCGACCAATATTCCTGCGGCTTGAAGACCTCAATCTCCGACTCGCGCTCGCAGATCAGGCGCAGCGCGACCGACTGCACGCGGCCGGCCGATTTGGAGCCCGGCAGCTTGCGCCACAGCACCGGCGACAGGGTGAAGCCGACCAGATAGTCCAGCGCCCGGCGCGCCAGATAGGCGTCGACGAGTTCGCGCGACACGTCGCGCGGGTTGGCGATGGCGGCCTGCACCGCGCTCTTGGTGATCTCGTTGAAGGTGATCCGCTGGACGTCGCGATTGTCGGTCAGGTGCTTTTCGCGCAGCAGTTCAGACAGGTGCCAGGCGATGGCCTCTCCCTCGCGATCCGGGTCGGTTGCGAGATAGACGCGGTCGGCCGACTTCACCGCCTTGGCGATCTCGTCGATGTGGCGCTTGGAGCGGTCGCCCAGCTCCCATTCCATCGCGAAGTCTTCATCCGGGCGCACCGAGCCGTCCCGCGCCGGAAGGTCGCGGACATGGCCGAAGCTGGCGATGACGGTATAGTCGTCGCCCAGATACTTGTTGATGGTCTTCGCCTTGGCCGGCGATTCGACGATGACGACGTTGCTGCCCGGCAAGAAACCAGCCCTTCGCGTATGCCCACCCAAACCACGGCGATGCCGATCAGGCGAGAGAGACCTGATGACCGGGAAGACGCTGGACTCGGCCGGCAAGCTCAAGTTCCAGAACCACGGTCAGCACCACCGGAGCGGACAATTGGCACCCGCGGACGAGTTCGTCAATGGTGACGGGCGAGGGGCCGAGGTTTTCCAGCACCAGGGCGCGTGCCTTTGCAAGGTCGGATTCGTCCGGTTCCGTGGTGGGGCCGGGGACCAGTCCGGCGGCGCTGAACAGGTCTCGCGGCCGTTCCGCCAGCGTCGGCGGCCGCAGGTTCTCGATGGCGCGCAGCACGTCGTCGGCCCGTTCCACCAGCGTCGCCCCCTGGCGCAGCAGATTGTTGGTGCCGTGGCAGCGCGGGTCGAGCGGGGAGCCGGGGACCGCCATCACCTCCCGCCCCTGTTCCAGCGCCATCCGCGCGGTGATGAGCGAGCCGGAGCGCAGCGCCGCCTCCACCACCAGCACACCCAGCGACAGGCCGGAGATCAGGCGGTTGCGGCGGGGGAAGTGACGCGCCTGCGGCTGGGTGCCTATCGCGCTTTCCGCCACCACCACGCCCTGTGCCACGATGTCGCGGTAGAGTCCCTCGTTCTCAGGCGGATAGACGACGTCGATGCCGCCCGCCAGCACCGCGGCGGTGCCGCCGGCGATCGACCCGGCATGGGCGGCGGTGTCGATGCCGCGGGCAAGGCCGGAAACGACCAGCAGTCCGGCCGCGCCAAGCTCCCGCGCCAGCGACTCGGCGAATTTCTTGGCGTTCAGCGAGGCGTTGCGAGCGCCCACGATGGCGACCGCACGCCGCTTCAGCAGATGGGCGTGACCCGCCACCGACACCACCGGCGGCGCGTCGTCGACCGCGGCCAGCGGTTCCGGGTAGTCGGGTTCGCAGGCGCAGATCAGGCGGGCGCCGAAGCGGCGGTTCGCCTGCATCTCCCGCTCCGCCTCCGCCTTGGAGGCGACGCGCAGCGGCTTGGTCCGCCCGCCGCGCCGCGCCAAGTCCGGTAGGGCGTCCAGCGCCGCACGGGCACTGCCGAACTGCTCCAACAGGCGATGAAAGGTGATCGGTCCCACATTCTCGGTGCGAATGAGGCGGATCCAGTCGAGCCGTTCGGCATCGGACAAGGGGCGGCGCGGTTGTGTCATGCTTGGATTTTATACAACCGATCCATGCGGGGCATCAACATGCGAACGTATGGCGGCGCGATCTGCCGGATAAATCTCCTCGCAATGGTTTGCGTCGTCGCCGCCGCAATCCAGCGGGTAGCGTCGTGCCGTCCTTCTGCCTCCTTGAACTCCACAGCGGCCATGGTAGCTTTGTGGGCAGGAGGTGACGCGAGTTTCCATCCTGAAGGCGGAGCCGGCTTTCCGGCCCCGCCCGTCGGCCCTTAGCTATCCCGGTCCTTGTTGAAGCCGGTTTCCAGCTCGATCTTCAACTTGAACCAGAAGCGGTCGAGCCACTTCAGGAACTTCTTCACTCGCGTCACCTCCTTTCGGATCGCCGGCCGGGATACCTCCCTGCCGGCCCGGCAACACCATGTGGAACCTGCGCGTGTGTCAATTGCGGCGGGGTGTCGCGTGGCTTCGTTGCCGCTAAAGGTAATGAAACGCCAATCGCAAGTAATATAGTTTCGGTCCGTTGACGCCCGTGTGCGATGACAGTCTTCCATCAAGGCGTGTCGCAGTGAAGAGCGTTCTCAATTAGAAATTAGGAAATTCCGTTAAATCAGTGGTTTGTGATTTTTTCGGAATAGCGACTTATGCCGGAGTTTCCCCAATAGAACCGCGTTCATTGCTATGTATCATAGGCTCCAGACCATGGACTGGGGGTGGGCGGTGTTCGGACGGGGGAAAATCAACCAGGCGCTGGCGCGGAAGTTGTCGGCGCTCGATGCTCTGCGGGCGAAGGTGATGGTGGCCGACAATGATCTGACCATCGTCCACGTCAATCCCGCCGTGGTCTCGCTGCTGCGCGAAGCGGAGGGCGACCTCCGCAAGGATTTGCCCCGTTTGGACGTGAGTCGTCTGGTTGGCAGCAACATCGACGTGTTCCACAAGAATCCCGACCACCAGCGCCGGTTGCTCGCCACCCTGACGAAGCCGTACAACGCCACCATCAAGGTTGGCGGCCATCAGTTCGACCTGCTGGTCACCCCGTTGACGGAAAACGGGCAGCGCATCGGCTTTGTCGTCGAATGGGCAGACGCCAAGGAGCGGCTGGAGAATCTCGACTATGCGGCGCAGATGGCGGCGATCAGCCGGTCGCAGGCGGTGATCGAGTTCACCACGGACGGCACCATCACCAAGGCCAACGACAATTTCCTGAAGGTGATGGGCTATCGCCGGGATGAGGTGATCGGGAAGCATCACAGCATGTTCGTCGAACCGGCCCAGCGCAACAGCGCCGACTATGCCCGCTTTTGGGATACGCTTCGCCGCGGCGAATTCCAGGCTGCGCAATACAAGCGCATCGGCAAGTCCGGCAATCCGGTGTGGATCGAAGGCGCCTACAACCCGATCTTCGACGATAAGGGTAAGGTGACGAAGGTCGTGAAGTTCGCGGTGGACATCACCGCCCAGATCGCCCTCCTGAACAATCTGAAGGTGATGATCGACAAGAACTTCGGCGAGGTCGATCAGGCGCTTCACCTGTCGCTGGGCGAGGCGGGCTCCGCCAATGCCGCCGCCGGCTCGACGTCCGCCAGCGTCCAGGCGGTGGCCGCCAGCGCAGAGGAACTCGTTGCCTCGATCGGCGAGATTTCGCAGAGCATGACCCGCGCCCGCGCCGCAACGGACGGCGCCTTCGACCGCACCGTCGCGGTGGGGGAAAGCACCGACCGGTTGGCAGCCGCCGCCCAGGCGATGAATGGTATTGTCGGGCTGATCAACTCCATCGCCGGCCAGATCAACCTGCTTGCGCTGAACGCCACCATCGAAGCGGCCCGTGCCGGAGAGGCCGGCAAGGGCTTCGCCGTCGTGGCGTCGGAGGTGAAGAACCTCGCCAATCAGGCCGGCAAGGCGACCGAGCAGATCTCGGCGGAGATCGAGGGCATCCAGTCGACCTCGATTGAAGTCGCCGGTGCGCTGAACGCCATCCGCGAGGCGGTTGCCGTCGTGCGGGAGCATGTGACCGGCACCGCCTCGGCAGTCGAGGAGCAGAGCGCCGTCACCCAGAACATGTCGGCCAACATGCAGACCGCGTCGGCCGCCGTGGCGACGGTGACCTCCAACATCGCGGCGATCTCCACGGCGGTCAGTCAGGTGGCCGGAGCGGTCGAACGGACCAAGGAGGCGGCGCACGTCCTGGTCCGCTGACCCTGCTCCGCTGACCCTGCTCCGGTGACAGCCCCGGCCTTCCGGCTCCGTGTCAGCGCTTGTGGAACACCGGCGGGCGCTTTTCGAAGAAGGCGGTGATGCCCTCCTTCGCTTCGCCATGGTGCAGGGCTTCGACGAACAGGTCGCTTTCGCGGGCGAGCTGGGTGGCGAAGCTGCCATAGGCCAGTTCCATCAGCTTCTTGGCGCGGCCCATGGCGCCGCTCGGGCCCTCGGCGATGGTCTTTGCCCAGGCGACCGCATCCGACAGCGCCTGTCCCGGTGCCGTGACGCGGTTGACGACGCCGGCCGCATGCAGGCGGGCGGCATCCACCGGGCCGCCGGTCAGCATCAGTTCCGCATAGAGCTGGGGCGGCAGCGCGCGGGCCAGCGAGGCCGAGGCGCCGCCGTCCGCCGTCAACCCGACCTTGACGTAGGCGGTCAGGAACTGCGCGTCCTCCGCCGCGACGATCAGGTCGCAGGCCAGCGCCAGCGAGAAACCGGCGCCGGCGGCCGGTCCCTCCACCGCGGCGATGATCGGCTTGGGGCATTCGCGCATGGCGCGGACCCAGCCGTGGAAACGCTCGATCCCATCCCGGTTCTCCGACCGCGAGCGGCTGCCGTGGTGATAGAGGTTGTTCAGGTGCCCGCCCGAGCTGAAGGCGCCGCCGGCCCCCGTCAGCACGATTGCGCCGATGTTGGGATCGTGCGTCGCCTCGTCCAGCGCATCGCGGCCGGCGGCCATCATCCGCAGGCCGAGCGCGTTGCGGGTGCCGGTGTCGCTCATGGTCAGCACCATGACGCGGCCCTGGCGTTCCACCGTCATGCTGCCGGTATCCTGTCGTTCGTTCATGGTCGTTTCTTCCCCGGTTGTCCTTGTCCGGCGGAGGGGGCCTCGCCGGATGGTAGAGCCACTGTGACAGCGGGAGGGCACCGCTCCAATCCGTACGACCGGTATAGGAAGAAGCCGGATTTCGCGGAAAACGCCTGTTCTTCCACAATACCCCTTCCTACATTGGGGTGAGGCCGATCGCCGCGGCAGCGCCTGGCGGGCCGGGATGGCATGACGGACGGGCGGAGGCGGGGAATGGCGCTGGCTCTGGACCGGCAGGGGGATCGGCAGGGGCGGGGCAGGGGTGGCGGGAAACGGCCGGTCGTCGCCGCGCCCCTGCCGCCCTACGCCAACCGCACCATCATCCTGGTGTGCGTCCTCGCCTTCGTGCTGCGGCTTCCGCCGGAGTCCTTCGCCTTCGTCCCCGCCTATTTCTTCGGGACGGTCGAACTGGCCGGGCCGCTGCCCACCACCGCCTTATGGCGCGGATTGTTCGGGCATGTGCTGATCCATGGCGACCTGACGCACCTGACCTCCAACATGGCGGTACTTTTGCTGCTGGGCGACGTGGTGGAGCGCGAGGCCGGGCATCTGCGCTTTCTGCTGCTGTTCTTCGCCGGCACCGTGGCAGCGGCGCTGACCGAGGGGCTGCTGGCGGCAGACCGGATGGCGCCGCTGATCGGGGCGAGCGGAGCGATCTGCGCGCTGATGGGTGCCTTCCTGTGGATGCGCCCGCGCTTCGGGCTGCTGTCACGGCGCCTTCCCCGGCGGCTCGTGCAGGGAGCGATCGTCGTTTTCGCGCTGCTCAACGCGGCGATGACGCTGATGCCGCCGCCCGCCGGCTCTCCGTTGGCGGAAGTCGGATGGGGCGCCCATGCCGGCGGGTTGTCCGCCGGGTTGCTGCTGGGGGCGCTGCTGCTGTGTCTGGCCGGCCCGAGGCGGCCGGCAACCGTCGGGTAGCGGCGTCCGGTAGCGGAATCCGTTGGCGCCTCCAGAGCGGTTGCAATCCGTCCCCATGCCCGAAATACTCGCGCCATCGTCAGCGGGAGAGAGCGGACCATGGGGAACGACGCGGTTCTGGGCGTGATCGGCGGCAGCGGCCTTTACGACATCGACGGGCTGGAGAACACCCGCTGGGTCAAGGTGACGACACCCTTCGGCGACCCGTCCGACGAGCTGCTGACCGGCGAATACGAGGGCCGCAAGCTGGTCTTCCTGCCGCGCCATGGCCGCGGCCACCGGATTCCGCCGTCGGACCTGAATTTCCGCGCCAACATCCATGCGCTGAAGCAACTGGGCGTGACCGACATCCTGTCGGTCTCCGCCGTCGGTTCGCTGAAGGAGCATCTTCCGCCCGGCACCTTCGTGGTGATCGACCAGTTCATCGACCGCACCTTCGCCCGCGACAAAACCTTCTTCGGCAGCGGGCTGGTTGCCCATGTGGCGCTGGGCCATCCCGTCTGCGGCCGGCTGGGCGACCTGATCGAGCAGGCGCTGGCCGAGTTGGACATCCCCCACCAGCGGCGCGGCACCTACATGGTGATGGAAGGGCCGCAATTCTCCACGGTCGCCGAATCGAACCTCTATCGCAGTTGGGGCTGCGACGTCATCGGCATGACCAACATGCCGGAGGCCAAACTCGCCCGCGAGGCGGAGATGTGCTACGCGACCGTCGCCATGGTCACCGATTACGACTGCTGGCACGAGGGGCACGACCATGTCTCGGTCGATGCGGTGATCAAGGTTGTCGTCGCCAATGCCGGCAAGGCGCGCTCGCTGGTGTCGGCCCTGGCGCCCAAGGTGGCGCATCGCGACGGCCCCTGCGCCCAGGGCTGCCACACCGCGCTCGACAACGCGATCATGACCGCCCCCTCCCACCGCGACCCGGCAATGCTGGAAAAGCTGTCGCTGATTGTGAAGCGTACGCTGGGGTGACTCGTTGCGGGTTGAACCGTTGCCGGCGGCGTGAAAACGCACTATTTTCGGGGAAGGCGTACCGAGGCTGCTATCCCCGGTACGCCGACCCGATCAGCGGTTCAGATACTCAAGCACCAGCTTGAGCAACTGCAACAGCAGGATCAGGAGAGTGAGGATTTGGTTCATCCTCTTGCCCTCCGTTAGTGCGGCGCGGGCGGTGGCCGTTCCACCGCCCCGACCGCGGCGCAAACATGCCAAGCATCCCCGCCGGTTGGAAGCTGCAAGTTGTATGTAATTTCGCGCGCTCGCTTTTGTGCGTGCGCAAAGCGCTTGCCCATGACATGGGAAAGTGACTTCGGCTGCCTGATCGGCCCCTGAACGAAAGTAGGGGTGTGTGCCTTTCCGGACGTCGAATATATCATCGGTACACGTAACCATTCGGGTGACGGCAAGACGGTTCCGCGGTTGATCGATGCGGCTGATGGATGCTCCCAGGAGCAGACGCCGGTCTTGGCATGCTCCCGCGATGCATTGCTTTGAAAATCCCCGGGGCGGCGGCTGACTGCCGGCGCCGGTACAGTCGCGCGTACGCGCTGTATTTTCCACGCGGTGGAATAGGACGGGAATGGAAGCCATGCATTTTGACGAATTGCCGGAAAGCCGCTGCGATTTCTAGGATTGTTCAGGCACCATAGTGTCTGCTGTTCGGCGAAAGACGCCTTCACGCAATGGGCGTCATGGCCATAACGATGAGGAAACGTTCATGAAGCGCCGTTCCTTCCTGACCTCGGCCGGCGTTGGCGTCGCTGCCAGCACGCTGGCGGCTCCCGCCATCGCGCAGTCCCAGCCGGAAATCCATTGGCGTCTCGCGTCCAGCTTCCCCAAGAGCCTGGACACCATCTACGGCGGTGCCGACACCATCGCGGCGCGCGTCGCCGCGGCGACCGACGGCAAGTTCACCATCCGCCCCTTCGCCGCCGGTGAAATCGTCCCCGGCCTGCAGGTGCTGGATGCCGTGCAGAACGGCACGGTCGAATGCGGCCACACCGCCAGCTACTACTATGTCGGCAAGGACCCGACCTTCACCTTCGACGCGACGGTGCCGTTCGGCCTGAATGCCCGCCAGCAGAACGCCTGGATCTACAATGGCGGCGGCATGGCCCTGCTGCGCGAGTTCTTCGACGGCTACGGCGTCGTGAACTTCCCGGCCGGCAACACCGGCGTGCAGATGGGCGGCTGGTTCCGCAAGGAGATCAAGACCGTCGAGGATCTGAAGGGCCTGAAGTTCCGCATCGGCGGCTTCGCCGGCCAGGTTCTGTCCAAGCTGGGCGTCGTGCCGCAGCAGATCGCCGGCGGCGACATCTATCCGTCGCTGGAAAAGGGCACCATCGACGCCGCCGAGTGGATCGGCCCGTACGACGACGAGAAGCTCGGCTTCAACAAGGTCGCCAAGTACTACTACTATCCGGGCTGGTGGGAAGGCGGACTGAACGTCTCGCTGCTGGTCAACAAGCAGCAGTGGGAACAGCTGCCCAAGCAGTACAAGGCCGTTCTGGAGGCCGCCTGCTTCGAAGCCAACGTGACCATGGCTGCCAAGTACGACGCCGAGAACCCGGCGGCGCTGAAGCGTCTGGTCGGCGGCGGCGCCCAGCTGCGCCCCTTCCCGCGCGACGTGATGGAGGCCTGCTACAAGTCCGCCACCGAGCTGTATGACGAGACCGCGAAGACCAACCCGAAGTTCGCCAAGATCTACGAGCCGTGGAAGAAGTTCCGCGACGACGAGTATCTGTGGTTCCGGGTGGCCGAGAACTCCTTTGACAACTTCGCCTTCACCGCCGGCCTGAAGCGCTGACGGCCGTATCGGCAGGCCAAATCGGCAATCAAGGCCCCCGCGACCCGCCCGGTCGCGGGGGCTTTTTTCTTGTTCAGGCCGGGCGGCCGGGCGCGAGCAGGTTGGCGATCATGGTCTGCACCACCTCGTCATCCTGGTTGAAGGTGGTGGTCTTCACCCGCAGCACGCCCTGGTCAGGGCGCTTGGCGGAGCGCCGTGCCTCCAGCACCTCCATCTCGATGCGCAGCACGTCGCCGGGACGGGTCGGGCGGGGCCAGCCGATCTGGTCGACGCCCATGCCGATATAGCCGCCGGCCAACTCCGCGTTGCTGCCCACGATCATGCGCATCGTCATCCCGGCAGTATGCCAGCCGCTTGCCGCCAGCCCGCGGAACAGCGTGTCCTTCGCTGCGTCCGGATCCAGGTGGAAAGGCTGGGGGTCGAACTTCTCGGCATAGGCGACGATCTCCGCCGTCTCGACCGTCAGCGGTCCGCCGGTGAAGCGGTCGCCCACCGTGACATCTTCGAAATAGCGCATCCCCCGGAACTCCGTTCGTTGTGGTGGTCAGGGCCGGATCGGCCGGCTATGATACAGACCTGTCTCTTCCGCCCGATGGTAGAGACAGGTCTGTATCATTGTCAACGGCCAAGCTTGCAGCGGGGCCGTCCTGAACGGGTGGGGTGGGATGGCAGAAGCGGCAACGGTCAGGAAGCCGGCGCGGGAGCGGATTCTCGATACGGCGGCGGAACTGTTCTACCGCGAGGGTATCCGCGCGGTCGGCATCGACACGATCATCGCCAAATCCGGCGTCGCGAAGATGAGCCTGTACCGCAACTTCGAGTCCAAGGACGACCTGGTCTGCGCCTATTTGGAGCGCAACATCGCCCAGCATGCCGCGTGGTGGGACCGGGTGACCGCCCGCCATCCCGGCGACCCGCGGGCGCAGATGAAGGCGCTGTTCGTCGCGCTCGGCCACTGGATCGACCACCCCAAATTCCAGGGCTGTCCCTTCACCACCGCCGCTGCCGAACTGCGCGACCCGGCCAACCGCGCCCACGCGCTGGCACTGGCCCACAAGCGCATGGTCCGCGACCGCCTGCGCGCGTTGGCCGCCACCGCCGGCGCGGACAATCCGGACCGGTTGACCGCGCAACTGCAATTGCTGATGGAAGGCGCCTACGCCGCCGGCCGCGCGTTGGATCTGGGTCCGGGCAACGGGGCGGTGGCGAGTGCGGCGGCGGCGCTGATCGACGGGGCTTGTGGTGGAGAGCCCTCGGCCGACGGATGCCCCCACCCTAACCCTCCCCCGCTGGGCGGGGGAGGGGACGAGCGCTTGTGCGGGAGAGTGGCGGCAGTCCCTCCCCCGCGGTCGGACCGACCTTAGGTCGGCCGAGAGCGGGGGAGGTTAGGTGGTGGCATCGTCAGCCGACGCCTTCCCAAACACCACCTCGAACGCAAAAAAGCGCCGCAGGCCAGACCTGCGGCGCTTCTTCAATTCTGCCGATTGCGTCAGTCGGCGCCGATGCGGTCGCGGACGGGCTGGCCGGGACGGTACTCCTGCAGGCGGGTGGCGCGCAGGCCACGCATGCCGTGGCTGTCGATCAGCCGCTGCCAGGACAGGAACTCCTCCACCGACAGGGTATAGCGGCGACAGGCCTCCTCCAGGCTGATCAGGCCCGATCGGACGCCGGCGACCACTTCCGCCTTGCGGCGCATCACCCAACGCTTAGTGTCGGGCGGGGGAAGGTCGTTTTCGGTCATGGGACGCCCCTCAGGACCAATGACCGATGCACCGGCCGCAGAGTCGTCGGCGGTGTCGAGTTCTATGAGTGCCATGCGCGGACGCTCCAACCCAAACTGTGGATTCCACGATTTCGGGGTACTTTAGGCGCCGGCACTTAACAAATGCCTAAACGATAGGGTTAACTTTTTATCGCGGGTTATCCCTTAACCCGAACGGACAGTCGGGGCGACGCGCTCGTCCGGCGGCCGGAGATGGCCGGCCGCCCCATGAGGAATGCCCGGCAGTAACGCCTGTCAGTAAACCGTGGTCAATTTAGACAGGGGGACTTCACGGGCGCCGATGTTCAGCACGGTTTCGCCGTCCTTGCTGTTGCCGATGCCGGCGACGGTGCCGAAGGTGTAGGTGGTCGTCTTGATGATATCGTCCTTGTTCTCGGCCACCGGTGCGACGTTCATCCTGTAGGCGCCCGGCTGCACGGCGCGGCCGTTGTTGTCCTTGAAGTCCCAGTTGACCGCATGCTTGGTCCCTGCGCCGGTTTCACCCTTCATGGAGCGGATGATGTTGCCCTTGTCGTCCAGGATGTCGACGCGGACCGACTTGGCGGAGGTCGCCAGCTCGTAGCCCAGCGGGGCCTGGGTCATGCCCTGGGTGTACTGGAAGCCGTCGCCCTCGAAGGCGACCATGCGGCCGAGATAGGCCAGGTTGGTGGAGGCGGTGCCGGCGGACTGCAACTGCACCAGCTTGTCCAGGCGGCTGTTGGTGCCGATGTTCTGCTCGACGTTGGCGAAATCGACCAGCTGCTTGGTCATGTCGTTGGTGTCGAGCGGCTTCAGCGGGTCCTGGTTCTTCATCTGCGTGGTCAGCATGGTGAGGAACGTCTGGAAATTGTCGCCCAGGCCCTTGGTGGCCGACGCCGTCTTGTCGGCATCGGTCTGCGGGGTCTTGGCCGTCTCGGTCGCCGTCTTCGACCCGGTCGACAAGCCGCCCGAATAGGTGCCGTACTTGTTCACGGTCGGGGTGGTGGTGGCGTTGGTCGTGGTCATGGCGGTCGTCCTTCGTGGCTCTTGCGGCCGGTGTCTTGAGTGCGGCGGGCGTGCTGCCGGGGTCAGGCGCGGATGTCGAGACGTCCATTGCCGAGCGTCGCGGTGTAGGCGGCGGTTTCGGACGCGTCCTGGTCGCCGCTTCCGTCGAGGCTGCGGCCGCGCCGGCCCGCTTCGTTCCCCTTGCCGTCGCCCCGCCCGTCATTGCCGAAGGGGTTGCCTTCGCCGCGCAGGCTGAAGTTCAGGCTGTTGGAGTCCGTCTGCAGTCCAGCCTCTTGCAAGGCGCGTTCCAGACCGCGGCTGTCACGCTGCAGAAGTTCGAGAGTCTGGGCTCTTTCCACCGCGACCATCGCGCTGACCCGGCCGTCGGCGCCGATGTCCAGCTTGATGTCGATCCGCCCTAGTTCGGCCGGGTGCAGGTTGATGGTGAACTGGTCGACCTCGTCGCCGACCTGCTTCTTGATATGGACGGCGATCTGGTCATGGACGCCCATCGGCATGCCGGCGCTGCCGCGCGACGGGCGCAGCGTCGCGGTCGCCTGCGGCTGGTCGATGCCGGGAATGCCGCCGGGAATGCTGCCATGCATCCCTTCCATGGCGGCCAGCGCCGGATGGGTGTGGACGCCGGCAGCGGCATGGGCCGAGCCCGCGACGGCGCCTGCGCCCTCGAGCCCCTCCAGCGCGCCGGTGGCCTTGGCGGCGGCCGACGCGGCAACCGTTTCCGCGACCGGAGGAACCGCCGGAGCGACGGCGGGCGGCTGCGGCATGGCCTGGGATTGGGCATCGTTCCGGCTGCCGCCATCGGCGCCGGTCTGCTTGCCGCCCTGCTTGGCCTCGCCGGACTTCGCCTTCGCGGCGGCGAGCAGGTCGGCGAAGCGATCGGGCAGGGCGGTGTCGTCGTCCGGCAGAGCCTCCGCCGCTTCCTCGCCGTTTCGGGTGGCGCCATCAACCCCGGTCAAGGCTGCAGCCTGGGCCTGCCGGGTGCCGTCTCCGTCCACGGGCTGTGCATCGGCGGCGCTCTTTGCCGCGGCATCCGCACCGGCCTGCGCCGCACCCGGGGGGCCGGCCGTGGCCTGAGCCTGGGCCAACTGGGCGGCCAGTTGGGCGGCGGGGTCGACGGCACCGGCCGTTGCGCCACCGGCGACCGCGCCAGCCGCCGCAACCGCCGCATCGCCGCCCTGGCCTCCATCGCCGGCCGTACCGGCGGCGGACTGGCCGGGCGCCGTCAATCCGGCGAGGATCAGGTCACTCGGCTGCGGGACCGGCGGCGGCAACGCCGGTTCCGCGGTGGCGGTCAGGGGCTGGTCGGCAGTCTGCTCTTCCGCTCCGGCATCCTCGGCGGGCGCGTCGCCGGTTCCGCCCCCCTCGGCCATCGCGGCGTCGATGTCCGCCTGTGCTGCCCCGACGTCCGCAACCGCCGCATCCGCCTGATCGCTCGCCTGCGCCTGATCGGCGCCGGCGGTCTCCGTGCCGATCTTCGCCGCATCGGACTTCACCGCATCGGATTTGGAGGTGGTGGCCTTGGCGGTGTCGGACTTGGAGCCATCGGCCTTGGAGCCATCGGCCTTGGCGGCATCCTTCGGCTTGTCGCTCCCGACCTGCTTGCGGTCGTCCTGACCGGCCTGGACCTCGCGGTCGCCGTCCGTCCTGGCGGCCTTCGGTTCCTGGGTCCGGGCAGGCTCGGCATCCGCATCGCTCCGGCGCGCGGCCTGGGCGCGGGTGTCGCGGCCGAGTTCGGGCTTGGGCTCCGCCCGGACCGGGGTCTTGCGCTGGGCGTCGGCGGTGCGGGCGTCGCGGGCCTCCTTCGCCTCGTTGGCGGAGTCGCGGGCGGCATCCGCGGCCTGCTCGCGCTTGCGCGCGGCGGCGTCGGCCAGCATGCGGTCCATCATCTTGGAGAACAGGTCGTTCTTCGCCGCCGTCCCCTGCGCCTGCTGGGACTGGCCGAGACCGTCGAACAAGGATGCGGCGATGTTGTTCGATTGGATATCCATGGAACGGCCTCTCAGGACGGCGGAGCGCACCGGCAGCGATGCGGCAAGATCAATGCAACGGGCGGGCCAACCGCCGGACGGGCTCCGCCGGGGTGCCGGGGAGGGGCAGGGCGGCAGTTCCGGCCCCATGGCATGGCCGCGACCGGCAAAAACGTCCCCCTGTGGGGTCTTTCTTGCCGCGGCGCCTTGCCGATGCCGGCTCACCGATCCCCGCAAAGAAAAAGGCCGCCTCCGATCGGGAGGCGGCCGTCCGAAACAACTCGGCAGTCACGGATGAAGGCTGTCGGCGAGCGTCGCTCAAAGCCGGGTGTTGAGCGCCGCCGAGGTGCGCGGGCCGCTCGGCGGCGGGGAATAGCCGCGGCCGCCGCCCATATGCGCGGCATAGGCGGTCGCGGGCGCCTTCTGCTGGCGGGTGATCACGGTGACCACGGTATCGACCATCACCTTCTGGGCCTCGCCGCCGATGCGCAGGGCCTCGGCATTGTCGGCGGTGGCGGCATAGAGCTTGCCGGTCGCCTCCTTCAGCGCCGTCTTCATCTCCGCAGGCAGCGCCATCAGCCCCTCGCGGTCGACGCGCAGCAGGCGGCTGATCTCCTCGTAGACCAGCGTCATCGGCTGCTTGTCCCGGACGATCTGGGCCAGTTCCTTCGCCGGTCGGCGGGCGCGGACGGCGGCGGCCTCGCGCTCCAGCAGGGCGGTCAGGCGGCCCATCAGCTCGATCAGGGCCACCGCGCGCTCCTGCGCATTCTTCGGCAGGTTGGCGGCCGGCTTGGACTGCTGGGGGAAACGGACGTCGACCTTATCCATGGCTGGCCTCCTGGGCGCGAAGAAGCTCTCCGTAAACCTGATTGGCGATGCCGAAGCCGCCGCGCTGGGTGATCTGCTTGCCGAACTGCTCGATCAGCATCGGGCGGAACATCTCCTCGCCGCGCCCGCCGCCGAAGGTCTCGTCGGTGCCGATCCCCTCGAACATCGGGCCCAGCATCTGCGAAATGAACTGGCTCTCGAACTCGTTGGCGGACTTGCGCAGCTGGGCAAGCTTTGCCGGGTCGGCCTTTGCCTCCAGATCGGAAATCCTTGCCTGGGTGCGCACGCCGAAACCGGCGGAAAGGGCGGAGCTCATGGACATCAGATCACCTCGATCTCGGCTTGCAGGGCTCCGGCGGCCTTGATCGACTGGAGAATGGCGATCATGTCACGCGGTCCTACGCCAAGCGCATTCAAGGACTGTACCAACTCCTGCAGCGTCACCCCGGCATTCATCACGGCGAGGCGGTTGTTGGACTGGTCGTCAACCTGGATGTCGGTGCGCGGCACCACCGCGGTCTGGCCCTGGCTGAAGGGGCCGGGTTGGCTGACCTGCGGGGTTTCGGTGATGCGGATGGTCAGGTTGCCCTGGGCGATGGCGACGGTGGAGATGCGGACATTCTCCCCCATCACGATCACGCCGGACTTCTCGTCCACCACCACGCGGGCGACCTGATCGGGTGTGATGCGCAGCTGTTCGATCTCCGTCACCAGCCCGACCACGTCGCCGCGCCGCGTCTCCGGCACGTTGATCAGGACGGAGGACGGGTCGGTCGCCTGGGCGCGGTTGCCGCGCAGCTGGATGTTGATGGCGGTCGCCACGCGCTGGGCGGTGGTGAAGTCGGGATTGCGCAAGGACAGGCGCAGGACCGGCAGCTCTGCCAGCGAGAACTGGATTTCCCGCTCCACGATGGCGCCGGAGGAGATGCGGCCGGAGGTCGGCACGCCCCGCGTCACGCTGGCCCCCTGGCCCTGGGCGGAGAAGCCCGACACCGCGATCGGCCCCTGCGCCACGGCATAGACCTCGCCGTCGGCGCCGATCATCGGGGTGACCAGCAGGGTGCCGCCCAGCAGGCTCTTGGCGTCGCCCATCGCCGACACGGTGACGTCGATGCGCGTGCCCTGGGCCGAGTAGGCGCCCAGCGTCGCCGTCACCATCACCGCCGCCACGTTCTTGGTGCGCAGGTTGGTGCCGCGGGTGTTGACGCCCATCCGCTCCAGCATGCCGGTCAGGCTCTGTTCGGTGAAGGGCGAGTTGTTCAGGCTGTCGCCGGTGCCGTTCAGGCCAACCACCAGCCCGTAGCCGATCAGCATGTTGTCGCGCACACCCTCCACATCGACGATGTCCTTGATACGGGCGGACGCGGCGATTGCCGGTGCCGCCTGGACACCGAGCGCCAGCAGGGCGGTCAGCACGACCATGACGGTGCGGCGGCGCAGAAGGCGAAGGGTGGTGGGGATCATGACGCGGACACTCCTGAACTCGTGCCCGGTCCTATACAAACGCCGTGCCAGATGCGGCGGACGGCCGCTTTCGGTCATTGCCCTGAAAAACGCCCGGAAGATGACGCGTTTCGGTCACAGCCGCCCGGCAATTTTTGCCCGATTGCGGCAAGCCTTGACCGGATGTTAAGGTTGATCCATCTACAGTGCGCGCGTTTACGCATCCTTTACTGCAAACGGTTGCACGGATCATGAAAGTCGAAGGCACCGGAAACATACGCGGCAGCGGTTCGGTTCGCCGCACCGGGAAGGCCGAAGGCTCGTCCGGCGCCGCGTTCTCCAAGCAGCTGGTGGGAGAGACCGGCTCCGCCCACGGGGTCAGCGGCACCGCCGCGACGGCCGGGATCGCGGGCGTGCTGGCCCTGCAGGAGGTCGACGCGACCGACGACGCCACCGCGCGTGCGTCGCGCGGCAAGATGCGGGCCGAAGAGATGCTTGACCGGCTGGAGGAAATCCAGCACGGCCTGCTGTCCGGCACCCTGTCGGTCCAGAAGCTGGTGGATCTCGCCAAGGTGGTCCAATCGCGCCGCGCCCAGGTCGACGACCCCGGCCTGGCCGAGATTCTCGACGAGATCGACCTGCGCGCGCAGGTGGAACTGGCGAAGCTCACCTCCTGACCTGCCGGCGGCCATCCGGCCGCCTCACGCGCCCCGGTTGGGGCGGCGGATTCGCCACGGTCACAAATCTTTTTTATTCCAAGGGCTTGTTTGGTCGTTGCGGGGGCGAACCATAGGGTTGCGGTCCTGACGTGGCGTGCCTATACTCCGCGCCGCCCGGATCACCCCTTTTTCGCTGGATGCTTTCGGATGACGTCGCCGCTTCTGCCCCAGAACTATTCCCCGTCGGAAGACGAGGAGTTCATGAACCCGATCATGCGGGAGTATTTCCGCCAGAAGCTGCTGCGCTGGCGCGCGGAACTGCTCGCGGAATCCACCGGCACGCTGAACAGCCTCCAGGAAGGCGGTATCCAGGAACCGGATATCGCCGACCGCGCCTCGGCGGAGACCGACCGCGCGCTGGAACTGCGCACCCGTGACCGCGAACGCAAGCTGATCTCCAAGATCGACGCGGCGCTGGAGCGCCTCGTCGACGGCAGCTACGGCTATTGCGAGGAGACGGGCGACCCCATCTCCGTCCGCCGGCTGGATGCCCGCCCGATCGCGACGCTGAGCCTGGAAGCCCAGGAACGGCACGAGCGGATGGAACGGACCCAGCGCGACGACTGACGCCGCGCGGCCGCAAGGGACTGTTGCCACCCGTCCCGGTCGCCGGCGGCTCATCCCTGCGCTATCGCTGCCGCCGTCACGCCGTTCTGGCAAAGGCATCGGTCATCCCGACCGGTGCCTTTGGCATGTGCGCAGCGGGCGTGCGATTGGGCGGGCGGAACCAAAGCCAGCCCTCCGGGGTTCGGAACGGCACGGCATACGGCGGTTCCGACTCCGGGGGACGATCCATGGACAACGAGACCTTCAACCTCGACCTGCGCAAGTTCCTGAAGCAGGTCGGCGTGACCTCCCAGCGGGAAATCGAACTGGCCGTCGGCCGCGCACTGGCGGACGGCCGGTTGGACGGAGTGACGTCGCTGCCCGTCCGCGTGGTCCTGACCGTCGACGGCATCGGCCTGACGCACGAGGTCACCGGCGACCTGTCGCTGGAAAAACCGCCGGGGTGAGGCGTCAGGCGGAGTGGAGCTGCGGGGTGATGCTGAGGATCGCCGCGGTCATCCTGCGTTCGTTCCACGGCACGTCATGGTGGGCCAACTTGAGATAGCGGCTGTTGGGATCGCGGACCCATTCCGCCGGAAACAGGGCGATCGGCACGGCCACGCTCCGCCCGACGTTGCAGTCATAGGGGCGGCCTTCCAGGGCACAGGCCATTGCCCGGCACAGGTCGGCTCCCACCAGACCGCCGAGATGGCTGGTCTGGGTGGGACGGGCGTTGAATTCCAGGAAGACCGGCGGGCTGCCATCCTCCGGCAGGATCGCGTCGATGCCGCCGAAGCCGGAATAGCCGGTCATCTCCACCACACGGCGCGCGATGTCGATCAATGCGGGATGGTCTCCCACCTCGATCACGGACGCCGGACCGAAGGGCTCCGGCTGATGGTGAAGCGTGGTGTAGGCGAATCCCTCCAGCATCCGGCCGTGCAGCGCGCTGAACGATACCGATGCCGCCGGCCCCCGGATGAACTCCTGCGCGACAATTTTACCGTCTGTGGGCATCGCGGAGCCGTCTTCCCGTCGGCCGGTCACGGCCTGCGCCACAAGCTCCAGCGCCTCCCGGGGGCAGCCGGCCAGTTGAATCCCGCATCCGGCCGAGCTGTAGTCCCGCTTCAACAGCAGCGGCGTGCCAAGTCCGGCCAGATCGGCGACGCTGGTCTCACCGGGAGCGACGATGATCTGCCGTGGCGTGCGGATCCCGGCGGCGGCGGCCTGCTGCACGCAGTGCGATCGCACCGTCTCCCAGCATTGGCCTGCGTACCACGCCCCGACCATGCGAAGACACCGCGCATCGGCACTGTCGACCGGCACCTGCTCCAGCAGCCGGCTGGCGGAGCTCAACACTCTGACGGCCCTTTCCTCGCAGGCGATCACGATATCGGCGCGAAGCTGTGCCGCGGCCCTTGCGGTGATCACGGTCAGGTCGTCGGGACCGAAGCCGGCGGGAAAGCAGTGCCTGCCGTCGATGCTGTCGCTGAACTCCAGCAGGGAGTTTTGCGGACAAATGGCAAAGACGCGAAAACCCGCAGCCTTCAGGGCCGCCGGCATTCGTGCCGTTCCGTGACGATACATCGCGCAGGACACCAGCAGAGCCGTCGGCATGAATACCTTCGTAATCGGTGGGCTACGCTGAAGGTTTAGCGCCATGGTCCTTGTGCCGCAATCCGAGGCACCCCACCGAAGGGCAGCTATGCATACCGGGATAGGTCGCCTCACGGCAATCCAAGTTGGCGCACATCTTGAGGAGCGAGGGGCTTTCGGCTAGGGATGGAACCGCGTTACCACCAGCCGGAAAGGCCTGACCGCATGAGCGACGATCCCGATTGCCTGGGCATGTGCGCCATCGACGGCGATGTCTGCACCGGCTGCGGCCGCACTCTGGACCAGATCAACGCCGCTCTGGACCGCGCCGACACCGACCGCGAGACCGATCCGCCGACCGGCTGAGATCGCCACCGGCCGCCCCGCCGGCTCCCCCGCCGGCCCCCCCGCCGGATAGTCGCGACGATCCGGTGCCTGTGCTGTTTCCTCATCATCGCCAATCCATACGCGACCGAGGAGCACCAACATGGCCGATCAACCCGACAAGCAGCAAACCGACGCCCAGCGCGACGACCTGCAGAAGCCCGCAGGCGATACCGACAAGACCGAAGGCGGCAAGATCGACAGCCGCACCGCGAAGGCCCAGGAGGAAGCTGCCAAGGACCGCGCCCGCGAAGGCGGCTACCAGTAAGCAGCACAAACGCGGCTGACGAACGGGGGCACCCCTGCGGGACGACCCCGTTCGCCTGTCGCCCATCGGCGCCGCCTGGACAGTCGTCAGCCCCTCTGCCAAAATCCCGTTGCGCCGAAGGGATGGCGTTGTTCGACACCTATTCGATGCAGGGGAATGTGAACCCTCATACCGGTGGCATGCTCACGGCCAGTTTCTCTGCCGCTCCTGCCTATCTGCAGGCTCCGACCACCCAACGGGTGGCTTGCTACGGCTATGGGGAACAATGACCGGCATTCTGGCCCGCCTCGGCAACGTCCTCTACTGGACAGGCTGTGGGATCGCCGCCCTGATTCTCCTCTTCGCTGCGGCCATGGCAACCGAGCTCGAGAGCGGGCAGAAGTGGAACGCGCTGTCCATCGCGCTGATGGCGGTCGTGCCGTGGCTGCTCGGCCGCGCCTGTCGCTATGTGCTGGCCGGGCGGTAGGGGGATGAAGCTCCGGCGCATCTTGAGGTGAGGCCACGTCACGGCAACATCGCCCCGGCACAACCCGCCGGGCGGCAGGATCTTCCCATCCGGCAGGGATGCGCACGAGCAAAGCGCCCACGCCGCATCCCCGCCATCACTCCGCGGACAATCCTCAGAACGGCATGATGATGTCGTACAGCTGCTGGCCATAGCGCGGCTGCTGAACGTCGCTGATCTGGCCGCGGCCGCCGTAGGAGATGCGGGCCTCCGCGATCTTCTCGTAGCTGATGGTGTTCTGGGCGGTTATGTCCTCGGGACGGATCACGCCGTGGATCTGCAGGTCGCGGACTTCGAAATTCACCCGGACTTCCTGGCGGCCCTGGATGACGAGGTTGCCGTTGGGCAGGGACTGCGTCACCAGCGCCGCGACCTTCAGGTCGATCTGCTCGTTGCGGTCGACCGAGCCCTTGCCGTCGTTCGAGCTGTTGCTGGTCAGGTCCACCAGGTTGGCGGCCGATGCGCCGGCCGGCAGGACGCGGCTCAGCGTACCGGCTTCCAGACCGAACAGGCTCGGCATGCCGGCATCCTCGGAATTGGCGCGCGACCGCTTGCTGGAGTTGGCGACCTTGGCGCTGTCGTCGATCGAGATGTTGATGGTCAGGATGTCGCCCACCTTGTTGGCGCGCTGGTCCTTGAAGAAAGCCTTCGAACCGTTCCGCCACAGCGAGTTCGGGTTGCGCTCCGTCGGCAGCGGGGTCGGCATCGGCAGGCTGACCGGCTGGTAGCCGGGCTTGGCCTGCGGGTCCTGGATGGTGGACAGCTCCGGCGCCTTGCCGATGTCGGCGATGCGCGAGGCGGCACCGCAGGCGGTCAGCGAGGTGGCGGCGGCGGCGATCATCGCGAAGCGGATCAGGCGGGCGGTCTTGGTGGCGGACATTGGAGCTTTCTCCTCACTGCGCGATGGTGCCGGGCTTTGCCACGGCGACGACGTTGGGGCCTGCGACCGTCGCTTCGACGATGCGGTTGGATTGGGTGTTCACGACGCGGATGACTTCGCCCTTGCCGCCGTCCTGCAGGGCCTTGCCCTGGGTGGTCAGCGTCATGGACGGCGTCGACAGGGTGATGGTGACCAGGGCTCCCTTGTCGATCATGCGCGGCGATTGCAGGTCGCGCAGGCGGACGGGCTGGTTGGTGGACACGCCGCGCCGGGGCGTCATGCCGATCAGCTGGGCGTCGGTGGCGGCGGTGTCGCTGGTGGTCTGGTCGGCGCGCACGTCCTGCCAGTCTATGTCGCCCGGGCCGATGATGTCGCCCGGGATGACGCGGCGCGACAGCACCGGAATCTGCACCACGCCGAAGGCGCGGCCCGACACCGGCAGGCGGATCTGGCTGCCCGTCACCACGATCTCGGCGGCGAAGCGGCCCTGGACCGGGCTGTAATAGAGGTTCTCCACCGCCAGCCCGCCGGCGCCCTGGGGCGCCCGCAGCTCCGCCGCGCGGCTGTCCAGTTCCATCTGGAGCCGGCCGACGGTGACCACCCGCGACAGGGCGTCCGACAGCACAGCCTCGACATGCGGCATGCCGTAGACGACGTCCGGAACCGGCGCCGTCGCACCCGCGGCCGGAGCCGTGGCGGCCTGCACTGCGACCGGGGCGGTCAGCAGGGCGGCGCCGAGGATCAGGGCGGGCAGGCGGCGGGCGGCGAGGTGGCGGATCATGGCGGTGGTTCCCGAATTCGAGGCTGAGGCGAGGCGCCGGCGGTGCCGCCGTTACCTCATCTGGCTGGCCTGCTGCATCATCTCGTCGGTGGTCTTGATGACCTTGGAGTTCATCTCGTACGCGCGCTGTGCGGTGATCAGGGTGGTGATCTCCTGCACGACGTTGACGTTGGAGGTCTCCAGGGCACCCTGGGTGACGCGGCCGAAGCCGGGGGCGCCAGGGTTGCCGGTCACGGCCTGGCCGGAGGCGCCGGATTCCATGAACAGGTTGTCGCCGGTGGCTTCCAGACCGGCGGCGTTGGCGAAGGTGGCGAGCTGGAGCTGCCCGACGTTCTGCGTGGCGGTCTGGCCGTCCAGCTTGATCAGCACCTCGCCCGACGAGTTGATGGAGATGTCCACCGCGTTGGTCGGGACGGTGATGTTCGGCTGGATCGGATAGCCGTCGGCGGTGACGATCATGCCCTCGGGCGACAGCTTGAAGTTGCCGGCGCGGGTGTAGGCGGTGTCGCCGCTGGGCAGCGTCACCTGGAAGTAACCCGACCCGTTGATCGCCACGTCCAGCTTGTTGTCGGTGATGTTCAGGTTGCCCTGTTCCAGCACCCGGGCCACCGCGGCGACGCGCACGCCGGCACCCACCTGGACGCCGGTCGGCACGATGGTGCCGGCATCCGACGAGGTCGAGCCGATGCGGCGGAAATTCTGGTACAGCAGGTCCTGGAACTCGGCCCGCTGCTTCTTGTAGCCGGTGGTGGTCGAGTTGGCGATGTTGTTGGAGATCGTCTCGACGTTGAGCTGCTGGGCGATCATGCCGGTGGCGCCGATGGCGAGGCTGCGCATGGTGGTGTTCTCCTCTCGTCGTCGGTCTGGTTCAGACGCTGCGGCCCAGCCGCTGAAGCATCGTGCGGATGCGCTCGTGTTCGTTGTCGATCATCTTCTGAGCCGACATGTACTGGCGCTGGAGCTCGATCATCTGCGTCATCTCGACCACTGGCTTCACGTTGGAACCTTCTAGCAATCCCTGTGCCACTTTGGTCTCGACCGGGGCGGGCTCGGGCTGCTCGTCGCTGACATACAGGCCGCTGCCGACTTCGGTCATCAGCTGCTCGTTCTTGAAAGTGACGATGTTCAGCTTGCCCACCGGGCCCAGCTCGGTGGCGACGGTGCCGTCGCCGCTGACCTTCACGTCGCCGGTGCCGGCCGGGATGGTGATCGGCTGGCCGTTGTTGGCCAGGACCGGCAGGCCGCCGGCATCCACCAGCTGGCGCTGGTCGTTCAGGCGGAAATTGCCGGCGCGGGTGTAACGGGGGCCGCTGGCGGTATCGACGGTGAAGTAACCCTGACCGGTCAGCGCCAGATCCAGCGGATTGCCGGTCTGGGTCATGGCGCCGTTGGACAGGTCGCGCACCACCGCGCGGTCCTGGACGAAGCTGACCTTCTCGTGCAGGCCGGGCTTTTCCAGGAATTCGGTGAACAGCATCCGCTGGTTCTTGTAGCCGGTCGTGTTCACGTTCGCGATGTTGTTCGACGTCACGTCCAGCTGGCGCCGCAGGGCCATCTGGTGCGACAGGGCGACGTAGATCGAATTTTCCATCTTGCGGCCTCTTCACCTTGCGAACGGATCGGGCGACTGCATCCGACCGGCGAAAGGGGTATTGCAGATGCCGTGCCAACTTCAACGAAGCCTGGAAAGACGCGGAGTCCGGGCCAGCCGGGGGCGATCCCGCCGCATGGGGCAGGGGATGCCGGGCAGAATCTGCCGGGACGGCGGCGAAGCTTGCCGGGTTCCACCGGGCAAGATTCTCCCGTTCCCGCCGCAGGGGAGCGGCGGCGGGGCGATGGGCGGCGGCCCGGCCGGTCCGAACGGACGGCTGGCCGCAACGGGGGCAAGTCCGAACGTGGCCGTGCCTGGTACGGCCGGGCGGTGGCGGACTGCCGGGCAGGCCCAATCAAGAACCGTGCCGAAACGGCCACAACAGGGTGAAACCTGCTCGTCCGGGGTGTCCCATCAGCCACTCGAAAGGAGTTATTAACTATCCCAAAAGTAGCTTTGGCATGGACAGACGGTAGGGCGGGCGGCGGATGCCTGCACCTGTTGCGCACCTCGAACGATCCAGGATGTCATGGCTGCCGAAACCGACGCCGGCGAACTTTCGACCGACGGCCTGCCGCGGAAGAAGTTCAGCGGCAAGAAGCTGGTTCTGTTCGTCGTCCTTCCCCTGGTCCTGCTGATCGGCGCCGGTGCCGGCGTCTATTTCTCCGGCCTGCTCGACGGCCTGCTGGGCAAGGAGGAACAGGCGGCGGAGGGTGAGCATGCCGCGGCGGAGGGCGAACACAAGGCGGAGCCCGGCAAGCCGGATCCGCATGCGGCTCCCGTCTTCTACGACCTGCCGGACATGCTGGTGAACCTGAACACCGGCAACAAGCGTCCGGCCTTCCTGAAGATCAAGATCTCCATCCAGCTGTCGAAGCCGGAGGATGTCGGTGCGGTCGAACATGTGCTGCCGCGCATCATCGACAATTTCCAGGTCTATCTGCGCGAATTGCGGCTGGAGGATTTGCGCGGGTCGGCCGGCATGTACCGGCTGCGCCAGGAACTGCTTCTGCGCATCACCGCCGCCGCCTATCCGGTGAAGGTGAAGGACGTGCTGTTCAAGGAAATGCTGGTCCAGTGAGGGCCCGGTCAGGTGGGGATGTGGACCGATGAGCGATACCGGTGAACTGAGCGAGGAAGAACGGCTTGCCGCCGAATGGGCCGCATTGGCCGAGGACAGCGGCGATGTCGGCGACATGGGCGGCGGCGGGTCGACGCGCGTCCTGAACCAGGACGAGATCGACAGCCTGCTGGGCTTCGACCAGGGCGGCGCCGGCGACGGCGACAACTCCGGCATCATGGCGCTGGTCAACTCGGCGCTGGTCAACTACGAACGCCTGCCCATGCTGGAGGTGGTCTTCGACCGCCTCGTCCGCATGATGTCCACCTCGCTCCGCAACTTCACCTCCGACAATGTCGAGGTCAGCCTCGACCAGATTTCCTCGGTCCGTTTCGGCGACTACCTGAACTCCATTCCGCTGCCGGCGATGCTGTCGGTCTTCAAGGCGGAGGAGTGGGACAATTACGGCCTGATGGTCGTCGACTCCGCGCTGATCTATTCCATCGTCGACGTTCTGCTGGGCGGCCGGCGCGGCACGGCGGCGATGCGCATCGAAGGCCGTCCCTACACCACCATCGAACGCAACCTCGTGGAACGCATGGTCCATGTGGTGCTGTCCGACCTGTCCGCCGCCTTCGATCCGCTGTCGCCCGTCACCTTCCGCTTCGACCGGCTGGAGACCAACCCGCGCTTCGCCACCATCGCGCGGCCCGCCAACGCGGCGGTGCTGGTCAAGCTGCGCATCGACATGGAGGATCGCGGCGGCCGGCTGGAGCTGATGATCCCCTACGCGACGCTGGAGCCGGTGCGTGAGCTGCTGCTCCAGATGTTCATGGGCGAGAAGTTCGGCCGTGACTCGATCTGGGAAACCCACCTGGCCTCGGAACTGATGGTGACGGACGTCGACCTGTCGGCCGTGCTGGACGAGGTGACGATGACGCTGCACGACGTGCTGAACTGGCGCGTCGGCACCCGCATCCTGCTGAACGCCACCCCCGACGGCGCCATCGAGCTGCGCTGCGGCGACGTGTCGATGTTCCAGGGGCGGATGGGGCGCAAGGGCGGGCACATCGCCGTCCGCCTGGAAAAGGAACTGCCCAAGCAGGAGGTCATGAGGTTATGAGTCCGCTGATCTCCATCATCATCGACGTCGTGATGGTCGGCCTGCTGGCCGCGACCATCGCCTATGCGATCATCCTGAACCGGCAGATCATCGCGTTGCGCGAAAGCCGCGGCGAGATGGCCGAACTGATCCAGGGCCTGAACGACGCGATGGCGCGGGCGGAGACCGGTGTGCGGACCCTGAAGAAGGCGGCCAGCGACACCGGCGAGGATCTTCAGCGCACGGTGAACAAGGCGCAGACCCTGCGGGACGAGCTGGAGTTCATGATCGAGGCGGCCGACGCGCTGGCCAACCGGCTGGGCGGTGTCGGCGAGCGTGACGGCGGACGCGACGGTGGTCGGCGCGACAGCGGACGTGATGGCGGGCGCTCCAACGCCGTGGCGCCGGCGCTCGCCTCGCGCATCCCGGCCAAGACGCCGCTGGTCGCTCCGCGCCCGGCCCTGCGCAGCCTGCCGGTCGTGGATGATCACGACCATGACCACGATCACGACCATGACGACCACGCTCCGCCGCCGGCCCGGCTGGACGCGCTGCCGCGGCGCGCCGCCGCCCGTGCCGAACCGCAGACCGAGGCACGCGATCCGATTGCCCGCGACCCCATCACGCGAGACGGCGAGAGCCTGTCCCGGGCCGAACGCGAACTTCTGCAGGCGATCGAGAATGCCGGTAAGGGGCTCGGATGACCATGCGCACCAGTGAAGGCAGGCCCGCTGCGGCGGGTGCTTCCCAGGAACAGAAGGTCGTGATCCGCCCGGCCGGTGCCGCACCGACCGGCGTCCGCACTTCTTCCACGCTGGCGGCCCAGCAGGCCCAGCAGGCGCAACTGCCGGCGGTGCGTCCCGCCGCGGGCAAGGTGCCGGCGAAGAAGGGCAAGGCGAAGGCCAAGCCACGCAAGCCGGCGACGCCGCGCGTGCCGCTGACCGAGCGGCTCCGGGCGCGGCTGCGCGGCCTCCGTTTCCGCCTTCTGCCGCTGACCATCTTCGTCGCGGTGATGATGCTGGGGGTCCGGGTCGGCGATTTGTGGCGCCTCGCCACCCATGATGCCCGTCTGCCGGACTTTCCGGTCAGCCTCGCCCAGGGACCGCAAAGCTCCACCCCGGCGACACCGCCGGGCCAAATGCCGCCGGGCCAGGCTCCTGCCGCCACCACCAAGCCGATCGCCGGCGCCGGCGGCAGCCAGCCCGGCAAGGAAGCGCCGCCGGCTCCCGGCGGGTCGAGCGGCCCGGCCAATGCTCCGGCTGCCAACGCCCCTCCGGCCCCGCTCGGTCCCATCAACAACCAGGAACTGCTTCAGCATTTCGCCGACCGCCGCGCCGAAATCGAGCGCCGCACCAAGGAGATGGAGCAGCGCGAAGCCCTGCTGGCCGCCGCCGAGAAGCGGATCGACCAGAAAGTGGCCGAGATGGAGAAGACCCGCGCCGACATCCAGAAGCTGATGGCCCAGGGCGACGAGAAGCAGTCGGCCCAGCTGGAAAGCCTGGTGAAGATCTACGAGACGATGAAGCCGAAGGAAGCGGCCCGCATCTTCGAGGAACTCGACATGCCGGTCCTGCTGGGCGTCATCCAGAAGATGAAGGAACAAAAGACCGCCCCGATCCTGGCCGCCATGGACCCGGTGAAGGCCAAGGAGGTCACCTCGGCCCTGGTCGAACGCCGGGTGCCGCTGTCGGCGACGATCACGGCGCCGAAGTAGGGCGCGGTGCATTCTTAGGGAGCGAGGTCTCGCAGCGGTGCCCCCTCCCTAACCCTCCCCCGCCATTCGGCGGGAGAGGGGACTGCCGCCGAATTGCAAACTCCCCCTCTACCGCCGAAGGCGGGGGAGGGAGGGACCCGCGAAGCGGGAGGGAGGGGGCACCCATAGGCGCCCCACCCACCCCCCCTCACATGAACCGGTTGTTCTTGGGGAACCCGTTCGGCGGCATCTTGCCCTGGCCGGCGCGGTCGCCCATCCAGCCGGTCAGGTCGGTGACGTTGAAGTTCCGCTCGCCGTTCCTCCAGCTCAGACCCTCGGCCAGCGTGAAGGTCTTCACGTCGGCGACGCTGGCGTCCTTGTATTTCTGAAGCTGGACGCCTTTGCCGCGGGTCATCACCGGCACCTGCTCCAGCGGGAAGACCAGCATCTTGCGGTTGTTGCCGATGATGGCGACGGTGTCGCCGGTCACCGGATGGCAGATGCGGGCGGACTTGCCGTCCTCCAGGTTCAGGACCTGCTTGCCGGCGCGGGTCTGGGCCAGCACCTCCGCCTCGTCGACGCGGAAGCCGCGACCATCCTCCGACACCACCATCAGGGTGCGGCCGGGCTGGTGGCGGAACAGGTCGACGATGTCGACGTCGTTGCCGAGATCGATCATCAGACGAACCGGCTCGCCGAAGCCGCGGCCGCGCGGCAGCTTGTCGACGCCGATGGTGAAGAACTTGCCGTTGCTGGCGAAGACCAGCAGCTTGTCGGTCGTCTCGCACCGCTCGATGAAGCCGCGGGCGTCGCCGTCCTTGTACTTCACGTCCTCCGCTTCCGCGTCGGTCAGGTGGCCGCGCACCGTGCGGATCCAGCCCTTGGCGGAGCAGATGACGGTGACCGGCTCGCGCTCCACCAGCGCGTCCAGCGGCACCTCGATCACCGCCGGCGCGTCGGCCACGTCGGTGCGGCGCTTGCCGAGCGCGCCGCCGCCGAACTTCTTCTTGATCTCGGCCACGCTCTCGGCGATCCGCTTCCAGCGCAGGGTCTCGTCGCCCAGCAGTTCCAGCAGGCCGTTCTTTTCCTTGGTCAGCGTGTCGTGCTCGCGCCGGATCTCCATCTCCTCCAGCTTGCGCAGGTTGCGCAGCCGCATGTTGAGGATGGCGTCGGCCTGTACGTCGGTCAGGGTGAAGGCGCGGATCAGCTCCTGCTTCGGCTCGTCCTCCTCGCGGATGATGCGGATGACCTCGTCCAGGTTCAGGTAGGCGGCGAGATAGCCGCCGAGAACCTCAAGCCGGTGGTCGATCTGCTTCAGGCGATGGTTGGACCGGCGGACCAGCACCTCGTGCCGGTGGTCGAGGAAGGCCTGCAGGACCTCGCGCAGGTTCATCACCCGCGGCACATGGTCGGCCCCCAGCACGTTCATGTTCATCGAAAAGCGGATTTCCAGGTCGGTCGCCTGGAACAGCGAGGCCATCAGCACCTCGGGATCCACGTTCCGGCTCTTCGGCACCAGGACGAGGCGGACATCCTCCGCCGACTCGTCGCGGACGTCCTCCAGCAGGATCAGCTTCTTGGCCAGCAGCAGCTCGGCGATCTTCTCGACCAGCCGGGCCTTCTGCACCTGATAAGGGACCTCGGTGACGACGATCTGCCAGGTGCCCTGACCCAGCTTCTCCACCTCCCAGCGGGCGCGCAGGCGGAAGGCGCCGCGGCCGGTGCGGTAGGCCTCGATCACATTCTCCCGCGACTCGACCAGCACGCCGCCGGTGGGGAAATCGGGGCCGGGCATGAAGTTGACCAGCGTCTCGATCGACGCGTCGCGGTGCTTGATCAGGTGGCGCAGCGCGTCGCAGATCTCGCCGACATTGTGCGGCGGGATGTTGGTCGCCATGCCGACCGCGATGCCGCTCGACCCGTTGGCCAGCAGGTTCGGGAAGTTGGAGGGCAGGACCGCCGGCTCGTCGCCGTCGCCGTCATAGGTCGGGCGGAAATCGACCGCGTCCTCGTCGATGCCCTCCAGCAGGGCCTTGGCGACCTCGGTCAGGCGGGCTTCGGTGTAGCGCATCGCCGCGGCGTTATCGCCGTCGATGTTGCCGAAATTGCCCTGGCCGTCGACCAGCGGATAGCGGACGGAGAAATCCTGCGCCAGACGCACCAGCGCGTCGTAGACGCTGCTGTCGCCGTGCGGGTGGAACTTGCCGATCACGTCGCCGACGACGCGCGCCGACTTCTTGGGCGGGGTCGTCGGCTCCAGCCGGAGCTGGCTCATGGCGAACAGCAGGCGTCGGTGCACCGGCTTCAACCCGTCGCGCACGTCGGGCAGCGAGCGGGACATGATGGTGGACAGCGCGTAGCTGAGATACCGCTCGCCGAGCGCGTCGGCCAGCGGCTTTTCCAGGATTTCGGAGGCGGGGTTTTGCGGCTTCATGATGATGTGGTCTAGCAGTTTCAGGATGAGCGCGCTACCGCGTTCGCGTAACGTTCTCTCAACCGTTCGCGCGCGGGCGGCAGCGGCCCGTTCAGCACGTGGCGTTCCAGGAAATGCGCGGTCAGCCGCAGCCCGTCGGACACCGAAGCCGGCCCGCCGCCGCCGCGCCCGGCCAGGAAATCGGGCAGGGGAAGCAGCCGGTCACGGTAAGGCTCGCCCACCGATGCGGTCACCGCGCGGCCGGTGCGCGGGCTGACATAGGCGAGATAGTCGTTGGCCCCCGACACGGCGCAGCGGTCGAGGTCGAGGCCGAATCCAAGCTCCGCCAGCAGCCCGATCTCCCAGCGCACATAGCTCTCCGCCCAGGCCGGGCTTTCCAGCAGGTCGAACAGGGCGAGCAGCCCGTCGAACAGGGCAGGGTGGGCCTCCCGCTCCGGCAATGCCGCCTCGACCAGCGCGCAGGCGCTGATGAGGGCGGCCAGCGCCTGGGCGTCGTCGAAGAAGTTGGCGGCATAGCCCTTCACCGGCTCCAGCGTGAAATGGCCGAGATGCTCCGGCAGACGCCCGCGCCAGCGGACATGGACCAGGGTCCCCGGCTCCAGCGTGCCGCGCTGGCGCGCCGACCGGCCGCCCATCACCATGCCGGCATGGCGGCCGTGCTCACGCGTCAGCAGGGTCGCGACGGCGGATCCTTCCCCCTGGGGGCGGGCGGACAGAACGATTCCCTGATCGGACCAATCCATCGGTGCCGTTCGCAGATGAGGTGGCAGGGTAGACGGCGGGCTATCCTAATATAGGAAAAAATCTCCCCAAGGGAACCGGTCATGACGAATGGAACCGCCGGCATCGAGGGCATTCACCGATTCTTCACCAAACCACCCCTACAATCGTGACCTCAACGGTGGGAGGCCCCACCAATCGCAGGCCGCCAACGGGTCCGACGAGGGGTCTTGAACACCAACATCGACCGATATCTGCTGGCGGAAAAGGCCGGCTCCGAAGGCGTCTGGGATTGGGACCTGCGCAGCGACACGCTGTACCTCTCCCCCCGCTTCAAGGACTTCCTCGGTCTGCCTCCGGGCGACCCCAGCCGCGAGACCAACCGGCCGAACGACTGGCTGTCGCTGGTCCACCCCGAAGACATCGACTGGCTGCACGCCTCGTTCGAGGCGCAGATGGTCGGCCTGACGGTTCCCTTCCAGATCGAACACCGCGTCCGCCGTGCCGATGCGGCCACTGATTCGACAGGGAAACCGCGATGGCGCTGGCTGGTCTGCCGCGGCATGGCGGTGATGGACGATTTGGGGAACCCGATCCGGCTGGTCGGCTCCGTCGCCGACATCACCGACCGCAAGCTCGCCGAACAGCGCCTGCGCCAGAGCGAGGAACGCTATGCGCTCGCCGCCGCCGGGGCCGCCGACGGGCTGTGGGACTGGCACATCGACAGCGGCGAGGTCTATTACTCCCCGCGCTGGAAGGCGATGCTGGGCTATGAGGATGCCGAGATCGGCGACACTATCGACGAGTGGTTCGGGCGCGTCCTGCCCGACGACCTGGACGGATTGCAGACCGCGATCAACCTGCACCTGACCGGCGAGCGCCCGCACCTTCAGCACGAATTCCGCGTCCGCGACAAAGCCGGGCAGGAGATGTGGATGCTGGTGCGCGGGCTGGCGGTGCGCGATGAGAAGGCGCGCATCGAAAAGGGCGGCGCCGTCCGCATGGCCGGTTCGATGACCGACATCACCGCGCGCAAGAAGGCCGAACAGCAGATCCTGTTCGACGCCGTCCACGACGCCATGACCGGGCTGCCCAACCGCACGCTTCTGCTCGACCGCATCGGGCAGGCGCTTGACCGCAACCGCCGGGCCGGCGCCCGGCCCTTTGCCGCGATCATCATCGACCTGGACCGCTTCAAGGCGATCAACGACGCGTTGGGCAGCAGCGCCGGCGACCGCGTGCTGCGCATCGTCGCCAAGCGGCTCGACACCAGCCGCCGCGTCGGCGACACGCTGGCCCGGCTGTCCGCCGACGAGTTCGCCGTGCTGGTGGACGAGCTGGACGACGCCGGCGACGCGCTGGAGGCGGCGGAGCGCATGGCCCGCGCCATTTCCCGCCCGATCACGCTGGAGGAGGGGCGCGACCTCGTGCTGACCGCCTCCATCGGCGTGGCGTTGAGCCAGACCGGCTACGACCGGGCGGAGGACATGCTGCGCGACGCCAGCCTGTCGATGTACCGCGCCAAGAGCGGCGGGCGGGCGCGCATCGACGTCTTCGATGCCAACCTCCGCCGGCAGGCGATGGCCGCCATGCGGATGGAGGCCGATCTGCGCGCCGCCCTGGAACAGGGCCAGCTCTGCCTGCACTACCAGCCCATCGTCCTGCTGGAGTCCGGGGCCATCGCCGGGTTCGAGGCGCTGATGCGCTGGAACCACCCCGACCGCGGCTTGGTCCCGCCGGCGGAGTTCATCCCGCTGGCCGAGGAGACCGGCCTGATCGCGCCGATGGGCCGCTGGGCTCTGGGCGAGGCGGTGCGGCAGCTGGCGCTCTGGCAGGCGCGCTTTCCGCGGCCCGTGCCGCTGTTCATGAGCGTCAACGTCTCCACCCGCCAGTTCCGCGACGACGATCTGGTCGGGGCGGTTCGCGACCTGCTGGACGCGGTGCCGATCCCGCCGTCCAGCCTGAAGCTGGAACTGACCGAAAGCCTGCTGATGCAGGACCCGGACGAATGCCGGATGCTGATGCAGAGCATCCGCGACATGGACGTCCGGCTGTCGATCGACGATTTCGGCACCGGCTATTCCTCGCTGGCCTACCTGCACAAGCTGCCGGTGGATGTGTTGAAGATCGACCGCAGCTTCGTCCGCGCGCTGTCGACGGGGGAGGGAAACGCCGCCATCGTCCAGGTCATTGCCGGGCTTGCCACCATTTTGCGGCTCGACGCCGTGGCGGAAGGAGTGGAAACGGCGGACGAAGCGGTGTATCTGCGCGGTCTGTGCAAGTACGCCCAAGGCTATCACTTCGCCCGCCCGGCCCCGCCGGAGGCGGTGGAGCGGCTGCTGGCCGCCGAAGACGAGCACATCGCCCTGCCAGCACCGGCCTAAGGCCGCTGCGAGCCGCTGATTTGGAGTTTGCGTGATGTCGGACCGCACCTGCGGTGAATGCACCCTCTGCTGCAAGCTGATGGGGGTGCCGGAGCTGAAGAAGCCTTCGGCCAAATGGTGCGCGTCCTGCGACCAGGGCAAGGGCTGCTCGATCTACGAGGAGCGGCCGCAATCCTGCCGGAACTTCCAATGCTTCTGGCTGATGGACGAGAATTTCCCCGACGAGTTCCGCCCCGACCGCATCCATGCGCTGGCCGCCTTCAACGACGTGAAGGACAGCTGCGTCCTGCATGTCGACCCCGCCAAGCCGCGCGCGATGGGCAGCCCGGAAGTCCAGGCGCTGACCGACGCGCTGCTGAAGGTCTATTCGAAGGTGTTTTTCCTCTGCGGCAAGGAAAGCGCGATGATGCAGCGGTGATAATCCCCTCTCCCCGGGGGGGAGAGGGAGACCTCTCGGAGAGAGAGGCTCTGAAGGCGCCATCTCTACCGCTTCACCCCGCTCTCATGGACGCGCACCGCGTCCTCGATCCCCATCGCCAGCATGCGGGCGACACAGTCGTAGCCGACGTCGGTCTGGTGGACCCCGTCCGGCCCGATAAGGTCGGTGACGGCCATGCCCCGCGTCTCCACCAGCGACCGCATCACGTCGAACCGGTGGAACAGGCCGACACGCTGGTCGGCGGCGATCCCGGCGATGCGGGACAACATCGGGGCGACGCCGGTCTTTTCCAGCATCCTCGGCGCGTATTGCAGGTCCATCAGCACCACGTCCACCCCGGCGGCGCGCAGCCGCTCCACCCCCTGGCGGACCGAACGCTCGCTCAAACCCTGGTCGCCGTCGCGCAGCACCGTGTTGGCGCCGACCTGCCAGATCACCAGATCGGGCCTGGCGGCCAGGGCGTCGGCGTCGATCCGCCTTTCGGTCTGGTCGTCGGTCTCGCCGTTGATGCCGCGATTCAACACCGCGATGTCCGCGTTGCGGAACCGCTCGGCCAGATGGTGGGCAAGGCGGGCCGGATAGGCTTTGTCGGGCGCGCTCGCCCCCGCCCCGGCGGTGGAGGAGGAGCCGATGGCGACGATCCGGATCGGCGCGCCGGTCGCGATGCGCCGGGACAGCTGCGGCAGGGGCGTCGAAAGGGCGGTCTCTCCGCGCGGCAGCTGGCACTGTGCCGAGGCCGCGGGATCGGCGGCCAGTGCGGGAGCGGAAATGGCGATGGTGGCGATCAGCGTCAGGAGGCGGGCGGCGTGATGCAGGCTGAAGGGCTTGTTCAAGGGCTCGTTCCGTTGCTTCGCGCTATTGCCGGAGGGATGGCCGCCGAGGGGGCGATCATCGTGGCGATGCTTTCCGCCAGCAATTGTCCGATGCAACGGTGAACGAAATCATAAGACCGCCGCTTCGCCTCGTCCCCCTCGTCGGCGAAATCGACCCGGCCATCCTCCACCCAATGCCGCATGATGTCGTAGCGGGGAAAGTGGAAGACGTCGGAACTCTGGGCCAGCCAGGACATGTAGGACACGTAGGGCGCGAAGTCGATCAGCTGCGCCGTGTGCATGCTGTACTGCATGTCCATGATGACGATGTCGGCGCCGCGGCGGTGGACTTCGGCGATGCCGGCCTCCAGCGCCGTGCCGAAACCTTCCGGATCCAGGTTGCGCATGGCGTCGGCCGTGCCTGTCTGCCAGACCACCAGCGCCGGGCGCTGGTCGTCAACCGCCTGGGCCAGCGGCGCCACCATGGCGGGCGCGGGCTCGCCGGGCAGGCTCAGCACGGTGGTCCGGACGGTGGTCCGCTGGGCGCGGCCGGACAGGCGGCGCTTCAACTCCTCCTCCAGCCTTGCGGGATAGCCGACGATGCCGGGCTTGGACGCCTGCTTGGCGGAATGGACGATCAGGACCGACAGAGGTCGGCCGGCGGCCAGCTGCGCCGACACCCGCGGCAGCCCTTCACCGGGAGCAAGCACGGTGTCCGGCACGGAACAGGCGGGATCCACGGCCACGGACGACGCATGACCCGAAATGGGAAGGGCAAGAGCCGCCAGCGCGATGGCCGTGGCCGTCAGCAACCGTCTGAACCCCCGTCCTCTCATGCACCCACATTCCTGCTGGCCGCGACCCTGTGGCGACGCGCCCGTTCGGCCGACTGGTACCAGCCGAGGAAGCGGGCCAGCAGCACCATCGTGGCGATGCCCAGCACGGTAACAAGGAACTGCGCGGAAAGCGAGCCGCTGACATGGACCAGAACGGTCTGCCCGGCGAAGGACAGCAGCACGCCCAGGCAGAACACCTGTAGCGACTGCCGCCCGCAGTCGAGCACCGGTGCGGCCAGCGATCCGTTCAGCCAGGACGCCCCGGCCGGCACCAGCCGGAGCACGACATAGGCCAGCGCGAAGAAATGCAGCAGGCGCAGCGGGTCGAGGTCGGTCTTGCTGATGGGGTAGAGGATCTCCGTCACCGCGTCGGGGATCAGGGCGTGCAGCGGGGCGAATTTCCAGGACAGGGTCAGGTACAGGCCGGCCAGCAGGATCGCCCCCGCGGCGACCATCACCGGCAGGCGGAAGCGGGTCAGCACGGCGCGCAAGTCTGGCCGGAACTGCAGCGCCGCACCCGCCACGAACAGCAGCTGCCAGGTGAAGGGGTTGAAGTACCAGACGCCGCCGCCCGGGTGGGTGGGCAGGTTCCATCCCCAATGCCGGGCCGCCAGATAGACCGCGGCGGAGCCGGCCAGGACCGCCAGCGGCCGGCGGCGCAGCGCCGGCAGCAGCAGGGGAAAGGCAAGCAGAAGCACGATGTAGAGCGGCAGGACATCCAGGTTCGCCGGCCTGAACTTCAGCAGCAGGGCCTGCGTCAGGGCGGTGACGGGGTCTTGGAAATAGCCGGCAATGCCCATCTCCTCGGCGAACAGCGGGCTGTCGAAGGCGCGGGCGGTGTAGGCGATCTGGGCGGTGAAGGCGAAGAACAGGATGATGTAGGTGGCGTACAGCGTCCAGCAGCGGTGCAGCACCTGTGCCGCCGCCATCGGCATGCCCTGCCGGTCCAGCGTCCGGCCATAGACCAGCGCCGCGGTGTAGCCGGAGATGAAGACGAAGATCTCCGTGGCGTCGCTCAGTCCGAAATTCCGCGGCGTCAGCCAGGAAATCTGGTTGGCCGGGATATGGTTCACGAAGATGAACCACAGGGCCAGCCCGCGGAAGAAATCCAGCCGCAGGTCACGTGCCGCGGCAGTCTCCGCCCCACGCTCCGCCGCAGTCACGTCTCTCATGGCCGTCCAACCCGCAAGGTCCCGCTCTCCCCCAACAACACGCCGGCACGGTCTTAAGCTCCGCCGCCCATCCTTTCCAGGAATCATTCCTCCGGGTCGTCGGCCGTGCCTGCAACAGATGGGGCCAGCGGCGGCGGAGTCGAGAAGCAATGCTGCCGGACCCACGGCCGACGCCGTCCGGCCGAGGTGGTTGAATGGAACCCGCGGCTTCGCGCCGCAGCGTTAAACCTCTGAAATATGGACGTCAATTCCGCTTCACGCTTGATCCCGACCATTCGCTTCCTGCATAATCCGATCAGCGAAAGAAAGCTGGGACGGATCGGCCGACAGGCCGGCCGCAAACCCGGATGGATGGGAGGGAGCGCAAGCAGAGACCGGGAACGGTCGTGCCGCCCATGTGCAGGCGCGTGGGCTTTCACGGTGTGCCCGATGCGCCGTCCGGGCCGGCCGAGCATGCATCTGGTCAAGCGTGCATCCGGCCGGGCTGCATCCCACCACTCCCGCTTTTCCCGCTCAACCGGTGCCGTCCGGGCCCGTCGAGGGTCCGGTTTGTCCGGTTGCGGGCCGGCTGACCCCGGTCCGGCAACAAGAACGCATAACAGAGAACGGACAAAGGGAGCTTCTGGATGAAACGTCGTGCATTTCTGACCTCGGCCGGTGTGGGCGTCGCCGCCAGCACGCTTGCCGCCCCCGCCATTGCGCAGTCCTCGCCCGAGATCAAGTGGCGTTGCGCCTCCAGCTTCCCGAAGAGCCTCGACACCATCTACGGCGGTGCGGAGTTCGTGTCCAAGCGCGTGGCCGAGCTGACCGACGGCAAGTTCCAGATCCGCGTCTTCGCGGCCGGTGAAATCGTCCCGGCGCTCCAGGTTCTGGACGCGGTCAAGGACGGCACGATCGAGTGCGGCCACACCGTCTCCTACTATTACGTCGGCAAGGATCCGACCTTCGCCTTCGACGCGGCGATGCCGTTCGGCCTGAACGCGCGCCAGCAGAACGCCTGGATGACCCATGGCGGCGGCAAGGAGCTGATGGCGGAGTTCTTCGCCGGCCACAACCTCGTCGCCATCGGCGCCGGCAACACCGGCACCCAGATGGGCGGCTGGTTCCGCAAGGAAATCAAGTCGGTCGAAGACCTGAAGGGCCTGAAGTTCCGCATCGGCGGCTATGCCGGCACCATCATGGCCCGCCTGGGCGTCGTGCCGCAGCAGATCGGCGGCGGCGACATCTATCCGGCGCTGGAAAAGGGCACCATCGACGGCGCCGAGTTCGTCGGCCCCTACGACGACGAGAAGCTCGGCTTCAACAAGGTCGCCAAGTACTACTACTATCCCGGCTGGTGGGAAGGCGGCCCGCAGGTCTCCATGATGTTCGGCAAGGAGAAGTTCGAATCGCTGCCGCCGGCCTACAAGGCAGCGCTGCACGCGGCCTGCTCCGACGCGACGCTGGACATGCTGGGCAAGTACGACGTCCAGAACATGACCGCGCTGAAGCGTCTGGTCGCCGCCGGCACCCAACTGCGCCCCTTCCCCAACGAGGTGATGCAGGCCTGCTATCAGGCCGCCATCGAGGTGTACGAGGAAGAGGCCGCGAAGAACGAGAAATTCCGCAAGATCTACGACGCATGGAAGAAGTTCCGCGAGGAGGAGTATCTGTGGTTCCGCGTCGCCGAATACAGCTTCGACCGCTTCGTCTACGCGGCCCCGCCGCTTGAGAAGAAGAAGTAAGGGGCTTTTGGGTGTGGGAGGTTCAGGCTTTTGCCCCCTCCCTAACCCTCCCCCTCTTCGAGGGAGAGGGGACTGCCGCCGCTTCGGCATTCACATCACACCGACAAAAGTCCAATCCCCTCTCCCGCGGAAGCTCTCGCACAAAGCTCCGCTTTGTGCTGACGCGACAGGCGGACCGTAGGTCCGCTGAGAGCGGGGGAGGGTTAGGGAGGGGGCCTCCCTTCGCCAAATCTAAACTTCGATCACCATCCCATCATAAGCCGGCTCGACCCCCTCCGGCAAAATCCGCCGCAGGCTGTCGTAGTCCATCGTGTTGTCCATGTGGGTCAGATAGGCCCGCCGCGGCTGCACCCGTTCGATCCACTCCAGCGTCAGCGCCAGATGCGCGTGCACCGGGTGGGGCGGCTCGATCCGGCCGCAATCGACCACCCAGGTGTCCACCCCCGCCAGCGCCGCGAAGGCCAGATCGTCCAGCCGCACCACATCGGTCGAATAGGCGAAGCCGCCGAACCGGTAGCCCACCGTCCGCATATAGCCGTGGTCCTGCTCGAACGGCGCCACTTCCAGCCCCTTCACGCTGAACGGCCCGTCGATGCGGTGCGACCTCAGCACCGGGCGATAGAAGGGATAGCCGTCGGGCAGCGGATCGAAGCAGTAGGGAAAACGGATTTCGATGTCGCGAAGATGCTCGTCCCAGCCATAGGCGTCGATCGGCGCATGCATCTGCCGGCAGATCTCGCGCAACTCGTCGATGCCGTGGCAATGGTCGGCATGCTGGTGGGTCCACAGCACGGCATCCAGCCGCGCACAGCCGCTGTCCAGCAGCTGCTGACGCAGGTCGGGCGAGGTATCGACCAGAACCGATACGCCGTCCCGCTCGACCAGCACCGACGGGCGCATTCGGCGGTTCTTCGGATTGGCAGGATCGCAGCGGCCCCACTGGCCGCCCGGCACCCCGGCGATCACCGGAACGCCGCGCGACCCGCCGCAGCCAAGGACGGTCACGCGCATCGCGCCGGTTGATGCGCCGTCCACCGTCATGCAGCGGCCTTGTCAAACAGCCGGAAGAAGTTGTCGGTGGTGATGCGCGCCAGCTCCTCCGCCGACACGCCCTTCACCTCGGCCACGCAGGCCGCGGTGTGGGCGACATAGGCCGGCTCGTTGCGCTTGCCGCGGAAGGGGATCGGCGCGAGGTAGGGCGCGTCCGTCTCCACCAGGATGCGGTCGATCGGCACGTCCTTCACGATGGCGCGGAGATCCTCCGACTTCTTGAAGGTGACGATCCCCGACAGCGACAGGCTGAAGCCGTACTCCACCGCCTCTTCCGCCAGCGCGCGGCCGGAGCTGAAGCAGTGCAGCAGCCCCTTCACCTTTTGTCCGGCCGCTTCCTCCTTGACGATGCGCATGGTGTCGTCGTCGGCGTCGCGGGTGTGGATGATCAGCGGCAGGCCGGTTTCCAGGCTGGCGCGGATGTGCCTGCGGAAGCACTCCTGCTGCTGGTCGCGTGGGCTCTTGTCGTAGAAATAGTCGAGCCCGGTCTCGCCCAGCCCGATCACCTTGGGATGGCGCGACAGCTCCACCAGCGTCTCGGTCGTGGTGATGGCGAACTCCTCCGCCGCCTGGTGGGGATGGACGCCCACCGAGCAGAGGATGTCGTCATAGCGTTCCGCCACCGCCAGGATGCGGTCGAACCGGCTGATATAGGTGCAGATGGTGACCATCCGCCCGATGCCGGCCTGCCGGGCGCGGTCGACGACCGCGTCCAGCTCTTCGGCGAAATCGGGAAAGTCGAGATGGCAATGGCTGTCGACGAGCATAAGGGAAACTCAGGCCTTCGGTTCTTCGACGTAACGCGGGAAGACGCCCTGCGGCGTCGGCAGGGGCGTGCCGGCGGCCAGCGCCCCCGACGGACCCAGCGTGCCGAAGCCGCGCGTGTCCGGCCCCAGCGCCAGCAGGTCGAGGATCTTGGCGGAGCTGTCCGGCATCACCGGCTGGGTCAGGATGGCGAGATGGCGGATCGTCTCGGCCAGCACATACAGCACGGTGGCCATGCGCGCCGGATCGGTCTTCTTCAGTGCCCAGGGGGCCTGTTCGTCGACATAGCGGTTGGCGTCGCCGACCACGGCCCAGATGGCATCCAGCGCCTTGTGGAAGGCCTGCGCCTTGATCTCCGCCCGGACGATGTCCAGCATGCCGTAGGCGGAGCCGAGCAGCACGTTGTCCGCTTCCGTGAACTCACCCGGCGTCGGCACGGCGGCGCCGCAGTTCTTGCCGATCATCGACAAGACGCGCTGCACCAGATTGCCGTAATCGTTGGCGAGGTTGCCGTTGATCCGGTTGACCATCTGCTTGTGCGAGAAGTCGCCGTCATTTCCGAACGGAACTTCGCGCAGCAGGAAGTAACGGGTCTGGTCGAGCCCATAGGTATTGACCAGCGCGTCCGGCGCGATGACGTTGCCCAGCGACTTCGACATCTTCTGGCCTTCGATCGTCCACCAGCCATGGGCGAACACACGGCGGGGCGGCTGCAGGCCGGCGGCCATCAGGAAGGCCGGCCAGTAGACGGCGTGGAAGCGCAGGATGTCCTTGCCGACCATGTGCAGGTCGGCCGGCCAGTACTTGGCATACTCGCCGGTGGTGTCGGGATAGCCGACGGCGGTGATGTAGTTCGCCAGCGCATCCAGCCAGACATACATGATGTGGGCGTCGTCGCCCGGTACCGGGATGCCCCACTTGAAGGTGGTGCGGCTGACCGACAGGTCCTTCAGCCCCGACTTGACGAAGGACATCACCTCGTTGCGCTTGCCGGCCGGCGCGATGAAGTCCGGGTTCTGCTCGTAGAACTCGATCAGCCGGTCCTGCCAGGCCGAGAGCTTGAAGAAGTAGGACGGCTCCTCCACCCATTCGCATTCGGCGCCGGTGGGGGCGATCTTCTTGCCCTCGGCGTTGGTGGTCAGCTCGTCTTCGCCATAAAAGGCCTCGTCGCGAACCGAATACCAGCCGGCGTAGGACCCGAGATAAATCTCGCCCTTCTCCTTCAGCACCGTCCACAGCGCCTGCACCGACTTGACGTGGCGCGGCTCGGTGGTGCGGATGAAGTCGTCGTTGGAATAGTTCATCAGCGACACGAGATCGCGGAAGTTCTGCGACACCCTGTCGGTGAAGTCCTGCGGCGGGATGCCGGCCTTCTCCGCCGACTTCTCCACCTTCTGGCCGTGCTCGTCGGTGCCGGTCAGGAACTTCACGTCATAGCCGTCGAGGCGCATGAACCGGGCGAGGACGTCGCAGGCAAGCGTCGTGTAGGCGTGGCCGATGTGCGGCACGTCGTTCACGTAATAGATCGGCGTCGTCAGGTAGAAGGTCTTCGGCCCGGCCATTTGCGGCACTTTCTTCCAGTAGGTTTGTCGGCTCGTCTCGAAAAAACGCTAGGCGGCGGCCGTTTCCAGCGCCGACAGGGCGTTTAGGACCACCTGCTTGCGGTCCAGGTTTGCGGATTCCGCGCGCGCGAAAAGACGCTGAACCTTTTCCCACACCTCCACCCAACGTTCAAGGCCGCGGGCATTGGCCAGCCGGGTCATCAGGGCGGCCTCGCCCGGCACCACCTCCGCCGGCCAGGATCCGCGGGCGAGCGAACGGGCGAAGCGGGCCAGCCACCAGACCAGCAGCTCCGTCGCCGTCTCGAACATCCCGTCGTCCTGTTTGCGGGTCAGCTTGTCGCCGAAGGCGTGGGCCGCGACGATGTCGATGCGCGGCAGGTCGGACAGCAGCCCGATCATCTCGCGGTAGAGCGCCAGCCCACCCGCATCGGCCAGATCGATGGCGCGGCCGACGCTGCCCTCCGACAAACGGGCCAGTGCCGGGCGGTCGTCGGCGGCGATGTCCGGGCGGTGCTGCCCCAGCAGGTCGATCACCGTTTCTTCCGGCAGCGGCTTCAGCGTCAGCTTGCGGCAGCGCGAGCGGATGGTCGGCAGCATGCCGCCGGGATTGTCGCTGACCAGAAGCAGCAGGGCGCCGGGCGGCGGTTCCTCCAGGATCTTCAGGATGGCGTTCAGGCCGCTCAGGTTCATGCGGTCGGCGCCGTCGATCACCGCGACGCGCCAGCCGCCCTCCGCCGAGGTGCGGCGCAGGAAGGGGCCGATCTTGCGCACGTCGTCCACCGCGATGTCGCGCTTCAGCCGGTCCTTCTTCTCGTCGCGCTGGCGCTCGACGGTCAGCAGGTCGGCATGGCCGCCCGACGCCACCCGGCGGAACACCGGATGCTCCGGCCCGATGTGCAGGGATGTGACCGGAGCATTCCCACCGAACAGGCTGTCGCCCGCCTGCTCCTGCGCTAGGACGAAGCGGGCGAAGCGGAAGGCCAGCGTCGCCTTGCCGATGCCGGGCGTCCCGCCGATCAGCCACGCATGTGGAAGCCGGCCGGAGTTCCAGGCCTCCAGCAGCAGCCGTTCCGCGTCCTCATGCCCGACGAGGTCCGGGTTGCGCCGGGGGGCGAGCGCCTCCTCCGCGGCCGGGGCGGCGGATGCCGATGTGCGCGCCTTGCTCACGACATCAGCCCCAGACGACTGGACACTGCGTCCCAGATGCGGGCCTGCACGGTGTCGGGGTCAGCGTCAGCATCAACTACAACGCAGCGGCGAGGTTCTTGGTTTGCAATTTCTAGGAAACCCTCACGCATTCGTTGATGAAACGCGAGGTCCATTTTCTCATACCTGTCTTCACCGCCGTGCCGAGCTGCTGCGCGCTTAAGGCCAATCTCCACATCAATGTCCAAAATTACGGTGAGATCAGGTTGAAAATTACCAAGTGTTATTTGCCGAAGAGATTTAATAACGCCATGATCCAGTCCAAGTCCGTATCCCTGGTAGGCCATTGTGCTGTCAAAAAATCGGTCGCAAACCACCCAGTACCCAGCATCCAACGCAGGCCAGATAGTTCTTTCCACATGATCGCGCCGGGCGGCAAAGTGGAGCAAAGCCTCTGTAAGGCAGCTCCACCGACCAGGCTCTCCATTGACCAATAGCGCTCGAATTTCTTCTGCGCCTGGAGAGCCTCCTGGTTCGCGAGTCTTCAATATGCTTGGAGTATCCGGGGAAATTTTCTTCATCAAATCTCTTGCTAAGAGAGCGGATTGATCAATTTCCCCAGTAAGATCGCTGCTATTCAGTGCGGCATTTAGCCGGCGCAGCTGCGTCGACTTGCCGGCCCCTTCGCCGCCTTCCAGCGTGATGAAGCGCCCGCGATTGCCAAGAACTGAGGAGGTCGGCATGGTCGTCACGGTCACAGGCTGCTGCCGAAGACGAGATACTTGGCGGCGGCGAAGGCGCGGCCGAAGATGCCGGCCTTCGGCACGTCCTGGGCGGCCACCACCGGCACCTCCTTGCCCGGGAATCCGGGGGCGGAGATCACCAGCTTGCCCACCGTGTCGCCCTTCTTGATCGGCGCCGCGACGGGGGCGTTGCTGACCAGCGACACCTTCATGCCGGGGCGGTCGGCGCGGCCCATGGTGACGCTCAGGTTCTGCGGCACGGTGACGGGAACGGTTTCCTGCTCGCCCAGCCAGACCGGCACCTGCTCGATCGTCTCGCCGCCCTTGTAGAGCGTGTAGGAGGCGAATTCGCGGAAGCCCCATTCGATCAGGCGGGCCGATTCGTCGGCGCGCGCCTGCATGCTGGGCAGGCCGTTGACCACCAGCAGCAGGCGGCGCCCCTCGCGCTCGCCCGACGCGGTCAGGCCGTAGCCGCCGGCATCGGTGTGGCCGGTCTTCATGCCGTCCACGTCCATGCCGCGGTACAGCAGCGGGTTGCGGTTGCCCTGGTTGATGCCGTGGTACTTGAACTCCCGGATCGAATAATAGTGGTAGTATTCCGGGTAGTCCTTGATCAGATGCTCGGCCAGGATCGCGAGATCGCGGGCGGTCATGTAGTGGTTGGGGTCGGGCCAGCCGGTCGAGTTGACGAAGTTGCTGCCCTTCAGCCCAAGCTCGCGCCCCTTGCGGTTGGCCTGCTCGGCGAAGGAGCCCTCCGACCCGGCCAGACCCTCGGCCAGCACGATGCAGGCGTCGTTGCCGGACTGGACGATCATGCCCTTGATCAGGTCGTCGACCTTGATGTTGTTGTGAAGCTCCACGAACATCTTGGAGCCCTGCATCCGCCACGCCCGCTCGCTGACCGGCAGCGTGCTTTCCAGCGTCAGGCGGCCGGCCTTGATCGCCTCGAAGGTCAGGTAGGCGGTCATGATCTTGCTCATCGACGAGGGCGCCATGCGCTCGTCGGCGTTCTTCTCGAACAGCACGGTGTTGGAGGTCAGATCGACCAGGATCGCCTGCTTGGCGATGGTGTCGATGGTCGCGGCCTGGACGGAGGCCGCGGTCATGCCGGCGCCTATCGTGGCCCCGGCCATCGCGATCCCGGCCGCCATTCCAACCGAAAGGGCAACGGAACGGCCGAAAACGGCGCACAGGCGGACGACAACAGCGTTCATGGCAACAATCCTCCAAGGGCACTCGGTCACAGGCGCTCGGCAGAGCGGTCGGGGGCGATCACAGTGGATATCGGCTGGCCGGTTCAATCCACCACGATTTTGGCCTCCGTAAGGCCGGCCTGTATGATCTGGTTGAGCAGGGTGTCGGCACGATCGACGCTGTCCAGCGGCCCGACCCTGACGCGATGCAGGGACATGCCGCCCGATCGCGTCAGGCTTACGCTGGCGCGCTGGCCCATGGCGGACAGCCGGGCGCGGGCCTTCGCCACATTCTCTTCGCTGCCGTAGGCGCCGACCTGCACATAGATCGACTCCCGCGGCTTCACCGGCATCTGCGCCACCACCGGCGCCGGCACGAACCGGCCTTCCGACATGCTGCCGGCGACGGTGGCGGGCGGCGGCACCGGGGCGCCGACCACCGCCGGGCGCGGCGCACCGGTCGAGGCTGAAACCAATGTGACCGGTCCGGACGGCCCGGTCACCTCGATCCGGCCGCGCGGGGCTGCCTTGGGCGGCGGACCGTCGATCTCCGCCAGCAGCGGCGCCGGGGTTCCCTGGCGCGCGGCGGCGGCGATGGCCCGGCTTTCCTCCGCCAGAATCTGCACGCGGACCTTCGCCGTGCCGGGACCGTCGAAGCCCAGCAGCTGGGCGCCGCGGCGCGACATGTCGATGATCCGGCCATTGGCGTAGGGGCCGCGGTCGTTCACCCGCACCACGATGGCCCGGCCGTTGTCCAGATTGGTGACGCGCACCAGGCTCGGCATCGGCAGGGTCCTGTGCGCGGCGGTCAGCTCGTCCTGGTCGTAGATCTCGCCGTTGGCCGTATTCTTCTCATGGAAGCCGGGCCCGTACCAGGACGCGATGCCCGTCTCGTCGTAGGTGTAGTCTTCCTTGGGATAATACCAGACGCCGGCAATCTGATAGGGCTTGCCCACCTTGTAGATGCCGCTGGTCGGCAGGCCCGAGCCGGTGCCGGCCGGCTTCTGCGCACAGGCGGCAAGCGTTGCCACGCCGACCAGCACGACGATCCTGCCCACCCCGCGCCAGCGACGCATCCGCCAAACCCCTCGATCTCCCGGTCGCCTCGAACCGCCAAGGCGGCGGCACTCTAGCGGAGTGGCACGGCCGCGCCAATGCCCGGAAACGCCGGGAAACACGATGACACAGCCGAGATATGATCCCGGAGATCAGGGCGCCGGAAACAGCGCCTCGGTGCGGCCCATCAGCCAATAGGCGGTCAGGCCGATCCATTCCCGCACCGCATCGTCCAGGATCACCAGATTCTGGCCGAACTCGAAGCGCAGATAGGGCTTGGCGCCGGTGCGTGTGCGGTAATCGACGGGGTAGGGGATCACCTCCCAGCCGACCGCGCGGAAGATGCCGACCGACCGCGGCATGTGCATGGCGGAAGTGACGAGAACCCAGCGCTCCCCCGGCGCCGGCTTCACCATGTCCTTGCTGAACACGGCGTTTTCCCAGGTGTTGCGGGATTGCGCCTCGTAGATCACGCGGTCGCCGGGGATGCCGGCCTGTGCCAATGCGGCGCGGGCGGTCACGTCCTCCTTGTATTCCTGCCCCAGCAGGCGGCCCGACCCGCCGGTGAAGACCGCCTTGGCGTCAGGGTGGCGGCGGACGAGGTCGGCGAAGCCCAGGATCCGCTCGGCCGCGTCGTTGAGCGAGGGATCGCCGCGGTCGGCGGTGATCGGCGGGTTGAGGGCGCCGCCCAGCATGATGATGCCATCGATGCGCCCCTCCGGCTCGGCCTTCGGAAAGCGGTTCTCCAGCGGCAGCGCCACCAGCGCGCCCAGCCCGGTGTAGGTGACCAGCAGCAGCAGGACCGCCGCCAGCGTCACCATCCGCTTGCCTGCCCGCTGCCAGCGCCGCGTCCGCAGCAGCAGCGCCCCTACGGCCACCGTCAGAACCAGCGCATTCCCCGGCGCCACCACGCCCCAAAGCAGCTTCGACAGGATGAAGGACAGCACCGCAAAGCCCATGGCCGTGGAGGGAACGCCAGCATAAGCGGGGCGGTGGTCCATGGGCAACGGCGCTAAACCCCCTCTCCCCCCCGGGAGAGGGTCGGGGCGAGGGGGATGCACATGTTGGATTCTTGAGGAAATGCCGCCGCGCTTCCCCCTCACCCTAACCCTCTCCCCGCTTTCGGCGGACCGGAGGTCCGCCTGTCGCGTCAGCGCAAACGTAGTTTGCGCGTGAGCGGGGGGGAGAGGGGGATCCTTCTCACGCCGCCGCCCTCACAGCCACCCGCCGCTCCACCATCCGCAGGCCATGCGCCCGGTACTGCGCCTGGACGATGGAGGCCCAGCCCATGCGGATCAGCGTCAGCTTCACCGTGTCCGACACGTCGTCGCCGGTGACGAGGTCGGTGACCTGCCACATCAACGTGTCGTCCACCGACCGCGGATACATCGCCGCCACCCTCAGCAGCCGCGCCATCAGCGCCGCCGTCGATTGGCGGCCCAGCCCCCGTTCGGCCAGCGTCAGCGCATCGTTCAGCGCCGCCAGTTCCCGCCGCGCCTTCACCGAGGCTTCGCCCGCCGCGCGACCCGTGCTCTTCCCGACGGTCATGGTCCGTCTCCCGCATTGCGATCCATGCGGGACAGTCTGTCGCCGCAATCCGAGGATCGCTGTGACGGCCGTCACTCCCCCACGGCTGCGGGGCTGGTTTTCCAGTGCGGACGTGCTACCTGAAGGCTTTACCGCTATAGTGCGACCGCCGCGGCCAGTCCGGATCGCCCGAAAGCCGCCAGAATGCCGAGGTTTTCCCCGACCGATGCTGTCCGCCCGCTCCAAGACGCCGACGCCGCCCGAAACCCCTGCGCCGGCCATCCCCAACAAGCGCGCCATCATCTCCCGCCGCAAGCTGTCGGGGGAGTTGGAGGATCTGGTCGCTGAACACGGCACCGGCGACAAGCTGCGCCCGGCGCTGATCGCCTGCTTGCGCAAGGCGTTGGCCGAGGGGCGGGCGGAGGTGCGGCGCCGCTTCGACGACGGCGGGTCGGGCGAGCAGTGCGTGCGGGAGAACTGCTACCTCGCCGACCGGGTGGTGGGCACGCTGGCCGACTTCACCGTCCGCTTCATCTTCCCCACCGCCAACCCGACCTCCGGCGAGGTGTTCGACGTTGCGGCCACCGGCGGCTACGGCCGTGGCGAGCTGGCGCCGTTTTCCGACATCGACCTGCTGTTCCTGCTGCCCTACAAGCGCACGCCGCGGGTGGAGCAGGTGGTCGAATACATGCTCTACATCCTGTGGGACCTGGGGCTGAAGGTCGGCCATGCCGTGCGCAGCGTCGACGACTGCATCCGCCAGTCCAAGGCCGACGTCACCATCCGCACCGCCATCCTCGAATCGCGCTATCTCTGGGGTCCCGGCAAGCTGTTCGCCGAGCTGCGCAAGCGCTACGACAAGGAGGTCGTCGCCGGTTCCGGTCCCGAATTCGTCGAGGCCAAGCTGGCGGAGCGCGACAACCGCCACCTGAAGATGGGCGACAGCCGCTATGTGCTGGAACCCAACCTGAAGGACGGCAAGGGCGGCCTGCGCGATCTGCAGACCCTGTTCTGGATCGCCAAGTACCTCTACCGCGTCGAGAGCGTGGACGAGCTGGTCGGCAAGAAGGTGCTGACGCCGGAGGAGGCGCAGCGCTTCGCCAAGGCGCAGAACTTCCTGTGGACCGCGCGCTGCCACCTGCATTACCTGACCGGCCGGCTGGAAGACCGCCTGACCTTCGACGTCCAGACCAGCATCGGCGCCGCCATGGGCTACACCGACCATGCCGGCACCAAGGGCGTCGAGCGCTTCATGAAGCATTACTTTCTGGTCGCCAAGGACGTCGGCGACCTGACGCGCATCTTCTGCGCGGCGCTGGAGGCCGAATCGAAGCGCCCGCCCAAGTTCAACCTGCTGCGGCTGGCCTCGGTCGCCCGGCGCAAGGACGTGGACGGCTTCATCGTCGACGGCGAGCGGCTGAACGCCCGCAGCGACAAGCAGTTCAAGGAACAGCCGATCGACATGATCCGCCTGTTCCACACCGCCCAGATCCACGACATCGACATCCACCCGGCGGCGCTGCGCTCCATCACGCGTTCGCTGTCGGCCATCGGCCCGAAGCTGCGCAACGATCCGGAGGCCAATCGCCTCTTCCTCGACATCCTCACCGGTCCCAAGGATCCGGAGATCACGCTGCGCCGCATGAACGAGGCCGGCGTGATGGCCCGCTTCATCCCCGACTTCGGCCGGGTCGTCGCGCAGATGCAGTATGACATGTACCATGTCTACACGGTGGACGAGCACACGCTGTTCGCCCTCGGCATCCTGCACAAGATTGCGTCCCGCGAGCATGCCGACGAGCTGCCGCTGTCCACCGAGGTGATCCACAAGGTGGTGTCGAAGCGCGCGCTCTATGTCGCCGTGCTGCTGCACGACATCGCCAAGGGCCGCGGCGGCGACCATTCCGTGCTGGGCGCCCGCGTCGCCGAGAAGCTCTGCCCCCGCCTCGGCCTGACGGCGGAGGAGACGGAAACCGTGGCGTGGCTGGTGCGCTGGCACCTCGCCATGTCCCACACCGCCTTCAAGCGCGACCTGGAGGACGACAAGACCGTCCGCGACTTCGTGGCGCTGGTTCAGTCACCGGAACGCCTGCGCCTGCTGCTGGTGCTGACTGTGGCGGACATCCGCGCGGTGGGGCCGCAGCGCTGGAACAACTGGAAGGCCACGCTTCTCCGCGAACTCTACAACCGCTCCGAAGAGGTGATGTCCGGCGGCATGACGGTGGAGGGCAGGGGACGGCGCATCCAGGCCGCCCAGTCCGCCCTGCGCGCCGAGCTGACCGACTTCGACGATGCCGCCTTCGAGCATCACAAGGGGCTGGGCTATCCCGGCTACTGGCTGGCCTTCGACACCGACACGCTGGCCCATCAGGCCCGCATCGTCCGCGAGGCGGAGCGGGAGCAGCGTCCCCTGACGGTGGAAACCCGCGTCGACCGCGGCCGCGCGGTGACGGAGGTGACGATCTACGCCACCGACCACAGCGGCCTGTTCTCCCGCCTTGCCGGGGCGCTGGCCGCCTGCGGGGCCGACATCGTCGATGCCCGCATCTTCACCATGACCAACGGCATGGCGCTCGACGTCTTCTCGGTGCAGGACGCCGCCGGCGGCGGTGCGTTCGAGAGCGGCGACAAGCTCGCCAAGCTGTCGGTGATGATCGAGAAGGTGCTGTCGGGCCAGCTGAAGCCGCTGAACGACCTGTCCACCCGCCGCACCACCCAGGCCAGCCGCACCCGCGTCTTCCATGTGCCGCCGCGCGTGCTGATCGACAACAACGCCTCCACCACCCACACGGTGATCGAGGTGAACGGCCGCGACCGTCCCGGCCTGCTCTACGACCTGACCCGCGCCCTGTCGAACCTGACCCTGCAGATCAGCTCGGCCAAGGTCTCCACCTTCGGCGAGAAGGCCATCGACGTCTTCTATGTGAAGGACGTCTTCGGCCTGAAGGTGACGCATGAGGGCAAGCTGGCGAAGATCAAGGAACGCCTGCTGAGCGCGCTGGACGACCCCACCGGCGACGCTCCCCCGCCCGCGACGGTGAAGCGGACAAGGACGAAGGTGACGGGGGCGTAAGGAAGGCCCTTCCGGAGCGGTAACCCTCTCCCGTAGCGGATACCCTCTCCCCCCCGGGGAGAGGGCTGGGTGAGGGGGATGCACATGCCGAACCTTGGTCGAAGTCCCGCCGCGCTTCCCCCTCACCCTGACCCTCTCCCCGGGGGGAGAGGGGAAGTGTCCCGGGGGTTTCGAGCCTCAAGGCGCCATGAACACGCTGACATGGCGGCCGACCTCGCCGCTCGTCTGGTCCTTGGCGATCACCGCCACATCCGTCGACCCCGACTTCACCGCCGCCGCCGGCACCTTCACGAACACGCGGTAGGTCGCCACCGAGTCGGCCTCGGCCCGCAGCGTCAGGCTGCCGCCGCTGCCGGCCTCGTCGTTGCCGGCCACCGACAGATGCGCGTCGCGCAGCCCATCGACCGTCACGGTATAGTCGCGGGCGATGTGCGTCTTGTTCAGCACCTTGATTGTGTAGGCGTTCTGCACCGACCCGTCGGACAGCGTCACGAACAGCGGCGCCCGGTCGCGCAGCACGCTGACGTCCAGCGTCGGGCGCAGCACCAGCGCGATCGCCATGGCGCAGGCCACGACCAGCATGATCAGCGAATAGATGACGGTGCGGGCACGCACCAGCTTCACCCGTTCCGGCTTGCCGTCGATCTTGGCGATCTGGTTGGACTGGGTGTCGAAGCGCACGAGGTCGATGGGCCGGCCGATCTGCTTCATCACGTCGTTGCAGGCATCGACGCACAGGCCGCAGCCGATGCAGGAGATCTGCTGGCCTTCGCGGATGTCGGTGCCGGTGGGGCAGACATGGACGCACTGCTTGCAGTCGATGCAGTCGCCCAGCCCCGCCGCCTTGCGGTCGTCCCAGCTCTGCGACTTGCGCAGCGGCGCGCGGCCCTCGCCGCGCCAGTCCTCATAGGTGACCAGGAAGGTGTCCTCGTCGACCATCGCCGACTGGAAGCTGCGCCACGGGCAGACATAGATGCAGATCTGCTCGCGCGCCCAGCCGGCGAAGAAGTAGGTGGTGAAGCTGAACAGCGCGATGAAGGTGGCGACGCCGCTGGTGATCTGCCCATGCAGCAGCTCGTTCATCAGCGTCGGCGCGTCGTTGAAATAGAAGACCCACGCCCCGCCGGTCAGCACCGAGATCGCCACCCACGCCGCATGCTTGGCCCCCTTGCGCGCCAGCTTGGCCCCGGTCATCGGCGCCTTGTCCAGGCGGATGCGGGCGGTGCGCGGCCCTTCGATCTTGCGCTCCACCCACATGAACAGGTCGGTCCAAACCGTCTGCGGGCAGGCGTAGCCGCACCAGATGCGCCCGGCCAGGGTGGTGGCGAAGAAGATGCCGAAGGTGCCCAGGATCAGAAGGCCGGTCAGGTAATAGACCTCCTGCGGCCAGATCTCGATCCACAGGAAATAGGCGCGGCGCCCGACCATGTCGACCAGCACCGCCTGGTCCGGGATGCCCGGCCCGCGTTCCCAGCGAATCCACGGCGTGATGTAGTAGATCGCCAGCAGCACGATTAGGGCCGCCCATTTCAGCTGGCGGAAGCGTCCCTTCACGTCTGCGGCATAGACCTTCGGCCGGTTGATGAACCAGTGCCGGCCCGGCTCCTCATGCTGGTCTGCGTGGGACGCTGCGGCCGGCTTGGCGGCCTGGGCAGGGCGACGGGTGAGGGTGGAGTCTTCTTGCGGAAGGGACATGGCGTGGTTCCTCGGCCGTCGGCGGCACGGGTGGCGTCAGCTTCGTCCCTTCTCCATAAGACTTCCGTCATGAAGCCGCATTGCGCGATGTCAATCCGGCCCCTTTTTCGTCTCCCGGCCCGCTCCTGCCGGCCCTCTCACACGGTCTGACCGCGCAGCTCCGCCAGCCCGTCGTGATAGGCGCGGTCGAACAGCGCCTCCAGCCGGGCGTCGGTGCCGCGCAGGCCGGCGACCACCGCATGCGCCCATTCGAAATACTCGACCTTGCGCGACAGCGGCCAGTCGGCGGGCGGGCTATGCGCCATGGAGCGCAGGTTCGACACCTTGTCGGCCAGCTTCACCAGCTTCGCCCGCGTCGAGGCATGCGGGGCGGCGTCGATCTGGTGCTGCTTGCGCTCGGCCTTCGACATGCGCTTGTCGTCGGTGGTCTCGGCGACGACCTGCACAACCTCGGCACCGAACAGCTGCTCGATCTCCTCATAGCTGGCGTCGGTGTCCTCCAGCGTGTCGTGCAGCAGCGCCGCAATCACCACGACCGGGTCCTTGCCCGCCGTCGCCTCCGCCACCAGCAGGGCCACTTCCGACAGGTGGTTGACGTAAGGCTCGGCGCGCACGCCCTTGCGGCGCTGGTCGATGTGCTTGTGCGCGGCGAAATCCAGCGCCCGCGCGAAATCGAGGAGGGGGGCGTTCGGCAATGAAGCGTTCTGCAGGCTCATGGTGTTCTCTCGGCTGGGGCATTACTCTCCGCTTGGTAGGACCGTGCGAAGGACCGCGCTCATGTTCACGAGTTTCTTCTTCGATCTGCGCAAGGCCGGCGTCCCCGTCTCGCTGACGGAGTACCTGACGCTCATGGAGGCCATGAAGCAGGGCACCGCGTCCTTCCGCGTCGAGGACTTCTATTACCTCAGTCGTGCATGCTTGGTTAAGGACGAGCGCAATCTCGACCGCTTCGATCGCGTGTTCGGCGCCACCTTCAAGGGCCTGACCGACGACACTCCCGCCGGCGAGGAGGTTCCCGTCACCGACCTGCCGGAGGAATGGCTGCGCAAGATGGCCGAGCGCTTCCTGACCGACCAGGAGAAGGCGCAGGTCCAGGCGCTCGGCGGCTGGGACAAGCTGATGGAGACGCTGGCCCAGCGTCTGGCCGAGCAGAAGGGCCGGCACCAGGGCGGATCGAAATGGATCGGCACCGCCGGCACCTCGCCCTTCGGCGCCTACGGCTACAACCCGGAGGGCGTGCGCATCGGCCAGCACGAGAGCCGCCACCGCCGCGCCGTCAAGGTGTGGGACCGCCGCGAGTTCAAGAACCTCGACGACCGGGTGGAGATCGGCACCCGCAACATCAAGGTGGCCCTGCGCCGCCTGCGCAAGTTCGCCCGCAGCGGCGCGGCCAGCGAACTGGACCTGCCCGGCACCATCCGCGCCACCGCCGCCAACGCCGGCTGGCTCGACCTGAAGATGGTTCCGGAGCGGCACAACACGATCAAGGTCCTGCTGTTCCTCGACATCGGCGGCTCGATGGACGACCACATCCGTCTGGTGGAAGAGCTGTTCTCCGCCGCGCGCAGCGAATTCAAGCACCTGGAGCACTTCTACTTCCACAACTGCGTCTACGAGGGCGTCTGGCGCGACAACGCGCGGCGTCATACCGAGCGCATCTCCACCTGGGACGTCCTGCACACCTATCCCGCCGACTACAAGCTGGTCTTCGTCGGCGACGCCGCCATGAGCCCCTACGAGATCGTCTATCCCGGCGGCAGCGTCGAGCACTGGAACGAGGAAGCCGGTCAGGCGTGGATGCAGCGCCTGCTGTCGGTCTACGGCAAGGCGGTGTGGCTGAACCCGACCCCGCCGCAATACTGGGACTACACGGAAAGCACCCGCCTGCTCCAGCGCCTGATGGGCGGACGCATGTTCCCGCTGACGCTGGAGGGGCTGGACGGGGCTATGCGGGAGTTGGGGAGGTGATGAATTGCTTTTGCTTTTATCGCTTTAAATAGTTTATGTGCGCAATAACTACATACATTGCTATTGTCCCAAGACACGTGTTCTGGTGCGATATTTGCTTCGTGCCGGCAACCGGTGACTAGCTGAGTGGAGCCCCGGTACTCTCCATCATAGCGAGCGTGAACTCCGTTGATCAGTGGTGAGACTACTTCAGCGCCAGAGCCGTAAACAAAAATTCCGCAGTTTACGCGCCCGCCACTCCATACGCCAGTCCGGATGAATTATTCGGGCTGGCGACTAGCGGGCTAATGGCGAAAGCTCAAAGTTATGGCGAGCATCGTAGATAATGGACGTCTCGATCTGGTCGACACCTTCTCGGTTGGTAAACTGGTCGAGTGCAAGGTCCCGCAAATGTTCAGTGTCGCGGACGACGACATGTGCAACGACATCATACTGTCCCGAGATTAGGAAAATGGATCTAACCTCGTTTATCTGCGCAACCTCCTGCATGAAGCGATCAACAATCCTGCGATCATGTTTTGACAGTTTAAGCATGAAGATGGCCTGAAGGCCGACCCCGAACTGCCGCAAATCGCATTCGAGATGGCTTCCTCGAATGACTCCGAGTCCTTCCATCCTTTTGATGCGCTCGTGGCAGGTCGACGCCGCCAAACCAATTTGAGCTGCGATCACCTTGTTGGGAGTCTGCGCATCCTTCTGCAAAAGGCCCAGAATCTCGAAATCTATTCGGTCAAGCTGCAATTTTTATCTCCTGCTTTCGAATTATATTCGAGTGATTTGCCTAACATATCGTACAACTATCGACACCGCAACACAATTTGCGGATCAAATTCGTCATCTCTGCCACTGTATCGTAGTTAATTCGCCTTTATTGAATCGTGGGCGCGTGAGGGGGGCTCCATGCTGTTGACATTGATTAACCATCCGACACCGGCATTCACATTGGTATCAAAAGCAGATCCAGAGGAGCGTATCTTCCTCGGAAATGTTTATCGTCAGACAATGCCAGTCAGTTTGGCAAGAGTGGCTGCAATCATTGAGGCCGAGATAGGCATTGATGTTAATATTCTTGATTTGAAGACACTCAATCCCAACCAGGAAACGGTCTACAAACAGGTGGACCTTGGAGATCTGTTCGCGATAGTTACCAGAATCGGCGCGGAGTTCGAGAAGGCGCGCGATACCATATTGAATTCAGATTGGATCGGCTTCTCGAACCATTTCACGTTCGAGTCCGGCATCATCCGCGATCTCATCGTAACTGCTCACGTGGCTGGCTGGGCCTGGGCTGTTGCCCAGGCGCTGCGCGCATTGGGGGTGGTTGGTGATCCGGTGTTGCGTTGGTGGGGCGGACGTGAGTCAAAGGCGGGATGACGATCCCGCC
>Ga0196970_1000049_pt1 | contig 194365 bp, 182 predicted proteins | sample S1v_513CmetaG_FD_148672 | JGI IMG/M metagenome (GOLD analysis project Ga0196970, IMG submission 148672) | Soil microbial communities from Anza Borrego desert, Southern California, United States - S1+v_5-13C | ecosystem: Environmental > Terrestrial > Soil > Desert | place: USA: California... | reverse complement strand
GGCGCCGCGAGCCTGCGCGGCGGCGCTCATTCGTAACCGAAGGCCTTCAGCGCGGCCTCGTCGTCGGACCAGCCTTCGCGCACGCGCACCCAGGTTTCCAGGAAGACCTTGGCCCCGAACAGGCGCTCCATCTGCAGGCGGGCCTTGGCGCCGATCTCCTTCAAGCGCGTGCCGCCCTTGCCGATCACGATGGCCTTCTGGCCCTCGCGTTCGACCCAGATCACCGCGCCGATGCGCAGCAGCGCACCATCCTCGGTGAAGCGTTCGATCTCCACCGTGGTCGCATACGGCAGTTCCTCGCCCAACTGGCGCATCAGCTGTTCGCGCACCAGTTCACCGGCCAGGAAACGCTGGCTGCGGTCGGTGATCTCGTCTTCGCCGAACATCGGCGGCTGCTCCGGCAGCAGCGCCAGCAGGTCCTTGGCCAGCGCTTCCAGGCCCTTGCGCTTGAGCGCCGACACCGGATGCACGGCGGCGAAGTTGCGGCCTTCGCTGATCTGCGCCAGGAACGGCAGCAGCGCCGCCTTGTCCTTGAGCCGGTCCACCTTGTTGACGATCAGCACCACCGGGATATCGGCATCGCTGAGCACGTTGAAGGCCAGCGTGTCCTCCTCGTCCCAGCGCCCGGCCTCGATCACCAGCATCGCCGCGTCCACGTCCTCCAGCGAGCCGCGCGCGGCGCGGTTCATCACCCGGCTCATCGCCGAGGCCTTGAACTTGCCCTGCTCGCGATGCAGGCCGGGGGTATCAACCAGCACCACCTGGCCCTGCGGGAAGCTGGCAATGCCGAGCAGGCGGTGGCGGGTGGTCTGCGGCCGATTGGAGACGATGCTGACCTTGGCCCCGACCAGGGCATTGGTCAGAGTCGACTTGCCCACGTTGGGGCGGCCAATGACAGCGACACTGCCGCTGCGGTAAGAGGTGGCTTGGCTCACTTGCTGACTTCCAGTTGGCGCAGCGCCGCCGCGGCGGCCTGCTGTTCGGCCAGGCGCCGCGACCCGCCCTCGCCCTCGGCGCTCAGGGCCGGGTCGGACAGGATGCAGCGTACCTGGAAAAGCTTGGCGTGGTCGTCACCGCTTTCCGAAACGAGCTCGTAGGCGGGCAGCGGCCGTTGCCGCGCCTGCAGCCATTCCTGCAGGCGGGTCTTGGGATCTTTTTCCGGCTTGCCCACCGGCAGCGCGGCCAGTGAGGCCTCGAACCAGGGCAGCACCGCGGCACGGCAGGCTTCAAAGCCCGCGTCCAGGTAAATGGCCGCGACCACGGCCTCGACCGCGTCGGCCAGGATCGAGTCGCGGCGGTGGCCGCCGGATTTCATCTCGCCCGGGCCCAGGGTCAGGCGTTCGCCCAGTTCCAGGCTGCGGCCGATGGTCGCCAGGGCCGCTTCGCGCACCAGTTCGGCGCGGGCCCGGGTCAGGGCGCCCTCGTCGGCACGCGGCCAACGCAGGTACAGCGCCTCGGCGACCAGCAGGTTGACCACGCCGTCGCCGAGGAATTCCAGACGCTCGTTGTTCGGCGAGCCGGCGCTGCGATGGGTCAGCGCCTGCGCCAGCAGCGACGGATCGGCAAAGGCATGGCCGATCCGGTCGCCGCGCTGCGGGGTTTTACTCGGTGATACCACTACGGGTCAGATCCTGGCTGGCGTTGAAGTTGCCGACCACGTCGAGATTGCCGACCAGCGGGCGGCGGACCTCGTAGCTGACATTCATGCGCCAGCCGTTGCCCACGCGCTCGAAGGTCACGTCTTCCTTCTTCACGTTTTCCGAGTAGTTGATATCCAGGCGGCGGAAGAACATGTCCTTGGCCCGGCCCGGGTCCATGTCGCCACTGCCCGGTTCGTTGGCCACGCCCTTCATGGCCTCGCGCACCGAGTAATACTCCTGATACATCGGGAACAACTTCATGCCGATGTACAGGGCAAAGCCCACCACCCCCAGTACCACGATGAATGACAGCAGCGTCATTCCTTCCTGATTGCGCTTCATCGCTACTCCCCTAGCCACGCCACGCGTGTCGATTACTGAATGCCTGTCCCGATCCGCGACGGATCGAAACTCCCCTTGCAGAACCACCCCTCGCAATTGAGCCAGATCAGGAACGCCTTGCCACGGAGGTTGGCCTCGGGCAGGAAATGCGTCTGCGTCCAGAACCGGCTGTCCTCGCTATTATCGCGATTGTCACCCATCACGAAATACTGCCCCTGCGGCACCACCCAGTCGCCCTGGCCGGCCGGGTTGGCGCGACCCACCAGCTCCAGCACGGTGTGGCTGCGGCCCGGCAGGTTCTCGCGCAGCAAGGTGGCGCCGGTCATTTCCGCGCCACGGCCCTTGCCGATGTACTCGCCCTTGACCTCGTACTCCATGGCCTGGCCATTGATGTAGAGGGTGTCACCATGGAAGCCGATGCGGTCACCCGGCAGGCCGACCACGCGCTTGATCCAGTTCTCGTCCGGCGCATGCGGCGGCTTGAACACGACCACGTCGCCGCGCTTGGGCTCGCCCACCGGCACGAACTTGGTGTTGGTGATCGGCAGGCGCAGGCCGTAGGCGAACTTGTTGACCAGGATGAAGTCGCCGATCAGCAGGTTGGGCATCATCGAGCTGGAAGGGATCTTGTACGGCTCGGCAATGAAGCTGCGCAGGATCAGCACCACGGCCAGCACCGGGAAGAAGGCGCGCGAGTACTCCACCACCGCCGGCTCGCTGTCCAGCAGTCCAGCGCGCGCGGCACGGCGCCGGGCCAGGAACAGCTTGTCCAGCAGCCACACCAGGCCGGAGCCCAGGGTCAGCACCACCAGCGCGATCTCAAACCATTTCATGCGTATTCCTTGTCGGGGGAATCGGGAATGGGGACTTCCCTACTCCCTTTATTTGTTATCCATCTGCAGCACGGCCAGGAAGGCTTCCTGCGGAATTTCGACGCGGCCGACCTGCTTCATCCGCTTCTTGCCTTCCTTCTGTTTCTCCAGCAGCTTCTTCTTGCGGCTGACGTCGCCACCATAGCATTTGGCCAGCACGTTCTTGCGCATCGCCTTGACCGTGCTGCGCGAGATGATTTGCGCGCCGATCGCGGCCTGGATCGCCACGTCGAACATCTGCCGCGGGATCAGATCCTTCATCTTTTCGCACAGTTCACGGCCACGGCGGTCAGCCTGGCTGCGGTGGACGATGATGCTCAGCGCATCGACCTTGTCGCCGTTGATCAGCGTGTCCACGCGCACGAACGGACCGGCCTGGAAACGCAGGAAGTGGTAGTCCAGCGAGGCGTAGCCGCGGCTGACCGACTTGAGCTTGTCGAAGAAGTCCAGCACCACTTCGGCCATCGGCAGTTCGTAGGCGATCTGCACCTGGCTGCCCATGTAGGTGATGCCGACCTGCGCGCCGCGCTTTTCCTCGCACAGGGTGATGACCGAGCCGACGTAGTCCGGCGGGGTGAGGATGTTGGCGCGGATGATCGGCTCGCGGATCTCCTCCACGTAGTTGATCGGCGGCAACTTGGCTGGGTTGTCCATCGACACGACCGAGCCGTCGGTCTTGAGCACCTCGTACACCACCGTCGGCGCGGTCGAGATCAGGTCGAGGTTGTATTCGCGCTCCAGGCGCTCCTGCACGATTTCCATGTGCAGCATGCCGAGGAAGCCGCAGCGAAAACCGAAGCCCATCGCCTCGGAGCTTTCCGGCTCGAAGCGCAGTGCCGCGTCGTTGAGGCGCAGCTTCTCCAGCGCTTCGCGAAGGTCCGGATAGTCCTCGGCATCGATCGGGAACAGGCCGGCAAACACGCGCGGCTGCATTTCCTGGAAGCCGGGCAGCGGCTTGGGTGCCGGGTCCGCAGCCAGGGTCAGGGTGTCGCCGACTGGCGCGCCATGCACGTCCTTGATGCTGGCGTTGATCCAGCCCACCTCGCCGGCGCGCAGTGCGTCGAGCGTCTTGCGCTTGGGAGTGAACACGCCGACGGCGTCGACCTGGTGGGTGCGCCCGGTCGACATCACCAGGATCTTGCTGCCAGGACGGATTTCGCCCTGCATCACCCGCACCAGCGAGACCACGCCGAGGTAGTTGTCGAACCACGAGTCGATGATCAGCGCCTGCAGCTTGTCGGTGTCGCGCGGCACCGGCGCCGGAATGCGGTGGACGATGGCCTCCAGCACTTCCTCCACGTTCAAGCCGGTCTTGGCGCTGACCGCAACCGCGTCGGTGGCATCGATGCCGATCACCGCCTCGATCTCGGCCTTGGCACGCTCGGTGTCGGCGGTCGGCAGGTCGATCTTGTTGAGCACCGGCACCACTTCCAGGCCCTGCTCCACCGCGGTGTAGCAGTTGGCGACGGACTGCGCTTCCACGCCCTGCGCCGCGTCGACCACCAGCAGCGCGCCTTCACACGCGGCCAACGAACGGCTGACCTCATAGCTGAAGTCGACGTGGCCGGGGGTGTCGATGAAGTTCAGGTGGTAGACCTGCCCGTCGCGCGCCTTGTACGGCAGCGACACGGACTGGGCCTTGATGGTGATACCGCGTTCGCGCTCGATCGGATTGGAGTCGAGCACCTGCGCCTCCATTTCCCGCGCCTCGAGGCCGCCGCAGAGCTGGATGATGCGATCGGCCAGCGTGGACTTGCCATGGTCGACGTGGGCGATGATGGAGAAGTTGCGGATGTTCCGCATTGAATCGATGGACATTGAGGTGGGCGGCGGCCAGGACCGTCGTCAGGAAAACGCCGCATTATCGCACGCCCGGGCAGCCCCCGCCCGGTGCCGCGGCTGGCCTTCAGACCAGCCGCGGCCCGTACTCACTCGCCCGCCTTGACCGCCACGTAGCTGGTGGCCTGGCCGCTGGTGACCAGCAGCATGACCACATCGCCCTTCTTGTAGCCGGCCAGCTCGCGGTTCAGGGCGGCCACGCTGCCGACCGGGGTGCGGCCCACACGCAGGATCACCAGACCCGGGCTCAGTCGCGCCTGGCGTGCCGAACTGCTGTTGACCGCGGCAATGCGCACGCCTTCGCCGGACTTCAGGCCCAGGCGATCGCGCTCGGCGGCGCTCAGCTCGGTGACCTGCAGGCCAAGCAGTGCGGCACTGGCCGGGCCCGTGGGGCCGGCGTCATCGTCGTTGGCGGCCTCGGCCGGACGCACGTCGGTTTCCAGCGTGGTCAGGGTGACCGTCACCTCCTTCGGCTTGCCGTCGCGCAGCAGGCCCAGACGCACCTTGGTGCCGGGCGGCAGCACGCCGATCATCGGCGGCAGATCACTGGCGGCATTGATCGCGGTGCCATTGACCGAGCGGATCACATCGCCCACCTCCACGCCAGCCTTGCCGGCCGGGCTGTCGGTCACCAGGCTGTTGACCAGCGCGCCCTTGGTGTCGGGCAGCTTCAGGCCCTGCGCCTGCAGGTCGTCGATCGGCCCCACCTGCACACCGAGCTGGCCGCGGCTGACGTGGCCGTTCTTGCGGATCTGCTCGGCAGCGCTCACCGCCAGGTCGATCGGGATGGCGAAGCTGATGCCCATGTAGCCGCCAGACGCGGAGAAGATCTGCGAATTGATGCCGACCACTTCGCCGCGCGTATTGAGCAGCGGGCCACCGGAATTGCCCTGGTTGATCGCCACGTCGGTCTGGATGAACGGCACGTAGCGCTGGTCCGCGTAGGGATTGGAGCGGCCGGTGGCACTGACGATGCCGGCGGTGACCGAGTGGTCGAGGCCGAACGGCGAGCCGATCGCCACCACCCACTGGCCGGGCTTGAGCGTGTTGGAATCGCCGATGCGCACGGTCGGCAGGTTCTTGGCGTCGATCTTCAGCAGGGCGACGTCGTACTGCTCGTCACTGCCAACCACCTTGGCCTTGAACGCACGGCCGTCGGACAGCTTGACGCTGACCTCGCTGGCACCGTCCACCACGTGGTGGTTGGTCAGCACATAGCCATCCGGGGAAATGATGAAACCCGAGCCCATCGCGCCGCCGACGATGTCGCCGTCCTGGCCACCGCGCGGGCCGGGGCCCTGGCCGGGGCCGCCGGGCATGTCGAAGAAGCGGCGGAAGAATTCCGGAATCTGCTCATCGTCCGGCATCTGCTGCGGGCCGCGGCCGGACCGGCGCATCATGTCCTTGCGCGTGACCTTGGTGTCGATGTTGACCACGCCCGGGCCGACCTGCTGCACGAGATTGGTGAAGTCGGGAAGGCCGGCGACCAGCTGCGGGGCCGGTGTGGCGCTGCGCGTGGCAATGGGCGCGCCGTCGGCGACGGCGGCCGGGGCGCTCGGCTGCTGGGCGCACGCGGCCAGCGGTACCGAGATCGCCAGCAGGCCAAGCATCTGGTTGCGGATACGGGAATTCATCGGGAACACGCCTCCTGAAGGACGAGTCAAGGCTGGAACGGGGGACAAGGACACCGTGCCGCCCGGAGCGGGCGACTGGTTTCGTGCTTACGCAATCAGTGAAGCTTCAGTGCCGTGGCATCGGCGGCAGGCGCGGCTCTTCGACCGGCACGGTCTGCGCCGGCTCGAACGGATAGAACGTGGTGGCCGGTGCCTCGCCGAAGCTGGCATTGAGCGGGCTTTCGCTGCCGGCCAGGGCCGCGCGCGGCCACGGCCGCGCCTGCACCGGGTCGGGATGGGTGAATGGATTGGCCGGCGCCACTGCATCGACCGGCGTACGCGGCGACATCGCTGCGCTGGCAACCTGTACCTGTGCCGGCGGTTCACGGCGGGCGGCACTGGCGCGCGCGGCCTGCTGCGCGCGAGTGGCCGAGGCCACGTTGCGGGCGGCTGCATCGCGGCGGGCGGCGGCCAGGGCCGCGGCCGGCGCGGCGGCGACCATCCGGCCCACCGCGTTGTCGCCGTCCGGGTCGGCCGGGGCCGGCGTCGGCACGGGCGTCGCGGGCACCTGCGCGGTGGTGGCAAATACCGGCACCGGAGCAGGCGCTGCCTGTTCGGGCAGACGCTCGCGGGTGGTGAACAAGGCCAGTGCGGCAACCGATGCGGCAATCGCGCCGCCGCCCCAGCGCCAGACGCGGGCGCTGCGCGGCGCGGGTTGCGCCTGCGGCACCGGCTCAGCCGCCACCGCCACGCGTACGCGGGCGGCGAAGTCCAGCGGCGCCGGCGCGCTGGCCTGACCACGCAGCACATCACCGCACAGCTGCCAGCGCTCGTGGCAGCCGGCCAGCTCTTCGTCATGCTGCAGGCGGCGCAGCAGGAAGCGCGCCTCGTCGGCCGGCAATTCGCCATCGATCAGGGCCGACAACTGCTGCCGGTAATGGATCTCGAACTTGTCGCTGGAATGGGAAGGCTGCTGGCTCATACACGATCACGCTGGCGGTCACGGGTGGCGCTGCCGGTCTCCAACAGAGGCCGCAGCTCGGCGTCGATGGCTTCGCGCGCGCGGAAGATGCGCGAGCGCACCGTTCCGATCGGGCAATCCATCTTCTGCGCGATTTCCTCGTAGCTCAGGCCCTCCACCTCGCGCAGGGTGATGGCCGCCCGGAGTTCTTCCGGTAGTGCTTGGACCGCCTTCATCACGGTTTGTTCCAGCTCCTGGCGCATCAGTTCACGCTCCGGGGTATCGGTATCGCGCAGGCGGGTGGCGCCGTCGAACTGCTCGGCATCGGCCACGTCGATGTCGTCGGTGGGCGGGCGGCGGTTGTGGGCGACCAGATGGTTCTTTGCGGTATTCACGGCAATTCGGTGCAACCAGGTATAGAACTGGGAGTCGCCGCGGAAACTGCCCATCGCGCGGTATGCGCGCAGGAAAGTTTCCTGGGCCACGTCCTGGCATTCGCTCCAGTCGCTGATGTAGCGCCCGATCAAGGCGACGATCCGATGTTGGTACTTGCGCACCAGTACATCGAATGCCGCACTCTCGCCGCGCTGCACGCGCCGGACCAACTCCAGGTCCAGGTCCTGTGGTGTTTCGACTTCGGCCATGGCGGGCCGCACTCCTGTCGCCCGTCATTCCGGGCTTATGACCAGCGCTGATTGGAAAAGTTCAAGCGGCCGAACACGGCCACTCCACAAGGTTAACGGGCCCGGCGCTAGCCTGGCGACCGGAAAGGCCGGGCCACAGCGTCCCCATGCATGCCTTTGGGGATTTGACGTGAAGGAAACAACCTCTGGATGATAACGACCCCTTCCATACACGAGCGGATGGTCAGACCCATGCTTTCAGGCTTCGATGGGCTCCGATTCAGTCACTGGCAGACCGAGATCCGCGACGACGGCATCGTGGTGCTCAGCCTCGACCGCGCCGACGCGCCGGTCAATGCCTTCTCCCAGGACGTGCTGCTGGAGCTGGGCGAGCTGATCGAACGCATCGCCATCGACCCGCCGCGCGGGGTGGTGATCCGCTCGGCCAAGGCCAATGGCTTCATTGCCGGCGCGGATTTGAAGGAATTCCAGGAGTACGACCGCCGCGGCACGGTGAATGACGCCATCCGCCGTGGCCAGAGCACGTTCCAGAAGCTGGCCGAGCTGCCCTGCCCGACCGTGGCGGCGATCCATGGCTTCTGCATGGGCGGCGGCACCGAGATTGCGCTGGCCTGCCGCTATCGCGTGGCCTCGGATGATGCGTCCACCCGCATCGGCCTGCCGGAAACCAAGCTCGGCATCTTTCCCGGCTGGGGCGGCAGCTCACGCCTGCCGCGCCTGATCGGCGCCCCGGCGGCGATGGACCTGATGCTGACCGGCCGCACCGTGTCGGCCAGTGCCGCGCGGGCCATGGGCCTGGTCGACAAGCTCGCCGCGCCCGCTGTGCTGGTCGATACCGCCGCGGCGCTGGCGCTGTCCGGCACCGTGCGCCCGTTCAAGCAGCGCTTCACCGGCTGGGCCACCAATACCTGGCTGGCGCGCAAGCTGCTGGCGCCGCAAATGGCCAAGCAGGTCGCGCGCAAGGCCCGCAAGGAGCACTACCCCGCGCCGTACGCACTGATCAATGTGTGGGAACGCAGCGGTGGCGCCGGCATCCAGGCGCGCCTGGACGCCGAGCGCAAGGCGGTGGTCAAGCTGGCTGGCACGCCGACGGCGCGCAACCTGATCCGCATCTTCTTCCTGACCGAGCGGCTCAAGAGCCTGGGCGGCAAGGACAGCAGCGCCGCGCCGCTGCCGGCGATCGCCCACGTGCATGTGGTCGGTGCAGGCGTGATGGGTGGCGACATCGCTGCCTGGGCCGCCTACAAGGGTTTCGAGGTCACCTTGCAGGACCGCGAACAGCGCTTCATCGACACGGCCCTGGCGCGCGGCAACGAGCTGTTCAACAAGCGCGTCAAGGATGCGGCCAAGCGCCCGGCGGTGGCGGCGCGACTGAAGAGCGACCTGGCCGGTCATGGCGTGGCCCAGGCCGATCTGGTGATCGAGGCGATCATCGAGAAGCCGGAGGCCAAGCGCGAGCTGTACCAGCAGGTGGAGCCGCAGATGAAAGCCGACGCGCTGCTGACCACCAACACCTCGTCGATTCCGCTGACCGAACTGCGCGAGCACATCCAGCGCCCGGCGCAGTTTGCCGGCCTGCACTACTTCAACCCGGTGGCAATGATGCCGCTGGTGGAGATCGTGCAGCACGATGCGATGGCCGAGCAGACGCGCAGGCGCCTGGCCGCGTTCTGCAAGGCGCTGGACAAGCTGCCGGTGCCGGTGGCGGGCACGCCGGGCTTTCTGGTCAACCGCGTGCTGTTCCCGTACATGCTGGAAGCTGCCACCGCCTATGCCGAGGGCATCCCTGGCCCGGTGATCGACAAGGCCGCGGTGAAGTTCGGCATGCCGATGGGGCCGATCGAACTCATCGACACCGTGGGTCTGGATGTGGCCGCTGGCGTGGGCGAAGAGCTGGCGCCATTCCTGGGCCTGCCGATTCCGGCCGCGCTGAAGACGGTCGAACCGGGCAAGCGTGGCAAGAAGGATGGGCAGGGCCTGTACAAGTGGGAGAACGGCAAGGCGGTCAAGCCCGAGGTGCCGAAGGACTACGAAGCGCCTGCTGATCTGGAGGATCGCCTGATCCTGCCGCTGCTCAACGAGGCAGTGGCGTGCCTGCATGACGGCGTGGTCAGCGATGCCGACCTGCTGGATGCCGGCGTGATCTTCGGCACCGGCTTTGCGCCGTTCCGCGGCGGTCCGATCCAGTACGTGCGCGCCACTGGTCCGGATGTGCTGCTGGAACGGCTCAGGACCTTGCAGTCGCGCTACGGTGATCGTTTTTCGCCGCGGCCTGGCTGGGATGCGCCGGTGTTGCGTATGCCGCCGGCGTAGGAGCGGCTCTTGTGGCCTTCTCGGCCACTTGTGGCCTTCTCGGCCACTTGTGGCCTTCTCGGCCATCAGCCGCGACTGTCGTCTGACAGATCGCGGCTTCGTTCGTCGGGGCTGAAGCCCCTCCTACATCCAGCAGCCTTTCCTACAAGGCTCCAGCGGCATCAGGGATGCGGCTGGCCGTGATGCCCCTGGGCGTCCACGCCATGGTCATGGCCATCGTCATGCGAATGACCATCGTCGTGACCGGCATGACCCTCATGCGCTCCACCCTTGCCCGTGCCGGCGCCACGCTCATGCACCGCGCAGGCATCGCCGCAATGGTCGTCCTCGAACTGCAGGGTCACGTGGTCGATCTCGAAACGTTCGTGCAGCATTGTGCCGAGTTCGCGACGCAAGGCATCGGCATCGGTGCCCCCAGCCAGCACCAGGTGCGCGGTCAGCGCCGGCGTACTCGATGCCAGCGCCCACACATGCAGGTCGTGCACATCGAGCACACCGGCCGGCGCGGTCAACGCCGCGCGCACCGCTGGCAGCTCCACGCCCCGCGGTACACCTTCCAGCAGCACATTGATCGCTTCGCGCATCAGCAACCAGGTGCGCGGCAGCACCCACAGGCCGATCAGCACCGCCAGCACCGGATCGATCCACTGCCAACCGGTCCAGCCAATCGCCAGCGCGCCGAAGATGACCGCGACCGAGCCCAGCATGTCGCTCCACACTTCGAGGTAGGCGCCTTTGACGTTGAGGCTTTCGCCCGAACCAGCCTTGAGCAGACGCATCGCGATCAGGTTCACCACAAGGCCAAGGGCGGCAATCACCAGCATGCCACTGGAGCCGATATCGACCGGCGCACGAAAACGCTGCACCGCTTCGACCAGGATGTAAGCGGCCACGCCAAACAGCAGCACGCCATTGGCCATCGCCCCCAACGCTTCCAGCCGCGCGTAGCCGTAGGTGCGGCGCGCATCGGGCGGGCGCCGACTCAGGCGCACCGCGATCAGCGCGATCATCAGCCCCAGCGTGTCGGTAGCCATGTGCGCCGCGTCGGACAGCAGCGCCAGGCTGCCGGTGACGAACGCACCGATGACCTCGGCGAACAGGAAGGTGCCGGTAAGGCCCAGCGCCCACCACAGCGGCTTTTCGTGGCGAATCTCGCTGGGGGTGTGATTGTGGTCGTGTCCCATCGCGTCGGCCTGTCTCGAACAGGCCGCCACGATAGCCGGCGCTAAGGCCGGAGACTATTACATGCGGGCATCAATGCGCGGCCACCGGTTCCCAATTCCCGATTCCCGATTCCCGGCCGTCAATTATCTGAAACGAGCTTCACCACGGACGAAAAATCCAATCGCCCATTGCCGGCGCGGCTGTTCATCGCATACAGATTGCGCGCCAGCTCGCCCAGCGGGATCGACGCGCCCACGCCCATCGCTGCTTCCACCGCCAGGCCCAGATCCTTGAGCATCAGGTCGTTGCCAAAGCCGCCGCTGTAACCGCGCGAAGCCGGCGCGTTGTCGAGCACGCCCGGCCACGGATTGCAGACCTCGGTGGCCCAGCTGCGCCCGGTGCTGACCGCCATCATCTGCGACAGCACCTTCGCGTCCAGGCCGTGCGCCACGCCGAGCGCAATGGCCTCGCCGGTGACCGCCATGATCACGCCCAGCGCCATGTTGTTGCACAGCTTGGCCACCTGGCCGGCGCCACTGTCGCCAACATGGAAGATGTTCTTGCCCATCGCCTGCAGCAGCGGCCGCGCGCGCTCAAGCGTGCCGGCATCGCCACCGACGATGAAGGTCAGCGTGCCAGCGGCCGCGCCCGCGGTACCGCCGGATACCGGCGCATCCAGCATCTGCAAGCCGCGCTCCACGGCAGCCTGCGCCACCTTGCGCGCAATGGCCGGGGCGATGGTGCTGCAGTCGATCACCAGCGCGCCCGCGGGAATCCTGGCGAGGATGCCGTCATCGCCCAGGTACAACCCTTCCACATGGCGGCTCGCGGGCAGCATCGAAATCACCACCTCGGCATCGGCGAGCGTGTCGGCGGCGGACGTGGCGGCACTGGCGCCGGCAGCGACGGCGGCTTCGAGCGCGGCCGGGACCAGATCGAACACGCGCAGCGCGTGCCCGGCCTTGACGAGGTTGGCGGCCATCGGGCCACCCATGTTGCCCAGTCCGATGAAAGCGATCCGGCTCATTGCATAGTCTCCGTCAGGCCTGGCCGAGGTCGGCCAGCGGGTGCGCCGCCGCCGTCCAGGGCGATTGGAAGAAAGTCTCGGCCCAGGCCGCGTTGGCCTCGGCCAGGTTAGCGGGCTGCCAGCGTGGCTGGCGGTCCTTGTCGATCAGCAGCGCACGGATGCCTTCGGCAAAGTCGCCATGCGCGCAGGCATGCAGCGCCACCAGATACTCGGTGCGGAAGGCACCGGCCAGCGTGCGCGTGTCTTCGCGGCGTTGCAGCGTCCAGGCCAGCCGCGCCGAACCGGGCGAGCCGGCGGCGAGCGTGGCGCGTGCGGCCTGCAGCCACGGGTCTTCGCTGGAGAGCGCATCGATCGCCGCGACCACCCGCTCCAGGGTGCCGGCCGACACCAGGTGTTCGATCAGTTCGGCATGCATCTGCAGCGGGCCTGGCTGCAACGGCTGCGCCAGACCCTGCAGGAATTCGCCCAGCTGCGCCCGGTCCAGTTCGGCATCGCCACTCCAGGCATGCGCGGTCAGTGCATCGATTACCGCGGCGTATTGCGCGTGTTCGAGCTTGAAGTCGGCCAGGCCGGCATAGATCGCGTCGCTGGCATCCAGCGGCGCGCCGGTCAGGGCGAGGAACATGCCCGCGCCGCGGGGCACCTGCCGCAGCAGCCAGCTGCCGCCGACATCGGGGAACAGGCCCACGGTGATTTCCGGCATCGCCAGCCTGGAGCGCTCGGTGACCACGCGATGGCTGGCCCCGGACATCAGGCCGATGCCGCCGCCCATCATGATGCCATGGCCCCAGCACAGCAAGGGCTTGGGATAGGTGTGGATGGCATGATCGAGGCGGTATTCTTCCTCGAAGAATTGCGCGGCGTGGCGATTGGCGGTGATGTCGCTGCTACCGGTTGCCTGGAACTCGCGCATGCTGTGGTACAGACCATGCAGGTCGCCGCCGGCGCAGAACGCCTTGTCGCCAGCGCCGCGCAGCACCACGCAGGCGATGCTGTCATCGCCGGCCCACTGCCGCAGCTGCGCATCCAGCAGCCGGGTCATCTCCAGCGACAGGCCGTTGAGGGTCCTGGGCATGTTGAGCGTGGCGATGCCGATGCCATGGCCGCCGCTGCCCTGTCGGGTTGCAAACAGCACCGGCGCCTGGCCGGTCTCGGCGATGTTCATGCGTTGCGCCATTGCGGTGCGCGCTTCTCCAGGAAGGCATTGACGCCTTCGGCCTGGTCGGCGGTATCAAACAGGTCGACAAAGGCTTCGCGCTCGGCGACCAGCGCCGCAGCATGGCTGCCAAAGCGCGTGGACTGCACCAGGGTCTTGCACGCGGCCACCGCGCGCGGGCTCTGCTTGCCGGCCTTGTGCGCCCATTCGATCGCGCGCGCGCGGCCTTCGCCGCGGCCGACGACTTCCTCGACCAGGCCAATGCGCAACGCGGTCGCCGCGTCGATGCGCTCGCCCAGCAGGATCATGCGCTTGGCCCAGCCCTCGCCGACCAGCCGCGGCAGGTTCTGGGTACCGCCGGCGCAGGGCAACAGGCCAACGCTGGCCTCGGGCAGCGCCATCTGCGCATGTTCCTCGGCAATGCGCAGGTCGCAGGCCAGCGCGCACTCCAGTCCACCGCCCATGGCATAGCCGTTGATCGCCGCAATCGACACGCCGCCAAAGCCACTGAGCGCTTCAAAGGCTTCGCCGAAGCGCCTTGCAGCCTCGCGCGCGGCAGCCTTGTCGCCATCGGCGAACTGCTTGAGGTCGGCGCCTGCGGAGAAGAACTTCTCGCCTTCGCCGGTCACCACCAGGGCGTAGATTTCCGGGTCGGCATCGAGCTGCTTCACCAGGTCGCGCAGGGCGGCCAGGCTGTGCACGGTCCAGGTGTTGGCCGGCGGGTTGCTCAGCGTGACGATGGCGACATGGTCTTCGCGTTCGAGCTTCAGGCCGGTGTGTTCGCGCTGCAACCAGTGGCTCATCGCAGTTCCTCGTCGGTGGTGAGCAGGCGGCGGGCAATGATCATGCGCATGACCTCGTTGGTGCCTTCCAGGATGCGGTGCACGCGGCTGTCGCGCAGCAGGCGCTCGATCGGATATTCGCGGATGTAGCCGTAGCCGCCGTGAATCTGCAAGGCATCGTCACAGATGGAGAAGCCCGCGTCGGTGGCAAAGCGCTTGGCCATCGCGCACCACACGGTGGCATCGCGGGCGCCGGCGTCGAGCTTGCGCGCGGCGGTATGCACCATCTGCCGCGCGGCCACCAGCTGGGTGGCCATGTCGGCCAGCTTGAACTGCAGCGCCTGGAAGTCCGCCAGCTTCTTGCCGAACTGGCGACGCTCGCCCATGTAGCGGCGCGCGGCATCCAGGGCACCCTGCGCGGCGCCCAGCGAGCAGGCGGCAATGTTGATGCGGCCGCCGTCGAGCGCCTTCATCGCCAACTTGAAGCCTTCGCCTTCCTTGCCCAGCAGGTTGCCGGCGGGAATGCGCACGCCTTCAAAGGTGATGCCGCGGGTGGGCTGGCTGTTCCAGCCCAGCTTGTCTTCCTTGCGGCCATAACTGATACCCGCCGCGTCCGCCGGCACGACGAAGGCGCTGATGCCGCGCGCGCCCTCCTCACCGGTGCGCGCCATCACCACCAGCACGTCGGTGGCGCCGGCGCCGGAGATGAAGGCCTTGCTGCCGTCGATGACGTATTCGTCGCCATCGCGCACCGCGCGGGTCTTCAGACTGGCGGCGTCGGAGCCGGCACCCGGCTCGGTCAGGCAGTACGAGGCCAGCTTCTGCCCGCTGGCGAGCAGCGGACCCCAATGCTGACGCACCGGCTCTGCGGCAAAGCTGGCGACCAGCCAGGTCGCCATGTTGTGGATGCTGAAAAAGGCCGAGGTCGAAGGATCAACCGTGGCCATTTCCTCGAACACCACGGCCGAATCCAGGCGCTTGAGGCCCAGGCCACCATAGGCCTCGTCGGTATACAGACCGCAAAAGCCCAGTTCGCCGCCCTTGCGCAGGGCCTCGCGCGGGAACTCGCCTTCCTCGTCCCAATGCGCGGCGCGCGGCGCCAGTTCCTTCAGCGCGAATTCGCGCGCGGCCTGGCGGAACGCCTCCTGTTCCTCGGTGAGCTCGGCCGCGTCGTACGGCAGGTTCATGGCTGCGTTCATGGCGTCACTTCAGGTTGATGGTGGTGTTGACGCCGTGGCCCAGGGTGCTGTCGTCGAACCAGCGCGCGGTCACGGTCTTGGTCTGGGTGTAGAACATCACCACCTGCTTGCCGTACGGGCCCAGGTCGCCGAGCTTGGAGGCGCGCGAGCCGGTGAAGGAGAACATCGGCACCGGCACCGGGATCGGCACGTTGATGCCGACCTGGCCAACGTCGATGTCTTCCTGGAACTTGCGCGCGGCCGCGCCGGACTGGGTGAACACCGCCGTGCCGTTGCCGTTGGGGTTGGCGTTGACCAGGGCAATGGCCTCGTCCAGCGTTTCGGCCTCCAGGATCACCAGCACCGGCCCGAAGATTTCCTCGTCATAGATGCGCATGCCCGGCTTGACGCCGGAGAAGATCGTCGGCCCGACGAAATTGCCCTGCTCGTAGCCGGGCACCTCCGGCTTGCGGCCGTCGAGCTCGAGCTTGGCGCCCTGCTCGACACCGGCGGCGATCAACGCTTCGACACGCTCGCGCGCGGCGCAGGAAATCAGCGGGCCGACATCGGTGCCGGCCTCGGTGCCGCCGTTGACCTTCAGCGTCCTGGCCTTGGCGACCAGGTCCGGGATCCAGTTGCGGGCCTCGCCCACCAGCACCAGGGTCGAGGCGGCCATGCAGCGCTGCCCGGCCGCGCCGAAAGCGGCACCGGCCATCGCGTTGAGGGTCTGTTCCTTGTTCGCGTCCGGCAGCACCACGGCGTGGTTCTTGGCGCCCATCATGCATTGCACGCGCTTGCCGGCCAGCGAGGCGCGCTGGTAGACGTGGGTGCCGACCTTGGTCGAGCCGACGAAGGACACAGCCTTGATGCCCGGGTGGTCGCAGATCGCGTTGACCACGTCCGGCCCGCCGTGGACGACGTTGAGCACGCCCTTGGGGATGCCGGCTTCCAGCGCCAGTTCGACCAGGCGCATGGTCACCATCGGGTCCTGCTCGGACGGCTTGAGGACGAAGGTGTTACCCGTGGCAATCGCCATCGGGAACATCCACAGCGGGATCATCGCCGGGAAATTGAACGGGGTGATGCCGGCGCACACGCCCAGCGGCTGCAGCAGCGTGTAGGTGTCCACGCCGGTGGCGACGTTGTTGGCCAGCTCGCCCAGCTGCAGGTTGCCGATGGCCGCGGCGTGCTCGACCACTTCCAGGCCACGGAACACATCGCCTTCGGCATCGGGCAGGGTCTTGCCCTGCTCGGCGGTGAGCAGCGCGGCCAGCTCGCCCATGTGCTCGCGAATCAGCTGCTGGTACTTCAGGAAGATGCGCGCGCGCGTGCCGATCGAGGTCTTGCGCCAGGTCTTGAAGGCTTCCTGCGCCGCAGCCACGGCCGCATCGACCTCGGCCGAGGTCGCGAACGGCACCTTAGCCAGCACCGCCTGGGTGGCCGGGTTGACCACGTCCTTCCATTCGGTGGTCGCCGATTCGACGAACTGGCCGTCGATCAGCAGGGAAACGCGCGGGGCGCTGGAGGAAGACTCACTCATGGGACATTACCGGACGGAGGACATGCTTCGCATTGTTCGCAAACGGCAGGGCGGATTCAGCCCCGGCGGCGCTTAATCGCGCTAATCTTCCGCCAATATCTTGCGAATCCTGCGAACATGAGCCTTGCCCACCGCCAGCTTGGCCTGCGATTGCAGCGCCTGCGCCAGCGCCACGGCCTGACCCAGGCCGAACTGGCGCGGCGCCTGGAGCTGTCCCCGAGCTATCTGAACCAGATCGAGCGCAACCAGCGCCCGCTGACCCTGGCCGTGCAACAGCGCCTGCGCCTGACCCTGGGCGACCTGGAAGACCTGCTCGACCGGGACGACCCGGCCGCGCTGGTCGAACCGCTGGAACAGACCATGCGCGCCCTCGGCCACGCCACCATCAGCCCCAGCGAACTGCGCGCGCTGGCCGGCAACCTGCCGCACGTGGCCCACGCCCTGCTCGACCTGCATCGCCAGCATCGCCACCTGCAGGAACGCGCCACCGCGCTGGAGCTGCAAATCGGCTCCGAACATGCCGCCGCGCCGCTGCTGTCGCCCGGCGACTACGTGCGCGACTATTTCAACCGCGAACACAACCATATCCCCGAGCTCGACGACCGCGCCGAGGCGTTGTACGCCGAACTCGCCCTGAGCCCAGACACGTTGGCCCCGCGGCTGCGCCAGCTGCTGGCCGACCGCCACGGCCTGCGCGTGCGCCAGGACACACGCGGCACCGCGGACAAGCGCCTGTACGACGCGCAGAGCCGCACGCTGTGGCTGCCGGCCCACCTCAAGCCGGGCCAGCAGGCGTTCCAGATGGCCGCGCAGTGGGCCTTGCTCGAACATGCCGAGCTGATCGACATGCTGGCGACGCGTGCCGGGCTCGATGATGCCGAGCGCATTGCCCTGGCGCGCATCGGCTTTTCCAACTACTACGCCGGCGCGCTGGTGATGCCGTACGGCGCCTTCCTGCACAGCGCCGAGGACAGCCAGTACGACGTGGAATGGCTGGCGCAACGTTTCGGCGTCGGCTTTGAAGCGGTCTGCCATCGTCTCAGCACCATGCAGCGGCGCGGCGCGCCCGGCCTGCCGTTCTTTTTCATGCGCGTGGACCGCGCCGGCAATGTCTCCAAGCGCCACTCCTCGACCGATTTCCATTTCTCGCAGCTCGGCGGCGCCTGCCCGCTGTGGATCGTGTACGAGGCATTCAACCAGCCTGGCCGCATCCTCACCCAGATCGCGCGCATGCCCGATGGCCGCCAGCATTTCTGGATGGCGCGCCAGGTCAGCAGCGGCCCGCCCGGCTATGGCCAGCCGCGCAAGACCTTCGCCCTGGCACTGGGCTGCGACCTGCGCCACGCCGGCCGCCTGGTGTATTCGCGCGGCCTGGACCTGCAAGGCGGCAGCGCCGTGCCGATCGGCCCGGGCTGTCTGACCTGCGAACGTATGGATTGCGTGCAGCGGGCGTTTCCGCCGTTGCGGCGGGCTTGAGTGCGAGCGCGGACGTTTGTGCGTTGGGGCCGCTGACATTGAGCTACATGCTGGTACGGACGCGGGCACGCGGCTGCCGCTAGGGTGAAGGTGGAACCCAGGCGGGAGTATCGCCATGACGAAAAAGCGTTCCGAAACATCCGGGCAGCGTCCGCCGGCTGCGCTCATATCTACACAGCGGTGGATCGTGGACATGGATAGGGTCAACGCTCTGCCGCCTGACCGCGGCGGCGGCGGCTGGAATCCCTGGCCATCACCACCCCCGCCAGACTACTGGGATACGTTTCCGCCTCCCGGACGTAGCGGCCCACCCCCTGCGCCCGTTGCACCGAGCCCGACGACCGGATCGCCCCTTGATCCGGATACACGGCTGATGGGAAAACGCGGTGTCCAGATCAACGCCGAGGCCATCGACCTTTCCAATGCGCTGACTATCAAATATGACCTTCAGGTCGACAGCGGAGTCTGGAAGATCAGCGGCGACTTCAGATTCAACGCTGCAGGCGAGTTCACGAACGGGAACGCGAGGCTGGACTTCAGAGGCTCCGATGGTTCGCGCCTGACCTGGTACATCTCAGGCCCACCGAGGGAAGTCGGAATCAAGGGCGGCCACCGATGGCTGATCGGCGGAGGCTTCTTCTTTCAAATCCAGGGTGACTACAACTTCAGCACCCGGAACTTCCAGGGCATGGCCTACTTCGGCTACGACGGTGATTCCAAATAGGGGCAGCGCCCCCCGTAGTCGCCTGCAGGCGATCAGGAATTCGCTCTTTTTCAGCGCCATCACCCTGCTGGCCTTTGCCTTCGTGACGCCCACAGCGCCCGTCTTGGCGCAGGAAAGCCCAGCGCAGCAAGCTTCGACCTTCCAGGACGGCTCAGGCATCGCCAAAGCGCTATTGAGCGCCGACCGCGACATGCTCGCACGCCTTCCGGAACAGTGGCCGGGCACGCTGGTGGAACTGGCCGCGCCCGTGGCGCTCGCGCGGGTCGATGGGCGCCTGGATGAGGCCATCACCGCTGGCGAAGCCTGCCTCGCGGAAGCGCGCAAGGCACGCCAGTTCGTTCCTGTGACGCTGTGCGGTTTGCTCAAGGCTGGCGCCCTGGAACGTCGGGGCGATCTGGTCGCATGGGCGCGCGAAACCGAGCGCACGCGCCGCATTGCCAAGCAACTTGCCGCTGAGCTGGATCTCAAGACCCCTGTCGATCGCGTCGACGTCTACGCGCAGGTGCCCGATGTAAACCCATTGATGGAGCGCGAATCGAGCACAACGGCTGAGCGTGGCGAAAGCAACGACGCCCTGGCCAGCGTTCCCTATGTGCCGACTCCGGATGTGGCCCGCGTGCTCGGCAATGTCGTGCGCTTCCGCATTGACGACCGCTACGCCAACGGCGTCATCGACACCGGTTCGCGCCAGACCCTGGTGGTGCCGACGCTGGCGCCGCCGGCCTTCATGGACTGGATATGGCTTTCCGAGCGCAGCCAGCGTCCCGGCACTCGCACCCGTCTTGCCCAGGCCGGCGAACTGCAAATAGGCGACCTGCGGATTCTTCGCCCGTTCCTGGTGACCCATCCCGCAGCGAGCATGAACAACTTCGATGCCATCATCGGCCTGGATGTGCTGTCACGCTTCGGCAAGGTGCTGATCGAGGAACAAGGCGTCGACGCATCGGCTGCACGGCTGGAATCCCTGCGATGCGACAACCCATTGACGTTTGCCTCCGACGTGGCGGGGCTCAAGGGCTGGATCTACCTGCGGCTGAATATCGATGGCGTGGATCGCAACGTGGCGATCACCACCGGCAAGGCCACCGAGCTCACCCGTTGGATTCCCGCGGACCAGCCAATGCCGCCTGCCGACGAGCAGCTGGTCGTCGCCGATGATTTTGGCGGCGCGTATTACGTCAAGGAACGGCAGATGTCCTCATGGCTGGTTGCGGGCGGTGAACTGATCCCGGTACAGACCCGCGTGCGTCGCGCGCCGCCCGGCGGCAAGGGGGGATTTGCGATCGGCGCCGGCATCCTTCGCAAAGCCTCCATCTTCCTCGACTTCGACAACCGCAAGGCCTGCCTGGTGCCGAAGGTCTCCTTGCAGATCATGCGCGACGCTGAGGAATGATGCGCAGATATGGCACCGCGCTCATCACCCTCCTTCTGCTCATCCCCACCACCGCAGCCGCCAACGACACGCAAGCAGAGCCGCGCCCTGCGCCTCCCGCCAGCGATGTTCTCCACTTCGTCGATGAGGCGGGCCTTGCCGATCTGCTGCGAATGGGCGATCGGACAAGCCTGCTGCAGCTTCGCACGCGCGCCGCGCAGTGGCCTGATTCGCTGTACCAGATGGCTACCGAGTCGGCGTTCTATCGCCTGGATGGTCAGTACGACGAGGCGATCAATATGGCCGAACGCTGCCTGGCGGAATCGCGCCGGCGGCTGCTCTACATTCCCACCATTCTCTGTGGCCTGATCGGCGCAAGCACCCGGGTGGCCCAGGGCGACCTGCCAGCCTGGGCGCGGGAAACGCTGCGCACGCGCGAGATCACCCTGGAGGTTGCCAGGCGCGCACGCGTTGACACCCCGATCGACCGCATCGATGTCTTCCTGACCATTCCCGACGCCACACCGCTGCTGGATCGCAAGCGCCCATCAACGATCGCCACCGGCCCGCGCTACATCCCCTTCCTGCCGGCGCCCGATGGTGCGCAACAGACCCGCGACCTGCTGCGCCTGCGCATCGACGGCCGCTCTGCCGATGCCATCATCAACACGGCTGCCATGCAGACCATGTTGGCAGCGGACCTCGTACCCCCGCCGTTCATGACCTGGACCCAGCCGGATGCGAATCCGGGCGCAGAAGTGCCTCCGCGGATGCTGGCACAGGCTGGCGAGCTGCAGCTTGGCGACCTGAAAATCGCCTCGCCATTCATTGCCACACACCCTCACGCCCGCAACCACGGGCGCGACGGCGATATCGGGCTTGATGTGCTTTCGCGCTTCGGCAAGGTCCTGATCGAAGAGCGTGGGCTGGCCGTTGCCGGGCCGGCGGTCGATGAAGTGCGCTGCTACAAGCCCCTGAGTTTCCTCACCGATCTTCCGGGGCTGGAAGGTGCGCTGATCATGCAACTGAACATCGATGGCACCGACCGCGACGTCGTCGTAGCCAGCGCGTGGCTGGACGAACTCATCCAGCGAATCCCGGCAGGCGAGCCATTCCCACCCGGCCAGGACGCGGTGGTGGTTTCCGACTCGATTTCCGGAACATCCCTGGCAAGAACGCGATCTTCCGTCGCCTGGATCGTCGAATCAGGCCTGATGTTTCCAGTGCAGATGGAGGTCAGGCGGGGCAGTCATCAGCTTTCGCCCCGGTTCTTCGCCATCGGCGCCGGCATCCTTCGCAAAGCCTCCATCTTCCTCGACTTCGACAACCGCAAGGCCTGCCTGGTGCCGAAGATTTCGTTGCAGATCGGGCGCGAGCCGGAAGACTGATGCGTCAGCCGCTCCCGCTACGGCTCGTCGATGGCGGCGAAGCGCTCGACCAGATGGTCGATGAGCGCGCGCACCGCCGGCAGCAGGCCACGGCGCGACGCAAATACCGCGTGGATGATGCCGTGGCGCGGCGCCCATTGCGGCAACACCTGCAGCAGCTCGCCGGCGGCCAGGGCCTCGGCCAGCATCATTCGCGGCAGCATCACCACGCCGGAGCCGGCCAGCGCGGCAGTGCGCAGGGAGATCATGTCGTCGCTGACCATGCGCGGCAGTGCCTGCACATGCGCGACCTGATCATTCGGGCCGATCAGTTCCCAGCCTTGCGCGGCGCGCGCCGGCGCCAGGTCCAGCGCCGGTATTCGCGCCAGGTCGGTGGGCAGTTCCGGTACGCCGTACTGCGCAAGCAGACGCGGGCTGGCAGCCAGGCACCAGGCACGCGTGCCCAGCACGCGCACTACCAGGTCGCTGTCTTCCAGCGGCGGCGGGCGCACGCGGATGGCGACGTCGATACCCTCGCCCACCACGTCCACCCGGCGGTTGGTGGCCTCCAGCAGCACGGTGATCTTCGGGTGCGCCAGCATGAACTCGGCGAGCATGCCGCCCACCCGCGAATGCAGCATCGCGACCGGGCACGCCACGCGCACGATGCCGCGCGGCTCGGCACGCAGCCGCGCGACGGCCTCTTCGGCGGCCTCGGCCTGGTCGAGCATCGCCTTGCAGTGGCGGTAATAGTCCTGGCCTGGCTCGGTCACCGAGAAGTGGCGCGTGGAGCGCTGGATCAGGCGCACGCCCAGGCGCGACTCCAGCAGCGCGATACGCCGGCTCAGTTTCGACTTCGGCATGCCCAGCGCGCGACCGGCCTGGGAAAAGCCGCCCTGCTCGACGACGTGGACGAAATAGGCCAGGTCGTTGAGGTCGATGGCCTTGCCATTGTCGGGCATGCGCGCTCCTGGACTGGTGGCCCGCTATTGGCGCTGGCTCGCTGCTGGAGCGGGCCCGGCTGCGGGAAAGCCGTCTCGCGCGGGCATCGTTCGCACGATGGGACGCTGAGGATAAGTCCCGGCCACTACCGGGTCCAGCGCGCGAGGCATAGCGTCTTGCGGCACCGGCAATGGCACGTACCCGAGGTACTCCCAGACCGGCCCCTCTCCTTCCCACTATGGATGAACACCATGAGCACTCCCGCCAACTTCGACGGCCAGCGTCCGGTCATCGACCCCGATAACGCCACCCTGCTGCTGATCGACCACCAGAGCGGCCTGTTCCAGACCATTGGCGACATGCCCTTTACCGCCGTGCGCGCCCATGCCGGCGCATTGGCGAAGATGGCTACGCTGTGCAAGCTGCCGGTGATCACCACCGCGTCAGTGCCACAAGGCCCGAACGGGCCGCTGATTCCGGAAATCCACGAGTTCGCGCCGCACGCCCAGTACGTGGCGCGGCGCGGCGAGATCAACGCTTGGGACAACCCGGACTTCGTCACCGCGGTCAAGGCGACCGGCCGCCGCCAGTTGATCATTGCCGGCACCATCACCAGCGTGTGCATGGCCTTCCCGAGCATTGCCGCGGTCGCCGACGGCTACCAGGTCTTCGCGGTCGTCGACGCTTCGGGCACCTACTCGAAGATGGCGCAGGAAATCACCCTGGCGCGCATCGTCCAGGCCGGCGTGGTGCCGATGGACACCGCAGCGGTCGCCTCCGAGCTGCAACGCAGCTGGCACCGCGACGATGCCGCGCAGTGGGCGCAGATCTACACCCAGATCTTCCCCAACTATCAGCTGCTGATCGAAAGCTACGCCAAGGCGCAGGACGTGGCGACCCGGCACGAGCCGCTGGACTCGCAGCGCGGTTGAGCGGCACACGGCCACGGTGCGCACACGGGCCCGGGCGGGGCGCTGGCGGCCGCCCGGGCCCGCGTTTGACGGCCAGGGCAGCCGGCAGCAGAGGCAATGCCACAGGATGTCGCGCTCGCGGGGTCGAGCCCGCGGCGGACTCGGCTTAAACTGGCGCGTCCGCATCGGCCCGCCGATGCCGCGCGGCGGCCGTCGTCCTGACGCCGGCTGCCGCCCCGCCGCCTTCGCCGAAAGAACCGCTAGTGACCGACTCCGCTGCAAACGCCAAGCCGCCCAAGGGCGCGGAACACACCCCGCTGATGAAGCAGTTCTTCGCAGCCAAGTCCGAATACCCGGACCTGCTGCTGTTCTTCCGCATGGGCGACTTCTACGAGCTGTTCTACGACGACGCGCGCAAGGCCGCGCGCCTGCTCGACATCACCCTGACCCAGCGCGGCAGCTCCGGCGGCGCGCCGATCCCGATGGCCGGCGTGCCGGTACATGCCTGCGAGGGCTACCTGGCACGGCTGGTGGCGCTGGGCGAATCGGTGGCGATCTGCGAACAGATCGGTGACCCGGCGCTGGCCAAGGGCCTGGTCGAACGCAAGGTGGTGCGCATCGTCACGCCGGGCACGGTGACCGATGAGGCGCTGCTGGACGAACGCCGCGACACCCTGCTGATGGCCGTATCGCGCAGCAAGGCCGGATATGGCCTGGCCTGGGCCGACCTGGCCGGCGGCCGCTTCCTGGTCAACGAGGTGGACAGCGACGATGCGCTGGAGGCGGAGCTGGCGCGACTGGAGCCGGCCGAATTGCTGCTGCCCGACGAGGAAGGCTGGCCCGAGTTCCTGCGCCAGCGCAGCGGCCTGCGCCGCCGTGCACCGTGGCTGTTCGACGCCGACAGCGGACGCCGCCAGTTGCTGCAGTTCTTCAAACTGCATGACCTCAGCGGTTTCGGCATTGAAGAACGCCAGCGCGCCATCGCCGCGGCAGGCGCGCTGCTCGGCTACGTGGAAGAAACGCAGAAGCAACGCCTGCCGCACCTGAGCGCGATCGCGATGGAAACCGCGAGCGAGGCCATCGCGATGAACGCGGCCACGCGGCGCCATCTGGAACTGGACACGCGCGTGGATGGCGACACCCGCCACACCCTGCTCGGCGTGCTCGACAGCACCATCACGCCGATGGGCGGGCGCCTGCTGCGGCGCTGGCTGCACCGCCCGCTGCGCCTGCGCGATGTGCTGGTACAGCGCCACCATGCGGTCGGCACGCTGATCGACCACGGCACCGACCGCGAACTGCGCGAACGTTTCCGCGCACTCGGCGACCTGGAGCGCATCCTCACACGCGTGGCGCTGCGTTCGGCGCGGCCGCGCGACATGTCCACCCTGCGCGATGGCCTGGCGATGCTGCCGGAGATCGCCGCGCTGCTGGCGCCGCTGGATTCGCCGCGGCTGCAGGCCCTGGCCGCCGAGCTCGGCGAACACGCCGCGATGGCCCACCTGCTTGCCAGCGCGGTGGCGACGCAGCCGCCGTTGAAGCTGAGCGACGGCGGCGTGATCGCCAGCGACTTCGATGCCGAACTGGACGAGCTGCGCCGCCTGTCCACCCATGCCGACCAGTTCCTGATCGACCTGGAACAGCGCGAGCGCCAGAGCAGCGGCATCGCCACGCTGAAGGTCGGCTACAACCGCGTGCATGGCTACTACATCGAAATCAGCAAGGGCCAGGCCGACAAGGCGCCGCTGCATTACAGCCGCCGCCAGACCCTGGCCAATGCCGAGCGCTACATCACCGAGGAGCTGAAGTCCTTCGAGGACAAGGTGCTGTCGGCACGCGAACGCTCGCTCTCGCGCGAGAAGCTGCTGTACGAGGAACTGCTCGACGCACTGGGCGAACACCTCGAACCGCTCAAGCGCTGCGCCGCCGCACTCAGCGAGCTCGACGTGCTGGCCGCCTTCGCCGAACGCGCGCAGGCGCTGGACTGGTCGCGGCCGGAGCTGGAGACCGCCAACTGCCTGTGCATCGTGCGCGGCCGCCACCCGGTGGTCGAGGCGGTGCGCGAGGAGCCCTTCGAGCCCAACGACCTGGACCTGTACAACGACCGCGACGGACAGTCGCGGCGCATGCTGGTCATCACCGGTCCGAACATGGGCGGCAAGTCCACCTACATGCGCCAGAACGCGCTGATCGTGCTGCTCGCGCATATCGGCAGCTACGTGCCGGCCAGCCGCGCGGTGATCGGGCCGATCGACCGCATCCTCACCCGCATCGGCGCCGGTGACGACCTGGCGCGCGGCCAATCGACCTTCATGGTCGAGATGGCCGAGACCAGCTACATCCTGCATCACGCCACCGCGCAGTCGCTGGTGCTGATGGACGAGATCGGCCGCGGCACCTCCACCTATGACGGCCTGGCCCTGGCCGATGCAGTCGCGCGCCACCTCGCCCATCGCAACCGCTGCTACACGCTGTTTGCCACGCACTACTTTGAACTGACCGCATTGGCCGACGAATCAGTCGAAGGCGGCGCCAGCGGCATTGCCAATGTCCACCTCGACGCCGTTGAACATGGCGAGGCGCTGGTGTTCATGCATGCGGTGAAGGAAGGCCCGGCCAACCGCAGCTTCGGTCTGCAGGTCGCGGCGCTCGCCGGTTTGCCCCGCGACACGGTGACGCAGGCACGGCGCCGCCTCGCCGAACTGGAACAGCGCGGCGGCGAAACCCACGCGGCGCAGATGACACCGCATGCGCTGGATGCGCCGCAGCAGTTCGGCCTGTTCGCCCCCGCCAGCAACGCCGCGCAGGAAGCACTGGCCGCGCTGGACCCGGACGAACTGACGCCGAAGCAGGCGCTCGAAGCACTGTATCGATTGAAGGCATTGCTGTAGCACGCAACCTCGTCTGCGACTCGCATGCGAAAAATCTAATCACAGCGATCACTATCGCAGCGGTATCCAAAATCGATTTCTCGCCGTGCAGCGGCGCGCGTAGCCTGACATCGAACCCAACCGATTCAGGAGCCCGCCGTGAGCAAGCCCCGTTCCAATCCAAACGACCCATCCCATTCCCCAGCCCCTGCGAAGAAATCCGAAAACCCCTTGACCACCGCCTTCGGCGCACCGGTCGTGGACAACGAGAACACCATGACCGCCGGCCCGCGCGGTCCGGTCCTGCTGCAGGACGTGTGGTTGTTCGAGAAACTCGCCAACCTCAACCGCGAGGTCATTCCCGAGCGCCGCATGCACGCCAAAGGCTCGGGCGCGTTCGGCCACTTCACCGTCACCGGTGACATCACCCGCTACACCCGCGCGCGCCTGTTCGAGCACATCGGCAAGCACACCGAGTTGTTCGTGCGCTTCTCCTCGGTCGCCGGCGAGCGCGGTGCCGCCGATGGCGAGCGCGACATCCATGGTTTCGCCGTCAAGTTCTACACCGAGGAAGGCAACTGGGACCTGGTCGGCAACAACACGCCAGTGTTCTTCGTGCGCGACCCGCGCAAGTTCGCCGACCTCAACAAGGCGGTCAAGCGCGACCCGCGCAGCAACCTGCGCAGCGCGCGCAACAACTGGGACTTCTGGACGCTGCTGCCCGAGGCACTGCACCAGATCACCATCACCATGAGCGAGCGAGGCATTCCTGACGGCTATCGCCACATGCACGGCTTCGGCTCGCATACCTACAGCCTGGTCAATGCGAAGGGCGAGCGCTGCTGGGTCAAGTTCCACTGGCGCACCCAGCAGGGCATCCGCAACATCACCGACGCCGAGGCCGCCGCGCGCATCGCCCACGACCGCGAGAGCTTCCAGCGCGATCTGTACGAAGCGATCGAGCGAGGCGACTTCCCGCGCTGGACCCTGTACGTGCAGATCATGCCGGAGGCCGACGCCCACAAGGTGCCGTATCACCCGTTCGACCTGACCAAGATCTGGCCGCACGGGGACTATCCGTTGATCGAAGTCGGCGTGATGGAGTTGAACCGCAACCCGGACAACTACTTCGCCGATGTCGAACAGGCGGCGATGCAGCCGAACAACCTGGTGCCCGGCATCGGCATTTCGCCGGACAAGATGCTGCAGGCGCGGATGTTCGCCTACTCCGATGCGCAACGCTATCGGCTGGGCGTCAACAATCATCAGATTCCGGTCAATGCCGCGCGCTGCCCGGTGCACAGCAACCATCGCGATGGCGCCATGCGCGTGGACGGCAACTACGGCAGCACCCTGCACTACGTGCCCAACAGCTACGGCCAGTGGCAGGAGCAGCCGGAATATCGCGACCCGCCCGTGGAAATCACCGGCAATGGCGACTTCTGGAACTATCGCGAGGACGATGACGACTACTTCAGCCAGCCCGGCAACCTGTTCCGGCTGATGTCGCCGGCGCAGCGCCAGGTGCTGTTCGAGAACACCGCCCGCGCGATGGGCGATGCGCCGGAGTTCATCAAGCGCCGCCACATCAGCAATTGCAGCAAGGCCGACCCGGCCTATGGCGCGGGCGTGGCCAAGGCACTGGGGCTGGACGTTGCGGCGCCCGATCCGCATGACCACGACCATGGCCAGCGCGCCACGGCCACGGTGCGCTGAATGGCCCGCGTTCGGCAGGTCCCGGGCAGTTGATGCAAAAACGGCGCGCGCAAGCGCGCCGTCAGGACTAGCATCACTCTCCCTACCCGGAGGACACGGACATGACGCAGTCGAACCTGACCGAACAACTGCTGGCACAGCTGCAGGGTGCCCCGCTGCAACAGGTTTCGCAGCAGCTGGGCGTGGCCCCGCAGCAGGCCCAGAGCGCCGTGGCCACCGCCCTGCCGCTGCTGATGGGCGCGCTGGGCCGCAATGCCCAGCAGCCAGAAGGCGCGCAAGCGCTGATGGGCGCCTTGCAGCGTGACCACGCCCCGGCCGCTGGCGGCATGGATATCGCCGGCGTGCTCGGCGCGGTGCTGGGGGGCGGTGGCGGCGCGCAAACCAATGGCGCGGGCATCCTCGGCCACATTTTCGGCGCCCGCGCCCCGCAGGCGGCCGCGGGCCTGGGCCAGGCGACCGGGCTGGACAGCGGACGCTCCAGCCAGCTGTTGCAGATCCTGGCACCCATCGTGCTGTCCTTCCTGGCGCAGCGCTTCCTCGGCAATGGGTCCAGCGGCGCCAACGCCGGGCAACTCAGCCAGGCACTGGGCCAGGAACAACAGCGGGTGCGCAATGATGCCGGCGTGTCCGGCCTGCTTGGCAGCGTGCTCGACCAGGACGGCGACGGCCAGCTCGGCCTGGGCGACGTACTGAAGATCGGCAGCGGCCTGTTCGGCAACAGCCGCTGAGCTGAGGGCCCCGCCTTGATGCCATGAACAGTCCATAGCCCTCGGCTATGGACTCATTCGGTTTATTCAAATTCTCCTTGGCGCCTGACCGCGCTTATGGTCGTCATTGTTCCGTGAGGAATCGCACCGCGCCTCCCTTCCCCCTCCCGTCGTCCATTCCCCAGGTTCCCGCGTCGCCGCGGGATCGGGTCTTCCCAGCCTACGCACCCAGGTGGACATCCATGACCAGCCAAGCGAAGTGCCCGTTCAACCATGCCGCCGGCGGCGGCACCACCAACCAGGACTGGTGGCCGAAGCAACTGCGTGTTGACCTGCTGCACCAGCATTCGGAAAAGTCCAACCCGCTCGGCCGGCAGTTCGATTACGCCGAGGAATTCAAGAAGCTCGACTACGCTGCGCTCAAGGCCGACCTCAAGGCCTTGATGACCGACTCGCAGGACTGGTGGCCGGCCGATTTCGGCCATTACGGCCCGTTCTTCATCCGCATGGCCTGGCATAGCGCCGGCACCTATCGCATCGGCGACGGCCGCGGCGGCGGTGGCCGCGGCCAGCAGCGTTTCGCTCCGCTCAACAGCTGGCCGGACAACGTCAACCTGGACAAGGCGCGGCGCCTGCTGTGGCCGATCAAGCAGAAATACGGCCAGCAGATTTCCTGGGCCGACCTGCTGATTCTCACCGGCAACGTCGCGCTCGAATCGATGGGCTTCAAGACCTTCGGTTTCGGCGGCGGCCGCGAAGACGTATGGGAGCCGGACCACGACGTGTACTGGGGCAACGAACGCACCTGGCTCGGTGGCGATGTGCGTTACGCCAAGAGCGAGCAAGGCGATGACGAAGCCCAGCTGGTCGCCGATCCCGACCTGCATGGCCACGAGCACGACCGCACCGACGGCGGCCGCCGGCTGGAAAACCCGCTGGCCGCGGTGCAGATGGGTCTGATCTACGTGAACCCCGAAGGCCCCGATGGCAATCCCGACCCCATCGCCGCCGCGCACGACATCCGCACCACGTTCGGGCGCATGGCGATGAACGACGAAGAGACCGTGGCCCTGATCGCCGGCGGCCATACCTTCGGCAAGACCCACGGCGCTGGCCCCGCCGACAACGTCGGTCGCGAGCCGGAAGCCGGCGACCTGGAGCAGCAGGGCCTGGGCTGGAGCAATGACTTCGGCAGCGGCAAGGGCGCCGACACGATCACCAGTGGCCTGGAAGTGACCTGGACCAGCACCCCGACCAAGTGGGGCGGCAACTTCTTCTGGAACCTGTTCGGCTTCGAGTGGGAACTGGGCAAGAGCCCGGCCGGTGCCAACCAGTGGCAGCCCAAGGGCGGCATGGGCGCGGGCACGGTGCCGCATGCGCACGACAAGGACCGGCGCATCGCACCGTCGATGCTGACCACGGACTTGTCGCTGCGCATGGACCCGGCCTACGAGAAAATCTCGCGCCGCTTCATGGAAAACCCCGACGAGTTCGCCGATGCCTTTGCCCGCGCCTGGTTCAAGCTTACCCATCGCGACATGGGCCCGCGCGCGCGCTATCTCGGCCCGGAAGTACCCGCCGAGGAACTGATCTGGCAGGACCCGCTGCCGCCGGCCACGCAGCCGGTGCTCGGTGAGGCCGATATCGCCGCGCTCAAGCAGAAGATCGCCGCGTCCGACCTGAGCGTCGCGCAGATGGTGTCCACTGCATGGGCATCGGCATCCACCTACCGCGGCTCGGACAAGCGCGGTGGCGCCAACGGCGCGCGCGTTGCCCTGGAACCGCAGAAGGACTGGGCGGTCAACGACCCCGAGCAGCTGGGCGCGGTGCTCAAGACCCTGCAAGGCATCCAGGCCGAGTTCAATGCCGATGGCCGCTATGTTTCCCTCGCCGATCTGATCGTGCTGGCCGGCAATGTCGGTGTCGAACAGGCCGCGCGCCAGGCCGGGGCCACGGTGAGCGTGCCGTTCGCACCTGGCCGCGTCGATGCCACCCAGGCGCAGACCGACGTGGAATCGTTCGAGCCGATGGAGCCGGTTGCCGATGGCTTCCGCAACTACCTCAAGGCGCGCTTCGCCGTGGATCCCGAGCACCTGCTGATCGACCGCGCACAGCTGCTCACCCTCACCGCGCCGGAGCTGACCGTGCTGGTCGGCGGGCTGCGCGTGCTCGGAGCCAATACCGGCGGCTCACGCGACGGCGTGTTCACCGACCGGCCCGGCGTGTTGAGCAATGACTTCTTCGTCAACCTGCTCGACATGCGCACCACCTGGACGCCGACTTCAAAAATGCGTGAGAGCTTTGAAGGCCGGGACCGCAGCAGCGGCGAGATCCGCTGGACCGCTTCGCGGGTGGACCTGGTGTTCGGCTCCAACTCGGAGCTGCGGGCGCTGTCCGAGGTCTATGCCAGTGCCGACGGGCAGCAAAAGTTCGTGCAGGACTTCGTTGCGGCCTGGACCAAGGTAATGAACCTGGACCGCTTCGACCTGGCGCGCGGCGCACGCGCGGCGGCGTGATGGATGGCAAACGCCCCGCACGAGCGGGGCGAGCGTGAAGCATGGGTGCCGGCAAGCAAGGCCGGCGCTCACAGTGCGTCGATGTCACCCAATGCGCGAATCAGCCTGCGTGCGCGCTTGTCCGGCCGTTGCTCTGGTGGCCGGTAACCATTGCGCTCGGCCATGCGCTGCTCGCGCGCCTGGGCCCGCCGCGCCCGCGACTGCTCGCTCTCTTCATACAGCGCCTGTGCCACCGGCGCCGGGCCACGGGTATCACTCAGCCCCAGCACGCGCACCTCGAACACTTCCTCGCCGCGGCTGACCTGCAGCGCCTCGCCCACCCGGACCGAGCGCGAAGGCTTGGCGCGCTGTCCGCCGACCTCGACCTTGCCCGTTTCCACCGCCTGCTTGGCCAGGCTGCGGGTCTTGTAGAAGCGCGCTGCCCAGAGCCAGATGTCCAGACGCAGCGATGGCAAAACGGGAGTGGGCTGATCTTCGGTCATGCGTGGGGCTTGCTAGCGGTTGTCCTTCTTGCGCAATGGCAGGCGCAGGCCTGATTCGGGGTGGCAGCGGCTGGCCAGCATCGTGCTCTTGCCACCTTCGTGGCCGGGCTCGGAGATGTCGCCGGTGGCCTGGCATTCCGGAAGCGAAGCAGGCTGGCTGTTCACGTCGACCCGACCACTCGTATTGCAACCGGCCGCCAGCATGGCGACCAGCACGATGCCGCTACTGCACACTAGCCGATACACGGTGTTGCTCCTGCGAAGATTCGTGGCCAGACTACGCCGCCGTGGCGGGGCATCCGGCCGCCACGGCGGCAGGCGCGGGTATCAGTGTGTTGCAGGATGTCGCCGGGCGCCAATGTGCCCGCTGTTCGGTGATGGTCGGTGCTGGTGAATATCGTAAGGCAACGGTCAAGGCCGCAACAGTGCCATCGACCCTCTGCCGCCGTGCACGGGCGCGGTGCTAGTGTGCGCCGGTCTTCTCCCCACGGCCGCCCTGCATGCCCCAGCCCGCGACACTGACCGAAGGTCCCATCGGCCGAAATCTGCTGTTGTTCGCGCTGCCCATCCTGGCCGGCAACATGGCGCAGTCGCTGAATGGTTCGGTCAACGCGGTATGGGTGGGCCGCTTCCTCGGCGAGTCGGCGCTGACGGCCACGGCCAACGCCAACAACATCATGTTCTTCCTGATCGGCTCGGTGTTCGGCATCGGCATGGCCGCCACCATCCTGATCGCGCAGGCCATCGGCGCCGGCGACGTGCGCCAGGCGCGCCGGGTGATGGGCAGCAGCGCGACGTTCTTCTTTGCGCTGTCGGTGGTGATTGCGGCGCTGGGCTGGTGGCTGTCCGGGCGCATGCTCGCGGCGATGGGCACGCCCGGCGAAGCCCTGCCGCTGGCCGAGGCCTACCTGCAGGTGATCTTCCTGGCGATGCCGCTGCTGTACATGTTCGCGTTCCTGTCGGCGGCGCTGCGCGGCGCGGGCGATTCGCGCACCCCGTTCCGCTTCCTGCTGCTGTCGGTGGCGCTGGACATCGTGCTCAACCCGCTGCTGATCTTCGGCCTGGGGCCGATGCCGAAGCTGGGCATCGCCGGTTCGGCATGGTCGACATTCTTCGCGCAGGCCATCGCGCTGACCGGGCTGCTGTTGTACATGCGGCGCAAGCGCCACCTGCTGTGGCTGGGCCGGCGCGACATGGCGATGTTCCGCATCGATGGCACGATCCTGCGCGCGCTCATCGTCAAGGGCGTGCCGATGGGGCTGCAGATGGTGCTGATCTCGCTGGCGATGATCGCGATGATGACGATGGTCAACAGCTACGGCACGGACACGGCGGCCGCCTACGGCGCGGCTCTGCAGTTGTGGACCTACGTGCAGATGCCGGCGATGGCGATCGGCGCGGCATGTTCGTCGATGGCGGCGCAGAACGTGGGCGCGGGACGTTGGGACCGGGTGGATGCGACGGCGCGCAATGGCGTGGCGATCAACTTCCTGATGACGGGTCTGCTGATCGTGCCGTTGATCCTGCTCGACCGCTGGACGCTGTCGCTGTTCCTGCCCGAGCACGGGGTGGCGTTGGAGGTGGCACGCCATCTGAACCACATTTCGATCTGGTCGTTCCTGTTGTTCGGGGTCACGTTCGTGGTGTCAGGCGTGGTGCGGTCCACCGGCGCGGTGGTGCCGCCGCTATTGATCCTGGGGCTGTCGCTATGGGGCATCCGGATACCGTTCGCGCATCTGCTGACACCAGCGCTGGGCGCGGACGCGATCTGGTGGAGTTTCCCGACCAGCGCGATGTGCGCGATGTTGATGTCGCTGGCGTATTACCGCTGGGGCGGCTGGCGCAAGGCGCGAATGCTGGAGCCGCGGGTCAAGCCGCACCCGGAAGAAGTCGCGGTGCCTGCGGAAGTACCGGCGCAGGTGCCATCGCCTGTCGCGGACAGTCTGCCGTAGGTTTCGCTGCCTGGTTCGCTGCTGGAACAGTTGTAGGAGGAGCTTCAGCCCCGACGAGCGAAGGCCCCCACTATCAGATCCCACATGGGCGAAAGCACCCGCCTCCCCGAAATGCAAAAAGCCGCCCGGAGGCGGCTTCTGCAGAACACAGCAGGCATAGGCCCGCGCGTCGGTTACTCGGCCTTGGAAGCCAGGCGGGCGGCCTTGGCCTGCGCGGCGGCAGCCAGGTCTTCCTTGATGCGGGCAGCCTTGCCTTCCAGACCACGCAGGTAGTACAGCTTGCCGGCGCGGACCTTGCCGCGGCGCTTCACTTCGACCGAGTCGATGGTGGAGCTGTAGGTCTGGAACACGCGCTCGACGCCGTAGCCGTGCGAAATCTTGCGCACGGTGAAGGCCGAGTTCAGGCCCGCGTTCTTGGTGCCGATGACCACGCCTTCATAGGCCTGGATACGTTCGCGGTTGCCTTCCTTCACCTTCACGTTCACCACGACGGTGTCGCCCTGGCTGAACTTCGGCAGCTCGCGGGTGATCTGGGCGGACTCGAATTCCGCGACGATGGATTTGTTCAGCTTGCTCATGGGTACACCGATTCTTTTCGGGTGGGCGTGTCGTTCGACAACTTGGACTCATGCAGTCGCAGAATTGCGCTGCACGTTTGTAATTAGTGGATGCCGCAAGAGGTGTTGCAGTGTTGCCTGGCGGCCAATACCGGCGCCGAGAGCGCGACATGATAGCCCAAGCCCTCGCCCCGTGCCAGACCCCGGGTTAGCAGCCTTCCTCGCCGCCGCCCTGTTCCCGCTGCCGGCGGAAATCGGCCAATAAAGCGCGGTCGGACTTGTCCAGGGCAGCCTCGTCGAGCAGGTCCGGACGCCGCAGCCAGGTCCGCCCCAGCGATTGCTGGCGGCGCCAGCGCGCGATGGCGGCATGGTTGCCCGAGCGCAGCACTTCCGGCACGTCGCCCCAGTCGTGCCGGGACGGGTGGGTGAAGTGCGGGCAGTCGAGCAGGCCCTGCGGGCCCTCGAAACTGTCCTGCGCGGCCGATTCGGCGTCGTTGAGCGCGCCTTCCTGCAACCGCGTGACCACGTCGATGAGCACTGCCGCGCCGAGCTCGCCGCCGGACAGCACGTAGTCGCCGATCGAGATTTCCTCGTCCACCTCATGCGCCAGGAAGCGCTCGTCCACGCCCTCGTAGCGGCCGCACAGCAGGATCAGCCGCGGCAGCTGTGCCAGTTCGCGCGCGCGTGCCTGGGTCAGCGGACGGCCCTGCGGGCTGAGGTAGATCACCGGTCCGGGCCGCGGATCAGCGCCGCGCGCGGCGGCCAGGCACTCGCGCAGGGGCTCGATCATCATCACCATGCCGGGGCCGCCACCGAACGGGCGGTCATCCACGCGGCGGTAGTTGCCAGTGGCGTAGTCGCGCGGGTTCCAGCCCTGCAATTCCAGCAAGCCGCGTTCCTGCGCCCGGCCGACCACGCCAAAGGCAGCGCACTGGGCGATGAACTCGGGAAACAGGCTGAGGACGTCGATGCGCATGGCCGGGTCGATCCGCTAACGGTGCCGGTACGCCGGCGGGTGGGTCAGAAATCCGGATCCCAGTCGACCACGATCAGGTTGGCTTCAAAATCGACCGAGTGGACAAAATCCGGCAGCACGAACGGGATCAGCCGCTCGCGGTCGCCACGCACCGCCAGCACGTCATTGGCGCCGGTGGAGAACAGGTGCGACACCGTGCCCAGCTCGACCCCTTCGAGGTTGCGCACCGCCAGCCCTTCCAGATCCACCCAGTAGTACTCGTCCGGCTTGGGCGGCGGCAGCGCGCTGCGCGCCACGTAGATTTCGGTGCCGCGCATGGCTTCGACCAGGTCGCGGTCGGCCACGTCCGGCAGGGTCGCGATCAGGTGCTTGCCCGACTCGCGCCCGCGCGCCCCGGACAGCTCCCGCTCTTCGCCATTGGGCGCGCGCAGGATCCAGGGTTGGTAGCGGAAGATCGACAGCCTCGGCTCGGTCCAGGACTCGATCTTGGCCTCACCGCGAATGCCAAAAGCGCCGACAACCCTGCCCAGCAGGATGCGGCGCCCGGAATCTTTCATCATGGTGCTGCAGACGGGGCCGCGCGTGGCGGCCCCTCTGGCGTCAGGCCGCGACGGCCTGGGCCTTGGTCGCTTCCTTGACCAGGTTGCGGACCTTGTCGGTCAGCTGCGCGCCATTCTTGACCCAATGCTCGACGCGGGCCAGGTCCAGCACGATGCGCTGTTCGGCGCCCTGCGCCACCGGGTTGTAGTAGCCCAGGCGCTCGATGTTGCGACCGTCGCGCGCGGCACGCACGTCGCTGACGATGATGTGGTAGAACGGACGCTTCTTGGCGCCGCCACGAGTCAGACGGATCTTGACCATTTCTGTAGTTCCTGTGTTGCCCAGTCGCCAGGATGGCGAGGTAAGCCGGCGATTATAGCGGCCGATCTGGGCCAAGCCAAGCCAGCCGGGCGTTCACGCCCCGCCTGGCGCCTGTGACAGCGCTACAGCGGCTCCCAGGGACAGGTCCCCAGCGCCCGCTCCAGCACCGCCATGCAGCCGGCGGCCTCGCCCAGCACCTGCCCGCCCACCGCCCCGATTGGCAGCACGCCGCGCGCATTGCAGGCGAAGGCGGCCGCGAAGCCATCCAGTTCAGCCAGACCCACCGGACGCACCTGCTGGGCCACGCCGATTGTGGTCAAGCCCTGCTGCAACAGGCGCTCCTGGGTACCACGCAGGGCCGGGCCGGCCGGCCAGGTGACGCCCTTCCCGTCCCACAGGCCCAGGTTCCAGGTGCTGCCTTCGATGACCTTGTTCTCGCCATCGACGAACAGCGCATCGTCCCAGCCCTCGGCCATGGCCTGGCGGCGCAGGTCGAACAGCGCGAACGTGCCGACGTGCTTCAGCTCGGGGCGGTGGCGCTGGAAGCGGACCGGTCGCACCCGCAAGGGTGTGCCCGTCCAGTCGCGTGCGGCGCCGACCGAGATCAGCAGGTCGGGCGTGACCGGCCGCAGCGGCGCCCGGAAATCGAAATCGCGGGAGAACACTGTCAGCCGCAGCCAGGCGTCGGCGTGCCCGGCCAGTGCCCAGGCCGTTTGCGCCTGGGCGCGTACCCGCGGCAAAGCCAGTTCGCTGCCGAACAGCGCGCGCGTGCCTTCCTGCAGACGCTGCAGGTGCAGGTCCAGGCCGCGCACCGCGCCATCGACACAACGCAAGGAAGTGAAGTGGCCGTAGTTGACCAGCGCCGCAGTGGCCAGCGCATCGGCCGGCGCTGGCTCGCCGTTCAACAGCACCACGCTCACGACCGTTGGCTCACGGCAGCAGCGCCTGCGCCTGCTGCCACCATTCGCTGAGCAGTTCGGCCGCGGGGCGCGCCGGCGCCATCCACGCCGACTGACCGGCCCAGGCCTGCATGCCGTCGAGGCGGTTCTCGCGCGTGGCTGCCGCACGCATCGGCGCGCTCAGGCCCCGCTGCACGGGGTATGGCGGCGTTGGCGGGCCGTGCTCGGCCTGCGCGCGCACATAGGCCGTGGCCAGGCCGCGGCCAAGGCGTCCACTGAAGGCGCGGGTGGGCCAGGTGTCTTCCGGCTCGGTGCTGGCCAATGCCTCAGACCAGGCGCTGGGCAGGCCGGCCTCAGGACAACGCAGAAATGCCGTGCCGATCTGCACCGCGCTCGCGCCCAGGGTGAGTGCGGCGGCAATGCCGCGGCCGTCGGCAATGCCGCCCGCGGCGATGATCGGCACCGACAGCTCGGCCGCCAGCCGCGGCAGCAAGGCGAACAGGCCCACGGCCTGACGTTCGGCGTTGGCCGCATCGAAGGCACCGCGATGGCCACCGGCCTCGAAGCCTTGCGCAACCACGGCATCAGCTCCGGCAGCCTCGGCGCGACGTGCCTCGGCCAGCGTGGTCGCGCACGCGAACCAGGCAATGCCCGCTGCCTTCAGCCGTTCCACCTCGCGCGGGGCGAACACGCCCATGATGGTGGAGGCCACTGCCGGCCGCGCTGCGAGCAAGGCATCGAACTGCGCGTCGAAATCCGCCGGCGTGGCATCACCGGCCTGCGCCGGCACTGCCGGACCCCATTGGGCAAGGAAGTCGCGCATTGCCGCTTCGCTGCCGGCATCGCGCTGCGGCGGCGGATCAGGCAGCCACAGGTTGATCTGAGCCGGGCCGGCGCTGAGTTCGCGGAACTGCGCCAGCCATTGGCCGATATCGCCCGGCGTGGACAACACCGCGCCCATCGCGCCCATGCTGCCGGCATTGGCCGCGGCCGCCGACAGCGCTACCGGGCAGGCGCCGGCCATCGGTGCCAGCAGCACCGGCATCGCCAGCCCGTAGCGCGCGGCGAAGGCTTGCGCACGCTGCCGCGCGGTGCTGTCCATCAGCGGAACGGCAGACCGCCGCGGCCGCCCAGGCCACCCATGCCGCCCATCATTCCGCGCATGCCGCGCATCATGCCCTTCATGCCGCCGCCGGCCAGCTTGCTCATCATCTTTTCCATCTGCTGGTACTGCTTCATCAGCTTGTTGACGTCGGCCGGGGTCAGGCCCGAGCCGCGGGCGATGCGCGCGCGGCGCGAGCCGTTGAGCAGCGCCGGGTTGCGCCGCTCCTTCTTGGTCATCGAGTTGATGATGGCGATCATGCGCGGCACTTCTTTGCCGGTGACCTGGTCCTTCAGATGGTCCGGGATCTTGCCGATGCCGGGCAGCTTGTCCATCAGCCCGCCGATGCCGCCCATGTTCTGCATCTGCTCGAGCTGTTCCTTCATGTCGTTGAGGTCGAACTTCTTGCCCTTGGCGACCTTCGCGGCGAGCTTGGCGGCCTTCTCCTGGTCCACGCTCTGCTCGACCTGCTCGACCAGCGACAGCACGTCGCCCATATCGAGGATGCGGCTGGCGACGCGGTCGGGGTGGAACACGTCCAGGCCGTCGACCTTCTCACCGGTACCGACGAACTTGATCGGCCGCCCGGTGATGTAGCGCACCGACAAGGCCGCACCGCCGCGGGCGTCGCCGTCGGTCTTGGTCAGCACCACGCCGGTCAGCGGCAATGCCTCGCCGAAGGCCTTGGCGGTGTTGGCCGCGTCCTGGCCGGTCATCGCGTCGACCACGAACAGCGTCTCGGCCGGGTTCACCGCCGCGTGCAGCGCCTTGATTTCGGCCATCATCGCTTCATCGATGGCGAGGCGGCCGGCGGTATCGACCAGCAGCACGTCGACGAAGGACTTGCGCGCGTCATCGATCGCGGCGCGAACGATGGCTTCCGGTTTCTGCTCGGCACTGGATGGGAAGAACAGCACGCCCACCTGCTCGGCCAGCGTCTTCAATTGCTCGATCGCCGCCGGGCGGTAGACGTCGGCGCTGACCACCATCACCTTCTTCTTGCGCTTTTCCTTCAGGTGCTTGGCCAGCTTGCCGACCGTGGTGGTCTTGCCCGCGCCCTGCAGGCCGGCCATCAGGAACACCGCCGGCGCCGGAACGTTGAGGTTGAGGTCGCTGGCGGCCGAACCCATCACCGCGGTCAGCTCGTCGCGCACCACCTTGATCAGGGCCTGACCCGGGGTCAGCGACTTGAGCACTTCCTGGCCGACCGCGCGCACCTTGATGCGCTCGATCAGCGCCTGCACCACCGGCAGCGCCACGTCGGCTTCCAGCAGGGCGATGCGCACCTCGCGGGTGGCCTCGCGGATGTTCTCGTCGGTCAGGCGGCCGCGGCCGCGCAGGCGCTCGAGGGTGCCGGAGAGACGCTGGGTAAGGGACTCGAACATGCGCAAGCTGCCAGGGGGAACGGACGCCGATTATAGCGGGAGGCATCAGCGCCGGCCCCGCTCGGGCCGGGCCAGCACTGCCGCAGCCACAGGCGTGTGCATCCGGTCACCGCCCGGCCCGCGGGGGCGCTGCGGCCGCGGCCCGCGGTATGCGAAACTGCCGCGATGACCTTCAGCGTATTCATCGCCACCGCGCTCTACCTGCTCGCCACGGCCCTGCTCGTGGGCGGCATGGCGCGCGACGGCCGGCCGGCCTCGCACACCTGGCTGGCCTCGGCTGGCGCGGCGGTGCTGCTGCATGCCGGCTACCACGTGTGGGTGGCGATGCACACTGCCGGCGGCCCGGACCTGCATTTCTTCGCCGCGCTGTCGCTGGTCGGGCTGGGCATGGCCGCGCTGACCACGGCAGTGGGCGCGCGCGGGCGCATGTCCACGCTGGGCGTAGTGGTGTTCCCGCTGGCCGCGTTGCTGCTGCTGGCCTACCACGGCCATGGCCACGAACCGAGCCCGGCCCTGGGCTGGCGCCTGGAAGTACACGCCTGGCTGGCCCTGCTTGCCTACGCGACACTGGCGATCGCCGCGCTGCTGGCGATCATGCTGTGGCTGCAGGAGCGCGCCTTGCGCCGGCGCGATTTCCACGGCTGGCTGCGTGCGCTGCCGCCGCTGACCGAACTGGAAACCCTGCTGTTTCGCACGATCACCGTGGGCTTCGTGCTGCTGAGCATGACCCTGCTGACCGGCCTGCTGTTCGTGGAGGACTTCCTGGCTCAGCGGCTGCTGCACAAGTCCGTGCTCAGCGTGCTGTCGTGGCTGGTGTTCGGCGCGCTGCTGGTGGGCCGCTGGCGTTACGGCTGGCGCGGCGGCAAGGCCGTGCACTGGACACTGACGGCGATGGCGCTGCTGTTGCTGGCGTTCTTCGGCAGCAAATTCGTGCTGGAACTGATCCTGGGCATCCACCCGGCCTGAGCGGCCGGCGCGGCAACCACACCCTGCCCTAGCGGCTGGCGCGCAGGTCCACCGGCGGCCCGGCTTCCTTGTGCTCAGGAGAGCTGTGCACGTACTGCTTGCGCCGCGCGACCAGCTCGCTGGCGACCGCCACGCGCCGGCCCACCACCATCTCGGTCAGCCAGTCGATCAGGTAGCGCGTATAGGCCTGCTGGTGCGCCTTGTCGGTGAGCGCATGGTCGGCGCCGGCAATCAATCGCGATGTCACCGAACGCGCGCGCGCGAAGGCGTTGGCGTAGTTGCGCATCACTTGATGCGGGACGATCTGGTCGCACTCGGCTTCCACCAGCAGCACGTCGCCCTCGAACAAGGCGCAGGCTGCCAGGGCGCGGTTGTCCTGCGCTTCGATCACGCTGCGGCGGTAGTCCATCAGGCCAGGTTCGCGATTGAGCGCGACCTTGGGTGCGTCCCAGTGCGCGTCGCGGTACAACGCCGGCGAACGCAGGGCCAGCCATGCCACCGGACGCTGCGCGGTAAGCAGCGCTGACAGATAGCCGCCGTAGCTCAGGCCGACCACCGCAATCGCACCGGGATCCACGTACGGCAGTGTGGCCAGGTGATCGTAGGCGGCGATGACATCGGCCAGATTCTGCGGCCGGGTCACGGTTTCGCGCATCGACACCAGGCCCTCGTGGCCGCGCAGGTCGAAGGTCAGGCAGATGCAGCCCAGGCCCACCGCTTCGCGCGCGCGCACCAGGTTGTGCTGCTGCTTGCCGCCCCAGCCATGGACGAACAGCACGCCGGGCATGCCGGTGGGCGTGAGCAAGGTGGCACCAAGTTCGGCATCGTCCACGGGAATCTGCAGGCTGGATAGTTTGGCTTCCATGGCGTGCCTCAGGCAGCGGTAACGGTCAGGTATTTGACCAGCGGGCCGAGCCGCGGATCGTCGCCGGAGAAATACACCTGCGCGCCGGGCGGCGCCGACTGGCCATGCAGTTCGCGCGTGGCCGCATGCACGCGCGCCACGTCGGGCTCGCGCGCGAACAGTTCAAGCGCGCCCAGCTCGGCCGGCGTCGCGCCGCCAATGCGCCAGGACTGTTCCAGGACGCCGCAGCGGGCGCGGCCGTCGCTATCGATGCCGCGGGCCACGTCGTAATTGCGCCGCGACAGGCACAGCTGCGGATAGGCGCTGCGCAGTTTGCGATCGAAGGCCAATGCCGCGCGCACCGCCTCGGCTTGGGCGGGAGGCAGCTCCTGTTCCAGCAACTGATCCAACGTGCCACGCAGCACGTCCAGGTCCGAGCCGCCGTAGACCTGGCGCCCTTCGCGGTCGGCGGTGGTGGTCTGCGTGCCGTGGTAGGCGATCGACTGCCCGCCGATCTCCACCTCGCCGACGCTGAAGGTCACCAGTTGCACGAGGTTGGCCTCGAGCACCACGCCGTGTCGCGCCACATACTCGTCGGGCAAGCTCGCCAGGGCCTGGTGCAGCGTGGCCTCGTCCCGCAGCCACCATTGCCCGCGGCCACCGACACCGGTGGGCAGCTTCAGCCGCACCCGCCCGGCGCCGCCGAGCAAGGCAAACGCACGCCGCGCATCGCTGGCACAGAAGGCGGTGTAGCCCGGCAGCGTGTCATCGGCGAGCTCCTGCGCCAGCGCTTCGTTCCAGCCCATCACTGCCACTTGCGCACCGGGCACCAGCGGATGGACCACGGCCTTTGTCGCGAGGAAGGCGAATGGCACCACGCCGCCGAGCAGATGGCTGCTGTCAGTGATGCCCAGGCGTTGGGCGCTGGCCAGGTCAAGCGTGTCGTCAGGCACGCAGTAGGCATCCACGGTCTGCGCGTTCACGGCTGATCCGGCGTAAGGCAACCGCAGCAGACGCGCGACGGTGCGGGCCAGCCACTCATGGGTCGCCCGCTCGTGGCCATTGGCCGGTACGTCGCGCATCGCCACCGCGTATACCTGGCGCAGCTGGGCGGGCAGCGCGGGCGTTGCCATCAGCGCCATAACCACCAGGTCAGCGCCAGCAGCGCGGCAATCAACAGCAGCCACCAGCCGCCGTGCACGCCGCGCCACCATGCCGCCGCCACGCCGGTGCCGGCGCTGTCGCGCGGCGCGGACGGCTTGTTTTCCTGCGAAGGGGTTGGCCGCTCATCCATCGCCGCGCTCCGTCGTGGGGAGTGCGCAGGTTCCGATGCGCGCAGTGAGTGCTGCGTGCATCCGCGAGCGTTGCGTGCGGCGCGATCACGTATAGGCGGCAAAACTGACCTATTCAGCGTGAATCTCCCACGGCCACGCCACTGCAAGCGACGCTGATCAATCGTTGACACGCGCGTCGCTACTCTCAGGTCTCTCTTCCAACACCACGGTGCGACTGAGTCCAATGAACAGGGATCCTTCCGTCATCGATGTGCAGGCCGAGATCGCGCACTGGCAGGCACGCCATGCGCACGAGCAACTGGGCGTGAGCAAGTTCAGCGTGCTTTCGCCGGTGGTCAAACTGGCCTGCGACATCTATCTCCAGGCGCCGCGTTCCAGCCAGGCGCAGCGACTGGACATGTTCCGTGATCGTCTGCAGACCCATTTCTTGCCGCCCGGGTCGCAACCCGATCTCGAGCGCTTGGCCACCGACTGCTGGCGCCGCCTCGGCGCCACGACGTAATGGAGAGCACATGAAAACCCCGTATGAAGTACAGCAGGAACTGGAGCGCATCGAGCGCCTGGTGCCGCACCTGATCAGCGACCAGGGCGAGCGCGCCGAGGAAATCCTCGGCTTCCACGTCGCCAGCCTCTACGCCAGCGCGCCGCTGGACCAGCACGCGATGATCCGCGAGCGCGTGCGCGCGATGCAGGCCCGCTGCCGCGAAGCCGCCAATGCGCAGGAAGAAGCGGCCGTGGGATTGCTGCCCCTGTGGGCTTGAGCCGCGCCTGGCGCTGGCTGCGGCCAGCGTGCGTAGTGGCCGTGGTGGCACTGGCCGGTTGCGGCGGTCCCGGTTCGGAGACTTCGCGTACGGCGCCACAGGTGGCGCCCGCGGCCAGGCCGGCATCGGTTCCCGGTGCTGGCCTGGCCGCGCCGGTGCAGGGCGACGCGCAGGTAATGGGCATGCTGGCGGCGTTTGAACAGAACGAGATCGACCTCGCGCAACAGGCAATTGCCCGGCAGCTGGGCGGTGACGCGGAAACCTTCGCCCGGGGCATGCTGCGCGATCATCAGCGCGCCCTGGAGCAGGTGCAGCAGCGCTCGCCGCAGGAGACCGAGCAGTCGCGTGCGCTGCGAGCGCGGGGGCAGGCCACCGCGGCCTCGGTGGACATGGAAGACGATACCGGCCAGTTCCGCAATGCTTTCCTCAGGGCAGCCGCCGCCGATTACGGCGATGCCTTGAAGATGATGGACGCCGAATGGCTGCCAGCGGCCAGCAGCGACGACACCCGCGCCTACCTCAGCGGCGTACGCAAGCGCCTGGCGCATGGTTACGAGCAGGCCTACAGCCTGGTATCCACGCGTTGAGCCGCGCCGTCGTCGGCGGCCCCTCCTCCACCCTCAGCCCGGAGATCGAACCATGAATGCATCCGAAGACGAGCGCCGGCCGCAGGACATGGCCAACGTCAACATCATCGAAGAGTGGGAACTGCGCTGGTGGGCGCGCGAACTGGGCCTGAGCGAGGACCAGCTGAAGGAAGCGGTGCGCGAGGTCGGGACCGCCACCACCAAGCTGCGTGAGTACCGGCCGCCGCACTGAGCCGTTCTCACGCCGGCACTGAACGCAAACGGGCGGCCCAGGCCGCCCGTTTGCTTGATGTCCGCGCCGGGCTCAGCCGCGCTTCGGATCAGGTCCGTACTGGTTGGGACCGGGCTGCCCTTCCAGGCACATGAAGACCAGCACGATGATTCCCCCCACGGACGGAATCAGGTTGAACAACCAGAACCAGCCCGACCGCCCCTGGTCATGGAAACGCCGCACCTGCACCGCAATCGTCGGCAACAGCAGCGCCAGCGTCACCACCACCCACAGCAGCAGTGCCGGATAGAAGCCGGGCCCCGGCCCGCTCGCGGCGGGGCTGTCGGCACCGATGAAGATCCCCGCCACCACCAGACCGCCTAGCACGATGTAGATCAACAGCGTCAGCAGTACGAACATCCAGTATTCCTGGCGCCGCGAACGCCCCGCAAAATCGGCATAGCGTTTGAGCGGCAACAACATCCACTCCATGTTTCCCCCTTGATCCTTGTTGGTTCGATGAACCGCGTCGCGCGCGGCCGGGCATCTTGTCACATTGCCGCGTGCGGCCCAACCGGCGCACCCCCGTCGCACTCAAGCCGCCTCGATCGCCTCGGCCAGCCGCTCCACTGCGATCACCTCCATGCCCTTCACCGTGCCGCTCTTGGGCGCGTTGGCCCGCGACACGATGGCGCGCTTGAAACCATGCGTGGCCGCCTCGCGCAGGCGTTCCTCGCCGTTGGGCACTGGCCGGATTTCGCCGGACAGCCCTACTTCGCCGAAGGCGATGGTCTTCTCCGCCAGCGGCTGGTCGCGCAGCGATGACAGTACCGCGAGCAACACCGGCAGATCGGCCGCGGTCTCCTGCACGCGGATGCCGCCGACGACATTCACGAACACGTCCTGGTCGCCAACCATGACCCCGCCATGCCGGTGCAGCACCGCCAGCAGCATGGCCAGGCGGTTCTGCTCCAGGCCGACGGCCACGCGCCGCGGGTTGGACAGCGGCGAACTGTCGACCAGCGCCTGCACTTCCACCAGCAGCGGCCGCGTGCCCTCGCGCGTGACCATCACGCAACTTCCCGGCTGGTGCGTGCTGCCGCCGGACAGGAAGATCGCCGATGGATTGGCCACTTCCTTCAAGCCCTTCTCGCCCATGGCGAACACGCCAAGCTCGTTGACCGCACCGAAGCGGTTCTTGAACGCGCGCAGCACGCGGAAGCGGCTGCCGCTGTCGCCCTCGAAATACAGCACCGCATCGACCATGTGTTCGAGCACGCGCGGACCAGCGATGCCACCCTCCTTGGTCACGTGCCCGACCAGGAACACCGCCGTACCGGTCTCCTTGGCATAGCGCACCAGCCGCGCCGCGCTTTCGCGCACCTGGCTCACCGAGCCCGGCGCGGCGGTCAGCGACTCGCTCCACAGCGTCTGCACCGAATCGGCAACGATCAAGCGCGGCCGCGCCACGCTGGCATGCTTGAGAATCTGCTCGATGCCGGTCTCGGCCAGCGCATTGAGCCCTTCCAGCGGCAGATCCAGCCGCACCGCACGCCCGGCCACCTGCGCCAGCGATTCCTCGCCGGTGACGTACAGCACCGGCAGTTGCGCGGCCATCATTGCCAGCGCCTGCAACAACAATGTGGACTTGCCGATACCGGGATCGCCGCCCACCAGCACTACCGCACCTTCCACCAGGCCCCCGCCCAGCACCCGGTCAAACTCGCCGATGCCGGTGGACACCCGCGCATGCTCACTGTGCCGCACATCCTTCAGCGCGGTGATCTTCGGCGCCTCCACCGCCCCTGCCCAGCCACTGCGCCGCGCCGCCGCCGGCGCCTTGGCCTCGGCAGCACTCTCCAGCACGATCTCGCTGAGCGAATTCCACACCCCGCACTCCGCGCACTGCCCTTGCCACTTGGTGTACTCGGCCCCGCACTCAGTGCACACATAGGCGGTCTTCGCCCTGGACTTGGACACGCAGGCACTCCTATTCGCCAACCAGCCACCAGCATAGCGGCCCCAATCTCAAACACCGCGACAAACCAACCCATCCACGATGCGGACCGAGCAGACGAGACCTGCTTTCCGATCCGACGAGGAAGATCCATCGGGCCACCGGGGCCAGGCCCTTGCCCGGGGGCGTAGGGCGACAGGACGTCGCCCTACGAGACCCGCATGGATGCGGTAGTTGGCGTCCCCCGGGCAAGGGCCTGGCCCCGGTGGCCGCGCGCAGAAAAACAAACAGCCGCTCCAAGCGACCAACCCATGAAACGCCAGCCAGCCACCTACTTCCGCCGAAACCCCACAGACCCGGCAATACACCACTGCGCCGCGTAATAACTACCCAGCACCCCAACAATCGCCCAAGGCAAAGGCCCCGCAAACCGATCCCAGGCCAGCAAAGAATCACTGGCCACGAACAACACCGCCCCAACCCCCGCCAAGCGAGCACGCCCCTGTTCCCCGGCCGGCGGCACCAACCCCCGCCCCAGTGCCAGTGCCGCCATCCCCGCCAGCACCACGGTGTACGCCACCACCGGCACCCGCAAATCCCCCGGCAGATGCGGCCACAGCCCTGCGAGATTGCCCACCGCATACACCGCCAACAGCGGCACGCTCACCATCAAACCACCCACGCGCAGCCCGCGCCGCAACGCCATCACATACGCCAGATGCGCCAGCAGGAACGCCGCCAGCCCCGGCACGAACGCATCCATCGGCAGCATCAGGCAGATGTCGCCTACCAGCGACAGCCACAGCCCGGTCAGCACCCAACGCCGATAAGCACCAGCGCCACCGCGCGCAGCCCGCGCAATGATCACCAGCGTCGCCGCTGGCTTGCACACATAGTGCAACCAGCGCGCACCCTCGCTGCTCGCGGCCGCCAACGCGCCGACGATCGCGCCCGCCGCCAGCAGCACCAGCAACAGGGCCAGCCAGGCATCGGACCGCTGGCCGGCCCGCTGCATCAGCGCGCCTTGTACAGCTCGGTCAGGCGGTCCGGCTTGCCGGCAATGCGTTCCAGGTTCGGATACAGCAGGCCGCCGTGGTAATCGATGCGCACCGTCTGGTAACGATCCGACTGCTTGACCAGCAGCTCGATCGGCGCCTGCGTACCCTTGGCATCAGACACCGCATCCTTCAGCGTGTCATTGCCGTACTCGCGGCCGTTCACGGCCACCACCGTCATGCCTGGCGCCAGCCCGGCATTGAACGCCGGGCTGTCCCACAACACATCGGTGAGCAGGCCCTGGCCGTTGGTGGCCAGGCCCAGCGAATACGTCAGGTTGGCGCCCTTGCTGCGCGTTTCCAGCGCCTTGAACGCCTCGTTCGGCTTGTCGTTGTAGACCAGCTTCCAGCCTGCCGCCTCGATGCCGCCGATCAGCGGGCCATGGCCCTCGATGCGGCTCTTCAGGAACGGCGCCCAGTCATAGGGCGCGACGCGATTGAGCGTGGCGACGATGTCCTCGAAGGTGTACGGGTTGACGTTCCAGTCGCCGTTGTCCATGCCGAAGAAACCGCGCGCGAAATCATCGATCGAGCGCTTGTTGCCGGTGAGCTCGCGCAACTTGCCGTCCACTTCCAGCCACACCATCTGCCCGCCGGAATAGTAGTCCTCGCTCAGCTGGTAGTTGCGGAACGCCAGCGGGCGGCGCTCGGCGATGGTCGGATCGTTGGTGGTGTCGAGCAGCGTCCGCCAGGCCAGGCCGGGGCGGCCACGGTCGTAGGTCCCCGCCACATTGGCGAGCATGTCGCGCGCCTGTTCGGCACTCCACAGACCCGAACGCGCCGCGACCACCTGGCCGAAGAACTGGGTCTGGCCTTCGTACAGCCACAGCAGACTGTCGCCCATCGGCACGTTGAAGTTCGGCGTCGCCAGGTCGGCGCCACGGCGGTACTTGCCGTTCCAGGAATGATTGAATTCGTGCGAGAGCAAGTCGCGCATCCACCAGCTCTTGTCCCATTCGGTGAAATAGCCGACCGGGCCGCTGTTCTCGCTGGAGCGGTGGTGCTCCAGGCCGATGCCGCCGAGCTTGTCGGTCAGCGCGAGCAGGAATTCGTAATGGTCGAAGTGGCGCGCGCCGTACAGCTTGTCCATCTGCTGGACGAGCTGTTGGTGAATCTTGATCTGCGCGGGCGTCGGCTTCAGCGACTTGGCCTGGTCGGCAAACACATTCAGCGCGACCGGCTGCTTGCCTTCGGCGAGCATGATGCGCTGGTGGTACTTGCCGGCGAACAGCGGGGAGTCGACCAGGTCGTCGTAGTCGATCGGCTTGAAGGTGACCTTGTCGCCGACCCGGCTCTCGGTTTCCAGGGCGGTGGCGTAATCCCAGCCCTTGGGCAGGGTCACGCTCGCCTGCGCCTTGATGTTGCGGGCGTAGTAGCCGGCCGGGTACAGCGAGTTGCTGTTCCACTGCAGGTTGAGCATTTCCGGGGTCATGACCACGCGGCCCTGGCCGGCGCCCTGCGAGGACAGGAACTGGAATTCGGCGCTGATCTGCGAGACGCCCTCTGGCACATCAACCTGGAAGGCGTTGACGTCGTACTTGTCGCGGGTCCATGGCAGCACCTTGCCGTCGGCGCTCTTGATGACCAGGCCGGCGAGTTTGTCGATGGTGCCGCTGGGCGAATGGTGGCCCGGGATCCACTGCGGATACAGCAGGGTCATCGGGCCGGGGCTGGCGGGCATGGTGGTGCGCACGCGGAAGATGCGGCGTTCGATGTCGGTGGCGTCCACGTCGATCTGCAGCACGCCGGCATAGGGTACGTCGCGCGGCGGCGCGGTCTGGGCCTGGGCCTGGATGGCGGGAAAGGACATCGCGGCCAACAGCGGCAACGACAGCGCGGCACGAATCTTCATGGTGCTCCTGGGACTACGGCGGGCGAGCTTGCGATGCTACGCGGCGGGGGGTGGGGGCCCGTATGCCATAGGTCATGCATTCCTTGTCTGCTCCTTGCGGACGGCGGCCAGGGCGGGCCCTGTCCCACCCCCTACAGGAGTTGGGGTGCCGCAAAAAACAAAGGCCGCCCGAAGGCGGCCTCTGCAGAACAACCAACCGATACCTCACGGCATCATGTTGATGTTCATGTTGTGCATCACCCACAGCGAACCGATCACCACGATGCCGATGATCAGCACCGAGAACAGGCCGACGTGGATGTTCGAGCGCTGCTCCGGCGAACGGTCCATGTGCAGGAAGTAGACGATGTGCACGAGCATCTGCACCGCGGCCATGATCGAGATGATCAGCACCGTCGTGCCAGGCGAGAACGTGTGGTTCATCACCAGCGCGAACGGGATCACCGTCAGCACCACCGCCATCGCGAAACCGATCAGGTAGGACTTCACCCCGCCGTGGCCGGCGTGGGATTCGGAGTGGTTGTCGTGGCCGGCCATTACAGCGCTCCCAGCAGATAGACGATGGTGAAGACACCGATCCAGATGATGTCCAGGAAGTGCCAGAACAGGCTCAGGCACGCCAGGCGCGTGGTGTTGCGGGCGGTCAGGCCGTTCTTGGCGATCTGGATCACCAGCACCGCCATCCACAGCAGACCCGAAGCCACGTGCAGGCCGTGAGTGCCGACCAGGACGAAGAACGCCGACAGGAACGCACTGCGGCCCGGGCCGGCGCCTTCATGGATCAGGTGGTTGAACTCGTACAGCTCCATGGCCAGGAAGCCCAGGCCGAACACGGCGGTAACCGCCAGCCAGGTGTAGAGGCCGGTCATGTTGCGCCGGCCCGCCGAGATCATCGCGAAGCCAAAGGTCAAGCTGCTGAACAGCAGCAGGAAGGTTTCCACCAGCACGAAGCGCAGGTCGAACAGTTCCTTGGCCGTCGGGCCATCGACGGTGGCACCGGCCAGCACCGCGTAGGTCGCGAACAGGCCGGCAAAGATGAGGCAGTCGCTCATCAGGTACACCCAGAAGCCGAAGACGGTATTGCCGCCGGCGTCGTGGTGCTCGTGGTCGTCGTGACCGCTGTGGCCGTGGCCGCCCGTGGAAACGTGGGCGGCGTGGGTGTCGAGGGTAGTAGCCGTGGACATGCTCAGACCGCCTTCTTTGCCTGCGCCTGGTCAAGCAGGGCGAAGCGCTCGTTCTCGATGCGCTCCACCTCCGCTGCCGGCACGTAGTAATCGATGTCGTTGTCGAAAGTGCGCGCGATGAAGCTGCCGATCATGCCGACCAGGCCCACCAGCGCCAGCCACCAGATGTGCCAGGTCAGGGCAAAGCCGAGCACGATGCTGAAGGCACCGATCCAGAAACCAGCCGCCGTGTTGCGCGGCATGTGGATGTCCTGATAGCTGCTCGGACGCACCCAGCCCTTGCCCTTCTGCTTGTCTTCCCAGAACTGGTCGCGATCGTCCACGTGCGGCAGGTGCGCGAAGTTGTAGAACGGCGGCGGCGAGGAGGTGGCCCACTCCAGCGTGCGGCCATCCCACGGGTCGCCCGACAGGTCCATGTGTTCCTTGCGCTTCCACACGCTGTAGCCGATCTGCAGCAGGTTCAGCGCGATGCCGCAGGCAATGATGCCGGCGCCCACCGCGGCCACGATCAGCCACGGGCCCCACTCGGGGTGGTTGTAGGTGTTGAGGCGACGGGTCATGCCCATGAAGCCCAGCACGTACAGCGGCATGAAGGCGACGAAGAAGCCGATGATCCAGCACCAGAACGAAGCCTTGCCGAGCTTCTCGTTGAGCTTGAAGCCGAACGCCTTCGGGAACCAGTAGGTCAGGCCCGCCAGGTAGCCGAACACCACGCCGCCGATGATGACGTTATGGAAGTGGGCGATCAGGAACAGGCTGTTGTGCAGCACGAAGTCCACCGCCGGGATGGCCAGCATCACGCCGGTCATGCCGCCGATCACGAAGGTGATGATGAAGCCCAGCATCCACAGCACCGGCGAGGTGAAGTGCACGCGGCCGCGGAACATGGTGAACAGCCAGTTGAAGATTTTCACGCCTGTGGGGATCGAGATGATCATCGTCGTGATGCCGAAGAAGGCATTGACGTTGGCACCCGAGCCCATGGTGAAGAAGTGGTGCAGCCACACGATGAAGGACAGCACGCCGATTGACGCGGTGGCGTAGACCATCGAGGTGTAGCCAAACAGGCGCTTGCGGCAGTACGTGGCCACCAATTCGGAATAGATGCCGAACGCGGGCAGGATCAGGATGTAGACCTCCGGGTGGCCCCAGATCCAGATCAGGTTGACGTACATCATGGCGTTGCCGCCACCGTCATTGGTGAAGAAGTGAGTGCCCAGGTAGCGGTCCGCACCCAGCAGCGCCAGCGCCACGGTCAGGATCGGGAAGGCGGCGATGATCAGGATGTTGGTGATCAGCGCGGTCCAGGTGAAGATCGGCATGCGCATCAGGGTCATGCCTGGCGCGCGCATGCGCATGATCGTCACGAAGAAGTTGATGCCGGTCAGCAATGTTCCCAGGCCGGATATCTGCAGGGCCCATATGTAGTAGTCCACGCCGACGCCTGGACTGAACTCCAGCCCCGACAACGGCGGGTACGCCAGCCAGCCGGTCTGCGCGAACTCGCCAACGCCCAGCGAGATGTTGATCAGCGCCGCGCCGGCCACGAACAGCCAGAAGCTCAGCGAGTTCAGGAACGGGAAGGCGACGTCACGCGCGCCGATCTGCAGCGGCACGACCAGATTGACCAGGCCGGTCATGAACGGCATGGCCATGAAGAAGATCATGATCACGCCGTGCGCGGTGAAGATCTGATCGTAGTGGTGCGGCGGCAGCACGCCCTCGCCGCCACCGGCGGCCAGTGCCTGCTGGGTGCGCATCATTGCCGCGTCGGCAAAGCCGCGCAGCAGCATGACCAGCGCCACCAGGATGTACATCACGCCGATCTTCTTGTGATCGACGGAGGTGAGCCATTCGCGCCAGAGGTAACCCCAGAGCTTGAACTTGGTGAGGGCGGCAACGATCACCAGGCCGATCAGCGCGGCGCCGCCGAGGGCGCCCATGATGATTGGCTCGTGGTACGGAACCGCCTCGAGCGTGAGTTTGCCTAGCATCAGTTGTCTCCGGAGGTGCACATGGCGACCGGCTCGGCGGCCGACGCCGGATGGTCATGGCCTTCGTGCTGGCCACCCATCATGTGTTTGTCGAGCAGCGACTTGAACATGCCGTCCTGCACCGACGCGAAATAGGTCACCGGGTAGCGCTCGGTGTCGTTGCGATTGGCGGCCAGCGCCTGGAAGGCGGCCGCGTCCATCCGCTGCGGCGAGGCCTTTACCTTCTGCAGCCAGGCCTGATAGCCGGCGTTGTCGGTGGCATGCACGGCGAAGTCCATCTTCGAGAAGCCATGCCCGCTGTAGTTGGCCGAGATGCCGAAGTACTCACCCGGCTCGTTGGCGATCAGGTGGACCTTGGTCTGCATGCCGGCCATCGCATAGATCTGCGTGCCCAAGTGCGGAATGAAGAACGAGTTCATCACCGTGTCCGAGGTGATGCGGAAATTCAGCGGCGTATCCACCGGCACGGTGATTTCATTGACCGTGGCCACGCCCTCTTCCGGGTAGATGAACAGCCACTTCCAGTCCATCGACACCGCTTCGATGACCACCGGCTTGACGTCCGACTGCAGCGGCCGGTACGGGTCCAGCGCATGCGAGGAACGCCAGGTCAGCACCGCCAGCACCAGGATGATCAGGCACGGGATCGACCACACCACCACCTCGATGGCGGTCGAATGCGACCACTCCGGCTCGTAGCGGGCCTTGCTGTTGGAAGCGCGGTACTTCCAGGCGAAGACGAAGGTCATCACGAACACCGGGATGACGACCAGCAGCATCAGCACCACGGAGGTGATCAGCAGGGTCTTCTGATCCTGGGCGACCTGGCCCTTGGGGTCGAGCAGGGCCGACTGGCAGCCAGCCAGCAGCACCAAGGACAGCGCCAGCACGGGCCGCAGTGCGCGCCCGAGGGATTTCAGCGGAATCATCGGTAGATCCAATTGCGAGGGGGTACCAACCGCGCCGCCGGGACACTTCGCGCCGCATCGCCGGGCAGGCGATGCAGGCGCGAACAGGAGGATGAGGTTAGCCGCGCAATTTTAAGCGCTACGTCGTGTTCACGAAAGCCATGACGCATTGATTCGATGCAATTGGCCGCATGGCGGTGTGCGACACGTTGTCGCAGACGCGGGCGCCATGTCGCGCTTGCCTGTCGGACCTGCGTGCTGGCGATGACCGTGGTGGGATCGCGCGGCTGCGAGCCGCCACATTGCGCAAATACAAAGCCCCGCCGAGGGCATGAATCAGACAGGGCACTGGCCCTTTAACGACAAGGCCCCGCCGAAGTGGGGCCTGGGACTACTGGTGCCGGAAACAGGCAATGCGACCCGTTTTCCGGTTGCCGCCTGTTATCGCCGGATAGCCCTGAAACGTAGGTGCCGCAAGGTTTTCGGCACGAGCGCATCTCGACGAATTGCAACTCGGGATGTGATGTTCAGGCAGGCAAAGGCCATGGCCAAGGTGGAAAACTTACGCTTTCACGACAGCCGGGCGGAGGCCAGCTGGCGCCTGTCCAAGAAGCTGGAGGTGCTGGAGCTTGCCCGGGTCGATCGGACACAGGGACAGCAAGTCCCTGATGATCTGCTACCAGACCAGCGCCGACGAGCTTGCCGACCGGCCCAAGCACTTCAGCCGCACATCCCGCAGCCCCTTCGTGCCGCCGCGTCTCCGGGGACGGCACGAAGGGCTTGCGGTTCGGCCGCTTCCCCGTGGCGTTGATCCACCGCCCCACATGACGCTTGCCCCATTCGAATGCTGCCAGCCGTCCCCGTGACCTCCCTCCGGTTCCCGACCCGGATCTTGACCGCGGCTACGCAGCCGTAGCGGAGCCGGAGAAAGCTCCCCTCATAGCTGTCGATCCAGTGGGAGGCGTCGCCGAGCATGCTGGGATGGTACGCAACTAGAGCTCAGCAAGGTCCGAGGTTACTCTACCGCCACCAACAGGGGGAAGGTGATGGCAGTTGCTACGCGTGATTGGGGACTGGCCGACGTGGCCGACAAGGATGGAATATTGGGACGCTGGCTATGGGTCGCGCTGCTTGCCATAGTCGTGGCCGGGGCGGTCCTGCGAATCGGATTTTCCAATCCGGCGCGCGAGATCATCCCGGGCGATGAGACGACCTATTGGTACGCGGCTCAGAGCATCCTCAAACATGGGACGCTGACGCGCGAAATCACGGGCGCCATGTACCGCGGCGAGAGCCCGATGCAGCCCACGCCAGCCCTGTCCCCCGGCTATCCGATTTTCATCGCGGCAGTCGGCCTGGTAGCTCCTGGCTCAACCTCCGCGGTGCTATGGGTAAACGTACTGCTTGGCATCGCGACACTCGGACTCATCGCGCTACTCACGCTGCGGCTAAAGCTACACCCTCTGGCATCTGCCGCGGTCGTCGCTGCGGCGGCGCTGTATCCCGGGTTTATTTATAGCACCGACCGAATGCTCACCGAGCCGCTATATCTGGCTCTGTTCGTCGGGTTTGCGTACGCCATAGTGTCCGCCATTGAGTCCGGGAAGGTTTGGCAAACAGCCCTTGCAGGCGCGCTTCTTGCGCTTGCTACGCACGTGCGCGCCCAGGCGATTCCGTTCCTTGTCGTGGCGTGCGTGTTCCTGTTTATATCAAGGCCTCGCGCCGAACTCAGTCGGCACATGGCGACACTCGTCGGCGTGTTCACTTTGGTGATGCTGCCTTGGTGGATTCGAAATCTGATTACCTTCGACCGCTTCATCCTGCTGAGTGAGGCTGGTGACGGCGCAGCGGTCTGGGGCGCCACGCCCTACTTCCATGACATGGGCGCGTCTGTTGGTTCCCTAGGCGAGGTAGTCAATCGCAATATGCTGGCAAATGAGGCTGTCTACTACCGCTGGAGGGTGTTCGGCTATCTCCAGTACATGTGGGGCGACCTGTGGGACGAGCGGCTGGTTCACCCGCGCCGCTCGCTGCACTGGCTGCTTGGCCTGCACTACCTGGTGGTTGTGGTCGGCGTGATGTGCGCGCCTCTCGTGGCCCTTGTGCGGCGCTCCCCTGCAGCTCTTTTCATTGCTTGCGTGCCGCTGGTGGTCACCGTTTGCAATATGCCGTTTCATGGCCTGCCAAGGTATGCATTCCCGGGGGTTCCCTTCGCCATCCTGACATTTGGCCTGCTCCTGTCGTCAGCGGGTAGCGTGCCGGCGAGCTTGGATCGCCTTCAGGTTCTTTTTGCCCTGCTCGTCAGATACGTATTCGCTGCCTTCGCGGCTGTTCTTTCAGCGCTCCTGCTCTACAGCTTGTTCATTTTTCCGGCACGCATGGATGACGAGGTCTCGCGATACAGGCTAAGCCGCTACATTGGCACCTACCCCGAGCGACTGGGCGCGCCATTCTGGTTCAAGGATTACGCAGTGCCGCAAACCATGATCGACGCCACAGAGCCTGCCGAGGAGGGTTGGGCGAAGAACAATGTTGACCTGCCGCCCATTGCGCACCTTGACATTCCCGCCTCTGGAAAAGATCGCGTGGTGAGCAAGGTAACAATTCGAGCGGAAGGAGGCTTCCTTTTCGATTACACCACGCTGTACTGGACCGGACCCAAGACGCCATCAATCAGCGAGAATTCGGTCTACAAGGTTCCATCCGGTCAATTTATCGATCAAGTTACGTTCTACATCGATGACGACGTAACCCACCTTATGTTCGTCCCGCGTGTGTTTCGCTACGGGACATTCAAGGTTGACGGCGTGAAGATCGAGAAGTATCAGGCGCCTTAGGCGACCGCCTCAACACACAGCCAGTTGCCGTTGCCGGCAAGGCCCTCGATGTTGAGGGCGCGCCCTGGTCGCGCAGCCACGGTTAGGGTAGAAGGTGTGTCACCAGCCAAAACAGGGTTGGCTTGGTGCTGCAAACGGTCATGGGGCATGAAAACGTTCCAGGTGCGGACACTCGCGCCTGCCCAACGATGTGGCCTAAACATCTCTTTGTTCTGATCTCGCACATGCTCGTTTACCCCGCGTTGCTTTCGCGCGCGATGTATGCGCGAAACCGATGACACCAGAGGACGTGAAAGCCGAGCAGGGACCACGCCGCGCCATCTGGCGCCAGAACCAAGGAGGGGCGACCATGGGCGCGGCTGACGAAAACGCCCTGACCGTTCTGGCCGCGCTGGTCGAAGAAGACCGCGCACTCAATCTCGAAGCGTCGGCGCTGCTCCTGGGCATCGCGCCGGGGACGTTCCGGCAGTTGGCCGCCGCCCCGACTTCCCCAAGCCTGGGCGCATGGGTAAGCGCTTCACCGGGAGGCGCCGGGAGCTGATGGACTGGTGGGAAGCGGAGCGAAACCGCCAGAACGCGGCGTAACTCCGACAAAATTACGCCACGCCGGTCGAAACCTAAGCGTGGCGCGGGTGTTTGGTGCCGGAAACAGGAGTCGAACCTGCGACCTACGCATTACGAATGCGCCGCTCTACCAACTGAGCTATTCCGGCGAGCCGTGCATTCTAGGGTTCGGGCGGGCGGGCGGTCAATTCCAGAAGGTGGCCCTGCCGGGTCTCGGCCTGCAAGCGCTGCGGGAGAAGATTCCCACCGGGGAGGCAGCTTGCCGGCAACGTCCGCGCTACTCCTTGAACCGGACCCTCGGAGTCACGCGGCGGACACGCCGATCAGGTATCGCTGCACGACGACGTAGCCAGCGACAAGTAGTGCGGCCATGACCGAATCTCTGCAAAGGCATGCACGCGCTTTCGAGATGGGCCGGCCATCTCGCGTTGATACTTCTGCGCCTTGGAGACCGGGTATAGCGCAGCGGCCGAGAAGATCGTCAACGCCAATGCGGCCCCGAACTCGAACGGGTTATTGGCAATCAGGTGACCCTCCAGGAACTTCCCGTGGGAGGGAACGGCCGCCTCCCAGCCTGCCGGAAGTGATTTACCCCGAAGATCAAGCCGCCCAATCGGTACGGCCGCCAGGAAGGAAACAGTCCAGGCAAAGCCAGTAACGAGCGGAATCCAGAGTGCGAGTTCGATTAGATACAACAGAGGAAACTTTACAGATCTGAGCATCAGCGAACGTCCTGTCTGAAGGTGCATCGTCAGCGGCATGGGGCCGGCCGCCGTTACCATCGTGGCCCAATCTCACCGCCTCCTTAGGGTATCCGAGGTACCTTCGGATCGGCACGCATCGCTGCTGGAGAAGCTGCTGCCTTTAACGTCCCCTCATCCCAACGGACGGCGCTCGCGCCTCGATTGCAACTGAGGGACCAGCGCCGACGCGACACCGACCAGTTCGGCGCGATGTCCCGCCGGCCCCGGCAACCTCAGGAACCCGCAGGCCGAATACTCACCGCCACCGCCTCGGTATACGAAATCCGCAACAGGTCGCCCTTCTTGACCTTCGGCAGCCTGGCGCGCAAATCCTCGCGCTGCACCGAGATCAGCTGCGTATTGCCGCGCGGTCCCTTGAGCGCAATGGTGTGCGCGACCGGGTCGACCGCGACCACTTCAGTGACGAGACTGACCGTGTCGGACATCGCGCCGCCCGGCTTGCCGCCCGCCGGCGCCACGGCGCCGCCCTCGGCGGTACTCACCCCGAGCTGGGCGCTGCCGGCCGGCTGCAGTTCCAGGGCCACGGCTTCTTCAAAATCCAGGCTGACCTTGTCGCCCACCTGCAGCTGCCCGAAGTTGCGCACGGCCGGGCCAGCGATGAACTCCAGGCTCGCGCCGTCGCTGCCGGTCACCGTCACCGCGCGGCTGGCCCGATCCAGGGCGGTGATCTCGCCCTGCAACGTGACCTGCGACGCCGCGGCCGTGTACGGACCAGAGGACGCTGGTGCCGCCTGGGCGCTCTCGGCCGGGGATGTTGCCTGGCATCCACCCGCCGCGGACGCGACGACGATGACCAGGAGTGAGGACAGCAGGTGCGGTGTACGCATCAATATCTCCAGCGACAGGCGTTTAGAAACATGCGCCCATTGCACCAATTCCAGCCTGCACGCGCGCCCGTGCAACTACTGAATAGGTGCCAGCAAATCTACTGGATCGCCGCCGCCCTTCTCGTAGCTCCTCCGCATGTCGATTTCAGGCGAGTACGCGCGTCGCTTGGATGAGCCGCCAACACGGGCGGCACCACAGGAGAAGCAAGATGCGCGTCATGGTGTTCATGAAGACGACCGAAGATCAGCTCGCCAGCCCACCCAGCGCCGAGGCTTTCGCGGCCATGGACCGCTTCACCGAGGAACTGGTCGAAGCCGGGGTCTGGGTCGCCGGAGCCGGCTTGAAAAGTGGCGCGCAGTCGCGGGTCGTTCGCTTTGATGGCGCCAGCCGCACGGTCAGCGATGGCCCATTTGCCGAGACCCGGGAACTGGTGGCGGGGTTCTCGATCTGGGAGGTCAAGGACATCGACGAGGCCGTGGCGTGGGCCAGACGTTCGCCCAACCCCATGTCCGGACCGAGCGAAATCGAAATCCGGCCGTTCTATGAAGTCGAGGACCTGACCGAATTCCTCACCCCCGAAGAGCGGGCCGCGCCGCCGCACCAGGGATTACGCGGGAAGCTGGGAGTCGCTTGATCGAGCCGGTACCCCGACCTCAAGCGATGACGGCTTCGCAGCCGCGGGCCTCAGTGCCTGCGGCTGCGCAGGATGTGGTCGATGCGGTCGCGGAAGTGGGCGCAGTCGGCGCGATCAGCCAGCTGGACGACTTCTTCCAGTTCCTGCTCGAAGCGCAGCTTCTGCAGCGCGTGGTGGGCTGAGCGGCCTTCGCGCGGGATGCGCGCCTGCAAGGCGTCCAGGAGCTGTTCGATGGTTTGACGGTTGGCCATGCGCGAAGACTGGCGCGCAGGCTGTTGATGCGGCGCGAAGGTGGCCTTTCCGGCCGGTTACAAAGACAACGGGTTCATCCAGGTGGCGCCAACCGGCTAGCCGCCGATATCGAGCAGAAAGCGCTCCAGCGCCTGCTGGACCTTCGGGGTCCACTGCAGTTCGCGCTCGCCGAGCCTGGAACGCAGCCGCTGCAGCAGCGCGGCCTCGGCTTCGCTGAGCTGAGGGTTGCCGTAGATGTCGTCGCAGATGCGCAACAGCTCGGGCATGTACTCGGCCATCGCCAGGCGGAAGAACTCGACCGGGTCCACGTCCAGCGCGCGTGCCATCTGCGGAATCCGTGCCAGCGGCATCTTGGTCTGCCCCTGCTTGATCATCGACAGCACGCTGGAGCGGGGAAAGCCCGCCTCGGCGGAAATTTCCAGCTGGGTCTTGCTGCTCTTCTCGATGGCCGCGGCAATGAAGGCGGCGACTTTGCTGGAGCCGTTTTCCGACATCAATCCCCCTGATCCAGGCAGCACAGCACATCCGGGCGCTGACTGAATGGGACTATATCATCGCTGCCATGCGGCCATCCCATGCGTCATGGCTCGCGCGCTTGTCGTGCATGAGGCTGTCATGCAACATGCAACGCGCTCCGCGGCACTCCAGAAAACCACATGGCCGGCTCCTCGATTTCCTCCAACATCCTGGGCGACTTTGCCCGCGCGCACGGCTTTACCCATGGGCTTTCCGTGAGCTGGAACGTGGCCGTCGGCCTGGTCGAGAAACTGGAAATCCAGCGCCACGTCGATCTCGGCGACCGCGAAAGCTACCTCGGCGTGCACCCGCAGCTGGGCACGGTGGCGATCATGATGTCCACGATCTCGCACTCCTACGTCTTCTCCTACGAAGACGTGAGCAGCAAGCTGCGCCCTTCCCTGGCGGTGGTCTGAGGTGAACGCACGGCTTTCTCCGCGCCGGGACTTGTCAGTAAGCACTGACTTATTGTTAAGTCAGCACTTACTTTCATCCGGGGGAGAGATGAGACTGACCTGCGAGCTATGCCGGAACTTCTGTTCCGAGCTGCACGATTTGCGCATTGACGCCACGGGGCTGCTCATCGGCCGGATCGGCCCGTGCTGCCAGGCTTCGGCCCCTCAGCGGCTGGAACGGCTGCGCAGCCAGCACCCCGAACGCTGCCAGGGGCCGTTGAGCATGGCCGAATTCCGTGCCCTTACCCGCGTGCCGCGCTCACCCTCACCTAACCGTTTCGGGCGGCCGCGGCGCGATCCGGAGATCTGAGCGCAAGCCGGGCACAACTCACCGGCTTCGACTCACCGTTTTCCACTGACCGGTTTCAACTGACCAACTGCAGCCGCAGTTCCTTCGGCAGCGCGAACACCATCGACTCCGGTTCGCCCGCCAGTTCGGCCACGTTTTGCGCGCCCAGTTCGCGCAGCCGCGCGATCACGCCATCCACCAGCACCTGCGGCGCGGACGCGCCCGCGGTGAGCCCGATGCGCCGCTTGCCGGCCACCCAGGCCGGATCGATCTCGCTGGCGTTGTCGATCAGGTAGGACTCCACGCCGTCGCGGCGCGCCAGTTCGCTGAGGCGATTGGAGTTGGAGCTGTTCGGCGAACCCACCACCAGCACCAGATCGCATTCGCGGGCCAGGTCGCGCACGGCGTCCTGGCGGTTCTGGGTGGCGTAGCAGATGTCGTCGTTCTTCGGTCCCTGCATGGCCGGGTAGCGCGCGCGCAGGGCATCGATGATGCCGCGGGTGTCATCCACCGAGAGCGTGGTCTGCGTGGTGTAGGCCAGGTTCTGCGGCTGCGCGATGTCGAGCGTGGCGACATCGTCGATGTCCTCCACCAGGTAGATGCGCCCCTGCCCGGCCTCGCGGTTCCACTGCCCCATCGTGCCTTCCACCTCGGGGTGGCCGGCATGGCCGATCAGCACCACGTCGCGACCCGCGCGGCAATGCCGCGCCACTTCCAGGTGCACCTTGGTGACCAGCGGGCAGGTGGCGTCGAACACCTTCAGCGCGCGCCGGTCGGCCTCGCGGCGCACGGCCTGGGACACGCCGTGCGCGCTGAAGATCACCGTGGCACCGTCGGGCACTTCGTCCAGTTCCTCGACGAAGATGGCGCCGCGCTGCTTCAGGTCATCGACCACGAAACGGTTGTGCACGACCTCGTGGCGCACGTAGATCGGCGCGCCCAGCGTCTCGATCGCACGCTTGACGATCTCGATCGCGCGGTCGACGCCGGCACAGAAACCACGGGGGTTGGCGAGCAGGACTTCCATCATTCGGTTCGGTTCCGGCCGCGCACGGCCGGTGGGGGGGATATCGGCATTATCCGGCTTTTTGCCTGGACTTGCCGTCAAACAAACCAAACAGGGCAATACCGACCGCGCCCACCACGATCGCCGAGTCGGCGATGTTGAACGCCGGCCAGATGTGGTCGCCAACGTACCAGAGAATGAAATCGACCACATGGCCGTGAATCTGCCGGTCGATGACATTGCCGATCGCCCCGCCAATCACCAGCGCGTAGGGCAGGGCCGAGCGCCAGTCGGCGCGCGCGGTGCGCGAGAGCCAAAACGCCATCAGCCCGCTGATGCCGATCGCCAGCGCCGTGAACAGCCACAGCTGCCAGCCGCCGGCATCGCTGAGGAAGCTGAACGCCGCGCCAGTGTTGTAGGTGCGGCACCAGTCCCAGAACCCCGGGATCACCGGGATGCGCACGCAGCGCCCGCTCGGGTCCAGGTCCGGCAGGCTGGAAAGCACCCAGGCCTTGCTCCATTGGTCCAGGCCAATGACCGCCGCGGAAAGCAGCAGCCAGATCAGCGCATTGGGTTTGGGTCTGATGGTCATTCGATGTGTGCTCTGCAAAGTTCGCTCGGGGTCGGCCGTGGCCGGACCATGACCCCGGCGCGACGCACCGGGGCGGGTGGGCGCAAACGCCGGGATCAGAACCAGCGGCGGTCTTCGCCCGGTCCTTCGACATTGCTGGCGCAGCGCGCGCACAGCTCGGGATGACGCGCATCGGCGCCTACATCGGCGCGGTGGTGCCAGCAGCGCACGCACTTGGTCTTGGTGGTCGGCTGCGCGCTGACATAGATGTCGTCGGTGCTGGCCGGGGTCACGCTGACGTCGCCACTGATGAAAAGAAAGCGCAGCTCATCGGCCAGCGGCTGCCAGCGCGCGGCGCTGACCGGGTCGGCGGCCACGGTGATCTCGGCTTCCAGTGCGGCGCCAATCGCGCCGTTGGCGCGCATCGGTTCGAGCACCTTGGCCACCTGCTCGCGCAAGGCCAGCAGGCGGTCGAAATCGGCCGCGTTCAAGGCCGCATCCAGCGGCAATGGTGCCAGGCCCTCGTACCACGTGGTGAACAGCACGTTGTCCTCGCGCTGGCCCGGCAGGTAGCCCCACAACTCTTCGGCGGTGAAGCTGAGCACCGGCGCGATCCAGCGCACGAACGCCTCGGCGACGTGATACATCGCGGTCTGCGCCGAACGCCGGCCGCGCGCATCCTCACCCATGGTGTACAGGCGGTCCTTGGTCACGTCCAGGTACAGCGAACCCAGGTCCACGCTGCAGAAGTTCAGCAGGCCCTGCACGATGCCGGCAAAGTCGTAGCGCTCGTAGGCGGCCTTGATCTTCTCCTGCAGCTCGTAGGCGCGGTGCACGATCCAGCGGTCCAGCGCGACCATGTCCTGCAACGCCACCGCATGCACGGCGGGGTCGAAGCCATGCAGGTTGCCGAGCAGGAAACGCGCGGTGTTGCGCAGGCGCCGGTAGGCGTCGGCATTGCGCTTGAGGATTTCCTGCGACAGCGACATCTCGTTGCTGTAGTCGGCCGAGGCGATCCACAGGCGCAGGATGTCCGCGCCCAGCGTCTTCATGATGTCCTGCGGCTCGATGCCATTGCCCAGCGACTTGGACATCTTTCGGCCGTGCTCGTCCACGGTGAAGCCGTGGGTCAGGCACTGTTGGTACGGCGCGGCCTTGTCCAGCGCCACGCCGGTCAGCAGCGAGGACTGGAACCAGCCGCGGTGCTGATCGGAACCCTCCAGGTACAGGTCGGCCGGCTTGGGCAGGCCGCGCTCGGGCAGCACCGCTTCATGGGTGACGCCCGAGTCGAACCACACGTCGAGGATGTCGGTGATCTTGTCGTACTGCGCCGCTTCCTCGCCCAGCAACTCGGCGGCATCGAGCGAGTACCACACGTCCACGCCGCCCTGCTCCACCAGGTCGGCGACCTGGCGCATCAGCTCGGTGCTGCGCGGATGCGGCTCGCCGGTTTCGCGGTGCACGAACAACGCGATGGGCACGCCCCAGGTGCGCTGGCGCGAAATCGTCCAGTCCGGGCGGCCTTCGACCATGCCGGCAATGCGTGCCTGGCCCCAGCCCGGGTACCAGGCCACCTGCTCGATGGCCTTCAAGGCATCGGCGCGCAGACCGGCCTGCTCCATCGAGATGAACCACTGCGGCGTGGCGCGGAAGGCAATCGGCGTCTTGTGCCGCCAGCAGTGCGGGTAGCTGTGGGTGAGCTTGAACATCGCCAGCAGCGCGCCGTTGCCGCGCAGCGCTTCGACGATGACGTCATTGGCCTTCCAGATATGCAGCCCGGCCAGGACCAGTTCGCCAAACGGCGGCGTCGAGGGCAGGTACACACCACGGCCATCGACCGGATTGATCTGCGCGGCGCTGTAGCGATCGAGCAGGCCGTATTGCCTGGAGACCTGGTAGTCCTCCTGGCCGTGGCCGGGGGCGGTATGCACCGCGCCGGTGCCGTCTTCGGCCGACACGTGCTCGCCCAGCAGCAGCGGGATGTCGCGCTCGGCATAGGCATCGCCATCAACCGCGAAGGGATGCGCCAGCAACAAGCCTTCCAGCGCCTTGCCGGCCACGCGGCCGTGCACCACCGGCTCGCCGCCCACGCCGTAGCGCGCCAGTGCCTTGCCAACGAGGGCGTCGGCCAGCACCAGCCAGCGCGGCTGGCCATTGCGGGCCGGGCCTTCAACCAGCGCATATTCCAGTTCGGGACCGATGCTCACCGCCAGCGACGCGGGCAGCGTCCACGGCGTGGTCGTCCAGATCGGCACCGCAACCTCGACGCCCGCCGGCAGCTGCACGCCGAAGCGCGCGGCCAGCGCCTGCGCATCGCGCGCGGTGTAGGCCACATCCACCGCCGGTGATTCCTTGTCCGCGTACTCGATTTCCGCCTCGGCCAACGCCGAGCCGCAATCGAAGCACCAGTGCACCGGCTTGACGCCGCGGCTGAGGTGACCGTTGTCGACGATCCTGGCCAGCGCGCGAATCTCGTTGGCCTCGAAGTGGAAATCCAGCGTCTGGTACGGATTGTCCCAGTCGCCGATCACGCCCAGGCGCTTGAAGTCGCGGCGCTGCAGGTCGATCTGCTCGCGTGCGTACTCACGGCACTTCTGCCGGAACTCCACCGCATCGAGCTTGACGCCGACCTTGCCGAACTTTTTCTCGATGGCGATCTCGATCGGCAGACCGTGGCAATCCCAGCCCGGTATGTACGGCGCATCGAAGCCGGCCAGGTGCTTGGACTTGACGATGATGTCCTTGAGGATCTTGTTGACCGCGTGGCCGAGGTGAATCTGCCCGTTCGCGTACGGCGGGCCATCGTGCAGCACGAAGGTCGGGCGGCCGGCGGCGTGCGCACGCAATTTGGCGTACAGCCCCTCCTCCTCCCAGCGCGCCAGAATTCCCGGCTCGCGCTTGGGCAGGTCGCCGCGCATCGGGAATTCCGTTGCCGGCAGGTGGAGGGTGGCTTTGTAGTCCTGGCTCACGCGGTGGCTCGCAGTCGTTGTTCGGAAAGGATGCGACGCGCCTGCTCGGCGTCGCGTTGCATCTGCGCGGTCAATGCCGGCAGGCCGTCGAATTTCTCTTCGTCACGCAGCTTGGCGACAAACTCGACCTCGATGTGGCGGCCATAGAGATCGCCTTGGTAGTCGAACAGGTGCGCTTCCAGCAGCGGCTCGACACCGGCCACCGTCGGCCGGGTGCCGAAACTGGAGACCGACGGCCAGGGCACGTTCTTGCCGCCCTCACTCATCACCCCGTGCACCCAGGTCGCATAGATGCCCGACAGGGCCGGCGTGCGTGGAAAGCGCAGGTTGGCGGTGGGGAAACCCAGGGTGCGGCCCAACTGCTTGCCGCGCACCACGCGCCCATCGATGGCATACGGACGGCCGAGCAGGTCGGCGGCATGGGCGAAGTTGCCGGCGCGCAGCAGTTCGCGGATGCGGGTGCTGGAAATGCGCTCGCCGTGCAGATCGACCGGCGCGATTTCGCTGGCGGCAAAGCCGAGCTCGGCGCCCAGCCGTTGCAGCAACGCGATGTCACCGCCGCGCTTGTGGCCGAAGCGGAACTCCGGGCCGATCCAGACTTCGCATGCGCGCAGGCGTTGCACCAGGCAGCGCTGCACGAAGTCCTCGGCGCTGAGCGAGGACAGCTTGCGATCGAAACGGATCAGGCCGACGCCATCGGCGCCCAGCTCGCGCAGGCCTTCGTACTTGGCGCGCGCCAGGGTCAGCCGAGGCGGCGGAGCGAGCGGCGCGAAGAACTCGCGCGGCAGCGGTTCAAAACTCACCGCAACCGCCGGCACGCCCAGCGCCTGCGCACGCGCCACGGCCTGGCGCACCAGCGCGCGGTGGCCCAGGTGCAGGCCATCAAAGGCGCCGATGCAGACCACGCTTGCGTGCGGGTACAGGGTCCCGCCCTCGACGTCTCTGAATAGCCTGCTCATTCCGGTTCGGGGACTCCGGCCCGCCAAGGGCCGCCACAATCGCTGGGAGAATCCCGAAGTATAGCCGGCCGCGACAGGATCAATGCTCGCGCAGGTCCCGCGGACGGAAGCCCAGCGCCACCAGCGCCAGCAGGTAGACCAGGCCGCCACCACCGACCAGGCAGGCCAGCCCGCCGGCGCGATGCAGGGTGTCCATCGCGGTGAAGTCCGGCAGCCACCACAGCAGGGCCAGCAGCACCGCGACCATCGCCGCGCAGGCCAGCGCCAGGCGCGCCACGTAGCGGCCCCAGCCCGGGCGGCGCTGGTACACGCCGGTCTTGCCCAGCCAGTACCAGAGCAGCCCGAGGTTGAGATAGCTCGACAAGGCACTGGCAATACCCAGCGCCAGGTGCAGGCCCGGCTGGCGCCCGACCGCGGTCATCACACCGAGCGCGCGCAGCTCCGGCGGCACCATGACCTGGTACAGGATGGCCAGGAACAGGAAGTTCAACACCATGTTCGCGACCAGCGCCGCCACGCCGGCGCGCACCGGGGTGCGGGTGTCCTGGCGCGCGTAGAACGCCGGCAACACCACTTTCAGCAGCGCGAATGCGGGCAGGCCGAAGCTCAGCCCGTAGACCGACAGCGCGGTCATCTGTGTGGCGAAGGCAGTGAACTTGCCGTGCTGGAACAACGTGGCGATCAGCGGCTCGGCCAGCAGGACCAGACCAAGCATCGCCGGCACCGAGATCAGCAGCGTGGTGCGCAGGCCCCAGTCCAGCGCGTTGGAGAAGCCTTCGCGGTCGGTGTTAACGTGGTGGCGGGCCAGTGCCGGCAGGATCACCGTGCCCAGCGCCACGCCGAACACGCCCAGCGGCAACTCCAGGAAACGATCGGCCAGCGACAGCCACGACTGCGAGCCATCCGCCAGGCGCGAAGCGATCACCGTGTCCAGCAGCAGGTTGATCTGCGCCACCGACGAGCCGAACAGGGTCGGCACCATCAGGGTCAGTACCTTGCGCACGCCAGGGTGCTGCCAGCCCCAGCGCGGCAGGGTCAGCAGGTCGATCCCGCGCAACGCCGGCAACTGGAACAGCAGCTGCAGCACGCCGGCCGCCAGCACCGCCCAGCCCAGGGCGAGAATCTGCCGCTCCGGTTCGCCGCCCAGCCGCGGCGCCAGCCACAGCGCACCGGCGATCATGCACAGGTTGAGGATCACCGGGGTCAGCGCCGGCATCGCGAAACGCTGAAAGCTGTTGAGCGCGCCGCCAGCCAGGGCGGTGAGCGAGACGAACAGCAGGAACGGGAACGTCAGCCGGAACAGATCCACAAGCAGGCCTTGTTTCGCCGGATCCGTGGCCGCGCCGCTGCCGAACAGCCAAGCCAGCTGCGGCGCGAAGATCAGCCCCAGCGCTGTCACCACCAACAGCGCGCCGCCCAGCGTGCCGGACACGCGCGCCATCAGCTCGCGCAGGTCTTGGTGCGTGCGGGTCTCCTTGACCTCGGTGAAAACCGGGACGAAGGCCGTGGCGAAGGAGCCCTCCGCAAACAGCCGACGCAGGAAGTTGGGAACCCGGAATGCGACCCAGAAGGCATCGGTGACCGCATTGGTGCCAAACTGAGTGGAGATGACCTGGTCGCGGACCAGCCCCAGTACCCGGGAGACCATGGTCATGCTGCTGAACGACATCAGGCCCTTCAACATGCGGGGCTTGCTCACCGGGACCACCCCTTGACAACCGACTTGACGTAGATATTCGAGTCCATCATAATTTCGCGCTTGCTTTTTCCACTACACCGATTTTTCAGGAAACCACCACCGTGGCCAATATCAAGTCCGCCAAGAAGCGCGCCAAGCAGACCGTCGTGCGCAACGCGCGCAACACGGCTCAGCGTTCGATGCTGCGCACCGCCGTCAAGAAGGTGATCAAGGCCCTTGACGCCAACGATGCCGCCAGCGCCGAAGCCGCCTTCGCCGTTGCCCAGCCGATCCTCGACCGCTTCAGCGCTCGCGGCCTGATCCACAAGAACAAGGCTGCCCGTCACAAGAGCCGCCTGGTTGCCCGCATCAAGGCCATCAAGGCCGCCTGATCCGGCTGTCGCGCCGAGGGTCATGCCCTCGGCGATATGCAAAAGCCCGGCCTTGGCCGGGCTTTTTGCTGGGCGCGCGCTCACCTCAGCGAGCATTCGCGTCCTGCTCGGCGAGCGCATCTTCGCGCTGGCGATCGAAGAAGGCCATGATGTCCTTCATGATCGGCCAGGTGCCTTCGCGGCCCAGGGCCGACACCAGGTACCACGGGCCGGTCCAGCCGAGCTCGGCAATCACCTGTTCGGCCGCGACCCGCGCTTCGTCCTCGAACATCAGGTCAGCCTTGTTGAGCACCAGCCAGCGCGGCTTGGCCAGCAGCTCCGGATCGTGCCGCTCCAGTTCGCGCTCCAGCAGCCGCACCTGTTCGGCGGGCGAGGCGCCCTCCGCGCCGCCTTCCTCGAAGCCCTCAAAGGCCGGCGAGATATCCACCAGGTGCAGCAGCAGGCGGGTGCGCTGCAGATGGCGCAGGAATTGCGCGCCCAGGCCCGCGCCTTCAGCAGCGCCTTCGATCAGGCCCGGGATATCGGCGATGACGAAGCTGCGGTGCGCCTCGACGCTGACCACGCCGAGGTTCGGATAGAGCGTGGTGAACGGATAGTCCGCCACCTTCGGCGTCGCCGCCGACACCGCGCGGATGAAGGTGCTCTTGCCGGCATTCGGGAAGCCGAGCAGGCCGACATCGGCCAGCAGCTTCAGTTCCAGCTTGAGCACGCGCTCCTCGCCCGCTTCGCCCGGCAGCGCCTGGCGGGGCGCGCGGTTGGTCGAGCTCTTGAAGTGCATGTTGCCCAGGCCGCCCTTGCCGCCCTTGGCCACCAGCAGGCGGTCGCCATGCCGGGTCATGTCGCCGATCACCTCGTCGGTATCGACGTTCATCACCACGGTGCCGACGGGCACGGTGATGATCCGGTCCTCGCCTGCCTTGCCGTACATCTGCCGGCCCATGCCGTTCTCGCCGCGCTGCGCCTTGAAGATGCGCTCGTGGCGGAAGTCGACCAGGGTGTTGAGGTTCTCGTCGGCCTGCAGCCAGACGCTGCCGCCGGCGCCGCCATCACCACCATCGGGGCCGCCCAGCGGGATGAACTTCTCGCGCCGGAAGCCGACGCAGCCATTGCCGCCATTGCCGGCGATCACCTGGATTTCTGCTTCGTCAACGAGTTTCATGCGGGGCCGCCATTGGGATCGGGTGATGCAAAACCATGAGGAGCGCGCACGGCGGGTGGAGGCCGGCCGGGGCGCGTATGCCCGTGTGTGGATTGTGCGCGAATCGGACCGGGCCCGCTGCGGCGGGCTCCACAACACGGATCAACGAAAAGCCCCGCCGAAGCGGGGCTTTTCACAGCGGAGCCGCGAGGGCTCCGTCGCAGGCCTGGATCAGGCCTGGACGACGCTGACGGTACGACGCTTCTTCGCACCCTTGACCGAGAACTCGACCGTGCCGTCGACCAGCGCGAACAGCGTGTGGTCGCGGCCCAGGCCGACGCCGGTGCCCGGGTGGAACTGGGTGCCGCGCTGACGCACGATGATGTTGCCCGCATCGATGGCCTGGCCACCGAAGATCTTGACGCCCAGGTACTTCGGGTTGGAGTCGCGACCGTTGCGCGAGGAGCCTACGCCCTTTTTATGTGCCATGACGGATTCTCCTTTGGCTTAGCCGGCGATGCCGGTGATTTCGATTTCGGTGTAATGCTGCCGGTGACCCTGACGCTTCATGTGGTGCTTGCGGCGGCGGAACTTGATGATGCGCACCTTGTCGGCGCGGCCATGCGCGACGACCTTGGCGGTGACCGAAGCGCCCTTCAGCGCATCGCCCAGCTTGATGCCATCGCTGTCGCCCAGCATCAGGATGTTGTCGAACTTGATCTCGTTGCCGGCTTCGACCTCGAGCTTTTCCACGCGGAGCGTTTCGCCCTGCGCGACGCGGTATTGCTTACCGCCGGTGACCAGTACTGCGTACATGTGGCGTCTCTTCTGTAGTTATTCTGAGAGTATCTGCCGCCTGGTGGACGGACAGACCGCGAATGATAGCCCGCCGGGGCTTGACCGGTCAAACCCGGACCCTCCCGGCGACGGCCGCCCGCCCGGACCGGATTCAGCCCCCTGAACGGGCCTCCGCGCGGCCACCCTTTCCCTTTCCGGACGCCACCCCCATGTCGCAGGGCCTGAGACGGTCGCGGCGATACTCGCTTGCAGCGATTTGCCCGCACCTGCCCCAGTCGATACGCTTCCCTATTGGCCCGCGGGCCACCTCCCCCTGCTCGAATGCTCCGCTCCTGAGGAACCCATGGCGCTGGATTACATCCGCATCCGCGGCGCGCGGACGCACAATCTCAAGAACCTCGACCTCGACCTGCCCCGCGACAAGCTGATCGTCATCACCGGCCTGTCCGGCTCGGGCAAGTCCTCGCTGGCGTTCGACACCATCTATGCCGAAGGCCAGCGCCGCTACGTCGAGTCGCTGTCGGCATACGCGCGGCAGTTCCTCAGCGTGATGGAAAAGCCTGACGTGGACCACATCGAGGGCCTGTCGCCGGCAATCTCGATCGAGCAGAAGTCCACGTCGCACAACCCGCGTTCGACCGTCGGCACCATTACTGAAATCTACGACTACCTGCGCCTGCTCTATGCCCGCGTCGGCCAGCCGCGCTGCCCGGACCACGGCTATCCGCTGGAGGCGCAGACCGTCAGCCAGATGGTCGACCAGGTGCTGAACCTGGACCCGGAAGAGCGCTTCATGCTGCTGGCGCCGGTGATCCGCGACCGCAAGGGCGAGCACGCGCAAGTGTTCGAGCAGCTGCGCGCGCAGGGCTTCGTGCGCGTGCGCGTGGACGGCGAGCTGCACGAGATCGACGCGGTGCCGCCGCTGGCGCTGCGCCAGAAGCACACCATCGAGGCGGTGATCGACCGCTTCCGCCCGCGCGAGGACATCAAGCAGCGCCTGGCCGAATCGTTCGAGACCGCGCTCAAGCTCGGCGATGGCATGGCCGCGGTGCAGTCGCTGGACAACGAGAAGGCCAACCCGCAACTGTTCTCCTCCAAGTACAGCTGCCCGGTCTGCGATTACTCGCTGCCGGCACTGGAACCGCGCCTGTTCTCGTTCAACGCACCAATGGGCGCCTGCCCGAGCTGCGACGGCCTGGGCGTGGCCGAGTTCTTCGATCCCGAGCGCGTCGTCGTGCACCCGGAGCTGTCGCTGTCGGCTGGCGCGGTACGCGGCTGGGATCGCCGCAACGCCTATTACTTCCAGCTCATCGCCTCGCTGGCCAAGCACTACAAGTTCGACGTGGACGCGCCCTGGCAGTCACTGCCGGCGACGGTGCGCCAGGCCGTGCTGTACGGCAGTGGCGACGAGGTGGTGGTGTTCACCTATTTCACCGAGTCCGGCGGCCGCACGCAGCGCAAGCACCGCTTCGAGGGCATCCTGCCCAACCTGGAGCGGCGCTACCGCGAGACCGAATCGCCGGCGGTGCGCGAAGAGCTCGCCAAGTACATCAGCGAGCGTCCGTGCCCGGCCTGCGAAGGCGCCCGCCTCAACAAGGCCGCGCGCAACGTGTTTGTCGCCGACCGGCCGCTGCCGGACCTGGTCGTGCTGCCGGTCGACGAGGCGCTGAAGTTCTTCAAGCACCTGCACCTGCCGGGCTGGCGCGGCGAGATTGCCGCCAAGATCGTCAAGGAAATCGCCGAGCGCCTCGGCTTCCTGGTCGATGTGGGCCTGGACTACCTCACCCTGGAGCGCAAGGCCGACACGCTGTCCGGCGGCGAGGCGCAGCGTATTCGCCTGGCCAGCCAGATCGGCGCCGGCCTGGTCGGGGTGATGTACGTGCTCGACGAGCCGTCCATCGGCCTGCACCAGCGCGACAACGAACGCCTGCTCGGCACCCTCACCCGCCTGCGCGACCTGGGCAACACGGTGATCGTCGTCGAGCACGACGAAGACGCGATCCGCCTGGCCGACTACATCCTCGACATCGGCCCGGGTGCCGGCGTGCATGGCGGCGAGATCGTCGGCCAGGGCAGCCTGCAGAACCTGCTCGATTCGCCGCGCTCGCTCACCGGCCAGTACCTGTCGGGCAAGCGCGCCATCGAGATTCCCAAGCAGCGGCACAAGCCCAATCCGAAGATGACGTTGCATCTGCGCGGGGCCCACGGCAACAACCTCAAGGGCGTGGACCTGGACATACCGGCGGGCCTGCTGACCTGCATCACCGGCGTATCCGGTTCGGGCAAGTCCACGCTGATCAACGACACGCTGTATTCGCTGGCCGCCAACGAGATCAACGGCGCCTCGCATCCGGTGGCGCCATACCGAGAGATCGACGGCCTGGACCTGTTCGACAAGGTCGTGGACATCGACCAGTCGCCGATCGGGCGCACGCCGCGCAGCAACCCGGCCACCTACACCGGACTGTTCACGCCGCTGCGCGAACTGTTCGCGCAGGTGCCCGAATCGCGCGCCCGCGGCTATTCGGCCGGCCGCTTCAGCTTCAACGTGCGCGGCGGCCGCTGCGAGGCCTGCCAGGGCGATGGCATGATCAAGGTGGAGATGCACTTCCTGCCTGACGTGTACGTTCCTTGCGACATCTGCGGCGGCAAGCGCTACAACCGCGAAACGCTGGAGATCCTGTACAAGGGCTACAACATTAACGACGTGCTGGAAATGACCGTCGAGGATGCGCTCAATCTGTTCGAGCCGGTGCCGTCGATCGCGCGCAAGCTCGAAACCCTGGTCGATGTCGGCCTGAGCTACGTCAAACTGGGCCAGAGCGCGACCACGCTTTCCGGCGGCGAGGCGCAGCGCGTCAAACTGTCCAAGGAACTGTCGCGTCGTGATACCGGCCGCACCCTGTACATCCTCGACGAACCGACCACCGGCCTGCATTTCCACGACATCGAGGCGCTGCTGGCCGTGCTGCACAAGCTGCGCGACGAAGGCAACACCGTGGTCGTGATCGAGCACAACCTGGACGTGATCAAGACCGCCGACTGGATCGTCGACCTCGGCCCCGAGGGCGGGCACCGCGGCGGCAGCATCCTGGTGACCGGCACGCCGGAAGAAGTGGCCGCGCACCCTGGCTCCTACACCGGCCAGTTCCTGGCGAAGATGCTGCCCTCGGTTGCGTCGCGCCCGAGCCGCCCGGCCGCCGTCGCCAACAAGCCCTCGGCCCTGCCGCCGCGCAAGAGCGAACGCGAAGCGGCGGCGAAGGAAGCCAAGGCCGCGGCCAAGGCCGCCAAGGCGGTGAAGACCGCCAAAAAGCCGGTTGCGGCCAAGACCACCGCGGCCAAGAAGACCGCCAGCAAGAAGAGCTAACGATGAGCGACAACCCGCACAAGATTCTCGCCCGCGTCCCGATCAGCGTGCGCTGGCGTGACATGGACAGCATGGGCCACGTCAACAACGCCAAGTACATTTCCTATCTGGAAGAAGCCCGCGTGCGCTGGATGCTCGGCGTGCCCGGCGTGTCGATGAGCGACCGCATCGCTCCCGTGGTCACGGCGACCAACGTCAACTACCGCCGCCCCATCGTGTGGCCCAACGATATCGTGGTGGAGCTGTTCGTCGAGCGGCTCGGCAACAGCAGCGTCACCATCGGCCACCGCATCGTCGACCAGCAGGACGACACCGCGCTGTATTCCGACGGCAACGTGGTCGTGGTGTGGATGGATACCCAGACCGGCAAGAGCGCGCCGTTGCCTGAGGCGATCAGGAGCGCGTCAACCTGATCGGCCGGCGCGTGCATGCGAGAGCAGCATGCGTCTCGTTGATACCGCAAGGTGGCGGATTGCGGCGCCGGTGTCGCGGCTGAAGCCCCTCCTACAACGGCCCAAACACCGCCACCGCTTTTTCCAACCGATCATGGCGATCTGTCGGGCATTCGGGGGCGGGCCCTGCCAGGACCCTAGGCAACATGGATGTTGCCTAGGAGCCTCCACGGATGGATTCACGGCGTGTCCTGGCAGGGCCCGCGCCCGGATGCCGTGCACACAACCCTGCGAGCCAACCGCAACAATCAATTCAAGGCGCAACCTTCCGCACCAGCAGCACCGCCTCGACGCTCCGCCCATCCTCCAGCTTGAACGTCACCGGTACCTTCCCGCCTTCGACCAGCGCCTGCTTCGGCTCCATCAACATCAGGTGCAACCCCCCCGGCGCCAGCGTGACCTTCCCGCCCGCCGGCAGCGCCAGCCGCGGAACCTCGCGCATCCGGTTCACCCCATCCACCTGCGTCGTCTCGTGCAACGACACGTCTCCGAACGCCGGACTGCTCGCCGACACCACCGCTGACGGCTTCGCGCAGGCATTGGCGAACGCGCCAAAACCCGCCGCCATCGGCATCGTCGGCGAAGGCGGCAAGCGTACCCAGCCCTCGCGCCACTGCGGCGTGCAATCACCTGCGGGGGCGGCATGGACCGCGGCGCTGGCAAGACCGAGCGCGGCAGCAAGAACGGCGGACAGGCGGGTCATGTTCATGCCGCTATCATAGCCACGCCGTCAGGAGCACGTCATGAGCATCGAGACCCAAGACCACGCCCGCATCCGCGAGATCCGCCTGGCCCGGCCCCCGGCCAATGCCCTCGATACCGCCCTGTGCCGGCAACTCATTGCCGCCATCAACCAGGCCCCGGCCGACGACATGCACGCCATCGTCCTGTCCGGCGCGCCGCACATCTTTTCCGGCGGCCTCGACGTGCCCTACCTGCTCGGCCACGGCAGCGACCGCGGCAAGCTGCTCGACAGCTGGCAGGCCTTCTTCGGCGCCGCCAAGACCCTGGCCGAAACCCGCATCCCCGTCGTCGCCGCGATCACCGGCCATGCGCCCGCCGGCGGCTGCGTGCTGGCCCTGTGCTGCGACTACCGGATCATGGCGCGCAGCATCGACCCGGCCAGGCCCTACGCCATCGGCTTGAACGAAGTGCAGGTCGGCCTGGCCGCCCCCGAAGGCATCCAGCGTCTGCTGCGGCGCGTGGTCGGCCCGCATCGCGCCGAACGCCTGCTCGTGGCCGGCGAAATGGTGCCGGCCGAACTGGCGGTGCAGATCGGCCTGGTCGATGAACTGGCCGACGGCGAACAAGTGGTTGCCCGCGCCATCGCCTGGCTGGACGAACTGCTGCGCCTGCCGCACCAACCCATGCTGCATACCCGCGACGTGGCCCGCGCCGACTTGCGCGATGCACTGGCGCCGGAACTCATCCAGCTCGATCGCTTCGTCGAAGCCTGGTACGCCGATGACGCGCAGGCCGCGCTGCAGGCCCTGGCCGCGCGTTTGCGCAAGCCCGCGTAGCGCACGGTTTCCGGTCCCGCCCTGGCGCCGGGACGGGGCCCAGCGCGGGCGCCCCGCTATACTCGCGGCCTGTCGACCCGCAGGCCTCCACCCTTGTCCGCACCCGCCGAACCCGTCGTCTCCGAACTCATCAGCCTGCTCTCGCTGGAGCGGCTGGAGGACAACCTGTTCCGCGGACAGAGCCGCGACATCGGCACCAAGTACGTGTTTGGCGGGCAAGTGCTCGGCCAGGCCCTGGCCGCGGCCCAGGCCACCGTGGAGAACGGGCGCCAGGCGCATTCGCTGCACGCCTATTTCCTGCGCGCCGGCAATATCGAGCACCCCATCGTCTATGACGTGGACCGTACCCGCGACGGCGGCAGCTTCTCGGTGCGCCGCGTCACCGCGATCCAGCACGGCAAGGTGATCTTCTTCTGTGCCGCGTCGTTCCAGGAACACGAGGACGGCGCCGAGCACCAGTCGCGCATGCCCGAAGTGCCGCAGCCGGAAGACATCGCCCCCACTCCGCCGCTGGCGCCGGAAGTGCTGGCCAAGCTGCCGGTGAAGGTGCAGCGCTGGCTTTCGCGCGGCGGCCCGTTCGAGTTCCGCCACGTCTACCCCCGCGACGAACTGCATCCGCCCAAGCGCCCGCCGTTCCAGCAGATGTGGCTGCGCCTGGCCGACCCGGTCGGCGACGACCAGGGCCTGCACCGCGCACTGCTGGCCTACGCTTCGGACTTCCAGTTGCTGGGCACGTCCACCTTCCCGCATGGCATCAGCTACTACACGCCCGGCGTGCAGATGGCCTCGCTTGACCATGCCCTGTGGTTCCACCGCCCCTTCCGCACCGACGACTGGTTGCTGTATTCGCTGGACAGCCCCACCGCCCAGGGTTCGCGCGGCCTGGCCCGTGGCCAGTTCTTCACCCGCGATGGCGTGCTGGTGGCCAGCACCTCGCAGGAAGGGCTGATCCGCGTGGTCCGCGAAGGCGACAGCCACACCGTACCGGCCAAGGACTGATCATGCGCAAGATCTTCAGCAGCCAACGCGTGGAAACCGCCGAGGGCGTGGCCAAGTTGCTGCGCGAAGCCGGCATCGACGTGCGCATCAGCAACGGCCGCTCGTACCACAGCAAGCGCAGCGGGCAGTTCAGCTATCTCGAACAGGGCAACGCGCAGACCCACCCCACGGTGTGGGTGGTGCACGCCGACGACCAGCCGCGCGCGCGCGAACTGCTGCGCGAGGCGCGCCTGCTGGAAACCACGCGGCGCGACCTGCCGCATGGCGACTACGCCTTTGCCGCGCCGTCGGAGGCGCAGGCGCCGTCGCGCAACTGGGCCTGGCGCATCCGCATCATCCTGTTGCTGGTCATCGGTGCCATCGCCATGTTCATCGTGATGCATCGGCGTGCCGCGCCTCCGGTCGCTCCGGCGCGGGTAGCCACGCCAGCGCCGGCTCAGCCAGCGCAGGGCCAGCCCACGCCACAGCAACAGCAGCAACAGCAACAGCAACAGCAGCAAGAGCAGGAAGACCCCTCGCGCGTACGCATCCAGCCGGCGCAGTGACCGCGGCAGGCGCCTGCGCCTGTCCCGGTCACATTGCGGCGGCCGCCACGTCCTGGTGAGGAACCCGCGAGGAGCCGCGCCATGCATGCACAAACCCTGGACCTGATGCTGCAGCGCGAGCTGCCCACCGCCGCCGCCGGCTGCCAGCAAGCCTATGGGCGCATCGTCGGCGCCTGCCAGAACACGGTGACCGCGATAGCCCTGGCGATCACCCGCGATGTCGCCGCCAGCGAGGACATCGCCCAGGAAGCCTTCCTGCGCGCCTGGCAGCAGCTCTCGCGCCTGCACAACCACGCCAGCTTCCTGCCGTGGCTGCGCCAGATCACCCGCAACCTGGCCCGCGACTGGCTGCGCGCGCAACGGCACCGGCCACTGTCCGGCGAGGCGGCGGAAGTGGCGATCGGCATGGCCGCCGACCCGGGACTGTCGCCGGCCGACCAGTTGCAACGCGTGCAGGAGGAAATCGCCGCCGAGGAACTGATCTCCGCCCTGCCCGAGGAAAGCCGCGAAACCCTGTTGCTGTATTACCGCGAAGGCCAGAGCTCGCAACAGGTCGCGCGGCTGCTGGGGCTCAGCGACGCGGCGGTCCGCAAGCGCCTGTCGCGCGCACGGGCCTGCGTGCGCGCGCAGTTGCTGACGCGCTTTGGCGAGTTCGCGCGCAGCAGCGCACCTGGCGCCGCGTTCGCTGCCGCGGTGGTGTCGGCGGCGATGATTGCAGCGCCCGGCGTGGCCGGCACGGCCGTGGCCGCCGCTACCCTTGGCGCCGGCCTGGGCACGGCCAGTGGCGCTTCCAAGCTTGGCGGCGGCCTCGGCGTATCCGCATTGTCTGGTGGCACCGCACTGAGTTCGCTGGGCGCGACGATGCTGGCCCGGGCAGGGGCGGTGCCGGCCAAGGTGTGGCTGGCGGTTCTCGTGTCGATGCTCCTGGGCATCGCCCTCACCTATGCCAGCGGCTTCTATCTGTTCACCTATGCCGACAACGAACACGAGCGCGCGCAGCTGCGGCGGGTGATCCGGCAGATGATGCTCAGCGCGGCGGCCGTATGCATTACGACGCTGCTGCTGAGCCTGGCCGGTGCCGGCGTGTGGTGGGTGCTCGGCGGCTTCGGTGCGGGGATGATGCTGGTCAACTACTACTGCCTGGTCAGCCTGCCACGGGTGATGGCGCCGTTGCTGGCACGCGATGGCGCGCGCCGTGGCCGCAGCCGGCCCAGTTGGGTGTACCAGAGCACTTTCGGGCGTCCGGCGGTGCTGTGGTCCAACATGTTCGTGCTGGCATGCGTGGTGTGGACGCTGTACGTCAACCGGGTCTTCTGACGCGGGCACATCCGGACGCAAAAAAAATCCCCGCGCATTGCTGCGCGGGGACGGTCGATCGGCGCCTTGTTGCGGAACTGCGGTGTTGCGGGGTGTTACTTCGTTGCCGCCGGCTGCGTGGTGCTGGCGGGCTGGGTCGCGGCCGGCTTGGCGGCGGTCGGCGCCTTGCCATGGTCGTGCCCGCCGCGCGGGCCACCGTGCATGCCGTGACCGAACGGCGCGCGCTTGCTGGCGGCGGCGTCGAACTCGGCCTTGCTCAGCTTGCCGTCCTTGTCGGTGTCGGCAGCGGCGAACCACGCATCACGCGACTGCTGCCTGCGGGCCTGGAAGTCAGCCTTGTCGACATAGCCGTCCTTGTTGACGTCGAGCTTGTCGAAGCGGCTGGCGAACTTCGGATCGGCCTTGGCTTCCTCGCGACTGATGCGGCCGTCCTTGTTGGTGTCGAGCTTGGTCATGTGCTCGTGTGCGCCGCGGTGGAATTCAGCGCGCTTCGGCAGCTCGTCGCGCGACAGCTTGCCGTCCTTGTTCTTGTCCAGGGTGTCGAAGTTCTGCGCCAGGCGCGGCGCCTTGGCGGCCTCGGCGCGGTCGATCACGCCGTCGCCATTGCTGTCGAGCCTGGACAGGCCGCGCTGGCCGCCATCGCTCGGCGGCGTGTCGACGGCAAAGGCGGAGGCACTGCTCAGGGCGGCCAGCACGGCCAGGACGATGAGGGGCTTGCGGAAGGTCATGGACTTGCTCCGTTGGGGATACGAATGACACGGGCCGGTGCCCGGGTCCGACGCGCGTTTCGATCGCGCCATCGCTGACATCAACGGGTGGCGGCGGCGCCGGTTGACCTGACTCCGGTCGCATTCATGCAGCGGACAGGCGCAGCGCCACGAGGCCGTGTGGCGCTATGCTGCTGCGCATGGCGATCCATGCCGACAACCGCGAAGACCTGCGCCTGTTCCAGACCGGGCAGCACGCGTGCGGCTACTGGCCGGAACGGCTGGCGCGCGACCTGGTGCTCGATCCGCATGACCCGCGCCTGGGCGCGATCTATCCGCAGGCACTGGCCTGGGGTTTCCGCCGCTCCGGCGACCTGGTCTACCGCCCGCATTGCGAGCAATGCCAGGCTTGCGTGCCGGTGCGCATCCCGGTGGCCGCGTTCCGCCCGGACCGCAGCCAGCGCCGCTGCCTGCAGCGCAATGCCGGCCTGACTTGTCGCATCGTCGCCGCGCAGCGCACCGATGAACAGCTGGCGCTGTACACCGCCTACCTGCGCCATCGCCACCCCGGCGGCGGCATGGACGAACACGGCGCGCGCGAGTTTGACCAGTTCCTGATCGGCGCGTGGTCGCACGGGCGCTTCCTGGAAATTCGCGAACCGGCGGCGCTTGGCCATCGCGGCCGGCTGCTGGCGGTGGCGGTGACCGATGTCACCGAGCGCGCGCTGTCAGCGGTCTACACCTTCTACGCGCCGGACGCCGCCGCGCGCGGCCTGGGCACCCTGGCGATCCTGCAGCAGATCGACTGGGCGCGGCGCGATGGCCTGGCCCATGTCTATCTGGGCTACTGGATTCGCGGCCACGCCAAGATGGACTACAAGCGTCGCTTCCACGGCCTGGAGGCCTACGACGGCCGGCAGTGGCGCGACTTTACCGACGCCTGCGGCCAGCCTGCGCCGACACCCTGAGCCGGTAAACCACGACATCCGGCTGTCTTGGCCGCATGCGAGAATCGCCGCATGATCCGATCCCTCCTGCTCTCCACGCTTCTTCTGCTGTGCGCCGCCTGCGCGCACCCGCTGCTGTCCAAGGCCGATGCGGGCACCGCCGCCGCGCCGCTGCGCCTGGCGACCTACAACACTTCGCTGTACTCCGACCAGGGTGGCGGGCTGATCGCCGAGCTGGAGGGCGACAGCGCGCATGCGCGCAAGATCGCCGCGGTGCTGCAGAACGTGCGCCCCGACCTGGTGCTGCTCAACGAGTTCGACTACGACCCGGCCCACCGCGCCGCCGACCTGTTCCAGCAGCGCTATCTCGAAGTGGCCCAGCCCGGCGGCGGCGCGGCCCTGCACTATCCGTACCGCTATCTGGCAGAGGTCAACACCGGCGTACCGAGCGGCCTGGACCTGGACAACAACGGCGAGACCGGCGGCAGCGGCCGCAACCGCGGCAACGATGCCTGGGGCTACGGCCTGCACCCGGGCCAGTACGGCATGCTGGTGCTGTCGAAGTATCCGATCGACGAAGCCGCCGTGCGCAGCTTCCGCCTGCTCAAGTGGAGCGCGATGCCCGATGCCCTGCGCCCGACCGTGCCTGCCACTGGCAAGCCGTTCTATTCCGATGCGGTGTGGGCGCAGCTGCGGCTGTCGTCCAAGTCGCATTGGGACGTGCCCGTGCGCACGCCCAAGGGCGTCGTGCACATGCTGGTCGCCCACCCCACCCCGCCGGTGTTCGATGGCCCCGAGAAACGCAACGCGGCGCGCAACCACGATGAAATCCGTCTGTGGCACGACTACCTGTCGCCGGCCGCGGCGCCGTGGCTATGCGACGACGCTGGCCGCTGCGGCGGCCTGGCAAGTGATGCGCGTTTCGTCATTCTCGGCGACCTCAACAACGATCCCGTCGATGGCGAGGGCCGGCACGAGGCGATCATCGAACTGATCGAGCACGCGCGCGTGCTGCGCTACCCGACCCCGACCAGCGCCGGTGGCGAGCAAACCGCGCGCGCCTATGCCGCGCAAGGCATCGCCCATCGTGGCGCGCCTGCGCAGGTGACCGGCGACTTCGGCCCCAAGGCCGGCGCCATGCGCCTGGATTACGTGCTGCCGTCCGTTGGCTTCCACTACGTCGGCAGCGGCGTGTTCTGGCCGGCCTCCGGCGATGCGCACGCCGCCATCGCCGACGGCAGCGATCATCATCTGGTGTGGGTGGATGTGAACTAGCGCAGTGGCGGCATCAGGCGTCGAGGTGGATGTCGATCGCCTCGGCCGCTTCCCGCGCCATCGCGCGCGCCGCGTCAATGCTGTCCCCACGTGCCAGGGTCACGCCGACGCGGCGGTGCCCATGCACGCTCGGTTTGCCGAACAGCCGCAGTGCCGTGCCCGGCTGCGCCAGTGCGGCATCCACATGCTCGAAGCGCGGCACGCCCTGGCCGTGTGCCAGCAGCGCACACGAGGCCGACGGTCCCAGCTGGCGGATGGTGGGGATAGGCAAGCCAAGGATGGCGCGCGCGTGCAACGCGAATTCGCTCAGTTCCTGCGAGGCCAGCGTCACCAGGCCGGTGTCATGCGGGCGCGGCGACACTTCGCTGAACCACACTTCGTCGCCACGCACGAACAGTTCCACACCGAACAAGCCCCAACCGCCGAGTTCCTCGGTGATGCGCGCCGAGATTTCCTGCGCGCGCTGCAGCGCCAGCGCTGACATCGGCTGCGGCTGCCAGCTTTCGCGGTAGTCGCCATCCTGCTGCCAGTGGCCGATCGGGTCGCAGAAGGCCGTGCCCCCAGCGTGGCGCACGGTGAGCAGAGTGATTTCGTAGTCGAAGTTGATGAAACCCTCGACGATGCAGCGCCCGGCACCGGCGCGCCCGCCGGTCTGCGCATACTCCCAGGCCGCATCGATGTCCGCATCCTGGCGCAGGGTGCTCTGGCCCTTGCCGGAGGAAGACATCACCGGCTTGACCACGCACGGCAGGCCGATCGCTTCGACCGCGGCGCGGTATTCCTCGTAGGTGTCGACGAACCGGTACGGCGAGGTCGGCAGGCCCAGGGCTTCGGCGGCGAGGCGACGGATGCCCTCGCGGTCCATGGTCAGCCGCGCGGCGCGCGCCGTCGGGATCACCCGCTGCCCCTGCAGCTGTTCCAGCTGGACCAGGGTTTCGGTGTGGATGGCCTCGATCTCCGGCACGATCAAATGCGGCTGTTCACGGGCAATCAGCTCGCGCAGGGCCATCGGATCAAGCATGTCGAGCACATGGGAGCGGTGCGCCACCTGCATCGCCGGGGCATCGGCATAGCGGTCGGCGGCGATCACCTCCACGCCAAAACGCTGCAGCTCGATGGCCACTTCCTTGCCGAGCTCGCCCGACCCCAGCAACAGGACACGGGTGGCCGAAGCAGACAGGGGCGTGCCGAAGGTGGTCATTGCGGTTCCAGCGTGAACGAGGGGCGCCAATTCTACCGGCGGCTGGACCCCGGCCGGCCCGCGGCGTGCGGGTCACCCTCCCCCGGCACTTGCGGACTGATATCAATCTGATATCTTGTCGCCAACCAACAAGGAAGCCCGCCATGAAAGAGCAGTCATTGCGTTCCCTCCCCGGCATTCCGCTCGTCGTGGTCATCACTGCCGTGTTCCTGCTTTCGGCCTGGGCTTTCATCGCTGGCGCCACGGGCCAGCTGCCGCCCTGGCCGATGGTTATCGCCGTGATCGCCTGCGCGGCCGGCATCTTCGTCCTCTGTGGCCTGTACACGCTGGAACCAAACCAGGCGGCGGTGCTGAGCCTGTTCGGGCGCTATGCCGGCACCGTCAAGGACAGCGGCCTGCGCTGGAACAGCCCCTTCCTGAGCAAGCGCAAGATCAGCCAGCGCGTGCGCAACTTCGAGAGCGGCCGGCTCAAGGTCAACGAACTGGATGGCAGCCCGATCGAGATTGCCGCCGTGATCGTGTGGCAGGTGGTCGATGCGTCCGAAGCGGTCTACAACGTCGACGACTACGAGAGTTTCGTCCACATCCAGTCCGAATCGGCACTGCGCGCGATGGCGACCAGTTATCCCTACGACCAGCACGAGGAAGGTCAGCTCGCCCTGCGCAGCCACGCCAGCGAAATCTCTCAGCACCTGAAGAACGAGCTGGCCGAGCGCCTGGCCGACGCGGGCGTGCAGGTCATCGACGCGCGCATCAGCCACCTGGCCTACGCCGCCGAAATCGCCCAGGCCATGCTGCAGCGGCAGCAGGCCAACGCAGTCATCGCCGCGCGCACGCGCATCGTGGCCGGCGCGGTCGGCATGGTTGAAATGGCCCTGGCCGAACTGCAGAAGAACGGCGTGGTGCACCTGGACGAGGAACGCAAGGCGCACATGGTCAGCAACCTGCTCACCGTGCTGTGCTCGGACCGCGGCACCCAGCCGGTGGTCAACACCGGTTCGCTGTACTGATGAGTGAGAAGAAGGCCTATCCGCTGCGCATCAACGCCGAAGTGCTGGCGGCGGTGCAGCGATGGGCGGACGATGAATTGCGCAGCCTCAACGCGCAGATCGAATACGTGCTGCGCGATGCCCTGCGCAAGGCCGGCCGGCTGCCAAAGCCGCCGATGGAGGACTCTGACAATGGATGACACCGCACCTCGCGATTTCGCGCTGGCCCCGATCGCCACGCGCACGTTGTGGCTGAGCGCCCTGCTCATCGTCGTGCTGCCGGTGCTGCTGGTGGTGGTGGCGACGGCGATGCACCCGAACTCCGCCGCTGCGCAGCGCTTCGCGCCGCAGCTGCTGCTGGGGCCGGGCATCTGCCTGCTGGTATGGGCCAGCCTCGCCCTGGCGACGCGGCGCCGGCGCCTCATCCTGGCGGGCGATCTGCTCACCGTGCGCTCCACGTTCTACACCAGCCACTTGCCGCTGGGCGCACTTGACCTCGATCGCGCGCGCGTGTTCGACCGCGAGGAGCACACCGAGCTGCGCCCGGCAGGCAAGCGCAACGGTATCGGCCTGCCTGGCTTACACAGTGGCCACTTCACACTGCGCAACGGGCAACGCGCCTTCGTCGCGGTGGCCGGCGGGCGCTGGCGTGTGTGGTTGCCGCGTCGCGATGGCGGTGCCGGCCTGCTGCTGGAACCGGCGGATGCACGCGACTTGCTGGACGTGCTGCGTGCCCGCGCGCCGCGCGGCACGCACGCGCCACCGCGTGTGGCCGCCCCTGCGGGCAAACGCTAAGCTGCACCCATGTCTCCGGCACCACGCCTGTTGCTCAACACCTCGTCGATCGAACTGTGGCCCGCGCGCCTGCTGCGTGCGCGCGGCAACCACGACGCGCGCATCCTTGCCCAGGCCGACTGGCTGCTGCGGCGCAAGCGCGATGGCCGCTACCTGGCCGCGCGCCTGCCGCAGGGCCTGATGCCGCTGGTCACGCGGCTATGGCGCGAAACCGGCGTGGAGGCGGCGCTGGATGCCCTGGCCGGCCATGAAGCACGCCCGCGCGCCATCGACGCCTCGGCGCTGCCCCTGGATGGCCTGCAACAGCGCCTGGCCCGGCTCGGCCTGGACGCGGACGACTACGCCGCACGAACCGGCCTGGCGCTGGTCGCCGAGCCCGCCACCCTGGCCTTTGCCGGCCGCGACCGCTACAGCCGCGCCTTGTGGCTCACCGCCGCGGCGGGGCGGCAGTGGCAGCTGATGCGCGCAGCCGCGGCGCGCGCGGGCGTGGTACTCGAAGCGATCTCTGGCTACCGCAGCCACGACTATCAACTCGGCATCTTTGAACGCAAGTTCGCGCGCGGACTGGAACTGGCGCAGATCCTCGCGGTCAACGCCGCGCCCGGTTATAGCGAACATCATGGCGGCGAAGCGCTGGACATCGGCACTCCCGACGAACCGCCGGCCGAAGAGAGCTTCGAGCACACCGCCGCCTTTGCCTGGCTGCAACAGCACGCACGGATCTTCGGCTTCCACATGAGCTATCCGCGCGATAACCCGCACGGCATCGTTTACGAACCTTGGCACTGGCGCTACCAGGGCGCCTAGCGCTCCGCGCGCCAGCCCGCCCTATTCCTGCGAGCGCGGCGTGGCCTTGCTGGTCTTCGCCGCCGGATCGGCAACGAAATCGGCGATGCGCCAAAGGTACAGACCGGCGTAGGTGCGGTAAGGACCCCAGCGTTCGCCACGCGCCAGCAATTCCTTTGCGGTAGGCATCACTTCCAGCTTGTCCACGCGCTGCGCACCCTTGCGCACGCCGAGGTCATCCACCGGCAGCACGTCCGGGCGGCCGAGGCGGAACATCAGCATCATCTCCACCGTCCAGCGCCCAATGCCGCGGATCGGCGTGAGCGCGGCGACGATTTCGTCGTGGTGCAACGTGGACATCTGCCGCAGCGTGGGGATTTCCCCAGCCGCCTCGCGCCGAGCCAGGTCGCGCAGGGCCAATGCCTTGTTGCCGGAGACGCCGCAGGCACGCAGCGCCGCATCGTCGATGCGTGACAGGGTGTCGGCATGCAGGCGCTTGCTGCCGATGGCCGCTTCCACCCGCCCGACAATCGTCGCCGCGGCCTTGCCACTGAGCTGCTGGAACAGGATTGCCCGCGCCAGCGCATCCACCGGGTCAAACGGCTTGCGCCAGCCCGGCTGTGGTTCCAGCGGGCCGATGCGCTTCATCCAGGGAGCCAGGCGACGGTCGCGGCGCAGGTGGTCGTAGGCCTGCTCGACATCGAAACCGCGGGCATGACGCGGCATCGTCAGCGCCTCAGCGCCTGCACGGCCAGCACCACCCAGCCCAGCATCAGCATGCTCCCACCCAGCGGCGCCAGCGCGGTTGACCAGCCGGCCAGCACGCTGCCGGCAAGGCTGCCGGAAAACAGCAGCGTGCCCAGCAGCAGCAGAGCGATACCGGCCTTGCCCAGCCAGCGCTCGGCCAGCGAGGCCCCGAGCGCGGCCAGCACCGCGCCGTGGCCAAAGGCGTAGTACGCCGCGGTCTGCAGGCGGCCCTGCGCGACGCGGTCGGCGATGCCGTGCGCGGCATAGGCGGAAAGGGCGATGGAGGCGGCGGCCAGCAAGGCGCCGAGGCAGGCGGAGAAAGAGGGCTTGCGGGCGCGGCGATCGTGGAAACGCATCGTCAATCCAGGCGGGTGCATGCGCGCAATGTGCCACAAAAAAAACGCGCCGCATGCTGCGGCGCGTTTCGGACTTGCAGGTCGCGCCTGGCGGCGCGCCGGGCTTACTTGATCGCCCAGTAGATATCGAAGTTGCCGTCCAGCGAGAACGACTTGTCCACGCCCGCCTTCCACGACTCGTACGGACGGTCGGTCACGTCGTAACCATGGGTCACGGCCCAGGCACGCAGCGAGTTGCGGGCCACATCCAGGCCAGCCATGTGGCCGGTGTAGCCGGCAAATGCCGCACGGTGAGGCTGGGTGCGCACGTAGGTCACCGGAGCGCCACCGGCGATGGTCACCTTCAGGGGCTCGCCACTGGCGGCCACCGGGGTCGCATCGGCCACCGGGGCAGCGGCAGCGTCGGCACCTTCCTTGGCGGCGTCCTTGTTGGCCTCGTCGGTCTTCGGCGCGGCACCAGCGCGCTTGCGCACCGGCTGCACCACGTCGAAGGCGTACTTGTCGGAGGCAAAGTCGGTGGTGACGATGCGCACCGGGCCAGCCGGCTCCAGGTTGTTGGCGTCCATGACGCGCTTGATCCACTCCTGGTTGTCCTTGATGGACTTCTTGATCGTGTCGTTGTCGCGGTCGATGTTGCCGGCGTTCACCACCAGCAGGTCCTCGGCCGGAACCTCGACGATCTTCAGGTCGCGCAGGGTCGGGTTGCCATCCTGGTCCGCGGCGCGGTAGTCCAGGTTCGGCACGGTCGCCAGCACGTTGCTCAGGCGCGACAGACCCAGCTTCAGGTCGTCACCGACATGGCGGCTCACGTACAGGCCGGCATAGCGGCCGAACAGGTTCCAGCCGTACTTGACGCTGTAATCCTGCGTGATCTTGACGTTGCGGTTGTTCTTGCCGGTGGGTTCCAGCGTGAACACCGTCTGCTTGTCGTAACCCTTGGTCGGGTCCTCGATGGCGATCTGGACGCGCTCGTTCTTGGCGCTGTCGGTGATCGTCCAGCTGCCGTCGCCGATGTAGCCCTCGGTGGAGCTGTAGTCCAGGCGCGCGCCCTTGCCTTCTTCCGGGCCGGAGTGCTTGAGCTGGATCTTCGGATCACGCAGCACCAGCGGGTTCCAGTCCTTGAAACGGCGGAAGCTGTTCACCGTGTCGTACACGATGGTCATCTTGCGGTTGGTCTCGACGCTCTCGGACATATGCCGTTCCGAGGGCAGCACCAGGCCCACCACCACGAACAGGCCAGCCACGATCCCCAAGGCGATCAGGAACTCGATAATACGGGTCATTCAGAAGTCTCCGGGGCCGATCCCACGGCCGGGTTGATGAAGCGAAGCGCCCATCCTAGCAGGCTTCGCGGCCAATGTTCAGTTGCGGCATCGGGCGGCCCGCCATACCGGGCCGCACAGGGCGCCACGCCAGCAACGGCGGGGGCCGGCGCAGTTTGCCAGCGGTGGACAGAATGCGCCGTCAAACCCTGCCCCGCCATGCCGCGCGGCGGGCTTGTTCAGTTTCTTGCACGAACCCGCGGCGCTCAGACCAGTTGCAGCTCGAAGGCCTTCAACACCGCCCGCGTGCGATCGCGCACGCCCAGCTTGGACAGGATGTTGGACACATGGTTCTTGATCGTGCCTTCGGCCACGCCCAGCGAATTGGCGATCTCCTTGTTCGAGAAGCCGCTGGCCATCAGCCGCAGGATTTCGGTCTCGCGATCGGTCAGCGGATCGGGCCGGTCGAGGCTGACGAATTCGTTGCGCATGTGCTCCAGGCCCGACAGCAGGCGCTGGGTCACCGCCGGCTGCACCAGTGAGCCGCCTTCGGACACGGTGCGGATCGCCCCGACCAGTTGTTCCAGCGACACATCCTTGAGTAGATAGCCCTTGGCCCCGGCCTTGAGCCCGGCCAGCACCAGCTGATCGTCGTCGAAGGTGGTCAGGATGATGGTTGGCGGCAGCGTGCCGGCGCGCGAAAGCACCTGCAATGCTTCCAGGCCGGACATCACCGGCATGCGCATGTCCATCAGCACCACGTCCGGCTTGACCTGCGGAATCTGCTCGACCGCCTGCCGCCCGTCGGCTGCCTCGGCCACGACCTCGATCCCGTCGTCCAGCGCCAGCAGCGAGCGGATGCCCTGCCGCACCAGGGTTTGGTCGTCGACCAGACAGACACGGATCATCACAGCACTCCTTTGGGAACGGCCGCCGCCAGGGGCGCGACGCTGCCGGGAATGGCCAGGCGCAGGCCGAAGCCTGCCCCGCGCCGGGTTTGGATGTCCAGCGTGCCGCCGTACTGGGCCAGCCGCTCACGCATGCCGCGCAGGCCGTTGCCGGCAACATAGGCGTCGGCGCCGCGGCCATCATCGCGCGCCTCGACCACCAACTCGTCGCGCTCGCGGCGGATATCGATGCGCAGGTGGCGCGCGCCGGCATGGCGCACCGCATTGGTGACGATTTCCTGCACGCAACGCAACAGCACATGGGCGCGCTCGGGGTCATCGATGATCAGCCCGGGCTGGATTTCCAGCTCGATGTCCAGCGAAGGCACCTGGGTCACCAGTGGCCGCAGCGCCGCGGCCAGGTCGAGGGCGCCGCCCTCGCGCAGCTGGCTGACCGCCTCGCGCACGTCGGTGAGCAGCAGCTTGGCCAACGTGTGGGCCTGGCGCACGTGCTCCTGCGCCTGGCCTTCGGTGATGTGCCCGGCCACTTCCAGGTTCAGGCTCAGCGCAGTCAGGTGATGGCCGAGCAGATCGTGCAGCTCGCGCGAAATGCGCGTGCGCTCGTTCACCCTCGCGCTCTCGGCCAGCAGCGCGCGGGTGGCGCGCAGTTCGGCGTTGAGGCGGCGCTGCTCCTCGCGTGCCTGCACCTGGCGCTTGGCGATCAGCGCGGTGACGAAGACGAAACTGGAAAAGCCCAGGTAGCCCATCGCCTGGAGGATCGCCACCACCCAGGGAAAGCCCATCAGGTTGGCGTATACCGGCACCACCGCCAGGTTGCCCAGCACCAGCCAGAACACCGCCATGCGCACCGGCAGCAGCCACGGGAACAGCCCGGCCAGCACCATCAGCAGGATGCTGCCCAGCGCGGTGCCGGAGAAAAAGCTCACGCCAATGGCGCAGGCGGTCATCACCAGCAGCGACAGGTGGTCGAGCAGGCGCAGGCGCGCGCCGTTCAGGTCGCGGGTGACGCCCCAGTAGATCAGGCCGAAAGCCAGGTACACCGCGACCCAGCGCGCGATCCGCGCAAATGGCGCGCCTTCCAGTTCGTACAGCGGCAGGGATTCGGGGTCCAGGAAGAAGATCACCAGCCACAGGCCCACCGCGGCCCAGGTGAACAGGCCGGCATAGCGCAGCAGGGATTCGTTCTTGACCAGGTATTTCACTTGCGGACCATCTTGCGAACCAGCTGCCATGCGCGCATCCATCGACCGCTGCAAAGGGGAGCGCCGCAGCCGGGCAGGCGCCGCGGCGGCCCGGCTAACTTCGGAGTTGCCCCTGGTGAAGTCAACCGTGCCAAAAGTCCGGCCCCGCCCGCCCGCAGGCAGCGCGCCGCTTGCGGCTACCCGCGCCCGCTTCGACCGTGAGACAATCCTGCACGGCTGCGTGCCGACCGCTTTACCCACGGAGTTCCAATGTCGATCGTGATCCGCGACGTGAGAGAGCACGAGCTCGACTCCGTCCTGGCCCTCAACAACAACGCCGGCCTGGCGATCCTGCCCCTGGATTCAGTCCGGCTGCGCCGCTTCTACGAGAACGCCGAATATTTCCGCGTCGCCGAACGCGACGGCAACCTTGCCGGCTTCCTGGTCGGCTTCGGCAGCCGTGCCGAGCACGACAGCAGCAATTTCGCCTGGTTCCGCGAGCGCTATCCGGACTTCTTCTACATCGACCGCATCGTGGTCGCCAGCCGCCGCCGCGGCGGCGGTGTCGGCCGCGCGTTCTATGCCGACGTGCAGAGCTATGCCGAGCTGCGCTACCCGCAGCTGGCCTGCGAGGTGTTCCTTGAACACGGCGCCGACGCGGCCCTGCTGTTCCACGGCAGCTTCGGCTTCCGCGAGGTCGGCCAGAACACCATGGCCGACGTCGACGTGCGCGCCAGCATGCTGCTGAAGGACATGTGCAGCTACGGCTGGGTGCGCGAAACCTACGGCGACCAGCTGCCGGACGTGCCCTGGGTAGGCCATCCGCGCCAGTCACAGCGCGCCCAGCGCCCGACGGGGACCTGAGCGTGTCCTCGGCGAACCTGGACTTTGAACAGGCGGGCGAACTGAAGATCGGCCAGGTCGGCATTGCCAACCTGCGTGTGCGCACGCTGGACGTGGCACGGCTGAGCCAGGAAATGCGCGAGCGGGTGACGCGCGCGCCCAAGCTGTTCGGGCGGGCCGCGGTGATCCTGGACTTCGGCGGCCTGTCGCAGACCCCCGACGTGGACACCGCCCGCGCCCTGCTGGCCGGCCTGCGCGAAGCCGGCGTGCTGCCGGTCGCCTTGGCCTACGGCACCAGCGAGATCGAACAGCTGTCGGTGGCCCTGGGCCTGCCGCTGCTGGCCAAGTTCCGCGCCCAGTACGAGCGCATCGACGGCGGCGCGGCCGTGTCGCCGCCGCCTCCACCCCCGCCGCCGCCCGCCCCGGCCGCCGCCGTGGCCGCCACCCGCAGCCCCGCCACCCGGCCCGGGCGCATGCAGCGTGGCGCGGTGCGCTCGGGACAGCAGGTGTATGCCGAGAACGCCGACCTGACCGTGCTGTCCACGGTCGGTGCCGGCGCCGAGGTCATCGCCGACGGCAGCATCCATATTTATGGCAACCTGCGCGGCCGTGCCCTGGCTGGCGCCCAGGGCAACACCGAGGCGCGGATCTTCTGCCGCGAGTTCAACGCCGAGTTGGTCGCCATTGCCGGCCACTACAAGGTGCTGGACGATATCCCCAGGGAACTGCGTGGCAAGGCCGTCCAGGTCTGGCTCGAGCAGGACCAGATCAAGATCGCTGCGCTTGACTGACGCAGCCCCCACATCAAGACATTCAGGAGAGTTCCTTTGGCTGAAATCATCGTAGTCACCTCGGGCAAGGGCGGCGTCGGCAAGACCACCACCAGCGCAAGCCTGGCCTGCGGGTTGGCACGTCGCGGCAAGAAGGTCGCGGTCATCGATTTCGACGTCGGCCTGCGCAACCTCGACCTGATCATGGGCTGCGAGCGCCGCGTGGTGTACGACTTCGTCAACGTGGTCCATGGCGAGGCGACGCTGAAGCAGGCGCTGATCAAGGACAAGCGTTTCGACAGCCTGTTCGTGCTGGCCGCCTCGCAGACCCGCGACAAGGACGCGCTGACCCGCGAAGGCGTGGAAAAGGTGCTCAAGGACCTGGCCGCCGACGGCTTTGAATACATCGTCTGCGACTCGCCGGCTGGCATCGAGAAGGGCGCTTTCCTGGCGATGTACTTCGCCGACCGCGCCGTGGTCGTGGTCAACCCGGAAGTGTCCTCGGTGCGTGACTCGGACCGCATCATCGGCCTGCTCGACTCCAAGACGCACAAGGCCGAGGCCGGGCAGAACGTGCCCGCCGCCCTGCTGCTCACCCGCTACAGCCCGGTGCGCGTGGAGGCCGGCGAGATGCTGTCGATCACCGACGTGGAAGAAGTGCTGGGCCTGAAGGCCATCGGCGTGATTCCCGAATCGGGCGACGTGCTCAACGCCTCCAACAAGGGCGAGCCGGTCATCCTCGACGCCGAGTCCCCGGCCGGCCAGGCCTATGACGACGCGGTCGCGCGCATCCTGGGCGAAGAGCGTCCCATGCGCTTCATTTCGGTCGAGAAGAAGGGCTTCTTCAGCAAGCTCTTCGGAGGTTAAGGCATGGGACTGCTCGACTTCCTCAAGAGCAAGAAGAACACCGCCGAGACGGCCAAGAACCGCCTGCAGATCATCATTGCGCAGGAACGCAGCCAGCGCGGCGGCCCGGACTACCTGCCGCTGTTGCAGCGCGAGCTGCTGGAAGTGATCAAGAAGTACGTCAACATCGATGCCGATGCGGTCAAGGTCGATCTGATCAAGGACGGCCACAACGACGTGCTGGACATTTCCGTGGCGCTGCCGGAAGACCCGGACAAGTAAGCAGCCAGGCGCCGGCATCTGCCCGGCGCCCCGGCCCTGCAGGCACCGCCGTTGCACGCCCCCGCTCCCGAGCCCGTGGTCACCCGCGTGGCCGCCATCGACTTCGATGCGGCCGCGGCCTTGCTTGCGCGCCACGGCCTGCGCCTGCACCGCGTGCCTGATGGCGCGCCGATACCGGGCAGCTACTGGGGTGAACCGGAAGCCGGCATCATCGGCTGCGACGTCTACGTGCGCGGCGACACGCCCGTGCATTCCATGCTGCATGAGGCCTGCCACCTCATCGTGCTGCCGCCGGAACGCCGCGCCCAGGTGCATACCGACGCCACCGATTCGGTCGAGGAAGAGGATGCCACCTGCTATCTGCAGATCGTGCTGGCGGATGCGTTGCCGGGTGTGGGCAGCGCGCGGCTGATGGCGGACATGGATGCCTGGGGGTACACATATCGTTTGGGTTCCACTCGCGCCTGGTTTGAGCGGGATGCCGAGGATGCGCGGGCGTGGCTCGCCCAGCGCAGCCTGATTTCGGCGGCTGAGAGCCTTCCTCCCCGCGACTGAAACTCTCCGCGTGGCCGGCAAAGCCTTTCCTGTAGGAGGGGCTTCAGCCCCGACTGAGCGCAGTCGCGAACTGGCAGATGGCGGTCGCGGCTGATGGCCGAGAAGGCCACAAGAGCCGCTGCTACAGTGCATCCATCGGACAACGGTGCACAAGCCGCGCCTACCGCGCCAGCGAACTCCCCAGGTTCAAGGAAGCAATCGTCCCCCGCCCCTCAGCCGACTCGAACGTCAGCTGCCAGCCCAGGTGCTCGCACAGCCTCCCGATCAGGTCCAGCCCGATACCCGCCGCGCGGCCACCCTGTTCGCCCCGTGCCATCCGCGCATAGATCGCACTGATCTCCTCCGGCGACATCCCGTGCCCCGGGTCCTCGATCCGCACCGTCGCCGGCGCCGACAACACGATCCGGATCGTCCCCCGGTCGCTGTTCTCTATCGCATTGCGCAACAGATTGCCGATCGCCGCCTGCAACACCACCACCGATGCATACACCCGCACCGGCAGATCGGCCTGCAGCGACAACACCAGATCCTTGTCCGCACTCAGATGCCGGTGGTCGGCCACGATCTCCGGCAGCAACTGGTCCAGCCGCACCTCGTCACTGCTGCGCGCCAGCCGCGCCGGGTCCTTGGCCAGCACCAGCAGCAGCGCCAGCAACTGCTCCACCCCCGCCGCTGTCTGCCGGATGCGCTGCAACTGCTGCCGCACCGCCGGCGCCATGTCCTGCTGTGCCAACGCCAGTTCGCTCGCACCTTCGATCACCGCGATCGGCGTGCGCAACTCGTGGCTGGCGGTGTTGACGAAGGCGCGCTCGCGTTCGACGAACTGGTCGTTGCGAGTCAGATAATCGTTCAAGGCCTCGGTGATCACGGTCTGCTCGCTGCTCGCGCGCGCGTCCAGCTCCACCCGCTGCCCCGGGCGGTCGGGCTGCAAGCGACGAATGCGCGCGGCCATCTCGCTCAAGGGCCTGACCACGCGCCCCATGCCCCAGCCCACCAGCAGGCCGAGCAGCACGATCGCCACCAGGTTGGATGCCACCATCCACAAGCCCAGATTGTTCTCGTGCCGCTGCAGCGCGGTGATGTCCAGCGCGAGCACCAGGCGCCGGCCGTTGACGTCCTGCACCATCAGCACCTTGTCGCGCCCCTGGTAGGCCACGCCATCGTGGATGCCCGGCAGGAAGCCGCTGAACTCCGGCGGCGGCGGCGACTGGTCGTCATCGCCAAACAACTGCACCGTCTGGCTGTCGGTCCAGTGATAGTCCGGGTCCTCGGCGCTGCGCTGCACGAAGTGATCCAGCTCCGACTGCAACAGCGAATGCCAGGTGAGCTGTTCGGCCTGCTCGTTGACGATGGCGCCATGCACGAACACCGCCAGCGAAATCAGCGCCGCATACGCCACCAGCCATAGCGTGACCTGCCGCCGCAGCGCGCGCGGCTTACGCGCCATGTTCGCTCTCCGTCGCACCCAGCTGCGCCAGCCGGTAACCGACCCGCGGCAGCGTGTGGATCAGCTTCTCGGCAAACGGCCCGTCCACGCTGCGGCGCAGTTCGTAGATATGCGAGCGCAGCATGTCGCCGTCCGGCGGTTCGTCGCCCCACAGCGCATGCTCCAGGCGTTCGCGGGTCACCGCCGCGGGGCTGGCCTGCATCAACACCTCCAGCAACTTGCGGCAGGCCGGGTACAGGTGCAGCAAGGTGCCGCCGCGGGTGGCCTCCAGCGTGGTCAGGTCCAGGCGCAGGTCACCGACCTGCAGCGCCTTGCTGCGGCCGCGGCCGCGCGCGCGCACCAGCAGCGCTTCCAGCCGCACTTCCAGTTCGGGCAGCGCGAACGGCTTGGTCAGGTAGTCGTCGGCGCCGGCGCGGAAGCCGGCAATCTTGTCCGGCAGTTCGTCGCGCGCGGTCAGCATGATCACCGGCACCTCGGAGTGGTGTTCCTCGCGCAGGCGGCGCAGCACTTCGGGGCCATCCATGCGCGGCATCATCCAGTCCAGGATGATGGCGTCGTAGGCCTGGGTGGTGGCCAGGTGCAGGCCGGTCACGCCGTCGGGCGCGGCGTCGAGCACGTGGCCGCGCGCTTCGAAATAGTCGAAGAGATTGGCGACCAGGTTGCGGTTGTCTTCAACGACCAGCAGGCGCATGCGGGATCCGCAAGTGGGGAACGGCACCGGCTGCTGCGGCCGGAACCGCATCGTAGCCGCCAGATGTCGGAATCGTGTCGTAAACCGCGCGTTCCGACAATCCTCCTACCTTGCCGCCCACATGCTGCCTGGCTTTGCGCCGGCTCATCCCACGTGCCTTCGTCGCCTCCCGCTCAGTTCCCCGCCTGGCGTCGCGCGCTCATCGTGCTGGCGATCGTCGCCAGCCTGATCGCCGGACTTGGCCTGCGCCAGCCCAACCCGGCCGATGAGCCGCGCTTCGTGCTCGCCGCGCGCAGCATGGTCGAAACCGGGCAATGGCTGCTGCCACACCGCGGCAGCGAGCTGTACGCGGAAAAGCCGCCCATGTTCATGTGGTTGCAGGCTGGCGCCTACCAGCTGGTCCACGACTGGCGCATCGCCTTCCTGTTGCCCTCGCTGCTGGCCGCGCTGCTGACCCTGTGGCTGGTGCGCGACCTGGGCCGGCGCCTGTGGCATCGGCGCATCGGTGACATCGCCGCGCTCGCGGTGTTCAGCACGCTGCAATTCGGCCTGATGGCCAAGCGCGCGCACATCGACATGGTGTTGCTGGCGATGACCACCCTGTCGCTGTGGGGCCTGCTGCGCCATTTGCTGCAGGGCCCTGACTGGCGCGCCTGGTGGCTGGGCGCCTTCATGGCCGGTATGGGCACGGTGACCAAGGGCGTCGGCTTCCTGCCACTGCTGGTGCTGCTGCCCTGGGCGCTGTACGCGCGCCGGCGCGTGCCGGCGTGGCCGTCGCAAGCGGGCAATGGCTGGCGCTGGGCGGCCACCGTGCCGATGTTCCTGGCCGGCACTGCGGTGTGGTTGTTGCCGCTGGGCGTGGCGCTGTGGCGCAGCGATGACCCGCAGCTGCATGCCTACGCGCGCGAGATCCTGCTGCGGCAGACCGCCACGCGCTACACCGCGGCCTGGCACCACGTGCAACCAGCCTGGTACTACCTGCACGTGATCGCGCTGTTGTGGCTGCCCGGCAGCCTGTTGTTGCCGGCATTGATTCCGGCCTGGTGGCGGCGGCTGCGTCGCGGTGATGCGCGCCTGGGCCTGCTGCTCGGCTGGAGCTTGCTGGTGCTGCTGTTCTTCAGCATCAGTCCGGGCAAGCGCGAGTTGTACATCCTGCCGATCCTGCCTGCGGCCTGCCTCGCGGCGGCGCCGCTGCTCGCCGGCCTGCTGCGGCGCGCGCTGCCGCGGCAGCTGCTGTGGGGCTACGTGCTCATGCTCGGCGTGGCCGCGCTGGCCCTGGCGTTTGGTCCGTGGCTGGCGCGCGACGCGGCACGGCGGCAGTTCGATGCAGCCACCGTGGTGCAACTGCGGCATGGGCTGATCGTGCTGGGTGCGGGCCTGTGCATGATCGCTGCATGGACACGCCAGCGGCGCGCGGCGCTGGGCGTGGTCCTGGCTACGGCGCTGCTGTGGAGCGTGTACGGCCTCATCTTTGCCCCGGCACTGGACCGCTACAGCTCGGCGGCCGGCATCATGCAGCGGGTGGCCGAACGCATCGGCCCGCATGCCGAACTGGGCATGCTCGCCTGGCGCGAACAGAACCTGCTGCAGGCCGACCGGCCAGTCACCGAATTCGGTTTCAAGGCCGACTGGGCGACGCAGTGGGCGCAGGCCGGGCCGTGGCTGGCACAGGCACCGAAGCAGCGCTGGCTGTTCGTTCTGCGCGAAGCCCTGAGCCCGTGCGTGGACCGCAGCAAGGTCGTGGCGATTGGCCAGTCCAACGGCAACGACTGGCTGCTGGTGCCGGGCAGCGCATGGCGTACTTCGTGCAATGCGGCCTCGCCCAGCGGCAACGCCAACGCCGACCCAGACGCGAACGAGGACTGAACAACACGAAACACGTCGGCACAATCCGACCGCTTTCCGACAAGGCGCTGCCGACTATCGTCACACCTTGGCACAGCCCTCCCGATGAACATGTTCTCCGCGCAGGCATTGCCTGCCGCCAGCCCGCGCCCCGATCGCGCGCTGCACGCACCGCTGGCTACCCACCTGTGCCTGCCGCTGGCGCTGCTGCTGATCGCCAATGCGTGGATGGTCGGCGGTGGCGGCGACTTCTGGTTCGCCGACCTGCTGTACCGCCTTGAAGGCGGGCACTGGGCATTGCGTGATGCCTGGTTCACCAGTCACTTGATCCACCGCACCGGGCGCTGGCTGACCTTCGTTGGCGTGGCCTGGGTGCTGATCGCCACGATCCGCGCCTGGCGCGCGCCGGCCAACCCACATCGTCGCGCCTGGCTGGCGCTGTTGTTGTCGTTGGGACTGTCCACCGGCCTGGTCTCGCTGTTCAAGCATCTGACCCACATGGACTGCCCGTGGGACCTGACGCGCTATGGCGGCGGGCGCATGTTCTTCGGCCTGCTCGAATCGCGCCACGGCATTCCGTCCTCGGGCTGCTTTCCGGCCGGGCATGCCGGCTCCGGTTATGCCTGGGTAGCGCTGTACTTCTTCGCGCTGGCGGTGGACCCGCGCTGGCGCTGGCCGGCGCTGGCGCTGGGCCTGGGTACCGGCCTGGTCTTCGGATTTTCTCAGCAGCTGCGCGGCGCGCACTTCCTGTCGCATGACCTGTGGGCGCTGGCGCTGTGCTGGGTCGTGCCGCTGTGTCTGTTCCGCCTGCTGGCGGACAAGGCGGTGCGCGCATGAGCCTCTCGATCTCGCGCCCGGGCTGGCGCAGCAGGCTGCGCAGCGTTGACTGGAGCTGGCGTCCGCTGCTTTCCACGGAAGGCCTGATCCTCGCTGTCAGCCTGTTCTTCGCCCTGGCCTGCAATGGCCCGTTCTGGCGCAGCGCGATGTCCTGGAGTGGCGGTGGCCTGGGCATGGCGCTGTCGCTGGGCGTGGTGCTGGTGGCGGTGCATGCGCTGCTGCTCGGCCTGCTGATCTGGCGCTGGAATGCCAAGGTGCTGTTGACCGCGCTGTTGCTGGTCAGTGCGTTTGCCGCGTATTACATGGGCCGCTACAACGTCTATATCGACGCGGACATGGTGCGCAACGTGCTTGCCACCGACCGCAAGGAATCCAGCGAGCTGCTGACGTCCTCGCTGATCCTGCCGCTGCTGTTTTACGCGGTGTTGCCGATTGTGGTGCTGTGGCGCTTGCGCCTGCGTCAGCGCCCGCCGCTGCGCGCCTTGCTCGTGCGCGGCGGATTTCTCGCCGCGGTGTTTGCCGCCGGGGCCTGCGCCGCGCTGTTGTCGTTCCAGGATCTGTCGGCGCTGATGCGCAACCACCACGAGATTCGCTACCTGGCCACGCCGATCAACACGCTGGCCGCGCTGCGTTCCAACCTCAAGTCTGCACCGGCGGCCAAGGCGCCCAAGCAGCCGATTGGCGAGGACGCGATGGCGACTCCGCGCGCGCCGCAGTCGCGCCCGCGCCTGCTGCTGGTCGTGCTTGGCGAAACCATGCGCGCGCAGAACTTCGGCCTCAACGGCTATGCGCGGCAGACCACGCCGGAACTGGCCCAGGTCGACGGGCTGGTCAATTTCCCGGACATGCACTCCTGCGGCACCAGCACAGAGGTGTCCGTGCCGTGCATGTTCTCGCCGTGGGGCCGGCATGACTACGACCAGGCGCGCATCCGCAGCCACCAGTCACTGCTGCACGTGCTCGACCGCGCCGGCATCGGCGTGCTGTGGCGCGACAACCAGAGCGGCTGCAAGGGCGTGTGCGACGGCCTGCAGATCCAGCAACTGGACGACGCGCGCGTGCCCGGTCTGTGCCGCGACGGACGCTGCATGGATGAAATCCTGCTCAATGATCTGGCCGCGCAGGTGCGCGCGCGCCCCGGCGACCGCGTCGTGGTCCTGCACCAGCTTGGCAACCACGGCCCCAGCTATTACGAGCGCTATCCGGCCACCTTTGCGCGCTTCGGCCCGGCCTGCCAGAACCCGGACCTGGGCCAGTGCAGCCGCGAGCAGATCGTCAATGCCTACGACAACGCCGTGCTGTACACCGACCACTTCCTCAACCGCGCCATCGCCACCCTGCGCGGCATGCCGGACTACGACACCGCGATGATCTACGTGTCCGACCATGGCGAGTCGCTGGGCGAGAAGGGCCTGTACCTGCACGGCATGCCGTATGCGATTGCGCCGCAGGAACAGACCCACATTCCGATGGTGATGTGGATGTCCCCGCAGTTCGCCCGCAATCGCGGCCTGAACATGCAATGCCTGCGCGAGCGCGCCACCGCGCGCACCGATCACGACAATCTGTTCCCGTCGGTGCTGGGGCTGATGCAGGTGCGCACGAGCCTGTACGACGGCAGCCGGGATGTGTTTGCTGGTTGCGAGCGGGCGGGGGGTTCGGGCACGGCTGCCGGAGCTGTAGGAGCGGCTTCAGCCGCGACCGCGATCTGACAGGTCACGTCTTCGCTCGTCGCGGCTGAAGCCGCTCCTGCAACGGCCCGCCATCTGACAGGTCGCGCCGCTCCCCACCATCCCGCCCTTGCGGCCAAGCCCCTCGCCCACTAGCCTCCGCGGACCGCTCTCGCCAGGATCCGCCGTGAAGCCACGCCTTGCCCTGCTCGCCGCCGCCATCGCCGCCAGCGCGCTCGCCCTGTCCGCCTGCCAGCGCCAGCCGACCTCCCCGGAGGCCGCGCACGCCCCCGACAAGGCTCCCGCCGAGAGCGCCGACGCCTTCATCGCCCGGGTCAACGCCGAGTACAAGGCCGCCTACCCGGAAATCACCTCCGCGCAGTGGCTGTCGGCGACCTATATCAACGACGACTCACAGCGCGTCTCGGCCAAGGCCAACGAACGCGCACTCACCCAGCTCAACACCTGGATTGCGCAGGCGCGCCAGTACGAGGGCCAGCCGATGTCGCCCGACACCGCGCGCGCCCTGCAACTGCTGCGCCTGATGAGCGCCATGCCTGCCCCGCGCGACCCCGCGCGCCTGGCCGAGCTGACCACCATCGCCAGCAAGATGGAGGGCGACTATGGCGCCGGCACCTATTGCCGCGGCGAAGGCGACAGCAAGCAGTGCCGCCAGCTCGGCGAACTCGAACAGGTCCTCGCGCGCAGCCGCGACTACGTCGAACAACTCGATGCCTGGCAGGGTTGGCATTCGGTCGCAGCGCCGATGCGCGCCGACTACCAGCGCTTCGTCGAGCTCGCCAACGAAGGCGCGCGCGACAGCGGCTTTGCCGACGTCGGCCAGCTGTGGCGCAGCGGCTACGACATGCCGCCGCAGCAGATCGCCGCCGAGACCGACCGCCTGTGGGAACAGGTCAAGCCACTCTACGAACAGCTGCAGTGCTACGCGCGCGGCAAGCTCGACGCGCACTACGGCGCCGACAAGGGCGAACTGCCCGGCGGCCTGCTGCCCGCGCACCTGATGGGCAACATGTGGCAGCAGGACTGGAGCAACCTGTGGGACCTGCTCCAGCCCTACCCCGGCGCTGGCGATCTGGACATCACCGCCGCGCTGGAAAAGCAGTACCAGACCGAACTCAGCGCCGCCCTCGCGCACACGCCTGGCGGCAGCGGCGCCAGCGTCGAAGCGCGCTTCAAGGCCGAGCGCGAAGCGCAACTGCGCACTGCCAAGGCCATGACCGAACGCGCGCAGGACTTCTACACCTCGCTGGGCATGCCGAAACTGCCGGACACCTACTGGCAGCGCTCGCAGTTCATCAAGCCGCTGGATCGCGACGTGGTCTGCCACGCCAGCGCCTGGGACCTCAACATGGGCGGCGACGGGCAGAAGATCGGTCCGGACGTGCGCACCAAGATGTGCATCAAGCCGACCGAGGAAGACTTCACCACCATCTATCACGAGCTTGGCCATCTGTATTACGACCTGGCCTACAACCCGCTGCCGCCGCTGTTCCAGAACGGCGCCAACGATGGCTTCCACGAGGCCATCGGCGACACCGTGGTGCTGGCGATGACCCCGACCTACCTGCATTCGGTGGGCCTGGTCGGCGAGCCGCAGACCAGCCGCGAGGCGCTGATCAATTCGCAGATGCGCATGGCACTGGCCAAGGTCGCCTTCCTGCCGTTCGGCCTGATGATCGACCGCTGGCGCTGGGGCGTGTTCGACGGTTCGATCACGCCTGACCATTACAACCAGGCGTGGTGGCAGCTGAAGGCCAAGTACCAGGGCGTGGCCCCGGTCAGCGCGCGCGGTGAGCAGTTCTTCGACCCGGGCGCCAAGTACCACGTGCCGGGCAACACCCCGTATACGCGCTACTTCCTTTCGCACCTGCTGCAGTTCCAGTTCTACAAGGGCCTGTGCGAGGCGGCCGGCCATACCGGCCCGCTGTACGAATGCAGCTTCTACGGCAACAAGGAAGCCGGGCAGAAGTTCCAGGCCATGCTCCAGCGCGGCGCCAGCCAGCCGTGGCAGGCCACGTTGAAGGAACTGACTGGCAGCGACCACGTCGATGCCGGGCCGATGCTGGAATATTTCGCGCCGATGCAGGAATGGCTCAAGCAGCAGAACCAGGGGCGGATGTGCGGGTGGCAGGCGCCGGCGGCCAAGCCGTTGTAGGAGGGGCTTCAGCCCCGACGGGCAGAGTCGCGACCTGTCAGATGGCGGTCGCGGCTGATGGCCGAAGGCCACAAGAGCCGCTCCTACAGCCCCGACAGACGCAGTCGCGATCTGTCAGATCGAGGGACGACCTCAAGCCGCCCCACTCCCACTCATCTGCGCCGCCAACCGCGCCTTGAACTGCTCGAACTCCAGCCCCTCGGCCCTGGCCTCGGCGTGCGCGGCGTCCTTCAGGGTGTCCGAATAGGCCAGGCGCACCGGCCGCCCCTCGCGCTCGTGCAACTCGCCGGCAAGCATGATCATCGCCAGCACGTGCGCGGCACTGGAGCTCTCGCCGGCAATGCGTCCGTCCATGCCCAGCACCCACTCGCCCTCGCGGCGGACGATGCCGGCCAGCAGCTTGCGCTCGGGATCGCGCAGCTCGGCGTGCGGCTCGACCGCACTGGCAGGCGACGGCGCGGCGGCGGCACGATTGCGTTCGCGCTCTTCCTGACGGCGGCGGGCATCGCGGCGCAGCTTGGAATCGATCGACATGTTTCAGGCTCCTGGAGAAGGCACGGAAGCGGCCGGCATGCGCGACAGGCGCCGGTAGCTGCGCCGCTCCCAGCGCCACAATAGCCAGCCGACGAGGAAAAAGCCCGTGGCGCCCAAGGCCAGGTCCAGCGGCCGGCTGCTGAGCAGCGGCGAGGCGACGCCGGCCACCAGGGTATTGATCATCAGCTGCACGAACATCTGCAACGACGAGGCCAGGCCACGTTGCTGCGGCGCCAGGTCGATGACCGACAGCGACAGGATCGGAAAGATCAGGCCCATGCCGATGCCGGCCAGGAAGATCGGGATCAACGCCCACGGCACCGAGATCTGCGCAACCGCCAGGTTGTAGGCCACGTTGCTGAGCGCCGAGCCCAGGATCAGCCAATAGCCCAGCCGCACCTGCACCTTCGGCGTGGCACGCCCGGCCATGCGCCCGGACAGGAACGCGCCAAGCGTCATGCCGCCGATGGTGGGGATGAACAACCAGGCGAAGTCGCCCTCGCCCAGGCGCAGATGCTGCATCACCATCACCGGCGCCGAGGCGATGTAGAGGAACACACCGCCGAAGGTGAAGCCGCCAGCACCGGACAGGCGCAGGAAGCGCGGCGACAAGCCAATGCGCCGGTAGTCACGCAACAGCCGCCCCGCATGCAGCGGGGTACGCGCGGCCGGCGGGTGGGTCTCGGGCAGGCCCAGGATCGCCGCGACCAGCAGCAGCACCGCGAAGCAGACCAGGAACCAGAAGATCAACGGCCAGCCGGCGCCGGTAGCCAGCAACCAGCCGCCGATGATCGGCGCAATGGCCGGCGCGACGCCAAAGATCATCGACACCTGGCTCATCAGCCGCTGCGCGTCGTGGCCATGAAACAGGTCGCGGATCACCGCGCGGCCCACGATCACGCCGACGCCGGCAGACACGCCCTGCAGCGCGCGGAACACCAGCAGGGTCGGCAGGTCGCGCGACAACGCGCAGCCGATGGAGGCGCCGATGAACAGCACCAGCCCGCCGAGGATGACCCGGCGCCGGCCCCAGGCATCGGACAGCGGCCCATGAGCCAAGCTCATCAGGCCGTAGAACAGCAGGTAGACGCTCACCGTCTGCTGGATCGCCACCGGTTCTGCATGCAGGCGCTGCGCCAGCTGCGGGAATGCCGGGAAGATGGTGTCGATCGAGAACGGACCGAACATGGCCAGCCCCGCCAGCAGCAGGGCCATGCGGCGGGTGGAGGGCGCGGTCGGGGTGGGGGCGGCGTTCACACGAGGTCCTTGTCTGTGCTGCCACCGCCGCCGGCGCCCAAGGGCGCGGCCGGAACACGGACGGTGGAAACTGCAACGGCGGCGGCGCCAGCCCGCAGGCCGGCGCAACCACGCATCCGGAAGGCGCCCAGCTTACTAGAGCCCCGCCTGCCCGGGCACCCCGGCGCACGCCCCGCGTTCATGCCGGCGCCGGCCAATCAGGCCGCGGCGCAACCGCCGCGCAACGCGCGCGCGGCCGGCCCCGCCAGACCCCCGCGGCACGCATATAATGGCGGCCAACACCGCAGGCGGTGGGAGAAGCGGGCACGCCCGCTGCCGAAGGCGCAATCGCCCGAAATCGCTCAGGCTCCCATACCACCCCTGCGCGGTGCGCGCGGCATGGCGCACCCAACACTCTGGAGAGACCGGTTCAATCCGGCGCCGAAGGGGCACGAAAGACGGAGCGGTCCGCCTTTCCAAACTCTCAGGCAAAAGGACAGAGGGGCGCGAGAGCACTTCGTGGTCGTTCGCGTCTCCGCCCTGGGCGGCCATGCGGGGACTGCGCGGCGCGCTTCGCCGCCCTCCTCTCCTGCCGGAACATCGCCATGTCCCAGAATGCCTCCCCGCTGCGCGAGCTCGAGCACCACGACGCCTTCATCGCGCGCCACATCGGTCCCAACGACGCGGAAATCGCGCAGATGCTGCGCGTGGTCGGCCACGACTCGCTCGAAGCGCTGACCGACGCCATCGTCCCGGCGAGCATCAAGTCGACCACCCCGCTTGCCCTGCCCGAGGCCATCAGCGAGGTCGAGGCGCTGGCCAAGATCCGCGCCATCGCCGAGAAGAACCAGGTATTCCGCAGCTTCATCGGCCAAGGCTACTACGGCACCCACACGCCGAACGTGATCCTGCGCAACATCCTCGAAAACCCGGCCTGGTACACCGCCTATACGCCGTACCAGGCGGAGATTTCGCAGGGCCGGATGGAAGCGTTGATCAACTTCCAGACCCTGTGCGCCGACCTCACCGGCATGGAAATCGCCAATGCCTCGCTGCTGGACGAAGCCACCGCCGCGGCCGAGGCGATGACCCTGGCCAAGCGCTCGGCAAAGTCCCGGTCCAACGTGTTCTTCGTCTCCCGCGGCGTGCATCCGCAGACGCTGGAAGTGATGCGCACGCGCGCCGAGCCGATGGGCATCGAACTGCATATCGGCGATGACGCCGAGGCATCGAACATCGACAGCTTCGGCGTGCTGCTGCAGTACCCGGACACCTTCGGCCAGATTCACGACTACCAGGCACTGGCCGCGGCTGTGCACGCGCGCGGCGGTCTGGTCGCGGTGGCCAGCGACCTGCTCGCACTGACCCTGATCGCCGCGCCCGGCACCTGGGGCGCGGACATCGTGGTCGGCAACAGCCAGCGCTTCGGCGTGCCGTTCGGCTTCGGCGGCCCGCACGCGGCGTTCATGGCCTGCCGCGACGCCTACAAGCGCTCTATGCCGGGCCGCCTGATCGGCGTGTCGGTCGATGCCGAAGGCCGCCCGGCCTATCGCCTCGCCCTGCAGACCCGCGAGCAGCACATCCGCCGCGAGAAGGCCACCTCCAACATCTGCACCGCGCAGGTGCTGCTGGCAGTGATGGCGAGCATGTACGCGGTCTACCACGGCCCCGAAGGCCTGACCCGCATCGCGCGGCGCACCCACCGCCTGACCGCGATCCTGGCCGCCGCGCTGCGCCAGGCTGGCGTGAGCGTCGGCCCGGACTTCTTCGACACGCTGCACATCGTCGATGTCGATGCTGACGCCATCCACGCCAAGGCCGAAGCCGCGCGCATCAACCTGCGCCGCATCGACGCGCGCAGCCTGGGCATCAGCCTGGACGAGACCACCACCCGCGCCGACGTGGTCGCGCTGGCGGCGCTGTTCGGTGCAGCCATCGAGGACATCGATGCGCTCGACGCCGCCACCGCCGACGCCCTGCCCGCCGCCCTGCTGCGCAACACCGGCTTCCTGTCGCACCCGGTGTTCAACACCCACCACAGCGAGCACGAGCTGCTGCGCTACATGCGTTCGCTGGCCGACAAGGACCTGGCGATGGATCGCACGATGATCCCGCTGGGCAGCTGCACGATGAAGCTCAACGCCACCGCCGAGATGATTCCGGTGACCTGGCCGGCCTTCGGCAACCTGCATCCGCTGGCACCGGCCAGCCAGGCGCAGGGCTACAAGGAACTGATCGACGGCCTGGAAGCAATGCTGGTCGAGTGCACCGGCTACGACGCGGTGAGCCTGCAGCCCAACTCCGGCGCGCAGGGCGAGTACGCCGGCCTGCTGGCGATCCGCGCCTACCACCGCGCGCGCGGCGAAGGCCATCGCGACGTGTGCCTGATTCCCGATTCGGCGCATGGCACCAACCCGGCCTCGGCGCAGATGTGCGGCATGACCGTGGTGGTCACCAAGACCGACGCCAACGGCAACGTCGATGTCGAAGACATCCGCCGCAACGCCGAAAAGTACAGCAGCCGCCTGGCCGCGATCATGATGACCTACCCGTCCACGCACGGCGTGTTCGAGGAAGAGGTGGTTGAGATCTGCGAAATCATCCACCAGCACGGCGGCCAGGTGTACACCGACGGCGCCAACATGAATGCCCTGGTCGGCGTGGCCAAGCCCGGCAAGTGGGGTTCGGACGTCTCCCACCTCAACCTGCACAAGACCTTCTGCATCCCGCATGGCGGCGGCGGCCCGGGCGTGGGCCCGTGCGCGGTGAAGTCGCACCTGGCTCCGTTCCTGCCCAACACCCTGGGTGGCAACGGCGATGTCGGCATGGTCTCGGCGGCCAGCTATGGCTCGGCCTCGATCCTGCCGATCAGCTGGATGTACGTGACGATGATGGGCGCGCACGGCCTGCGCCGCGCGACCCAGCTGGCGCTGCTCAACGCCAACTACATCGCCAAGCGCCTGGCCCCGCATTACGAAACGCTCTACACCGGCCGCAACGGACTGGTCGCGCACGAGTGCATTCTTGACCTGCGCCCGCTCAAGGACGCCACCGGCATCAGCGCCGAGGACGTGGCCAAGCGCCTGATCGACTTCGGCTTCCACGCCCCGACGCTGAGCTTCCCGGTGGCCGGAACGCTGATGGTCGAGCCGACCGAGAGCGAATCGCTGCACGAGCTGGACCGCTTCATCGACGCGATGATCCAGATCCGCGACGAAATCCGCGCCGTGGAAGAAGGCAAGCTCGACCGCGAGGACAACCCGCTGCGCAACGCCCCGCACACCGCCGTGGCGGTGAGTGCCAGCGAGTGGACTCACGCCTACCCCCGCGAACTGGCGGCCTTCCCGCTGCCCTCGCTGAAGCAGCAGAAGTACTGGCCGCCGGTGGCGCGCGTGGATAACGTCTATGGCGACAAGAACGTCATGTGCGCGTGCATCCCGGTGGATGCGTACAAGGAAGATGCCGAGGCCTGAGCGCATCGGGCAGCAGCAATGGCATGAAGGGGGAGGCCGCGGCCTCCCCCTTTCTTTTTGCCTACCGCTATCCGGTCTCTTGAGCACTAGGCACTCGCAAGAGCCTTGGTCACTGCGGCAAGCCGCAATATCACGACTTTAGCCAGCTACCGTTGACGCGATCAGACTTGCCTCACGCCAAACGGAGGCTCAAGAGAACCAAGGCGTTGCCGAGGCTGTGCACAATTACGGATGCCCAAAACCCAGCAGTTCGATTTCGAACATTGGCGATGAGGCTACATATGATGAAGAAATTGGCACCAACTGCCAGATAGCGAGGTTCCCAATACACCAGGGAATGAAACAGCCCTGCCATTAGCGCCACGGCAAGAGGCCCCTTCCACCAGGATCTTTGCTCTTGAAAGAAGGCACGCAGTACCATCAGGCAAACGAGATTTTCCAAGATTGGCGCTAGCAGCACCGGAGAAATCCATGAGCCAACGGCTTGCGCCCCTTTGAGCGCATCTAGCCTGCTAGCAAAACCCATCGCCGTCAAAAGGCGATCCAGAACGAACTCCAAGCAGTTTTCCAAAGCGAAACTTACCGGCGCCAGGGAGACTCCTAGCAGCGAGACCCGGAGGGCTGAGCCGCCCCACATCTCGCGATCAATCCAAGATGCAACACTCTTACGATTCACGTTTGAGGCCATGTCAAACCATCTGAGCAAAGTCATGCGCCGCACCTGACGAGGGCGCCACGATCCCGGCACGGGATCGACCATCATCCTCAACTACTGCCCCCCTATCCATAATCAAAACTCGGTCTGCTGACGCAATCGTCTCCGGCCTGTGGGCCACAATGATCTTGGTCAGTGCCAGCTGGCGTATCGCCTGATTGACGAGCCTTTCCCGGGCGACATCCAAGTCACTCGTCGCCTCATCAAGGAAAAGTGCAAGCGGCTTTCTGTATAGCGCACGCGCCAAGATCAGCCTCTGCTTCTGGCCACCTGACAACGCACTCCCCATATCGCCAACTATACTCAGATACCCCATCGGCATCGCCATAACATCGTCATGTAATGCCGCAAGCCTCGCCGCCGCCTCAATCCTCCCGAGATCTCCCTGGCCATCAAAGAAACAGATGTTATCCGCAATCGTCCCAGCGAACAGCTGATCTTCCTGCAGCACTGCGCCCACCACAGCCCGCACGTTACGCGCTCCAAGCTTATGGAGATCGCGCCCATTCACCAAAATACTTCCCTCCGTGGGCCTCAGAACGCCCAGGAGCAGTTTCAACAATGTCGTCTTCCCGCCACCGGAAGGACCAACAAAGGCAACTGACTCACCTGCATTAATCTGGAAGTTACAACCCTTAAGTACCCATGGCTCCCCCTCAGAGTAGCGAAAAGACAAGTCGCGAACTTCGACTCGATATTCCTCGAAACCAGATACTTCCGGAAGTTTCACGTCAGCCTCGGGCTTCGCCAAGACGATGTCGGACAGGCGTTCACCATGCAGCCGCATCATTCGAAAGTCTACCCATTTGTCTATCAAACTAGATACCCGAACAGCGAACTGATCTTTATATGCCAAGTACGCAATCAACATTCCGACCGAAAAACCGCCACGAAGCGTTGTCACCGCGCCGATCCAGATGACCGCAACTCTCTCCAGTCCAAATATTAACTGACTAGCACTTGTAAAGGCTTGGGTGGCACGTGAGATTCTAACTTCTTCATTGGACGTAGCGTTCACTAGATTGTTGAACCTAGATCCACGAAGGTATTCGCCACCAACTACCTTTAGGGTCTGAATCCCGCGCAATGTCTCGAGCAGGTAGGTCTGCTGCTTTGCCGCGGCCAGAAGCTGATTTTCGGACCTCTCTCGAAACCACTCATAGGCCGCGGCCCGGACCATTAGATAGAGCGAAACCGCGGCCGCCGAAACCGCGGCCAGGCGCCAACTGTAGGCGACCATTAACCCCAGGGTTACCGCTGCCATCAGACCATCGATGATTGCCTCGACGAAGGTTGTCGTAAGCGTTTTCTGGATTGCCTGCACGGACGAGAGACGTGATGTTATGTCACCTAGATTTCTCCTTTCAAAGAAATCAAGTGGCAACTTTAGAAGATGCGCAAATAGGTTGCGAGTCCATAAGCGGCCGAATGTAGCGGACAGATATGTCACTGACCACCCCCTGATAAAGCCAATCGCAACCTGCAGCATGAGAGATACAGCGAAGCCAAGCCCGAGGATAGTAAGTAGTTCTGCGTCAGCCGAGACCAAGACTTGATCGACTACCCACTGGGTGTAGAACGGCGCCAATACCACGAATACCTGCAGCGCTAACGACAAGAGCAGAATGCGAGCAAGAGAGGCCCATAGTCCTCGTATCTCCCCTGCCATCTTTGCAAGTGGCATGCTCGAGGTGCGGCGACGCCTAGGCTCAGGAACGCACGTAGGATCCAACTCGAGGGCAATGCCCGTAAAGCGCCGCGACACCTCTTGCCATGAAAGCGTACACCTGCCTCGGGCAGGATCCAGCACCGTTACCTTCGCTCGCCCTACCCTTGTCAGGACCACGTAGTGATCGAAATCCCAATGAAGAATGCAAGGCAGAGTCAGCCTGTCCAGGTGATCCATCTCCAACCGAACGGCGCGCGATGAGAATCCGATCCTCTCTGCCACTCTGATGAGATGACTTAGTTTCATACCCCTCAGCGATACGGGAAAGCGCCGACGCAGATCATGGAGCTCAGCGTCCATGCCGTGGGCCTCGGCCACCATAGCTAACGCGGCCAGGCCGCACTCGGCCGCCTCTGCCTGAAGTACACATTGCACCATCAGAAACTCACATCCGGCCTTATTGCCAACGGCATGAAGTTGGCGCGATTGAACATGCCAGAATTCAGACGTCAATGAACATCCGGGGCAGAAGCCCCGGATGCGCAACGAAGTTACTTCTCTTCGATTCCGTAGGCTTGCTTGGCACTAGACCAGAACGAAGAGCTAAATTCCTTCGCTGCTTCATAGAGATCATTGATCTCCGAGTAAAGAGATCCGCCGGCAACCAATTCAGTTTGCTCGGGAGTCAGCTCATTCATTACTTGCTCCTTTTATGGACGTTCGGCAGGTCAGGCGCCGTACTGCATCGCGCCAAGCATTGGATTTTCCATCGCATCGATGTTGCTCATTACCTTTGCGCCGGTCCCAATGATGCTACCCAGCCAGCTACCGACGTCGGATGCAAGACTGCCGCCTGAGACTTGCTCCATGTCTTCGATGCTAAGTTCTTCCACATTTCTATCCTCTTGCGGCGCAATTGTGCCGTTGCGCACTCCGGCATTGCCGACATTCTCGGCAAATCTGGTCTTGGTTACGTGCCAACGCGATCTTTCATAGAGTAGAGCGGCTCCATAATCCACTCCATGAGGCGCCTCTTCTCGCCGAGAATATCGGCGTCCAGCAACATGCCTGGCTGGAGCGCCACCCGACGGCCGTAAACCGTAATGTCCTGATGTGTTAGCGATACCGTCACCAAGTACTGCGGCTCGCTAGACTGGCTAACGTTCGATGGATCGATCTCGGAAGCCCGGATTGCAGTTCTACTGATCCGGCGTACTCGTCCCGGCTGGTGGCCAAACTTCTGATAAGGAAACGCTTGATATCGTAGAAACACCCTGTCCCCTACTTCTACGAACCCTATATCCCGACTGCCGACGAGAAGCTCCGCTTCAAGCTCGTCTCCTTCTGGGAGAATGCTAAGTAGGACTTGTCCAAGCTGCACTGACTGCCCAGCCTTGATCATTTGTGACGCGATCGTGCCTGCGGCGGGTGCGATGACTACCTGCGTCGACCCTGCTTTCAGCTGAAGTCGCTCCTGCTCCAAAGAAGCCATCTCGCTCCTATGCGCTGCTTCGACATCGGCTCTCTCGCTTGGCAGAAGGCTAATCTTTTTCGCAAGAAGCGAATCCTCAACCTGCAGCTCGGTCGCGCGTCGCTGCAGGGCCTGCATTTGGCTCGTGTACTCCAGCACGCTCGACTCCTGCTGAGCGATCTGCAGTGCACTTACATACCTGGATTCTTGGAGTTTTTTCCAGCGACCAAGAACTTCATTCGCGAGAATGACTTGACGCCTCCGCGTTAATATTTCGCTCTCGATCTGGCTGAGCTCTGTGCGCGATTTCGACCATTGCTCTTCGAGCTGACCCCTGCTAAGCGATAGTTGTTCACGTTTAGCGTCTAAGGAAAAGCGGAGACTCTCCGCCCTAACATTCAAGCTATGCTGCAACGCCGTACCGGTATCGCCCTCATCAAGAGTCGCGCTTGGAACGGAAACAATCGCCAGCGCCTCTCCTTTGGTAACGCGCCTGCCCTCAGCGACCAAGACCTTCGAAACAACTCCAGCTGAGGGTGAGACGACGTTTGCAACGCCTTTCGCTGGAAGTAGCTGACCACGGACCGAAGATCGATGCGTGTAGGACCCGAGCCACAAGCCGAGCATTACGATTAGTGCTAGTGCCCCTGCGGTCAGGGCCAAAACCCAGTCACTTAAAGGCTGCAGGAGTGTGATCTCCCCGAGCCAAGTTTCCATGCGGGACTCCGCCACCTCCCGGCGGAATAGCTTGTTCGTCATCTCTACTCCCTAGTTTGCGCGGACTTTGTAATGAAAAGGCGGACCAGATCAACCTGCGCATTGCGTCAATATCGTTGACATTTTGTGTCATGTTGACAGCGCCGGTGCATCCCAGCTTTGACGTCAGCGCTATTGACATAATTGGCCAATATTGCTGTCCTAGTGCGCAAGGACTGACGCATTACTGCGGCGCATACGCTTAGATGCCAGCCCGGTCTCGGGGGGGGGGAAGCAGGTGGCTAGGGATAGTGCTATTGGAATCCGAATTCGGACTGCTAGGCGACGGGCTGGCCTGACGCAGGCACAGTTGGCTGAAGTGCTTAACGTGGGTCGCAGCGCAGTCGGGAACTGGGAAGGTGCGGCAGGAGTTCAACCTTCAAGCGCACGACTGAGGGATATTGCTATCACCGTATCGGTTTCGTACGAGTGGTTGGCCACGGGCCGAGGCGATCCCGGGAGCCACCAATTCGAACGCGCAGCCGTCGATGCTGAACTGGTAGACGATCCTGTAGAACGTAGACTTTTGAAAGCGTTTAGATGCTGCAAGGTGACTGCTCGCCTGATTGTTTTGCAGATGATTGAAAGCCAGATCGTGTAGCGGTCTTTCGATCGGAGCGGTTAGTTCTATCTGTCATGCAGTATTTCGGCATGACTACCGCCCCCGGGCTGATCAAGCCCAGCCTCTGGCTGCTGAGACGTAATCGCGGCAACCTCGACCGGCGCCAGGTCGTGCAGCTGGGTGGGTTGCAGGAGGCCCCAGCCGAAGCTGACCGTCTGTCTGATGCAGTGAACTTAGGCAGCTATGGTTCTACCATCACCCCGGTCTGTGCCCGGCACCACTGGCTGCAACAGGTTCAGGGTAGCGGGAGCGCCGCCCTTGCATGGACCTTTCGCTATCGCTGCTCGGCACGGCATCAGTGCCAGCCGGGTGGGTACATGGGCGGCTCGCCGACTCCGGTACACATCCCGCTGCACCACGCTCCCCGCCCGCTATCGATGACTGGTGTGAAGCATCCGACGCTGGCATTGCCGCACCAGGCGACGACGAGCGGGGATGGGTGCATGCGCGTGGCCAGCGCGAGCGAGATCGTACAAGCGGGGTCCGGCATTTCCGATATGCACCCCTGCTCGCGCTGGTGTCAGTAGGCAGCGGCTACGGCCTGATCCTGCTCGGCGGTCCCGCGCCCGGCCTCTACGGTGAGCGCTCACGCGATCTGTTGCCGCAGATGGCCAGCGTCGTGATATATCCCTTCGTCGAATCCTTGCTTCTGTGGACCATGGTCACGTGGCTGGAGCGGCTGTTCAAGTCGCTGCGCGGGGCGGTGTTCAGCAGCGCGCTGATCGCTGCCGCGCTGCATTACGGCAATGCAACGCTGGCCCCGGTCTTGGTGCTGATCCCCTTTATCATCCTGACCCTGCCATTCCTGTACGGCGGCCCGGAGCCGCTCTCGGCGATGCTGTCCATGGCCACCCACGCCTGCCACAACTTCTATGTTGCGGTGATCGACTCCATGTTGCCCTGATCGACAGCCTCCTCGGCTGAGTGCGCTCCACCATCGGCACAACAAGTCAATCGCCGTTACACGGCCACGCCACTCGCAAGCTGTAGGTACTACCACGCACGGTTCATATCTACCAGGCCGCCAATTTGCGGTGTCCTGGAGAAGCTCCGATGCGGCAACTGGCGAGCACGGCAGCCCCGGCAAGCGCCGCGAACCGCCTGGTGGTCACGCCGCGCATGCTGTGGATGCTGCTGGGCGCCGTCCTGCTGCTGCGCCTGTGCAGCCTCGGCCTCTATCCGCTGATGGACACCTCCGAAGCGCGCTATGCCGAAATGGCGCGCAAGATGCTCGCCTTCGACAACTGGGTAACGCCGTTGTTCGATGTCGGCGTCCCCTTCTGGGGCAAACCACCGCTCGCGTTCTGGACCCAGGCGTTGAGCATGAAATGGTTCGGTGTCAGCGAGTTTGCCGTGCGCCTGCCGTCCTGGCTGTTCCATGTGGGCAGCACGCTGATCGTGTTGCGCTTCGGCCGCGAAGAACGCGACACCACCACTGGCCTGCTCGCCGCCATCATCTTCAGCAGTTCCAGCCTCGGCCTGGTCGCGGCCGGCGCCGTACTCACCGATCCTGCGCTTGGCTTTGCCGTGGTGCTTGCCAGCTATGGCTTCTGGCGCGGCATGGTCCACCGCCAGACCGGATGGGCGCTGGCGGGATTTGCCGGCCTCGGCTTGGGGCTGCTCGCCAAGGGTCCGCTGGTCGGCGTGCTGGTCGGTGCACCGGCGCTGTTCTGGACGCTCTACAACCGCCAGTGGCGCGCGCTGCTGCACCTGCCGTGGCTGCGCGGCATCGCGTTGATGATGCTGATTGCCGTGCCCTGGTATGTGCTGGCCGAACAGCGTACGCCCGGCTTCCTCGATTATTTCCTGGTCGGCGAGCACTGGAAGCGCTACGTCGTCAGCGGCTGGACCGGCGATCTCTACGGCACCGCGCATGCGCGCGCGCCCGGCAGTATCTGGCCGCAGCTGCTGGTCGCCCTGTTCCCGTGGTCACTGCTGCTGCCGTTGTTGTACTTCGGCCGCAAGCGCGGCGCGCCGCCTCGCCTCTACGTCAGTTTCCTGCTGGCCTGGGCCGCGACCGCGCCGCTGTTCTTCACCTTTTCGGCGAACATCCTGTGGACCTACGCACTGCCTGCGTTGCCGGCCATCAGTCTGTTGCTGGCCGACGCGCTGCGCGGACGCGTGGTGACACCGGGACGTGCAGGCGGGGCGCTCGCGTTCGGTGGCCTCTCATTGCTGATGCCGTTGGCCTTGCTGGTCGCGGTGTGGGAAGGCCGCGTGCTGGAGCGGCCCAACAACCAGAAGCCGCTGGTGCAGACCTGGGCCAAGCTGCAGAAGGATGCGCCGGGCGCGCTGTACTACCTGGGCAAGCGTTCGTATTCGGGCGAGTTCTACAGCGGCGGCAGCGCGCGACGATTTGCCGATGCCTGCGCGCGCCCGCCTCGCGAGAATTTCTACGTGGTGATGCGTGGCCGCGGCCTGGATGTGGCCGCGACGTGGCCGGGCTCGCGCAGGTGCCAGGCGCGCTCTCAGCTCAATAGCAGTGTGCTGCTGCAGTGCCCGTCGCTATCACATGCGATAGCGGCGACAGGGACGGGTCCAGCCGCGGAGGCGCCGCTGTGCGCGGTAAACAGCCCGGGTTGAAACCCTCAGGCCTGCGAAGGCAGCTCTGGCTGGATGCGGCCGCGCTGCGCCGTCGGCAAGGCGCGATACTCGCGCGGGGTCAGGCCGGTGGCGGCCTTGAACTGGCGGGTGAAGGCGCTCTGGTCGCTGAAGCCGCAAGCGTGGCCGATGTCGGTGATGCTCTGCCGGCCTTCGTGCAGCAGTTGCATGGAGCGGTGCAGGCGCAGGCGCAGCAGCACCTGCTGCGGGGTGAGCTGGAACACGCGGCGAAATGAGCGTTGCAGCTTGGACATGGAAAAGCCGGTGAGTTCGACCAGGGTCTGCATGCGCACGGCCTGGGTGTAGTGGGCATGCAGGTAGGCCAGGGCCAGGCGCAGTTTTTCGTACTGTTCGTCGCGTTGGGCATCGCGGCCTTCCTGCGGGCCGAGGTCGCGGGAGATGCCGATGATGCCGGTGACCTTGCCGTCGACAAGCAGGGGCCGCTTGCAGGTGAGGCACCAGCCGGTTTCGCGATTGGCGAACAGGTGCAGTTCGAGGACGTTGTCGATGACGGCGCCAGCGAGGACCTGTTCGTCCTGGTTGGCGTAGTTGGCGCCCAGGCCGCTGGGGTAGACCTCGGCGACGCGCTTGCCGATGAGTTCGGGGCGCGATTTGAGGCCGAGGCGGCGGAGCATGGTCTGGTTGACGTGGGTGTAGCGGCCTTGGCGGTCCTTGACGAAGAACAGGACGTCGGGGACGGCGTCGAAGAGGGCTTCCAGTTCGGTGGCGTCTATTTGCGTCATGGGTGAATGATAAGGCGCGCCGTGACGTAGGCGGCGGGTGTGCTGGCTGCGGTGTGGGCGGCTGCTGTTGGGTTGGTCGGCTTGGGCGGCTGCTGAGGGTTGGTCGGCTTGGCGGGTGGGGGCAAGCCCTTCCAGGACACGCATGAACCCATCCATGGGGCTCCTCGACGACATCCATGTCGTCGAGGGTCCTGGAAGGGCTTGCCCCCCCCCCACCTTGATAGACCAGCGCGGGCGGTGGGGAAGAGAAAAAAGCAAAAGCACAAGCAAAAGCAAAAGCAAAAGCAGGGCAGAGCGGGCGCGGTGCTATTGCGGCGGGCGGGCGCGGAAGACGACGCTCATTCTTGGGGCTACGGGGCGGGTGGTCTTGGGGATGCCGTGTTCGTGGGTCAGTTGCGAGGCGTGGCTCATGACCAGGAGGCTGCCGGGGGCCAGGTCGAGGGCGCAGGCGCGGCCGCCGGCCTTGGCGCGCAGGTTCATGCGCCGGGTGTCGCCCAGGGATACGAGGGCGATGGGCTGACCAGGGACCAGGGAGGGGAGTTTGTCGTTGTGCATGGCGACGCTGTCGCGGCCGTCGCGGTAGAGGTTCAGGCCGACGTGGGTGTAGGCGCCAGGGACCACCTCGCGTACGGCGGCGAGCATCTCGGCCAGGGGCAGTTCGGTTGGCAATGCGTCGAGTTCAAAATGGGCGAGCAGGCGCGGCACATCGACAATGCGCTCGTACATCGGGCGTTGCAGGGTGCGCCAGGCGATGCCATCACGGAGCGCAGTGAACCAGCGTTCGGCCTGGGCCTGGCCGACCAGTTGCGGCCAGTAGCGCACACCACCTTCGGCATCGGCGATCACCGTGCGGTAGGGGGCGGCATCGAAGAGGTCGGCACCCATGGCAGCCATCAGTGGAAATCCCGTGAGGCCACCGGCAGTTCGCCGAGCAGGTGGCTGAGGTCGTGCAGGTCGCCGGCGATCACGTGGGTCACGCCATCGACCTGTTCCCAGCGTCCGCGCACCGCCAGCAGGCGCGATTCGAGCAAGGCGCGACGGCGGCGCTGCGCCAGGTGCGGCCAGACCACGACATTGACCATGCCGTGCTCGTCTTCAAGGGTGACGAAGATCGTGCCCTTGGCCGTGCCCGGGCGCTGGCGCTGGGTGACCAGGCCGGCGACGTGCACGCCGCTGCCGTGGCGGCGGTCCTGCAGTTCGCGCAGGCCGAGGATGCGGCGCTGCTGCATCTGCGCGCGCAGCAGCGACATCGGGTGCGCGGCCAGGGTCAGGCCGAGGGTGCGGTAGTCGGAGAGGATGTCCTCGCCCTGCCGCGGCATCGGCAACGCCACCGGGGTTTCGGCCGGGCTGTCGGGCAGCAGCGGCTTGCGCCGCTCGACACCGGCCACCGCCCAGCGCGCGTTGTTGCGATGCCCAGCCAGCGACGCCAGGGCGCCGGCTTCGGCCAGGGCTTCGCGCGCCTTGGCATCGAGGCCGGCGCGCAAGCACAGGTCGGCGATATCGGTGAAGGGCCGCTGCGCGCGCGCCGCCATGATCGCCTTGGCCACGTTCTCGGACAGGCCGCGCACCTGGCGCAGGCCCAGCCGGATCGCCGGCTGCTGGCCCGGGTCGGCTTCATCGCGCCACGCTTGCCCGCCCACCAGCGTCTGGTCCCAGTCGCTGTGCACCACGTCCACCGCCAGCACTTCCACCGGCGGGCGAGCGGCGCGGCCACGGCGCGCGTCCTGCACGATCTGGCTGGGCGAATAGAAACCCATCGGCTGCGCGTTGAGCAGGCCACAGGCGAAGGCTGCCGGCTCGTGCCGCTTCAACCAGCAGCTGATGTAGACCAGCTTGGCGAACGAAGCGGCATGGCTCTGCGGAAACCCGTAGGAACCAAAGCCCTTGATCTGCTCGAAGATCTGGTCGATGAAGTGCGAGGGGTAGCCCTTGCGGTCCATCAACTCGCGAATGCGTACGCGGTGCGGCTCCATGTCGCCGCCGCGGCGCCAGGCGGCCATCGAGCGACGCAGGCCGTCGGCCTGGTCCGGCGTGTAGCCGGCGTGGATCACCAGCTCCATCACCTGTTCCTGGAACAACGGCACGCCCAGCGTGGGGCCGAGGATTTCCTGCACGCCCGGCGAGGGATAGGTGATCATTTCCTTGCCCTGCCGGCGCCGCAGGTAGGGGTGCACCATGTCGCCCTGGATCGGGCCGGGGCGCACGATCGCCACTTCGATCACCAGGTCGTAGAAGCGCCGCGGCTGCAGCCGCGGCAGCATTGCCATCTGCGCGCGCGACTCGATCTGGAATACGCCGACCGTGTCGGCCAGGCAGATCATGTCGTAGGTCGCCGCATCATCGGCGGGAATGGTGGCCAGCTCGAAATCGCGGCCGCGGTGCGCGCGCACCAGGTCCAGGGTCTTGCGGATGCAGGTGAGCATGCCCAGGGCCAGGCAGTCGACCTTGAGCAGGCCCATCGTCTCCAGGTCGTCCTTGTCCCACTGGATGATGGTGCGGTCGGCCATGGCCGCGTTCTCCACCGGTACCACCGTGGACAGCGGCGCATCGGAGATGACGAAGCCGCCGACATGCTGCGACAGGTGGCGCGGGTGGTCGCGCAGCATCTCGGTCACCGTCAGCACGCGCGCGATCAGCGGATTGGCCAGGTCGAAGCCGGCCTCCTCCAGGCGCTGCTGCATCGGCGTGTCGCCATTGCCCCAGCCATAGCACTCGGCCAGCAGGCCGATCTGGTCCGGCGGCAGGCCGAAGGCCTTGGCCACGTCGCGCACCGCGCTCTTGCCGCGATAGCAGATCACCGTGGCCGCCAGCGCGGCGCGGGCGCGGCCGTACTTCTCGTAGACGTACTGCAGCACTTCCTCGCGGCGCTCGTGCTCGAAGTCCACATCGATGTCCGGCGGCTCGTCACGCGCCTTGGACAGGAAGCGTGAAATCAGCAGGCGATTTTCCGCCGGATCCACCGCGGTGATACCCAGTGCGTAGCACACCGCAGAATTGGCCGAAGAACCGCGGCCCTGGCACAGGATGTGTCGCGAACGCGCAAAGCACACGATGTCGTGCACGGTGAGGAAGAACGCTTCGTACTTCAGCTCGGCGATCAGCGCCAGTTCGTTTTCGATATCGGCGGCCACCTTGTCCGGCACCCCCCGGGGCCAGCGTTCGCGCATGCCGGCCTCGGTGAGCGCGCGCAGGTGGCTGGACAGTGTATGCCCGGCTGGCACCAGTTCGGCCGGGTACTGGTAATGCAGATCGCGCTTGAGGTCGAAGCCGGTGCAGCGGCGCGCCAGGTCCACCGCCGCCTGCAGCAGGGCCGGCGGATAGATGTTGCCCAGCGCACGGCGGCTGCGCAGGTGGCGCTCGCCATTGCGGAACAGGTGCGCGCCGCATTCGGACAACGGCAGCGTGTGGCGGATCGCGGTCAGGGTGTCCTGCACGATGCGCTCGCGGCGCTGTGCCATGTGCACGTCGCCACTGGCCAGTGCCACCATTTCCAGTTGCCGCGCCAGCGCCAGCAGCTGCGCCAGACGTTCGTTGTCATCGCGTTCGCGGTGCAGTTCCACCGCCAGGTAGGCGCGCTCGCCGAACAGCGCACGCAGCCACTGGCCGTGCGCGGGGTCGGGTTCGGGTGCCGGCAGCCACACCGCGAACAGCCCGCTCACCTGCCCGTCCAGTACCTGTGCCATGTCCGCGCGCAGCAGGCGGTAGCTGCCCTTGCCCACGGCGCGGCGCGCGCGGGTGATCAGTTCGCACAGCTGCGCGTAGCCGCGGGCGTTCTCCACCAGCAACAGCACGCGCGGGCCGTCGTGCAGGGCGATCTCGCTGCCAACCACCAGCGGCACGCCGGTGGCCCGCGCCGCTTCCCAGGCCCGCACGATGCCCGCCAGTGAACATTCGTCGGTGATGGCCAGGGCTTCGTAGCCGCAGTGGCGCGCTCGCGTGAACAGCGCCTCGGCCGACGAGGCGCCGCGCAGGAACGAGAAGTCCGACAGGCAATGCAGTTCGGCATAGGCCGGCAGGCGCGCATCGCGTTCGGGCACGACCTCATCGTTGGCAGCCGCGCGCAGGCGCGCGTCCACGGTCCAGGCGCGCGGCGGGCGCCCACCCGGGGTGTCGCGCCCCACGCCATCGCGGTCCACGCCATCGTGACGCCCGCCGTCGCGATCATCGCCCCAGCTCATGCAAACCACCCATGCAGCATCCAGCCTTCGCGCGCGCCGGGCGGCACGAAGGCCCAGGCGCGCTGGCCGCGCGAAGTTTCCACCACGTAGTAGTCGCGGCGTGCGTCTTCGCCATCCCACCAGCCGCTTTCCAGGCGTTCGGGGCCAGACAGCACGCGCAGGCGCGCATCGCGCAGCGGCACCGGTTGCGGCAACAGCCAGGCCGGACGCGGTGGTCGTGGCGGTGCCTGGGTCATGCGCGCGCCACTATCGCCGAGCACGCGCCGCCAGGCCCGTTCCGGGCGCGGATCGTCGGCCGGGGCCAGGCGATACACCGCCTCGTCGCCCAGCCGCGCGCGCAGGCGCTCGCGCAGCTGCGGCCAGTCCAGCGCCTGCTGCGGACGCGGATCGAACAGATCGCGGCTGGCCGGCACGAACGGCGGCAATTCGCGCGCCAGCAAACGCAGTCCCACCACTGGCTGCGCGATCTCCACCCGCTCCAGGCGGTTGCGCGACAGCTCGAACAGCATGCCCGGCTCGCGCTCGGCGGCGAGCAGGCCGACTTCGATATCGGTATGCCCCTGCTCATGCTCCAGCCGCAGCAGGAAACGCTGCACGCCGCCGTCGCGGATCGACAGATAGGTGCACAGATCGCCAAGCAGCCGGCGCAGCGGGAACAGCAGCGCAGTGTGGTTCTCGACCTCGTAGCCCATCTCGATGCGCGCATCGAAATGGTCCGGCGGTGCGTAGCACTGCAGGGGATCGTCGGCCTCGCCATACAGCCGGTCCAGGTGTTCGAGCAGGTCCACGCCGAAGCGCCGGCGCAGGCTGTCGCGCGGCAACGCGCGCAACTCGCCCAGGCTGCGCAGGCCCATGCGCTGCAGGCGCTCGCCATCCTCGCCCGGCAGCGCGGCGCGGCGTACCGGTACCTGGTCGAGCATGCTGCGCAGCGCGCCGGGCTGACGCACCGCCAGACCATCGCGCAGGCCGGCCAGCACGCGCGCCGCGCGCGGGGTGGGCGCCAGTGCGATGCGGTGGCGAAAGCCCAGCGTGTCCAACTCATCGCGCAGGCGTTGGGCAAAGCGCGGCCAGGGCCCGAACAAACGGAAACTGGCCTGCGCTTCCAGCACGATCGCATGCGACCACTGCGCGCTCACCAGCGAACTGTGGCGATAGGCCCAGGCGGCAAGGAAGCGCTGCCAGCGCGCTTCGGCCTGCGGCTCATGCTCGACCGTGCGCACTCCTGCCAGCAGCGCGTGTGCGGCGGCCAGGCGCATGCCCGGGCGCAACCCGGCCTCGGCGGCGCTGGCGTTGACCGAATGCAGGCTGCGCAGTTGCGCCGGCCCTTCCACCAGGGCCAACGGCGATTGCGCATCGGGCAAACGCCGGAGGACGGCGTCCAGCGCCAGCTGCGGCAGCAGTATGCAGGCCCAGAGCATGCGCCGGCCTCAATGCGCCAGCCGCAGCGGTTGGGCGGGCACCTGCGCGCCGCGGCACTTGCGCACCTGCCAGGCATTTTCCACGGGCAGGTATTCCAGACGCAGCGCCGCGGGCGAGGCATTGACCGCATGGCGGCGGTCGCGCAGGGCAAAGGCGCAGCAATCGCCACTGTCAGCAGCCACCTGCAGGCGGCGCAGCGCGCGCGCATCGGCGGTCTGCGGCCACCCCAGCACCGCCGCGCAGGCACCGCTGCGCAGGCATTGCTCGAATGCCCACAGCGCCTGCTTTGGTTCGGCCTCGATCACTTCCAGCCAGTCCAGGTCGAGGCCGCCGGCCTGCCAGGCCGGCGCATACGGCAGGTAAGGCGGAGCAACGAGCACCACGCGTTCGCCGGCCGTGGTCAAGCGTGCCAATGCTGGCAGCAGCAGCGCGATCTCGCCGATGCCATCGCTGGGCAACAACAGTTCGGTCAACGCCCGCCGCGGCCAGCCACCATCGGGCAACAGCGCGTCAAGCGCGGCATGCCCGCTGGGCTGACCATCGCGACGCAGGGCCACGCCCTGCCCGGCCCGCCACACCGTGCGTGCCGCCAGCATCTCGCCCAGGGCCAGAACTTCGCCCATGCTCAACCCTGCCGCAGCAGGCCGCAGTACAGGCCTTCGATCGCGAAGTCGGCATCGGCCGGCACCACGATCGGCGCATACGCCGGGTTGCGCGGCAGCAGCCGCAACTGCGTGCGCCCGCGTTCGAGCCGCTTGATGGTGATTTCCCCGTCCAGGCGCGCAACCACGATCTGGCCGTTGCGCGCCTCGCCGCTGCGGTGCACGCCGACCAGGTCGCCATCGAGGATGCCGTCGTCGATCATCGAATCGCCCTGCACCTGCAGCAGGTAGTCCGGGCGCAGCGAGAACAGCGAGCGGTCCAGCCACAGTTCGCGTTCGCTGCCGATGTCCGCGCCGATCGGCACACCGGCGGCGACCCGGCCCAGCACCGGCAGCATCAAGGGCGCATCGCGCGGCGCGTCGGGCAGGCGGATGCCCCGCGCCTGCCCGCCGCGGAGCTCGATCAGTCCGGCCTCGGCCAGCGCCTGCACATGCTTTTGCGCGGCATTGCGCGAGGCAAAGCCGAATTCACTGGCGATCTCGGCCAGGCTGGGCGGATGCCCCAGCTGGGCGCGCTCGCGCAGGAAGGCGAGGATGGCGGCGCGGCGGGGGCTCAGACCGTCCATACGACGGGCCACAAAATCGAACGGAGAGCACGCTTGGCTTGGAAGGGAATGAGATTTTTCATAGGTGTACCTTTGTACACCTTTCCGTCGCACCCGGCGAGATCGCGGGATTCAGGGAGCCGAATGCGATGGCATCCGATATCGGCTGAGGTCTTGTGGGGTCTTGTAGGGTCTTGTAGGAGCGGCTTCAGCCGCGACAGATCGCAGCTCCGCCCGTCGCGGCTGATGGCCGAAGGCCACAAGAGCCGCTCCTACAAGGTCTGCCGAACGATCAAGCCGACTTCTTGGCCCGCGTCCGTGCCGCCTTCTTTGCCGCGGTCTTGCGCCCCGCTGCACCCTTGGTCTGCGCCGCCTTCTTCGCCGCCGCCGACCGGCTCGATGCCGGGCGCTTCTTTGCCGCCTTCTTCGCCTGCGTGGACAAGGCCTTCTTGCCCACCACCTTCTTCGCCGTCGTCTTCTTGCTCGCCGTCTTCAAGGCCTTCTTCGCCCCGGCCGAGCGTGTCCTGGAAGGCGCCTTCTTCGACTTCGATGCCGCCGTGTCCTCGGCCGCCTTCTTCTTGGTCGCCTTGGACGCGGTCTTGCCCGGCTTGGCCTTCACCCCGTCGCGGCGCGCCTTCGACAGTCCGATGGCGATCGCCTGCTTGGTGCTCTTGGCGCCGTGCTTGCCATGCTTGATGTGCTCGATCTCCTCGTGCACGTATTCGCCGGCCTGCGTGTTCGCCGACTTGCCTTCGCGCTTGTCCTTGGCCGCGGCTTCGCGGGTCTTTTTCTCGGGCATGGGAATGCTCCGTCATGGATGACCCAGCGGGTGTAGCAATGCACAGGTAAACACCGGGTGCAAAACCCGCATCGCGCGTGCACCCGCTCTTGATCAGACCCGCCTCGATCGGACCGGTTTGATCAGACCGGCCTTGATCAAATCAGCATTCGCCGGCAGGCAGGCGTTCGCCATCGGCGGTATAGGCCGGCGGGTGATACCAGGTCAGTGCCTGCAGTGGCACGTTGCCCTTGTTGCGGATCTCGTGGCGCTCGCCCTGCTCGATCACCAGCACATCGCCCGGCGCCAGCGCCTGTTCCACGCCGCCGACCACCGCCACGCCCTGCCCCGCGACCACGTACAGCCACTGATCCGCGCCGCGGTGGCGGTTCTGCGGCCCGCCCTCCTTGTCGCCCGGCGCGATCGACATCGACGCCGCCTGCACCTGGCGCACATCGAACAGCACCTTGAACTCTTCACTGAAATCCAGCCGGGCATGCTTCATGACAAAGGCTCCGCTTGAGGATGGCGCCCAGCCTCGCCGCCGCGCCGTTAGCCAGCGGCAAAGGCGTGGCCTGCCATGTTCACCACCTGCATACGCCGGCGACGCTGTTGCGGCGCGGCCTCGTAGCTGTCAAGCAGCGACGCCGCGTGCGTGGCTGCCTACAATGCCGCCCCGCCCGCCACCTGCCTGCCATGGACCAAGAAATCGTCGTCGACCCCTCACTCAAGGCCTATATCGAACCGCTGACCGCGGACGAACATGCCGCGCTCGAACAGAGCCTGCTGGCCGAAGGCTGCCGCGACGCCCTGGTGCTGTGGGGCAACGTGCTGGTCGATGGGCACAACCGCTACGGCCTGTGCCAGCAACATGGCCTGCCGTTCCGCACGGTGCAGAACGAACGCTTCCAGAGCCTGGAGGATGTCCACCTGTGGATGATCGACCAGCACCTGGGCCGGCGCAGCGTGTCGGACTTCCAGCGCGGCGTGCTGGCGCTGCGCAAGCGCGAGATCCTGGCCGCGCGGCGCGAGCGCAGCACGGCGGCGGCTGCGGTGTCCGCGATGCCGGCCACGACATCCGCGCCCGAAGACGACCCGGCGCCATGGTCGGATGCCGCGGGCGACGCGCCCACGTCTGCCGCACCCCCGCCACCCAGCCGCGAAGTGCTGGCCCGCGTCGCCCGCGTGAGCAGCAGCCAGCTCGGGATGATCGAGAAAATCCAGCGCCAGGCCGCGCCCGAGGTAGTCGATGCGGTGCGCAGTGGCGCGCTGTCGATCAACGCCGCCGCCGTGGTCGCGACCTTGCCCTTGCACGAACAACAGGCCGCCGCCCAGGCCGGACACGACGAACTGCGCGACACGGCGCGACGCGTGCGCCAGTCGCGACGCAAGCCGCGGCCAGAAACAACAGCAGAGGGCGAAACCGCAGCGAGCACCGCGCCCGCCACCGACAGCGTGCCCGCCCTGCGCCAGCGCATCGAGGAACTGGAACAGGAAAACGCCGCCCTGCGCGCGCGCATCGCCGAACTGGAAGCGCGCTAGCGGCCGCGTATCGGCAGCGGCAACGCCACGCGCAGCACTGCCCACAGGCCAAACGCCGCGAGCAGGCCGAAACCGCCCGCGCACAGCACGATCAGCGCCACCACCGCGTTGACCAGCCCCGACCACGGCGCCTGCGCCGCCAGCGTCTGCAACAGCAGGTAGGCGGCGCAGGGCAGCAGCCCGGCGATGAAGCCGGCGCCAAGCATCCAGCCCAGGCGGAAGCGGCCGCACGCGCGCAACGCCATCGCGATCGGCACGCCCAGCACCAGCACATGCAGAACTGCCACCTCCCAGGCCACCGCGAACGCATTGCCGGTGGCATGGCTGGCGGCAATGCGGCCATCGAAGGCCAGCACCGCGAACACCAGCGCCGGCAACAGGCTCGCCGTGCAGACCGCGGCGATCCAGGCGGCCACGGCTCTCAACGTTGATGTCATGCGCTATCCACCATGGCGCGATCAGCCGCCCCGCTTTACGGAGCGCTGCACGTCGTGCGTCTCCAGACTCAGCGCATCGGCAGCCTCCGGGGGCGGCGCCGGCTCCCAGCCAAACACGCTGCGTCCGCCATAGCGGTGTGAATCACGGCGTTCCTGCGCGATGTATTCGTCCACCGACGGGCCGCTGGCGCTGGACTCCAGTTGCCGTGCCTGCGCATCGAGGCGGGCGATGGCCTGCAGTCGTTCCTCGTTGCCGAGCTTTGCCTGCTGCATCGCCTGCTTGAGCACGCCGATGGTCTGGTCGAGCACGCGCGTGGGCACCGGGAACGGATGCCGGTCCTTGCCGCCATGCGCCAGCGAAAATCGCGCCGGATCACTGAAGCGGCACGGCGTGCCGTGCAGCACCTCGGCCACCATCGCCAGCGAACGTACCGTGCGCGCGCCCACGCCGGGCACCTGCAGCAGTTCGGTGAAATCGCGCGGGCCGTTTTCCGCGGCGGCGGCCAATGCGCCGTGCAGGCGCCGCACCACGACATCCTCGGCGCGCACGTCGTGGTGGTCGGGCATGGACAGATGCGGCTGCGCGCCGGGTTGCCACGGCGCAGCAGCGGCGGCATCGGCAAAAAGATCGCCCGTGACGCCGGTCGTGGCGGTCGGTGCAGGCTTGGCCGCTGCCGGCACGCGGCCTTCGATGCGCGCGAACTCGCGGGCGATGGCACCTGGGCCGAGATCTTGCAGCAGTGTCACCTGCGCCTGTCGCGAGGCTTCGGCGCGATGGTCGGCCAGATTGACGATGCGCGCCCTGCCCCGGGCCATCGATCGCCGCGTGCGGAGCATCGACAAAGCTCTGCAGCCCTTCGGACAGCCAGTGGTAGCGGCGGGCCTGGCGACGCGCGCCGTTCATGCCCTGCTGCACCACCACCCATTGCCCATCGTCGCTGACGATGAAGCCATGCAGGTACAGGTCGAAACCGTCCTGCACGGCGGCGCTGTCGACCTTGGCGACCAGGCGGCTGGCACGTGCCAGGGCGGCGCCGTCGAGGCCGGTGCGCGTGGCGACGCTGAGCAGTTCGTCCGGGGTGGCGCGCGAATGCCGGCCACGCCCACCGCAGACATGCACGCCGAGTTCGCCGGACAACGGCGCCAGGCCACGCTTGAGCGCACCGATCACGCTGGTGGTGATGCCCGAGGAGTGCCAGTCCATGCCCATCACCGCGCCAAAGGACTGGAACCAGAACGGATGCGCCAGCCGCCGCAGCAGTTCGTCGCGCCCGTAGTGGTGGACGATGGCCTCGCAGATCACCGCGCCCAGCCGGGTCATGCGCTGGCCGAGCCACGGCGGCACACGGCCGCCATGCAGGGGAAGATCGGCGCTGCCGGTGCGGCGGCTCATGCGGTGCTCCTGGTACGTGGCTGCTGAAGGTGGCGCGAGAGTGGCCGGCGCCCATCGCGCATTGTGCGACGGGCGGCATGCGTGTTGATCACGATTGCCTGAAGCCGTTGTCAGCCCCCATCAATGCGTCCCTCTCCCCCCTGCTGCGCCGCAGCGACCGATTTAGATCGATCCAAGCTAGACTCGCCCGGCGCCGAGCGTTCGCGGCGCCGGCTTCCGTTCGCGCCCCGGGGAGGAACATTCCATGATCCAAAACGCACCGCGGCGCCTGGCGCCCTGGCTGGTCACCCTGCTGTTCGCCTTCGCCACCGCCCACGCGGCTGCGCCCGGCGATGCGGCCTATGCCGCAGTCGATCCCTTCATCGGCACCGGGGGCGAAGGCCATACCTATCCCGGCGCGACCGTCCCGTTTGGCATGGTGCAACTCAGCCCGGACACGCAGATCAAGCCGCGCAAGGAGGCCTATCCGTGGGCCGCCGGCTACCGCCACGACGACCAGACCATCGTCGGCTTCTCGCATACCCATTTTTCCGGCTCGGGCCATTCGGACCTGGGCGACGTGCTACTGATGCCGATCAGTGGCGAACCCAAGCTCGAACGCGGCGACATCAGCCAACCGGGCAGCGGCTACACCTCGCGCTTCCGCCATCAGAGCGAGCAGGCCCAGCCGGGCTATTACGCCGTCACCCTGGACGACTACGGCATCCGCGCCGAGCTCACCGCCAGCGCGCGCGTGGGTGTGCATCGCTACAGCTTCCCCAAGGGCAAGCCCGCTCACGTACTGGTGGACCTGCGCACCAGCATGTATGACTACCCGGGCAAGGTGCTGTGGTCGCGGCTGCGCGTGCGTCCGGATGGGACGGTCACCGGCTTTCGCGAGACCCGCGGCTGGGCGCCGGGGCGGCAGCTGTACTTCGCCATGCGCTTCTCGCAGCCGCTGACCGGCACCGCGCTGCATGACAGCGAGCAGAACGTGCCCTACAAGGGCTTTCCGCCGCCGGGCGCGGACGATCCGCGGCAGCGCGCGCAGATCGAAGGCCGGCAGCTGGTCGGCGTGTTCGACTTCGGCCAGGGTGGCGGCGCGCCGCTGGTGGTGAAGGTCGCGATCTCGCCGGTCAGCGAGGACAACGCCATCGCCAACCTCGATGCAGAAGTGCCGGGCTTTGATTTCGATGCGGTCCGCGCCGATGCGCGCAAGCAATGGACCCAGGCACTGTCGGCCATCGATGCGCAGGGCAGCGCCGAACAGCGCACGCGCTTCTACACCGCGCTGTACCACACCCTGCTCGGCCCGACCTTGTACATGGACAGCGACGGCCGCTACCGCGGGCCGGACAACGCCGTGCATCAGGCGCGCGGCTGGACCAACTACTCCACCTTCTCGCTGTGGGACACCTACCGCGCCCTGCATCCGTTGCTGACCCTGGTGCAGCCGCCGCAGCGCACCTCCGACGTAGTCAATTCACTGCTGGCTTCGCGCCGCGAAAGTGCCTACGGCATCCTGCCGGTGTGGGCGTTCCACGGTCTGGAAACCTGGTGCATGATCGGCTACCACGCGGTGCCGGTGATTGCAGACGCCTACATGAAGGGCATTGGTGGATTCAACGCCGACGAGGCGCTGCAGGCGATGGTCGCCAGCGCCAACTACGGCCCCTACGACGGCATTGCCGCCTACCGTCAGCTTGGCTACGTGCCGATCGACGAAGAAGGCGAAGCCGCATCGAAGACCCTGGAATACGCCTTCGACGACTGGACCATCTACCGCGTCGCGCAGAAGATGGGCCGTGCCGACATCGCCGCCGAATTCGGCAAGCGCGCCGGCAACTGGCAGCACGCCTTCGACCCTGCCACCGGCTTCATGCGCGCGCGCAAGCGCGACGGCAGCTTCCGCGAACCGTTCGACCCCAGCGCCAGCGGCTACGGCAGCGACTACACCGAGGGCAATGCCTGGCAGTACTCCTGGTACGTGCCGCAGGACGTGGCCGGCCTGGCTGCCGCGCATGGCGGCAGCGATGCCCTGCTCAAGCGCCTGGACGCGGTGTTCGACGCCAAGGTGGACCCGAAGATCTTCGAGCACATGGAAGACATCACTGGCCTGATCGGCTGGTACGCACACGGCAACGAACCCAGCCACCACGTCGCCTACCTGTATGCCTACGCCGGGCAGCCGTGGCGCACGCAGGCGCGGTTGCAGCAGATCATGGACAGCCAGTACGCCGCGCGCCCGGACGGCCTGGCCGGCAACGACGACCTCGGCCAGATGTCGGCTTGGTATGTGTTCACCGCGCTGGGTTTCTACCCGGTGGCGCCGGGCAGCAACCAGTACGTGATCGGGCGCCCGTTCCTGCCGCGCGCGACCCTCAACCTGCCCAACGGCCGCCGCTTCACCGTGATCGCCGAAGGGCTGGGTGACCGCCATCCGTACATCGGCGCGGCCACACTCAACGGCAAGCCGTTGCCGCGTGCCTGGCTCGGCCACGAGGAAATCCTCGCCGGCGGCGAACTGCGCTTCCGCATGCAGGCGACCCCGGACAAGAACTGGGCGACCGACCCGGCGCAGCATCCGTATTCGATGTCGGCCGCTGTTGAATCATCGGCGCGCTGAGACAAAACTCGTTCATTATTCTTCTCCTACGCCGTGGCCGGGGCCTCCCCGCCACGGCGTTTTTGCGCGCGCAAACCTCGCGAGTGCGGCGAGAACCATCTGCGCAAAAAACGGCGAAATTTCATTCGCTTTTCACCCAGACCTGACTACTCAGTAGCGACGCGGTTCCGCAGATGGCTTGCCCAGGAGAGGCCCATGTCATCGCAGCTCGATTCGCATCGCCGGCAGTTCCTCAAGGCTGGGGCGGCAACCGTAGGCGCAGCGCTGGTCGCGCGCTGGTCGATGGGTCCGGCGTCCGCCCAATCCCCCACCCCCTTCGACATCGACGACACCTTTGCCGGGTTCATGCGCGAAATCGGCGGCAGCGCGAACGATGGCGGTGGCACGGTGCGCTTCATCGGCGCCGACCCATTGCTGCGCAGTCACTTTCGCATCGGCGCGTGCATGGCGATCCCGGCGATGGCCGCAGGGGTGGGCGCCGCGGCGATCTGGCGGCAGCGCACCGGCGCGAGCCAGGATCTGAGCGTCGATCTGCGCCAGGCAGTGTGGAACGTCAATCCGCTGATCGGCTTGGTTCACGCCAAGATGCAGGCCGCGGGGTTGATTCCCGCCAGCGACCCCATCCCCTCCTTTCTCACCGCATGGATTCCCTCGGTCAACGGCGTGATGCTGCAGGCGCCGCTCGGCCTCGGCAATCCCATGTCGTTTCAGTCGTTCGAGACCAGGGACGGCCGCTTCATCAACCTCACCGGCATCTATCCGCACCTGATGGAGCGCATCCTGCCGGTGATCGGCAGCGTCCCCGAAACCGCGGCGATTCGCACCGCGGTGAAGAAGTGGAATGGTCAGGAGCTGGAAGACACGCTGGCCGAGCATGAGGCGGTGGCGGCGCTGCACCGCACCCACGAGGAATGGCTGGCTCACCCGCAAGGCCGATATCTGGCAGGGACGCCGCTGATCGAGATCATCAAGGTCGGCGAGGCACCAGCACGCCCGTTCTCCGCCAATCCACAGCGTCCGCTCTCGGGCAAGCGTGTGATTTCATGCACCCATGTCATCGCCGGCACCACGGCCGCGCGCACGCTGGCCGAATACGGCGCTGACGTGCTGCACATCGCGCGCGACCAGAGCTTCGAGCACGAGGCACTGGTGGTCGATGTCAACGTCGGCATGCGTTCGGCCTGGGTGGACCTGCGCAACAGCGATCAGCACAAGCGCTTTTCCACGCTGCTGCCGCAGGCCGATGTTTTCATCGAAGGCTTCCGCGGGCGCGCGATGGAACGCCTGGGCTTTGGCGCGGAGGAAGTCGCGCAACAGCGGCCCGGCATCATCTACCTGTCGGTGCGTGGCTACGGCTGGGAGGGACCGTGGCGCGACCGCGCCGCGTTCGACATGGAAGGCGTCTCGACCACCGGCTTCACCATCACCGAAGGCGGCGGTGGCCGCCCGCGTTTCCCGCCGACGCTGGTGATGAACGACTACATCACTGGTTATATCGGCGCGGCCGGCATTCTGGCGGCAATGCGTCGGCAGGCGGCAGAAGGCGGCAGCTGGCATGTGCGGGTCAACCTGGCGCGGGCGGCCATGTGGTTCCAGAGCCTCGGCGCCTTCCCCGGCATCGACTTCGACGCGTCACAGGCCGCCCACCGCATGAACCCGCCGGAGGTGATGCGGCGCAAGACGCCCTACGGCGAGGTGGAACGTCTGGTACCGCTGGTACGCCTGTCGAAGACGCCGGGGCAGTGGCGCGAGCCGCTGGTCACGGTGCGCGGCAGCGACCTGCCTGCCTGGCTATAGCCGCATCGGCGCCATGCCGGCGCATCGCGTTTCGGTAGTGCTCCATGCAACGGGAGACGGGGATGAGGACGACGCGCCAGCGGTTTCTCTCGATGAACTCTCCTTCGGCGGTCTTCGCCGTTGCCCTCGCCTGCGTGGCACTGGCTGACGTGGCATCGGCCGCGCCGCCGCCAGCGGACCCAGCGGCGCCGCCCACAGGATCAGGCGAACCCACCCTGGCCGATATTGCCGACCAGGAGCCTTATCTGGACCTGCTGGACACCTCGATGACCGTACAGGGCGACCTGCAGGAAGACACCGCCGTGCCCACCGGCCGGTTCCGCCTGCCCACTGCGCTCGGGTCGTGGTTTGCGTGGAAGGACCGCTTCCGCGAGCGGACCGGCCTGACCTTCGGCGGCTCATGGATGGTGTTGGGGCAGAACTACTCCAGCAGCCGCATTGATGAGCACAACTCGGTGGGCAGCAAGCTCACGCTCAATTTTGCCTATGCGCTGTTCAACCGCGGCCAGGCCAACGCGTTGTCGCTGGAGGTGGCCGTGGAAGACCGCCGCCCCCTTGGTACCGAGTTGGCGCCGCTGCAGGCCGGCCTGGGCACCGGCTCGATGGTGCCGACGGCCGCCACCTATGGCGACTTCAGCCTGGGCGTCACCCAGGCCTACATCCGCCAGAACCTGGCCGACAACCGCATCCAGTACACGATCGGCAAGATCTTCGCGCCGAATTTCCTCAATGCCTATCCGTTCTTCGATGACAACCGCCAATTCCTTACCCAGACGTTTTCCACCAGCCCTTCCATCCCCTCGCCGCTGCGCGGCTTCGGCGCGGTGGTGGCCTTCTATCCGACCAGTGGCGGGCTCTACATCAAGCCCGGCATGTTCACCACGCACAGCGACGACACCGGCAGCACGATCGATGACTTCTTCTCCAAATCCGAGCACTTCTACATGCTGGAGGTTGGCTGGAGCGGGCTGGCGCGCACGCCCACGCCGATCCATGCGCGCGCGGCCATGGACGCCAACAACATCCATCTCACTGCCTGGTACAAGAACGCCGAGGAAGGCGGACTGCCGCGCGCCAAGGGCCTGGCCTTCAATGCCAACTACATGCTCGGCACGAACCTGATGTGGTTTGCGCGCGCCGGCTGGTCGGAAGGCTGGCTGGCCGATCGCAACGCCGCCGTGGGCCTGGGCTGGCGCCCGTCCGCGGCGTTCTCGGACCTGTTCGGCGTGGCCATCGGCGCAGTTCATCCGACCAGCGGGCAACTGCGCTCGCAATATTCCGGCGAAATCTTCTACCGCTTCCACGTCACGCCGAACTTTGCGATCACCCCGGACGTGCAACTGCAGATGCATCCGGCGCTGGACCCCAGTACCGATACGCTGTGGGTGTTCAGCCTGCGCGGCAGGTTGACCTTCTGATCCGCGCCCGGTGGCCGACGGCTGCTCAGCGCTTGCCCGCGCTCTGGTAGGCATCGAAGCGCGCGATGTAATCGTCCAGGTTCGCTTCCAGCAACCTGCGGTACTGCTCGACGAAGGCCGCCAGCGTCTCGGCCTTGGCCGCGGCCATCTCCGCGGCCGAGGCATGGCCGCAGGCGCTGATCCAGGCGTTGAAGCGCGCGGTGGCATACACCAACGAATCGTTGACCGGCCCGCGCGCGGCACCGGCCAGCTGCGCGTTGGCCAGCTCGATCAGCGCGTCGGCACGGTCATAGAAGTGCGGGTCGACTTCGGTCACGGCGGTTCCTCGATGTTCGGCAAGCGCAGACGCCGCCTTGCAGGCGTCCCCGCAGCTTATGCCCGTGGTCCGGGGCCGGACAACCGCGTCCCGGCCATCGCGATCCCACCGCGATGCTACCGGTGGCAGAATCGCGCGGATGCGCCATCTTCCCCTCCTGCTGCTTCTCGCACTGAGCCTGCCCGCGATGACCCTGCACGCCGCCACGCCCCCACGCGTGTTGATCTTCACCAAGACCGCAGGCTTCCGTCACGAATCGATTCCCACCGCCATTCGCACGCTGTCGCAACTGGCCGCCGATGCCGGCATGGTCGCCGATGCCACCGAGGACGCCAGCGCGTTCACCGCCGGCAACCTGGCGCGCTACCGCGTGGTGGTGTTTGCCAGCACCACTGGCAACGTGCTCGATCCGGCGCAGCAGGCGGCGATGGAAGGCTACATCCGCGCGGGCGGCAGCTTCCTCGGCGTGCATGCAGCCGCCGATACCGGCTATGACTGGCCCTGGTACGGGCGCCTGGTCGGCGCGCGTTTCCATGATCATCCACCCGGCCTGCAACACAGCCGCGTCCAGCCCGAGCGCGCTGGCGTGGCGCACGGCCACGCCTGGCCCGTGCACGACGAGCTCTACAACTACGATCAGAACCCGCGCGGCCGCGTGCAGGTGATCGCCACGCTGGACGAGTCGCTGTACAGCGGCGGTCGCATGGGCGCCGACCATCCGATCGCCTGGCACCACCGCTTCGATGGCGGCCGCGCCTGGTATACCGGGCTCGGCCACACCGCGGAGATATTCACCCAACCCGAATTCCTCGCCCAGCTGCGCGCAGGCCTCGCCTACGCCAGCGGCCAGCAGGCGGACGACTGAGCGCCTGGCCTTGCCGTCGCCAGCAGCTGAACACGCCCGGCGCGCTGTCGAAACGGCGCCGCCCCACTCGTCGCCTCATTGAAGGCGCGCATTTCGCCGCGCCATAGCCGGAGGGCAAGATGTCCTACATCGATGGTTTCCTCATCGCAGTCCCCACCGCCAACCGTGAGAAGTTCATTGCGCATGCCCGCCAGGGCGATGCGATCTTCATGGAGTACGGCGCGCTGCGCGTGGTCGAGTGCTGGGGCGACGACGTGCCGCACGGCCAGCAGACCGACTTCTTCCGCGCCGTGCAGGCACGCGAGGATGAGACGGTCGTGTTCTCGTGGATCGAATGGCCGGACAAGGCCACCCGCGACGCGGGCATGCAGAAGATGATGGACGACCCGCGCATGGACCCGGCCAGCAACCCGATGCCGTTTGACGGCAAGCGCCTGATCTATGGTGGCTTCGTGCCGCTGGTGGAACTGGGCGGCTGAGCGCGGTGAGGTGCCGGCTGGCGCGAGCGTGCCGGCGCGGAGAATGTGCGGTCGCGGCTGAAGCCGCTCCTACAGTGCGCCCATCAGGCATTTGGAATGCTGCGGGGACCGTTGCAGGAGGGGCTTCAGCCCCGACCGGCCAGGCCGCGATCTGGCAGATGGCAGCCGCTCACTGACCTTTCTTCGACAGACTCATCCCCAAGATGGCGGGCGAACCGGAGGAGACGCCCGCCAATGCCCGCCAGCATGCGCCAACGCAGCCTGACCTCGCTGATCCACGGCGTCGCGCTGCACTATCTGCGCCGGCTGCTGCCCCCCGCCTGGCTGGCCCTCGCCGTGCTGGCCATCGCCAGTGCCTGGATCGCCTTCAGCGCCCACGACCTCATCGCCCTGTCCGCCCTCGCCATCGCCCTTGGCGGCCTGCTTGTGCATTGGCCGCACCGCGGCCGGCGCCCCTGGCCACTGTGGCGCACCCTCGCCCTCGGCCTGGCCGCCCTGCTCGAAGCCGTGCCCGGCTGGGCCCAGCAGGACTTCCTGCGCGTCGCCCTGTTCGTGATCGCCGCCGTCTCCACGGCCCAGGCCCTGACCTATCTCTTGGCCTCCATTCGCCTGTCCATGCGCCTGCAACGCCAGGTACGCGCCCTCGACGAAGCCAGCCTGCTTGCGGTGTTGCCGCAGGACGCGCGCGAGGATGCCCGGCGCTGGCGCAGCGGTGATGACAGCAAGTCGGCCGAAGTGTCCATGGTCGTGAACCTCGCCGCGCTATGGGCCGCACTGTCGGCCCTCGGCGAGGACGAAGCGCGGCGACGCCCTACCGCGATGTAGCAACCGGGGCGCGCTGCCTCAGCCTTCCAGCGCCAGCGGCAACACCCGCTTCAGCAACGCGGCCAGCAGCGCCGGGTCGAACGCCGGATCGCGCGCGGCCATCAGCGCCAAGCCATCGGCAAAACATTGCAGCACCGCCGCGGCCAACGCCAGCTCGTCCGGCGTGCGCCCGCGGCCCTGCTCGGCATCGCGCTGCTGCAGCCACTCCGCCAGCCGCTCGCGCATTTGCCGCGCATTGCGTTGCAGGTCGCGGCCGACATCGGCATCACGCATGCCCAGCGCGATGATCTCGCTTTGCAAGCCGACGTGGAATGCGCTCACCTCGCCGCTGCGCCATACATCGAACGCAGCCTGTAGCGCACCGCCCAGGTCGTCGGCCGCCTGGATCTGCGCCAGCCCCTGCCGGCTCTGTTCCAGCTGCTGCTCGATCAGCGCCAGCACGATCGCGCGCTTGTTCTCGAAATAGTGATACGGCAGGCCCGTGCTCAGGCCCGCGCGCGCGGCGATCTTCGACATCGAGGCCGCCTCGAATCCGTCCTCGATGAAACACGCGCGCGCCGCGTCGAGGATGCGCTGCCGCTGCTGCCGGGCATGCTCGCTGGCCGAAGACGCATCGCTGTTGGCGAAGGAAGGCATGGACGCGTTCGCGCAGTGAAGTGGAATGAAGTGGCGGCGATGGTAGCGCAGGAGTAGCCGTTGAATGGTCATTCAACTGTCAAGGAAGGTCCGCAAGATCGCCGGCTACTTCCCTCCCCGCTTCAGGAATCCACGATGCGCCACCCTCTTTCCCGCGCCGTCGCCCTGGCGCTTGCCGCCTTGGCCGCCGGGCCGGTCCTCGCGCAGGAAACCCAGCAACCCGACGGCGCCGCGGCCGCCGACCCGCTGACCCTCGACCAGGTCGTGGTCACCGCGCAGAAGCGCGTGACCAATCTGCAGGAGACTCCGATATCGGTATCGGTGCTCAACGCCGAGGACCTGAAGGACCGCAGTGCGATCTCGCTGGGCAGCCTGGCCGACGGTTCGATCCCCTCGCTGCGCGTGGCGCCGTTCGCGACCCGCAGCTCGGCGCTGAACATCGGCATTCGCGGCATCGGCGCCAGCGGCGATGCCAATCAGCCGGCGCGCGATCAAGGCGTGGGCGTGTACGTCGATGGCGTGTTTCTGGGCCGCGCGCAGGGCCTGGGCACCGCGCTGTACGACGTGGAGCGCATCGAAGTATTGAAAGGCCCGCAAGGCACGCTGTTCGGCCGCAATACCGAGGGCGGCGCGATCAGCATCGTGACCAAGGCACCGACCGGCGAGTTCGGCTTGCGCACGAATTTCGGCATTGCCAACTACGGCGGCTACAACAGCGGCGTGCACCTGGACCTGCCGCGCGTGGGCGACTTCAGCTTCAAGATCGACGCCGTGCAGGCGCATCGCGACGGCACCACCGACAACCCGATGCGCGGGCAGGAAGACTTCAACGGCTACGACAAGCGCGGCGCCCGGGTCAGCGCGCTGTGGCAGCCGAGCGACAACTTCGAGGCGCTGTATGCGCTGGACCATTCCTACGACGCCACCACGCCTTATCATGCGCAATATCTCGGCGGCAGCACCTACCCGCGCGGCCCGCTGCTGACTGACGGCGCCCAGCGCGACCGGCGCGACACCGCCATCATCGGCGCGCCGCAGGAACAGAACATCGGCAAGACCGATGGCCACCTGTTGAACCTCAACTGGACGCTGTCCGAGCAGCTGGAATTGCGCTCGATCAGCTCCTATCGCGAGCTCGAACAGGGCCAGTTCGACAACGGCCTGACCGATGCGATCTCCACCTTCGCGCCGAACGGCGAATTCGGCCGCTACAGCCTGGCCCAGGTCTATCAGCACCAGTACAGCCAGGAATTCCAGCTGGTCGGCAACACCGCGCAGGTGCAATACGTGCTGGGCGCGTTCTATTACCACGAGACGGTCGGCGACAACGCGCAGACGCCCAATACCTTGCGCTGGAATGCCGACGGCAGCGCCTACACCGTGATCAACCAGCCGCTGGACCTGCGCAACGTGCGCATCGACCGCGCCAGCAAGGCTTCGGCCGACAGCCTCGGCGTGTTCGGCCAGGCCACCTGGACCCCGGCCTCGCTCGAAGACCTGCACCTCACCGCCGGCGGGCGCTGGACCAAGGATGACAAGGAAGGCCGTCTGTACCTGCTCAACGGCGCCGCCTCCAACCTGGCGTTCGAGGGCTCGTGGAGCCGCTTCGACCCGATGTTCAACATCGCCTACAACCTGGGCCAGGACACGATGGTCTATGCCAAGTGGAGCACCGGCTTCAAGGCCGGCGGCGCCAACTCGCGCTCGCTCAGCTACCGCGCGTTCGCGCCCGAGGAAGTCGAGGCCCTCGAACTGGGCATGAAGACGCAGTTCTGGGACGACCGCGCGCGCCTGAACCTGGCGCTGTTCTCCTCGACCATCAAGAACCGGCAGATGGATTTCTACCTGCCGCTGGCGCCCGGCCAGACCCGCACCGTGTCCGACACCACCAATGCCAGCACCGACGGCAAGTCCAAGGGCGCGGAGCTGGAATTCAACATCATGCCGCTGGATGGCCTGACCCTGAGTCTGGACTACGCCTATACCAAGGCAGATCCGCTCAGCGCGCCCAACCCCTATGTGCCCGGCAATCCGTCGGTGACGGTGCTGCCGCTGTACGCGCCGGAGAACGCCGGCAGCGTCGCCATCGACTACCTGCTGCCGCTGCGCGCCTCGGCGCTGAAGTTCCATGTCGATGGCAACTGGTCCGACGGCTACTACACCAGCGAAGTCGAGCAGACGCTCACTGACAGCTCCTTCGTGGTCAATGCACGCATTGCCCTGGTTGACGTGCCGATGGGCAACAGCGGCGCCACCGCGGAATTCTCGCTGTGGTCGCGCAACCTGCTCGACGAGGAACACCTGTTCTACACCAGCAACACGGCCGGCCTGGGCGCATACGGCATCTTCAACGATCCGCGCACCTTCGGCTTCGACATCGCCCTTCGCTACTGAGGACTCAAGATGAAAAACAGCAAGAAGCCACGCGCGCGGACCCTGTCGATGCTGGCGCTTTCGGCCACCGGCCTGTCGGTCCTGGCCTTCAACGCGCAGGCCACGCTGCCACCGGATATCGCGGTCGAGCGCATTTCGCCGACCAAGATCGCCGTGGTCTGGACCGGCGCTCTGGCCGCCAATGACAAGCTCGACCTTGCGATCAGCGACGCGCAGGGACGCATTGCCGGCAAGGCCGGCAAGCTAGACGACGTTGCCGGCGGCAGTGGCCGCGTCGAGCTCGAACATGCGGCCGGCGTGCGCCCCTACGTGCTGGTCGATGACAACCTCGGCCACCGCGAAGTGATTGGCGAGCGCGTGCTGCCGCTCGAAGGTGGGGTCAACTTCCGCGACCTTGGCGGCTACCGCACCACCGACGGCCGCAGCGTGAAGTGGGGCAAGCTCTATCGTTCCGGCGTGATGAGCGACCTGACCGACGCCGACTACGCCTACCTGCAGAAGCTCGGCATCAAGACCATCTGCGACCTGCGTTCGCAGGACGAGCGCACGCTGGAGCCGACGAGCGCGCAGCGCATCACCAACGGCGGCCGCTACTACAGCCTCGATTACAAGATGGACTTCGACACGCGCGGCTTCGCCCAGGCATTCTCCGCGCCGTCGGCCAACCCCGAAGTGACCGCGCTGCGCGTGTTTGGCGGCTTCTACCGGGCCATGCCCAAGACCTACGCGCCGCAGTTCAAGCAGGCCTTCGCCGACCTGCAACAGGGCAACGGCCTGCTGTTCAATTGCAGCGCCGGCAAGGACCGCACCGGCCTGCTTGGCGCACTGATCCTCACCGCGCTGGGCGTGGCCCCGGAAACGGTGAGCGCCGACTACGCGTTGAGCGCCCACATCTACCCGAAGCAGGAAGCCGCGCGCCAGGCCCGGCATGCCCAGGCCAGGAACGAGCGCAAGGCCGACAGCCCGCACAGTTCGACCATGGAAGCGTTGGCGAAACTGCCGCCGGACGCGCGCAACGTGCTGATGGGCACCGATGCTTCGCTGATTGCCGCGGCCTTCGATCAGATCCGCCTCGACTACGGCTCGCTGGATGCGTACTTCGAGCAGGTGCTGGACGTGGATGCCGAAGACCGCAAGCAGTTGCAGGCGCTGTACCTGGAGCCTTCGCCGCTGGCCAGCACGGGCAAGGCGGGCGCCGTGCACTGACCCCACGCCCATGGCCACGGATGGCCTGCGCAGAAAAGCAAAGCCCCGCCGAAGCGGGGCTTTGTCACTCAGCCGCGGCCGTGGCTCAGGCGAACGGGTCCTGCAGCACCATGGTGTGGTCGCGGTCCGGACCGGTGCTGACGATGGAGATCGGGCAGCCGGCCAGTTCTTCCAGCGCACGCAGGTAGGCACGCGCGGCAGGCGGCAGCTTCTCCCACTCGGTGATGCCGTGGGTGTTCTCGTTCCAGCCCGGGAACTCCAGGTACACCGGCGTGCATTCTTCCCAGCCCTGCGCGTCCAGCGGCGCGTACTCGGTGCGCTTGCCGCGGTATTCGTAGGCAATGCAGACCTTGAGCTTCTCCATGCCGTCGAGCACGTCGAGCTTGGTGATGCACAGGCCGCTGATGCCGTTGATCGCCACCGCGCGCTTGAGCGCGACGATATCCATCCAGCCGCAGCGACGCGGGCGGCCGGTCGAGGCGCCGTACTCGGCGCCGCGGTCGCGGATGCCCTGGCCGATCTCGTCGTCCAGTTCGGTCGGGAACGGGCCACCGCCGACGCGCGTGGCGTAAGCCTTGGCGATGCCCAGCACGTAGTCGATGTCCTGCGCGCCGACACCGGTACCTGCCAGCGCGCCGCCGACGGTGGTGTTGGAGCTGGTGACGTACGGATAGGTGCCGTGGTCGATGTCCAGCAGCGCGCCCTGCGCACCCTCGAACAGCACGCGCTTGCCCTGCTTGCGCAGCTCGTGGAGGATGCCGGCCACGTCGGACTTCATCGGCTCGACGTATTCGCCGAACGCCAGCGCTTCGTCATAGGTCTTCTGGAAGTCCACCGCTTCCACGCCCAGGTACTTGGTCAGCACGAAGTTGTGGTAATCCAGCGCGGTGCGCAGCAGCTCTTCCAGCTGCGGCGGGTAATGCAGGTCGGCGATGCGGATGCCGCGGCGCGCCACCTTGTCTTCATACGCCGGGCCGATGCCACGGCCGGTGGTGCCGATGGCCTTGCCGCCGGCGGCCTTCTCGCGCGCCTGATCCAGGGCGATGTGGTACGGCATGATCAGCGGCGCGGCCGGCGAGATCTTCAGGCGCGAACGCACCTCGACGCCAGAGGTTTCCAGCTCCTCGATCTCCTTCTTCAGCGCGGCCGGTGAGATCACCACGCCGTTGCCGATCAGGCACAGCGCGTCGGCGCGCAGGATGCCGGAGGGAATCAGGTGCAGGACGGTCTTCTTGCCGTTGATGACCAGCGTGTGGCCGGCGTTGTGGCCGCCCTGGAAGCGCACCACGGCGCCGATTTCCTCGGTAAGCAGATCGACGATCTTGCCTTTGCCTTCATCGCCCCACTGGGCACCAAGCACGACAACTGACTGACCCATGACGGGTAACTCCTTTGCGGGCGGCCATCGGGGCCGCTGATGGATTGATCGTGCCCTGGCCGGCCCCTGCACCCTGGCGCCACCAGCGGGGTGACGCCGGCAAGCGCCGGCCCAGACACGGAAAAAGCCGAACGGGATGTCCTGTGCGAACGACCCGGCCGGCTTTTGTGCATTATCCGGGTTTCCGGTGGCTGTCACCACCCCCGGCCGTTCAGCCAGGTAGAGAGCAGCAGGCAAAAGAAAGGCCGCCAGCGGCGGCCTTTCATCAGGGTGCGCAAAGGGAGCAGCCCGGAACCCGGTCCCTGGTCCCCGGCCTACCGTTCGCCCTTGAAGTACTGCAGGAACGGATCGTTCTTGTCGAGCACGATCACGCCGTTGCCGTCGGCCATCGAGGTGCGATACGCCTCCAGGCTGCGGTAGAAGGCAAAGAAGCTGGGATCGGCGGACGCCGCCTTGCCGAAGATGCGCGCCGCCTCGGCATCGCCTTCGCCGCGCAGCTTCTGCGCATCGCGCTCGGCATCGGCCACGATCACCGTGCTCTCACGGTCGGCCTGGGCGCGGATGCTCAGCGACTGCTCCTCACCCTCGGCGCGCAGCTTGCTCGCTTCCTGCTTGCGCTGCGCGCGCATGCGCTCGTACACGTCGTTGATGATCTGGCTGTCGGCCGGCAGGTCGATCTGCTTGATGCGCAGGTCGGTGATCTGCATGCCCAGGCCCTTGATCGCGCTGTTGATGCCGGCCAGCTGCCCGGCGATCAGCTCGCTGCGGTCACCCGACACCAGCTGCTGCAACGTGCGCGAGTTGATCTGGTTGCGCAGCGAGTCGGTGATGATCGGCGCCAGGCGGGCATCGGCCACCGACTCTTCGCCACCAGTGGCGCGGTAGAAGTCGGCCACGTTGGAGATGTAGCCGATGGCGAAGAAGTCGACGCTGACGTCCTTCTGTTCGGCGGTGAAGTAACGTGCCGCCGCGGTGTCGAGCACCTTGAAGCGGCGATCGAACACACGCACGCTCTCCACCACCGGAATCTTGAAGTGCAGCCCCGGCTTGAGGTCAGAGCGCACCACCCGGCCGAGGTTCAAGACCATGCCGGTCTGGTCCTCGCGCACCACGAACACCGAGCCGAACAGGCCCAGCAACACGACCACCGCCACGGCAATCCAGACGGACTGTTTCATCGTTCACTCCCATCGCGGCCGGTCGGGCGCGGGCCGCGCTCCGGATTGCGGATGCTTTCGGCGCTCGTCGGCGCGCTGCTGCTGTCGCTGTCCTGCGACAGCACGCTGGGCAGCGACATCGTCGGCAGCTGCGCCGGCGCCGGCCGGGCGCCGGCCTCCGCCATGGGCACGTAGATCAGCTGGCGGCCGTCGCCGCCCACCACCTTGCGGTTCTGCGCCAGCACCTGCTCCACCGTTTCCAGCCACAGGCGCTTGCGCGTGACTTCCTGCGCGCCGGCGTACTGCTGCTGCAGCAGGCTGAAGCGCTCGGCGTCGCCCTGCGCCTTGGCGATCACCGCTTCCTTGTAGCCCTCGGCCACGGTACGGGTGCGCGCGGCCTGGCCGCGGGCTTCGGGCACGACCTTGGCCGCGTAGGCCTGGGCCTCGTTGATCAGGCGCTCGCGCACCTGCTGGGCACCGTTGACCTCGTCGAACGCCGGCTTGACCTCATCCGGCGGGCGCGCGTTGGGCAGGGTCAGGCCGGTGACCAGCAGACCGGTGTTGTAGGAAGTCAGCGCGGCCTGCAGGCGCTCGCGCGCCGCGGTCGCCAGCGGGCCGCGGTTGTTGAGCACCGAGTTGAGGTCCGAACGGCCCACCTGCTCGCGCACCGCGCTCTGCGCGGCCTGCTGCAGCACCTGGTCGGCATCGAAGGTGCCGAACTTGTAGGCGCGCGGGTCATCGACGCGGTACTGCACGTTGAGCTCGACGTTGACGATGTTCTCGTCGCGGGTCAGCACCGGCACCTGGTTGCTGAAGGTCTTGATCTCGGTCGCATTGACCCGGATCACCGTCTCGATCGGCCAGGGCAGCTTGAAGTTCGGGCCCGGCTGCAGCGTGCGCGAGTACTGGCCAAAGCGCAGCACCACGCCGCGGTCCTGTTCGCGGATCAGCTGGAAGCTGGAGAACAGCAACAGCAGCACCACGGCGACCAGCACCCAGCGCCACAGGCCACCATCGAGCAGGTCGCGGAACTGGCCGGGCATGCCGCCCCAGCCGCCACCGCCACTGCCTCCCGTCGGCTTCCAGCCGCCGCGGCGATTGTCATCCGGGCCATCGGGGCCCTTGCTGCCGGGGGTATTCCAGGCCATGCACGCTCCATCTGTGGGGCCGGATGCGCGATGCGATCCGTAACACCCCGGTGGGTTCAGTTTCCCGATTCTACAAGAAGCGGCGCGGCCGCCATCGGCGGGGTTATCGTGGCGCCTGCCCCCCGTTCACCGGCGAGTCTCCCATGACCGTGCCCGCGCACTTCCCCGCCTTCCGCATCCACGAGGGCAGCGGTGGCCACCGCGCCGGGATCGAAACCATTGGCCTGGGCGACCTGGCCGCGGGCGAGGTGGTGATCCGCGCGGCCTGGTCCTCGGTCAACTACAAGGACGCATTGGCGGGCACTGGCAAGGGCCGGATCCTGCGCCAGTTCCCGCTGGTCGGCGGCATCGACGTGGCCGGCCATGTCGTGGCCTCGCGCGATCCGGCCTACCGCGAGGGCGACGCCGTGCTGGCCACCGGCTGCGGCCTGAGCGAAACCCGCGACGGCGGCTATGCGCAGTACGCGCGGCTGGAATCGCGCGCGGTCATCGCCCTGCCCGCCAGCCTGACCCTGCGCGAGGCGATGGTCATCGGCACCGCCGGCTACACCGCCGCCCTGGCCCTGCTGCGCCTGCGCGACAACCGCCAGGTGCCGGCCATGGGCCCGCTGCTGATCACCGGCGCCAGCGGCGGGGTCGGCATGCTGGCGGTGGACATCTTCAGCCGCGCCGGGTTCGAGGTACACGCGGTCAGCGGCAAGGCCGACCGCGGCGACTTCCTGCGCGGCATCGGCGCGCATGTCGTGCTCGGCCGCGAGGCCTTGCAGACCACGCGCCCGCTGGAGACCGCCCGCTACGGCGGTGGCCTGGACAACGTCGGCGGGCCGATGCTGGTCAGCCTGCTGGCGCAGACAGTGCCCTACGGCAGCGTCGCCTCCGCCGGCCTGGCCGCCTCGGCGGCGCTGGACATGACGGTGTTGCCCTTCATCCTGCGCGGCGTCTCGCTGCTGGGCATCGGCTCGTCGGGCAGCGCCCGCGACATCCGCGAGCAGGTCTGGGCGCAGCTGGCCGGCGACTGGCGGCCCCGCCACCTGGACCGCATCTGCACCCGCGAAGTGGGCCTGGACGAATTGCCGCAGGTGTTCGACAAGATGCTGGCCGGGCAGTCGTTTGGCCGCACCGTGGTGCGCATCGACTGAGCCCGGCGCGCGCCGCCGCGCCCCCTATCCGGCGGCGCGGCACTGGCACTACACTCAGCCGGCATACACGGGGAATCACATGGCGCGCATCCTGATTGTCGACGACTCGCCTTCGCAGCTGCTCGGCATCCAACGCATCGTCGAGAAGCTCGGCCACCAGACCATCACCGCCACCGATGGCGCGGCCGGCGTGGAAGCGGCCAAGGCCGCGCTGCCGGACCTGGTGCTGATGGATGTGGTGATGCCCAACCTCAACGGCTTCCAGGCCACCCGCACGCTCAAGCGTGAGCCGACCACGCAGAACATCCCGGTGATCCTGGTGACGACCAAGGACCAGGACACCGACCGCATGTGGGGCATGCGCCAGGGCGCCCGCGCCTACATCACCAAGCCGTTTTCCGAGGACGAATTGTCCGAAGTGATCGAGCGCATCTTCAGCCGCGCGGACGAAGTGCCGTCGATCTAGACGGCCGCGGACCGCGGCGCAGGGATGCTCGAAAGATCCACTGTAGGAGCGGCTTCAGCCGCGACCGCCGTCTGACAGGTCGCGACTCCGCTCGTCGGGGCTGAAGCCCCTCCCACAACTGCCCCAGCAGCATTCCCGATGCCTGATGGGTGCACTGTAGGAGCGGCTTCAGCCGCGACCGCCGTCTGACGGGTCGCGACTCCGCTCGTCGGGGCTGAAGCCCCTCCCACAACGGCCCCAGCAGCATTACAGATGTCTGATGGGTGCACTGTAGGAGCGGCTTCAGCCGCGACCGCCATCTGACAGATCGCGACTCCGCTCGTCGGGGCTGAAGCCCCTCCCACAATGGCCCCAGCAGCATCACAGATGTCTGATGGGTGCACTGTGGGAGCGGCTTCAGCCGCGACCGCCATCTGCCAGATCGCGACTCCGCCTGTCGGGGCTGAAGCCCCTCCTACAAGGACACCAGCAGCATTCCCGATGCCTGAGGGTGCACTGTAGGAGCGGCTTCAGCCGCGACCGCCAGATCGCGGCCCCAGCCGCACGGCCGCACAACCCGCATTCAAACGCTCTCGCCAAACGCCTTGGCCAGATTGCGATAGGCCTTCTTCTGCGCGTCATCCGCAGGGGCCGGCGCCAGAATCTCCAGCTCCACGATCTGGTCGCCCGCCGGCGTCCCCGGCAGGCCGCGACCGCGCAAGCGCAGCTTGCGCCCGGCATCCGACTCGGCCGGCACCTTCAGCTCCACCTCGCCGCCCAGGGTCGGCACCGCGATGGTCGTGCCCAGCGCCGCTTGCCACGGCGTGACCTGCAGCGTGTAGAGAATGTTGCGCCCATCCACCTCGAACCGCGGGTGCGCCGCGTACTCGATCTCCAGCAGCAGGTTGCCGCCACCCGTGCCCTGCCCGCTCAGCCGGATCACCTGCCCCGGGGCCACGCCCTTGGGCACGCGCACATCCAGCTGCCGGCCATTGACGGTGATGCGCACGCTGTCACCGGCGTACACCGCTTCCAGCGGCACCGCCAGCTTGGCCCGCGTGTCACCGCGCGCCTGCTGCGGACCCGCGCCGCGCGCGTGGGCGCCGCGCTGCCCGGCGAACAAACTCTCGAAGAAGTCCGAGAAGCCGCCGCCCGCACCGCCGTTGCCAAAGATTTCCTCGAAGTCGAAGCCCTGCCCGCCGTTGAAGTTCGGCGGCGCATGGAACTCCTCGCCCGGGCGATAGCCCTGCGCGCGCAACTGGTCGTAGGCGGCGCGCTTCTGCGGATCGCGCAAGGCTTCGTACGCCTCGTTGACAGCCTTGAACTTGTCCTCGGCCCCGGCCTCCTTGCTGACGTCGGGGTGGTACTTGCGCGCCAGCCGGCGGTAGGCCGTCTTGATTTCCGCCTCGCCCGCGCTGGGCTCGACGCCCAGGGTTGCGTAGTAGTCCTTGAATTCCATCCATCACCTCGAATGACAACAGCCCGCCGTCTCGCGACCGCGGGCAGTCGGCGGCGGCTGTGGCGCCGCCGCCCATTCTACGGCTTGGCCGTGAGCAACCGGCAGTTGCTCAGGCGGTTTCGCCATTGCCCACGACGATCCGCCGCGGCGCCACTTCGGCCTTCTTCGGGATGCGGATTTCCAGCACGCCGTGGCGGCCCTGCGCGGTGATGCCCTCGGCATCGGCGCTGTCGGGCAACGCGAAGCGGCGCTCGAAGCTGCCTTCGCGGCGCTCGGCCAGCAGGCGCTTGTGGCCTTCGGCCAGTTCGGCGGCCTTGCGCTCACCCTTGATCGACAGGACGTTGCGGTCCATCTGCACCTGGATCTGCGCCGGGTCGATGCCGGGCAGGTCGGCCTGCAACACGAAGGCCTCGGGCTCTTCGCGGATGTCCACGCGCGGCTGCCACTGTTCGGCGTTGGCAGCGGCACTGGCAGCGGCGAAGGCCGCGCGTGCCGACAGCGGCGCAAAGTCGGCGGCGAGCGCGGCCTGGGGCCAACGGCGGTAACGTACGACGTTCATGATGTTCTCCTGGAAGGGATGGGGCCGGCCACCATGGCGCGGTCCGCCTGCACCGGGAGATAGGCGCCGCGCCTGCGCTTTCAAGACGTTGACGCGGCCTTTCCCCGCCGATTTTTAGTCTTCCTTCATCCACAGGAGTTACGCCGATGACCATCCAGGTTGGTGACCGCATTCCCGAAGTCGTGCTCAAGCGCTTGCGCGACGGAATGGAAAGCGTGGATACGCGGGCGCTGTTCGACGGCCGCAACGTGGTGCTGTTCGCGATCCCCGGCGCGTTCACGCCGACCTGTTCGGAGAAGCACCTGCCGGGCTTCATCGAGCATTTCGACGAGTTCCATCGCCGCGGCATCGAGGTCTACTGCACGGCGGTCAACGACCCGTTCGTGCTGCGTGCCTGGGGCCGCAGCCAGTCGGCGCCGGACGGCCTGCAGCTGATCTCCGACGGCAATGGCGACCTGACGCGTGCGCTGGGCCTGGAGATGGATGCGAGCAGCTCGGGCATGGGCATGCGTTCGCGGCGCTATGCACTGTATGCCGAGGACGGCGTGGTCAAGGCGCTGTTTGTCGAGGCGCCCGGAGAATTCAAGGTGTCAGCAGCCGACTACGTGCTGGCGCACCTGCCCCAATAACCCGCGATCGAGCGATCGCCCCACCACAGAGGAAAGGCCAGCCATGACCCCGCCAGCCAACGACCTGCCGCCCGGCTTCACCGACACTTCAACGCTGCGTGCGAATGCGCGCCAGCGAGTGGAGGACGGCGCGATCACGCCGAGCTATGCCGCCGACCGCGAGGCGGTGATCAAGCTGCTCAACGCAGCGCTCGCGACGGAGTACGTGTGTGTGTTGCGCTACTACCGGCATTACTTCACGGCCAAGGGCATGCTGGCCGATTCCATCAAGGCGGAGTTCCTGGAGCACGCGCAACAGGAACAGGCGCACGCGGGCAAGCTGGCCGAGCGCATCGTGCAGCTGGGCGGGGAGCCGGATCTCAATCCGGACACGCTGACGGCGCGTTCGCATGCCGAGTACAAGGAAGGCACGGACCTGCGCGACATGGTGCGGGAGAATCTGATTGCTGAGCGGATTGCGATCGACAGTTATCGGGAGATGATCAACTTCATTGGCGATCGGGATACTACTACCAAGCGGATTCTGGAGGAGATTCTGGCGCAGGAAGAAGAGCATGCTGATGAGTTTGCTGATCTTCTTGATGGGTGGATTGGTAGTTAGGTTTTCGCTTTTGGCTCGATGTTGGACTTTTTGTTGTCTGCGGGCGGCGGCCGGGGGTGGCTGCTGCCGGGACACGTCGTAAACCCATCCCTGGGGACTCCTAGGCAACATCCATGTTGCCTAGGGTCCCGGCAGCAGCCACCCCCGACCACCCGACAGGCCAGCGCGTTGGTGTTGGGGAAGGCAAAAGCAAGAGCAAGGGCAAGGGCAAGGGCAAGAGCGAAAGCGAAGCAAGCGCTTGCGCTTGCTTGCTTGGCTTAGGGGAGTACGCGGAATTTCAGGTGGGTCCAGGCGCCGTCTTCGGCCAGGGCGGTCAGGGTGTGGTCGCCGGGTTGGGCAAAGTCGTGGGCGAAGCTGGCGGAGCCCGACGTGCGGGCAATGGCGCGGCCGTCGAGGAGCCAGTCGATGTTGGCGTCGGTGCCGAGGGCGCGCAGTTGCAGGCGCAAACCACGGGTGGCGCCGGGGACTGGGGCGAGGACGGCACCGTCGGTCAGGCCCTGGATGCGGAGTTCGCCACCGGGCTCGGCACCGTCGCTTTCACAGTCGGGGGCCAGCGGCGGTGGGCGCGACATGCGGCGCTCGGCGGCGCTCAGCCAGGGCGAGGCCAGGGCCGGCCAACGCACGATCTCGCGGCTGGTTTCAACGTGGGGCTGGCGGCATTGCGATGACAGGCGTTGCCCAGTGCGGGCGTCCACGGTGTAGCGCTCGCGGCCTGTGCGCCACAGGCGTGCGTCGCGTTCGGCGAAGGTCGGCGGCACCGCGCCTTCGAGGGCGAAGGCTTCGCGGCGACGAGCGCACAGCGGCACGGGCGTGGCGTCGGCGGCCTCGCCGCCTGGCCAGCAAATGTCGAGCTGGCTGACGCTGGGCGGCATCAGGGCGGGCGCGGCGTCGGCAGGTTGGCGCGGCAAGGCATCGATGACTTCAAACATCAAGGGCAAGGCGGTGATGGCGCCGTACTGGCCAGGAAGCGGCGTGCCATCCGGGCGCCCCACCCACACGCCGACGGTGTAGCTGCGGGTGCTGCCCAGCGCCCAGGCATCGCGATAGCCGTAGCTGGTGCCGGTCTTCCAGGCCACACGCGGACGCCGGCCGGTGTCGAACATGTCCACGCCATAGCCGGGGCGCGGATTGCTTTCGAGAATTTCGCGCACGATCCACGCGGCGCCGGGCGACACCAGACGACGGTCGATCACCGGTTCTTCGCTGCGATAGCGCACGCGCCCGGCAATGCCGTCGCGGTTGAGCGCGGAAAAGGCGCCGACCAGGTCTTCCAGGCGCGCACCGGTACCGCCGAGGATCAGCGCCAGCGTCGGCCCGCTGCCGCGCGGAAAGCGCAGGCCGATGCCGGCGTTGTCCAGGCGTGCGGCAAAGCGGGCCGGGCCGACGCGGTCGAGCAGGTCCACCGCCGGCACGTTCAACGACAAGCGCAGCGCACTGGCGGCGCCAATCGGCCCGTTGAAGGCAGCATCGAAATTGCCCGGCCGGTAGCCGCCGAAACTCTGCGGCGCATCCACCAGCAGGCTTTCGGAATGGATCAGGCCATCGTCCAGGGCCATCGCATAGAGGAAGGGCTTGAGCGTGGAGCCGGGCGAACGCCAGGCCCGCACCATGTCCACATAGCCCTGGCGGCGCACATCGCTGAAGGCCACCGAGCCGACATAGGCGCGCGCCTGCAGGGTGCGGTTGTCCACCACCAGCAAGGCGGCGGAGGTACGCTCGGGCAGTTGCGAGAAATAGCTGGACACGCGCTCTTCCAGGGTGCGTTGCAGCTGCGCGTCCAGGGTGCTGACGATGCGCGCCTGCCCGGGCCGTGCGCTGCGCAGGCGCTCGGCCAGCAGCGCGGCGTGCAACGGCGGTTGCAGCGCGCGCGCCACCACCGGCTCGATGCGCGCGTCTTCCACCTCGGCCGCGCTCCACACGCCCAGCGTCGCCATGCGATCGAGCACCTTGTCGCGGGCGGCGCGCGCGCGTTCGGGGTGGCGGTCGGGGCGCAGTGCGCTGGGCGACTGCGGCAGCACCGCCAGCAGTGCGGCTTCGGCATGCGACAGACGCGCGGCCGGCTTGCCGAGATAGGCCCAACTGGCCGCTTCCACGCCTTCGATGGTGCCACCGTAGGGCGCGCGCTCGAGGTACAGCTGCAGGATCTGCGCCTTGTCCAGGCGCGCTTCGAGTTGCAGCGCGCGCAACATCTGCTTGAGCTTGCCCCACGGCGTGCGCGTGTGCGGGTCGAGGATGCGCGCGACCTGCATGGTCAGCGTCGAGCCACCGGAAACAATGCGCCCGCTACGCAGCCATTGCCCGCCGGCGCGCAGCAGTGCCCACGGGTTGATCCCGGGGTGGTGGTAGAAGGCGCGGTCTTCGTAGTTGAGCAAGGCCTGCAGGTACAACGGCGAAACGCTGTCCACCGAGGCCGGATAACGCCACACGCCGTCGCGATCGGCGAAGGCCCGCAGCGGCGTGCCGTCGGCGGCCACGACCAGCGTCGAGATCTCGCGCGCCGCTGGCAGCGGCGGCGGCAGGCACCAGTCCAGCAACAACAGCAGGGTCAGCAGGCCAGCAGTGCCCCAGCGCAACGCGGTCCAGGGAATGCGGCGGCGCCCCGGTCGAGAGCTGGGCGTGGAGGAGTCAGGCATGGCAGGAATTGGCGGGCGCCGGCAGCGTGCCGGCGCCCGCGCTTGCCCTAAGGCTGCACCACGGTCATCGCATCCGGCGTGCTGCGGCCGATGCCGCGCAGTGCCGGCCGGTACATGTCTTCGACCAGCGGCGGCGGCACCTGGTAGGTGCCAGGGGTCACCGCACGCACCAGGTAGAACACGTGCGCGGTGTCACGTGCGGAGAGCTTGAGCGCGGCCACGTAGCGGTCGTCGCGGAACTCTTCGTGGCGCACCTCGGCCGCGTCGCTGCGGTCGCTGAGGGTGATGCCATCGACGACGACCTCGGCCCACTGCTCCGCATCGCCCAGGTTGAAGTTCTCGATCTCCAGGCCGGCCGGCAGCAGGTCGGTCAGCAGCGCGTCGGGGATGTCGGTGGCGGCGGTGATCGACAACCGCGCGATCAATGCCTCGCCCTCCTTCAGCGGACCGGGCTTCCACGGCTTGCCGTCGGTGCCGAACCAGTCGCGCTGGATATCGATCTGGCTGTTGTCCACCGCCGGTGCACGGCGCGGGATACCGGCGACTTCCACGCTCGCATACATCGGCGCCTCACCCTGCGGCAGGAAACGCACACCCTGCGCGACCGCCTGGCTGTCGAAGCCGCGGCCAAACAGCCGCAGCGGCGCGATCACCTCGCCGGCCCCGCCCACTTCCAGCGTGCCGGATACGCGGCGGTCGGTGGCCGCGGCCAGCGCCTTGCCCAGCCGGGCCAGCGCGACCTGTTCCTGGGTACTGAGCCACAGCGAGCCGCGGCCGTTGCCACGGCGCGCGTCCAGCGCCTGGCCCAGCGGCACGGTGCGCGCGTCGTACTCGGGCTTGGACAGGCCGCGTTCGTGCAGCAGCGCCATCATCAGCGCCTCATCGCGAATCGCGGTGCCGTAATCGCCGATGTAGTCAGGACGCTCGCTGCCGCCCTTGGCAAAGCCCGCGGCGATGGCCGCTTCGCCACGCTTCTTGTCGCCCTGCAGCGACAGCGCCAGGCCCAGGTGCACCAGCGACAGCCCGGTGACCGCCTTGTTGCGGTCGTTGTCGTACAGCGCGCGCAGCGTGCCCAGCGGCGCGCGGTTCACCCGCGCCAGCACGTAGCCGGACCATGCCTGGTTGGCAAAGCGCAGGCTCTCGCGATGGTCGTAGCCATAGAAGGCGTTGCCGCCGGACAGCAGGTCCTCGCTGAGGCGGGTCAGCGCCTTCTGCAGGACGTTGTCGGGCACGGCAAAACCGGCGTCCTTGGCGTCGAGCAGGAACTCGGCGATGTACGGCGTCAGCCACGGGTTGACGTAGTCATCGTCGCCCCACATCGAGAAGTGCCCGCTGGCAACCTGCATCGATGCCAGCCGTCCCAGCGCGCCTTCCATGCGCTCGCGGCGCTTGGCCGCGTCCAGGCCACGCACGCCGAGCAGGGTCGCGGTGGCATCGTCGAGCATCAGCGCCGCATAGCCCTTGCTGGTGGTCTGCTCGGCGCAGCCGTAGGGATAGTCGAGCGCACCCTGCAGCGCGGCGGCAAACGGGATCGGCGGTACGGCGCTGACCACCATGCGCGCATTGACCGAGTCGGCCATCAGTCCCTCGGTATCGCTGGCGTCCAGGGTGACCGGGCCGAGCGGGTCGAGCACCTGCGTGCGCGAACGCAGCACCGCCGGCCACGCCGCTCGCACCGGCAAGTCGTAATGGCGGTCCACCTTGAAACCATTGCCGTCCACGCGCACGCGCAGCTTGGCCACGCTGTGGCCTTCGCGCGCGGTCAGCGGGAAGCTCAAGGTCTGTTTGGCGTCGGGCTGCAGGCTGATGCGGCGCTTGTCCTCGCCGATCGCCAACGGGCCTTCGGCGTCCACGCGCACGTCGAACTGGCCGGCCTTGCCACTGAAGTTCTGGATATCGACGGTGACGGTGCTGCGGTCGCCCGGCGCCATCACCCGCGGCATCGAGGCCTCTGCCAGGATCGGCGCGCGCACCAGGGTTTCGACATCGCGGCTGCCATAGCGGTCGTCGGCATAGACCAGCGCCGACACGCGCAAGGTGCCGTTGAAGTCCGGCACCGGCAGCTGCACGCGGGCATTGCCCTTGGCGTCGAGCTTGAGCGAGCCGGAGAACAGGTCCACCGTCTGCACGCGCGCGGTCGGGCGCCGCGCCTGCGGCAGCGCCGCCAGGGCCATGTCGCCACCGAAACGCAGGCGCCCGGTGCTGCCATCGAAACTCTCGATGACCCGGCCGTACACGTCATAGGCATCCACGCCAAAGCGGCGCTGCGCGAAGAAGTGCGCGTTGGCGTCAGGCACCGGGAAGCGGGTGATGTTGAGGATGCCCACGTCCACCGCCGACACGGTCACATGCGCCTGTCGTCCCGCCAGCTCCGGCACGCTCACCGTCACCGGCAAGGGCTGCTCCGGACGCATGTGCTTCGGCGCGACCAGGCCCACGGCCACGCGCCGCGCCTTGCGGTCCATCGGCACATGGGCCACGCCGACCGCGCGTGCGGGGGTGATCTTGCTGGCCGCACTGCCGCCGCGTAACACCAGCGCGGTGACGTAGACATCGTGGCGCTCCCACTCGGCGGTGACCGGAATCTGGAAGCTGCTACCCGGCTTGACGTCGATGTCCTGCACGTACAGCGGCTTGTCGCTTTCCACGATCAGCAGGCCGCGGCCGGCATGCGGCGGAGTCAACGTGACCTTCAGCGTGTCGCCGGCGCGGTAGGCGGTCTTGTCCAGCGGCAGCTTGACCTTGTCGGGGCGCGCGTCCAGGCCGCGGTTGTCGTCGTTCCAGCTCCAGCCGGCGCGGAACGGATAGCGCATGGTCAGGCCGGTGGCCGGATCGAACACGTCAACCCGGTACTCGCCCCACTCCACCGGGAAGTCGAACTGGGTCGCGCCGGTGCCGACATCGAGCTGACGCGTTTCCTTGTTCTCGTAGCGGCGGGTGAAGTCGTAATCCCAGCGGTCGTCGCGGAACTGCCAGTGGTAGTCGCGCAGCTCGCGGACCAGGGTCACTTTCAGGCCCTTGGCCGGGCGCGGCTTGCCATCGGCGCTGACGCGGCTCAGTTCAAAGCGCGCGCTGGCGTTGGCATCGGCGCCGTCCTTGTCATCGAACAGCGGCCGCACCGCGACCAGTGCATCGGCCGGCCACAGCACGCGCTTGAGCGTGCGGCTGACGGTGCGCCCACCGCTTTCATACACGCTGCCCGACAGCACCGCGGCGATCGGCGTGGTCGGCTTGACTTCCGCCGGCAACGCCACGTCCTCGGCGAGGCGGCCGTCGGCACCGAGCTCGGTGTCGATCACGTCCTGCGCTTCCTTCGGCAACTCCACGGTGGGATCGCCGAAGAACCAGCCGGGCATCGCTTCGAGCGGATGCTGTTCCACCGCCACCGCGAGCTTGGCGGTAAAGCGGTTGCCAGCGGCGGGCGCGCCGTACAGGTAGGCGGCCTCGGCCTGCAGGCGCAGCCGCTCGCCGGGCTTGATCAGCGCCTGCGTGCTGTCCAGGGTCAGCTTCATCCGCTCGGGCAGGAATTCCTCGACGCGCAGCGTCATGCCCTGCACGGCCTCGGCGCTGCTGGGGTCGGTGCGGAACTCGACCTGCCAGCGCCCGGTCGGCGCGTCATCGGGAATGCGCTGGGTGAACTCGACATAGCCCTGCTCGCCCGGTTGCAGGCGGGCTTCGCGGAAGGTCTTGCCATCAGGTTGCTTCAGGCGCAGGAACAGCGGCTGGCCGCCCTGCGCGGCAGCCTTGACCGGGCGGCCGTCGTTGTCGCGCAGCAGCGCCGACACACGCACGGTCTCGCCCGGGCGGTACAGGTCGCGGCCGGACCAGGCGAACACGTCGAACCAGGCGTTGTCGCGGCCGGCCACGGCAAATTCGCTCAGGTCCAGCGCCGGCTGGTTGAACGGCAGCAGCGACAAGTCCGAACCGCTGCGCGCCACCAGCACCTGGCCGGCATCGAGCTTGTAGTTGAGCAGCGCGTTGCCGTTGGCGTCGGTGGTGCTCTTGAGCACGGCCTCGCCCTTGGCGTCGAGCACGCGCAGTTCCACCTTGCCCAGTGCCGCGCCGCTGGCCAGCGAGGCGGTGTGCACGAACAGCTGCGACTTGTACGCGCGCGCATGCAGGCCGATGTCGCTGACGGTGAAGAAGGCGGTGTCGTAGCTTTCGCTGAAGTTGCCCGGGCGGCGCATCACCGCGAAGTACAGGCCCGGCGCCTGCAGCTCCTTGATGTCCTGCGTTGGCAGATAGGTCAGCGCGCGTTCGTTGGTCTTGCCAGTGAGAACGAAGCGGTTGAGGTACACCGGCTCGGCCAGTTGCGACAGCGGCGTGTTCTCGCCGTACTCGCGGTCCAGCTCCCAGCCGCTGCGGCGGCCGCCACGCTGGAACTGGGCAAAGAAGGTCGGCAGCGCATCCTCGCGCACGCGCAGGAATTCAACGTCCACTTCCGGCACGTTGACCGACACCACTGGCAGGCCGCGGTTGTCGCGCGCGGGCAACACGCTGCCCTGCGAGGCGAAGCCGGCCGCCGGCTTGAGGTTGGCGGCCGACACGGTCTGGGTCAGCGGCTTGCCCAGGCGCGTGCCGCTGGCGGCGAGCAGGTCGCCAGAGATGGTCAGTGTGTAGTCCTTGCCCGCTTCGATATAGGGATAGCGCAAGGTCTTGCCGTCGTCGGACAGCGACCAGCTGCTGTCGTCGGTGCCGGCCTTGTTCTTGAGTGTGTCCTTGACGTCGATCAGCGCGTCGAAGTCCTGCGTGCCGACCAGCGGCTCGGTGAACTCCAGTGCCAGCGCCAGGCCGTCGTCGTCATCGTCGGGATAGGCGCGCAGCAACGCAAAGCCGGTCACCGGCACGGCCTGGCCCTGGATCGCCTCGCCGCTGGCGGTGGGCAACTGCCCGGTCTCGTTGCGCTTGCAGCTGGCCAGCGCCAGCAGCATCAACACCCACAACACGATCCCCACCGCGCGGAGCACGCCGCCCCGTCCCTTCCCTACGACGCCCATCGACTTCGCTCCCTGAGTGTGGCGCCAGTATAAGGTCGCCACGGCGCCGCCGATGGGCTCGCAGTGCAGTCGCGGCCTAGCGGTCCACGCGCTGCTGCAGGTGGCTGGGGTAGCGCTCGCCGGCGACCGGAACCTGCGCCAGCACCGCCTCGATCCGTGCCAGATCGTCGGCGCCGAGCTCGACCTCGGCCGCGCCGAGGTTCTCCCGCAACCGTTGCACCTGCGTCGTGCCCGGGATCGGCACGATCCACGGCCGCTGCGCCAGCAGCCAGGCCAGGGCGATCTGCGCCCGGGTTACCCCTCGCGCCGCAGCCAGCTCGCCGAGCAGCGCGACCAGTCGCGCATTGGCGTCGCGGTTCTCCACCGAAAACCGCGGCACCTTGTTGCGGAAATCACCCGGCTCGAACTCGGTGGCCGCGGTGATCGAACCGGTGAGGAAGCCCCGGCCCAACGGGCTGAAGGGCACAAAGCCAATGCCCAGTTCCTCCAGCACCGGCAACACGCTGTGCTCGGGCTCGCGCCACCACAGCGAGTACTCACTCTGCAGCGCCGCCACCGGCTGCACCGCATGCGCGCGGCGGATGGTGTCGGCGCCGGCTTCGGACAGGCCGAAGTGCGCCACCTTGCCCTCGGCGATCAACTCGCCCACGGTGCCCGCCACCTCCTCGATCGGTACCTGCGGATCCACCCGATGCTGATAGAACAGGTCGATGCGCTCCGAGCGCAGGCGCCTGAGCGCAGCCTCGGCCACTTCGCGAATCCGTGCCGGCCGGCTGTCCACTCCGCGTTCGGGATCGGCGTCGAGAAAGCCGAACTTCGTCGCCACCACCACCTGATCGCGGAACGGCGCCAATGCCTCGCCCAGCAGCGCCTCGTTGGTGAACGGCCCGTATGCCTCGGCGGTATCGAAGAACGTCACCCCCTGCTCCACCGCCGCGCGGATCAAGCCGATCGCCGCCCCCTTCTCCGTCGGCTGGCCGTATGCGTGGCTCAACCCCATGCAGCCGAGGCCGAGTGCCGACACTTCCAGGCCGCTACGGCCCAGGGTTCTCTTTTGCATGATCGTGCTCCAGACGCCGATGGGTTGGACAGTAGCGCGGGCGCTTCGTGGGCGAAACAGGGTGCGTTGCGCCGGCAAGCTTACGGTCGGGGCTGAAGCCCCTCCTACAGAGTGGGTTTGCAGGCATTGGCACGCTCTTCCTGCCGCTCGCGCGATCTGTCGGGCGGTCGGTGGCAGGCCATGGCGGGACCCTAGACGACATGGATGTCGTCTAGGAGCCCCAGGGATGGGTTCACCGCGTGTCCCGCCATGGCCTGCCACCGGTCGCTACAAGCGAACCCATGACAGCCGCTCTGCGCGGCCAACCCCCAGCCACCAGCCTTGCATCCCACCAACCCGACCCCAGTCAGGAACCAACGCACCCCATCCCCCAACGGACCCCACCCGCTTGAGCGCCTCCATCCCCCGCCACTCCGCCGGCAATTACGCCGACTCCCCACAATCAGCCGCCGGCCGCTTCCGCAACACCACGCCCAAACCTGACGACATGCCCGCCCCCGGCCTCAAGGTCATGTGGGACTTCTTCTTCAACAAACCGAAAAACACCGTCCCCACCGAACCGGTCCCCATCCACCGCCTCAGCCGCGCCGAACTCGACGCCGCCCCTGACCGCAGCCTCTATCGCCTCGGCCACTCCACAGTGCTGCTCAAACTGCGCGGCCACTGGTGGCTCACCGACCCGGTCTTCTCCGAACGCGCCTCCCCCTTCCGCTGGTTCGGCCCCAGGCGCTTCCACGCCCCGCCCATCGGCCTGCACGAACTGCCCCCGGTCCGCGGCGTGATCCTGTCCCACGATCACTACGACCACCTCGACTACCACGCCATCCGCGCACTGGCCCCGAACGTTGCCTTGTTCGTCGCACCGCTCGGCGTCGGCGACCGCCTCATCGACTGGGGCGTGCCCGCCGCGAAAGTGCGCCAGTTCGACTGGTGGCAACACATCGAAGTCGAAGGCCTGCGCCTGACCGCCACGCCCTCGCAGCATTTTTCCGGGCGCGGCCTGCGCGATGGCAACCGCACCCTGTGGTGCTCCTGGGTGATCGAGGACGACGACCTGCGCGTGTTCTTCAGCGGCGACAGCGGCTACTTCGCCGGCTTTGCCGAGATCGGCCGCCGCTTCGGCCCGTTCGACCTGTGCCTGATGGAAACCGGCGCCTACGACGTGCACTGGCCCTACGTGCACATGCAGCCCGAACAGACCGTGCAGGCCTACCAGGACCTGCGCGGCCGCTGGCTGCTGCCGATCCACAACGGCACCTTCGACCTGGCCATGCACCCTTGGTACGAGCCGTTCGAGCGCGTGCTGGCGCTGGCGGCGGAACGCGCGATCCAGGTCGCCACCCCAATCATGGGCGAGCGCGTGGACCTGACCGCTCCGCGCGAAGGCGAGCGTTGGTGGCGGAGGCTGCTCGGCGCGACCTAACCGAGCGCGCCGCGCACCGGCCGTGGATCAGAAGCTGTCACCCGGCACGCGCACCCAGCCTTCCATCAGCACGCGCGCACTGCGGCTCATCACCGCCTTGGTGACTACCCATTGCCCACCTACCTGCTGTGCCTGCGCACCCACGCGCAAGGTGCCGGAAGGGTGACCAAAGCGCACCGCTTCGCGCGCGCCGCCACCGGCTGCCTGGTTGACCAGGGTGCCGGGGATCGCCGCGGCGGTGCCGATGGCCACGGCCGCGGTGCCCATCATCGCGTGGTGCAGCTTGCCCATCGACATCGCGCGCACCAGCAGGTCCACGTCGCCGGCGGCCACGGCCTTGCCGCTGGAAGCCACGTAGTCCTGCGGCGGCGCGACGAACGCCACCTTCGGCGTGTGCTGGCGCCGGGCCGCTTCGTCCAGGTGCGCGATCAATCCCATCTTCAACGCGCCATGCGCGCGGATGGTCTCGAACTTCGCCAGCGCCGCCGGGTCGCTGTTGATCGCGTCCTGCAGCTCCGTCCCGCGATAGCCCAGCGCCGCGGCCTCTAGGAACACGGTGGGGATGCCGGCATTGATCAGCGTGGCCTGGAAGCTGCCGACGCCCGGCACCTCCAGCGTGTCGACCAGCTGGCCGGTCGGGAACATGGCGCCGCCATCGGCACCCTCGTCGGCGGGGTCGAGGAATTCCAGCTGCACTTCGGCAGCCGGGAAGGTCACCCCGTCCAGCTCGAAATCGCCGGTCTCCTGCACCTGGCCGTCGGCCATCGGCACATGCGCGATGATGGTCTTGCCGATATTGTCCTGCCAGATGCGCACAGTGGCCACGCCATCGCGCGGCACGCGGCTGGGGTCGATCAGACCGGCGGCGATCGCGAACGGGCCCACCGCCGCCGACAGGTTGCCGCAGTTGCCGCTCCAGTCGACAAAGTCGGTTTCGATGCCGACCTGCCCGAACAGATAGTCCACGTCGTGGCCCGCCCGCTCGCTGCGCGCCACGATCACCGCCTTGCTGGTGCTGGAAGTCGCCCCGCCCATGCCGTCGATCTGCTTGGCATAGGGATCGGGACTGCCGATTACCCGCTGCAGCAGCGCATCGCGCGCCGGGCCCGGCACGCGCGCGCGCTCGGGCAGGTCTTCCAGGCGGAAGAACACGCCCTTGCTGGTGCCGCCACGCAAGTAGGTGGCGGGAATGCGAATCTGCGGAACGGACGGCATGGGTGTTTCCTGCGCAATGATCCGGAAGCGGATCAGGGGTTGTCGGGGATTTCGGGTTCGACCAGCTGGCCGAGCAGGGTCAGCGATTCCTGCCAGCCGAGGTAGCAGAACTCGACCGGAATCTGCGCCGGGATGCCTTCCTGGACGATGTCCAGTTCGGTGCCGCAGGCGACCTTGCGCAGCTTCACGGTGACGATCATCTCGCCGGGCATGCCGGGGTCGTCGAACTTGTCGGTGTGGCGGATCAGCTCGCCCGGCACCAGCTCCAGATAGGTCCCGCCAAACGAATGGCTGGACCCGGTACCCAGGTTGGTGAAGGACATGCGGTAGCCGCCGCCCACGCGCGCGTCCATCTCGTGGACCTTGCCGAAGAAGCCGTGCGGCGGCAGCCACTTGGCCATCGCGTCAGGGTCGAGGAAGGCGCGGTAGATGCGTTCGGCCGGGGCACGCAGCACGCGGTGCAGGCGGACGGTGCCCGGCGCGCCGGCCTCGTTGCGGGTGGATTCGTTGCTGGGCTGAGTCATGGTGCTCTCCTGTCGGTGTGGAAGCGGCGCACGCAGGATTGCATGCGCCTCATGACAGCGACGAACGAATCAGGCCGCTTTCGACGCATCGAGGAAATCCTGGGCGAAGCGCTGCAGCACGCCGCCCGCCTCGTAGATGGACACTTCCTCGTCGCTGTCCAGGCGGCAGGTCACCGGCACCTCGGCCCGGCTGCCGTCACGGCGGTGGAAGACCAGGCTCAGCTCGGCGCCGGGGCGGCGCGTGCCGACCACATCGTAGGTCTCGGTACCATCCAGGCCCAGCGTGTTGCGGTTGGTGCCGGGCTTGAACTCCAGCGGCAGCACGCCCATGCCGATCAGGTTGGTGCGGTGAATCCGCTCGAAACCCTCGGCGACGATCGCCTCCACCCCGGCCAGGCGCACGCCCTTGGCCGCCCAGTCGCGCGAGGAACCCTGGCCGTAGTCGGCTCCGGCAATGACGATCAGCGGCTGCTTGCGCGCCATGTAGGTCTCGATCGCCTCCCACATCCGCATCACCTGCCCTTCCGGTTCCACCCGCGCCAGCGAACCCTGCTTCACGCTGCCATCGGCGTTGCGCACCATTTCGTTGAACAGCTTGGGGTTGGCGAACGTGGCGCGCTGCGCGGTGAGGTGGTCGCCGCGATGCGTGGCGTAGGAATTGAAGTCTTCCTCGGGCACGCCCATCTGCGCCAGATACTGGCCGGCGGCGCTGTCGAGCATGATCGCGTTGGACGGGGACAGATGGTCGGTGGTGATGTTGTCGCCGAGCAGCGCCAGCGGACGCATGCCGCGCAGCGTGCGCTCGCCGGCCAGCGCGCCCTCCCAGTACGGCGGGCGGCGGATGTAGGTGCTGGCCGGGCGCCAGGCATACAGCGGCTCGACCTTCGGGCCGCTGCCGCCCTGGCGCGCGAACATCGGCGTGTAGACCTGGCGGAACTGCTCCGGCTTGACCGCCGCGCGCACCACCGCGTCCACTTCCTCGTCGCTGGGCCACAGGTCCTTGAGGCGGATTTCCTTGCCGTCCACCACCGCCAGCACGTCCTTCTCGATATCGAAGCGGATGGTGCCGGCAATGGCATAGGCCACCACCAGCGGCGGTGAGGCCAGGAAGGCCTGCTTCGCGTACGGGTGGATGCGCCCGTCGAAATTGCGGTTACCCGACAGCACTGCGGTGGCGTACAGGTCGCGCTCGATGATCTCCTGCTGGATCGCCGGCTCCAGCGCACCGGACATGCCGTTGCAGGTGGTGCAGGCGAAAGCCACCACGCCAAAGCCCAGCTGTTCCAGTTCGCGGGTCAGCCCGGCCTCTTCCAGGTACAGCGCCACCGCACGCGAGCCGGGCGCCAGCGAAGTCTTGACCCAGGGCTTGCGCGCCAGGCCAAGGCGATTGGCATTGCGCGCCAGCAGGCCGGCGGCAATCACGTTGCGCGGATTGGAGGTGTTGGTGCAGCTGGTGATCGCGGCGATGATCACCGCGCCGTCAGGCATCAGCCCCTGCGCTTCCTGCGCGCGCGCCTGTTCCAGCCCGGTGGCGATGCCACGTTCGGCCAGGTCAGTGGTGGCCACGCGCGCATGCGGATTGGAGGGGCCGGCCATGTTGCGCACCACGCTGGACAGGTCGAAGTGCAGCGTGCGTTCGTACTGTGCGCCGCGCAGGTCGTCGGCCCACAGGCCGGCGGTGCGCGCATAGGTTTCGACCAGCTGCACCTGCGCTTCCTCGCGCCCGGTCAGGCGCAGGTAGTCCAGGGTCTGCGCGTCGATGAAGAACATCGCCGCGGTGGCGCCGTATTCGGGGCACATGTTGGAGATGGTGGCGCGATCGCCAATGGTCAGCGCCGCGGCACCTTCGCCGAAGAACTCCAGGTACGCGCCGACCACCTTCTGCTTGCGCAGGAATTCGGTCAGCGCCAGCACGATGTCGGTGCAGGTGATGCCGGGCTGCGGGCGGCCGCTCAGCTCGACGCCAATGATGTCCGCCAGGCGCATCCACGACGCGCGGCCGAGCATGACGTTCTCCGCTTCCAGCCCGCCGACGCCGACCGCGATCACGCCCAGCGCATCCACGTGCGGGGTGTGGCTGTCGGTGCCCACGCAGGTGTCGGGGAAGGCCACGCCATCCTGCGCCTGGATCACCGGCGACATCTTCTCCAGGTTGATCTGGTGCATGATGCCGTTGCCCGGCGGAATCACGTCCACGTTCTCGAACGCGCGCTTGGTCCAGTCGATGAAGTGGAAGCGGTCTTCGTTGCGACGGTCCTCGATGGCGCGGTTCCTCGCGAACGCATCAGGCATGTAGCCGCCGCATTCAACCGCCAGCGAGTGGTCCACGATCAACTGCACCGGCACCACCGGATTGACCTTGGCCGGGTCGCCACCGGCATCGGCGATGGCGTCGCGCAGACCGGCCAGGTCCACCAGCGCGGTCTGGCCGAGGATGTCGTGACACACCACGCGTGCCGGGAACCAGGGGAAGTCCAGGTCGCGGCGGCGTTCGATCAGCTGCCGCAGCGAGGCTTCCAGCGTGGCCGGATCGCAGCGCCGCACCAGGTTCTCGGCGAGCACGCGCGAGGTATACGGCAGGCCGGCGTAGGCCCCCGGTGCGATCGCATCCACGGCCGCGCGCGCGTCGAAATAGTCGAGCCCGGTACCGGGAAGGGGTTTGCGATGGTCAGTGTTCATGGTCGGCTGCGCTATGCGTGGCGGTGTGGCCGCCCCCCGTGAGCGGAGGGCGGCGGGAGGGGCTCAGGCGCGCTTGTCCAGCGGCACGAAGTCCTGATCCTCGGGACCGGTGTAGTTGGCCGAGGGTCGGATGATCTTGCCGTCGATGCGCTGCTCGATGACGTGTGCGCTCCAACCGGCGGTGCGGGCAATCACGAACAGCGGGGTGAACATCGCCGTCGGCACGCCCATCATGTGGTAGCTCACCGCGCTGAACCAGTCCAGGTTCGGGAACATCTTCTTGATGTCCCACATCACCGTTTCCAGGCGCTCGGCGATGTCGTACATCTTCATGTGCTTTTCTTCGGCCGACAGCTGCCGCGCCACTTCCTTGATCACCTTGTTGCGCGGGTCCGACACGGTATAGACCGGGTGACCGAAGCCGATCACCACTTCCTTGCGCTCCACCCGCGCCTTGATGTCGGCCTCGGCCTCGTCCGGCGTCTCGTAGCGCTTCTGCACCTCGAAGGCGACCTCGTTGGCGCCGCCGTGCTTGGGCCCGCGCAGCGCGCCGATGCCGCCGGCAATGCAGCTGTACATGTCGCTGCCGGTGCCGGCAATGACGCGGCAGGTGAAGGTGGAGGCGTTGAATTCGTGTTCGGCGTACAGGATCAGGCTGGTGTGCATCGCCTGCACCCACGAGTCGCGCGGCTTCTCGCCATGCAGCAGGTGCAGGAAGTGGCCGCCGATCGAGTCGTCGTCGGTCTCCACGTCGATGCGCACGCCGTTATGGCTGAAGTGATACCAGTACAGCAGCATCGAGCCCAGGCAGGCCATCAACTTGTCGGCGATGTCGCGCGCGCCCGGATGGTTGTGGTCCTCCTTTTCCGGCTGCACGCAACCGAGCACCGACACGCCGGTGCGCATCACGTCCATCGGGTGGGCCGAGGGCGGCAGGGTCTCCAACGCATCCTGCACCGCGGCCGGAATGCCGCGCAGCGCCTTGAGCTTGCGCTTGTAGAAGGCGAGCTCGGCGCGGTTGGGCAGCTTGCCGTGCACCAGCAGGTAGGCGATTTCCTCGAATTCGCTGCTGCCGGCCAGGTCGAGAATGTCATAGCCGCGGTAGTGCAGGTCGTTGCCGCTGCGGCCGACGGTGCACAGCGCGGTGTTGCCGGCGGAGGTGCCGGACAGGGCGACGGACTTTTTCGGCTTGAAGCCGGGATTGCTGGAGGTGGCTTGCTCGGACATGGCGGTGTCTCCCGGAGGATGTTTTGGTGAATGGCGCGCCGGTGAATGGCGAGCGGACGAATAAGTGATCGCGACTGCTGTTGACGTGACCCTGCGCTGCGCGCCGCTCAGCCACCCTTGCCGGCGAACAGCGCATCCAGGCGCTGCTCGAAGGCGTGGTAGCCGATGCGCTCGTACAGTTCCTCGCGGGTCTGCATGCTGTCCACGACATTGCGCTGGTGGCCGTCGCGGCGGATCGCCTCGTATACGTTCTCGGCGGCCTTGTTGGCCGCGCGGAACGCCGACAGCGGGAACAACTGGATGGCGACGCGGGCCGACCCCAGTTCCTCGCGGCTGAACAGCGGCGTCTTGCCGAATTCGGTGATGTTGGCCAGCACCGGCACCTTCACCGCGTCGACGAAGCGGCGGTAGGTGTCCAGGTCGTAGGCGGCCTCGGCAAAGATGCCATCGGCGCCGGCTTCGACGCAGGCAATCGCGCGTTCGATCGCCGCATCGACGCCGTCGACCTGGATCGCGTCGGTGCGCGCGATCAGGAAGAATTCGGAATCGGTCTTGGCATCGGCCGCGGCCTTGACCCGGTCCACCATCTCCGCCGCCGGCACGATCTCCTTGCCCGGACGATGGCCGCAGCGCTTGGCGCCGACCTGGTCCTCGATATGGCAGGCAGCCGCACCGGCCTTGATCAGCGACTTGACCGTGCGCTCGATGTTGAACGCGCTGGGGCCAAAGCCGGTGTCGATGTCCACCAGCAGTGGCAGGTCGCATACGTCGGTGATGCGGCGCACGTCGATCAACACATCTTCGAGCGTGTTGATGCCCAGGTCCGGCAGGCCCAGCGAGCCGGCCGCCACGCCGCCACCGGACAGATAGATCGCGCGATAGCCGGCGCGCTGCGCCAGCAATGCGTGGTTGGCGTTGAGCGCACCGATGACCTGCAGCGGCGATTCGGCGGCCAGGGCGGCGCGAAAGCGCGCGCCGGCGGAAACGAGGGACATGGGGAAACTCCTGTGGCGGGCGGTGGCGAGAGCCGTTTCGCGATGCCGAATAATCTGGCACTCTCGGACCCATTGATCAATCTTGATTGGATAAATCAACCTGTCATCCATGACACCCCACGACAACGAACTGATCACCGCCGCGCAAGCCTGCGCCCTGCTCGGCATCAGCACCGCCACGCTGTATGCCTATGTCAGCCGTGGCCTGCTGGCCTCGCGGCCCGGGCCGGACCACCGCAGCCGGGTCTACCTGCGCGCCGAAGTGGAGCGTCTGGCGCAGCGCAAGCGCGTGGGCCGCGGCGCCGCGCGCGGGGCGGCGCAGAGCCTGGACCGTGGCCTGCCGGTCATGGAAACGCGGATCTCGCTGATCCGCCCGGACGCCCCCTATTACCGCGGCCAGTCCGCCATTGCCGCGGTGCGCGCCGGGGCCACGCTGGAAGACATCGCGCGCCTGCTTTGGGACTGCGGCGAACAGGACCCGTTTGCCGCGCCGTTCGCCACCGCCTGGCCGTCGCGCGTGGCAGACATCGCCAGCGACGCCGGCCTGCCGCCGATCGAACGCGCCCTGGCCTGCATTCCGCTGCTCGCACTGGACGTGCGCCAGGCCTTCAACCCGGCCCTGACGGTGCGCCGCGAGATCGCAGCCGGCCTGCTGCGGCACAACGCCGCCCTGCTGGTGGCCCGTGCGCCCGACCCGCGTCCGGTCCACGTACTGCTTGCCGACAGCTGGCGCCCCGGCGATACGGCCTTTGCCGAACTGGTGCGCGCGGCGCTGGTGCTATGCGCGGACCACGAATTGAACGTATCGGCATTCGCCGCGCGCGTGGTCGCCTCCACCGGTGCGCATCTGCACGCCACCGTCTGCGCCGGGCTGGCCGCGCTATCCGGCCCGCGCCACGGCGGCGCGACCATGCGCGCCTACGCCTTGCTGCGCGACGCACTGGACAGCGGCGATGCCGGCCAGTTCATCGCCGCGCGTTGGCAACGTGGCGAAGACCTGCCGGGCTTCGGCCACGTGCTGTATCCGCATGGCGATCCGCGCGGCGCCGAAGTGCTGCGCATGCTGCGCGAATTGCGCGGCCAGGAGCCGGCGATGCAGGCGGTGGAAGCGGTGATGGCCGCGGCCGAGGAAGCCAGCGGGCAGCGGCCGAACATCGACGGCATGCTGGCGGCGCTGTGCTTCGTCCATGATCTGCCGGCCACCCCCGCGCTGGTCCTGTTTGCCGCCGGGCGCCTGGCCGGCTGGCTGGCCCATGCGCAGGAGCAACAGGCGCTGGGCACACTGATCCGGCCGCGGGCGCGCTATACGGGTTTGCCGCCGGGTACGGCGGACACCGGCTTGCCGCCAGATGCGGCGGACCCGGACTTGCCGCCCGCCTGAATCCCTCGGCTGGCCTGCGGTAGCATCGGCTTCCCGCCCCGCGCCAGGCTGCCCCATGCGCAAACACTCCACCGGCCAGGCCTTGGGCGAACGAGTGCACGCGGAATGCCGCGCGATAGTCCACGCATTGCGCGCCCCCAAGGCCCTGCATGCGCGCGTGCACGAGGCACGCAAGGCGATCCGCCGCACGCGCGCCTTGCTGGCGCTGGCCGCAGATGGCGACGCACCGTTCGATGTCGGCCCGGCTGACCGCATCCTGCAGCGCGTCGGCGACAGCCTGTCGAGGCTACGTGATGCGCATGCCGCGATCGAAACCGCGCGCGCGGTCGGCAAGCAAACCCAGCCGCGGCGTTGGCGGCCGATCGTGCAGGCCTTGCGCGAGCGCTCGGCCGCGCTGGTGGCGGCCGAGCTGCAACGCGATCCCGGCCTGGCCCGGCGCCGCGCCACGGTCGAAGGCGCGCAGTACTACCTCGATCAGCTGCCCTGGGCCGAACTCAGCGCCAGCCGCATCCGCGCCGGACTGCAACGCCAGCGCGGCCGCGTCGAACGCGCCGCGCGCCGTGCCAGCAAGCATCCGGATGCCGAGCGCCTGCATCAGTGGCGGCGCAAGGTGCGACGCTTGCGCATGCAGGTCGATGCGATGCCCACGCTCAGGCCGCAATGGGCCAAGACGCCCGCCACGTTGCCGAAGTCACGCGCACTGCACCAGCTCAGCGATGCACTGGGCCACGAGCAGGATTTGCAGGTACTTGCCGCACTGTTGCGGCGCCTGCCGGGCATCGAAGCGCGCGCGGAATTGCGCGCGCAGCTGCTGGACCTGGCCCGCGCTGCCGCGCCGGTGTGATCACGGGCTTCAGCGGGAGCCCATCGGACTACGAGCGAACCCTCTTCTTCGGATGCGCTGCCTTGAAGTCCGTGAGGGTTGCCTCCGCTCGGCGGTACTCTTCAGCAGTCAGCAGGTTGGCGCCAGGAGGCACGAACCAGCCCAGCACGCACGAGAAGTCCCGCAGGGCAATCTGGACATGACTGTCCCGATGGAAGCCGGAAGCCGGCACTAGCTCCGGACCTTGCCGGAAGGCTCCCCGAACGGCTTGATAGGGAGGCAAACTGCCAATCTCACGTGCCTCATGAACCATGCTGATAACGGCCCGGTCCAGCGGCCGCCGAATTCCGTCCGGATCTTCTTCGCTCGGCGGGGAATTCGCAGGTAGCTCCCGCCCACTGGCGAGGAGAAATTCGTAACTAGCCATGAATTCAGTCCGTGCCTTGCGAGTGGTCATGTCCAAGCAGTGTTGGACGCAAAAGACGCAACCTACAACCGCAGGCGTTGCAATGTGGACTGCGGTGAAAAGCTTATCGGGCTCGTCGTATGCACGCTGCGCGAAGGACATTGCCCGGTCATGGTCGCCCTCGAACATGTAAAACCCCGGGCCGAGCCAGTCGTACCGGTTCTTGCTCCCGCGAGGCTGCGTTCGACCCGAAACGAGTGCATCACGAGTGGTTACGTCACACCCGTGATAACCGATCACCAGGTGACCGTCGTTCATTTATAGGAAACGGTCAGGCGCCCTTTCGGCGTATAGATTCCCGCCTTGCGGGCAGCCTCGAAGGATTGCTTCTTCGTCAGGCTGCGATAGAAATCGCGGATTTCCTTTTCCTGCTGCTCTTCCGCCGTCAGATGACTGACCGCAGCAGATGAGACTTTCCGAACCGCGGCGCTTACTCGAGCACTCGCACGCTTCGTTGCAACCTTCCTGGGGGCGGGCTTCTTCGTAGCCATGGTAGGCATATTACACCCCGCCGGGGCGGTCCACATTGCGAATGGACGCTCGGAAGCCTGAAAAACGAAAACCCCTGAATCCAGGGGCTCTGTCGCGAATCTGGTGGGCGGTGCAGGGTTCGAACCTGCGACCCTTGCCGTGTGAAGGCAATGCTCTACCGCTGAGCTAACCGCCCGGGATGTCGCGAGCCGCCCATTATAGGCGGCGGCGGCAGGGCGTCAAGACAGCACCCACCTCGTAGTTACATCGTGTGCGTGGGCTTGTCCGAATTGAGCAGGCCCGCCAGCAGGGTTTCGATGCGGTTGCGCACCGCCTCGCCTTCCGGGCCATCGGCCAGCTGCACGCCGATGCCGGCGGCGCGGTTGCCCTGGGCACCGGCGGGGGTGGCCCAGATCACCTTGCCGGCGACTGGCAGGCGCTCGCTGGACTCGGGCAGCGTGAGCAGCAGGAACACCTCGTCGCCAAGGAAATAGCGCTTGGGCGTCGGCACGAAGATGCCGCCGTTCTTCACGAACGGCATGTAGGCGCTGTACAGCGCCATCTTGTCCTTGACCGCCAGCGACAGGATGCCCTGGCGCGCATTTGTTGCACTCATCGTGTTTCCCCTTTTTGCCCCGGCGCCCTTTTCGGACTTTCCCCATCGCGCCAGGCCAGCAATAGTTCGGCCACCGCCAGGTCGGCACGCACCGTGGTCCGCAGCAGGTCGCGGGTACGGTTGGCGGCATCGAACCAAGTCGCCAGCTTGTGCAATCGCGCCGGCTCGGTCAAGCCGAGAGCCGCGCGCGCCAGCACCAGGTCGGCGGCGTGGCGCAGGCGCGCATCGGCATGTTCGTCACCGGTCCAGCGCGTGGCCAGCTCGACCGCACCGGCGCGGCCGGCCGCAAGCTGCTCCATGTCCGCGGCGACTTGCCGGCGCAGCGCCAGGCCATCGTCGCGCAGCCACTGCGCGGCCAGGTCCGGGTGGCCGCGCGCGGCGTCCAGTGCTTCGGTTGCGCTCGCCGCGTCGAAGCCTTGCGTGCGCAGCCAGTCCAGTGCTTCCTGGCGCGGCGGCAGTTTCAGTTCCAGGCGCTGGCAGCGGCTGCGAATGGTCGCCGGCAGGCGCGCCGGCTCGGCGCTGATCAGCCACAGGTAGCGGCCCGGCGCCGGCTCTTCCAGCGTCTTCAGCAAGGCATTGCAGGCCGCGCGATTGACTGCGTCGGCCGGGTCGATCACCACCACCTGGGCCACACCGTATTGCGGCGTCAGCGCCAACTTCTGCGACACCTCCCGGACCTGTTCGATCACGATCTCGGTGCGCAGCTTGTCGCCGGTGCGGTTGGGAATGAAGGACACCAGATGCAGGTCCGGATGCGTGCCGGCGGCGATGAGTTGCGCACTGCGCGTGCGCGCCGCCGCATCGCTGCCCTGCCCGAGCACGTGCGCGGCCAGGCGCAGGGCCAGGTCGCGCTTGCCCAGGCCGGCGGGCCCGCAGACCAGCAGGCCGTGGCCGAGGCGACCGGCATCCAGCGCCGCCACGGTCTGGTCGTAGGCGCGCTGCTGCCAGGGCGCGAAGTCCGTGCTCATGCTTCCGCGTCCCCGATGAACACTGCGACGGTGCGCGCGACATCGGCGGCGACCGCCATTGGCGGCTGGTTCGCATCGATGACGCGGATGCGCTGCGGTTGCGCCTGCGCGCGTGCACGGAAGCCGGCACGCACGCGCTCGAAGAAGTCATCCTGCTCGCGCTCGATGCGGTCCGGCCACAGGTCGCGCCCGCTCATGCGCGCACGGCCGATGCCGACATCCAGGTCGAGCAGCAGGGTCAGGCCCGGTTGCAGGCCCACGGCGCGCCGCTCCAGGTCGGCGATCCACGCCGGGTCCAGGCCGCGGCCGTCGCCCTGATAGGCGTAGCTGGAATCGGTGAAGCGGTCGCTGACGACGAAGGCGCCGCGCTGCAAGGCCGGGCGGATCACCTCGCGCACATGCTGCGCGCGTGCGGCGAATACCAGCAGCAGTTCGGCCTCGGCGGTCAGCGGCTCGGTCACCGCCGATGCCGGCGTGTGGTTGAGCACCATCTCACGGATGCGTTCGGCCAGCGGCGTGCCGCCGGGCTCGCGGGTCAGCACCACTTCGTGGCCATGCGCCTGCAGGCAGTCGCGAATGGCACTGATCGCGGTGCTCTTGCCCGCGCCCTCGCCGCCTTCCAGGCTGATGAAGCGCGGGTGCTGCAACAGGGCCGGGCTCATGGCGTGGTCACCGGTTCGGCTTCGGCTGGCTGGCGGCGGCGTTGCAGGTAGCGGCTGACGGCCGCGCTGTGTTCGGCGTAGTCGGCGGAGAACACGTGCGCGCCGCTGCCATCGCCCACCGCGACGAAATACAGCGCCTGCCCCGGCGCCGGCCGCACCGCGGCGTCCAGCGCGGCGCGCCCGGGCATGGCGATGGGCGTGGGCGTCAGGCCGGTGCGCGTATAGGTGTTGTACGGCGTATCGGTTTCCAGGTCACGGCGGCGGATGTTGCCGTCGTAGGCGCTGCCCAGTCCGTAGATCACGGTCGGGTCGGTCTGCAGCTTCATGCCCAGTTGCAGGCGGCGCACGAACACGCCGGCGATCTGCGCGCGCTCGGCCGGCAGCGCGGTTTCCTTCTCGACAATCGAGGCCAGGATCAGGGCTTCCTCCGCATTGCGCAGCGGCAGGTCATCGGCGCGCCGCGACCAGGCCTCGGCCAACGCGGTTTCCATCGCCTTGTGCGCGCGCGCCAACACGTCCAGGTCGGTATCGCCGCGCTGGTACAGATAGGTCTCTGGCAGGAAGCGGCCTTCGGGGTGCTGACCGGGGAAGCCAAGCCGGGTCATCAAGGTGGCATCGTCGAGTTCCTGGGTCACGTGCCGCAGCGGCGAGGCGCTGTTGAGCGCGGCGCGCAACTGGCGGATGTTCCAGCCTTCGACCAGGGTGAAGCGGTACTGGATGACACGGCCATCGCGCATGCGTTCGAGCAGCTGCTGCGGGCTGAGGGCAGGCTGCAGTGCATATTCGCCGACCTTGATATGGCCGGCCGCGCCAACCTGGCGCGCCAGCAGCAGCCAGTTCCAGTCATGGCCCGTGTCCACGCCGGCCTCGCGCAGCTTGCGCAGCATGCCGCGGACCGAATCGCCGGGTGCCACGACCACGCTGGGCGCCTGCGCGCTCATCGGCGTGGCGGCAAAGCGCGCATGGTCGTACCACAGCCAGGCAGCCGCGCCGCCGACCAGCAGCACCAGTGCCAGCAACGCTGTCATCACGCCCAGACATCCACGTTTCGCCCGTGCCACATTCACCTCACTGCTTGCCCAGGGGCGCAGGATACCGCGCACGACGCGCCGGCCCCAGCTGCCGCGGCGCCACGCCGATCAGCCGCCATCCAGCGCGCGCAGCAGGCCACGCGCCTTGGCCCGGGTTTCGTCGAGTTCGCGCTCGGGCAGCGAATCGACCACGATGCCGGCACCGGTGCGGAAACGTGCCTGCGCACCAGCCACTTCGGCGGTGCGGATCAGGATGTTGAGGTCCATGTCGCCATCACTGCCCAGCCAGCCGAACGCGCCGGTATAGGCACCCCGCGCCTCGCCTTCGAGCTCGGCGATGATCTGCATGCAACGCACCTTCGGGCAGCCGGTGATGGTGCCGCCGGGAAACACCGCGGCGATCACCGCGCCCGGGCTCACACCCTCGCGCAGCAGGCCGCGCACATTGCTGACGATGTGGTGGACGTGGGCGTAGCTTTCCACGCTCATCAGTTCGTCGACCTCGACCGTGCCGGGGCGGCACACGCGGCCCAGGTCGTTGCGCTCCAGGTCGATCAGCATCACGTGCTCGGCGCGCTCCTTGGGGTGGCCGACCAGTTCACGGATGCGCGCTGCGTCATCATCACCGGCAAAGCGCGGGCGGGTGCCGGCGATCGGGCGCGTTTCCACGCGCTGCCCGCGCACCGACACCAGGCGCTCGGGCGAGGAACTGACCACCGCGCGTCCCGCGGCGACGAACAGCCCGGCAAATGGCGCCGGGTTGGCCTGGCGCAGGCGCTGGAACAATGCGGCCGGGTCCAGTTCCGTATCGAAACCGGCGCTCCATGCGCGCGAGATGTTGGCCTGGAATACGTCGCCGGCGCGCAGGTAGTCGAGCACGCGCTCGACGCTAGCGGTGAAGCGTTCCGGCGCGTCCTCGCGCAGTGACGACGGCGCCTGCCAGGCCGGTAGCGGCGCCAGCGCGGCCGCGGCCGCCACGTCGGCGGCAATTGTCTGCAGCAGCGCTTCGTGCCCGGCCTCGGCCACGGCGATGCAACGGCCATCATGGCGATCGCGCAGGACCGCGGCCGGGCAGCGCAGCGCCAGCGCGACGGGCCGGCCATCGTCGCGCATTGGCAGCGCCAGCACCGGTTCGATCTGCGCGGCCAGCTCGTAGTCCAGCAGCAGCGCCCAGCCGCCATCGAAGGGCAAATCTGGCTCGCTGCGCGGCGCCTGCCGTGTACCGGCCCAGGCTGCGTCCAGCAGCGCCAGGAACTCACCTTGCAGTGGCTGGCCCTGTGCGTCACGGGTGATGCCGTCGCTGCCCAGCTGGAGTTGCTCGCCAGCGGCCATCAACAACAGGTCCCAGCGACCGTGGACGGTGCCGTGGGCGGTGGATTCAAACAACGCCGGATAGCGCGCCGGGGCCAGGCGATGCAGGGCCAGCAGGTCGGTTGCAGCGGCCAGCGGCAGGGTCGGCATTGTCGGGCACTCGGGCGGGCGGTCCCGGAAGCGGGCCGCCATGGGATCAGGCCGCGCGCTCAGGCGCGGAACGCGCGCACCCGCTGCGGGTGCGCGCGGCGGAGCATCAGAGGCGGCGGAACAACAGCGTGCCGTTGGTGCCGCCGAAGCCGAAGCCGTTGGACATGGCCACGTCGATCTTCTTCTCGCGCGCCACGTTCGGCACGTAGTCCAGATCGCAGCCCTCGCCCGGCTCGTCCAGGTTGATCGTCGGCGGGATGATGCCGGTGTGGATCGCCATCACCGAGAAGATCGCTTCCACGCCGCCGGCGGCACCGAGCAGATGGCCGGTCATCGACTTGGTCGAGCTGACCATTGCCTTGTAGGCGTGGTCGCCCAGCGCGCGCTTCATCGCCAGCGTTTCGGCCAGGTCGCCGAGCGGGGTCGAAGTGCCGTGGGCGTTGAGATAGTCCACTTCCTCGGGGTTGATCTTGGCGTCGCGAATGGCCGCCAGCATGCTGCGCGCGGCGCCCTCGCCGTCCTCGCTCGGCGCGGTCATGTGGAAGGCGTCGGAGCTGGCGCCAAAACCGATCAGCTCGGCATAGATGCGCGCGCCGCGGGCCTTGGCGTGTTCGTATTCCTCCAGCACCAGCACGCCGGCGCCGTCACCGAGCACGAAGCCGTCGCGTTCCTTGTCCCACGGGCGCGATGCCCGGGCCGGATCGTCGTTGCGGGTCGACATCGCCTTCATCGAGCAGAAGCCGCCGATGGAGGTGGGCGAGGAACCGCGCTCGGCGCCGCCGGCCAGCATCACGTCGGCGTCGCCGTGCTGGATCATGCGCAGCGCCGTGCCGATGGAATGGTTGGAGGTGGCGCAGGCCGAGACCGCCGAGAACGTCGGGCCCTTGATGCCCTTGATCAGGCTGACCTGGCCAGGAAGCATGTTGATGATGGTGCTGGGCACGTAGAACGGCGAGATCTTGCGCGCGCCGCCCTCGTGGAACTTGATGGTCTGTTCCTCGATGCCGTACAGGCCACCAATGCCCGAGCCGAGGATCGCGCCGATGCGCTCGGCATTGGCCTCGGTGACTTCCAGCCCGGCATCGTCCATGGCCATGAACGAGGCGCCGATGCCGTAGTGGATGAAGGTGTCCATCTTCTTCACGTCCTTGGCGGACGCGTAGAGGGTGGGATCAAAATCGCGGATTTCGCCGGCGATGCGGGTGGTGAACTGCGACGCATCGATGTGGGTGATCGGGCCAATGCCGGAACGGCCATTGACGATCCCGTCCCAGCTGCTGGCCAGGTCATTGCCCAGCGGCGACACCATGCCCATGCCGGTCACGACAACACGACGACTCATTGTGGATCTCCTGCCCGATACCTGATGGCGCTTGAAAGACGGGCCGCCGCAGCGGCGTTCAACTGCTTCACATGGGGGCGCATTCGGCGCCGCGCAACCGCTGCGGCGGGCACCGCATTGCCCCTGCGCGGGCCGCTCGCGGCGCCGCTGACTCGTTCACGCGGCCGCTGTGGCGGCAACGCTTCAACGCTGCACGGGGCCGCAACAGCGGCACCGCTCCAGCAATGCACGGGGCCACGAACGCGGCACCGCCTACTAATGCACGGGGCCGCGAACGCGGCACCGCTTACTAATGCACGGGGCCGCGAACGCGGCCCCATGGTAGTTCTGACGCGCGGGGCAGACGAGCGCCGCGGCCAGCAACAGCATCAGCTCTTGACGTGAGCCTTGACGTAGTCGATCGCCTGCTGCACCGAGGTGATCTTCTCGGCTTCTTCGTCCGGGATTTCGCACTCGAACTCTTCTTCGAGCGCCATCACCAGTTCGACGGTGTCCAGCGAGTCCGCACCCAGGTCATCGACGAACGATGCGCTGTTGGTGACTTCCTCTTCCTTGACGCCAAGCTGTTCGACGACGATTTTCTTGACGCGTTCTTCGATGGTGCTCATGGGATATCGCTCCAGATGGAGTAGTGGTGGTTCAAAAAAACGCCATCGGGTGCGATGGCCGCGTTGGATAGTGTAGTGGAAAGCGCCGGAGCCTTGCATTGCAACACAAACCCCGGCCATTCAACCACTTAGCGCCTCCCTGCGCCACACGCATCAGGGCATGTACATGCCGCCGTTGACGTGCAGGGTCTCGCCGGTGATGTAGCTGGCCGAAGGACCGGCCAAAAACGCCACCGCACGTGCGATATCGGCCGGCTCGCCGAGGCGGCCGAGCGCGATCTGGTCCAGTAGCGCGGTGCGTTGTTCCTCGGGCAGCGCGCGGGTCATGTCGGTATCAATGAAGCCCGGCGCGACGACATTCACGGTGACGCCGCGCGAGCCGATTTCCTTGGCCAGCGACTTGGAAAACCCGATGATGCCGGCCTTGGCCGCGGCGTAGTTGGCCTGCCCGGCGTTGCCGGTCACGCCGATCACCGAAGCGATGTTGATGATGCGGCCCTTGCGCGCCTTCATCATGCCGCGCATCACCGCCTTGCTGGTGCGGAACACGCTGCTCAGGTTGGTGTCGAGGATGGCCTGCCAGTCCTCGTCTTTCATCCGCATCAGCAGATTGTCGCGGGTGATGCCGGCGTTGTTGACCAGAATCGAGACCGCGCCGAATTCCTTGGCGATGGCGTCGATCAACGCCTCCACCGCGCCCGCGTCGGTGACGTTGAGTTCGCGGCCGTGACCACCGCTGGCGGCCAGGCGCTCGCCGATCGCCTGCGCGCCGGAGGCCGAGGTCGCGGTACCGATCACGGTGGCGCCCTGGGCGGCCAGCTCGTCGGCGATCGCCGCACCGATGCCACGGCTGGCGCCGGTGACCAGCGCGATTTCTCCCTGCAGGGGCTTGCTCATCTTGTTGTCCTTAAGTGGAGGCGGCCATGGAGGCGGAAGGCGGACACGAGGCCGCCACGAGCATGCGCGCCGCGGCGCGCACGCGATGTGCTTATGCTGCCCAGTCGGACAGGGCAGCGTCGAAATCGGCCGGCGTCGCCAGCGGGCGCGCATCCAGCGACTTGTCGATGCGCTTGGCCAGGCCGCTCAGCACCTTGCCGGGGCCGCATTCGGCCACGCGACTGACGCCGCGCGCGGCCAGCGCCTGCACGCAGGAGGTCCACTGCACCGGCAGGTAGAGCTGCTGCACCAACGCCTGGCGAATCGCCTCGACGCCCTCGTGCACGCGCGCGTCCACGTTCTGCACGACCGGCAGTTGCGGCGCGCGCCAGGCCAGCCCGGCCATGGCTTCGGCCAGGCGATTGGCGGCCTCGCGCATCAGCGGGGTGTGCGAGGGCACGCTGACCGCCAGCTTCACCGCCTTGCGCACGCCGCGCTCGGCCAGCAGCGCGATGGCGCGATCCACGGCCGCGGCATCGCCGCCGATGACGATCTGCCCCGGCGAATTGAAGTTGGCCGGCACCACGACCTGGCTGCCGGCGGCCTGCGCGCAGACTTCGGCCACTACCGCGTCTTCGGCGCCAAGCACCGCCGCCATCGCGCCGACGCCTGCCGGGGCGGCGTCCTGCATCAGCTGCCCGCGCAGGCGCACCAGGTGCGCGCCCTCGCGCAGGCTCAGCGCACCGGCAGCCACGAGCGCGGTGTACTCGCCCAGGCTATGGCCGGTCAGCACCGCCGGCTGCGCGCCCTGGCGGGCATGCCACAGCCGCCACAACGCAACGCCGGCGGCCAGCAAGGCCGGCTGGGTGTATTCGGTACGGTTGAGCATTTCCTCGGGGCCACCCTGCGACAGCGCCCACAGGTCCACGCCAGCGCCGTCGGAAGCCTCGGCGAAGGTGTCGCGGATCTGCCGCTGCGGGTCGGCCAGCTCGGCCAGTTCGGCCAACATGCCCAGCGACTGGGAACCCTGGCCAGGGAAGACGAAAGCGAGGGAATTTTCGGTCACGCGCGCTGAGGGGGTCTGCGAAAACGAGCGGCGATCATACGGGTGAAATCGCCCCAGCGTCTGTACTGGCGCGTATGCAAAGGTACGGATGCACCTTTGCCAGAGGGGCAGCGCGGGCGCCGTGCGCCCGCGTCGATCAGTAGCGCAGCAGCGCCGAGCCCCAGGTGAAACCGCCGCCGAAGGCTTCCAGCAGCACCAGCTGGCCGCGCTGCACGCGGCCGGAGCGCACGGCTTCGTCCAGTGCCAGCGGCACCGAGCCGGCCGAGGTGTTGCCGTGCTTGTCCACGGTCACCACGACCTGGTCCATCGACATGTCCAGGCGCTTGGCGGTGGCTTCGATGATGCGCAGGTTCGCCTGGTGCGGGATCAGCCAGTCCAGGTCGTGCTTGTCCAGGCCGTTGGCCTCGAGGGTTTCATCGACGACCGAGTCCAGCGCCTTGACGGCGTACTTGAACACGTCGTTGCCCTTCATCAGGATCTTGCCGCCCTTGCCGTCCTCACCGGCAAAGCCGGTGGACACGCCGACCGGATCCCACAGCAGCTCCTTCTTGCTGCCATCGGCATGCAGGTGGGTGCTGAGGATGCCGGTTTCCTCGTCGGCCTTGAGGATCACCGCGCCGGCGCCGTCGCCGAACAGCACGCAGGTGGTGCGGTCGGTCCAGTCGACGATGCGGGTCAGGGTTTCGGCGCCGATCACCAGCACGGTGCGCGCATCGCCACAGCGGATGAACTTGTCAGCCACGCTCAAGGCATAGATGAAGCCCGAGCAGGCGGCGTTGACGTCCATCGCGCCACAGCCGGTGGCGCCCAGCCGTGCCTGCAGCAGGCAGGCGGTGGACGGGAAGATCAGGTCGGGCGTGGTGGTGCCGACGACGATCAGGTCGATATCCGCGGCCTGCACGCCGGCCGCTTCCATCGCACGGGTCGCGGCGAAGTAAGCCAGGTCCGACGTGGTCTGGTCGTCGGCGGCGATGTGCCGTTCGACGATGCCGGTACGGCTGCGGATCCACTCGTCGCTGGTCTCGACGATCCGGGTGAGGTCGTCGTTGGTCAGCACCTTCTCGGGCAAATAACTGCCCGTGCCCGCGATTCTGGAGTAGATCCGCTTGCTCATACGGTTTCCTGTTGCGAAAAGGCCGCGCAAGACCGCGCGGCCCCGGAAGAAGACGCGTCGCCCACCGTCAGGCGGCAGGCCTCACGCATCAATCTTCGTCAACCGCCGAGGTCTTGGTGGCGATGACCTTCTTGCCGCGGTAGTAGCCGTCGGCGGTCACGTGGTGACGCAGGTGGATCTCGCCGCTGGTCGGGTCGGTGGACAGCTGCTTGGCGGTCAAGGCGTCGTGCGAACGGCGCTGGCCGCGGCGGGACGGGGTAACACGGGATTTCTGCACAGCCATGGGATTGCTCCAAACTCGGTTCGTTTACTCGATGTTTCGTCGCACAGGCTGCGTGCCCGCACCGACTTTCTGTTCCCGCCGACCAGCGACGGTTATTGCTTCTTCAACCCGGCCAGCGCCGCGAACGGGTTGGCCTTGTCCAATTCTTCGGTGCTCGCCGGCCAGTCCGCCTGGACCGCCTCGCTGCCCGGCGCCATCGGCACCACGGGCACCGCCAGCACCAGCTCGTCCTCAACCAGGTCGGCCGGTCGCAGAATGCCGTCTTCGGGCACCAGCAAGGCCTCGTAACCCGGCGGCAGCGCGTCCTCTTCGTCCTCGCTGCGGATCAGGCCCAGCCGCTGCGTGACCTCGACCGGTTGCAGGAAACGCTGCAGGCTGCGCTGGCAAACCAGCGGCAGCGCCGTTTCGACGTGCAATTCGACGTAAGGTACCCGCAGCAGATCGTCCTGACCGAACTCCAGCGAAAACTTTGCCTCGCCTTCGGTATCGACCAGACTGCCACCGAGCCGGGACAGGGCCGATAGCGGCAGGCTGCCTTCAAAGCGCCTGCGCGCCGCGACCATCCGCCAAGCATCCAGCTGTTCGGGAACGTTTGCGGACATAAGCCGCAGAATGTTAAGGACGCGCGTGGCCGCTGTCAATCGATGAGCTTGCCCGCGGCCGGCACCGGCGCCAGACTCGGCACCCGCCTGAACGGAACCGCCCATGCCCCGTCTGATCCTGGCCTCGACCTCGCCCTACCGTCACGCCCTGCTGTCCCGCCTCGGCCTGGCTTTCGCGCAGGCGCGGCCGGAGGTGGACGAGTCGCCGGCGCCTGGCGAGGCCCCGGCCGCGCTGGCGATGCGCCTGGCCCGGGCCAAGGCCGAAGCACTGGCGGCGGCCGATGCCTGGGTGATTGGATCGGACCAGGTCGCCGAGCTCGACGGCGCCCCGCTTGGCAAACCCGCGACCCTGGACGCGGCACGGGCGCAATTGTCGTCGATGTCCGGGCGCGTGGTGCGCTTCCATACCGCGGTGTGCCTGGCCGGCCCGGGATCGCGCCAGGCCGCGGCCGATGTCACTGAAGTGCACTTCCGCAGCCTGTCCGGCGCGGAGATCGAGCGCTACCTGCAGGCCGAGTCGCCGCTGGACTGTGCCGGCAGCTTCAAGTGCGAAGGTCTGGGCATCAGCCTGTTCGAGGCGATCGACTCGCGCGACCCGACCGCCCTGGTCGGCCTGCCGCTGATCGCTACCGCGCGCCTGCTGCGCGAGGCCGGTTTCGCCGTGCCCTGACGCCCTTGCTAGCTCGCCGCAGTACGCTCAACCCGCCGGCAGCAATCGGCACCATTGGTAAGGATGATCGTCTCCGCCGATATGGGCCGGCAGGCGCTGGCAACTGGCTTCGTCGAGGGTCCAACCCAGCGCGGCAAGCTGGACCGAGGCCGCGGCGCGCGTGGCTGCGTCAGCGGCGGCGATATCCAGGGCCGCACCCGCGCGGGGCTTGAGTACGCAGCGTCCGGGCTGGCTCTCGTCCAGGTCCGCGCGCAGGCGCTTGCCGGCCAGCCGGCGCAGGCTGCTGCAACCGGGCTGGGTGTCCCAGCCCAGGCGCTGTGCCCATTGGTTCAGGCGTTCGACGCGCTCGGCGCCGCGATCAACCGTGGCGTGCAGCATCGCGTAACGCGCGGTGCGTTCGGCAAGCACCGCCTGCACGCGCTGCGCATAGGCCGGCGACGCCGGGAAATTGGAGCCCAGGGACAGATACATGGCCTGCGGTGGCAGGAACGGCACACGCCAGGCCTGCGGCTCGCCACCGATGAGCAGCACTGCACTGTCCGCGGGCTCGGGCATGGCGGGCGCCGCCACCGCGAACGCAGGCTGGCGCCAGGCGGCATGACCCCAGTCGCGCGCGGCCACCACCACGTGCAAGGCCAGCAGCACCAGCAGCGGCACGCGCCAGCGCAGCGTGGCGGCCGGCAGCAGGCGCGGCCACGCCCACCACAACAGCAGCGGCAACAACACTTCGATGGCGACCAGATAGCGGTGGACGCTGAAAATCAGTTGCCACAGCACATAGGCCACGAGGAAGAAGACCAGCAGCACGCGCGCGGCCGGCGTCGCCGCACTGCGCTCGGCCGGGTCGCGACGCAACAGCCTCCATGCAGCGCCCAGCACCGCCAGCAGGTACAGCGCCGCCCAGCCGAACTGCGGCAGCGCCAGGTCGCCCACGCGCTGCGGCCGCAGCGAGAACAGCACGGGCCAGACCAGGCCCTCGCCCCAGTTTTTCGGCAGCCAGCGCGTGTCGGCCACCGACTGCGGCAGCGCCAACGGCGCGCGGAACCAGGCATTGAATTGCGGGAACAGCGGATTGCCGAAGACCTGCCACACGCGCACGAACCACGGCCCACCCACCGCGGCGAATACCAGCAGCGCGGCCAGCGTCATCCACGCCGCACCAGCAACGCGATCGCGCGGGCGTCCGCCAGCGGCCAGCGCCGCCAGCCCCAGTGCCACCGCATACAGCGCATTGGTGAGCTTGAGTGCCACGGCCAGACCCAGCAGCACGCCCGCCAGCAGCCATTGCCAGCGCGCGCCCTGCCCCGCCCGTGCACGCGCCTGCGCCGACAGCACCAGCAGCAGTGCGGCGAGCACGGGCACGGCGGTGCTGTTGTCGGCCATGCTGTTGCCGAGCTCGGAAAAGAACGCAGCGGTGAACAGCCCCGCCAACGCAAGCAGCGGCACGCGCGTGGCACGGCGCGGATCGTCGGCCAGTACGCGCCAGGCGATGGCCGCGACCAGGGCGAACACCAGCCCATGCCAGGCCCCTAGCAGGAAGCCGGCCAATATGGCTGGCAAGCCGGTCATCAGCGCGTAGTGCACGACATCCAGCACCGGATGGAAATAGCTCTGCAGCTGCGCCGGCGCCAGATCCAGGCCGAGGCGGCCGTGCAGCGCGGCGTAGCCGTTGTAGAGATGGTAGTTGCGCAGGTCCCAGTTGCTGTCCTGCCCGCGCAGCAGCGCCCACAGGCCGCACAGCAGGCAGGCGGCAACACAGGCAAACACCATGTTGGCGCGCGTATCGAAGGCGAGGCGCGCGCGCAGCGCTGCGCGCAGGCGCGAGGTGATGCCGCGCATCAGCGGCGCACGCCGCTGCGTGGCACGGCCAGGTAGGCCAGGTGCTTGGCTTCGATGCGACCGCGCGTCACCGTGTCCAGGATCAAGCCGCAGGCCAGCAGCAGGAAGCCGAGCAGCATCAGCGCCACGCACAGGATCGCGGTGGGAAAGCGCGGCACCAGCCCGGTCTGCAGGTAGGTCTCGACGATCGGGATGGCCAGGCCGATGGAGGCGGCCGCGCAGGCGACAAAACCCACCGAGAAGAACAGCAGCGGGCGCTCAGCCTTGAACAGCTTGAGGATGGTCATCAGGATGCGCCAACCATCGCGCCAGGTATTGAGCTTGCTCTGCGAGCCCTCCGGGCGCGCGCCGTAGGCGGTGGCGACCTCGGCCACGGGCATGCGCAACTGCAGCGCGTGCACCGCCAGTTCGGTCTCGGTCTCGAAGCCCTGCGCATGCGCGGCGAAGGACTTGACGTAGCGGCGCGAGAACACGCGGTAGCCGGAGAGCATGTCCTCGAAGCTGCGCCCGAACAGCAGGCCGGCGCAGCGCGTGAGCAGCACGTTGCCGAAACGATGGCCAGGGCGATAGGCCGCCTCGGCCTGGCCGCGCCGCGCGCCGACCACCATGTCCAGGCCTTCGTCGAGCAGGCGCGCCACCAGTGCCGGCGCAGCCGTGGCGTCGTAGGTATCGTCACCGTCGACCAGCACGTAGACGTCCGCTTCGATATCGGCGAAGGCGCGGCGGATCACATTGCCCTTGCCCTGCAGCGTCACCGCGCGCAACTGCGCGCCGGCGGCGCGGGCGCGGGCCGCGGTGTCGTCGGCGGAATTGTTGTCGAACACATGCACGCTGGCACTGGGCAAGGCGGCGCGGAAATCGCCCACCACCTTGGCGATCGTCGCCGCCTCGTCATGGCACGGCACGATGACGGCGATGCGCAAGGGATCAGGCGACAGGGTGGTGAACGGGTCGAGCAGGGGCGTGGCGGTCGGCGCGGGGTCGGCAGTCATGCCGGCATTGTCGTTGAAAGCGTCAGCGTTGGGGGATGTCGAAGGGTTGCTCCCACCAATCTTCCACGCTGCCGTCGTGGCCATGCAGGCGCAAACCCAGCCAATGCCGGCCCGGAGCCAGCGCGCGCGTGTCGACCTGGGCGTTGAAGGCCACGCGCGGATGCTGCGGGTCGTTGCTCTGCGGCCAGGTCGGGCGCACGTCGAGCACGCCGCCGTAGCTGGCGGTGGCGGCGACGCGGCCGTCGATCAGGATTTCCACCGCACGCAGGCCGACGCCATCCTTGAACGCCCAGCCGCGCACTTCCATGCCCTGCGCGATGTCCGCGCCCGGCAGCGGCGCATCAACCCAGGCCATCGCCGGGGTCACGCAGGGGCCGGGTGCGCGCGCGGCGGGCAGGTGGAACAGCAGGAAGCGCTGGTAGCCATGGTCGGTGCTGACCTGGCGCAGCGGCGGCGGCAGCGGCCCGACCTGCGCGCAGATCTCGTGGTAGCGCTGCAGCAGGTCGCGGTAGCGCTGGTCGCTGGGCGAGAGCACCAGCAGGCGCGGGCCGCTGCGCTCGGGCGGCGCGATCAGGCCCCATTGCGCCAGCTGCGCACTGCGGCCGTGCTTCTCGTTCAAGGGCGCGGGCAATACTTCGATGTCGGCATCGTCCAGGGCGAAACCGAGTTCGGCGCCGACCTTGAAGTTGCCGGCGAGCACGCGGCTGCCGGGCGGCATCTTCGCCAGCTCCTCGCGCACCGCGTGCGCCAGCGGGCCCCAGCCGGCGAAATTGCGCGGGTAGAACTTCTGCCCGGCCGCCTGTTCGCGCAGCGCCGGCACCGACACCGCCAAGTAGTAGCCATAGGCACCGAGCATGCCGATGACCGCCATGGCCCAGGTCGCCCGGCGCCAGCCGCGCGACCAGCGCAGCAGGATCACTGGCACTGCCACCAGCAGCGCCAGGTAACCCGGCAGCGGCCAGTGGAAGCTGATGCGCTCGGCGTCGCTGAAAAAGCCCAGGGCGAAGATCGCCACGGTGGACACGCCGCCGACCAGGCCGAAGTAGCGCCACTGCGCGCGCACGCCACCGCCGGTACGGGTGCCGGCCATCGCCACGCGCAGCATCGCCACGGCCAGCAGCGGGGTGACCATCAGCGTCTGCACCAGCAGGAACTGGAAGCCGGTCCACTGGAACGACCAGGGGTGGCGGTCGATCAACTGGAAGCGCAGCCCGGCCTCGTCGTGGTCGGTGTTCCACAGCAGCAGCGGCAGCCAGGCCAGCAGGCCGGCACTCAACGCGATCCAGATGCGCGGGTCGCGCAGGATGCCGCGGCCCTGCGGCAGCACGGCCAGGGCGATGAAACCCACGCCGATCACGCCGGCAAAGCGATAGTGGCTCAGCGCGCCGATCACCAGCCCGCAGGCCAGCTGCAGCGCGCTGCCGGCCTCGATCTCGCGCAGCAGGCGCGCGCCGGCATCCAGGCACAGCACCGCGGCCAGCGCCAGCGGCACATCGGGCACGGCGAGAATGCCCAGCGTGGCCGACAGCGGCATCAGCAAGGTCAGGCTGCCGGCCTGCCAGCCACAGGTACCGCCAAACCAGCGCCGCGCGGTATGCGCGATCAGCCATGGCAGCAGCGAGGCGATGAGCAGGAACGGCAGGCGCAGGGCCAGCGGATGCGAACCGCCGATCGCCACCCCCAGCCGCGCCAGCCAGGCGGTCATCCCCGGCAGGTCGGAATAGGCCGCCGCCAGGTGCTGGCCCTCCTGCCAATAGAAGGCTTCGTCCACGAACAGAGGCAGGCGGGCGGCGATGACCACCTTGACGGCGGTCAGCAGTGTCCACAGGATCACGAAGTTGCGATGCGCGCGCTGTTCTCCCTGCATTGCCTCAGCACTCAATCCTTCAACGATCCGGGAAAGTGATGTCGATACCGCCACATGCCACGGAAATGCTAACCGATGCACTGCGTCAGGCGCTGCGCCAGGCTCAGCAGCAGGTCAATTCGCTGCTGCTGGGCAAGTCGCACGAGGTGCGCCTGGCCTTCGTGGCCTTGCTTTCCGGCGGCCACCTGTTGATCGAGGACCTGCCCGGGCTGGGCAAGACCACACTGGCGCACGCGCTGGCTTCCAGTCTGGGGCTGGGCTTCCAGCGCGTCCAGTTCACCTCCGACCTGCTGCCTGCCGATGTGCTCGGCGTCTCGGTCTACGATGCCCAAGCGCGCAGTTTCCAATTCCATCCCGGCCCGGTCTTCACCCAGGTGCTGCTGGCCGATGAGATCAACCGCGCGCCGCCACGCACGCAGAGCGCGCTGCTGGAAGCGATGGCCGAGCACCAGGTGACCATCGACGGCAGTACCCATCCGCTGCCCGAGCCGTTTTTCGTGATCGCCACCCAGAACCCGGTGGACCTGTCTGGCACTTTCCCGTTGCCTGACTCGCAGCTCGACCGCTTCCTGCTGCGGCTCACCCTCGGCTATCCGAATGCCGAATCCGAGCGTGCCCTGCTCAGCGGCAGCGATCGCCGCGACCTGATTGCCCAGGCCAGCCCGAGCCTCAGCGACCAGGAGGTGCTCACGTTGCGCCGTGCAGTGGAACAGGTGCACGCCAGCGATGCCCTGGTTCATTACGTGCAGACCCTGCTCGCGCGCAGCCGCCAGTACGCCGGCGTGCGCGTGGGGCTGTCGCCGCGCGCGGGCATCGCGCTGCTGCGCGCGGCCAAGGCCTATGCGCTGCTGCTGGGGCGCGCGCACGTGCTGCCCGAGGACATCCAGGCGCTGTTTGAAGCCGTGGCCGGGCATCGGCTGGTGGCCGAGGCGGAAACCGAGTCCGGCCCGGCACTGGCCAAGAAGATCCTGCACAGCGTGCCGGTCGATTGATGCCGCGACCACTGCGCGAGCGCATCCCCGCTGCGCCATCAACGCGCCTGTCCGTGGGCTCGCTGCGCAGGCTCGCGCTGCTGGCGCGGCCACGCAGCCCCGAAGCGCTGCCCGTGCGCCTGGACCGGCGGCGCATCTATGTGCTGCCCACGCGCTTTGGCGGCTTCATCGGCGTGCTGCTCGCGGTCATGCTGCTCGGCGCGCTGAACTACAACAACAACCCGGCCTTGCTGCTGGCACTGCTGCTGGGGGCGGCGGCGATGGCCAGCGCGATCATGGCGCACCTGCAGCTGTCCGGGCTGCAATTGACCGCGCTGGCCGCCGACCCGGTGCCGGCCGGCACGCCACTGCGCCTGCGCCTGGTATTTGAAGCCCGCGATGCGCGCACGCGTGCCGGGCTCAGCCTGCAACATCCCGATGACCAGACCTGGTGCGCGCTCGGCCACGCTGACGATCGCGCGCCCGAGCTGCTGTTGCACACGCAGCGGCGCGGCTGGCTCGACATCGGCCGCCTGCGCCTGTCCACCACGCATCCACTGGGTCTGGTACGGGCCTGGTCGTGGCTGTGGCCGGACGTGCCGCTGCTGGTGTATCCCGCGCCCGAAACCGATGGCCCGCCTCTGCCCGCCGGCGATGGCGATCCCAACCGCACGCGCCTGCACGTGCAAGGCGAGGAACTGCACCAGCTGCGTCCGTACCGCGTCGGCGACGCGCGCCGCGCGATTGCCTGGAAGCACTCGGCGCGCCGCGACAGCCTGCTGGTGCGCGAATACGAACAGCCGGTCGGCGTGGACGTGCGCCTCGACTGGCGCGCCTTGGCCGGCCTGCCCTACGAGCGCCGCGTCGCGCGCCTGGCGCGCTGGGTCGACGAAGCCGAGCGCGAAGGGCGGCGTTATCGCCTGAGCCTGCCGGGCATGGCGCCGCTGGGCCCGGCGCGCGGCGCGCAGCATCGCCACGAATGCCTGCGCGCGCTGGCGCTGTTGCCGCATGCGTGAGTCCCCTGCCCTCTCCGCGCGCAGCCGCGCCTGGCTGGCGGCAACCACCGCGCTGTGCCTGCTGCCGCTGCTGCTGCAATTGCCGGCGATGCTGGCCGTGGTTTTTGCTGTCTCGGCCTTGCTGACCATCGGCCTGGCCTGGCGCCAGCTGACCCCACCGCCGCTGCGCCTGATATTGCTGCTGGCGATGCTCGCCGCGGTGTATTGGCAGTCGGGCATGCGCCTGGGCCGTGACACCGGCTGTGCGCTGCTGGCGGCGATGCTGGCGATCAAGTCGAGCGAGCTGCGCAACCTGCGCGATGGCCGCAGCCTGCTTGGCTTCGCGCTGTTCGCGCCGTTCTCGGCCTTTCTGCTTGACCAGGGGCCGTTGACCACCGCGCTGTCGCTGCTGGCCGTGCTGGCCGCGGTGTTGTGCATGGCGCAGCTGGCCGATGCCGAATCGCATGTGGATGCGCCCTCGTGGCGCGCGCAATGGCGGGTGATGCGGCGCCTGACCGTGCTCGGCTTGCCGCTGGCGCTGGCTGCGTTCTGGCTGTTCCCGCGGCTGGGCTCGCCGCTGTGGGGCATTCCCGAACGCACGATGTCGCGGCCGGGCCTGTCCGACCACATGTCGCCGGGCGAGTGGATCGACCTGATGGCCGATGACACGCCGGCGCTGCGCGCACAGTTCTTCGGCGCGGTACCGCCACCGGAGCAGCGTTATTGGCGTGGCCCGGTGTTGTGGGACTTCGATGGCCGCGACTGGACCTCACCGCAGTGGCATGCCGCCTCGGCGATGCCCGCGGTGCAACCGGGCGCGGCGCGCTGGGATTACCAGATCGACTACGAGGCTACCGACGACGGCCGCCTGGTCGCGCTCGACCTGCCGTTGCAGGCGCCCAGTGGTGCGCGGCTATCTCCCGATTACGAACTGATGAGCCAGCGCCCGCTCACCGGCATGACCCGCTGGCGCCTGCAGTCCGCGCCGCCGCAGGCATTTGAAGCGAGCTTGCCGGCTTCGTTGCGGCGGGCCGCGCTGCGTCTGCCACAGGGCTACAACCCACGCACGCTCACGCTGGGCCGGCAATGGCGCAGCGAGGCCGGCTCCGACGACGCGGCCATCGTGCGCCGCGCGATGCAGTGGATCCATGCCGAGTTCGCCTACACCCTGGAAACGCCGCTACCCGGCCGTGACGGCGTGGACGACTTCCTGTTCGGCTACAAGGCCGGATTCTGTGAACACTTCAGTTCGGCCTTCGTGGTGTTGATGCGCGCGGCCGGCGTGCCGGCGCGCGTGGTCACCGGTTACGTCGGCGGCGTGCGCAACCCCATCGGGGGTTACTACGTGGTGCGGCGCATGGATGCGCACGCCTGGGCCGAGGTGTGGATGGCCGGGCGCGGCTGGGTACGCGTGGACCCCACCGCGGCGGTAGCGCCCGAACGCGTCTACGACACGCTGGAAAATCGTCTTGCGCAGCAGGATGGCGGACAACCGCAGGCCAACCTGCGCTGGGCCGGCAACGTGGGCGACTGGCTGCGCCGCGGCTGGAACGACCTGGTGCTGTCATTCAATGCCGAACGCCAGCAGCGCCTGCTGCGGCCGCTGGGCTTCGGCGAGCTGAACGCTTCGCAATTGATCGCCCTGTTCGTCTGCGCCGCGCTGCTGGCCCTGGGCTGGATGGCCTGGCTGCTGGCGCGCGGCGAACGCGAGCGCGACCCGTTGCTGCGCGCCTGGCACCGGCTGGGCCGCCGCTACGCCCGGCATGGCCTGGCCCGCGAACCGCATGAGCCGGCCGGCGCGTGGGCGACGCGGGTGGATGGGGAACTTGGCGACCCGAAGCTGGTCATACTCAGCCAACGTTTCGCCGAAGCGCGCTACGCTGCCGCAGTCGCCGACAGCGCACGCCGGCAATTGCTCAAAGACCTGCAACAACATCGCCCGAACACCGGAGCTTCGCCATGAACATCCGCTTGTTGCTTCCCCTTGCCGCCGTGCTCGCGCTGAGCGCTTGCGCCACCGCACCCAAGCCCCTGCAGGGCCAGTTCAATCCCGTCGCACCGCGCGAGGCCAGCGCGCAGCCCGGCGCACTGGTGCGCTGGGGCGGCACGATCATCGAAACCCGTCCCGGCCAGGACCAGACCTGCTTCCAGATGCTGGCGCGGCCGCTGGCAGCCACCGGCCGCCCGGCCGGCGGCAGCAATGCCGACGCCAACGACGGCCGCTTCATCGCCTGCCGCAGCGGCTTCTACGACCCGGCCGTGTTCCAGCCGGGCCGTGAAGTGACCTTCATCGGCACGGTCAGCGGGTTCGAGAACGCACGCATCGGCGAGTTCGACTACCGACTGCCGCGCGTGGATGCCAACGTCGTGTACCTGTGGCCGATCGTGCGCGAGGTGCAGGTCATCGATCCGTGGGGCCCGCGCTGGGGTGGCCCATGGGGTCCGTGGGGTCCGAGCCCGTGGTGGGGCCCGCACTGGGGCTGGTAATTGCCCGCTGCCGCAGTAGACACAGAACGCCGCCTTCGGGCGGCGTTCCTGCGTCTGTCAGGCAGAAACGCCGAAACGGCCCAGTGGCGCACCGGCCAGCAGGTGCAGGTGGATATGGAACACCGTCTGCCCGGCATGGCCGCGGCAGTTCATGACGATGCGGTAGCCGTCTTCGGCCAGGCCCTCGCGGCGCGCGTATTCGGCCGCGGCCAGGGCCAGCTTGCCAATCAGCGGCCCCTGCTCGGGGGTTACGTCGTCCAGCGTACGGATCGCTGCATTCTTGGGAATGAAGAGCACGTGCACCGGCGCCTGCGGGGCGATGTCCTTGAAGCCGAGTACGTCCTCGTCCTCATAGACGATGGTGGCCGGGATTTCGCGGCGGATGATCTTGCCGAAGAGGGTGTCGGACATGGCGGCGGGCCGGAATGGGGAATGGGAGGAGCTTAGCGCTTCAGGATTTCCTGCCGCTGGTTATTCGGGCATTTCGCTGCGGCTGCCGAAGGCATAGGAAAGCGTGCCGCGATCGACGTACTCCAGCTCGCCGCCCAGCGGCATGCCCTGGGTCAGGCGGCTGGGGCGCACCTGGTGCTGGCGCGCCAGCTGCCCCAGGTAATGCGCCGTGGCCTCGCCTTCGACGGTGGCGTTGGTGGCAATGATCAGCTCTTCTACCTCGCCCTGCGCCATGCGTTCACCGAGGCGATCCAGGCCCAGTTCGCGCGGGCCGATGCCGTCAAGCGGCGACAGCCGCCCCTGCAACACGTAGTACAGGCCGCGGTAACCGGTGGCGTGTTCGATCGCGAGGCGATCGGCCGGCGACTCGACCACGCACAGCTGCTGCCGGTCGCGGCTGCCGCTGGCGCAGATCGCGCACAGCGGCTGCTCGCTGAAATCCCGACACAGGCTGCAGTGGCCGATGCGCTGCATCGCCTCGCCGAGCACCTCTGACAGGCGCTGGCCGCCTTCGCGCTCGCGCTCCAGCAAGTGGTAGGCCATGCGCTGCGCGCTCTTCTGCCCCACGCCGGGCAACACGCGCAGGGCATCGATGAGTTGTTCGAGCAAGGACAGGCTCATGGCATCAGCCGTGGCGATGTCGCTGCCACGGCGGCAATCAGAACGGCAGCTTCATGCCCGGCGGCAGCTGCATGCCGGCGGTGGCCGAACCCATGCGCGCCTTGGACTCGGCGTCGATCTTGTTGGAAGCGTCGTTGAACGCGGCGGCGATCAGGTCTTCGGCCATTTCCGGGTCCGACAGCACGCTGGGGTCGATGCGCACCTTGCGGCATTCCTTGCTGCCGGTAAGGGTCACGGTGACCATGCCGCCGCCGGCGGTGCCGGTGACTTCAAGCCGGGCCAGTTCTTCCTGGGCGCGCTGCAGGTTCTCCTGCATCTTCTGCGCCTGCTGCATGAGTTGGGCGATATTGCCGCGCATGGGATTTCACTCTTCGTAAGGACGGATGGAATCAGGCACGACGCGGGCGCCGTGCTGCTGGATGAGACGCTGCACGTTGGGATCGGCCATGAACGCCGCTTCGGCGGCATCCTGGCGTTCGCTCTTCTGCCGGTGCGTGCGCTCGTGCAGGGTTTCGGCAGCGGCACCGCCGGTGTCGATGACGATCTTCGGCAACTGCCCGAGCGCCGGCAGCAGCGCCTGCGCCAGCTCGCCCAGCGAGCGCTCCGAACGCAGGTACTCGAAGCCGGCATCCAGGGCCAGGCGCAGCACGCCATCGTGGTGCGACAGGAAAGCGGAATGCGCGGCCAGCTGCCGCGAAGGACCGGTCAGTTGCGCGCGCGCGACCAGGTCCAGCCACTGCTCGGCGTCGGCAATGCGGCCATCGACAGGAGCGGGGGCGGGAGCGGCCGGCGCGGCAGCGGCAGATGCTTCGACGGCGCGCGGCGGCGGCGCCATCGCCATTTCCGGCATGACCGGCGCGGCAGGTGCGGCACGCACGGGCGCATCGTCCACGGCCCACGGCGGTGGGTCGTCATGCGCGGAACGCGCGGCGGTGGGCGGCCGGCTGGCCGGCGGTTGTGCGACCACCGGCGCGGCGATCACCGGAGCACTCGGCATCGGCGGACTCGCTATCGGAGCAGCCGCCACCGGTGCGGCGCCGACGCTGGCCGCGCCCGCGGTCGAGCCATTGCTGGCGTTACCCTGCCCTGCCTGCGCGCCACCACCGGCAGCGCTGCCCGTGCCTGGCGCCACCGCGGCCGCCGGACGGAACGCCAGCATGCGCAGTACCGCCATCTCGAAACCAGCGCGCGGGCTCGGCGCGAGGTACAGGTCGCGGCGACCGTTGAGCGCCATCTGGTACCAGAGCTGCACCACTTCCGGGCGCAACTGCGCCGCGAAATCCTGCGGGTCTACGCCGTCGCCCGGCAATGCCGCGCCCGGCACCAGCTGCCGCACCTGGATACGGTGCAGCGCTTCAGCCAGCGCTTCGAGCACACCGCTCCAGTCCGGCGAGAACTCGGCCAGCGCCGCCACTACTTGCAGCAGGCGCGCGCCATCGCCTTCGGCCAGCGCGGCGAGCATCGCCCCGACCTGGGTGCGGTCGACGGTGCCCAGCATGGTGCGCACGACATCCTCACGCAGCGCGCCGCCGGCATAGGCGATGGCCTGGTCGAGCAGCGACAGGCCATCGCGCAGGCTGCCGTCAGCCGCCTTGGCCAGTTGCACGATGGCGCTGGCGTCGGCTTCGATCTGCTCGGCGGCCAGGATGCGCGTCATCTGCCCCTGGATCTGTTCTTCGTCCAGGCGCTTGAGGTTGAACTGCAGGCAGCGCGACAGCACCGTCACCGGCAGCTTCTGCGGGTCGGTGGTGGCGAGCAGGAACTTCACGTGCTCCGGCGGTTCTTCCAGCGTCTTCAGCAGCGCGTTGAACGCTGCCTTGGACAGCATGTGCACTTCGTCAATCAGGTAGACCTTGTACTTGCCGCGCGACGGCATGTACTGCGCGTTCTCGATGACCTCGCGCACGTCGTCCACGCCGGTGTTGGAGGCGGCGTCGATTTCCAGCAGGTCGATATAGCGGCCCGAATCGATATCCAGGCAGGCCGGGCACTGGCCGCAGGGATCGGCGCTGGTGCCCTGTTCACAGTTCAGCGACTTGGCGAAGATACGCGCGATGGTGGTCTTGCCCACGCCGCGCGTGCCGGTGAACAGGAAGGCATGGTGCACGCGGCCGCTGTCCAGCGCGTTGCTGAGCGCGCGGACCACATGCTCCTGGCCCACCAGCTCGGCAAAACGCTTGGGGCGCCACTTGCGGGCGAGTACGAGATAGGACATCGGGCGGCCGTCTTGTTCTGAACCTTCATTGTGCCACGCCCGTCAACCACGGCCGCGACCCCGTCAGCCGCCGCTTGTGGCCGCAGCCCCCGACAGCTAGAATCTGCGCCCCTGTGGTGGATCACCGCAGGCCCGGAGAGGTGTCCGAGTGGTTGAAGGAGCACGCCTGGAAAGTGTGTAAGCGTCTAAACCGCGCTTCGGGGGTTCGAATCCCCCTCTCTCCGCCAGATATGCGTCGATGAAGAGCCGCCTCTCGGGCGGCTCTTTGTTTTGCAGCCTCGGCTACCAATCGGTGAACGCCAGGATGCTCGGCAGCCGGACCAGTTCAATGGGCCGCCCCAGCAGCTCAGTCCAGAAGCCGGCCCGGGTCTGCGCATCGCCCGCGCCCTCCCACTCCACCACCCGGATTTCCGCACGCGCCTGCGCACGCAAGAGCGCATTGAGATGCCGGTCGCAGCCCGAATAACCGACCAGCACGACGCCCACCGACTCGGCCAGCGCCTTGCCCAGATACTCCCAATAGCAACTCAGCAGCGGAGAGGCGGCAATCACCGTCTCCTTGTGTTTCACATGGGTCAGCACGATGTGCGAGCCGAGGACATCGTCATCCTCCCCGAGTTCGGCCTGGCGCAGCTTGGTGATGCACTCGTCGCGGTCCACGAACAGGGGCAAGCCATGCAGATGCATGTAATAGCCGAAAGACCGATCGTATTTCCGATGCAGGTTTTCTTCCGAGAATCCTCGTGGCAGCAGCCCATCCACCAGCGCGCCCGCATAGCCATCCAACACCTTGGCCTCGATCATCGGTTGATAGAGCAGGTTGTCGTAATTCAACGTCGCGATATGCGATCTAGTCGCGTGTACGAACTCCGCCAGCGGCGCGGTGAATTCAAGCGGCAAGGCTATGTCCCGCCGGTGGAAATACAGCGCTGTTCGATAGAGAAACTTGCGCACGGCACTGGGAAAACGAAGTCCATGCTCACTCAACCAATGGATATCGCTGGCCGTCCTGGAAAGAAACTCACAGGCGGACACCACCAGCTGGAGATTATCCAGGTCCTCCTCGCCATGCGGCCTGTCCGTATTCCCATCCGCGACGAGACAGTGCCGGACCAGCGCCTTGGTCGCCTCGTCGAGCGCCACCTCGCCTTCCCAGACCGAACCGATGGCGCTGTCCAGCGCGAAACGCTCGGGATCCAGCGCCATGCCCAGCCCGTTGCCGAAAATCAGCGTCGTCCTGCTCAAAACCACTCCTGACCGTCCACGAACCTACACTCTTCGTCAGCTTTCGACCTCGCGCAGCCACTCTTGAGAGCAAAAGCGCTGATCTGTGACGCAATCCGAAGCACCGCCGCCAGCAGCGCAGCGTTCAGCAGGTAAATGAACCGTCCGTGGACCCATTCCCCACAGCGCCCACGGACTGGCGGCTACACAGCCCAGCCGCTACAATGCGCGTCGGTCGCCGGCAGCGAACCCTGCCCGTCAGGACGCCGCCCCGCGCAGACCACACCAAGGCCGCGCCCAGGCGCGGCTTCGTCTCTATGGTGGCCCCGTCGGCCCCTCGCGACGCTAGGTCGAAAATCCCGCCAGGGCCGGAAGGCAGCAACGGTATCGATCGACGCGGGCGCCGAGGTCAGCCGGCGGGGCCATCGCCTTTTTCCAGCGGATGCAACCACCCCGCATCCCCCTCCAGATAGCGCTCGCGCTTCCAGATCGGCACCCGCGACTTGATCTCGTCGATCACGTAACGGCAGGCCGCAAACGCCGCATCGCGATGCGCCGCCGTCACCCCGACCCACACCGCCAGATCGCCGACCGCCAGCTCGCCGACCCGATGCGCACAGCGCACCTCGATCACGTCGAACCGCGCCCGCGCCTCCGCGACTACTTTCGCCCCTTCGGCTTGCGCCAGCGCCGCATACGCCTCGTAGAACAAACCCGCGACCGCGCGGTCCTGGTGATGGTTGCGTACCCAGCCCTCGAAACTCGCGTAAGCCCCGGCGCGCTCATGCGCCAGCGGCACCCGCAGCGCGGCCACGTCCAGCGGCGTGTCATGCAGGCTGAAACCCGCAGCTTCGTACTGCATCACTCAGCCTCCCGACACCGGCGGAATGAACACCACCTCGCTGCCTTCGCGCAGTGGCTGCCGCCAATCCGCAAACGCACCATCCACCGCCACCCGCAACTGCGCCCGTGGCCAGCCCAGCGCATGCTGGGCGTCGAGCTCTTCGTACAGTCCCGCAAGATCAGCCGCCGCACTGCGCCAAACCTCCTGCGCCACGCCCGCGCGCTCGCGCAGGCTGGCGAAATAGAGCACCGTGACCGTCACGCTCACGGCGCGCGACCCACGTCGCGGCGGCCACCGCGCTTGCCGAGCAGCCGCGTGGGACCAATCGTCATTCGGTGCGACAGCGCCTTGCACATGTCATAGATCGTCAGCGCCGCCACGCTCGCCCCCGTCAGCGCTTCCATTTCCACTCCGGTGCGGTGCGTGCTGCGCACCGTGCATTCGATATGCAACACCTGCTCGCCGGCCCAGGCAATCACGATGCGGCAGCCGTCGATCGGCAGCGGATGGCAGAACGGAATCAACTCGTGCGTGCGCTTGACCGCCATAGTGCCGGCAATCACCGCCGCATCGACGATGCCACCCTTGGCACTGCGCAGCGCATCGGCGCGCAGCTGGCGCGCCACCTCGGCCGGGAAGCGCACGCGCGACTCCGCCACCGCCACGCGCGCAGTCACGACCTTGTCCGACACGTCCACCATCGCCGGCTGGCCGCTGGCATCCAGGTGCGTGAGCCGGCGCGTGCCGGTCTTCTTCGATGCCACGGCTTTAGCCCCCTACCAGGAACATTTCCACGCGGCGGCGCTCGCCTTGCGGGTTGCTTTCGTAAGCGCTGTGGAGCTGTCCACGCAATTCGCTGTAGCGGTCATCGCGCGCCTGCCACAGCGTCCCGATTTGTTCACGCAGGGCTGCTTCGCCTTGGAACAGCGCCGGCTTCAAGTCGAAACCGTGCTCGGCGAACAGGCAGGTGTAAAGCTGGCCGTCGGCGGAGACGCGCGCGCGATTGCAGTCACCACAGAAGGGTTCACTGATTGAACTGACGAAGCCGACTTCGCCGCCGCCGTCGACAAACGCATGGCGGCTCGCCACTTCGCCGCGATACTGCGCATCGAGCGCACGCAGCGGCCAGCGCGCGTGGATGCGCGCGCGCAGTTCCGCCGAGCGCACCACCTCGCCGGCACGCCAGCGGTTGCAATTGCCCACGTCCATGTACTCGATGAAGCGCAGCACATGGCCAGTGCCGCGGAAGTGCGCCACCAGCGGCAACACCTGGTCTTCGTTGACGCCGTGCTGGATCACGCAATTGAGCTTGACCGGCAGGCCAACCGTATCGGCAGCGGCAATCCCGGCCAGGACATCCTCGATCCGTCC